>Ga0114912_1000004_pt1 | contig 208856 bp, 166 predicted proteins | sample MalvirDeepMed_51_FD_89713 | JGI IMG/M metagenome (GOLD analysis project Ga0114912, IMG submission 89713) | Marine viral communities from the Global Malaspina Expedition - Malaspina viral metaG DeepMed_51 | ecosystem: Environmental > Aquatic > Marine > Oceanic | place: Mediterranean Sea...
CCAGGCCCCAGACGGCGATGGTCTTGCCCTTGAGGTCGCCATCGAAGGCCCGCGACAGCTTGTCGAACAGGGTGACCTTCTGGCGCTTGTTGACGGACTCGACCGCAGTCAACAGCTCGGCGTCATAGCCGACCTGACTGGCGGTACGCGCCAGTGCCTGGACATCCTTCGGGAAGCAGGAACCGCCATAGCCACAGCCCGGATAGATGAAGTGGTAGCCGATACGCGGGTCACTGCCGATGCCGCGACGTACTTCCTCGATGTCCGCGCCGAGACGCTCGGCCAGATTGGAAATCTCGTTCATGAAGCTGATCTTGGTCGCCAGCATGGCGTTGGCAGCGTACTTGGTCAGCTCGGCGGCGCGCACATCCATGAACATCAGCTTTTCATGGTTGCGGTTGTAGGGCGCGTAGCATTCGCGCATGCGCTCACGCACCTTCTCGGAATCGGTGCCGACCACGATGCGCGCGCCACGCGTGAAGTCCTCCAGCGCCGCGCCTTCCTTGAGAAATTCCGGGTTGGAACAGACATCGAAGTCGACACTTTCGCCGCGCTCGGCGAGCACTTCGGCGACTCGCGCCGTGACGCGGTCTGCCGTGCCCACCGGCACGGTGGACTTGTCGATGATGACCTTGTAGTCATTCATGTGCTCGCCGATGGTGCCGGCCACCGCAAGCACGTACTTGAGATCGGCGCTGCCGTCTTCGTCCGGCGGCGTGCCCACGGCGATGAACTGCAGCACGCCATGCTCGACGGCTTCACGCGCGTCGGTGGTGAAGTTGAGACGACCGGCCTCGACATTGCGCAGCACCATGCTCTCCAGCCCCGGCTCGAAGATGGGGATCTCGCCTTGCTTGAGGCCATCGATCTTGGCCGCATCAACGTCCATGCAGATCACGTCATGGCCGACATCGGCCAGACAGGTGCCAGTCACCAGGCCTACATAGCCTGTTCCGAAGACAGTGATTTTCATGTCAGTCCTTGAGGGTTTCTGAAGGTAATGAAGCAGGTGACAAGGTGAACGCCGACGACTCCTCTGACGGCGTCACGCGGGAATCCGATTGTGGGGCTTGCCCGTCGCGTTTCGCGCCCTGCCCGGACATGAACTCCGGGCGCTCCAGCAGCTCGGTGGTCGCCTCGACCGCTTCCTCGAGCTCTTCGGCACCCGGCGCGAGAGGTCGGGAAAGAAAGTCCGACGGCAGGGCTTCATAGAAGTTCAATCGCCCTAGCTGGTCCAGCACCGGATGACGCTCACGCGGCTGATAGCAGACCGCCCAGGGCGACAGGCACGGCTTGTCACCGGAGAAGCGGATACCCAGCCAGTCGCTGGCCAGATAGGGCAGGTCAAAACTGGCGAAAGGCTCATCGGCGTGCGAACGCAGGCGCGTCAGCTCGCGCGCGGGATTGGGCGCCTGCCCCGTCTGCCACAGCCACAGCGGGATGCGGTACGGCGCCTGACTGGGGCGATCACCACCATGCACATAGGCGTCACTGAGCGGGTCATGCTCGAGGCCGTGGTCCGATAGATAGAGCACGCCAGCGGGTCGCCCCTCGAGGCGCTGGAAGACACCCTCGATCACCTGATCCGTGAAGCGGATGCTGTCATCGTAGGCATCGGTCAGCGGCGAGCGGCTGTCCGGGGTCAGGAAATAGCGCAGTGAATCCGGATACTGCAGGCTGGCCGGCGGGTGACTGCCGTAGAGATGCAGCACGATCAGCCGCGGCCCCTCGATATCGCGCGCCAGCGCCTCGTCAAGTGCATCCAGCAAGCCATCGTCATAGTCGGTCATGATGGTGCGAGCGACATCGGCACGCTGGGCGATGGCGGTGATCCAGGTGCGCTCGGAAGTGATATCGAGCCCTTGGCGCGACAGCCACTCGGTATGATAGCCGGCCTGATTGGCCAACGAGATCAGATTGGCGTCCAGGTAGCGCGGCGAGAAGGTTCGCGGGTCGGTCAGGCTGGCCAGCATCGGTACCGCCAGCACGGTCTGCGGCGCCGGCGCGATGGCCTGATCGAAGACCACCAGCTCGTCGCGACGCGCATCGAGATTCGGCGTCGTCGCGCGGGAATAGCCATACAGCGACAGCTGATCGCGGCGCTGGGATTCGCCGATGATCAGGACGAAGACGGCGTCATCCGACACCTCGGGGCTGCGCGAGACGCCACCGAAATCATAGTCGTCCGCCATCAGCGCCTTGTAGCGCTCCTTCTCCCACCAGGCATGCGAGGTGGTGGCCAGATTCCAGCCCGGCGAGACCGACAGCGTCGTGATGGCCAACGGCACGCTGGCCCGGCCCCACTGCCAGCTACCGACCAGCAGCATCAGCATCCAGAGCACGAAGGCGATGCCGCTGCGCCCGCCCAGCCGGGCGCGAGCCAGCCCCGCCCCGAAGCGATTGCCCAGTGACAGCGCCAGCAGGAAGAACCCCAGCGGCACGATCAGGGCCAGCGGGAACTTGAACAGCATCGCCATCGATTCGCTGCGGCTGGTATCCAGCGAGCTGAGCGCGAAGGCCAGCCCATAGCGGGAATCGTAATAGACGGCGCTGACCACACTTGCGGAGAGATTGACGCCCAGCGCCGCCATCAGCCCCAGCGCCGGCCAACGCCAGTGCGGACGATGCAGCGCCGCCAGCAGGCACGGCCACAGCAACAGATTGCCGAACAGGATCAGGCCGCCCTCGAGCAGGCCGTGATAGATCAACGGCACCAGACTCGCCAGCAGGGCCAGCGTGATGGCGGAGATCACCCCGGCCCGCTTGCTCGCCTGATCGCTGCGCGCAAACAGGCGACGGACGAGGCGCTGCAGCAGGCCCTTCATGCGCGTCCTCGCCATGACATGAGCGCTTCAGCCCTTACGCGGGCCAATGGATGCACGAGCCGTCGAGCCCCGGCCACCCTCAGACGTCCAGCGCCTGGCGCCAGCGACCATCCGCTTGGCCACAGGCGATGAAGAAGGGGTTCACCAGCGTATCGCGGGCGTTGTAGTCCAGACGACGCGGTTGTGCGGGCAATGACTCGGCATCGAAGACCTGGCCGCCGGCCGCTTCCAGCACGGCCTGGGCCGCCGCGGTGTCCCACTCGCTGGTCGGCGCGTAGCGCGGATAGAGATCCGCATTGCCTTCCGCGATCCGACAGAACTTGAGCGAGCTGCCACAGCTGACGTTCTCCACCGGTGTCAGTCGCTCGATCAGCGCCGCCGTGCGCGCATCGAGATGAGACTTGCTGGCCACGACTCTCAATACCTCGGGCTCCGGGCTGACCGTGATCGCGACACGCCCGGTGGCGTCTTCCCGGAAGGCCCCCACACCGGCGAGCCCGCTCCAGGTCGTCGCCAGTACCGGCGCATCCACCACGCCCAGCACGCTGCGCGAACCCTGGATCAGTGCCACGTTGACGGTGTATTCACCGCTGCCGGTGACGAACTCACGCGTGCCATCCAGGGGGTCGACCAGCCAGAAGGTCTGCCAGTCACGCCGCGCCGCGATATCGGCCTTGTCGCTCTCCTCCGAGAGCACCGGAATCTGCGGCGTCAGGCGGGCCAGCCCCTCGACCAGCACATGATGCGCCGCCATATCCGCCGCCGTGACGGGGCTGTCATCCGCCTTGGCGCGCGTGCCGAGCTCTCCCCCACGGGCAACGGCGAGTATCGCCTGCCCCGCTTCACGGCAAAGCTGTTCAATGGCCGTCAGCAGTTCAAGATCGAGGGTGACATCAGACTGGGTCATGGGGGTCTCGCAGAGAATTCGAAGGAGTCGACACGGGCCCTTCGGCCCGCCGTCATCATACGCAAAAGCGGCCGCGGATGCTGCCCGCGACCGCTTCGAGAGGTCTTCACACAAGCGCCGTCAACTCAATCTCGGTCAACTCAAGCTCGGTCAATTCAAGCTCGGTCAATTCAAGCTCGGTCAATTCAAGCTCGGTCAATTCAAGCTCGGTCAATTCAAGCTCGGTCAACTCAGGCGCACTGACCATGCAGTGTCAGTTTTCAGGCACTGCGATAGCCGTTGGGGTTGCGTGACTGCCAACGCCAGCTGTCGGCCATCATGCGGTCGAGACCCAGCTCGGCCTTCCACTTCAGCTCGTTGAAGGCCTTGTCCGGCTCTGCCCAGCATTCGGCGATATCGCCGGCACGACGCGGTGCGATGCGATACGGCACCGGACGACCGCTGGCCTTCTCGAACGCCTTGACCATGTCCAGCACGCTGTAACCGGTACCGGTGCCCAGGTTATAGGTGTGAACGCCATCCCGCGCATCACCGGCCAGGTAGTCCAGCGCCTTGAGGTGGCCATCGGCCAGGTCGACGACGTGGATGTAGTCGCGCACCCCGGTGCCATCCGGCGTCGGGTAGTCATCACCGAACACGGCCAGTTCCTCGAGGCGGCCCACGGCGACCTGGCTGATATACGGCACCAGGTTGTTGGGGATGCCGTTGGGGTCTTCGCCGATGGTGCCGGACTCATGAGCGCCCACCGGATTGAAGTAGCGCAGCAGCGCGATGCGCCAGCTGTCATCCGCGACGGCCAGGTCGCGCAGCACTTCCTCGACCATCAGCTTGGAGCGACCATAGGGGTTGGTCGCGGAGGTCGGGAAGTCTTCACGGATCGGCGTGGAGGCCGGATCGCCATACACGGTGGCGGAGGAAGAGAACACGATACGCTTGACGCCGGCACGCGCCATGGCGTCACACAGCACCAAGGTGCCGTTGACGTTGTTGTCGTAGTAGGCCAGCGGCTTGGCGACGCTCTCGCCGACCGCCTTGAGCCCGGCGAAGTGGACCACGGCCTCGATATCGTGACGCTCGAACAGGCTGTCGAGCAGCGCGCCGTTGCGGATATCCCCTTCGACGAACGGCACTTCGCGTCCGGCAAGCGTCGCCACACGCGCAAGAGAGGCTTCGCTGGCATTGGACAGGTTGTCCAGCACCAGCACCTGATGGCCGGCCTCCATGAGCGCCAATACCGTATGAGAGCCGATGTAGCCTGCACCACCCGTGACCAGAATCATCAATCATCTTCCTTGTGAAAGTAACGCGACAGTGGGCCACGCAGTTGTCCTGCGCTGGCCCTGTTCATGGCTGCTAACCCTACCTTCCAGCCCTTGCGCTCACAAGTCCACAGCCAACGACAGCGTCTGTCGCCAGACAGCAACCTGACCCGTGCAAGATGGCGTCACGCAGGGCCTGGCCCGAGGTGTGAGCGCCTCGGATCAAGCGTCGCGCTTGCGCGGCGTCAAGGTTTCACTTACCGGAGTTTCAAAACAGGTAATGAAGGCTATTGAGCCGCGCCGCAATGCTGAGACAATGGCCGCGCCTTGCCGCCTGAGCGACTCGCGAGCGGCTTTCTGACAAGGCAGGCAACATGACACGTCGTGCACGTCACCCCGACCGAGGATACATGCGCGACATGTAATGAATAACACCAACACGACAACTCGCCATCACCTACCATGACCCATACCAACAACACGATGACCACCATGATGAGGAAGCCAGTCGCCGACCGGCTTCTCTGGAGTCGACATGCCTGAGCAATCTCCCGATCACGTCGCTGATCAATCCACTACGCCGCCACAAGCGCCACTCGCGGCGCGCATCGGCCTGATACTCGGCCCCCTCCTGTTGCTGCTGACCTGGCTGACACCGGCGCCGGGTGACATGCCGGACAGCGCCTGGCTCTGCGTCGGCCTTGCCCTGCTGATGGCCACCTGGTGGGCCACCGAGGCCCTGCCGATTCCGGTGACCTCGCTGCTGCCCATCGTGCTGGTGCCGGCGCTTGGCATCGACGACATCAAGAGCACCACCGCCGCCTATGCCAACCCGACCATCTATCTGTTCCTCGGTGGCTTCCTGCTCGGGATCGCCATGCAGCGCTGGGACCTGCATCGCCGCGTTGCCCTGCATACGCTGAAGCTTGCCGGCCACTCGCCGCGCCGCCAGATCGCCGGCTTCATGATCGCCACCGGCTTCATCAGCATGTGGGTGTCCAACACCGCCACCAGCATCATGATGCTGCCCATCGGCATGTCAGTGGTCAGCCTGATGTCCAGTGGTCAGGACGAGCGCGACAGCAATGACCCGGAACTGAAGCGCTACGCCGCCGCCCTGCTGCTGGGCATCGCCTATTCCGCCAGCCTCGGCGGTATCGCGACCCTGATCGGCACGCCGCCCAATGCCCTGCTGGCAGGTTACCTGTCCAGTGATCAAGGCATCGAGATCGGCTTCGCCCAGTGGATGGTCGTCGGCCTGCCGGTCGCCATCGCCATGTGCGCCATCACCTGGTGGTGGCTGACGCGCACGCCCTTCTCCTTCAAGTCCGAGACGGCAGACAGCGGCGAGATGATCAGCCGCGAGCTCAAGGCACTGGGCGCCATGAGCAGCGCCGAGAAACGTGTCGGCGTCGCCTTCCTGGTGGCTGCCCTGCTGTGGATGTTCCGTCCACTGATCAACCAGATGGGCCTTGCCTGGCTGTCGGACACCGGCATCGCCATGGCCATCGGCGTGGGCCTGTTCGCCATTCCCTCCGGCACCTCACGCGGCCGCCGCCTGCTGGTGTGGGAAGACGCGCGTGATCTACCCTGGGGCGTGTTGCTGCTGTTCGGGGGTGGTCTGGCACTGGCAGGTGTGATCAAGAGCTCGGGTCTCGCCGAGTGGATCGCCGGCCAGCTGTCGATGTTCAGCGTGCTGCCGCTCATCGGCCTGGTCGCCATCGTGGTCGTGGTGATCATCTTCCTGACCGAGGTCACCTCCAATACCGCGACGGCAGCTGCCTTCCTGCCGCTGCTGGGGGCACTGGCGCTGTCACTGGACATCGATCCGCTGCTGATCACCGTGCCGGCGGCCATCGCAGCCAGCTGTGCCTTCATGATGCCGGTGGCGACGCCGCCCAACGCCATCGTGTTCGCCACCGGCCACCTCAAGATCCAGACCATGATGCGCGCCGGCTTCTTCCTGAACCTGGCCGGTACCGTGGTCGTCACCCTGCTGGCCTATGGCCTGATCGTGGCACTGTGGGTGTAGAGGCAAGTGCTGACGCGGGGCCTGGAAGAGAACGAAGGTGAAAGCGAAGGTGAGAACGAGAGTGAAAGCACAAGTGCCTGACGAGGTTCTCACCGCCTTTTAAGCCTGAGCCCTTGAAGCCTGAGCCCTTGAAGCTTCCGTCCTTGAAACTTCAGCCCCCGAAACGACAACGCCGGACTCCAATGGAGTCCGGCGTTGTCGTTCATGCCAGGCAGATTCTGCGACTTCTCATTATGACACCTGCGGTCATGTTCAGAAGAAGCCGAGGAAGCCCTTGATGATCAGCGAGTTGGCGATATCGATCAGGAAACCACCCACCACCGGCACGATGATGAAGGCCAGACGCGACGGCCCGTGGTGCTGCGTGACCGCCTGCATGTTGGCGATCGCCGTCGGCGTGGCGCCCATGCCGAAACCACAGTTACCCGCGACCAGTACCGCAGCGTCGTAGTTCTTGCCCATCAGGCGGAAGGTGACCTGGGTGGTGTAGAGGAACACCAGCGCGACCTGTGCCAGCAGGATGGCCAGAATCGGCAGTGCCAGGTTGGCCAGATCCCAGAGCTTGAGCGTCATCAGCGCCAGCGCCAGGAAGATGGACAGGCTGATGTTGCCCAGCACATCCACGGCGTGGGTATTGAGGTGCTTGTCGCCGAAGGCGCGCACCACGTTGCCGATGACGATACAGCTGAACAGCACCCACACGAAGGTCGGCAGCGAGAAGGCGGTGCCCGAGGTGAGTGACTGCAGCTGCTGGCCACAGACGACCCCGAGCAGCAGCATGAAGAGTGTCTTCAGGGCATTGGACGTATTCAGCGGGTGCTGGACTTCCGTCTCGTCATATTCGGAATCGCTGACCTGGGCGTTGATGTCCTGCCCTTCACGCTTCATGCGATTGATCAGGAAACGCGCCGTCGGCCCACCGATCAGGGAACCGAACACCAGCCCGAAGGTGGCACAGGCCATCGCGACTTCCATCGCGCCATTGATGCCATATTCGTCGGCGAAGACGTTGGCCCATGCCGCGCCGGTACCGTGACCACCGGACATGGTGATGGAACCGCCGAGCAGACCCAGTACCGGATCAAGACCGAACAGACTGGCAACACCGACACCCAGCAGGTTCTGCAGGATGAGCAGACCGATGACCAGCGCGAGGAACAGCACCAGCTTGCTGCCGCCGGCACGAATCATGCGCACGTCTGCCGACAGGCCGACGGAGCCGAAGAACAGCAACATGAAGGGAGTCTGGAGACCGCCGAAGAACTGGAACTCGTAACCCAGGCCGCGCAGGCCGGTGACGATGATGGTAGCGATGAGGCCGCCGACCACAGGCTCGGGGATATTGAATTCGCGCAGCACGCGCACGCGCTCGACGATCAGATGGCCAACGACGAGGACAAGCGCCGCCAGCAACAGGGTGGTGATAGCATCAAGTTGAATCATGCGATACCGATGAGTAGTTGTGGGTTGTTCTAGCGGACCTCCTGAACGAGAGGTGCACTGGCGATGCCCGATCAGAGCAGGGATGGGGACGCATCCATTATCTCTTCAATCAGGGGGTTTGCCTTTGCACCGCTTGGAATTGTTGTGTTCTCGAATCCGGTCTGCCACCAGATCGTTATCATTATGCGGGTGCAGCGATGATACGCAGGGTGGGCACCGGTGCAAGTCCGGATGTTGACTGAGCCGTCAACATCAGACAAAAGTCTATAGCGGCCTGGCGAGCATGACACGTATTTTCCACGCAAGCCTGCCCGCGTCAGCCCAGCAACGGCGGGCGTGAGCGCCAGCCGGGCAACTTCTGCCCTGCCACAGAACGCAAAGACCCCGCTCTGATGAGCGAGGGTCTCGAGAGAGGCAAAAAAGCCCCTGATCAGTCACGCATGAGGCGTGTTGTCGTCAGACAGCGACCGGGCCGGCTTCCTCGGCACGTTCCGCTTCACTGCGTGCACTGCTTTCCAGGCCGCGATTGACCGCCGACAGCACGGCCTTGAGCGATGCGCTCACGGTATCGCCATCCTCCGCCATGCCACAGACACGCTTGCCATCCAGGTTGAGCATCACGAAGGCCACCGCGACGGCATCGCTGCCTTCGCCGAGGGCGTGCTCACCGTAATCCACCACGCTGACGGTGGAACCGGTGTGACGCTGCCAGGCATCCATGAAGGCGGAGATGGCACCGTTGCCTTCACCGGCCAGCGCGATCTGCTCGCCCTTGTCATCGACCAGTGTCGCGGTGAGCTGCTCGGCCCCTTCGCGATCCAGACGATAGCCCTTGAGACTCAGCGGCGCCTCACGCTTGAAGCTGGCATCGAGAATCGCGCGAATCTGGTCGCTGGACAGCTCACCACTGACCTGCTCGCTGGCCTTCTGCACGTGCGGCGCAAGCTCGAGGCTCATCCAGCGCGGCAGGCTGATGCCATGATCGCGCTCGAGCAGGAAGGCCATGCCACCCTTGCCGGACTGGCTGTTGACGCGGATCACCGCCTGGAAATCACGGCCCAGATCCTGCGGGTCGATGGGCAGATAGGCGACCTGCCACGGCTCGTCAGGCTGCTGCTTCTTGAGGCACTTGCGGATGGCGTCCTGGTGACTGCCGGAGAAGGCGGTGTAGACCAGTTCGCCGACCCAGGGGTGACGCGGGTGAACCGGCAGATTGGTGCACTCGGTGTAGACCTGGATGATCTCGTCCGGGTTGGAGAGATCCAGCTCCGGATCGATGCCCTGGCTGTAGAGGTTCATCGCCAGGGTGATCAGGTCCATGTTGCCGGTGCGCTCACCGTTGCCCAGCAGGGTGCCTTCGATGCGGTCAGCGCCGGCCAGCAGGCCAAGTTCGGCAGCGGCAGCGGCGCCACCGCGGTCGTTGTGGGTGTGCAGCGAGATGATCGCGCAGTCACGACGGCTCAGGTGCTTGATGAAGTACTCGACCTGGTCGGCGAAGTGATTGGCCGGGCCCACTTCCACCGTGGCCGGCAGATTGAGGATGCAGCGTTTTTCCAGCGTCGGCTGCCAGACATCCATCACCGCTTCACATACCTCGACGGCATAATCCATCTCGGTCGAGGTGAAGCTCTCCGGCGAGTACTGGAACACCCAGTTGGTGTCCGGGTAGCGCTCGGCGTAGTCCTTGACCAGCTGTGCACCCTCGACGGCGATGGCCTTGATGCAGTCACGGTCCATCTCGAACACCCGCTCACGCTGCACGGTGGAGGTGGAGTTGTAGACGTGAACGACGGCATCACGCGCGCCGACCAGCGATTCGAAGGTACGCGCGATCAGATGCTCACGCGCCTGCACCAGCACCTGGATGCTGACGCCTTCCGGAACCTGGTCTTCCTCGATCAACCAGCGCACGAAGTCGAAATCGAGCTGACTGGCGGAGGGGAAACCGACTTCGATCTCCTTGAGGCCGATCTTGACCAGCAGCTTCCACATCAGCTTCTTCTGCTCGACCGTCATCGGCTCGAGCAGCGCCTGATTGCCATCACGCAGGTCGACACTCGCCCATAGCGGCGCCTGGGTCACGGTACGCGACGGCCACTGGCGGTCGGTCAGTGCAACAGGGGTCACGGGGCGATATTTGGTGTGGTCGAAGGCAGCACTTGGCGTGGATGCAGCAGTCATGGTCGTGTCCTTGGCGGTCTGGGTGCGAAAAACCGGCAATCGAGGCCCGATACGGGAGATCGATGGCACCTTTCGCACTCAACAGTGTCCCAATCGGGGCGCCTGAGTAAATGTGAGATGACGAAGGCGTGAAGGCCTTGCATCCGAAAGCTTGCCGTCAGCAGGGCAAGCAAGCAAGTCGGGGGCAGCGTAACGTCACTGCCCGCCGCAAGCTCCGGGACCGGATCACGGTCTCCAGCGCGGAGAGAAGGACGGTGGGATCACCACCAGAGCCCCTTCGGCAGCCTCGCTTCGATCAGAAGCCGACTGCGTTCCGCGTTCACCGGTTGCAAGAGGCGTGTCGCCAGCGCCGGTGGCTCATCCTGCTCAGGTCTGTCGTTCGCGTCGTGCGTCGTGTCATGCGACAGCCACGACCCGAGCGGGCGTCTTCATCGCTGAGCAGTGATTACAGTATATGCCGCATATCAGGGCGGACGATTGCGAAAACCACATGACATCGCCATCTTAAAAGCAGATTATTTCACCATTCACATCTTCACCGCTAATGGATTGCGAAAATGAGCCAGAATATTCCTCTCCCGACACTGGACCGCTTCGACCGTCGCATTCTTGACGAGCTTCAGCACTCGGGTCGCATCAGCAATCAGGAACTCGCGGAGCGCATTGGCCTGTCCCCGTCGCCCTGCCTGCGCCGTGTCCGTGCGCTGGAAGAAAGCGGCATGATCACCGGCTACCGCGCCCAGATAGATGCCCGCAAGCTGGGGCTCAGTCTGATGGCGCTGCTGCATATCTCGATGGACCGCCACACCCCGGAGCGCTTCACCAACTTCGAGGACACCATCGCCTCGCTGCCTCAGGTGATGGAATGCCTGCTGATCACCGGCCAGGAAGCCGATTACCAGCTCAAGGTGGTGGTCAAGGACATGGATGACTATCACGACCTGCTGCTCAAGCAGATCACGCGGATCGAGGGGGTGACCGGTGTTCATTCAAGCTTCGTGCTGCGTCAGGTGATCGACCACCAGCGCGTCCCGACGACCTCCTGAGCCTGACTGCCTGAATCAAGACTTCAACACGAAAGCCCCGTCGGCTATCACCGGCGGGGCTTTCGTGTTGCTGAAGATGCCATCGTGATCACGCGCTGATCAGGGCGTGCCGGAATGGGTGGATCACTCGGCGCTGATGATGCCGCGGCGGATCTGGTCTTCCTCGATGGATTCGAACAGCGCCTTGAAGTTGCCCTCGCCGAAACCATCGTTGCCCTTGCGCTGGATGATCTCGAAGAAGATCGGCCCGATCACCGTCTCGGTGAAGATCTGCAACAGAATCCCCTCCCCCGGCGCGCCATCGACCAGCAGATTCAATGCCTTGAGGTCCTCGACATTCTCTTCGTGGTTGGGCACCCGCGCATCGACCTTCTCATAATAGGTGGCCGGCGTGGTCAGGAAGGTGACGCCATTGGCCTTGAGCGCCTTGACGGTGGCATGGATATCGTCCGTCGCCATCGCCAGATGCTGGATACCCTCGCCATGGTATTCGCGGATGAATTCCGCGATCTGGGAGTCATCATCCGCTGACTCGTTGATGGGAATGTGCATCTTGCCGCACGGCGCCGTCATCGCGCGCGAGAAGAGCCCGGTCATCTTGCCTTCGATATCGAAATAGCGGATCTCGCGGAAGTTGGCGATACGCGCATAGAAGTCGGCCCACACATCCATCTGGCCACGCCCGACATTGTGGGTCAGGTGATCCAGCGTATGCAGGCCGACACTGTTGGCATTCTCGATTGCACCGTCGATGGCGACGAAGTCGGTATCGTAGATCGAGCGCTCGCGGTGATGGTCCACGAAGTACAGCACCGATCCGCCGATGCCTTGCACCGCAGGGATGCCCACCTCGCCCGGCCCGACCGGATGCTCGACGCTGCGCGCACCGTGCGCCAGGGCGTAGCGATGCGCCTGCTCGGCATCCGCCACGCGCCAGGCCATCGCACAGGCACTCGGGCCGTGGATCGCCGCGAATTCCGCCGCCGGGCTGTTCGGCTCGGCGTTGAGCACCACATTGATGCCGTGCTGCTGGAACAGGAACACCTGCTTGGAGCGATGGCGACGGGTCTCGGTAAATCCGAGCTGGTTGAACAACTTGCGCAGGGCATCGATGCCGGCCGCATCAGGGGCCGTGAATTCGACGAACTCGAAACCGTCCGTGCCGATGGGATTGTGCTGTTCGATACGCGCCGGTGCGTTCATGAGGGGCTCCTGAGTCAGGCTGCCGACAAGGCAGGCAAGGTAGAGAAAAGGCGGGCAACATCCTTCACGACAGGCGAACACGTCGCGCGCATCACCTGTCGTGTCCCGATTCCGTTATCAGAAATCTATGCCTTGCCTGCCGCCCTGCCCATTCGCCTTGCGCCCTCATTGGTGCCGTGTCCGGCCTCCCCTCACGCCAGACATGTAACGAAACCCTGCCATGGCGCTGACGGCCATCTCGACACTGCCCACTCGGGGCGCTCCCTCTGCCGCCAGCGCCTGACACTGCGTCATGCTTTCTTTACACCTATCGGCGCGTCACGCCTGCTGTTGCCTCTTGCCCGTCTTGCGTTGGCCGCTAGAGCCAGGCACCGCTGCCCAGCTGCCAGGCCACCCACAGCAGAATCGTGGCGATTAAGGCCTCGATGACCTGCCAGGCACGCGGGCTGGTCAGACGTGGCGCCAGCCAACCGGCACATGCCACCAGACCGAAGAACCAGCCGAAGGAGGCTAGGCTCGCCCCGACGATGAAGCTTTGCGGGGACGGCTGTTGCGCGCCGATCGCGCCCAGCATCACCAGCGTATCCAGATAGACCTGCGGGTTGAGCAGCGTGACGGCCAACGTTGCCGCCAGCACCTTGCCGAGATTGGCCTTGAGCGCGTTGCTCGCCGTCAGCTGGCCGCCAGTGCGCATGCGCCCCAACGCCTTGAGTGCCTGCCAGAGCAGAAACGCCACCCCGCCCCAGCGGGCAATGCTCATCAACAGCGGCGATTGCTGCATCAGCGCGCCAAGCCCGAGCACGCCGGCGATGATCAGCACGCCATCACACAGCGCGCAGAGCCCCGCGACCCACCATTGATGCTCACGCTTGAGCCCCTGCCCCAACACGAAAGCGTTCTGCGCCCCGATGGCGATGATCAAGCCTGCGCCTACCCCAGCCCCATTGAAGAATGACCACCACATATCGCCTGTCCTTTCGTCGTGTCGTTGCCGTGACTGACGGTGCATACCACGGCTGTCAGTGCTGAGGCAGGCAGAGTACGCTAGGATGAATCCATCAAGGAAATTGATTCAGGGAATGGATCATAAGGAATACTGATGCTGGACTATAAACTGCTGGAGGCGCTGGCGGCCGTCATCGATCAGGCGGGCTTTGAACGCGGGGCGCGAGCACTGGGACTGACGCAGTCGGCGGTCTCGCAGCGCATCAAGTTGCTGGAGGCACGGCTGGGGCAGCCGGTACTGGTGCGTACACCGCGCCTGGGGCCGACGCCACTCGGGCGGCGACTGCTCAATCATGTCCAGCAGGTGCGTCTGCTGGAGCATGATCTGCTCGACCAGATACCCGCCCTCGGCGAGAGCGAGCAGCGACTGCGCATCGCCATCAATGCCGATTCGCTGGCCACCTGGTGGCCGACCGTCACCGGCAGTTTCTGTCGCGAGCGTGACCTGTTGCTGGACATGCTGGTGGAGGATCAGGAAGTGGCGCTCAGGCGCATGCGTGATGGGGAAGTCGCGGGCTGCATCTGTGCCACGCCACGCCCGGTGCAGGGGGCACGCTCTCATCCGCTGGGCAGCATGCGCTATCGGGCGCTGGCCAGCCCGGACTTCGTGCAGCGCCATATCGCGAAGAAAGGCCATCCCATCCCGCCCATTCTGCCGGCCGAGACCCTGCGCAGCATGCCCGCCATCGTCTATGGCCGTGATGACCGCCTGCAACACCGGCTGTTGTCGACCATGGGCTTCGATGAGCCCTTCCCCCACCATCTCTGCCCCTCGTCGGAAGGTTTCGTGCGTCTGGCCTTGAGCGGCATGGGCTACGGCATGATTCCCGAGCAGCAGGCGGCACATCTACTGGCCAGTGGTGAGCTGGTGGATATCGCGCCGAACCATGCCCTCGATGTGCCGCTTTACTGGCATCACTGGCGCCACGGTGGCAGCACGCTGGACAAGCTCACCGACCACCTGCTGCGGGAATGTGCCACGGCATTGCGCCCGATGCCGGAGCAGGAGACGCCGCGCCCCGGCATGCTGTGAGAGCGCGTGTCAGTCGTGCATCAGGCCCAGCAATAGCCTCATCAGCGCAGAAGGCCCAACACAAGAGCCTCAGCCGCCCTGTTGCTCACGCACCAGCTGGGCCAGGAAGCGATCACAGGCCGCCAGCTGGCTGAGCTCGATGTACTCGTTGGCCTGATGCGCGACCCCGATGGAGCCTGGCCCGCAGACCACCGTCGGCCAGCCTTCGCTCTGGAACTGACCCGCCTCCGTGGTATACGCCACGGCCTCGCTGGCCCGCTCATCGCCCAGCAGACGCTGGCAGAGGCGAATGGCCGGATCCCGATCGCCATGCCCCAGTGACGGCACCGTTTCCACCGTGCGTTCGCTACGAATCGCCACTTCTGGCGCCCGCTCACGATAGGGGGCGACCAGACGCTCGGCGTGGGCATCGATCTCCGCCAGCATCGCCTCGACATCCTCGCCCGGCAGATGACGCAGCTCCCAGTCGAAGATGCACTCCCCGGCGGTGATGTTGACCGCCGTGCCGCCCTCGATGCGCCCGACATGCAGACTGGCGTGGGGCACATCGAAGCGCTCGTCCAGATGGCCGCAGTCGATGCGCGCCTGCATGCGGTCCTCGATGAAGGTCACCATGCGCGCCGCCAGATGGATGGCACTCACCCCCTGATAGACCAGGCTGGAATGCGACGGCTTGCCGGTCACCGTGGTGCGCAGATCGGTAATGCCCTTGTGAGCATCGACGATCGCCATCATGGTCGGCTCGCCCACCAGCACCGCCGCCGGACGCGGCAGGCGGTCACGCAGGCGCGCGATCATGCGTGGCGCCCCCAGACAGCCGATCTCCTCGTCATAGGAGAAGGCAATGATCACCGGCTTTTTCAGCGTGCCCGCACGTTGGGCATTCACCAGCGCCGGCACCGCCGCCATGCAGCAGGCGATGAAACCCTTCATGTCGGCGGAACCGCGCCCATGAAGGCGACCCTCGGCCTCACGCAGCGTGAAGGGATCACTGTCCCAGGCCTGACCCTCCACCGGCACCACATCGGTGTGCCCGGAGAGCACCACACCACCCTCGACCTCCGGCCCGATCACCGCCAGCAGATTGGCCTTGTCGCCGCCATCGTTGTGGATGACCTCGGCACTGACGCCGACCACTCCCAGGGCGTCGCGCAGGCAATGGATCAATGCCAGATTCGACTCGCGCGACACGGTATTGAAACTGACCAGATGCGCCAGCCAGTCGCGGCTGTTGGGCCAGTCGGAGAAATCGGCGTACTGCGGCATCAGGCTGGCGGTATTGGCGATGGGGGACGCTGAAGCGGACATGGGCATTCCTGTGCAGATACATCAGAGCGGAGAGCACCACGCGCAGCGCGCTGGCCTCATATGCCCACCGGTATAGCGCAGCGCCTCTTCGACAACAAGGGCCTGGCTGCAACATCCGCCTGGCAGGCACGCTTCAAAAAAGACGCCGCCGCCACACCCGATCAGAGGGCGTGGCGGCGTCGTCTGTGGCGACAGAACTCCGCTACGGGCGGGATTCAGGCCGTGATGGCATCAGGCAGCACGGCCGTTGCGCACCATGGCGTGGGGGTCGATGACGAATTTCTTGGCAGCGCCGCCATCGAAGTCCGCATAGCCCTGCGGCGCTTCTTCCAGACTGATGACCTGCACATTGACCGCATCGGCGATATTGACGCGCCCGAACAGGATCGCCTGCATCAGCGGACGGTGATACTTCATCACCGGACACTGGCCCGTGTGCAGCGAGTGGGACTTGGCCCAGCCCAGTCCGAAGCGCATCGACAGCGCCCCGACCTTGGCGGCCTCATCCTCGGCGCCCGGGTCTTCGGTGACATAAAGCCCGGGAATACCGATCTGGCCGCCGGCACGCGTCAGCGCCATCGCCGAGTTGAGCACCGTGGCCGGCTGCTCGCGGCCGTGATCACAACCACAGCCATGCGCCTCAAAGCCGACGCAGTCGACGAAGCAATCCACTTCGCGCTCGCCGAGAATCACCTCGACCTTGTCTTCCATCGAGCCTTCCTGACGCAGATCGATGGTCTCGCAGCCGAAGCTCTCGGCCTGCTGCAAACGCTCGGGGATCATGTCGCCGACGATGACACAGGCCGCCCCCAGCAGCTGGGCGGAGACAGCCGCCGCCAGCCCGACCGGCCCGGCGCCCGCGATATATACCGTGGAGCCCGGCCCGACACCCGCGGTCACACAGCCGTGGAAGCCGGTGGGGAAGATATCGGACAGCAGCGTCAGATCACGGATCTTCTCCATCGCCTGGTCGGCATCCGGGAACTTGAGCAGGTTGAAGTCGGCATAGGGCACCATGACGTAATCTGTCTGACCGCCAGTCCAGCCGCCCATGTCGACATAGCCGTAAGCCGCGCCGGGACGCGCCGGATTGACGTTCAGACAGATCCCCGTCTTGCCTTCCTTGCAGTTGCGGCAGCGGCCGCAGGCAATGTTGAAGGGGACCGAGACGATGTCACCGACCTTGATGAATTCCACATCGCGCCCGGCCTCGACGACCAGCCCAGTGATCTCGTGGCCCAGTACCAGGCCCTGCGGGGCCGTGGTGCGGCCACGCACCATGTGCTGATCGCTGCCGCAGATATTGGTCGAGACGACCTTGAGAATGACCCCGTGTTCACACTTGCGATTTCCCAGCGCCAGGGTCGGATAGTCCAGTGATTCGACGCTCACCTTCCCCGCTCCCTGGTATACGACTCCGCGATTGGCATTGGCTGACATGACGTGCTCCTGGCTGGCATGGGGTTTGGCAGGTGGCCGGCGTCAGGCAGACAAGCTGGCTTGCGCCGCCCGTCACTTTTCCTGCACCGGCCACCAGCCCCCGGTCGGTGGCGTCCAACCGGTAGGGCTTATGCAGACTAGGTCAGTTGTCACAGGTTGGCTGTCCAGATGAGGCATCGACATGCCTAAATGAGACAGTTCACGACCAAAGTGTCACTTCGGTTGCCCGCAAGCCCACTCGCCAGTGCCCCGCGCCTCTGCTGTTGGCGGCAGGCGACAGCCAGCGTCGATGCATCTCGACACTTGAAGCACGCGCCCATACCCCCCAGTACTGATGTCAGCGTCATCTTGACGACAGACATTGCGACTCGAGCCCGTTTACGACGGCTCTGAACGACACTTCAAGGAGAGATCATGACCCTGACATCCAACGCCCTGCGCAATTCCTGCATGACCCTGGCCCTCGTCGGTTCCGCCTTCATCGCCGGTTGCGGCAACACCAGCGTGATCGAGAAGCAGGACACGCGCTATGAAGTCAGCGCCGTCGATGAAGACCGCGATGATGCCATCGCACAGGTCAAGGAACGCGCGCTCGAGGTGTGTGAAGAGCAGGACCGCGACAAGTACGATGTGCTCGATTCGCGCGTCTTCGGCCCGCACGACGCCACCGCCAAGGCCGCCGATGGCAATGACCAGCTGGAAGGTGGCACCGTCAATGAAGACACCGAAATGGCTGCCGCCACCCATGAAGGCGAAGGCTACAAGGTCGTCTGGACCGTGCGCTGCCGCTGAGGCGTTCCCCCGTCAGGTAGCGTGACCTGACAGCGCGCTCGAACGCGAAAGCGAAAGTCGCAACGACGGCGAAAGCGAAAGCGCAGCATCCGTCAGAAAGCCGCCCCAAGGGGCGGCTTTCTTGCGTTCCGACACCAGGCGATAAGCCAGGGAAACCGACACTGCGGCACTTGAGTTCCAAGGCCGCAACCATCGGTTGCCCCACAAATCAGTCAATTGCACCGCCCCATTAGACGACTCTTGACTATGCTGAGACGAAAGCTGTCCCAGCGCTGCCCCTGATCGCCGCGTATACCTGGTGAAGAAAGTTGTTACCAGCCACCCGGCTGGCACGCCAGTGGCGACTCGGACGCTGTACCTGCAACCTCGCTGCATGCACCTCGCAGCATGAAGCTCGCGCATTGCCATGCGAGACGTTCGACAGCCCTATCGCCCGGGGACTGTCGATCACTGCCATACGCCATGACGAACCCATCAGGACTCTCTGCGCCCGCGCGCCGTCAAGGAGGCTTTTCCATGAGTATCGAACAACGCCTGGCCCCCGTTGCACTCCCCGACACCCGTCATCGACGCACCGTCGAACATCTGCTGGCAGGTTCCGGTGTCAGGCTCAACGGGCCTGATCCCTGGGACATTCGCGTTCGCCATCCAGACCTGTTCCGACGGGTGCTGCAGCAAGGCAGCCTGGGACTGGGCGAGGCTTACATGGAAGGCTGGTGGGACTGTGAGCAGATCGACGAAATGATCTGTCGCCTGCTGCGACATGGCCTGGGCTGCCGCGCCCACACCACCAGCGAGCGCATCGCCTATCGCCTGCAGGCCGGGGTGATCAACCTGCAGAGCCGCCGCCGCGCCGGCGTGGTCGGCAAGGTGCATTATGACTTCGGCAATGACCTCTTCACGCGCATGCTGGATGACACCCTGTGCTACAGCTGCGGCTACTGGAAAGACCTGCCGGTAAGTGCGGAGAACCTGGGCAAGGCGCAACAGGCCAAGCTGGATCTGGTGTGTCGCAAGCTGGGGCTCACGCCCGGCATGCGCCTGCTGGATATCGGCTGTGGCTGGGGGAGCCTTGCCGCCTACGCCGCGCGCCATTACGGCGTGGAGGTCGTCGGCATCACCATCTCCGCCGAGCAGGCCGCGCTGGCGCGCGAGCATTGCGCAGGACTACCGGTGGAGATCCTGCTCAAGGACTATCGCGACCCTGACTTCCGGCGCACGGTGGGCAGCTTTGATGCCATCGCCTCGATTGGCATGTTCGAACACGTCGGCCACAAGAACTACGCCACCTACTTTGCCCATGCCGCGCACCTGCTGCGTCCCGGCGGACGCTTCGTGCTGCATACCATCGGCTCCAACCAGAGTGATATCTCGGCCGACCCCTGGGTCAACCGCTACATCTTCCCCAATGGCGTGCTGCCCAGCGCCAGCCAGCTGGTACGCGCCAGCGAAGCGCATCTGGTGATGGAGGACTGGCACAACTTCGGCGCCGACTATGACCCGACATTGATGGCGTGGCGCGCCAATCTCGACCAGCACTGGCATGAGCTGGCCGATACCTATTCACCGCGCGACAAGCGCATGTTCGAGTACTATCTCGGCGCCTGCGCAGGCGCCTTCCGCGCCCGCCAGCTGCAGCTGTGGCAGGTGGTGTTCACCCACGGCATCGCAGGGCGCTACGACGCGCCACGCTGATCCGCCGCTCGCGGGGCGCCGGCAGTCTTGACCGGTGACGACTGCCTCAAGCGGCGGGGCGAATCAGACGCGTCGCCGCGAAACGATTGAGCAGCGCATGCATCAGGTAGATCAACAGCATCGCGCTGCAGACCGCACCCAGCGCCGAAAGCGCTGATCGGATGTCACCCCTGACGACTCCGCTGATATTCGGCCTGGGAGCGCGCGATGCTGGCGCTGGCATTGTCTTCGAACTGGAGCAGAGTGCGGGCGAAGGCATTGAGCGCTTCGTCATCGAAGCCGACGTACAGCTCGGCACGCACTCGCTCGATGCGCTCCGTCAACTGGGTCAGGCACTGGCGGCCTTGCTCGGTGAACCACAGGCAACGCGCCCGCTTGTCGGTCTCGTGCGGCACGCGGGCGATCAGCTGCTGAGCCTCGAGCTGGTTGAGGGTGCGCGTCAGCGACGGCATCTCGATGCCCAGCTCGCTGGCCAGCATCTGTTGGGTACAGCCCTCGCCGAGCTTTTCCAGATGGACCATGACCGTCCAGCGCGATTCCGTCATGTCCAGGCTACGCACCGCGCTGGTGATGGCGGTGCGCCATAGACGATGGACCCGGCCGACCTGGCCACCCAGCGAGGGCTTGATCTGCTCGTGAAACGGGATTTCCTGTGTCGAATCCGTCCCCGGAGAATGTGCGTTCATGTATTATCTCTCGACATGAAGGCTCCCATGACACTTCCCCTCATCGGTACTGAGCGGAAGACCCACGAGAGCCTTGATTGGTGCGGCGTCAGGGCGGCTGTTGCCGCCGATATCGGACGCCACCTATATTAGCTTGCTAACAATGTGAGAATCATACCCTTTATTAGCGAGCAAAACAATTCACCAATTCCGATATTCAAACACCCATTTAAGCGCCTCTGCGCTTCTGTCTTCTGACTTGTCTTCTTCCCCTTCTCCTCTCTCTCCTTTTGCGGCTCGTCTGCTTTCCTCTCGTCCTGTTGTCTTTTCTCTCCCGTCATCACCTGCGCCGCGGCTCATTCCTGTGCGATGCCGTGACGCTTGAGCTTGTTGGCGATGGTGGTATGCGAGACCCCCAGGCGCTTGGCCAGCAAGCGACTGGACGGATACTCCGGGTAAAGATGCGCCAGGATGCGCCGTTCGACCTCGTCATGGATATCGCCCAGGCTGCCGGTCAGGTCGATGTTGTCCAGCCCCTCATCACGCGCCTCACCGGTCAGGCGTAGATGCTGCGCCTCGATCACCTCGCCATCGCACAGCGAGACGGCCTGGAACAGCACGTTCTCCAGCTGACGCACGTTGCCCGGCCAGTGATAGCCCTGCAGGCGCGCCATGGCCTCGGGCGAGATATCCCGCACGCGAGCGCCGATCTGACGCACCGCCCGCTCGAGAAAATGCCGCGCCAGCTCCTCGAGCCCATCCAGACATTCCCTGAGCGGTGGAATCTGCACACACAGCACATTGAGGCGATGGAAGAGATCGTGGCGGAAGCGCCCTTCGCTGCACAGTGCCGGCAGGTCCTGTTGGGTGGCGCAGATCACGCGCACATCGAGGAAGGTCTCCTCATCGCTGCCGACACGCCGGAAACCGCCGTCCTGCAAAAAGCGCAGCAGCTTGACCTGCATGCGCGGACTCATCTCGCCGACCTCATCCAGGAAGATGGTGCCGCCGCTGGTCAGCTCCAGCAGGCCCAGCTTGCCCTCTGGCCGTGCGCCCTCGAAGGCGCCCGGGGCGTAACCGAACAGCTCCGTCTCGGCCATCGACTCCGGCAGCCCCGCGCAATTGAGCGCCATGAAGGGTGCCTGGCCGCGGGGGCTGGCCAGGTGGCAGGCCCGCGCCAGCAGCTCCTTGCCGGTACCGGTCTCGCCCTCGATCAAGAGCGGCGCATCCAGCGGTGCCATGCGGCGAGCCTCCTTGACCACCGCCGACAGCTGACGGCTCGCCTGGAAGATGGCCTCGAAGCCGCGCACCTCGGTGCGCTGGATCTGATAGATACGCGAGCCCAGGCGGTCTGCACGATGCAGGGTGACCACGGCGCCCGCCAGCGAGGCGACATCCTCATTCTCGGTGTGCAGTGGCGCGATATCGGCGAGGAAGGTCTCCTCGCCAACCCGCAGGCGCAGGCCGTTGACGCGAGCATTGTTGCGCCGGATCAGTTCCGGCAGGTCGACATCCTGGACATGACGCGTCAGCGCCAGCCCCGGCACCTCATCGATGCGCACCCCGAGCAACTTGCCCGCCGCGCGATTGGCCGCCACCACGCGCCCATCCATGTCGATGGACATCACCGGGTCTGACAGCGATGACAGCAGTGCATTGAGCTCCAGATGGCGTCGCTCGGTGGGCATCAGACTGACGCGACTGACCTTGAAGACCCCGGGAATCTCCTCGAGGGTCGGCTTCAGGGTCGAGAGCTGCATGCGCAGCATGTTGGGCACATGCAGATAGATGGAGTTGTTGGCCTCCCCGCCGACCTCACCGCGCAGCACGTTGAGGCCGTAATCGGCAAAGGGGGCCAGGATGTCGCGCAGAATCCCGATTCGATTCTGACAGGTCAGTTTGAGGCGCATGGCGTTCTCGGCATTGTCGTTGGAATTCTTGTTGGCATTGTCATCGAAATGGTGTCGCCGGCCTGGCGTCGCCGCTCGAGTGACGGACAGCTTGGCGACGGACAGCTTAGCGACGGGCGGCTGAGCGACGTTAACGTAAGCGTTATCAAAAACGTCGTAAAGCATTCCTTACAAAAGACGGCGACACAGCAGTGCACGAGCGTCCGAATAGCACCGGATGCGCCCGATTACCGCTCCAGTGTCACAATTATGTGACAAGACACGCGCCAACGCAGCGCTATCTGCGGCGCAGAGCCACGCCTGACCACTGGTCAACGCCACCCGACAAGGCCTAGCGTTGTCATCGACATGCAAGGACTGGCATGTACGCCATAATGACAACACGGCAGCCTGCTCGGCAGCGCCGCCATCTGGTTAGGGAGGTTGCATGAACGCACCGCAGGGTCGTCATTGGCCACAGACATCCCAGGAAGCTCAGCCCGGCTCGCAAGCCAAGGCCAAGGGCACCCGCTACGTGGCCCATGAGCCGGATGCCCGGGGTCGGATCCATTACAGCGATCAGGAAAACGCCACCTGGCAGACACTGATGGCGCGCCAGATGGCGCTGGTCGAGGGACGCGTCTGTCGCGAGTACCACCAAGGGCTCGAGCGCCTTGCCCTGCCGGAGGACCGCATCCCCCAGCTTGGCGAGATCGATCGTGTCCTCGAGGCCGCCACCGGCTGGCGAACCGCTCGCGTGCCGGCCTTGATCCCCTTCACGCGCTTCTTCGAGTTGCTCGCCGAGCGGCGCTTCCCGGTCGCCACCTTCATCCGCTCCCCGGAAGAACTCGACTACCTGCAGGAGCCGGACATCTTCCACGAGATCTTCGGCCACTGCCCGATGCTCACCCACCCCGCCTTCGCCGAGTTCACCGCCACCTACGGACGCCTCGGTCTCGCCGCCAGCAAGGAAGAGCGCGTCAATCTGGCCCGCCTCTACTGGATGACGGTGGAATTCGGCATGCTGCGCGAGACTCAACCCGATGGCAGTCGTGCGCTGCGCCTCTACGGCGGCGGCATCATCTCCTCGCCGCGCGAGACCCGCTACGCCCTGGGTGAGCTTGCGGACAGTCTCGAGCGCCCCGCGCATCTGCCCTTCGATGCCGTCGAGGCACTGCGCACCCCGTACCGCATCGACATCCTGCAGCCGCTCTACTATGTCCTTGAGTCACTGGACGACCTGCATGAACTCGCCAGCCGCGACATCATGGCACTGGTCCACGAGGCCATGGCTCTCGGCCTCAAGACGCCGCGATTCGCACGACGTTGATCGCACCAGCCCCCTCGCCCCAAGGGGGACGCCTTTTCACCAGCCCCCTCTTTCCTCAAGCCGGAGATAGTGACATGACCGAACTCGCCAGACAGTCCTGTGAAGCCTGCAGCTTCGATGCGCCCAAGGTCAGCGATAGCGACATCGAGACGCTCAAGACCGCCATTCCCGAGTGGCAGTTGCTTAATCGCGATGGCATCATGCAACTGGAACGGTGCTTCACGTTCCGCAACTTCAAGCAGGCACTGGCATTCACCAATCGCGTAGGCGAGATTGCCGAGGAAGTCGGGCACCACCCGGCACTTCTCACCGAGTGGGGCAAGGTCACCGTGACCTGGTGGTCCCACGAGATGAAGGGTCTGCACAAGAACGATTTCATCATGGCCGCCAGAACCGACGAGGTAGCGAAATAAGATGTTCGAGCAGATTGCGCGTGTACCCGGGGATGCCATCCTCGGCCTGATCGAAGCCTTCAACAAGGACACCAACCCGCAGAAGGTCGACCTCGGCGTGGGCGTCTATCGCGATGCCAACGGCAATACGCCGGTCATGCGTGCGGTCAAGCAGGCCGAGAGCCGCCTGGTCGAGAACGAGGCCACCAAGACCTACATCGGTTCTCACGGCGACCCGCGCTTCGGCAAGGTCGTGCTGCCGATGGTGCTGGGCGCCGAGTCGCCGGTGCTGGCCGCCAATCGCGCCAGCGCCACCCAGGCGCCCGGCGGTACCGGTGCCCTGCGTCTGGCCGCGGACTTCATCGCCAGCAACCTCAAGGGCCGTGATATCTGGCTGTCTACCCCGACCTGGCCGAACCACCTGGGCATCTTCGACGCCGCTGGCGTGACGCGCCACAGCTACCCGTATGTCGACGAGAACAACCGCCTCGACTTCGATGGCATGCTGGCGACGCTCAAGACCATCCCGGAAGGTGACGTGGTGCTGCTGCACGCCTGCTGCCACAACCCGACCGGTTTCGATCTGAGTCGCGAGCAGTGGGACCAGGTGCTGGAGGTCGTCCAGGCGCGCAAGCTGCTGCCGCTGATCGACTTCGCCTACCAGGGCTTCGGTGACGGCCTGGAAGAAGACGCCTACGGCGTGCGCCTGCTGGCCGAGAATGTCGATGAAGCCATCATCACCAGCTCCTGCTCCAAGAACTTCGGCATCTACTGCGAGCGCACCGGCTGCCTGATCCTGATCGCCAAGGACGAGGAAAGCATGCTCGACGTGCGCTCTCAGGCTGCGATCACCGCGCGTGAGAACTACTCCAACCCGCCGGCGCATGGCGGTGCGGTGGTCATCGACATCCTCGAGGACGACACCCTGCGCGGCGAGTGGCAAAGCGAGCTGACCGAGATGCGTGAGCGCATCAACGGCCTGCGTCGTGACTTCGTCGAGGCGCTCAAGCCGTATGGTCTGGATGAGCAGTTCGCCTTCATCGCCGAGCAGCGTGGCATGTTCTCCTACACCGGCCTTTCGCCGGAACAGGTCGATCGCCTGCGTGACGAGTTCGGCATCTACATGGTGCGCTCCGGGCGTGCCAACGTGGCCGGCTTCTCCACCGAGAACCTGCCCTACGTGGCCAAGGCCATCGCGACCGTCGTCAAGGGCTGAGCCCGAACGAGCGCTGTCGTGAAAGACAAGAAAAACCCCGCCAATCGGCGGGGTTTTTTAATGGTCTGTTGTCCGGCCTGTTGTCTGGCCAGCCCTCTACTCTGAGGCAAGGCTTCCGCCAGATGCCTGCGCCATCAGCCTTCCTCGTCCGCCAGCGGCAAGCGGGCAAGACTCGCCGCCACCTCCTCTTCGAGCAGACTGATCAGCAGGGCCTGCACCGCGTGCAGCGACTCCCCTTCCTCGGCCGTCGGCAACTGCCACTTGAGCTCCAGATAGCGCTCGCTGCGCATCGAGAGCGGCAGGCCGATCAGGTCGCCTCTGGCATCCTCGAGCACCTGCAGCGCCGACAACGCATCAATGATGGTGGCGGCACTGCCCGCGCGTGCCAGACGCCCGGCGCTGGCCGGCGTGGCGACTTCCAGCAGACTCGCCGGCGTCACGCGTTCTCGCTTGAGCAGCCCACGAATCAAGCGCCCCTGACTGCTGGTTTCCGGCAGATCCACGAAGGGGCGTTCATTGAGGCGTGCAAGGGTCAGCGGCTTGTCCAGCAGCGGCCAGCGTGAGGGCCACAGCAGCATCAAGGGCAGCTTCAGCGCGGACGGTGCCTCGGCTTGCGCCTCGTCACTGGCCTCTTCACTTGTCCCACTGCGGGAAGCGGTCCCTTCGGCATTGTGCGCATCATCCTCGACGTCAAACGGCAACTCTGGCGTATCCCCCAGCTCGGGCATGGCGGCCTTGGCGGTAGGCTTTGCCTCGTCGTCATCGCCTTCGATGAGTGTCGTCTCCTCGCGCGCACGCTGACGCAGACTGGCCTTGAGCTCGCGAGCGCGTGCCGCTGCCGTCTTGGCACGCTTGCCGCCCTGTAGCTCCGGCGGTGCTTCCAGACTCACCGCCATCGCGACCCGCCCCTCGCGGATGGCGAGATCATGCTGTGACACCTCGAGCACTTCCAGGCTGGGCAGCCACTCACTCAAGGCTTCACTGGCCGCGATGCGTGTCAGCCAACCGGCACTGAAGGCCTCCAGACCAGGTGTGACCGCCAGCACGAGACGCGGGCGCTTGCCGCTGCCCGGCCCGAAGGCCAGTCGTCTGAGCTCGGATTGAGCACTGAACATCCGGGCGAGTGATGGCGTCAGGCGCTCGGCTTCCGGGGTCGGCACCAGCTTGCCGCCCTCGCGCAGAAACAACGAATAGCCCAGCGTCTGCTCGAGCTGTGCCAAGCCCCGCGAGACCACCGGCACGCTGATCCCCAGTTGTGCGGCACCGCCTTTCATCGAGCCACACTCGATCACCGCCCACAGCATTTCCAGCTGACGCAGCCGTATGCCGGGTTCACGGGTGCCTGTGTCTGACTGCGCCATGGTGTTGCTCCTTGAAGGGTTCGTCCGCGATGCTCCGAGAGTCAGCGCTGGGCGCTGGCTCATTTAGCCTTACGCTAATCATGCTGGCGCCAAATGTCACGCTCAAGCTGCCTATAGGACGTCACGACCCATGAAACGACACTCCCCCCGCTGATGAATCAGCGAGGGGAGTGAGAGACAAGGCATCGATTCGCGCCAGTCGTTCGTTCAGAGCGGCCACTGGTTCAGAGCGGCCGCTCGTTCAGACCGACAATCGACGAGCGATCAGGAGAGTGCCAGTACACCTTCTGCTTCAAACAGCACGCCCTTGGGCAGCTCCTTGACACCGACGGCCGCGCGCGCCGGATACGGCTGGCTGAAGTACTGCTCCATCAGCGTGTTGACCACGGCGAAGTTGCTGAGATCGGTCAGGAACAGATTGACCTTGACCAACTGATCCAGGCTGCCACCGGAAGCTTCACACACCGCCTTGAGATTGCGGAACACCTGGTCTGCCTGGGCTTCAAAACCGCCTTCCACCACTTCCATGGTCGCCGGGTCCAGCGGGATCTGGCCGGACAGGAACACCAGATTACCCGTGCGCACCGCCTGGGAATACGGGCCGATGGCAGCCGGTGCGGACTCGGTAGAGATAATCTGCTTGGTCATGCGCAATTCCTTGTTCAATCAGTTGACGGAGAGACACTCGAAAAAAGACGACTACACGGCAGTACGCACTGCCTGGCAGACCCTGGCGCAGCCACAGACACAGACACTGTCACAGATACAGACACAGACACTGCGCCGAGCATCAGGCAGCGTAGCGACCAAGACTGAGACCGTTGGGATCGATGGTGGGCTTGCGACCATCCACCAGGTCCGCCAACAGACTCGCACTGCCGCAGCTCATGGTCCAGCCCAGGGTGCCGTGTCCGGTGTTCAACCACAGATTGTCGTACTTGGTGCCACCGATGATCGGCGTGGAATCCGGCGTCATCGGACGCAGGCCGGCCCAGAATTCCGCCCGCGCATAGTCACCGGCTTCCGGGAACACATCACGCACCACCATGTTGATGGTCGCACGGCGCTTCTCGATCAAGGAAAGATCGAACGAGGCCAGCTCGGCGGTGCCACCGACGCGGATACGGTCATCGAAGCGTGTCAGCGCGACCTTGAAGGTCTCGTCCATCACGGTGGACTGCGGCGCGGCATCGGCATTGATGATCGGCACGGTCAGGCTGTAGCCCTTGACCGGATAGATCGGCAGGTCCAGATCCAGATCACGCGCCAGGAACGGCGAGTAGCTGCCCAGACACATCACGTAGCTGTCTGCGCTCATCTCGCCACGGTCGGTGATGACCTTCTCGATGCGGCTGCCGCTGCGCTGGATGCGCTGAATGGTGGTATTGAAGACGAAATTGACGCCCAGAGTGTCGCGGCAGTAATCCGCCAGCCGATTGGTGAACAGATGGCAATCACCGGTCTGGTCATCCGGCAGGTGCAGGCCGGCGATGAACTTGCCCGGTACGCGGGTCAGTGCCGGCTCCACCGTGGCACAGGCGTCGGCGTCCAGCAGCTGGTGGCGCACGCCACAGCCCGCCAGCACCTTCATGTCGCTCTGCACGGCATCGACCTGCGCCTGGGTACGAAACAGCTGCAACAGCCCCTTCTGACGGTCTTCGTAACGCAGCCCGGTCTCTTCGCGCAGGGCATTGATGCAGGCGCGGCTGTACTCGGAGACACGCACCATGCGCTCCTTGTTGACGGCATAGCGGTCGGCGTTGCAGTTGGCGAACATCTTGACCATGAACTTGGCCATCTGCGGGTCCATGCGCGGCTGGATCTTGAGCGGCGCATGCTCCTGGAACATCCACTTGACGGCTTTCTGCGGAATGCCCGGCGCCGCCCACGGCGAGGAGAAGCCGAAGGAGACCTGACCGGCGTTGCCGTAGCTGGTTTCCATCGCCGGGCTGGCCTGACGGTCGACGACCGTGACCTCATGCCCCTGACGCGCCAGATAATAGGCACTGGTGACACCGACGACGCCGCTACCGAGTATAAGAATCTTCATGTTGGCCTACCCCATGACTGCAAGCCGCGCCCCACGGCAAATGACAGGCGTATTCGCGCACTCGGCAGCGAATAAAGACGATGAAGGCCAACACCGGTCGACAAGGCGACTCACAGTGGCTTGGCCTGAATGCATCCAGTATAGAGGCGCAAACCACGGTTAATATTTTGTTATGAGACCCTATATCAGAAAATAAGCAGGTAAATTTCGTGTCATGGCAGTGATAAAAAACAAAAAAGCGGCCATTTTTGGAATGGCCGCTTTCGGTGCTTCTCAGCGGGACTGCTGACGGGGCTTCTGGCAAGGTCTACTGGCTGGGTCTCCAGCAGGACCTTCCGGACAGAATCTTCTGAATAGCACCTGACACCTCAAGGGAGCGCTCGTGCTGGACGCCATGAGGGCCCGGGCGATCAGGTCGTCGCGACATAGGCATGGCGACGCACTGACTTGCCACGGTCGCCCAGGGCCTGACGATAGACGCGCCATGCCACCACACCCGCCAGCAGGTTGCCGATCGCCGAGCCGATGGCGACACCGCGCAGCCCATCCAGATGTGCCCCCAGCCATACCGCCGGCATGAAGCAGATGAAGAGACGCACGAAGGACAACGCCGTGGCACGCAGCGGCCACCCCAGCGCGTTGGCAGCCGACACGACCAGCATGCAGATGCCGAGGAAGGAGTAGCTGGGCAACATCCACGGCAGCAGGACCGCCAGTGCCGCCGAGACCTCGTCACTGCCCACCAGCACATAGGCCAGCGGGGTCGCCAGCACTGCGGCGATGATGCCCAGCACCAGCTGCCAGACCACCACCACGCGGGCAGCCAGGTTCATCAGGCGGCGAATTTCCTGCCAACGGCCGGCGCCATAACAGCGCCCCAGCCACGGCGGCAGCGACATGGTCAGGGCCAGCACCACGATCAGCGAGAAGGTTTCCAGGCGTGAGGCGATCCCCCAGGCGGCCACCTCCGTCTGGCCCAGCCCCGCGACGATGGCGGTGACCAGCATCGCGGAGAGTGCCGGCATCATCTGGCACAGAATCGCGGGTATCGCGATTCCCGCCAGCTGGCGGCGCGAGGCCTGCCATTCGGCCCACAGGCCGCGATATTCCATCCAGTCGCGGCGTGAGAGCTTGAATGCCGTGATGGCAAGCCCGGCCCCGAAGGAGAGTACGGTCGCCCAGGCAGCCCCCGCCAGACCGAAGCCGGGCAGCGGCCCCGCGCCGAAGATCAGCAGCGGGTCCAGCACCAGGTTGAAGACACTGGTCAGCAGCATCATCTCGCCCGGCAGACGCGTGTCGCCGTGGGCGCGGAACAGGCTATAGAGCACATAGGCCATGGCCCCCAGCCAGCTGGCGATCAGCGATGGGCCCCAGTAGACCTCGATCAGCGTCATTTCAGTGGCATTGGCACCCAGCAACTCGAAGGCCGGCACCCTGATGACCCACAACAGCAGCATCAGCAGTGCCATCAACACACCGGACCCCAGCAGCACCACACCGCCCAGACGCCGGGCACGCGCCTCATCCTCGGCGCCCAGGGTGCGCGAGACGATCGCGGCGATCGCGATGCCCATGCCGACCTGCACCCCGATGATCAGAAAGGTCAGCGGGAAGGTGAAGGATTGCGCGGCCAGCGGCGCGGTGCCCAGATGCGAGACGAAGGCGGCATCGACCAGGTTGAAGCCCAGCAATCCCATGATGCCGAGTGTCATCGGCAAGGTGCTGCGCCACAGGCGTGACATCAGCTCACGCGTCGTCGGCGTTTCCGACATTGGCGGGGTCGATCTTGCAGAGGCGTCGGTGGACATAGAAGAAGACATGAACTCACTCCCAGCATGTCGAGCATGGCTGGTTGGATGAAGGTATAAGGCGTCGGAACACTTCCGTGACGCTGGAGGGATGATTCTAGGGATTTCGCCGGACCCCAGATAGGCTCAGTGGGACATGTCTTTGATGCATTGTCGGCAACAGGAAGAGCGAGAAACGCGTTGATGCGTGGTATTAGAGGAAACAGTGACCGTGATAAACTTACCTTGTCAGGGATTTCCGTCACCTGGATTCGTGATGATGACCCATGCAATGTCACCGATTATCGACTGCTACCGAAGTTGGACCGTCGCTTTATATGCACTGACTGCCTCACGGATGGCTGGCAGAGTGTTCCCCTCCCCATGGCATCACGAGAGGTCAGACCGTGGATAAAGCATCCCGTTTGTTGCTGTTTCTCGATGTAGTAGAAGCACAGAGTTTTTCCAAGGCGGCTGACCATCGTCAGGTCAACCGCTCGGTGGTCTCCAAGCAGATCAGCCGTCTGGAAGAAGAACTGCAGATTCGCCTGTTCAATCGCTCGACTCGCTCGCTGGCCCTGACGGATGCGGGGCGCGAGATCCATCAGCACGCACTGCGTCTGCGTGAAGTGCTGGAAGATACCGACGATGTGGCCGGCGCCTATCAGGATGGCCCGCGCGGCATCCTGAAGATCACCAGCCCGAGCCATTTCGGGCGCACCTATGTCGCCCAGGCCGTGCGCCTGTACATGGAGCGCTACCCGGATACCCAGGTGGAAGTGCGCCTGGAAGACCACCTGACCGACCTGATCGGCGGCGGTTATGACCTGGCCATTCGCATGTCGGAGCTGGAAGACTCCAACCTGATCGCGCGTCCGCTGGCTGCACACCGTCACCTGATCTGCGCCTCACCGGCCTTCATCGAGCGGCACGGCATGCCCCAGACCCCCGCCGATCTGTCTGGCCTGCCGGCAGCGGTGTATTCCCGCGATGGCTTCATTCTCGATCGCCTGCGCGTCTGCACCGAGAGCGGTGTCGAGGAAAAGGTGGCGCTGGATTCGCGCCTCAAGGTCAACGATGCCGACGTGCTGATCGGCGCCATCAAGTCGGGCGCCTGCTATGGCATGGTGTCCGCGATCAACATCAAGGACGAGATCCTCAACGGCGAGCTGGTGCCGCTGTTGACCAACGTGCCGATGAAGCCACTGCCTTCGATCCACCTGGTCTACCCGCACCGCCAGTACCTGCCGCAGAAGACGCGTCGTTTCAGCGATTGCCTGCAGGAGGTCGTCGGCACGCCGCCCGTCTGGGAGCAGCGCATTCCGGGCTTCGAGAACATGTACGGCTACGGTAGCGGTTGCAGCGAATGAGACGTCGCCACGGCTCTCGAGTCTGAACGCACGCCGTCACCTCCCGCGGCCACTGCCAGACCCGAATGCCCAGCATGAAAACGCCCGCCATGCAGAGTCACTGCGTGGCGGGCGTTTTCATTTCAAGCCCCTTTCATTTCAGGCCTCTTCATTTCAAGCGCCTTTCACTTCAGCCCCCTTCATCAAGCGCCCTCCAAGAGAAACGCTCAGGGGCAGGGATGGATCGACGGCTTGCGCTTGAGCCACTCGACCAGCTCCGGCAGGCGCTTGGGCCGTGCATAGCGGAAGCCCTGCACCAGATGACAGCCCATCTCGACCAGCAGGCGCTCCTGCTCTGCGGTCTCGACGCCCTCCGCCAGCACCTCCATGCCCAGACTGTCGGCCAGCGAGATCGCGTGGGAGACGATGGCGCGGTCGCGGGCATCATGGTCAAGACTACCGACAAAGCGCTGATCGACCTTGAGGCGGCAAGCGCGCAGGTCGCGCACGTAGAGCAATGACGCGAAGCCGGTGCCGAAATCATCGATCGCCAGCCGCACGCCGCGTTCGATCAGGCCGGTGAGTCGCTCCACGACGCGATCGAGATCCGGCACGCGTGAGGATTCGGTGATCTCCAGCTCCAGGCGTTCCGGCGCGAAGTCATGGCGCGCCAGAGCCTCCGAGACGCGCTCGGGGAAGCCGGGATCACGAAATTCCTGAGCCGAGACATTGATCGCCACCGACAATGGCTTGCCGTTCGGCGTCACCAGGTCACGCGTCGCCGAGAGAGCCGTGTCCATCACCCGCGCGCCGACGGTGCCAATCAAGCCGTACTGCTCCGCCAGCGGGATGAAGCGACCCGGCCCGATGGTGCCAAGCTCGGGGTGGTCCCAGCGCACCAGCACCTCGACGCCGACGGCCTCGCCACTGGCGAGGTCGAACTGGGGCTGGAAGGCGAGATCCAGCTCTTCGAGATGCTCGCGCAGGTCACTGGTCAGGCGATAGTCGTTGAGGTGCTGCATGTGCGCGCCGGGCGAGAACACATGCAGGGGGCCGCAGACATCGATGTCATCGTATTCCCCGTGCAACATGGCGAGTTCGGCCAGATGCATCAGGCGATGGGCACGCCGCGCGTGCTGTGGCGCCAGACTGATGCCGACCCGCGCCGTGACCGGCAGGGCCTTGCCATCCAGTCGCATCAGCATCACCAGCCGTTCACACAGTTCGTTGGCACGCGCGATCAGGCTGGCCTCATCCCCGACGAAGAACAGCGCGAAGGCATTGCCCAGCGGGCGGCAGACCAGGGCGTCGCGATACTGCAGGGACATGGCTTCTGCCACCCGCTCCAGCAGCGGATCGATGCGTTCGGCACCGTGCGCCGAGTTGATGATTTCCAGGTGGGTCAGCGACAGGTAGATGATGCCGCCATCGATGCTGCCGTCGACGCTTTCTTCCAGCAGCAGTTCATCGATCTGGGCATTGAAGCGATCGCGCGACAGCAGGTTGATGGGCTGCAGGCGGCGCAGGGCGATCAAGACCTTGTCATCCACCCCGGCCGCCCGAGCCTCCGCCAGCCCCGAGAACGGCGCCTTGAGACGGACTCGCCGCTCGCTGACCGGTTCGAGACGCGGCCGCTCGGTGCCGAACAGCTCCTGCCAGCCACAGGTGTTGGCCACCAGACACTCGGCATCGAAGATCGCCATGCGCCACGGCAGATTGGCCTTCTGCACCAGCAGCCATTCTCCCAGCTCGCCGGTGATGCCCATCAACCAGAAGCCGGGCTGGCCGCTGATGCCACAAGGCTCCGGCTGCTTGGGCAGCGGGGATGGCAGCTCCGGCACCCTGTCTTCCTGTCGAGCGCGCGGCGACGTCCAGGCGAGTTGGCCGAAGCGGTCATGAATCCACAACGGCTCTTCGATGGACGACAGCAATTTGATCAAGATATCGAGAGGCACGCTCACTCCACCTGCAGTCATAAGGAAAATGGCTTGATGCCCCGCAAGGGCCGCCTGTCGCCAGTGATGCTGGCCGTTGGCTGGCGCAACGCGGGTAACACCGCCGGGACATGACACGTCATTCACGCTTCTGGCTGTTCTCGCGCTTATCTGCTTGCACCTGCTTTCATTGTCGCCGCTGGCTGCCGCAAGGCCCGGGCCGCATGGCTAATGCGGCAATGTCCGGACGACCATGCTACTCCTCCTATGGACATCACCAGGCGCCAGACTGCTGCACTTTGTCTCTTCTGATCGCCCTTTTGAGCACACACTTGAACGCCAGCGCCTCCCGCTTCGCCTGTCACTTGACGCTGCTCCAGGCGCCATTGCGAGAGCCACTCCCGGAGCCATTCGGCCGGCTCCTCAACCTGCTCCTCAACCCGTCATTCCGAAGTGCGTGCCGTCAGGCGAAGCACTAGGTGGACAAGCGTGCAGCACGCAGACGACTCTCTCTCTACGCTTCGCTAATACTCCGAGTCTATGCCAGCCTGTGGTGCGGGTACCAAGGCTATTTTCTCGCCGACTCAACGCTTGGCTGCCATGGCCGCTTAAGAACCTGGCGACAGGCGACGTATCCGCGGCCCGCGCCAGTACACGAGTGGCATCAAGGCGTGTGGAAGAGTAGGATAGGCGCCCGTTTCGCCCGGACCGGATCCCGGGCGCCGAATCCATCGGTCAAAGAAATTCTCCGTCATGACTCTCAACGTCCAGAATTCCGCTGTACCCGCTTCTGCCTCCTCTGCAGAGCGCCCCCGCGCCGTCGTCATCTACTCCGGTGGCATGGACTCCTACACTGTCCTGCACCAGGCGCTGAAGGAAGGCTTCGAGGTACACGCCCTCTCCTTCCATTATGGCCAACGTCACTCGCGTGAGCTCGACGTCGCACGCCAGGTCTGCGAGTCGCTGGGCGTCGCCCACGAAGTCGTCGACATTCGCGCCATCCATGGCCTGATCGACAACTCCGCGCTGACCAACAGTGACCGGGCGATGCCCAAGGCCGACTACGACGAGGCCTCCATGACCTCGACCGTGGTGCCCAACCGCAACATGATCCTGCTGTCACTGGCCATCGCCAAGGCCGTCAACATCGAGGCCGAGGTCTGCTTCTATGGTGCCCACGGTGGCGATCACGTGCTCTACCCGGATTGCCGTCCGGAGTTCGTCGACAAGATGAACGCCGTCGCCGCGATCGCCAACTTCTCCCCAGTCGAGATTCGCGCGCCCTTCCTACACGCGAGCAAGGACGAGATTCTGGCCGCCGGCATCGCCATGCAGCTCGATTACGCCCAGACCTGGACCTGCTACGAAGGCCGCGAACTGGCCTGCGGAGAATGCGGCAGCTGCCGTGAGCGTCTCGAGGCCTTCGCCGCCCATGGGCTGAGCGATCCGCTCGGTTACGAAACGACCGACTCGGCCAAGGGCGCAGGCACTCTCTGATGTATACGGTAAAGGAAGCGTTCTACACCCTGCAGGGCGAAGGTGCTCGCGCAGGGCGCGCCAGCGTGTTCTGCCGCTTTGCCGGCTGCAATCTGTGGAGTGGCCGCGAGCAGGACCGCGACACCTCGGTCTGCCGCTTCTGCGACACCGATTTCGTCGGCACCAACGGCCAGAATGGCGGCAAGTTCCGCACCGCAAACGCGCTGGCGGACTTTTTGGCCAGCCTGTGGCCGGAACACACCGGCATCGCCACGCCCTATGTGGTCTTCACCGGCGGTGAGCCACTGTTGCAGCTCGACAGCGAGCTGGTGGACGCGATGCACGCCCGCGGCTTCGAGATCGCGGTGGAGACCAACGGCACCGTCGAGCCGCCTGCCGGCATCGACTGGCTATGCGTCAGCCCCAAGGGCGCCAGCGAGCTGGTCCTCACCGGCGGCGATGAGCTCAAGCTCGTCTACCCGCAGCCGGAGGCCCTGCCGGAGCGCTTCGTCAGTCTGGACTTCGCGCACTTCTATCTGCAGCCACTGGATACCGCCGCCCTCGACGCCCTGCCCGCGCCTGCCGCGGCCCGCGAGCATTACCGCGAGGTGCTGGCGTCCGACACGCCGATGAACCAGTGCGTCAGCTACTGCATGCGCAATCCCCAGTGGCAGCTCTCGCTGCAGACTCACAAGATCAGTGGTATCGATTGATGACCGCAATGACTCCCAAGACCCTGTTCGTCAGGGCCCTCACCGCGGTGGATGCCTCGGTGTGGAGCAATACCCGCGGCCTGTTCGGCATCAGCCAGCACCTGGACCTGGAGCTGGACGGCGCCGTCGGCCATGACGGCATGCTGTTCGACTTCGGCGACGTCAAGCCGTGGGCCAAGCGCATGATCGATCAGGACGCCGATCACACCCTGATCGTGCCCAGCCAGGCCGAAGGCGTGAGCATCACGGACTGCCCGGAAGGACTGTGCCTGCGCTTCACCCAGCCCTACGCCATGGAAGTGCGCGGCCCGCGTCAGGCCTTCTGCCTGCTGCCGGTGACCGAGGTCACCACAGAGGTGCTGGCCAACCACTTCGAGAAGCTGCTGACTCGCCGCCTGCCGCCGCGTGTCGAGGCGCTGCGCGTGCGTCTGCGAGACGAGACCATCGACGGCGCCGCCTACACCTACAGCCATGGCCTGCGCCATCACAGCGGCAACTGCCAACGTATCGCGCATGGGCATCGCTCGCCGCTGATCATCGAGCGCAATGGTGTGCGGGACACGGCGCTGGAAGCCGAGTGGGCCGAGAAGCTCAACGACCGCTACCTGGCCGAGGAAGGCGATCTGATCGACCGCCCGGGACGTGAGCTGATATTCAGCTATGAGGCGCCGCAGGGCAGGTTCCGCATCCGTCTGCCGCGCAAGCAGGTCTGGCTGCTGCCGACACCGACCACCATCGAGTGGATCGCCGACTGGCTGGCGCGCCAGATCGCCCTCGACAGCGGTGACAGCATCCGCGTCGAAGCCTACGAGGGCATCAACAAGGGCGCCATCGCGCGCCATACCCCGCAGACGGCGCGCGAGCCGCTCGTCCTTCCCGAGCACGAAGACACGTCCGCCACCTCATGACGCAGACTGCCGCCCCTTCTGCAGATGCTGTCGCTCCCGGCTGTCGTGCCGGTTGCGGCGGCTGCTGCATCGCCCCCTCGATCTCGAGCCCGATTCCCGGCATGCCCAATGGCAAGCCGGCGGGGGTGCGTTGCGTGCAGCTGGATGACGACAACCTGTGCAAGCTGTTCGGCACGCCGCAGCGCCCGGCGGTGTGCGGCGACTTCGATTTCGATCACGAGCTGTGTGGCGATTCCCGCGAAGAGGCCCTGCGCCTGATCGGCGAGTGGGAGCGCCTGACGTGAGAGGTACTCCCTGAGGGAGGCGCCTCAGCTCACTCGCCGAAGAAGTTGAAGGGCCTGGCAGCACCGTCGCTGCGACAGGCCAGCAAGGCCGCATTCAGCTGACGGGAATCCTCAAGCGGCAACGCAGCCACCATCCCTTCCTGCTCCTGGCCCTGCCCGTCCAGCGGTGCAATCAGCTCAAACCGCGAATCCTCGCGCCAACTGGACGGCGCAAGCTCGGCACGCCCATTGGCGCGGTTATAGCTGCGCCAACCATCCTGGGTGTGAAAGACGCCCTTGATGCGCCACTCACGCGGCAGGCCATCCAGCCAGTGGGTCAGCTGATCGAGGTCGAACACCTCGCTTGCGGCGATTCGCCAGCCCAGACTGGCATGCTCAAGCCCTTCGGCCTGCTCGATCACCGGTGCGCCGGGCAGTGGCATCATGCCTGAGGCGGACGGCTCAGCTCTGGCCTGCGCCAGACGCGCCCTATCCCGCGCAGCGCGATGGGCGGCCGGCATGCTGATCTCGGGCTGGTCTTCACGCGCTGCGCTTACGTGCCCGCCGCCCTGGCGCTGAGGCGCGCGCTCTGCTGACAGCAGCCAATCGATCAGCACGACCTCCTGACCAGCCATGCGAGCCTGCGCCGGCCGGCTTTCGCCGTCGGCTCTGCCCAGCTCACCGACCCAGCGCTTGCGCGGCCACATCCCCGCCAGAAACTCATGCGCGGCCGCCAGCTGCTGATCGCTCGCCAGATCACACTTGCTGAGCACCACGCCGCCCGCCAGCGTCAGTTGATCCTGGAAGGTGCCGTGTTCGCGCATGCGGGTATCGTCCAGGGCGCGCGGGTCCAGCAGGGTGATGACTTCCTCAAGCGCAAGCGCCGAGGCCAGCCCTTCGCTGCGCAGCACATCGATCAGCCCCGCCGGGTGCCCTAGCCCCGAAGGTTCGATGATCAGACGATCAGGACGCGTCTGATGGATCAGGCTGACCAGCCCCGCCTGCAGCACGAAGGCCAGCTGACAGCACAGACACCCGCCGGGCAGTCCCTTGACGCTGACATCCTCGCGCCCGGCAAACAGTGCCTGATCGATCCCCACCTGACCGAACTCATTGACCAGGATCGCCCAGTGTTCATCCGCCGGCTTGGCCGCGACCAATGCCTGGATGAAACTGCTCTTGCCCGTTCCCAGAAAGCCGGTGATCAGATGCACCGGAACCGGACTCGTCGGGGCGTCGCCGCTCCTGGCGCCGCGTGAAGCCACAGACATGCTGAAATCTCCGCAAGATGAAGGGCGTGAAAAAGGTTATAGAGTAACAAAAACCGGCCGGCGACGAAGTCTCGTCAATTGAATCCGGCCTTTTGGCGTGACGCGATCTGGCGGACGGCAAGCTGCAACAAGGGGGGAGACAAGGAGGGAGATACGCAAAACCCCTCGCCACCAGGAGTGACGAGGGGTTTGAGGCTGACACTCGGCCCTGACTGACGCGTGCGATCAGGCAGCGCGGGTCAGGATACGGCGCGCCACGTCCGGCGTGATATCGCCGTGCTCACCGATGGCGGTGAAGCCGTGACGGGTCAGGTTGTCGACCAGCTGATCGATGCTGTCGGCACTGATACCGGCTTCGCTCAACGACACCGGCGCGCCCAGACGAGTGAAGAACTCACGGGTCTTGTCGATGGCGGCGCGCGCGACGCTCTCTTCATCGCCCTCCAGCGCCCAGACGCGGCGACCGTATTGCGCCAGCTTGGCACGCTTGGCCTCGAACAATTCTTCCCACAGCGCCGGCATCACGATGGTCAGGGTGCGACCATGATCGACACCGTGCAGTGCGGTGATCTCGTGACCGATCATGTGGGTGGCCCAGTCCTGCGGCACGCCACGCCCGATCAGACCGTTGAGGCCCAGGTTGGCGGCCCACATGATGTTGGCGCGCACGGCCAGATCATCCGGCTGACTCAGCACCTTGGGGCCTTCCTCGATCAGCGTCATCAGCAGCCCCTCGGAGAAGCGGTCCTGCACCGGCGCATTGACCGGATAGGTCAGGTACTGCTCGCTGACGTGAATGAAGGCATCGACGACGCCATTCACGCTCTGACGCTCCGGCAGGGTCAGGGTGGTGGCCGGGTCCAGCACCGCGAAACGCGGATAGGCCAGCTCGCTGAACATCGGCAGCTTGTCGTGGGTCTCGTAGTTGGTGACCACGGCATTGCCATTGGACTCGGAGCCCGTGGCCGGCAGTGTCAGCACCACGCCCAGCGGCAGCGCCGTCTCGGGGTGCTTGCCCTCAGCGAGAATTTCCCACGGATCACCGGCGTGACAGGCGGCGAGCGCGAGGAACTTGCTGCCATCGGCGACGCTGCCACCTCCGACCGCCAGCAGATAATCGATCTTCTCGCGCTTGATGACTTCCAGGGCTTCGAGCAGGGTGTGATAGCTCGGGTTCGGCTCGATGCCGCCGAAGCTCCACCACTGACGGCCTTCCAGCGCAGCCTCGATCTGATCCATCACGCCGTTGCGCTTGACCGATCCGCCACCGTAGGTGACCAGCACGCGGGCATCCGCCGGAATCTCGTCACGCACCTTGGCGATCTGGCCGGCACCGAAGTGCACGCGGGTCGGATTCTGATAGGTAAAGTCCTGCATGATGCTCTCCTCGCGGAGTCAGGGGTGACACGGCAACATGAGATGACAGAGCCGTGGTCAGGCGCCACCTGACACAGAGTGATATGTGGGCAAATGACAGAAAAGCGCGACGATGACGCCACCTGCCCACGAACGATGGTCTGCATTCTAGAGCAGTGACCAAGACCAAAGTAGAGCGCAGGCCGCACGTCTTTGGTTCGTGAGAGTCACCAATCCTGACGACCAGTGATATTTGACGACCAGTGATATTTGACGACCAGTAATGCGTGATGAACAGGAATGCGTGATGACAAACGCCTGGCCACCCACGCAAAAGGCCCGCCGCAGCGAGCCTTTCGTGACTGCCTGAGCGCCGCGCATTCGCACGGCGCTCAGGTGTTCGGGTCTTTAGTCAGGATCTTCAGCAATGCTGTCGCAGCTCTCAGCACTCAGTTCTAAGATCAGAGACGCACCAGCATCTTGCCCTTGTTGCCACCCGAGAACAGCTTGAGGAAGGCGTCCGGCGTCTGCTCGAGCCCTTCTTCCACCGTCTCTTCGTAGTCGATATCGCCCTTGGCGACCTGCGGCCCTACCTCTTCGAGGAAGCGGCTGTAGTTCTGCCAGTGATCGAAGACGATGAAGCCTTGCATGCGCGCGCGGCGGATCAGGATCATCGAAATGTTCGAGGGGCCAGGCGCCGCCTCGGTATCGTTGTAGCTGGAGATCATGCCGCAGACGGCGATGCGTGCGCCGACATTCAGGTTGTTCAGCGCCGCCACCAGGCAATCACCGCCGACATTCTCGTAGTAGACATCGAAGCCGTCCGGGCAGGCTTCCTTGAGCGCCTTCGTCAGCTGCTCGGCGTCCTTGCCCTTGTAGCTGACCGCCTTGACGCCCCGCGCTTCCAGCCAATCGAGCTTTTCCTGGCTGCCGGCGATGCCGACGACGGTGCCGCCCTTGGCCTTGGCCAGCTGCACGGCGAGCGAGCCGACCGCACCGGAGGCCGCGCTGACCAGCACGTTATCGCCCTCTTTCATCTCGGCGATGATGTTGAGGCCGGTCCAGGCGGTCATGCCCGGCATGCCCAGCACGCCCAGGTAGGCCTGCTCCGGCACATCGATGCTCGGCAGCGGCTCAACCTGGTCACCAGAGAGCTGTGCGATGTCACGCCAGCCGCCCATGTGACGTACCTTGTCGCCGCTCTTGAAGCGAGAGTCACGTGACTCGATCACTTCACCGACGGCTGCGCCCTGCAGCGGCTCATTGAGCTCGAAGGGGTCGATATAGGTCTTCACGCCACTCATGCGGCCACGCATGTAGGGATCGACGGACAGCCAGCTGTTGCGAATGCGCACCTCGCCTTCGCCGAGCTCGCTCAGCTCCTCTTCGCGCAACTGGAACAGGTCGCGTTCCGGGGTGCCTTTCGGATAGTCGGTGATCGTGTAATAGCGTGTCTGCATGCAATGCTCCTTACGAATGATCTGGTCAAACGACATGTGATCAGAATCGTCATCAGGCCGCTGGCCTGTGGCCTCAACCCTGTGACGACTGGCCGCCGCAAGCGTTGCTCGGCGACGAAGTGTCACCAGATTACGCGCGCTCCCGATATCACACCAATGACAGAAACTGAATCCCGGTATGCATGAGACTGATATCATGTGCGGTTGAAACTGCACACTTTCATCCCAGTGACTGGGCCGCCTCGCTACCGGGAACCGCTTGCCATGCATCTGGCTGAACTTGCTCGCCATGATCTCAATACGCTGGTCGCGCTGCATGCGCTGCTGGAAACCCGCAGCGTGTCGCGGGCCGCTGAGCGCCTCAACTTGAGCCAGCCTGCGGTGTCCCGCACCCTGGGCCGGCTGCGCGAGGCCTTCGATGACCCCCTGTTCGTGCGTGCGCAACGCGGTCTGCGCCCCACCGCACGCGCAGAGGCCCTCAGTCAGCCCCTCGCCCGCCTGCTGCAGGAGCTGGGCGCCCTGTTGGCACCGCCCGAGTTCTCGCCTGGAGATAGCCAACGTCGCTTTCAGCTGGCCACCACCGATTACGGCATGCACGCCTTCGTGGCGCCCCAGATCGCCCCGCTGCATGAGCAGGCGCCCGGCATCCGTCTGGATATCCAGGCCTATGGCGGCAATGTCGAGCAGCAGCTGGAAGAAGGCGGGCCGGAGCTTGCGATGTGCGTGCCCACCGCCAGGGTGCCGGCCGGCGTGCATGGTCGCGAGATCGGGGATGACCAGTTCGTCTGCGTGATGCGCCAGGACCATCCGCTGGCAGCGAAGGAGACCTTGAGCCTGGAGGACTTCCTCGCCGCCAGTCACCAATTGATCAGCATGGGTGGCGATGAGCGAGGCGCGGTGGACCTCAAGCTTGCAGAACTGGGACTGAGTCGTCAGGTCGTCATGCGCCAGCCCCATTTTCTGGCCGCCTTCAGTGTCAGCTGCCACAGCGACCTGCTGCTGTGCGTACCGGGCTGTCTGGCCATCAGCATGCTCGATCAGCTGCCGCTGGCCCTGCGTCCGCTGCCCATCACCCTCAACCGCTTCTCCTACTGGCTGGTGTGGCACGAACGCCTGCATCATGACGCCGGCCACCGCTGGCTGCGCCAGACACTCTCCACGGGCATTCAGGCCCGTCACCGCGAACTCTCCCAGCGCCTGCGTCGGCGGCTGGGCTCGTGACTTGATACATGACTCGTGACCTGACACCAAGCTCGTGACCTGACACCACACCGGCACGCAGCCTCGCGGCCTGAGCTTCGATACCTGAGCCTGCGAGGCTTGAGCCCAATGGCCTGAACCAATGGCTTGAACCAAAAAAAGACCGCCACCCCAAGGGGTGACGGTCTCATTGGCAGGGAAAGCTGCCCACGCCAGTTGCCTGGCTCATTTGCGCTCGATCAGTTGCGCTCGATCTCGGCACGCTCACGCAGAGATTCCTGCAGTCCCGTGACAGCGGCCTGAGCACGCAGACGCGTCGCCAGACGCGAGAGGAACTGGTCCATCTCGCCCGGCTCAGCCTCGCCGATCTCGGTCAGGGCGATCAGCGCGATGCCACCACTGAGCGACGCCTTGCCATAGACCGGTTGGCCATCCTGCGGGTGCGCCAGCGTGAAGGCCTGCTTGACCAGACTCTGCGGCAGCTGGGTGCTGGCCTGACGGCTGACGTCATCAGCCTGCTGCCAGTCGATCCCCTCGAGTGAACCGCCCTGGCGCAGCGTCTCCAGACGCTTCTCGGCCAGTGCTTCGAGAGCCTTGGCGGTCTTGTCGGCCTTGGCTTCGCGCTGAACCTGCTGTTTGACCTCATCCAGCGCCAGCGTGGTGGCCGGACGCTGCTCGAGAACGCGCAGCACCAGACGACGGCTGTCATCCAGTTCGATGACGTCACTGTTGTAGCCCTCTTCCAGCACTTCGTCACCGAAGGCTGCCGCCATCACACCCGGCTCGGACAGCAGTTCATCATCATTTTCCTGCGCGACCCAGTCGGTCTTCTTCAGCGGCAGGTCCAGATCCTCGGCGACGCTGGCCAGATCATCCGCCGCGAAGCTCTCATCCTTCAGCTGCTGCGCCTTCTCGTTGAAGGTATCGCGGGAAGCGGCCTGACGGGCTTGCGTCAGCAGCTCGTCGCGCATGTCTTCGAAGGGCGCGATGTCCAGACCGGTCACCTTGATCAGGTGCAGGCTGTCGCCGGTATCGACGATATCCGAGACCTGACCTTCATCCAGTGCGAAGGCCGCGTCATCGAAGTCTTCACCGAAGATACCGCGGGTGATCACGCCAAGCTCACCGCCGTCCTCGGCCGTGGAGCTGTCTTCGGAGACCTCGGCCGCCACCTTGGCGAAGTCTTCGCCGTTGGCGAGTGCGTCACGTGCGCCCTCGAGCTTGGCACGTGCCGCCGCATCATCGTCACCCTTCTCGACCATGATGTGCGCGATTTCCCGCGGCGCGTCGGCACGCTTGGCCGCATATTCGGCCTTCAGCGTGTCTTCGCTGATATCGCCACCGCTGGCCAGCTCATTCTGGTCCAGCAGCACGTAGGCCAGCTTGACCTGTGCCGGGCGGCGGTAGTTGTCCTGGTGGCTGTCATACCAGGCCTTGAGTTCGTCTTCGCTGACCGTCACCGGCACATCGAGGTCCGCACTGCTCAGCGTGGCATAGCGGAAGGTGCGCGTCTGACGCTGCAGCTGGCTGAGCTTCTCTTCTTCGCCCGGCAGCACGAAGGCACTGGCGGCAAAGCCGTCGGTCAATTGCTGGCGCAGAGTGTCGCTGCTCAGCTGCTGGCGGAAGGAGGTGGGAGAATAGCCGGCGCTGGCCAGACGATTGCGGAACAGGTCGGCATCGAAGCGTCCCTTGTCGTCCTGGAAGTCCGGAATGCTCACGATCAGTTGATCGAGCTGCGCATCGGACATGTGCAGGCCGCCTTCCTCGGCGTATTGATCCAGCAGGCGGGAATCGATCATCTGGTTGATGATCTGATTGCGTGCTTCGCGCTCCTGTTCCGGCGCTACCTGGCCAGAACGGATGGCACGCTGGACTTCGGTTTCCACCGCCTGACGGCTGATGGTATCGCCATTGACCGTGGCCACGTCGTCACTGCTGGCAGTGAAGGCGCCAATGATCGACTCAACACCAAAGAAGGCAAAGGTGACGACAATGAAACCAACGATCGTCTTGGCCACCCAGCCATGCGACCGGTCTCGAATTCGTTGCAGCATGCAGGCCTCGAACTACAGGGATTGGAATGGCCACAAGGGCCGCGACTCAGTGACTGATGATTATACGCATGCCGCAGACAGATGCAGGTGACTTTGCACGACTGACTGACTCGCCAGGGTCATCAAACGCTTGCGCCCTGCCGACATGGCCGGGTTCAGCCACAAAAAAAGCGCATCGCCAGGCGATGCGCTTCGATGTTCTGGTGCCGGTTCGGCAGTCATCAGACCACTCCCGAACCGGTACCGCGCCACCGGGTGCCTGCGAAGCAGGCAGACCTCAGTTGACGGCGTCTTTCAGTGCCTTGCCAGCCTTGAAGCTCGGCACCTTGGCAGCACTGATCTCGATCGGAGCGCCAGTCTGCGGGTTACGGCCAGTACGTGCAGCACGTTCCTTGACAATAAAGGTGCCGAACCCGACCAGTGCCACGGTCTCACCCTTCTTCAGGCTATCAGTGACGGTGTCGACCATCGCATCGAGTGCACGGCTAGCTGCTGCTTTCGGAATATCGGCAGATGCAGCAATGGCTTCGATCAGCTCGGATTTATTCACTCTTCACCCCTTGAATTTGCAAAAATTACCAGAAATCAGCGCGAAAATTACGGGTGCTAAACGCGATCGCGACGAAGCGGAGTTTATAGCAACGCCCTCAAACGACTGTCAAGCAACCTCACGCGCAAAACCGCACCACGCCGCCGTTTCGACAGCGGCATGGCCAAAAAAATCCCGTCAATGTGTACTGATCATTGTCTGACGACCACTGGCATCGTCTGAACGAGAATCGTCCTTCTCAGCAGTAGACTTTTCTGCTAGAGCCACCTCAAGCACTTCGTCGATCCAGCGCACCGGCCGAATATCGAGTGCATCCTTGATGGTGTCCGGAACCTCCTTGAGGTCACGGCGATTTTCCTCGGGAATCAGCACAAGCTTTATACCACCGCGTCGCGCCGCCAGCAATTTCTCCTTGAGGCCACCGATCGGCATGACTTCGCCGCGCAGGTTGACCTCACCGGTCATTGCCACGTCACAGCGCACGGGGCGTCCACAGTAAGCGGATACCATCGCGGTGACCATGGCAGCGCCCGCACTGGGGCCGTCCTTGGGCGTGGCGCCTTCCGGCACGTGGATGTGCAGGTCTTCCTTCTCGAAGCGCTCAGCCTCGATACCGAAGGCCTCGGCACGCGCACGCACCACGGTGTGGGCCGCACTCACCGATTCCTTCATGACGTCGCCCAGTGACCCGGTCTTGCTGACACGGCCCTTGCCCGGCGTGACGACAGATTCGATGGTCAGCAGCTCACCACCGACGGAGGTCCAGGCCAGGCCAGTGACACGGCCGATCTGGTCCTCGGCATCGGCAAGGCCGAAGCTGTACTTGCGCACACCCGCGTAGCGCTCGACCTGCTCGGCCTCAAGGTGCATGGAGGACAGTGCACCCTCCTTTGCCTCGGCGACCACACGCTCACGCACGATCTTGCGGCAGACCTTGGCGAGCTGGCGCTCAAGTTCACGCACACCGGCTTCACGCGAGTAGTAACGGATCAGCTCGAGCACGGAGGCTTCGCTGAAGGTCAGCTCGCCCGGCTTCAGACCATTGGCCTTGAGCTGCTTGGGCGCCAGGTAGCGCATGGCGATGGCCAGCTTCTCGTCTTCGGTGTAACCCGGCAGACGGATGATTTCCATGCGGTCGCGCAGCGGGCCCGGAATGTTCATCGAGTTGGACGTACAGATGAACAGGGTCTCGGACAGATCGTAATCAAGCTCGAGGTAGTGATCGGCGAACTTGTCGTTCTGCTCCGGGTCAAGCACCTCAAGCAGCGCCGAGGCCGGATCACCGCGGTGGTCCATGCCCAGCTTGTCGATCTCGTCTAGCAGCACCAGCGGATTCTTCACGCCTGTCTTGGCCATGCGCTGGATGATCTTGCCCGGCAGCGCCCCGATATAGGTGCGACGGTGACCGCGGATCTCGGACTCATCGCGCACGCCGCCCAGCGCCATACGGGTGTACTGGCGGTTGGTGGCACGTGCGATGGACTTGCCCAGCGAGGTCTTGCCGACACCCGGCGGACCGACCAGACACAGCACCGGCCCCTTGAGCTTCTTGACGCGCTTCTGCACGGCGAGATACTCGAGGATGCGTTCCTTGACCTCATCCAGACCGTAGTGGTCCTCGTCCAGCACCTTGGCGGCGTGGTCGATGTCATGACGCACACGCGTGCGCTTCTTCCACGGCACGTCGCACAGCCAGTCCAGGTAGGTGCGCACCACGGTCGCCTCGGCAGAAGTCGGCCCCATCATCTTGAGCTTGTTGAGCTCCTGGGTGGCCTTCTCCTCTGCCTCCTTCGGCATGCCGGCGTCCTTGATGCGACGCTCGTACTGCTCGACCTCGTTGGGCACATCATCCAGCTCACCCATTTCCTTCTGGATGGCCTTCATCTGCTCATTGAGGTAGTACTCGCGCTGCGACTTCTCCATCTGCTCCTTGACGCGGGTACGAATGCGCTTCTCGACCTGCAACAGGTCGATCTCCGCTTCGATCAGCGTCATCAGGTGCTCGATGCGGTCACGCACCTTGTCCATCTCGAGCAGCGCCTGCTTGTCGTTGATGCCCAACGACAGATGCGCGCTGATGGTGTCCACCAGACGACTCGGGTCTTCAATGCCCTGCAGGCTGCCCAGCACTTCGTTGGGCACCTTCTTGGAGAGCTTCACATACTGCTCGAACTGGTTGAGCAGCACGCGCACCAGGGTTTCCTGCTCCCGCTCGGACAGCGGCTGGCTGTCACGCAGCGCGACGTCGGCGATGCTGTGGCCGTCGTCGTGCAGGCGAATCGCCTGGATATCGGCGCGCGAACTGCCCTCGATCAGCACCTTGACGGTGCCATCGGGAAGTTTGAGCAGCTGCATGATGTCGGCAACGGTGCCGATGGCGAACAGGTCTTCCGCCGTCGGGTCGTCCTGGCTGGCTTCACGCTGCGCCGCAAGCAGGATCTTCTTGTCGCCTTCCATGGCCACTTCGAGGGCCTGGATCGACTTTTCCCGGCCGACGAACAGCGGAATCACCATCTGGGGATAGACCACCACATCCCGCAGCGGCAGCAGCGGAAGTGTCAGGGTCTGATCTTCGTTCTGCTCCATGGCAGACGTTCCTCGGTATTCTGTGGGTGGGCCGCCTCACACGGCACTTTGATACTGAGACCATGGGGGCAAGGTCATGATTTTGCAATGATCCCGACACGCCTGGCGGTAACTCAACGCTGAATGAAGCCGTGCGTGACCCGCGAATGCATCACAGTAAGGATGGCTTGCGAGCGCAAACGCAACGGGGGGCCTTGCGGCCCCCCGTTGGTGCGACTCAGGCCCGGACGTTTCAGCCGTCCTTGCCGGCCACCTTGCCCTGACTCTCTTCGTTCTTGGAGTAGATCAGCAGCGGCTTGCTGTCGCCGGCAATCACCGACTCATCCACCACCACCTTGCTGACACTCTCCTCGGACGGGATGTCATACATGGTGTCGAGCAGCACGGACTCGAGGATCGAGCGCAGACCACGTGCGCCGGTACGACGCTCGATGGCCTTGCGAGCCACGGCACGCAGCGCATCTTCGCGCAGGTCCAGCTCGACATCTTCCATCTCGAACAGGCGCGAGTACTGCTTGACCAGCGAGTTCTTCGGCTCGGTCAGAATCTGCACCAGGGCGTCTTCGTCCAGCTCGGTCAGTGTCGCGATGACCGGCAGGCGGCCAACGAACTCGGGGATGAGACCGAACTTGACCAGATCACCCGGCTCGACGTCTGCCAGCACGCGACCCACGGTCTTCTCGTCCTGCTTGCTCTTGACCTCGGCATTGAAGCCGATGCCGCCCTTCTCGGCGCGTTCGCGGATCACCTTGTCCAGGCCAGCGAAAGCACCGCCGACGATGAACAGGATGTTGCCGGTATTCACCTGCAGGAATTCCTGCTGAGGGTGCTTGCGACCGCCCTGCGGCGGCACCGAGGCAGTGGTGCCCTCGATCAGCTTGAGCAGTGCCTGCTGCACGCCTTCACCCGAGACATCACGCGTGATGGAGGGGTTGTCGGACTTGCGCGAGATCTTGTCGATCTCATCGATGTAGACAATGCCACGCTCGGCCTTCTCGACATCGTAATCGCATTTCTGCAGCAGCTTCTGGATGATGTTCTCGACGTCCTCACCGACATAGCCCGCTTCGGTCAGGGTGGTCGCATCCGCGATGGTGAACGGGACGTTCAACAGGCGCGCCAGCGTCTCGGCCAGCAGCGTCTTGCCGCTACCGGTCGGGCCGATGAGCAGGATGTTGGACTTGCCCAGTTCCACTTCATCCGCGGCCTTCTGACCGGCACGCAGACGCTTGTAGTGGTTGTACACCGCCACGGACAGCACACGCTTGGCGCGGTCCTGGCCGATCACGTAATCGTCGAGAGTGGAACGAATCTCACGCGGCGCCGGCAGGCGATCATCATCACCTTCGGCGTCGGCTTCGAGGACCTCTTCGCGAATGATGTCATTGCACAGATCGACACATTCGTCGCAGATGTAGACGGAAGGTCCCGCGATCAGCTTGCGCACTTCATTCTGGTTCTTGCCACAGAAGGAGCAGTACAGCAGTTTGCCGTTCTCGTCCTTGCCTTTGCCGTCAGCCATTCGCGTACCTCTCAATGGCGGCGACTCCCCGGGGAGCCGCCGGAAATGCATGTTTGCCGACGTCAGGTCAGCCGTTTACGCGGATCACTCCACGTCGGGACGGCGTTCCAGCACGGCATCGATCAGGCCGTACTCCACTGCCTGATTGGCCGCCATGAAGTTGTCACGGTCGGTATCATTGGCAATGGTGTCGAAGTCCTGGCCAGTGTGGTGCGCGAGAATGCGATTGAGCTTCTCACGGATGGTCAGGATTTCCTTGGTGTGAATCTCGATATCCGTGGCCTGACCCTGATAGCCGCCCAGCGGCTGGTGGATCATGACGCGGGAATTCGGCAGCGCGTAGCGCTTGCCGGCGGCACCGCCTGCCAGCAGCAAGGCACCCATGCTGGCTGCCTGGCCGATGCACACGGTGGACACGTCGGGCTTGATGAACTGCATGGTGTCGTAGATCGCCATCCCTGCAGTCACGGAGCCGCCCGGCGAGTTGATGTACAGATGGATGTCCTTGTCCGGGTTTTCAGACTCGAGGAACAACAGCTGAGCCACGACCAGATTGGCCATGTAATCCTCAACCGGACCCACAAGGAAGATCACCCGTTCCTTCAGCAGGCGGGAATAGATGTCATAGGCCCGTTCGCCGCGAGCATTCTGCTCGACAACCATCGGAACCAGACCGCCAGCATTCTTGATGTCGAAGTCGTTCATGGGGGCTTCCTTCATCCGATGACATTGATATCCATTGAGCATGCCACTTTACCCCGCCCACTGACCAGAGACCCGGCCGTAGCCGGGTCCTGGTCTAGCAAGCACTAGGGGTCAACCAAGCTTCAGGCTTGCTCGCCTTCGGCTTCAGCAGCCTCTTCTTCTGCTTCTTCCTGCTGCTGTGCAGCCTGCAGGGCTTCCTGGTAGGACATGGCAACGTCCTTAACCTGAGCCTGTGCCAGCAGCTTGTCAACGGCCTTCTCTTCAAGCAGCACGGACTTGAGCTGGTTGCGAGCCTGTTCGTTGGAACCATAGTACTCGGTGACCTGAGCCGGGTCCTGGTACTGCTGAGCCATTTCTACAACGCGAGCATTCAGCTCTTCGTCGCTGACGTCCATCTCGTTGCTGCTGACGACTTCGCTGAGCAGCAGGCCAGTCTTGACGCGCTGGACCGCCTGGTCCTGGAACAGCTCGCCCGGCAGCTGGGAGACGTCGAAGTCTTCGCCCAGACCGAACTGCTGTGCAGCCTGACGCTTCAGACCGTCGATTTCCTGGTCGGCCAGAGCCTGCGGCACGAGGATGTCGTTGGCCTTGGTCAGTTCGGCCAGCACCTGCTGCTTGACGCGATTCTCGATCGCGTTCTTCAGCTCACGCTGCATGTTCTTCTTCACTTCCACCTTGAAGCTTTCGACATCGGCAGCTTCCAGGCCGAACTGGGCGATGAACTCTTCGTTCACTTCCGGCAGTTCCTGAGCCTTGACGGCGTGGACCTTGACCTTGAAGGTCGCTTCCTGACCGGCGAGGTGCTCGGCCTGGTAGTCAGCCGGGAAGGAAACCTTGATTTCCTTGTCGTCGCCGGCAGCAGCGCCGACCAGCTGTTCTTCGAAGCCCGGGATGAAGCTGTTGGAGCCCAGCACCAGCTCGTGACCTTCTGCCTTGCCGCCTTCGAAGGCCTCTTCACCGAGGAAGCCTTCAAAGTCGATCTTGACCTGGTCGCCGTCAGCGGCAGCGCGCTCGACGTCAGTCCAGGAGGCGTTCTGCTTGCGCAGGGTCTCGATCATCTCTTCGACGTCGGCATCGGTCACTTCAGCCTGCGGACGCTCGATTTCAGCGCCTTCGATCGGCTTCAGTTCGATTTCCGGGTAGATTTCCAGAGTCGCGACGAACTCCAGATCCTTGCCGGCTTCGTCGACGGTCGCGTCGATCTTCGGCCAGCCAGCCGGGTTCAGTTCGTTTTCGGTGACGGCGGTCACGTAATGCTGGCGCATGATCTCGCCAACGATTTCGTTGCGCACGTCCTTGCCGTAACGCTGTTGCACCACTGCCATCGGCACGTGGCCCTTGCGGAAGCCGTTCAGACGAACGGTCTTGGCGGTTTCCAGAAGACGGGCGTTGACGGCCTGGTCGACTTCAGAAGCCGGCACCGTGATGGTGACCGTGCGCTCGATCGGAGAAGTCGTTGCGACAGAAGCTTGCATGAAAGTTCCTCTACCCACTGGTGGCGTTCGAATCATAAAGGCGAAGATTGTAGAAACCCCGCCACGCGCTGGCAAGCGCGGATATGACCCTTTCATATGGTGCCTTGGTCCAAGTTATTCAAGGACCCCGGCCATTTTCTGCTCCACCTACCCGCCAGACAGGCACCTGGAGCGCCCGGCAACCCGGAATCGTCATGCATGGAGCAGTGCGAAAAAACCAAAAAAAAGGAGGAGAAAGCCATTGGCCTTCTCCCCCTTTTGCGGCATGCCGCCCGCCCAAGTGGGCCAGGCAGCATCCTGATATTCATCGAGACGTGGGGTGGATGATGGGGTTCGAACCCACGACCACCGGAGTCACAATCCGGGGCTCTACCACTGAGCTACACCCACCACTTCTAGAGGTTGGACAGAAAGCCTGCCGTCTCCATCTCGTTGATACTGCTCAAGCTGACATGCAATGGGGTGGATGATGGGGTTCGAACCCACGACCACCGGAGTCACAATCCGGGGCTCTACCACTGAGCTACACCCACCACTGCATGAACATCTTCACATCGTCTGGTCGCAGTCATCAGGCTCACTGAAGAGCATTCCGACATCCACTTCGATGACAAACGTCATCTCGATGGCACGCCCAGCAGGACTCGAACCTGCAACCTACGGCTTAGAAGGCCGTTGCTCTATCCGGTTGAGCTATAGGCGCAGAAACTAATGCTGCGAGTCAACCTCCGGACAAAGCCCTGAATACTGTTTCAGAAGACCGAAGCCTTGCGATACGTTGTATTCAAGTGGTCGGGATAGAGGGATTCGAACCCCCGACATCCTGCTCCCAAAGCAGGCGCGCTACCAGACTGCGCTATATCCCGAAACCGTCTTCAACCGACCGTCGAACCCCGTCGATGCGAGGCGTATTCTACCGAACTTTCGTCTGCGGTCAAGCCCTTACGTGAATTCTTTCCAAAAGAATCGTTTGCCCCTCGCGCTGTCATGCCAATGTCATGTCGCGGGCTTTCATCCCTGCAGCCCCCAACATCTCTCCTTGCTGATACAAGACACCATGCCTGTCATCGCTTCTGCCACTGACGCAGTGATGACTTGCGACGGCTGAGCGCCGCTGGTGGACTGACTATCGTCTTCACGCCTTCTGCCTCTATGCCATCCACCCTCTCCCATCCGCCCTCTCCCATCTGCCCCACCCTTCTCCCTACTCCGCTCTCTGCTTCACCCTTTGTCTCTCCCTTTGCTTCTACCTCTGCTTGCGCCTCTACAGAGGGAGCATCAGGGCGACAACCGCATGGCATGACCCCACTCTCGCCTGCCTCCTGGCGCCGTCTTCTGCACTGTCGGGCGCCGGCGAAAGACCCGACACCCATGACAGCTTTCGACCAAGGTCGTCATTCGGCGTTGACTGGAGGACAAGGCATGCGAAAATTGGCCATCGTTGTCCCTCCTGCATTTATCGCCCACGAGAAGGAATGATCGCTGATGTCAGCACAACTGATAGATGGCAAGGCCATCGCCGAACGCGTACGCCAACAGGTAGGCCGTCAGGTCGATGCGCGTCGTGATGCCGGTGAACGTATTCCGGGGCTTGCCGTCGTGCTGGTCGGTGAAGACGCGGCGTCCGAGGTCTATGTCCGCAACAAGCACCTCGCCTGCGAGAAGGCTGGCATCCTCTCCACCCAGCACCGCCTGTCCGCTGACACCACTCAGCAGGAACTGGAAGCCCTGGTCGACCAGCTGAATGATGACACCAGCATCGACGGCATCCTGGTGCAGCTGCCGCTGCCGGCGCATCTCGATTCACGCCCGATTCTCGAGCGCATCCGCACCGACAAGGACGTGGACGGCTTCCACCCCTACAACCTCGGTCGCCTGGCGCAGCGCCTGCCGGTAATGCGCCCCTGCACTCCCAAGGGCATCATGACGCTGCTGTCCGAGAGCGGCCTGCAGGTGCGCGGCATGGACGCCACCATCGTGGGCGCCTCCAACATCGTCGGTCGTCCGATGTCACTGGAGCTGATGCTGGCCGGCTGCACCACCACCGTCTGCCACCGCTTCACCAAGGACCTGGAGAGCAAGGTCCGCCAGGCAGACCTCGTCGTGGTCGGCGTCGGCAAGCCGGGTCTGGTCAAGGGTGAGTGGATCAAGGAAGGCGCCATCGTCATCGATGTGGGTATCAACCGCCTCGACAACGGCTCGCTGGTCGGTGACGTGGAGTTCGCCCCGGCAGCGGAGCGCGCAGGCTGGATCACGCCGGTACCGGGCGGCGTCGGCCCGATGACCGTTGCCTCGCTGCTGGAGAACACCCTGTTCGCCGCCGAGCTGCACGATGCCCAGCTGGCCGGCAAGTAAGCACGCACCCTCTCGCTGACACCTCCCCTGGCCGCGGGGCATCGCATGACAGGATGCCCCGCAGGCCCTGCTTCAGGATTTCACCATGTCCCTCAAGACACTTGGCATCATCGGCGCCATGGCCGAGGAAGTCGCCATCCTCGCCGAGCTGCTGGAAGACAGCACCACGACTCAACATGCCGGCTCCACCTTCCACGTCGGCCAGCTGCACGGCCTCAAGATCGTGCTGCTGCAGTCCGGCATCGGCAAGGTCAATGCCGCCGTGGGCGCCTGCCAGCTGATCGAGCGCTACCAGCCGGACGCCATCATCAACACCGGTTCCGCCGGAGGCTTCGCCTCTGATCTGGAGATCGGCGACGTGGTCATCTCCAGCGAAGTGCGTCACCACGACGTCGATGCCGTGGTATTCGGCTACGAATATGGCCAGGTGCCGCAGATGCCGGCCGCCTACCCGTCAGACCCGGCACTGGTGAAGATCGCGCGTGAGTGCGTCGAAGCCCAGGGCGAGATCAAGGCGCGTGAAGGCCTGATCTGCACCGGCGACATCTTCATGGCAGACCCGGAACTGGTCGCGCTGACTCGCTCACGCTTCCCGGACATGCTGGCCGCCGAGATGGAAGCCGCCGCCATCGCCCAGACCTGCTTCGTCTATGAGATGCCGTTCGTGGTCATCCGTGCGCTGTCTGACATCGCCGGCAAGGACAACAACAGCCAATCCTTCGAGGAATTCCTGCACGTCGCCGCACGTCAGTCCTCGCGCATGGTCGAGGCCATGGTCAAGCGCCTCGCCAGCTGATCAGCCGCTGCCTGAGAGCGATCCCCGCCCGACTGGCCAAAAAAAACCGCCGCCCCTCTCGGGACGGCGGTTTTTTTCGCACTGACAATGCGTCACGCCAACGGCATCAGCCTTCCAGCACCCAGGTCGTCCCCTCGCGGGAATCCTTGAGGATGATGCCCTGAGCGGCCAGCTCGTCACGAATACGGTCAGCACCCGCGAAATCCTTGGCCTTCTTGGCGGCAGCACGCGCCTCGATCTGCGCCTGGATCTCGTCTTCCGACAACGCCAATGTGGCAGTATCGCCCTTGAGGAAGACCGCCGGGTCCTGGCCGAACAGCCCCAGCAGGCCGCCCAGCGCGGTCAGCTCGAAGGCCAGCGCCGGCGCCTGCTGCGGCGCCTCCTTCTTGGCACGGTTCAGCTCGCGAGCCAACTCGAACAGCACCGACAGCGCACCGGCCGTATTGAAGTCGTCATCCATGGCAGCCACGAAGCGTGCCCGCCAGTCGCCTGACACCTCGCCCTGTTCGGGCGTGACGTTCTCCAGCGCATTGTAGAAGCGCTCCAGCGAACGACGCGCCTCATCCAGCGAGTTGGCTTCATAGCTGATCGCACTACGGTAGTGGCTGGCCACCAGCAGATAACGCACCACTTCCGGGTTGTGCTGCTCCAGCACATCACGAATCGTGAAGAAGTTGCCCAGCGACTTGGACATCTTGTCCTGCCCGACACGCACCGCGCCGGCGTGCATCCACACATTGGCATACTGCTGTCCAGTGGCGGCTTCGGACTGGGCGATCTCGTTCTCGTGATGCGGGAAGGTCAGGTCCGGCCCGCCGCCGTGGATATCGAAGGTATTGCCCAGGCAGCAGGTCGACATCGCGGAGCACTCGATATGCCAGCCCGGACGCCCATCGCCCCAAGGAGACGGCCAGCTGGCCTCGCCCGGCTTGGCGGCCTTCCACAGCACGAAATCGAGCGGGTCTTCCTTGGCCTCTTCCACTTCCACGCGCGCGCCGGACTGCATGTCATCGAGCTGACGGTTGTTGAGCTTGCCGTAGCCCTCGAAACGACGCACACGGTAGTAGACATCACCGTTGCTGGCCGCGTAGGCAAAGCCCTTGTCGATCAGCGTCTCGGTCATCGCGATGATATCGCCGATGTGGGCGGTCGCCCGTGGCTCGCGATCAGGACGCAGGATCCCCAGACGCCCCTCGTCTTCATGCATCGCCTGGATCATGCGCTCGGTCAGCGCCTCGAAGGCTTCGCCATTCTCGTCGGCACGCTTGAGGATCTTGTCGTCGATATCGGTGATGTTGCGCACATAGGTGACGTCATAGCCACGCGCACGCAGGTAACGCGTGATGATGTCGAAGGCCACCATCACACGCGCATGGCCGATGTGACAGAGGTCATAGACCGTCACGCCACAGACGTACATGCGCACCTTGTTGCCTTCCAATGGCACGAAGGGTGCCTTGGTCCGGCTCAGGGTACTGTAGATGGACAGTGTGCTCGCGGCATCTTCGAGTGAAATCATTCAGTCATCGCCCTTGGCTACTTTGCTGACAGTGCACTGTCAGCCTTGCGAAATGGAGCGGCCCGCAGGCCGGTCATGCAGCTTCGTCATCGAAGGTACAGGATCAGCCTGCGGGCCGTGAAGCGGGTCAAAAGTCATGCCAGCAGACCTCCCGCAGGAGGCCTGGCTGCCATCAACCCTTCTTCTGGGCCTTGGCCCAACCGTCCTTCAGGCTGACGGTACGGTTGAAGACCAGCGCGCCATCGACGCAGTCATGGCGGTCGGCGACGAAGTAGCCGATACGCTCGAACTGGTAACGCGTTTCCGGCGCGGCATTGCGCAGGCTCGGCTCACCGAAGCCCTTGACGATGCTCAGCGAGTCCGGATTGAGGTGCTCAAGGAAGTCGACATCCTTGTCACGGTCCGGCTCGGCTTCCAGGAACAGGTTCTCGTACTGACGCACCTCGACCGGCACCGCGTGCTCGGCGCTGACCCAGTGGATGACACCCTTGACCTTGCGGCCTTCCGGGTTCTTGCCGAGGGTATCGAGATCGACACTGCAACGCAGCTCGACGATCTCGCCGGCCTCATCCTTGATCACTTCATCACAGCGGATGACGTAACCGTTGCGCAGACGCACTTCCTTCTCGGGCGCGAGACGGAAGAACTTCTTCGGCGCATCTTCCATGAAGTCATCGGCGTCGATCCACAGCTCACGGGTCAGCGGAATCTGGCGCGTGCCCATGTCGTCACGTGCCGGATGGCCGGGCACCTCGAAGACTTCCTCGTGACCTTCCGGCAGATTGGTCAGCACCACCTTGAGAGGGTTGAGCACGCACATGGCCCGCAGCGCGTTGTCTTCCAGGTCGGAACGGATGGCGTGGTGCAGCATGCCGATCTCGACCATGCCGCCATCCGCGCGGCTCACGCCGATCATGTCGCAGAACTTGCGAATGGAAGCGGCCGTGTAGCCACGACGACGCATGCCCGAGATGGTCGGCATGCGCGGGTCATCCCAGCCATCGACGACGCCTTCGTCCACCAGCAGCTTCAGCTTGCGCTTGGAGGTGACGGTGTAATCCAGGTTCAGACGCGCGAACTCGATCTGACGCGGCGTGACCGGTACCGGCAGGTTGGCCAGGAACCACTCATACAGCGGGCGATGGTCCTCGAATTCCAGCGTACAGATGGAATGTGTCACGCCTTCCAGTGCATCGGACTGACCATGCGTGAAATCGTAGGACGGGTAGATCTTCCACTTGTCGCCGGTCTGGTGATGGCTGGCATGGCGGATACGATAGAGAATCGGATCACGCAGATTGATGTTGGGCGCCGCCATGTCGATGCGGGCACGCAGCACCTTCTCGCTCTCGCCGAACTCGCCCTTCTTCATGCGCTCGAGCAGATCGAGGTTTTCCTCGGGGCTACGCTCACGGTAAGGGCTCGGGCGACCCGGCTCCTTCAACGTGCCACGATATTCACGAATCTCGTCCGGCGACAGGTCATCGACATAGGCCTTGCCTTCACGCACCAGGTGCTGGGCCCAAGCATAGAGCTGGTCGAAATAATCGGAAGCGAAGCGCACCTTGCCGGCCCACTCGAAGCCCAACCATTCGACGTCTTCCTTGATGGCGTCGATATAGGCCTGCTCTTCCTTGGCCGGGTTGGTGTCATCGAAGCGCAGGTGACAATCGCCACCGAGCTGCTGCGCCAGACCGAAGTTCAGACAGATCGACTTGGCGTGCCCGATATGCAGGAAGCCGTTGGGCTCCGGCGGGAAACGCGTGACAACCTTATCGGCACGGCCGGCCTCGAGTTCTTCGCGGATCTGGTTAAGCACGAAGTTCGGGGCGCTCTGGGTCTCGGTACTCATGAAGTTTCGCTGCACCTCTGTGTGGTTCCTGGGCGTCGTATTGCGGGTCGTCATGTGGTTGAACGAACGTGCGCAAGGACAACAAGACGGATGATCGGGGCTGCATCCACGCGCCTGCCGCCCGCTCAGGCTTTCGTGTCTGGATGCAAAGCCGCTATTATAGCGCGACGCCCGCAGGCGATGCCATGAAGCCGCGCCTGCCTGACACTTGAGCAAGACAGATGACCGGGAAGCCCGAATGATCGTTCTTCACACCAACTACGGCGATATCACCCTCGAACTCAACCACGAGAAGGCCCCGAAGACCGCGGCCAACTTCGAGCAGTACGTGCGTGAAGGCCACTACAGCAATGTCCTTTTCCACCGCGTCATTCCGGGTTTCATGGTTCAGGGCGGTGGCTTTGACACCGACTTCAACCAGAAGCCGACCAATGGCGTGATCGAGAACGAAGCCGACAACGGCCTCAAGAACGACCGCGGCACCGTGGCCATGGCTCGCACCATGGACCCGCACTCCGCCAGCGCCCAGTTCTTCATCAACGTCAATGACAACGACTTCCTGAACTTCACCAGCAAGACCAGCCAGGGCTGGGGTTACTGCGTGTTCGGCAAGGTCGTCGAGGGCATGGACGTGGTCGAGAAGATCGAAGCGGTCAAGACCACCCGTCGCGACGGCCACGCCGACGTGCCGGCAGAAGACGTGATCATCACCAGCGCTGAAATCACCGAATAAGCGATTTCGCCTGATCGCGCCGCAAGGCGTGCCTGCCGCCCGGCCTTGCCTCGTGATCGCGAGTGCCAGGCTGGGCGGTTTGCGTTATGAACTCCCACGGCAGTGCGCCCTTGCGATGCCCTGCTGACCGCCCACCTTCGCGGACCCCGACCATGAACACGACTGCCACCACCCTCTTCATCTCCGACCTGCATCTGCAACCCGACACGCCCGAGATCGCCCAGGGCTTCCTCGACTATCTGGCACGTCTGGCAACCTGCCAGCCTGCCGTCGAGCGTCTGTTCCTGCTGGGTGACATCTTCGAGGTCTGGGTCGGCGACGACTATCGCAACGACTTCACCGACAGCATGAGCGCTGCGCTCAAGCGCATCGCCGAGCGCGGCACCGCGATCTTCTTCATGCACGGCAATCGCGACTTCCTGGTCGGCGAGACCTTCGCGGCCGAAGCCAGCGTGACACTGCTGCCCGACCCGAGCGTGATCGAGCTGGACGGCGAGCGCGTGTTGCTGATGCACGGTGACAGCATGTGCACCCGCGACGAGGCCTACATGAAGTTCCGCGCCATGACCCGCGACCCTCAGTGGCAGGCGCAGATTCTGGCCATGCCGCTGGAGCAGCGTCTGGCGCTGGCCCAGTCATTGCGCATGCAGTCCGGCGAGACCAACAGCGAGAAGGATGAGGCGATCATGGACGTCACGCCCGAGGAAGTGGTGCGCGAGATGCGTGAGCACGACGTGCGCACGCTGATCCATGGCCATACGCATCGCCCGGCGGTGCATGAACTCGAGATCGATGGCGAGCCGGCGCGCCGCATCGTGCTCGGCGACTGGCGCCCGACTCAGGCCTTCGACATCATCGCCCGTGGCCAGGGGCCGGAGCTGCGTGAATTTGCGCTGCCGCTGGTCGATGCGATCACCCACGGCTGATCGCTTACACACACCAAAAAGCCCCGCTGCCGATCACGGCAGCGGGGCTTTTCCTTACGCTCTCACAGTATCAGGCGCTTCGCTGCGCCAGGCGCTTCGCTCAGGCCGGTGACGACGCCTTGCGGCGCGCACGCCCCTCGGCAATCTCCACCAGCTGATGCCAGCCCAGCACCGCAGGGGCATCGGCGCTCGGCAGCTCTTCCAGCAACACCTTCAGACGCTGACACCGCTCGGCATCATGGGCATCGACCAGACGCAGCCAGGTGGCAAGCCCCATGGCCTCATGATGGGTATTTTCCTGCTCGATGGAGTAGGACAGCCCCTGCTCGATCAGGGAGCGCACCTTCTCCAGCGGCAGGCCCTGAGCACTGCGCAGGCTCGCGACCAGATAGCTGACTTCTGACAGGTAGAAGGAATTGCGCTCCTGGGCGACCAGCAGCACTTTCTCCATGTATTCCTCAGCGGCAGCGTGCTCGCCCAGCGCCATCACGGCGTCCATGTACCACAGGTTGGGGCGCTGATGACGCTCGCGTCCGGTCAGCTCGGCGAACTCGTTCATGCTCGACTGCAGCATGGACAGGCCATCGCGGTCGCCATTCATCGCCCGCGCCCAGCCCAGCACACCATGCGCGGCCATGTGCCACAGGTGAAGGTCCGCTGAACGCGTCACTTCCAGGGCCCGCTCGGCGCGCTGGGTCGCCAGATGGGTGTGACCCAGCTGGCGATACAGGGAGGTGGAGAACATCAGCGCCATCGCCAGCGAACCGGGCTGACCGATCTGCTCGGCCATGCGAATCGCCGCCTCGGCCTGCTGCTCGGCCTTCACGTAGTCGCAGCGCAGGCACGATGTCCAACTCTGCAGACAGGAAGCCGCCACCTGTGGGTGATCGCTGAACGGCAGCCATTCGAGCACCATCGGATGGTTGACCGGATCGATCTCATCCAGGTGCTCGCCCGCCACACGCACGCGACCGGCCCAGAACTCGCAGTGGGCACGCGCATAATCGGCCAGGCGACGATAGCGATCATCGGAAAGCTCTTCCGCCAGCTCGCTGAGGCCCGAGGCCAGCGCGAAGGCATCGGCGTGGGCATGACGCTCGCTGCAACCGACCCACAGGCCCCATTTGACGATGAAGGCCTGCTCGAGGTCCGGCTCATCGTCCTCGACCAGCGCAGGACTGCTGAGCAGGTTGCGCGCCTGCACGAAGCTCTCGTGAGCGATGCGTGAGCCATGGCCTTCCAGCGCGAAGCCGGACTGACCGCGTACCGTCAGCAGGCTGACTTCGCGCTCTTCCTGACCATCGACATGCTTGAGACAGGCCAGGCCGTTGTCCGCCATCTTGAGCGCGGTGCGGTTGGCGCTGATCTTGAGCGCCTCGCGCGCCGAGAGCTCGAAGTAACGCGCGGCACGGCTGAAGTTCTGCGACTTGCGCAGGTGAACGGCGAAGTAGCCGGGGTGACGACTGATCCAGGCGGGATACTTGTCTTCGATCAGCGCGACCACCTGATGGTGAATCCGGCGCCGCACATCCCGCGGACACGACAGGTAGGCCGCTTCCTGGATCAGCTGATGGGTAAACTGGTAGTCGAATTCACTGTCGCTGCTGCAGGCCTCGATGATCTCCAGACGCTGCATGTTCTCGATGGCGCGCTTGAGGCGGCCCTCCTCGAACTCACAGCTCTGGCGCACGAAGCTCAGCTTGAAGACACGCCCCAATACCGCGGCGGCGTGGGCGACATCGCGCCCTTCTTCCAGCTGATCGATACGACTGGAGAGCAGACCGATCAGGCCCTTGGGCAACTCGTCGAGCTGCACCGGACGCCCTTCGCGACGGTCCATGTCGAGACGACGGCAGATTTCCTGCAGGTAGAGCGGCACGCCATCGCAACGCTCGATGAGCTGACTGCGCATGCGCGGACTCAGGTGCAGGCGATAGCGACGTGACAGGTGTGACAGCAGGCGCGAGACCTGCATCGGGTCGAGGCGACCCAACGCGATATGCTGGTCCCAGTTGAGCTTGACCGCCAGGCTGTCGCGACCGTTGTGGCTCGCGGCCAGCATGAAGCCGATGTTGATCGGCAGACGCGCCTGCAGCCCAGCCAGCACCTTGAGCGACGGCTCATCGAGCCACTGCAGGTCATCGATCATCATCACCAGCGGGCGCAGGCTGGCTGACTTCTCGATCACCAGGTGCAGCACGCGCACGACGCGTTCGACCGTCTCGCTGGACTGGATCAGCACTTCGTCTTCTGCAGTATCTTCCGCCGTGCCGAGCACCGCGTGGAAGGAGCGACGCACTTCCTCGCTGATGCCCTGCAACGCCTCGGAAGACTCGAACAGCTGCTCGACGCTTTCGCGATCGATATTGCCGTCCAGACGCCAGCGAATCAGCGCCGTGACGACACTGTAGGGCTCAAGCTGCGAGAGGCGCGTGGTCGGCATCCAGCACAGCCCGACATCCTGGCTCTGCTCCAGCTGACGGAAATTGACCATCAAGGCCGACTTGCCCATGCCGGAGTTGCCACTGACCAGCACGCTCTGGCGCAGGCCGATGCTGGCGCGGGCCAGCGCATCGCGCAGACGACGCAGCTCGCCCTCGCGACCGATCAAGGTCGGCAACGAGGATTCGCGGGTGGCGACACTGCTGCCCAGCACCAGCGCACGCAGACGCACGCGACCGTCAGCGGCCAACAGGCGCGAGGTCAAGCGGGGCTGCAGGTCCAGTGCCGGCGGCATGTGCTGACTGGCTTCCTGGGAGATCACCAGCTCGCTGCCTTCGGCGGCGGTCATCAATTCGAGGGAATATTGCGTGACCTGACCCAGCGGGTCGGCCAGCTGACGCTCCGGCAGGTAGATGACCTGACCAGAGTGCAGGCCCGCCGACAGCGAGAAGGCCGGCGGCTTGCCTTCACCGTCCCACAGCTTGGCGATCTCATCGGGGATCGCCTTGCTGCAGTGCTCATAGAGCGCGACCAGCTCGGCGAGCTGATGCGCCGGGCCGTGGGTGCCGAAACATGCCAGACCCACGCCACCCGTGGCGCCCGGCAGCCAGAAGCCGCCCAGGTGATGACACTGCTGCTCCAGCCAGCGCAACAGTTCGATCTGCAGCGTCAGGCAGGCACGCGCCCAGACGCGGTCACGATGACTATCCTTGACGCTCAGGCGAATGGCCATGACCGACAGCTGACGGTGATCGATTTCCTCTTCACGCAGCGGCGCGCTGTCCAGCGACAGGGTCCGTGAGATGGCGCCCTGGGGCGTCATGGCACTCATGGTCTCGCTCTTGCCATCGGACCAGTAGCGCGCCAGTTGCAGGAAGCCGGGGTCCGGTTGCTGACCGGAGAGCGCCAGCTGCTGCAGGAAGGCATTGAACTGCTCATGGGCCGCGGCCGACTGGCCGCCTTCGGCCAGCTGACGCACGAGACGCTCATGGAAGGGGCCGTAACCGGAGAAGCGGCTGACCAGCGTGCGCAGCACGTCATCGGGCAGCGGCTCGTCCGTGGCCAGCACCCGCTCGGCGAACTGGATGACGCGCTGACGCCACTCGCCACGCACCTTGATCATCCAGCGCTGAAAGTCAGGGCACTGGGTCAAGGAGAGCTCCTCGACCAGGTCGCCACGATACAGGGTGAGGATCTCCCCCAGGGTGGCGACGGAGGGCGGTGCCAGCAGCAGGCCGTTGAGCTCGTCGAGGTCAAGCTCCCAGTGCTCCGGCAGCGAGAGCGCGATGGTCTGGCGCGACACCGTCAACAGGTTGTCGGCCTCTTCGCCGAGACTCTGACGCAGACAGTGCAAGGCGTGGCGAAGGTTGGTCCGTCCGGAGGACAGCCCCTGATCCGGCCAGAGCAACTCCGCCAACCCGGCACGGGAGACGGCCTGATCATGCAGCAGCAGATGCAGAAGTAGCGCCTTGACCTTGTCGTAGCTGAACTGAGTCAGCGTGTCATCACCCAACGTCAGCTGGAAATGTCCCAGCAGTGCCAGTTGAGCTTGACCAGATGTTTCCTGCGTCATGTGTCATCCATTTCAAAGTCGCGAACGAAACGCCAGCCCTGCCACGGCGCCGGTGATCCCCTGTCCTTGATCCTTGCCTTAGTCTCTCGTGCCTTGATCCATCGCGTCCCGACCCACCCTGGCCGAGGCGCGCGCTGCCCGTCGTGCGCTCGGCTGACCACTGTGGAAGCGGAAGACAGCGTCGGGGGTTTCGATCAGCTCTCGTTCCACTTCACGTAGCACCGCGAGACGGGGTTCCAGTGGTTCATTGGTGTATTGCTCTGCCAACATGAGGTAATCCTCATAGTGACGCCCTTCTGACTTAACCAAAGTGCGATAGAACTTTGCAAGCTCTGGTTCCAGATACGGGATGAGGCGCGCGAAGCGCTCACACGACCTTGCCTCTATCAGGGCGCCGATCAGCAGGATGTCCACCAGGCGTTGCGGGTCTTCGTCCCTGACCTGCTGGCGCAGGGCTTCGGCATAGCGCGAGGCCTTGATATGCCGATAGACGATGCCCCGCTTCTCCATCAGCCCGACCACCTGCTCGAAGTGCAGCAGCTCTTCGCGCGCCAGCTGTGACATCTTGGTCAACAGTAGTGGCCGGTTCACGTAGCGGTACATCAGGCTCATGGCGGTGGAGGCGGCTTTCTTCTCGCACTGCGCATGGTCGATCAGCAGCAGCTCCGGATTCTCAAGCGCCGCCTCGACCCAGCTCAGGGGCGTCCTGCAGGGCAGAAAGGCCAGCAGCGACGCCGGCAGCAAGGCATCGGTATCTTCATCGCTTGGCCCCTGCGACGCTGCGATCACGCGCGCCCCAGCCTCACTCTCGCCATACCGCCCAGTATGGGCATCATCATGCTGCTTGCTCTGCTCAGGCGCAATCACATTGCGCTCGGTCACGTCGGTCATTGAATTCATCATCACGTCAGTCTTTTGTCTCGCTCGCTTGCGTCTGCTGCTGACTGACAGGAGACACCTCAACGACGGAGTTCATATCATTATCGGCACGCTTTGCCGCTTCCACCATGATTTCATCGTTTATATGGGCAAAAAGCTGTTCGGGCTCAAGTTCTCGCGCATGGGCCAGTGGTGCGATGCCATACGCTGACAGGTCCTTGATGCGGGTGCGTCCGACGCGCAGCAGCTCAACGGCGCGTGACAGCGCCGACTGATCGGCACGAAAACGGATGCGATGGCGGGTCAGCTGCTCGGCCAGCATGGCGTCATCGGCGACGCGCAGCCAGCGGGCGGCGACCTGGCTGCGCAGCTCGTCCAGTGCCAGCATGCGCTGGGCGCGCTGGTCACTGTCATAGCCGAACCAGGCCAGGATCTCATGATCATGACGCTGGCAGCCGCGACAGACGCTATCGCCGACCGTAGTGGAGCAGACACCTACGCAAGGAGAAAGAATACGGCTCATGTTGCCCTCGGGGGAGGCGGAAAGTGTGATTCGGGGTAACCCCCATCATACCGTGCGTACCTGAGAGCCGACAGCATCGCGCCGTCGGTGCCCAAAGGGCCTCGCCTCAGCACCGCGCTGGGCGTCATCAGCGCGTCATCAGGGTTGCTGCATAGTGTTTGCTCAGCGTGATTTCCTGACAATCAGATGAAATATCAGAATGTTATGCCGCAATAGGCGACCAAAGTCTCAGCCCCCGCCACTGGGCGCTTCTTAACATTGTCGACAAAGTTGAGTAGACTCGCATTCGCCCCGTAGCGCCTGATTCGCTCGCAATAAGACGCTTGAATTACCCGCAAGAAGCCTCGAGGTGCCCCGCCCTGCGTCTTCAAGACGACTGGCCCGCGCATTTCGACACGATTACAGATGAGGGTCTCCCACGTGCTTGAAGCCTACCGTCAACAGGTTGAAGAACGCGCCCAGCAGGGCATCCCGGCAAAGCCGCTGACTGCCGAGCAGACCGCCGAGCTGGTCGAACTGCTCAAGAATCCGCAGGCCGGTGAAGAAGAGTTCATCCTCGATCTGTTCACCAATCGCATTCCCCCGGGCGTTGATGAAGCCGCTTACGTCAAGGCTGGCTTCCTGACCGCCATCGTACGTGGCGAAGCCGCTTCTCCGCTGATCGACAAGACACATGCCGTCAAGCTGCTCGGCACCATGCAGGGCGGCTACAACATCGCCACGCTGGTCGAGCTGCTGGACGACGAAAGCCTGGCCAAGGAAGCCGGCGAACAGCTCAAGCACACCCTGCTGATGTTCGACGCCTTCCACGATGTCGCTGACCGCGCCAAGGCCGGCAACGCCGTCGCCCAGGCCGTGCTGCAGTCCTGGGCCGACGCCGAATGGTTCCTGTCCAAGCCGGCGCTGGCCGAGAAGATCTCGCTGGCCGTCTTCAAGGTGCCGGGCGAGACCAACACCGATGACCTGTCTCCGGCGCCTGACGCCTGGTCACGTCCGGACATCCCGCTGCACGCCAACGCGATGCTCAAGAACCCGCGTGAAGGCATCAGCCCGCAGGAAGATGGCGTCGTCGGCCCGCTGGCCCAGATCGAGGAAGTGAAGGCCAAGGGCTTCCCGGTCGCCTACGTCGGTGACGTGGTCGGCACCGGCTCCTCACGCAAGTCCGCCACCAACTCCGTGCTGTGGTTCTTCGGCGACGACATCCCGTTCGTGCCCAACAAGCGCGCCGGCGGTTTCTGCATCGGCAACAAGATCGCCCCGATCTTCTTCAACACCATGGAAGATGCCGGCGCCCTGCCCATCGAGATGGACGTCGAGAAGATGGCCATGGGCGATGTCATCGACATCTACCCGTACGAAGGCAAGGTCTGCCGTCACGACACCGACGAAGTCATCTCCACCTTCTCCCTCAAGACTCAGGTCCTGCTGGACGAAGTGCGTGCTGGCGGCCGTATCCCGCTGATCATCGGTCGCGGTCTGACCGACAAGGCGCGTACCGAGCTGGGTCTTGAGGCGTCTGACGTCTTCCGTCTGCCGGAACAGCCGAAGGACACCGGCAAGGGTTTCACCCTCGCACAGAAGATGGTCGGCAAGGCCTGCAACCTGGAAGGCGTGCGTCCGGGCATGTACTGCGAGCCGAAGATGACCACCGTCGGCTCCCAGGACACCACTGGCCCGATGACTCGCGACGAGCTGAAGGATCTGGCATGTCTGGGCTTCCAGGCCGACCTGGTGATGCAGTCCTTCTGCCACACCGCTGCCTACCCGAAGCCGGTCGACGTCGAGACTCACCACACCCTGCCCGACTTCATCATGAACCGCGGCGGCGTTTCCCTGCGTCCGGGCGACGGCATCATCCACTCGTGGCTGAACCGCATGCTGCTGCCGGACACCGTCGGCACCGGTGGTGATTCCCACACCCGCTTCCCGATGGGCATCTCCTTCCCGGCGGGTTCTGGCCTGGTGGCCTTCGCCGCCGCCACTGGCGTGATGCCGCTGGACATGCCGGAATCCATCCTGGTGCGCTTCAAGGGCGAACGTCGTCCGGGCATCACCCTGCGTGACCTGGTCCACGCCATCCCGCTGTACGCCATCAAGCAGGGCCTGCTGACCGTCGACAAGGCCAACAAGAAGAACGCCTTCTCTGGCCGCATTCTGGAAATCGAAGGTCTGGAAGATCTGACAGCCGAACAGGCATTCGAGCTGTCCGACGCCTCTGCCGAGCGTTCCGCCGCCGGTTGTACCATCACGCTGTCCGACGAGAGCGTGACCGAGTACCTGACCTCCAACATCACCCTGCTCAAGTGGATGATCGCCAACGGTTACGGCGATGCCCGTACCATCGAGCGTCGTATTGCGGGCATGGAAGAGTGGCTGGCCAACCCGAGCCAGATGCGTGCCGACAAGGACGCCGAATACGCCGAGATCATCGAGATCGACCTCGCCGAGATCGACCAGCCGGTACTGTGCGCGCCGAACGACCCGGACGATGCCCGTCTGCTGTCCGACGTCGCCGGTCAGAAGATCGACGAAGTCTTCATCGGCTCGTGCATGACCAACATCGGTCACTTCCGCGCCGCAGGCAAGCTGCTCGAGAAGCAGCCGGCCGGTAGCCTGAAGACCAAGCTGTGGCTGGCACCGCCGACCAAGATGGACCAGCACCAGCTGACCGAGGAAGGCTACTACGGCATCTACGGCCGTGCCGGCGCGCGCATGGAAATGCCGGGCTGCTCACTGTGCATGGGTAACCAGGCACGTGTGGCTGCCAAGTCCACCGTGGTGTCCACCTCCACGCGCAACTTCCCGAACCGTCTGGGTGACGGCGCCAACGTCTTCCTGGCGTCTGCCGAGCTTGCCGCCATCGCGGCCGTGGTCGGTCGTCTGCCGAGCGTCGAGGAATATCAGGGCTACATGGGCGAATTCGATGCCATGGCGGGCGAGATCTATCGCTACCTGAACTTCCATGAGATCGAAGAGTTCCAGAACGCCGCTTCCAACGTGATTCCGGTCACCCAGGAAGCCTGATCAGGCGGGGAGTCATGCGCCACTGCATGACTCCCCTCTGACAGCAGCACTGGCGTCATGCCAGACAACGAAACGGGCCGCCCCTAAAGGGACGGCCCGTTTTTTCATGCCTGCGACAAGCTCGGTGGGTGCAAGCGCCTTGCCTCAGAACCTGTAGCCGACCGAGGCGGTGAAGGCATCCACCTGATAATCGCTGTCGAAGTCATAGCGCTCGTACTCGGCACGAATCAGGAACGGGTCCAGGTTGACCTGTGCACCGGCGCCATAGACCGGATCAAAGCCGTCGTTGTCCTTCAGATCGACGCTGGAATTGCCCAGATTGCCATCGACATCGGTTTCCCACTTGGCCATCCCCGCCTTGGCGAACAGCGAGAAGTACTGACCGATGGGCAGGATACCCACCACGTTGACACCGTAGGCCTTGGACTCGAGATCGGTATTTCTGAAGTCATTGCCCTTGAGCTGGACAGTCCCCAGGTCGGTGTAGAAGGCCTCAGTGGCGAAGTACGGATTGTACTGATAGCCCACGAAGGCCTTGTAGACGTTGTCGTCATCATCCACATCGAAGTCATCGCTGCCGGATTCGATGAAGTCACCGGCCTCATCGGAATCATCGTTCTCAAGGCTGGAGAAACCGGTACCGGCACCGATGTAGAGCCCTTCGCTGGCATTGCCTGCCGCCTGAGCGTGACCACTGAGCGCCAGAGCGAGAGCGGCGAAGGAAACGGTAGCCAACGGGGCGGCCAGAAGACGTGACTTGCTCATGTATTGCTCCTTGATCCAATGGGCGGCACAGGCAGCTGACGGCCAGGTACTGACGGCAAGACCGCGCCTGTCATGGGTTGCAGGAGCATCGTGGTAGATATAGAACAGTGTTTCAAGAGTGGCGTTTTGACTACTTGTGACGTCGCCAGTCAGCAACATGTCCTCGTGACCTTCCCGCTCCCCCCGCTTGCGCGTGCCCGAGGCCCGCTTAGCCCTTCGCACAGATGCAAAGCCCTGGCGTATCGGGCATTCTCGGGGTTGTGGCATTGCAGCAATCAAAGCGCTCCGTCCCTCAAGCGGCCTGCCTCGGCCGCCCAGCACAAGGAATCCGACATGACGCATCCCATCTCCACCCCCGACCTCTGCGATGAGTTCCCCGACGTGCAGGTGCTCGAGCCACTGTTAATCAACTACGGCGGCGTCGAGTCCTTCGGCGGCGAAGTCGTGACCATCAAGTGCTTCGAGGACAACTCGCTGGTCAAGGAAGCCGTCGCGGAGCCCGGCGCAGGCCGCGTCCTGGTCGTCGATGCCGGCGGCTCGATGCGCTGCGCCATGCTGGGCGACATGCTCGCCGAGCAGGCCGCCAAGAGTGGCTGGGCCGGCGTGATCATGTATGGCTGCATCCGCGATGTGGATGAGATCCACGCCACCAATCTCGGCGTGCAGGCACTGGGCTGCTACCCGCGCCCCAGCATCAAGCGCGGCGAAGGCCAGCGCGATATCCCGGTCACCTTCGCCGGCGTCACCATCGTGCCGGGCGACTATCTCTACGCCGACAACAATGGCGTCATCACCGCCAAGGAAGCACTGATCCGTACCCAGCCGACTCCCTGAGTCGCCGTCTCGCGCCGCGGTGCACGCCGCAATGAAAACGCCCCCGCAACCAGGCAGGTTGCGGGGGCGTTTCGCGTTCAAAATCGCGGACTCAGCGAGTGCTGGCAGGCTCAGCGGTCTGTGAGCCGGCTTGAGCACTGGCCTGAGAGGCCGCTGCCGCATCGTCGGCCCGCGCGAAGCGGTCCACCACGGCGGCGCAGGCAGCGTCACCGGTGATGTTGAGCGCGGTGCGCGTCATGTCGAAGATACGATCCAGCGCGAACAGCAACGGCAGGCCTTCGATGGGGATACCGGCAGCCAGCAGCACGGCGACCACCAGGAAAGACGGCCCCGGCACACCGGCCTGACCGATGGCACCCAGAGTCGCGGTGAACACGATGGCGGCGTAGGCGGAGAAGCCGAGGTCGACATTGAAGACCTGGGCGAAGAACATCGCCACCAGCCCGTAATAGATAGCATTGCCGCTCATGTTGATGGTCGCGCCCAGCGGCAGCACGAAGGCAGAGGTGGCGTTCTTGAGGCCCAGCTCCTTCTCGCAGACTTCCATGTTGACCGGTAGGGTCGCCATGGAAGACGCCGTGGACAGCGCGACGGCCTGCGGCTTCTTCATCGCGGACATGAAGCGGCCCAGCGGCACGTCAGAGCCGAACTTGACCACCAGCGGGTAGAACACGAAGCCGTAGATGAGGATGGCGCCCATGTAGACGAGGAACAGCTTCATCACCAGCGTCAGTACATCGAAGCCGAAGGTGCCGACGGCGTCCGCCATCAGGCCGAAGACGCCGATCGGCGCGATCAGCATCACCACGTTGATCATCCACACGAAGGCTTCGATGACGGTGTTGAGGCCTTCGATCAGCGGCTTGCCACGCTCGCCGGTCTTGGACAGGCCAATGCCGAGGAACAGGCAGAACACCAGAATCTGCAGGATATTGGCATCGGTGAGTGCACCGAAGATATTGGTCGGCACCATGCCCAGAATGGTGTCCATCACGCCCGGCACGCTGCCCTTGTCAGCGTAGGCATTGGAGAACATGCCCTTGGCGCTTTCCAGGTCCACTCCGCTGCCCGGCTGGAAGACATGCCCCATCACCAGCGCCAGCATCACGGCCACGGCAGAGGTCAGCATGAAGAAGGCGAAGGTGGAGATACCGATCTTGCCGGCAGAAGGGCTGTCGCCCAGATTGGCGGCTCCCGACACGATGGAGACCGCGATCAGCGGCACGACCAGCATCTTGATCAGGTGAATGAACAGCTCACCCAGTGGCGCGAACATCGAGGCGTCTTCGCCCATGTACGCCCCGACACCTGCACCCAGGATCATGGCGATGACTACCTGGACGCCGATGTTTTTCCATAAAGACTGTTTCACGTTACGACTACCTTGGATTGTGTCTGAAAGGTCGGTTGTTGCGTGCCACCGCAGTGCTGGCTACCGGTGAGGCCTGCCGTCATAGTCACCATGAATTCATAGTCACCATGGACTCATTGCCACCATGGATATTGTGGTCAGCGGGGTAGCTGGGATTATAAATGACTGCCTTTTTTACATAAGGTAGAAAGATAATCATTTAGTCGCGCAATCGAGATCATTTTGTTGCCATTTGTTACTAACTGGCGTCTTTGCGCTGCTTTCTCCCCCATTGGTCTAATGCCCGAGCTGACCAATCATTCAGGTTTCAGGCACGAAACGAAAAGCGCCCACCGCACGTTGAGTGCGATGGGCGCCCTGGGTGACAACGACCGTCTGCGCCTCAGCGCGTCAGGTCACCATCCTGGGAAGCCTGGGTTACACCAGCTCCTTGTCCGCCAGCATGAACCAGGTTTCCAGCACGGAATCCGGGTTGAGGGAGACGCTGTCGATGCCCTCTTCCATCAGCCACTTGGCCAGCTCCGGATGGTCCGACGGGCCCTGACCACAGATGCCGACGTACTTGCCCTGCGCCTTGCAGGCACGGATCGCCATCGACATCAGCTGCTTGACCGCCGGATTACGCTCATCAAAGAGGTGAGCCACGATGCCGGAGTCACGATCCAGCCCCAGGGTCAGCTGGGTCAGGTCGTTGGACCCGATGGAGAAGCCATCGAAGTGCTCGAGGAACTGATCCGCCAGCAGCGCGTTGGTCGGCAGCTCGCACATCATGATGACGCGCAGGCCGTTCTCGCCACGTACCAGACCATTCTCGCCCAACAGCTTGATGACCTGCTCCGCCTCGCCGGTGGTACGCACGAAGGGCACCATGATCTCGACGTTGGTCAGCCCCATCTCGTCACGCACGCGCTTGAGGGCACGGCATTCCAGATCGAAGCAGTCACGGAAGGTGTCGGACACGTAGCGCGAGGCACCACGGAAGCCCAGCATCGGGTTCTCTTCGCCCGGCTCGTACATCTTGCCGCCGATCAGGTTCTCGTACTCGTTGGACTTGAAGTCCGACATGCGCACGATGACCTTCTGGGGGTGGAAGGCGGCCGCCAGGGTGGAGATGCCCTCGACCAGCTTGTCGACGTAGAAGTCGACCGGGCTTGCGTAGCCGGCGGTGCGCGCATCGATGGTCTGCTGCAGATCGATGGGCAGGGTGGCGTAGTCGAGCAGCGCCTTGGGGTGCACGCCGATCATGCGGTTGATGATGAACTCAAGACGCGCCAGACCCACACCGGCATTCGGCAGACGCGAGAAGCTGAAGGCGCGATCCGGGTTGCCGACGTTCATCATGATCTTGAACGGAATCTCCGGCATCTCGTTGACGCTGGTGACGGTGCGGTCGAAGTTGAGGATACCGTCATAGACGTGGCCGGTATCGCCTTCGGCGCAGGAGACCGTCACTTCGCGGCCTTCGGCCAGCACCGAGGTCGCGTCGCCACAGCCGACCACGGCCGGAATGCCCAGCTCACGCGCGATGATCGCCGCGTGGCAGGTACGTCCGCCACGGTTGGTGACGATGGCGGAGGCGCGCTTCATGACCGGCTCCCAGTCCGGATCGGTCATGTCGGTGACCAGCACGTCGCCGACCTGCACCTTGTCCATCTGCTCCGGGTTGTCGATCACGCGCACTGCGCCCTGGCCAATACGCTGGCCGATGGCACGCCCGGTGACCAGAGTGCGGCCCTTCTCGCGCAGCTGGAAGCGCTCGAGGTTGCCACCCTCTTCCTGGCTGACGACCGTTTCCGGACGCGCCTGGACGATGTAGAGCTTGCCGTCGTCACCATCACGCGCCCATTCGATGTCCATCGGACGCTGGTAGTGCTTCTCGATGATCATGGCCTGGCGCGCCAGGGCCTCGACATCGGCATCGCTGATGCAGAAACGGTGACGGTCCGGCACCGGCACGTCGACGGTCTCGACGGAGCGACCCGCACTGGTGTCGTCGGTGTAGACCATCTTGATCAGCTTGGAGCCCAGATTGCGGCGCAGTACCGCCGGGCGGCCAGCGGCCAGCGTGGTCTTGTGGACGTAGAACTCGTCAGGATTGACCGCGCCCTGCACCACAGTCTCGCCCAGGCCCCAAGAGCCAGTGACGAAGACGGCGTCGCGGTAGCCGGATTCGGTGTCCAGGGTGAACATCACGCCGGAAGCGGCCGTCTCGGAGCGCACCATCTTCTGTACGCCGGCAGACAGCGCGACCAGTGAGTGATCGAAGCCCTTGTGCACGCGGTAGGAGATGGCGCGGTCGTTGAACAGTGACGCGAACACCTCGTGAACCGCACGCTTGATGTTGTCGAAGCCTTCGATGTTGAGGAAGGTTTCCTGCTGACCGGCGAAGGAGGCATCCGGCAGATCTTCCGCGGTGGCGGAGGAGCGCACGGCGACCTTCAGGTTCGGGTGCCTGGCCTGAAGCTCGGCATAGGCACGTTCCATCTCGGCCTCGAAGGCCGGCGGCAGCGGCGTGTCGATGATCCACTGACGGATCTCGGCACCGACGCGCGCCAGTTCGACCACGTCGTCCACATCGAGGGCATCGAGGGCGGCATTGATACGCTTGTCGAGGCCTTCGTGGGCCAGAAACTCGCGATAGGCATAGGAGGTAGTCGCAAAGCCGCCGGGCACGGTGACACCGGCATCGGCCAGATTGGAGATCATCTCACCGAGCGAGGCGTTCTTGCCGCCAACGCGATCAACATCGTTCATGCCGAGCTGATCGAAATCGACGACGTATTCGGATGTGGCTTGCTGTGACAAGGGAACCCCCTGGTACCAATGGATGGAAACGAATGACCGATGGAGGACGATGAACCGCCTTCCGTTCAGCAATGACGCCACCCTAACAAGCTCTCTCTAGTATTAGCCATTGGTCTAACCGGCTAGTCAGTGGAGGAGGACTACAACCCTGAGCCTGTTTCAGACGTTATGTCGCCATCGTCGGCGAACATGTCGACAAGCCAGGAACGGCCGCTACAGGAATGTAGTCATGCGGCGCTTTTTTAAAGGACGGGAACACGGGATTTCTCATATCGCGCCACTGGCCCTGTACCGGATATTGCAAGCTCGACAGGGAACACCGACACTTGGGGTCTTCACGGGGCAACAGCCTGAGCGGGCTGGTGTCTTCGATTCGTTCTTCACGAGTGCCCGTCATGACCCGAACCGCCTTCTTCATTTCCGATGGCACCGGCATCACCGCCGAGACACTGGGACGCAGTCTGCTCGCCCAGTTCGAGAATACCGACATCCGCATGGTGACCAAGCCCTACATCGATTCGGCCGAAAAGGCGACGGCACTGGTCAAGGCCATCGAGAGCGCGCATGCCAATGACGGCGAGCGCCCGATCATCATCGACACCATCGTCGACCAGAACATCCGCGACATCATCTCCGAATCCTCCGGCTTCAAGGTCGACATCTTCTCGACCTTCCTCAAGCCGCTGGAAGAGGAACTGGACACCCACTCGTCCTACAGCGTCGGCAAGACCCACTCCATCGGGCAGGACGACGTCTACATGAATCGCATCGATTCGGTGCATTTCGCCCTCGACAACGATGATGGCGCGCGGACGCATCAATACGACAAGGCCGACGTCATCCTCATCGGCGTCTCACGCTGCGGAAAGACCCCGACCTCGCTGTATCTGGCGCTGCAGTTCGGCATCCGCGCGGCCAACTACCCGCTGACCGAGGATGACCTGGACGAGTCCGGCACCCTCAAGATGCCCGCCTCACTGGCACAATATCGTCACAAGCTGTTCGGGCTGACCATCGACCCGCGCCGTCTGGCCGCCATTCGTACCGAGCGTCGCCCCAACAGCCGCTACTGTTCGATCGACCAGTGTCTGCAGGAAGTCGAGCAGACCGAGGCGCTCTTCCGCCGCTCCAAGGTGCCCTACATCGATACCACGCGTTTCTCGATCGAAGAGATCTCGACACGCATGATCGCCGAGACCGGCCTGGCACGCCGCTTCTCACCGCGCTGACCCCGACGCCAGATCATCACAAGTCGAACACAACAACGCACGTCGACCACAACAACACCGCTACTCACCCAGGAAATCCTCCCATGTTCAACACCAACCACTACTTCGACGGCCAGGTGGCCTCCATCGCCTTCCAGAGCGCAGACCTTCCTGCCACGGTCGGCGTGATGGCCATCGGCGAATTCGTGTTCGCCACCAGCCAACGCGAATACATGACCCTGATCAGCGGCGACATGCAGGTACTGCTGCCGGGCGCGGAAGAGTGGTATCAGCTCGCCGCCGGTGAAAGCTTCATCGTCGAAGCCAACCAGAGCTTCGAGGTACGCACCACGGTCGAATCCGCCTACCTGTGCAAGTACGAAGACGCTTAAGGCACTGGAAAACAGCCGCCTGAGGCACTGGAAAACAGCCGCCCAAGGCGCTGAAAGCCAGACATGAAAAGGCCGCCGTACCCTCTCGGGTCACGGCGGCTTTTTTTCGTCACGACGACTGTCTCTCGCTACCAGGCTCAGGCGCGCTGCCTGAGGACCGAGCGCAGCGCCAGATAACTGATGCCGCCCATCAACAGGTAACTTGTCGCTACCCCGGCAAAGATACCGATCACGCCATACAGGGCGCCGCCCAACCAGGCCAGTGGCACCAGCAAGGCGAACAGACGCACCAGCGAGAGCATCATCGCGCGGCGCGGCTTGTGCAGCGCATTGAGGCTGGAGTTGGCGAGAATGATCACGCCCTGGGCCCCGAGGGCGGCGGGTATCAGCCACAGATAGGTGCTGACCAGTCCCGCGACCTCCTGGCTCTCGGCGAAGCGCGCCGCAATCCACTCACCGCCAAGCCCGAGCCCCAACCAGACCACCAGCTGCCAGACGAGAATGAAGGCCAGCACGCCGTGGATGGCGCGCCATACACGCTTCTGCTGCCCGGCACCGTCGTTCTGGCTGATGAAGGGCGACAGCGTCATGGACAGCGCCAGCACCAGAATCAGCGCCAGCGACTCGATGCGTGAGCCGATGCCGTAGGCCGCCACCGCCGCGTGACCATGCTGACTGACGATACGCGTCACCAGCGCGGTGGCAATCGGCGTCATCACGCTGGTCAGCGCGGCAGGCAGGCCGATCGCCCCGACTTCACGCCATGACGTCACCAGCCGCGTCACGCTCAGGTGACGAAAATCGAGCCGCGCGCGCAGCAGTGGCAATGCCAGCAAGCCCAGCGTCATCGCCAGCCACGACAGCACCGTGGCCAGCGCCGCGCCCGCCACGCCCATGCCCTGCCAGCCACCGATGCCGAAGATCAGCAGCGGGTCGAGCAGCGCATTGAGCACCCCCGCCGCCGCCATCACCAGCGAGGGCACCAGCGTATTGCCCTCGGCGCGCAGCACGCTGCCCAGCACACGCGGCAGCAACACGAAGGGCGCGCCGAAATACCACACCTGCATGTAGTCACGGATATGCGGCATCAGGGTGTCATCGGCCCCCAGCAGCCCGAACAGCGGCTCGATGCTGGCAAGCCCCAGCACCAGCATCACCAGCCCCAGCAGCAGCCCCAGCAGACTGGAATCCGTGGTGCGCGCCTTGACGGTCTCGAGCTCACCTCGCCCCAGCCGGCGCCCCACCACCGCGGTGGTGCCGATGGACAGCCCGATGGCGATGCTGATCACGCCGAAGGTGACCGGGAAGGTCATGGTCACCGCCGCCAGCTCCGGCGTGCCCAGCTGGGCGATGAACCAGGCATCCACCAGGTTGAACAGCATCATGGTGACGATGCCGCCGATCACCGGCCCCGTCATGCGCGCCAGCGTCGAGGCGATCGGGTCACGCACCAGATCGCGCGTGCCACGCCGAGATGAGGCACGTTTGGGGGAGGCAGGGGTATCAGGGTCAGACATACAGGCTCCGGACAGAAAACGACCCCGACCGGCGAGGCGCCAGCGGGGCCGAACAGTGTAAAGCATCAGCGTGTCAGGTGAGGGGCAACGCCGGATCGCGCCGAGCAGCCCCGCGCTGCGTCAGTTGCCCTGCATGAAGGGCGAGACGACCTCTCCCCCCGCCTCACGCCAGGCCGCGAAGCCGCCACCCAGATGGGCCACCGGCCCGAAGCCCATGTCCTTGAGCGACTTGGTGGCCAGCGCCGAGCGCAGCCCGCCAGCACAGAACAGCACATAGCGCCCCTCGCGTGCGAAGTCGGCGCGGTGATAGGGCGAGGCAGGGTCGACCCAGAACTCCAGCATGCCGCGCGGCGCGTGGATGGCGCCGGGAATGCGCCCTTCGCGCTCCAGCTCACGCACATCGCGGATGTCCACCAGCGTCAGCGGCGTGCCGCCGGCGCGGGCCTCTTCCAGCGCCTCGCGCAGCTCGCGGGGCGACAGGGTCTCGATCTCCGTCTCGGCGGCGGCCACCAGCTCACTGACCGGTCGAATCATGGGGTGCTCCTTGCAGATGATGTTGTCCTCGGGGTGCATGTCAGCGGCTGACGGCGTGACAGCTCACGCATCCGCCTCGCCACAGCGATAGAAGCGCTGGATGCTCGAGAAATCGAGGCGTCCTGCGCCTTGGGCTGCATGCTGGACGAACAGATTACGCGCCTGGGAGCCCATTGGCACCGCCGATTTCGAGCCCAGCGCCATCTCCCAGGCAAGACCAAGATCCTTGGTCATCAGATCGACCAGGAAACCGCCCTGATAATCATTGGAGGCCGGCGCGGCTTCCATCACGCCGGGCCAGGGATTGTAGACGTTGAGCGCCCAGTTGCCGCCGGATGACTGCTTCATCACCTCCGAGAGCACGGCCGGGTCCAGCCCGTTCTTGACTCCCAGCGCCAGCGCCTCGGCGGTGCCGCTCATCAGGATGCCCAGCAGCATGTTGTTGCAGATCTTGGCGACCTGGCCGCTGCCGGCCGGGCCGGCATGGAACAGATTCTTGCCCATCACTTCCAGCAGCGGCACGGCACGCGCATAGCCGTCGGCCTCACCGCCGACGATGAAGCTCAGCGTACCGGCACGTGCACCCCCGACCCCGCCGGACACCGGAGCATCCATGAAGGTGATGCCACGCTCGGCGGCGTGACGCGCGACCAGACGGGCGTCATCCGGCGCGATGGTCGAGGCGTCGATCACCAGCACCGAGGCGTCGAGCGTGGCCAGAAGGCCACCCGCACCGTCTTCCTTGTCGCCCAGATAGAGCTTTCGCACGTGCTGCCCGGCCGGCAGCATGCTGATCAACACCTCGACACCCTCGACGACCTCTCCGGGAGATGCCGCGCGAGTGGCGCCCGCCTCGACCAGCTCGTTCATGGCCGACTCGACCAGATCGAAGACCCTTACCGCATGGCCAGCCTTGACCAGATTGAGCGCCATGGGCCCGCCCATGTTGCCGAGTCCGATGAAACCGATGGATGTCATGGCAATGCTTCCTTGTGAACAGATTCTTGTTGTCATTGGCGTCCGGCGGCAAGTCTGCGCCTGCCGCCTGTACTGAAAAGCGCGCTCAGAGGTCCATCAGCGGATGCTCATCCTCTTCCCACAGCGGTGCGAAGAAGCCGTCGATGTATTCCTCGGAGACCTGGGCGATCGAGGCATAGGCCCACTGCGGCTGCTTGTCCTTGTCGATCAGCAGGGCGCGCACCCCTTCGGCAAGCTCGGTGCCCATGCAGCAGCGCACCGACAGGGTCAGCTCGTCGCGGAAGGCTTCCGCCAGCGAGGAGTGGCGATGGCGCCCCAGCATGCGAAATACCAGATGCGGTGAACTGGGGCAGCCGGCCAGCAGACGCTCGCGGTTGGCGTTCAGCCACGCATTGCAGTCACTGCGCGCCTGGGGGTCATCGATGATCCGCTGGCAGGCCTTCAGCACTTCGCGCCCGGCGACCAGCTGCTGAAGATGATCGAAGAGCGGCAGCACCTGCCCCGGCGGCGCCAGTTCACGGCGCTCGAACTCGCTCAGCACCTGGCTCAGATGACGCGACGGGTGACGGCCGAATTCTCCCTCGCACAGCGCCTGCTTGAGCGCCTCGCGCTGCTCATCGGGAATCAGGCGTGTCGCAAGGCCCAGATCCAGCGCATCGCGGGCATTCAGCTGCGCGCCGGTCGCGCCGAGATATTCTCCGATGCCACGCGGCAGGCGATTGAGCAGCCAGCTGGCACCGACATCCGGATACAGGCCGATGCTGACTTCCGGCATCGCCAGTCGCGAACTCTCGGTGACCACGCGCTCACAGCCGCCGGCGAACAGCCCCATGCCACCGCCCATCACGATGCCGCCACCCCAGACCAGCAGCGGCTTGGGGAAGGTATGCAGGCGGTGATCGAGCCGGTATTCGGCGGTGAAGTAGCGGGTGGCGAAGAAATCATCCAGCGCCTCGAGGGGGTCTGCGCCTTCGCTGGCAGGCGCCGTGGTCATCGCCTGATAGAGCGCCACGATATCGCCACCGGCACACAGCGCACGCTCGCCGGCGCCTTCCAGCCACACCATGGCGATGCTGCTGTCCAGCTCCCAGGCATCCAGCTGTGCCTCGATGCGCTCGATCATGGCCAGCGACAGCGCATTCAGCGAACGCGGCGCGTTCAGGCGCACGATTCCCAGCTGCTTGCCGTCGCGGGCGCGACGCGTCTCGAACACCACGGGTGCCTCGACATCGGTCGCGGCCTTGGCGGTGACACCTTCTATCTGGCTCATGAGCGCCCTCCTCCCTTCACCTCTTCCTGACGCGAGACCCACTGCGGGGCGCGCTTCTCGAGGAAGGCGCTCACGCCTTCCTTCTGGTTGGGGTCATCGAACAGCTCGACGAACAGCTCGCGCTCCATGCGCAGGCCATCGCTCATGCCGCGATGGCGCGACGACATGATCAATGCCTTGCAGCGTGCCACCGCGCTCGGGCTCTGGTTGGCGACGCTCTCGGCAATCGCCAGCGCGCGCTCGAAGCTCTGACCTGTCTCGACGACCTCTTCGGCCAGCCCGATGCGACCGGCGGTCTCGGCATCCACCTGTTCACCACACAGGATCATGCGCTTGGCCCAGCCTTCGCCGACCAGCCACGGCAGGTGCTGGGTGCCGCCCGCACACGGCAACAGCCCCACCTTGGCCTCCGGCAGCGCCAGCCTGGCCTGACGTTCGACGATGCGCATGTCGCAGGCCAGCGCGCACTCGAGCCCGCCGCCCATCGCGTAGCCGTTGACGGCGGCGATCGTCACGCCCGGGAAGTTGGCCAGCCGCTCGAAGGCCAGCCCGAAGCGACGCGCCATGGTGGCGGCGACGCCCTTGTCACCATCGGCGAAGGTCTTGAGATCAGCGCCGGCGGAGAAGAACTTGTCGCCCTCACCGGTGATCACCACCGCACTCACGCTGCCATCGCCCTCCAGCTCGTCGAGCAGCTGCTCCAGCTCGATCAAGGACGCTTCCGTCCAGGTGTTGGCCGGCGGGTTGTTGATGGTGACCCGGGCGATATGACGATCCTTCTCGAGAACGAGGCATGGCCCTTGACTGGATGACATCATGTAACTCCCTGAAAGATGGTAACCAATGACGAATTGAAGTGGAGGCGGCGTTACGCCAGCGACTCGATCATGCCCGGCGTCAGAAGACGGCGCGCGATGATCAGACGCATGATCTCGTTGGTGCCTTCCAGAATCTGGTGCACACGGGTGTCACGCACCAGCCGCTCCAACGGGTACTCGCGGATATAACCGTAGCCGCCATGCAGCTGGAGTGCCTGATTGCAGACCTCGAAGCCCATGTCGGTGGCGAAGCGCTTGGCCATCGCACAGTGGGCGCTGGCCTCGGCGTCACCCTCATCGAGCTTGAAGGCCGCCAGCCGCACCAGGGTGCGCGCCGCGGTCAGTTCGGTGGCCATGTCGGCCAGCTTGAACTGCAGGGCCTGGAACTGGGCCAGCTCGCGCCCGAACTGCTTGCGCTCGCCGAGATAATCCCGCGACAGCTCCAGCGCCTTCTGGGCCGCACCCAGTGAGCAGGTGGCGATGTTGATGCGACCGCCATCCAGTGCCTTCATCGCGAAGCGAAAGCCCTCGCCCTCCTCGCCCAGACGATTGGCCGCCGCTACCCGCACGCGATCGAAGCTCACCAGTCGGGTCGGCTGGCTGTTCCAGCCCATCTTGTCTTCCTTCTTGCCGTAGCTGATGCCCTCGGCGTCAGCCGGCACCACGAAGGCCGAGATACCCGCCGCGCCACTGTCCGGCTCACCGGTGCGCGCCATCACCACCAGCACGTCCGTGGCGCCGGCACCGGAGATGAACATCTTGGAGCCACTCAGATAGTAGTCATCGCCCTCACGCTCGGCGCGGGTGCGCAGGCTGGCGGCATCACTGCCGCTGCCCGGCTCGGTCAGGCAGTAGGAGCCGAGCTTGTCGCCCGCCACCATCGCCGGCACCCACTGCTCACGGCAGCTGTCCGTGGCGAAACTGGCGATCATCCAACCCACCATGTTGTGGATGGTGATGTAGGCAGTGGTCGAGATGCAGCCGGTCGCCAGCTGCTCGAGAATGATGGAGCTGTCGAGGCGTGGCAGGCCAAGGCCGCCGTGCTCCTCGGGGACGTAAAGCCCCATGAAGCCGGCCTCGCCCGCCTTGCGAAGTGTCTCGATGGGGAAGTGGGCCGTGGCGTCCCACTCGGCGGCATGCGGGGCAAGCTCGGCATCCGCGAAGGCACGCGCCCCCTCCTGGAGGGCACGCTGGTCATCGGTCAGCGAAAAGTTCATGCAGCTGCCTCCTGTTGTCCTTGTTCTGTCGGCCCGGGTCTATCGCCCGGGCCTGTCAAAGCGGCTCAGCGCATCTGAGGATGCCATCAGCGCATTTGAATAGAAAAGTTGGGCTGATTGCCCTCGGCCGGCGCATCGTCGAACCAGCGTGCCGTCACCGTCTTGGTCTCGGTATAGAAGCGCACCGCCTGCTTGCCATAGGCATGCAGATCGCCGAAGAAACTGCCGCGCCAGCCGGTGAATGAGAAGAACGGCAGCGGCACCGGAATCGGCACGTTGATACCGACCTGACCGACCGCGATCTCGTTCTGGAAGCGCCGCGCGGCGCCGCCGGAGCGCGTGAAGATGGAGGTGCCGTTGCCGTAGGGGTTGTTGTTGATCAGCTCGATGGCCTCGGACAGGTCCGCCGCCTCCATGCAGCACAGCACCGGCCCGAAGATTTCCTCGCGATAGAGCACCATTTCCGGCGTCACCTTGGAGAACAGACACGGCCCCAGCCAGTTGCCGTCGGGATAGCCCGCCACCGAGACACCACGACCATCCAGCAGCAGCTCGGCGCCTTCCTGCTCGCCCTGCTGGATCCAGCCGGTCACGCGCTCCAGCGCCTGCGGCGAGATCAGCGGCCCGTAGCTGGCGCCCTTGTCATCCCAGGCGCCGGGGCGCACCTCGGCCAGCGCATCGCGCACCCGCTCGATCAAGACCTTCGAATCACCGACGAAGACCGCCACCGAGATCGCCATGCAACGCTGACCCGCCGCGCCGACACTGGCACCGACCAGCGCGTTGACGACCTGGTCGGCCGGGGCATCCGGCATGATCACCATGTGGTTCTTGGCGCCGGCGAAGCACTGGGCGCGCTTGAGGTTGTCGGTGGCGGTGCGATAGATGTGCTGCCCCACCGGCACCGAGCCGACGAAGCTGACGGTGCGCGGAATCTCGTGGGCGAGCAGATGATTGACCTGATCGCGCCCGCCCTGCACCACGGTCAGGATGCCCTCGGGGGCACCCGCTTCCATGAACAGCTCCGCCAGCCGCAGCGTGGTCAGCGGCACCTGCTCGGACGGCTTGATCACGAAGGCATTGCCACAGGCGATGGACAGCGGGAACATCCACAGCGGTATCATGGCGGGGAAGTTGAACGGCGTGATCCCCAGGCAGACACCCAGCGACTGGGTCACGGAATAGCTGTCGATGCCGGTGGCGACGTTCTCCACCGTCTCGCCCATCAGCAGGCTGGGAATGTTGGCGGCGTGCTCGACCACCTCGATGCCGCGCCACACATCGCCCTTGGCGTCCTCGAAGGTCTTGCCCAGCTCGTGGGAGATGATCTCGGCCAGCTCGTCATGATGCTGCTTGAGCAGATGCTGATAGCTGAGCATCAGCCGGGCACGGGTCGGCACCGGCGTGTTGCGCCAGCGCTGGAAGGCCTGCTCGGCGTGGTCCAGCGCTTCATCCAGCTCACTCAGCGGTGACAGGGGCACGCGGGCGATCTCGCCGTTGGTGGCCGGGTTGGTGACGCTCAGGTGCTGATCGGCGCGACTTTCGACAAACTGACCATTGATCAGCTGAGGCAGCACCAGCGGCGCGCTGTCACCGGCGACCACGGCGCGCAGGCGTGACAGCAGATCCAGTGAACCGGTAGTAGAGGACGCGGCAGTAGAGGACGTGAGAGACGTCGAAGACATGGCGTGGCATTCCTGTGGCTGTTGTTATTGGGAGGAAGACAGTGTGTCAACAGAGCCGAAGTCGTCAGGCGAGCCGCCTTGCAGAGCTGAAGATGTTCTGCAGAACCAGGCCGTCCTGCAGAAAACGGCAAGCCGAGACTGTGATCTGATTCAACCTAGCATCTGCTTGGTTGGCTGCAAACACTATTACCCTTTACGTTAACGTAAACAATGCTAGTCTGTAGAAAATTCACGGCCAGACGCCGCTGGCACCCACTGCGCCAAGGAGCATTCCCCTCTCCTTGGCGCGCACAGCATCCGGAGCGGCAGCGCCCATGACAGATACGATGATGACCCCAAGTCCTGACCCCGAATCCCGGGCAACGCCTGATGGCACGACGCACGATACCGGTGTTGAGTCCCTGCTGAGCACCACCAGCATCAGCGACGCCATCCGTCCGACCCAGCGCACCTGGAGCATCGGCGAGCTGGCACGCCATTTCGACGTGACCACGCGCACCATCCGCTTCTACGAGCAGGAAGGTCTGCTGCACCCGGAGCGACGCGGTCAGACGCGCGTCTATCGCGACAAGGACCGCGTGCGTCTCAAGCTGACCCTGCGCGGCAAGCGACTGGGCTTCTCGCTGGCCGAGATTCGTGAAGTGGTCGACCTCTACGACGCCGCCGACGGCGGTGGCGAGAAGCAGCTCACCCGCCTGCTTGGCATCCTGAGCGAAAAGCGTGAGGGCCTTGAGCGACAGCTGCGCGATCTCACCGCCATGCAGCGCGAGCTGGATGACGTCGAGACACGTGCCCGCGAAGCCCTCGCCCGCCTGGCCGGCGACAGCGAGAGCTGATTGGAGTCCACAACGCCAGAACCCACTCGCGCCAGCAGCAGCTATATAACTGCCGGCTACACAAGTGACAGCGACTAGACTGTCTATAGAGAATCGTCAGTAGAAAACTGACCAGCGCCTCGCGAGTGCGGGCGACAGCAGACTGCCGGAGAGCAGCGCGTCGCCCGCTGACCTCACGACAAGACGACAAAAACGAAAAGAACGACAACACTGCGTCACCGCCTCCCTGAGGCGGCTCCCCCTGACAAGCCTTGCCTCACCAATAACAACCAAGGACACAGGAAAGCACCATGTCACAGGACGCCATCGCCACACGCCAGCCTGCCAGCGAAATGGCACACGCAAGCCAATCAGCCAGCTATCTCAGCGCTACCTCCGACACCCCACTGATGGGAGAAACCATCGGGGATTGCCTCGACCGCATCTGCGCGCGCTGGCCCGAGCGCGACGCCCTGATCAGTCGCCATCAGGGACTGCGCTACACCTGGGCCGAACTGCACGCAGAGGTCGAGCGCGTGGCGCGCGGCCTGCTGGCGATGGGCATCGAGCGCGGCGACCGCGTCGGCATCTGGGCGCCCAATCGCGCCGAATGGACGCTGATCCAGTACGCCACCGCCAAGATCGGCGTGGTGCTGGTCAATCTCAACCCGAGCTATCGTGGCCATGAACTGGCCTACGCCCTCAAGCAGTCCGGCGCGGCGACGCTGGTCTTCCAGTCTCGCTTCAAGGCGTCCGACTATGTGGCGATCCTCGAGGAGCTGTTCCCTGAGGCCAGGGAGGCCCGCGGCCGTGATGGCATTCACAATGCCGCGCTGCCGAACCTCAGACGCCTGATCTGCTTCGAGGCCGAAGATGCCCTGCCCGGCATGCTCAACTGGCAGGATGTGCTCAGCGGTGCCGCTAGCGTCCCCGTCGAGACACTCGGCGAGCTGCAGGCCAGTCTGACCTTCGATGACCCGATCAACATCCAGTACACCTCCGGCACTACCGGTGCGCCCAAGGGCGCGACCCTCTCGCACCACAACATCCTCAACAACGGCTTCTTCGTCGCCGAGCGCATGAATCTCAGCGAGCACGACAAGCTGGTGATGCCGGTGCCGCTCTATCACTGCTTCGGCATGGTGATGGGCAATCTGGGCTGCCTGACCCACGGCGCCGCCATCGTCTATCCGGAAGCGGGCTTCGATCCGCTGGCCACCCTGCAGGCGGTCAGCGAGGAGAGCGCCACCGCGATGTTCGGCGTGCCGACGATGTTCATCGCCGAACTCGAACACCCGCGCTTCGCCGAATTCGACCTCACCAGCCTGCGTACCGGCACCATGGCCGGCTCCATCTGCCCCATCGAGGTGATGCGCCAGGTCATCGAGCGCATGCACATGCGCGAGGTCACCATCGCCTACGGCATGACCGAGACCAGCCCGGTCAGCCTGCAGACCACGCGTGAGGCGCCGCTGGACAAGCGTGTCTCCACCGTCGGCACCCTGCACCCGCATCTGGAGATCAAGATCATCGACCCTGACAGCGGGCGCGTGGTGCCAGTCGGCGAGAAGGGCGAGCTGTGCACGCGGGGCTACAGCGTGATGCTGGGCTACTGGAACAACCCGGAGGCCACCGCCAAGGCCATCGATGCCGGCCGCTGGATGCATACCGGCGACCTCGCTACGCTGGATGAAGACGGCTACGTGACGATCGTGGGACGTATCAAGGACATGATCATCCGCGGTGGCGAGAACATCTATCCGCGCGAGATCGAGGACTTCCTCTACACCCACCCGGCGGTGTCGGACGTGCAGGTGATCGGCGTGCCCGATGAGCGGTATGGCGAGGAAGTGATGGCATGGGTCAAGCTCAAGGAAGGCGAGCAGCTCGATGAACCGGCGCTCAAGGCGTTCTGCCAGGGACGTATCGCTCACTTCAAGGTGCCGCGCTACATCAAGTTCGTGGAGGAATTCCCGATGACCGTGACCGGCAAGATCCAGAAGTTCAAGATGCGCGAGGCCGCGACGCAAGAACTGGGACTGGCCAGGTGAGCACCTCACGTGAGGAGGAGGATGACGCCCCCGCCACACGCCACCTGAGCAGCGCTCGTCAGCAGGTCGCCCACTATGCGGCGAGCCACCATCATGCGGCCCTCGACGAGGCGCTCGAGACGCTGATCGATGCCCACCCGAGCGGCGAACTGCCGATCATGGCACTGGCCGGGCTGGACCAACTGCATCTGGGTGGCGTGACGGGCACCCGCGAGCTGCTGGCCCTCGCCCGGCTGGAACCCCAGTCGCGGGGGCTGGCGATGCTCGAACTCGGCGCCGGCCTTGGCGGGCTGGCACGGCATATTGCCAGCCAGTCGCGTGACACGGGCGCGGACCACCACATCACCACGCTGGATCTCTCGAGCAGCCTCTGCGAGCTGGCGATCGCCCTCAACCGGGCCACCGGGCTGCGCGAGTCGATTCGCGTACTGGAGGGCGACGCCTGCTACCCCGAGCTGCATCCGGCACTCTCGGGCCGCCGCTTTGATCGCCTCTTCAGCCAGCACCTGCTGGTGCATCTGAGCGACAAGGTCAGCACGCTCACCCAGTGGCATGACTGTCTCGAGCAGGATGGCTATCTCCTGCTGCACGAGCCGGTGCTCAGCGTGCAGGCGCAGGCGTTTGGCGAGCGCCCTGCCCTGCCACTGCCCTGGGCGCTGTCACCGCGCGGCGACCAGCTGGCCAGTTGCGAGGAGTTGCATGAGGCGATAGCCAGCAGTGGCTTCGAGGTCGATGCCCATGTCGAGCTGACCGATCAGGTGCTGAGCTGGCAGGCGCGGCGCATGCGTGAGAGCACCAGCGAGCAGCCCAGTGCCTACCGCGAGGACGCACCTGCGCCCTCGCCGGCCATGCTGGCCGCCCGCGGCCTGACGCCGGAACTGGTGTTCGGCCCGGCCTTTTCCCAGATGCAACGCAACCTGATGCTGGCCCTGGAAGCCGGCTGGCTGGAGGTTCACCTGTGGCGCCTGCGCAAGCATCCTGCCAGGCAGTGAAGGGCACGATGAATCAGCAGAACTCACCGCAGGGATGCGGCGAGGAAAAAATTAGGAAACAGCGCTCGCAAATGACTGGCATCCGCCTGCCTCAACCGTTATTCTTGCCAGTACAGTCCCGTTCGGGGGATAAGCCGTTCGTTACCCGTCAGCATGTGAGGGTAATGTGCCCGACATGATGACCGCATTGCTTCGTGTTTCATCGATACCCACGAGTCAGTGCAACGTTTCCCGATGCTCGCGCAACGTTTCTCCGGGAATCTGTTCATCAAGGGTGTGATCTGATCAATCACTCCCAACAGCATCAAAGATTCCCTCACGGGAAAACCGAAAGGGCCTCCACTTGGAGGCCCTTTTTTTGTCTGCGCGCTTCGGTCCAGTCGCTCAGGTCTGCATGCTCGGGTCTGCACGTTCAGATCTAGACGCTCTGGCCTGCAGGCGTCGAGCTGAAAGCTCCGCTGCGGCGCATCACGACTGCCAGCCGGCCAGCACCTCGAGGTGATCACGGCGCGCCTGACCCGGTGTCACGGCGGCCAGTCGCACCCGGGTACCCGGCACACATTGCCCGAGCTGTGCGCAGGCCAGTGGCGTCAGCGCGCCAAGGCGCGGATAGCCGCCGATGGTCTGGCGATCATTGAGCAATATGATGGGCTGGCCATCGGCCGGCACCTGCACGGCGCCCAGCGGGATGCCCTCGGACACCATGCCCGCCCCTTCACGCTCGAGACGCGGGCCGGTCAGGCGCACGCCCATGCGATCGGCGCGCCCATCCACCGCCCATTCGCTGTTGAAGGCGCGATAGAGGCTGTCGCCACTGAACTCGGCGATCTGCGCCCCCACGACCAGCGGCAACTCGAGCGCCTCGCCTTCCCTGGGGGTCAGCAACTGCTGCCATGCCTGTGCCGAGGCCGGCAGCTCGCGCAGCGACAGCTCATTGCTGGCAGCCGTCAGCACATCACCGCTGGCCAGGGCCCGCCCTTCGCCATCCAGCCCGCCGAGGCCGTCGCGCACCGTGCTGGCGGCACTGCCCAGCACCGGGGCGACATCCAGGCCTCCGGGGAAGGCCAGATAGGCGCGCAGCCCGGCGACGGGACGCTCGAACTTGAGCTGCTGTCCGCTGGTCACCTCGAAGGCCTGACCCGGTGCGAGCGCCTCGCCATCGAGGGTCGCGGCCAGATCTGCCCCGCACAGCGCCAGAGTGCCGGCCTGTTCGACCTTGAGCAGCAAGCCGCCGCCCATGGTGATCTCGAGTCCCGGCGCATCATGGGCGTTGCCCAGCAGCCAGTTGGCCCAGCCCAGTGACACCCAGTCCGCCGCGCCACCCTGGGTCACGCCCAGGTGACGCACACCCAGACGGCCAGCGTCCTGCACCAGCGCCAGGGCTCCACTGCGCTCGACGCGCAGCGTCGTCTTCGTCTTCACGTCGCTCATGCGCGCTCCTCCAGCGGGGTGACATCGCCGCCCAGGCGAACGAATTCCTCTCGGCTCACGGAGACAAAGCGCACGCGATCACCGGGCATGAAACGACTGGACGGTTCACCGGCCTCATTGCGCCCGAACAGCGTGGTGGGCGTACGGCCCAGAATGTTCCAGCCACCGGGTGAGCGGGACGGGTAGATGGCAGCCTGACGGTCGGCGATGCCGACGCTGCCGGGGGCGATCTTCTGGCGCGGCGTCTTGAGGCGCGGTGTGGTCAGCGCCTCTTCCAGCACACCCATGAAGGCAAAACCGGGCGCGAAGCCGAGGGCGAACACGCAGTAATCATGCGCCCCGTGACGCTCGATCAGCGCCTCGACGCTGATGCCCAGCCGCGCGGCGATCGGCGCCAGCTCCGGCCCGACACTGTCGTCATACCAGACGGGCACTTCATGCAGCTGGCCCTGCTGGCCACTGCCCGGCGCGAGATCCGCCAGCGCGGCCTGGATGCGGGCACGCGCCTCGCCTTCTTCCAGCGCGGCCACATCGTAGTGCAGCAGCAGCGTGGTGTAGGACGGCACCAGATCGACCAGCGCCGCGCCGAAGGCTTCACGCAGCGCACTGTCGGCGGCCAGCACCCAGGCCATGTTGGATTCCTCGATGCGATCGAACAGCCGGATGATCAGCGAGTCCATGCCGACGGTCTCGAGGCGCAGTTGCGGTGACGTGCCACGGCCGTGGCTGTCAGCCCCCGCCATCAGGCACCCGCCAACGTATCGAAGGCTTCACGAATGGCGCGCACCGCGGCCACGGACTCGGCGTTGTCACCGTGCACGCACAGCGTATCGGCGGACAGCACCAGGTCACCGCCGCTGCTGTCGGTCAGCGCTTCACCACGCGCCAGCGTCACGGACTGGGCGATGATCACTTCGCTGTCGTGATGTACGGCGCCCGGCTCACGGCGCGACACCAGGTGGCCGCGTGAGTCGTAGGCGCGGTCGGCGAAGGCCTCGAACCACAGCGTGATGCCCATCTCGTCGGCCAGCGCCTGCATCGGCGCGGGGTTGGCGGTCGCCATCACCATCAGCGGCAGGCTGGCGTCATAGCGCACCACGGCCTGCATGACGGCGCGCAGCAGCGTCGGGTCGGCGGCCATGTCGTTGTAGAGTGCACCATGCGGCTTCACGTACTGGACGCGAGTGCCCTCGGCGCGACAGATGCCATCGAGCGCGCCGATCTGATAGAGCAGCATGTCCTCGACTTCGGCTGGCGAACACGCCATCGAGCGACGGCCGAAGCCTTGCAGGTCCGGGTAGGCCGGGTGCGCGCCGATGCGCACGTCATGCTTGACCGCCAGACGCACGGTGCGGCGCATGATGGTGGGGTCGGAGGCATGGAAACCACAGGCGATATTGGCGCAGTCGACGAAGGGCATGACCTCTTCATCCAGACCGATCTTCCAGTTGCCGAAGCTTTCGCCCATATCGCAGTTGAGCAGGGGGAGGGAGGGAGCAGAGCGGGACATAGCGGAACCTCACAGGTCAGATCTTGTGTGTTGTTATGCCTCCACTCTATGTAAGGGGCCGCCTTGGTATCCAATCGTATTTTATGATTCGTCATATCGGTGAAATCTTTCATCATCTTGCGCCATGAAAGCACCGGCCGTGTATCGCTTGCCCGACAGAGCGCGTCATGCTTCTGTCTTGGGCGAGCCGAGCGGTGACTTCAGGGCCTGTCACCCCGCCCACCGCTTGTCTGAAGTCATTCTTTGCTCAACCGGATCCCCAACAACAACAGGAGTTTCACCATGGCCGTCAGCGACCCGTTCCACCTCGCCATCCAGGTCCGCGATATCGCCGAGGCACGCCGCTTCTATGGCGAGTTTCTGGGCTGCCCCGAGGGCCGCTCGTCCGACAGCTGGGTCGATTTCGACCTCTATGGCCATCAGTTCGTCTGTCACCTGAACCCGGCGCTGGCCGACCCGGCAAGCGCCGTCGCTCAGCACCGCAATCCGGTCGATGGCCATGGCGTGCCGGTGCCGCACTTCGGCGTGGTACTGGAGATGGACGCCTGGCAGGCACTGGCGGACCGCCTCATCGCCGAGGGCGTCACCTTCGAGATCGAGCCCCATATCCGCTTCAAGGGCGAACCCGGCGAACAAGCGACGATGTTCTTCCTCGACCCCACCGGCAATGCACTGGAATTCAAGGCCTTCAAGGACCGCGAGAGCCAGCTGTTTCGCAAATGACGTGAGCAATCCGCGCAAGCGGGAGAGCCCACGCCCGGCCTGACGCGGGCCATGCCCCGTGATGAAAGCTGACGCCCCGCGCCGCATGCGGCAAGATGGGCGGTCTTCACGATTCATCACGGGGCATCTGCCATGTTCGACTTCAAGGAACTCGAGGCCTTCGTCTGGGTGGTCCGGCTTGGCTCGTTCCGCAAGGGCGCGACCAAGCTTCACCTGACCCAGCCCTCCATCTCGGACCGCATCAACCGCCTGGAAGCCACCGTCGGCGAATCCCTGCTGGAACGCGCCACCCGCCCCATCCAGCCCACCCTGCGCGGGCGAGAGTTCTTCGCCCACGCCGAGCGCCTGCTCAGTGGCCGCGACGAAGCCATGCGCCTGTTTCAGGAAGAAGGCGCCTTCTCAGGCACCCTGCGTCTGGGCGTGATCGAGACCATCGCCAACAGCTGGTTCCCCGCCTTCATGCGCCAGCTGGCCGAACGCTATCCCAAGCTGACGCTGGAAATGACCGTCGATATCTCGCCCTCCCTGCATCAGCGTCTGGCCGACAATGATCTCGACATGCTGTTCGCGATGGACAGCGCCGCCATGGGGCCCTACGCCACCCAGACTCCGCTGTGCACCTTCGAGATGGGCATGTTCGCCTCGCCGACCCTCGCCGGGCAGCTGGCCGAGGATGGCGAGCGCTTCGCCTCCACGCCATTCATCTCCTTCAGCAAGCAGGCGCGCCCCTATACTGAGCTGGTCAGCTATCTGTCGGAACAGGGCATCACCCAGCCCAAGGTGCACTGCACCAGCACCCTGATGACCATCCTGCGCATGAGCAGCGAAGGGCTCGGCATCGGCGTACTGCCGGTCGCCACGGTGGAGGATGTCATCAGCCACGGCGAACTGGTGCGCCTGCCACTGAAGACCCCATTGCCGCCAATGGTCTATGAAGCCATCTGGCGCAATGCCAACTATCCCGATTTCTGCGCCAGCGTGGCACGCCTCGGCCGCCAGTGTGCCGAGACCTACTCGCAGCAACACGCGCATTCCGATTCCTGATCAGACCGCCTGCCATGCGCTGAGTCAGGGTTGATCGCGCCCTGCCCCGCATCAGATCAGCATCAGACCAAGGTCTAACAATATCGTCAAAGGCTTTCATGCGACGACACTGTGAAAGATTTCATCGATACTACGCATCAGAATTAACGATTGGACGGGATGGCCCGTCGCTTGAAGAATGAAATTGTCTGCCGACAACATTCAATAATAATGAGGAACAAGACATGCGTAAGCCCAACGATTCCCTCACTCGCAAGACCCCGACCGTCAAGTCCTTCGCCTGGCTGGCGACAGTGGGTGCCCTGGCCTTCAGTGGCTCGGCACTCGCGGCACAGTGGAACCTCGCCACTCCGTATGGCGATGCCAGCTTCCACACCAAGAACACCAAGCAGTTCGCCGAGGACGTCACCGAGGCCACCGATGGCGAACTGACCGTGACTGTGCACAGCGGCGGTTCCCTGATCTCCCACGGCGAGGTCAAGCCTTCCGTGCGTCGCGGCACCGTCCAGGCCGGTGAGATCTTCCTGTCGATTCTCTCCAACGAATCGCCGGTCTACGAGCTGGACACCCTGCCGGGCGTCGCCTCCAGCTACGAAGAAGCCTTCGCCCTCTGGCAGGCCTCCAAGCCGGACATCACCGAGCTGTTCGCCAAGGAAGGTCTGATGCCGCTGTACGCGGTCGCCTGGCCGGCCCAGGGCATCTACACCGACTTCGACCTGACCGACGTCTCCCAGCTCAAGGGCCTGCGTATCCGCGCGCCCAACATCAACACCCAGCGCTTCGTCGAGAACGTCGGTGGCAAGCCCACCGAGACCGAAGAAGCCGACATCCCCACCGCCTTCAGCACCGGCCGTGTCGACGCGATGATCACCTCCAGCTCCACCGGCAAGTCCATGTCGGCCTGGGATTATGTCAAGCACTACAACGACGCCAAGCTGTGGCTGCCGAAGAACATCGTCTTCGTCAACAAGCGCGCCTTCGATCGTCTCGACGAGAGCACCCAGCAAGCCGTGCTCGATGCCGCCAAGGCCGCCGAGACCCGCGGCTGGGAAGCCAGCAAGGCCGATGCCAACGAGAGCGCCAAGGTGCTGACCGAGAATGGCTTCACCATCAGCGAGCCTGACGCCAAGCTGGCAGAAGACTTGAAGGCCGCCGGTGACAAGCTGTTCCAGGACTGGAAGTCGCGTGCCGGTGAAGAAGGCCAGCAGCTGCTCGAGCGCTACCGCGCAGACCTGGACGCCTGAGATCCGCTCGCAAGCCCGACTGCCCGGCGCTGAACGCGGGTCACGTGGCTGAGCGCATCGACCCGTGCACTGCCTGAGCAACGTCTGAGCATTGCCTGAGCGCTGCAGATGTCCTGACTGACCCCAGCTGCAGCGTTGCTATCCCGCCACGCGATTTGCCACTCGAGACTCCGACACCTGCCGTCCGCCGGCAGGTGCCCCACGGACAAGCCTGTGCGCAGCATCGCGTGGCCACCCTCACCTTCCCTGTGAGCGCCCGTCATGACCTATTTCTTCGACAGACTCTATCGCCTCGGTGCGTGGGGTGCGGCGGCCTGCATGCTGCTGATCTGCACCCTCGTCAGCCTGCAAGTCTTCCTGCGCCTGATCGACGCCATCATGGTGATGTTCGGCGCCGAACGTCTCGGCTTCGAGATCTCCGGCGTGTCGGAAATGGCTGCCTTCCTGCTGGTCGGCGCCACCTTCCTGAGCCTCGCCTACACCTTCACGCATCACGCCCATATCCGCGTGACGCTGGTCATCAACCGCCTGCCGGCCGCCGTGCGGGTTTGGATCGAAAGCCTCGCGCTGCTGATCGCACTCGGCCTGAGCGTGTTGATCACCCATGAACTGGTACTGCTGGTCGGCGAGAGCCTCGAGTACCACGACATCTCCTCCGGCCTGCTGGCGCTGCCGCTGTGGATTCCGCAGAGCGTGCTGGTCGCCGGTACCGGCCTGCTGTGCCTGGCGATTCTCGAGATCCTGATCGCCACGCTGCGCACCGCCTTCACCGCGCCCTCAAGCTACGTGGCGCCCGAGCCCGAAGACGGAGCCGAATGACATGCTGACACTCATCCTCGTCACTCTGCTGGCCCTCGCCTTGCTGCTCGGCAGCGGCGTGTGGGTCGCCTTCTCGCTGATCGGCACCGGCTGGATCGTGCTGACCTTCTTCTCCACCTTCGAGACCGGCCCGATCCTGGCCTCCGATTTCTGGGGCGCCAGCTACGGCTGGGACCTGACCGCCCTGCCGATGTTCGTGTGGATGGGCGAGATCCTGTTCCGCTCCGGGCTGGCCGACAACATGTTCCGCGCGCTGGCACCGTGGCTCAATCGCCTGCCGGGCCGTCTGCTGCACTCCAACATCATCGGCAGCGGTCTGTTCGCCGCCGTGTGCGGCTCCTCCGCCGCCACCTGTGCCACCGTCGGCAAGATGACGCTGCCCGAGCTTGAGCGCCGCGGCTACGACAGCAACCTGGCCATCGGTACCCTCGCCAGTGCCTCGACCCTCGGCCTGCTGATTCCGCCGTCGATCATGATGATCGTCTATGGCGTGGTCACCGAGCAGTCCATCTCGCGCCTGTTCATCGCCGGTGTCCTGCCGGGCATGCTGCTGCTGGCCCTGTTCATGGGCTACCTGGCGATCTGGTCGAAGGTCGTCGGTGAGCCGCAGGGCCGCGCCGGCCATGACGAGCCGCACATGGGCTTCATGGCCAAGCTGCGCAACAGCGCCCAGCTGATTCCGCTGCTGGCACTGATCGGCGGCATCCTCGGCAGCATCTACGGTGGCCTGGCGTCACCCACCGAAGCGGCCGCGGTCGGCGTGGTACTGTCGCTGATCATCGCGCGCCTCAACGGCCACATGACCGCCGCCACCTTCAAGGAATCGCTGTTCGCGGCGCTGCGCACCTCGTGCATGATCGCCTTCATCATCGCCGGTGCCTCCTTCCTGTCCTCCGCGATGAGCTTCACCCAGATTCCGATGCAGCTGGCCGAAGGCATCGCCACCCTGGGGCTGTCGCCGACCATGCTGCTGGTGGTGCTGACGCTGTTCCTGCTGATCCTGGGCTGCTTCCTCGACGGCATCTCGCTGATCCTGCTGGTGACCTCCATCATCATGCCGGTCATCGAAGCCGCCGGCTTCGACCTGATCTGGTTCGGTATCTACCTGATCATCGTGGTCGAGATGTCACAGATCACCCCGCCGGTCGGCTTCAACCTGTTCGTGATCCAGAGCCTGACCGGCAAGGACATCATCACCATCACCAAGGCGACACTGCCGTTCTTCCTGCTGATGATCTTCTCCATCGTGCTGATGCACGTCTTCCCGGAGATCGTGCTCTATCTTCCGCAGGCCATGAACAACTGATCATCTGACCCCGATGCCATGGATGGCAGCTGGTAGCGCTTCCAGACTCAGGAACCGCAGCTGTCGGCACCTCTATCGGTCGACCCTTGCCTCAAGGGCGCCGAGCGTCACGGCAGACATACGGTGACGTGCTTGCAGACCTCCCCTCGGGGAGGTCTTTTTTATGCCGCCTGCCTGGCGCTTGCCGCTCGCAAAGCACTGCGACTGAAAGCATCGCGACGAAAAGCACCGTCCTCGCACACACAGCTCAGCCCCACACAGCTCAGCTCAGATCGGCACTCGAACACGAACACGCATACGAACACGAAAAAGCCGCCCCTTCCCTGCCGTGAGGCAGAAAGGGGCGGCTTCTTCGTCAACCGACAGGCGAGGCTAGATCAGGACAGATGATCCGCCGGTGCGCTGGCCGGGGTGTCGATCATCGCGTGACCTTTGCCACCACCGCCACCGCCGTGACCACCATGGCCGTGGCCATGACCGAACAGACCACAGCCACTCAGGGCCAGAGTCGCCGCGACCAGTGCAATCGGAAACAGATTTTTGATACGCATGAATCTCTCCTTCAAAGGGGGTAGAGGCTGCTGCAAGGCTGAGCCGTACAAGATTGCCCGGCGCTGTCTGCAAGCGCTGTCTGCAAACCCTGTCAGCAAGCCCTGTCAGCAAGCCCATACTTTCCCCTTCACATTACTCTGATCGACGACCAACGTTAAACCTTCGCAGCAGCCTTCCTTTTTTACTGCACGCCTTGTACAAGAGTTGCGACATAATTGTCGTGTAATGTACTACGCCGTTTTTTCCGGCTCAGCGCGACTTCAAGCCCCGCATATGCGCCGGTATCACCAGACGCTCGAACAGCTCGAACAGCAGCTCGGCGCAGATGGCCAGCAATGCCGCGGGAATCGCCCCGTAAAGCACCAGATCATAGTCATTGAGCGAAAGCCCGGTGACGATCGGCTCACCCAGACCCCCGGCGCCGATGAAGGCTGCCAGCGTCGCGGTGCCGATATTGATGATGGCGGCGGTCTTGATACCGGTGAGCAGATTGGGCGTCGCCAGCGGCAGGATGACGTGACGCAGCTGCTCACGACGCGTCAGGCCCATGCCACGTGCCACCTTGACCAGCAGCGGGTCCACCGTCAGCAACGCGGTGATCGCCGCGCGGATGATCGGCAGCAAGGAATAGACGAACAGTGCGATCACCGCCGGTACCACCCCGATGCCGAACAGCGGAATCATCAGCGCCAGCAGCGCGATGGAGGGGATGGTCTGCAGCAGGCCGGTGACGTAGAGCACCACCCGCGAGACCTTCGGATTGCGATAGACAAGCAGTGACAGCGGCAGGCCGACCAGACACGCCAGCAGCAATGCGGAGAGCGTCAACTGCAGGTGCTCGATCAGATTGGTGCCCAGCTTGTCCCACTTGGCGCCGCTGACTTCACGCTGCTCGGTGGTGATGCCCTGTTCCTGAATGAAGCGACTGGCGACCTGGGCGAAGCTCTGCTCATCGGTGGAGACGCGGGCGTTGAGCGCCTGCATGCTGTCTTCATCGAGGCTGCCCGCCAGCTGGTTGAGCGCCGCGACGGCATCTTCCGGCAAGGCGGCGTTCACGAAGGGCACCGCCAGATACTCGGGGAAGTAGCCCTTGTCATCGTCGAGCAGCACGAAGTCGAAGCGCTTGATGTCGCCCTCGGTGGAATAGGCATCGGTGGCGTCGATCTTGCTCTCGCGCAGCGCCTGATAGGCGATGCCGTGCTCGATGCCACGCGGCACCTGGGAAAGCCCGTATTCCGCGGCCAACCCCGGCCAGCCATCCGGACGCTTGATGAACTCATGCGACATCGCGACGGACAGATCCGGGTGATCGGCCATATCGCCGATGGTGCTGATGCCCAGCGACTCGGCCTGATCACGGCGCATGCTGACGGCGTAGGTATTGTTGAAGCCCAGCGGCTCGAGCACGCGCAGGCCCTGCTCGCGGCTCAGCTCATCGAGCTTCTCGAGCGGAGGCACGTCATCCAGCTTGAGAATGGCGTGGGCCAGGGTGCCGGTGTATTCGGGATAGACATCCAGCTCGCCTTCCGCCAGGCCCTGATAGGTGATGATGGTCTGCCCCAGCCCCAGACGGCGCTCGACCGTGAAGCCGGCGTCCTCCAGCACCTGCGCGAAGATCTCGCCCAGCAGATGCCCTTCGCGATCCGCCTTGGAGCCGACCACGATCGGCTTGTCCTCGGGCCATGCCGCGGCTTGCTCTTCCGCGCTGGCAAGCGGGCTGGTCACCAGCGCCCCAAGACTGGCAAGCGCCAGACCGGCGACCATCAGCGCGCCGGACAGCCCGCGGCGCGAGCGTTGCAGGACGGGAGTCGTCATCAGCGTCTTCATGCGCGAGCCTCCAGCAGTCGGGCCACGCGCTCATCCGCTGGCGCCGTGGTGATGGTGTCGGGGCTGGCGGCCTGCAGCACCACGCCGGGCGCCATCACCACCATGTGATCGGACAGGCTCAGCGCCTCGTTCATGTCGTGGGTGACCATCACCACGCTGCGCGGCTCCTCCTGCTGCATGCGCTGGAACTGGGCATGCACCTCGATGCGCGTGATCGGGTCGACGGCCGAGAAGGCCTCATCGAGCAGCAGCAACGGTGGTTCCAGCATCATGGCGCGACACAGCCCGACGCGCTGGGCCTGACCGCCGGAAATCTCGTGGGGATAGCGGGTCAGCAGCGCCATGTCGAGATCCATCATCTGGAACAGACGCGCGATGCGTGCCTTGACGCGCTCGGCGCTCCAGCCTTCGCGGTCAGCGAGAATGGCGACGTTGTCGCGCACGCTGAGATGGGGAAAGAGGCCGATCTGCTGGACGGCATAGCCGATGCGGCGACGCATGACTGGCAGGTTGGCGTAATCGACGGCCGCGCCGAACACCTTCACCTCGCCTTCATCCGGGCGGATCAAGCCATTGATCAGCTGCAGCAGGGTCGATTTGCCACAGCCACTGGCACCGACCAGGGCGGTGATACGGTCACGCGGCAGTTCAAGATCAATGCCTTCAAACAGGCGCTGACCGGCAAAGCCCTTGTGCAGGCCGCTGAAGCGGACTGCCGGGGCGGTGTCATCACTCATCGAGTAGGTCCTTCTAGGCAGGTGAGCATGAGTCTGGAATGGTAAAAAGCGCTGGCGAGTCAGCGCACTTGCACACTAAAGAGTGCCGGTGACACCAGGCGGGTGACGGGAATGCTCCCCACTGACGCCCTCACGACTTCCTCAATCAACAGTGACTACAGCGTCTCAGCTTATCAAGTCAGCCCGGCGATGCCGGAGCAATTTCGTTTCCTGAGCTAATTTTCTCCCAATGACGTTCTCTCAATGACTTTCTCGACCTGACCTTCTCGACCTGAATCTCTCTGACTGAGCCTCTCTGACTGACTTTCTCTCCCTGACGTTATTTAACTGAGCTTCTCGACCTGGCACTCCCCTCTCGAGTCTCCCTGCTGATCGTCTGCCGCAGGCCCTGCGACCTTGGTCAAAGCGCCACATAATGACCTTTACGTTAACGTCAACTTTGACCTAGAGTAATTTCCATCACTCGCCAAGACGGCCCATGGCGGGCGGACTTGATAAGCCCTTCGTGATAGACCCTTCGCGACAGCCCCTTCGCAACAGTCCGTTTGCGACAGACCGTTCGCCATCAGGTCATCACAGCCCCTGGCGGGCCTTGCTCATCGCGCTTCACCGATCTACAGGATGCCATATCATGCACAGCCTCTATTCACCGCTGGATTTCGGACTCGACGAGACACACACCCTGCTGCGTGAGCAGGTCAACGCCTTTGCCCGCGACGAGATCGCCCCGCGCGCCGCCGAGATCGATGCCAGCAATGCCTTCCCCGATGACCTGTGGCAGAAGTTCGGCGACATGGGCCTGCTCGGCATCACCGTGCCCGACGAGGACGGCGGCAGCGGCATGGGCTATCTGGCGCACTGCATCGCGATGGAAGAGATCTCGCGCGCCAGCGCCTCGGTGGCGCTCTCCTACGGTGCGCATTCCAACCTGTGCGTGAACCAGATCAAGCTCAACGGCACTGCCGAACAGAAGGCACGTTATCTGCCGAAACTGATGAGCGGCGAGCATGTCGGCGCGCTGGCGATGTCCGAACCCGGCGCCGGCTCTGATGTGGTCTCGATGCAGCTCAAGGCCGAGCTACGGGGCGATCACTACGTGCTCAACGGCAACAAGATGTGGATCACCAACGGCCCGGATGCCCACACCCTGGTGGTGTACGCGAAGACCGACCCGGACGCCGGCTCCAAGGGCATCACCGCCTTCATCATCGAGCGGGACTTCCCCGGTTTCTCCACTGCCCAGAAGCTCGACAAGCTCGGCATGCGCGGCTCCAACACCTGCGAACTGGTCTTCCAGGATTGCCAGGTGCCGGTGGAGAACGTGCTGGGTGAGGTCAATCGTGGTGTCAAGGTGCTGATGCGCGGGCTCGATTTCGAGCGCACCGTACTGGCCGCCGGCCCCATCGGCATCATGCAGGCCTGCATGGACATCGTGGTGCCCTACCTGCATGAGCGTCGCCAGTTCGGCCAGGCCATCGGTGAATTCCAGCTGGTGCAGGGCAAGGTCGCCGACATGTACACCACGCTCAATGCCTGTCGCGCCTATCTGTATGCGGTCGCCAACGCCTGTGATCGCGGCCAGACCTCACGCAAGGACGCCGCGGGCGTGATTCTCTACTGCGCCGAGAAGGCCACCCAGATGGCGCTGGATGCCATCCAGCTGCTCGGCGGCAATGGCTACATCAACGAGTACGCCACCGGACGCCTGTTGCGTGACGCCAAGCTTTACGAGATCGGCGCCGGCACCAGCGAGATCCGCCGCATGCTGATCGGGCGTGAACTGTTCAACGAGAGCGCCTGATACCTCTCGTCATCCCCTACTCTTTTTCGCAACCCTTCGCCGCTGGAGCTTGCTCGATGGCCATACTGACCTCCCTGATCAATCCGCGCAGTGACCAGTTCCGCGCCAATGAAGCGGCGATGCAGGCCGAGGTCGATCGCCTGCACCAGCTGCTGGAGACCGTCGCGGCCGGTGGCGGTGACAAAGCGCGTGAACGTCACGAGTCGCGCGGCAAGCTGTTCGTGCGCGAACGCATCGACCACCTGATCGATGAAGGCTCGCCCTTCCTCGAACTCTCCGCGCTGGCGGCCCACGACGTCTACGACAGCCCTGTCCCCGGTGCGGGCCTAGTCACCGGCATCGGCCGCGTCAGCGGCGTGGAGTGCGTCATCGTCGCCAACGACGCCACCGTCAAGGGCGGCACCTACTTCCCGATGACGGCCAAGAAGCATCTGCGCGCCCAGGAAATCGCCCGCAAGCATCGCCTGCCCTGCCTCTATCTGGTCGATTCCGGTGGCGCGCATCTGCCCCACCAGGACGAGGTCTTCCCGGACCGCGACCACTTCGGCCGCATCTTCTACAACCAGGCCACGCTGTCTGCCGAGGGTATCCCGCAGATCGCCGTGGTGATGGGTTCATGTACCGCAGGCGGTGCCTATGTGCCGGCGATGGCGGACGAATCCATCATCGTGCGCGAGCAAGGCACCATCTTCCTGGCGGGGCCGCCGCTGGTGAAGGCCGCCACCGGTGAGGACATCAGCGCCGAGGCGCTGGGCGGTGCCGAGGTGCACTGCAAGATCAGCGGCGTGGCCGACCATCTGGCCGACAACGACGCCCATGCTCTGCAGCTGGCTCGCCGCGCCGTGTCGCGCCTCAACTGGCAGCGCAAGGGCCAGCTCGCGCTGCGCGAATCGCGTCCGCCACGCCTGGACCCGCAGGAGCTCTACGGCATCGTCGGCACCGATCTCAAGAAACCCTATGACGTGCGCGAGGTGATCGGCCGCCTGGTGGATGACTCGGACTTCGACGAGTTCAAACGCGAATACGGCGAGACGCTGGTCACCGGCTTCGCGCATCTGCATGGCCATCCGGTCGGCATTCTCGCCAACAATGGCGTGCTGTTCTCGGAAAGCGCCCTCAAGGGCGCGCACTTCATCGAGCTGTGCACCCAGCGCCGGATTCCGCTGATCTTTCTGCAGAACATTACCGGCTTCATGGTCGGCTCGCGCTACGAGCACGAAGGCATCGCCAAGCACGGCGCCAAGCTGGTGGCCGCGGTGGCCTGCGCCAGGGTACCCAAGTTCACGGTACTGATCGGTGGCAGTTTCGGCGCGGGCAACTACGGCATGTGCGGGCGCGCCTATGACCCCAACCTGCTGTTCATGTGGCCCAACTCGCGCATCTCGGTGATGGGCGGCGAGCAGGCCGCCAACGTGCTGGCACAGGTCAAGCGCGACCAGCATGCCCGCGAGGGGCGCGAGTGGCCCGCCGAGGAAGAGGAGGCCTTCAAGGCGCCGGTACGCGAGCAGTACGAGCGTCAGGGCCATCCGACCTATGCCAGTGCGCGCCTGTGGGATGACGGTGTAATCGACCCGCTGCAGACCCGCGACATCCTCGGCCTGTCACTGGCCGCGGCCATGAATGCCGAGATCGAGGACAGTCGCTTCGGTGTGCTTCGCATGTAACCCGTCAAGCGCTACAACGATGATTGTGACCTGCACCGAACACAAGTAGTCATCTTGAAGCTAACAGAATGGAAGAAAGCACGATGACAGAGCCTCGCCAATCGAGTCGCCTCGAAATAGATCAACACGGCGTCGCCCGCCTCACTCTGCTGCGCCCCGAGGTGCACAACGCCTTCGATGATCTGCTGATTGCAGAGCTGAATCAGCACCTGGAGAGCCTGCACACCAGGGCGAGCCGCGACGAGGTGCGTGTGGTGGTACTGGCCTCAGAGGGCAAGAGCTTCTCGGCCGGCGCCGATCTCAAGTGGATGCAGCGCATGGTCGAGTATTCGCTGGAGGATAACCTTGCCGACTCACGCGAGCTGGCGCGACTGATGCAGCTGCTCGATGAGCTGCCCTGCCCCAGCGTGTGTCGTGTCCAGGGCGCCACCTTCGGCGGTGCCGTCGGCCTGGCGGCCTGCTGCGACATCGTGATTGCCGCCGAGCGGGCGCGCTTCTGTCTTTCCGAAGTGCGCATCGGCCTGGCGCCGGCTGCCATCAGTCCCTACGTGCAGCGCGCCATCGGCTCACGCCAGATGCGCCGGTATGCCCTCAGCGCCGAGGTGATCGACAGTGCCACCGCGCAGCGCATCGGCCTGGTCCACGAGACCTGCCCCGATGAGCTGCTGGAGGCACGCGTCACGGAGATGGTGCAGACCCTGCTCGCCACCTCGCCTGCCGCCAGCCGCGCCACCAAGGCGCTGCTCAGCGAAGTGGCTCAAGCACCGAGCAGCGCCGCGACCCGTGAACGCTGCTGCGAGGTGATCAGCCAGCTGCGCGTCAGCGAACAGGGCCAGGCCGGTCTGGCGGCCTTCTTCGCCGGCACGCCGGCGCCCTGGGTGCCGACCGAGGACCAAACACCCCAGACATCGAAATCCTCGTGATCACCAGAGGCCTGAAGCCGCTGACGGCATGTCGACGCTCTCGGCACTGGTCATCACTCTCGGCCATCAATCTCGGCCATCAATCTCGGCCATGCCTGCCGGATTTTTTCTTAAGAGCTTTTCTCTTCCTGATTTCCCTAGCCACCTTCGCCACAGGACGCTTGCCATGAACGCCAACCGCGAGACAGACCAGACCCTCCCCGCCGGTTGCGGCGAGATCCGCAAGCTGCTGGTCGCCAACCGGGGTGAGATCGCCGTACGCGTGATGCGCACCGCTCGCGCCATGGGCATCCAGACAGTGGCGGTCTACTCCGATGCCGACGCCGATGCCCTGCATGTGCGCGAGGCCGACGAGGCCGTGCGTCTCGGCCCCGCCAGCGCCCGCGAAAGCTATCTGGATATCAAAAAGGTGATCGCTGCCGCACGCAAAAGCGGTGCCGATGCCGTGCATCCCGGTTATGGCTTCCTGTCCGAGAACGCCGCCTTCGTCAGCGCGCTGGCCGAGGCCGGCATCATCTTCGTCGGCCCGCCCCAGAGCGCGATCGCCGACATGGGCGACAAGTCGGCCGCCAAGATGCGCATGCAGGCGGCCAATGTACCGCTGGTGCCCGGCTACCACGGCGATGATCAGCAAGATGAGCTGCTGCAGGCCGAAGCGGACCGCATGGGCTATCCGGTGCTGATCAAGGCCTGCGCCGGCGGTGGCGGCAAGGGCATGCGCGTGGTCGAGAGCGCGCGGGAATTTGCGGCGGCGCTGGCCAGCTGTCGCCGTGAATCCCGCGCCGCCTTCGGCGATGAGCGCATGCTGATCGAGAAATACCTGACCCAGCCGCGCCACGTCGAAGTCCAGGTGTTCTGCGACAGCTACGGCAGCGGTGTCTATCTGTTCGAGCGCGATTGCAGTGTCCAGCGTCGCCACCAGAAGGTGCTGGAAGAGGCCCCCGCGCCGGGGCTGACGCCGTCGCTGCGCCGTGAGATGGGCGAGGCCGCCGTGCGGGCAGCGCGCGAGATCGGTTATGTCGGCGCCGGCACCATCGAGTTTCTGCTCGACGCACCGCAACCGGGCAGCGAAAGCCACGGCGCCTTCTACTTCATGGAGATGAATACTCGCCTGCAGGTCGAGCACCCGGTCACCGAGATGATCACCGGCGAAGACCTCGTAGAATGGCAACTGCGCATCGCGCGGGGCGAACGCCTGCCGAGCCAGCAGGATGAGCTGACGTTGACCGGCCACAGCTTCGAGGCGCGTCTCTACGCCGAAGACCCGGACAACGACTTCCTGCCCGCCACCGGTGTGCTGGAACGCTTCCGGCTGGATCTGGCAGGGGGCGGGCTGACCACCCAGCAGGTACGCCTGGACAGCGGCGTCGCCGAGGGCGATGAAGTCTCGATGCATTACGACCCGATGCTGGCCAAGCTGATCAGCTACGGGCCGACACGCGAACAGGCGCTCGAGACGCTGCTGCGCGCGCTGGCAGCGCTGGAAGTGCGCGGCGTCACCACCAACCGCGCCTTCCTGTCCCGCCTGGCGGGCCATGCTGACTTCCGCGCCGCCGAGCTGGATACCCGCTTCATCGAGCGCCATCACGACAGCCTGTTCCCCAACGCGACGCTGGATCACGACAGTCTCGCGGCCAGTGCCCTGCTGGCGCTCTCGCGCCTGAATGAGCAAGCCAGTCACGCATCACATTCGCGCTCCACATCACATTCGCGCCAAGCGCCCTACACCAGCCCATGGGAGCGCCGCGATGGCTGGCGCAATGGCCTGCCACACCAGGTGCGCCTGGCGCTGTGTCTGCCCGCTGACGCCGATGCCGATGAGCGCAGCGACAAGGTGGCGCATATCATCGCGCGCCGCCCCGTAACGCATGCCTCCATGGCGAATACGCACACGGCGGGTACGTCATCCGGGAGTGATTCGCACGGCGACTGGCAGATTGAAGTGACCACTCACTGCGACGATGAAAGACAGACTACGAAGCATCTCGGCCGACTCACTCGCCTTGAGGGCAACGCCATCGCCGTGACGCTGGATGGCTATCGTCGTCGCTTCCAGGCCAGTCACGCGCCGGCCCGCGGCGGTGAAGTGCTGGTGCTGTCGTCAGCGCAGCACAGCCAGTCCGGCAGCACTCCACAGGGGGAATCACGCCTGCTGTGGCGGCGTGCCGATGCCGTGGACCACGCGCGTCACGAGACCCAGGCGACCCTGAATGCGCCGATGAATGGCACCGTGGTCGCCCAGCTGGTCGCGCCGGGCAGCCATGTCCCGCAGGGCACGCCCCTGATGGTGATGGAGGCGATGAAGATGGAGCACACCCTCAATGCCCCCGCCGATGGCGAGGTCGCCCAGTTCCACTTCTCGGCCGGTGACAGCGTGGTCCAGGGCGATGTGCTGCTCGAATTCACGACCGCGCAGGTCGAGACGGACAAGGAGTAGTCAGCATGCACTTTCCCCGCAAGGTACGCATCGTCGAGGTCGGCGCGCGCGACGGACTGCAGAACGAGTCGGTGCCCGTCGCGACTGCCACCAAGCTTGAGTTGATCCGGCGCCTGAGCGACAGCGGTCTTGCGCATGTCGAGGCCGCCAGCTTCGTCTCGCCCAGGTGGGTGCCGCAGATGGCCGATCACCGCGAGATCATGCTGGCGCTGCGCGACAGGCCTGCCAAGTCAGCGACCACTTACTCCGCCCTCACGCCCAACATGAAGGGACTTGAGGCGGCACTGGAGTGTGGTGTGCGCGAGGTGGCAGTATTCGGCTCGGCCAGCGAGTCCTTCTCGCAGCGCAACATCAACTGCTCGATCGCCGAGTCGCTTGCGCGCTTTGCGCCAGTGGTGGAACACGCCCTCAAGGCCGGCGTGCGTGTGCGCGGCTATGTGTCCTGCGTACTCGGCTGCCCCTATGAAGGCGAGATAGCCCCCGCCGAAGTGGCCGCCGTCGCTCGCGAGCTCAAGGCCATGGGCTGCTACGAGGTCTCGCTTGGCGACACCATCGGCGTCGGCACGCCGCTCAAGGCCAAGCACATGCTGGAGCAGGTCAGTCGCGAGGTGCCGATCACGCAGCTCGCCGCGCACTTCCACGACACCTACGGCCAGGCACTCGCCAACCTCTACGCCGTGCTGGAAGAAGGCATCGCGGTGATCGACAGCTCCGTGGCAGGTCTGGGCGGCTGCCCCTACGCCAAGGGCGCCTCGGGCAATGTCGCCAGTGAAGACGTGCTCTATCTGCTTGAGGGCATGGGCATCGAGACGGGGGTGGATCTGGCAGCACTGGCCCGCACCGGTGACTGGATCAGCCGCACGCTTGGGCGGCCGAATGGCTCACGCGTCGGCCAGGCGCTGATGGCCAGTGGTTGAGGACGAGTTGCTGAGGGCGAGTGGCACAGGGCCAGTGGATCAGGGCCAGTGGTTCAGGGCGCGGCCAATCGAGGCCGGAAGCGGGGCCGCAATGGCGCGCGTTGATTGCGACCAAGGGCCGCACTGGATGGTCGCTGTCATGGAATCGGTGTAGGCTTGCCGCCGTTCGCGCACCGCTTGAGCCCGATGCGCGCCTTCCAACACCATGTCTCTGCCTGAATCTTCGCCCGACTTCTTAGCGGGTGAAGCGCGAGACAGCTTTCAGGACACCGTGATGAGCGCCCTCCCGAACTGCCCGGCCTGCAATTCCGAATTCACCTACGACGATGGCATGCAGTACGTCTGCCCTGAATGTGCCCATGAGTGGTCCAAGGAAGCCGCCGTCGAGGAAGCCGGCCCGGTATTCCGCGATGCCAACGGCAACGAGCTGGTCGATGGCGACACCGTCACCGTCATCAAGGACCTGAAGATCAAGGGCACCTCCTCCGTCGTCAAGGTCGGCACCAAGGTCAAGAACATCCGCCTGATGGATGGCGATCACGACATCGACTGCAAGATCGATGGCGTCGGCCCGATGAAGCTCAAGTCGATCTTCGTCAAGAAAGCCTGATAGCTCTGCTTGCCTGATACGACGATGCCCCGCCTGCGCTCTGTGCGCGACGGGGCATCGTCGTTTGCGGACTGTCGTTTTCGGACTGTCGTTTCCAGCCCGCCATTTCCGGCTTGCCGAGGCGTCTTGCTCGGCCCGCTCTGGCTAGCCCTGGCCCGCTCCAGCCCACCACCCCAGCAAGTGCTCACTCACTCCTCAGGCGACGTCTTGTCGAGCGGCGTGACCTTGGCCAGGCGTATGCGGCGCTGACCGCCGACCTCGAATTCAAAGCGACCACTCACCTGGACCTCGCGCCCGATATAGGCACCGATGCGCTCCGGTGGCAGCAGTTCCAGGCGCTGCTGTCCTTCGCCTTCCAGCCAGTAGCGGTTGGGCACGTCTTCGCTGCGCACCCTGCCCTGCACGGCCACCTGCTCGCCCTGCCAGGCCTCGGAGTGTTCCAGCAGCGTCGCCACGCTGGTAGGGCGCGGGCCATTGACGCCATCGCATCCCGTTGTGGCCATCAGCATCACCGCCACGGCCACCATCGCCAGCCAGTGTTGCATCCCCTTGTTCATCTTCATTCCTCGCGCGACTGATACTTCATCGGGGGCTACCCGCTCGCTCATTCACTCGCTTGCGGCTTGAGGGGACTCGGGCAACGACCCGGCAGTCGAGTTCCTCGCCCCTCGCGTCGAATGGCGATATCTCGTGGTCACCCAGACGCACCTGACGCCTGACGTGGACTCATGCACAGTCTGACAGCTGCCACGCGAGGCGATAACTCCCTGACCAATAGAATCAGCCATCAGGATCAGTCCTCAACGCAGGCCGTGAGGCGCCGCGCTACCCGCCGGCCCCATCACGACTCTGAGGCCTGTCATGCTGAGGCATGGTCACCGCGCGGTGACTGCGGGTACCGCCCTTGTCTCGCGCGCCAACCGCACCTATATCATTGCCCGCAGGAGCACACCGCGCCATCGACGATGCATGTGTGAAGCGCTTCGTCATATCGCCCTGCCGGCACCTCATCAGGAGAATCACATGAAGACAGCCAAGGTGGCCTATATCACCGGTGGTGCTCAAGGCATCGGCCGCGGCATCAGCGACTACCTGCTCGCCCACGGCTGGCGCGTGGCCGTGGCGGATATCGATGCCGAGGCAGGCCAGCAATATCGAGAGATGAAGAAGCGACAGGCGAACAGTCTCGCAGAGGAGCCTGCAGCGCCGTCGGGGGATCCTGCACAACGCTCGGCAGCGCCGCCTAGTGAGCAGCCCGCAGAAGACATCGGCGAGCGCCTGCGCGTCTTCACGCTGGATGTGCGTGACGAGAAATCCGTGGCCGCCAGCATCGCGGCTACCTGCGAGGCCTTCGGGCGGCTGGACGCGGTGATCAACAATGCCGCGATCGCCGACCCCTTCCAGGGCAAGCTTGAGGAGCTGTCACTCGAGCGCTGGCATCAGGTACTCGACACCAGCCTGACCAGCAGCTTCCTGACCGCCAAGCATGCGGCGCGTCATCTGCGCGAGACTGGCGGCAGCATCGTCAATCTGGCCTCCAGCCGCGCGCTGCAGTCCGAGCCGCACAGCGAAGCCTACGCCGCCAGCAAGGGCGGCATCGTCGCCCTCACCCACGCCATGGCGATGAGCCTCGGGCCGGAGATTCGCGTCAATGCGGTCAGCCCGGGCTGGATCGACGTCAGCGCTCTGCAGAAAAGCGGCGAGGCCGAGTCGCTGAGTGACGAAGACCACGCCCAGCATCCCGTCGGGCGCGTCGGCCATGTCGATGACATCGCTGCACTGGTGGCCTTCCTGATCTCGGACAAGGCCGGCTTCATCACCGGCCAGAATCATGTCGTCGATGGCGGCATGACGCGCAAGATGGTCTATTCCGACTGAGACGACAAGGCCGACTGAGACGACAAGGCCGACTGAGACGACAACGCCTGACGCGATTGCACGTCAGGCGTTGTCAGTTCTTGAGCTGCGTCCGGGTTTCCCTGAACGCTCAACTGCGGACTTGTCTCGCGCGGGCCGTGGTCACACCGCGTGCGGTGCCAGCCACTGCTTGAGTTGACCGGCCTGCATCACGCCTGATTCACGCGCCAGCTCCTTGCCCTGCTTCATCACCAGCAGCGTCGGAATGCTGCGGATGCCGAAACGACCGGCCAGCGCCTGCTGGGCTTCGGTGTCGATCTTGGCGAAACGCACACGGGTGCCCATCTGCGCGGCGACTTCATTGAAGATCGGCCCCATCATCTTGCACGGGCCACACCAGCTGGCCCAGAAGTCGATGACCACCGGCATTTCACTGCGCACCACCAGGGCCTCGAAGTTGTCGCTGGTCAGTTCCAGCGGCTCCTTGGGCAGTACGGCGGCGCTGCACTTGCCGCAGCTGGGATTGTCATCCAGACGCGCGGTGGCCACACGATTGAGAGCGAGACATTGCGGACAGGCCAGCACGAGGGATTCAGACATGATCGGACTCCAGAGAAATGGGGATGCGGCGCGCCACGTGACGGTCAACCGCCAGACGCGTACCGATAAGCGCAGATCATACGACTCGTGGGCCAGGAAGCAATTGAGCCACCTTATCGCCCTGATTGGCTGGCTGTATGAGCCCGCCTGATCTGAACGAACTGAACGCCCCCCCCTGCCCTCAACCTGAAGGGCCCCACCAGTCACGGCGGGGCCCTTCGCGCTTGAGCACACCCAGGAGTCGCTCAGATGCTGGCCAGCCCGAACTTGATGCACAGCGTCACCAGCACCAGCAGGAAGAGGGTTTCCACCACCATCAGGATCACCGGCTTCCAGCCCACCACCGCCAGCTTCTGGAACGACGTCTTGACGCCCAGCGCGGCAATCGCCGCCACCAGACACCAGCGCGACAGGTCGGTGAAGCCTTCCACGGCGACGCTCGGCACCCAGCCGAGGCTGTTGATCAACACCAGTGCCACGAAGGCGATCAGGAAGGTGGGGAACATCGGCACCTTGCCGCCCTCATCGCCATTGGCCTGGCGCGCACTGCGGAACAGCAGCATGAAGACCATCACCGCCGGCACCAGCATCGCCACCCGCAGCAGCTTGACGAAGGTCGAGACGTCCCCGGTGTGCTCGGAAATGATGTAGCCCGCGCCCACTACCTGAGCCACGTCATGGATGGTGCCGCCGAGGAAGATGCCGGCCTCGGCATCATCCAGCCCCAGCAGCCTGACGATCAGCGGATAGGTGATCATCGCCACGGTCGAGAGGGTCGTCACCCCGACCACGGTCATGATGGTGTGACGCTCGCTGGTGGCGTTGCGCGGCATCACCGCCGACAGCGCCAGTGCCGCCGAGGCACCGCAGATGGCCACCGAGCCACCGGTCAATAGCCCCATGTCGCGGTTCAGCCCCATCACGCGGGCCAGCAGCGCGCCGAACAGGATGGTCGCCACCACCCCGAGTACCACCGTGATCACCGGGCCGAGGCCGAGACTCGCGACCTGCTCCAGCGTGATGCGCACGCCCAGCAGGGCCACGCCGAGGCGCAGTACCGTCTTGGAGGCGAACTCGATGCCCGCCTTGCACGGCCCCTCCTCGGAAAGAAAGTGCAGCGACATGCCGAACAGCAGCGCATAGAGCAGCGTCGGGCCGCCGTAATGATCGGCGATGAAGGTGGTCGCCAGCGCGATGATGATGCAGATCAACAGGCCCGGCATGATGGTGCGCACGCGCCCTTCCAGGGTCCGCCACAGGCTGGTGGGCGGGGTGGGTGTGTCGTGCAGTGATGAACTGTTGTCAGTGGCCACGCGGATTCCTCATCAAGACCAGCAAGCGGTGACGGGCAAGCAGCCCCGCCGCGATGTGTCGTTCAGGCACGCAGGCCTGCTAGCTGGCCTGGGCCATGTTCACCTGGGCGGCCTTGATCATGTCGGCGGCCTTTTCGGCGATCATGATGGTCGGCGCATTGGTATTGCCGGACACGATCACCGGCATGATCGAGGCATCCACCACGCGCAAGCCGTGCAGGCCATGGACACGCAGCTCGTCATCCACCACCGCCAGCGCATCGTGGCCCATCTTGCAGGTGCCCGCCGGGTGATAGATGGTCTGGCTGAACTGACGCGCGGCTTCCAGCAACTCCTCATCGCTCTGGTAGTGCGCGCCCGGCACGTACTCTTCGCTGATCACCGAGGCCAGCGGCGCTGCCTGGGCGATACGCCGCGCCACCTTGATGGCATCGACCACCACGCGGCGGTCTTCCTCGGCGCTGAGATAGTTGGGCTGGATGGAAGGATAGATGCTGGCGTCGGCGCTGGTGATGCGCACCTGGCCGCGACTGTGCGGGCGCAGCTGACACACCGAGGACGTGAACGCCGAGAACGGATGCACGCCATCGGCGGGCTTGTCGGCACTCAACGGCTGCATGTGGAACTGGATATCAGGGCGCGTCAGCCCCTCGCGCGACTGGGTAAAGGCGCACACCTGACTGGCCGCCAGCGTCAGCGGGCCGGTACGCGTGAAGAGGTACTGGGTGCCGACCGCCAGCTTCTTGAGCGGATGACGTACCTCGTCATTGAGGGTGCGGCACTGGGTCTTGAACACCAGCCGTACCTGCAGGTGGTCCTGCAGGTTTTCCCCGACCCCCGGCAGCGCGTGCAGGCATTCGACGCCGACACTGGCCAGATGCTCGGGCTCACCGATACCGGAGCACTGCAGAATCTGCGGGCTGCCGATGGCGCCGCTGGACAGCAGTACCTCGCGCTCGACGCGCGCCGTGTGGATCGTGCCCTTCACCTCGTATTCCACTCCCACCGCACGCTTGCCTTCCAGCAACACGCGGCGACAGTGCGCATGCTTGACCAGCGTCAGATTGCTGCGCGTGAGCGCCGGACGCAGGAAAGCCCTGGCCGTGCTGCAGCGCAGGCCCTTGTAGGTGGTCTGCTGGAAATAGCCGACCCCTTCTTGGCGCTCGCCATTGACATCCTGGTTGAGCGGAATCCCCGCCTCCACCGCCGCCTCGATGAAGCGCTCGGCGATCTCGCGCTTGAGGCGCAGGTCAGAGACATGCAGCGGCCCATCGGTGCCGTGCCATTGGTTGGCGCCGCGCGCCTGACACTCCGACTTGCGGAAGTACGGCAGCACTGACGCGTAGTCCCAGCCCTGATTGCCCGCGGCCGCCCAGTCGTCGTAGTCCTCGTGCTGGCCACGGATATACAGCAGCCCATTGAGCGAGCTGGAACCGCCCAGCACCTTGCCCCGCGGCCACTGCAGCCGGCGACCATTGATGCCCTTGTCAGGGTCGGTGAGATAGCACCAGTCGGTGGCCGGGTTATGCATCGTCTTGAAATAACCGACCGGCACATGAATCCACGGATTCCAGTCCGAGCCGCCGGCCTCCAGCAGCAAGACCTTGATGGAGGGGTCTTCGGTTAGACGATTGGCTAGCACGCAACCAGCTGAACCCGCTCCGATCACGATGTAGTCATAGGCGGCTGATGCGTCGGCATTGGCGTAACGTGTTGTTTTCATTATTTTATATACCATATCGAGACATATTGTCTCATAATCATGGTATCAAAATTGGAATTCGTCAAATACGAAACGTATTGTCTCAATATCTTTGCCAAAGCTGAAAAAGTGCCCTACATTGAGATTTGAAACGCCGGTAACGGTACTTTTCGTCTCGTTATACGACCAACTATGTAAGACGAACTAGCGAGAACGACACAGACTGCCATTAATGGCAGCCACCAGAGAGGCCAGAAGCATGGCTCATGGGCTCTGGAGACGTGCTTGAGGAGAGCCTGAAGAGGGCTTGAGGAGACTTTGAAGAGACTTTGGAGTGGCTTTGAAGAAATAGCGGATATGTCTGACAAGCGCTCCAGCACTCTCTGAAGAGACACGCTCTGAACAGGCACTGCGAAGACGCCTGACAAATAAAGACGGGCAAATCAGGACAGTAAATAAGGATGGATAAACAAGCACTTGGCTAAAGAAGTGATCAACGAACGGCTTGCCAGACAAACAGCGGAAGCAAGCCCCGCACCGCAAGACCCATAACAACGCCAACACAGGGCGAGTGATACGACATCACTTCCCGGCCGTCAGGCCTGCATCCCACCACAAAAGCAAACACAATACCGGGAGCACTACCATGCCATCGCCACTCAGCAAGCTGTCACGCCGTGACTTCCTCGACATCTCGGGTCGCTTCGGTCTGACCTCGACCCTGCTGGCCGCCACCGGTCTCGGCGCAGGTCTCACCGCGTCCACGCTGGCACGCGCCGCCGACCAGGAGCAGCAGAAACGCTACAAGACAGCGCCCAAGTTCCAGCTGCGCTTCGGTGCCTCGGGCTTCAATGAGCGCAATCTCGATATCCAGAAATCCGGTCAGCTGTTCTTCGCGCGCGACCTGGAAGAACGCACCAACGGCGCCATCCGCGTCGAGTTCATGGGCAGCAACGAGGTCTGCAACCAGCTGGACTGCGTCGGCAAGACCCAGCAGGGCATCGTCGATATCTACTCGGCCTCCACCCAGAATTCCTCGGGCAGCGCGCCGTATCTGAACGTGCTCGATTTCGCCTACATGTTCCCCACCGTCGCCTCGATGTTCCACTTCTTCTATCACAAGAAGAGTGAGCAGCTGCTGCGCGAACCGCTGCGCCAGCGCCACAACCTGCAGTTCCTGTTCACCCACTGTGACCTGCGCGGCATCATGCTCGGCCTCAAGTGGCAGGACAAACCGCTGGTCACCAGCATCGATGATCTCAAGGGCACCAAGAACCGCGTCACCGGCACCCAGATGGGTCGCATCGCGATGGAGCAGCTGGGCCTTAACCCGGTGCCGGTCGCCTGGGAAGAGACCCTCGATGGCCTGCGTCAGGGCCTGCTGGATGGCGCCGAGACCTGGATGAGCGCCGTGGCCTACGCCGGCATGGCACCGGTGGTGTCCCAGGCGGTCGATCTGCGCTTCTTCGCCGGCACCGAACACACCGGCATGAGCCTGCCCAAGTTCGACAGCCTCGGTTCCGAGCTGCAGGACCAGGTGATGGAGTCCGCCTACTGCGCGCAGATCTTCACCCAGGGCATGAACGAGGCCGGGCGCTTCGAGATCGTCGGTGCCACCGAGCACCCCGCCGCCAGCACCGTCTTCGCCGAGAACAACGTGCGCGTGGCGCCGCTGTCGGACGCCGAACGCTCACGCGCCGAACAGATGTGCTCGCCGGAATTCAATCCCGAGCCGTGGGAGCAGTGGCGCGAACGCCTCAACAAGTGGTCCGGCGGTCTCGATATCTATCAGGAAATCCATGCTGTCGCGCGCGAGATTCCGCGTGATGTCGCCGCCGTCAACGTCAAGCCGCAGCGCTGGTGGAGGGGGTAATGGGCGATACCACCATCTTCAGCCAACCGACCAAGAAACCTGCCCTCAAGAAGGTCGCGCCCTGGGCGCGTCCCTTCCTGTGGCTGGACGCCCATCTGGAACAGGTCGTCATCCTGATCGCCTATTCCGGCATGGCCGGCATCATCTTCGTCGAAGTCATCCGGCGCTTCTTCTTCGGCCTGCAGGCCCCCTGGAGCACCAGCATTCCCGTGCTGCTGTTTCTGTGGCTGACCTGGTTCGGCGCCTCGCTCAACGTCAAGAAGCGCACCCACCTGAGCCTCAACGAGATACGCATGAAGCTGCCGCGCGGCGGCCAGTTCGCCTGTCTGATCCTCGATGCCGTGCTGTGGATCGGCTTCGGGCTGATGGTGATCTACTTCACCACCACCCAGGTGACGCTGGCCTACGACAACTACGCCATCGTGCCGGGCACCGACAACGTCATGCAGTGGTGGTTCTACCTCGCCACGCCGCTGGCGTGGGTGATGATCATCTATCGCGTACTGCAGAACCTCTACGCCGACTGGGCGCGCTATCGCCGCGGCGATTCCTTCAACCTGCAACCGTCCATCATGGACTGAGGAGGTCAGCATGACAGACGGTATCTGGATCTCCCTGATCACGGCGGGCGTGACCGCCTTCTTCCTGCTCGGCGTGCCCATCTTCCTGGTCATCGGCCTGTGGGTGGTCGGCACCAGTATGGTGATCGACTTCACGCTGGCCAATGTCGGCGTCACCCTCTTCCAGGGGCTGAGCTTCTTCGGCCTGCTGGCGTTGCCGCTGTTCATCCTCACGGGGGACCTGATCAACGCGGCGGGCATCGCCAAGCGACTCTCCGACTTCGCCTACTCGACGCTGAGCTGGATGCGCGGCGGGATGGGCATGTCGACCCTCGGCGCCTGCGGGCTGTTCGCGGCGATTTCCGGCTCCAACGCCGGTACCACCGCCACCATCGGTTCGATCATGCAGCCCGAGATGGTCAAGAACGGCTATGACGAACGCTTCGCCGCCGCCACGGCGGCCTCCGGCGGTACCGTGGGCATCATCATTCCGCCCAGCATCATCTTCATCGTCTACGGCTTCATGATGAACCTGTCGATCAGTGACCTGTTCATCGCCGGCATGGTGCCGGGCGCCCTGATGGTGGTCGCGATGATGGGCGCCTGCTATCTGGTAGCGCGCAAGAATGGCTGGGGCCAGCTGCAGCCCTTCAAGGCCGGTGTCAGCGCCAGGCTGGCGCGCAAGGCCTATCTGGGCTTCGCGACCATCGGCGTGGTGGTCTACGGCATCTACTCGGGCAAGTTCTCACCGACCGAAGCCGCCGCCATCACCGTGGGCTTCACCATGATCGCGGGGCTGTTGATCACCCGCGAGATCAGTCTCAGGAAGCTGCCGACCATCATGCTGCGCTCAGGCCAGATCGCCGGCATGCTGGCGCCGCTGATCGCCATCTCGGTGGTCATGCAGCAGCTGCTGTCGGTGCTGGGTGCCGGTCAGGCGCTGAGCGAGATGCTCAGCGGCATCGACAACTACTACCTGACGCTGGGCACCTGCATGCTGATCATCCTGCTGGCGGGCATGATTCTGGAAAGCCTGCCGGTGACGATCATCCTGGCGCCGATTCTCGCGCCCATCGCCCAGCAGGCCGGGGTCGACCCGATCCACTTCTCGGTCATCTTCCTGGTCGGTGCCGCCATCGGCTTCGTCACGCCACCCTTCGGGCTCAACCTGTACGTGGCCAGCAGCATCACCGGCATTTCCTACGTCAGACTGGTCAAGTACGTGATCCCCTACTTCATCGCGCTGATCGCCTGCTGGCTGGCCATCTGCCTGGTGCCTTCCCTTTCCCTGTTCCTGGTAAACCTGTAACACTAGCCTCATCGACAGCCCCGCGAGGGGCTGTCTTCGTCTCATCAGGGCAGCCTTCGCCAAGGGGCCCACTGCCGTGATGAATCGATGCACTGACGCCTTGCCACCCTGCCCCTGTCGGCCCCGGTCACCCCGAGTGACATGCGCCCGACAGCAGGATGAGGACACTAGATGAGCAAAGACACGCCCACCAATTCGACGCTCTTTCGCGCACTCGGCCTGCTGGAAGAAATCGTCACCACCCAGCACGCCGTCAGCGCTGCCGACCTCGAGAAGCGCTTCGACATCCCCAAGCCGACCGTCCATCGCCTGCTCAAGCAGCTGGAAGAACAGCAGCTGATCAGTCGTGACCTGGATGGCCGTCACCTGCTGCCCGGCCCGCGCTTTCGGCGCATGTCGCTGGGCGCTCTGGCCAATGAAGGCCTCAAGGTGCCGCGCCGTGTCCTGCTGGAACGGCTGGCGAAGGAAGTCGGCGAGACCTGCAACCTGACGCTGCTCGATGGCCACGAGGTGATGTATTACGACCGCGTGGAAACCAACTGGCCGGTGCGCATCCAGCTGGCGCCCGGCTCACGCCTGCCGCTGCACTGCACCGCGAGCGGCAAGCTGTTTCTGGCACTGATGCCGCTGCATCGTCGCCGTGCCCTGCTCGCCCATCTGGCGCTGGAGGCGCACACGCCCTGCACCCTGACCTCGCGGGCCACGCTGGAAGAGGCGCTCGACACCGTGGCGCGCAACCAGCTGAGTACCGATGACGAGGAGTTCATCCAGGGCATGGTCGCCATCGCGGTGCCGGTCTTCGATGAGGTCGGCCAGATCCAGGCGACATTGGCGATCCACGCGCCGCGCCTGCGCCACTCCATCGACTCCCTCTTGGAGTGGGCACCGCTGATGCGCCAGATCGCCACTGAGCTGGAAGGCACGCTCTGAGGCGCACATGACTCCTGAGGCAATCCCGTCCAGCCCCGGGTGACACCTGAGCCACGCTGACGATGGGCCATGATCCAAAACGCTCGCCCCCGCAGACAGTGATTGTCTGCGGGGGCGAGCGTTTTTCTGCGAGCTTTTTTCATGTGCCAACTTGCTGAATACCGCTATCCCTCAAGCGTTTCTCTCCTGCGGTCAGGGCGTCGGTACCACCACCACCGGAATGCTGGCGCGCTTGATCACCCCCTTGGTGACCTTGCCCGCATAGGACGCCACGAAGCCGCGCTTGTTGGTGGCCATGATGATCATGTCGCAGTCATGGCGCGTGGCGTAGCGGATGATCTCCGAGGCCGGATAGCCCTCCACCACATTCAGTCCGGCGATCACCGGGCGCGGGTCGCCGTTGTCATGGGTGCTCCAGAAGTCCTCCAGCATCTTTTCCAGGCTCTCCTTGGCCTGATCGAGCCGCTGCTGCATCAGGCCCTCCAGCGTCGGCTTGTGGCGGATGTTGACCTTGAGGGTGTTCATCACGTCATCTGACAATGACTTGACGGTATGCAGCACATGCAGCTCGGCGCCGGTCGCGCCCGCCAACCACACCGAGCGCGCCAGTACCCGCTCACAGTCTCCGCGCAGGCCTACACAACACAGAATTCGTTTGACTGCCGGCATCGTCCTTCTCCTCGTTCATTGCAGGGCTAGCGTTCAGATGGCGCTTCAGTACCCCATCACCCTGGGTAGCCACAGCGAGATTTCAGGCACATAGGCGATCAGGAAGATGGCCGCCACCGAGCCCGCCGCGAACGGCAATGCCTTCAGGGAAATCTCCTCGATGGAGGCCCCGCCTATCCCCGAGGCCACGAAGAGGTTCTCCCCCAAGGGCGGCGTCTGGAAGCCGATGGCCAGCGCGCAGACCACCACGATGCCGACGTGCACCGGGTCCATGCCCAGCATGTACATGATCGGCAGCAGCACCGGGGTGAGAATCATGATTGCGGCCAGTGTCTCCATGAACATGCCGACGAACAGCAGGAAGAAGATGATCATCGCCCAGATGAGGTAGAGGTTATCGGTCATCGCCAGCATGCCTTCGGCGATATGGGCCGGCACGCGTTGCTCGACCAGCAGCCGCCCGAAGACCGTCGCCGTGAACAGGATCAGCAACACGCGACCGGTGATCCAGGTGGTGGTCTCCAGGGTGCGCAGCGTCGGCTTCCACTTGAGTTCCTTGTGCAGGAAGATGCCGACGATCAGGGTGTAGACGATGGCGACGATGGCAGATTCGGTCGGCGTGAAGAGGCCGCTGTAGATGCCGCCCAGGATGATGAAGGGCGCCAGCATCGACCAGACGCCCTTCTTCAGGGTGGCGCGAATATGGGGCCACGACCAGCTGTTGGTCAGCCCGCGATAGCCGCGTTTCTTCGAGATCACGTAGTTGATCAGCAGCAGGAAGCCGGCGATCACCACACCGGGCATGACGCCGGCGATGAACAGTTTCGGGATGGACAGGGTCTGGAAGTCACCGTGCATGGCCACCGCTTCAGGCGGCGGCTGCAGGCCCATGCCGGAAATCCCGAAGATCACCATCGGGATCGACGGCGGAATCACCACCCCCAGCCCACCGGAAGAGGCCGTGATCGCCGAGGCATAGCCACGGTCATAGCCGCGCTTGGCCATCGCCGGAATCATCAGCATGCCGACCGCCGCCGTGGTGGCCGGTCCCGAGCCGGAAATCGCGCCGAAGAACATGCAGGCAAATACCGTGGCGGCGGCGAGTCCGCCCGTCACCGGCCCGGCGAAGGCCTCGGCGATATCGACCAGCCGTCGCGAGATGCCGGCGGCCTCCATCAGCGCCCCGGCCAGAATGAAGGCCGGCAAGGCCATCAGCGGGAAGGAACCCACCGAGGTAAAGGCGATCTGCACGAACGCCATCGGGTTTTCATCGATGCTCAGATAGGTCGCCAGCGCCGCGACACCCAGCGAGACGGTGATTGGTGCACCCAGTACCAGCAGCAGGAAGAAGACGCCAAACAGGATGTAGATGATGGTGGAATCGATCATGACTTGCCGCCCTCCTGTCTATCACTGGCCTGTGGATCAGTGGCCTGTGCGTCGCTGGCCTGTGGATCACTGGCCTGGCCGTCACCGCCCTGCTTCAATTCCTCCATTGCCTGGGAATCCGGGTCCACGATGTCTTCCTTGCGCACGAACTTGAGATAATTGGTCTGGATGATGCGCACCGTCATGGCGGTAAAGGCCAGCGGCAGAATCAGATAGAAGTACTTCATCGGCACACCCAGCGTCTGTGACTTCCAGAACAGATTCATCTTGTTGAACACGAAGTCGTAGCTGTAATAGATGAACACCGCATTGAAGGCGATCCAGATGATATCGGTCAGCACACCGCAGAGGGTTTCCACCCAACGCGGCAGGAATCGAAACTGGAAGGTCACGCGGTTATGCGCCGACATGCGTGTGGCGTAGACGGCGCCTAGATAGGCAAACCACACGAAGGCATAGGTCGCCAACTCGTCTCCCCAGGGAATCGAGTAGCTGAAAAGGTTACGCAGCATGATCTGCGTGAAGAGAATGATGACGAACAACACCAGCAGAAACTGGCAGAGATAGTTCTCGATATTATCCAGAAACTTCAACAATACCCGCATGGATACACATCCCCCGACATCGCCAGCGATGACCACTTGACGCCACGTCTCCCCTGCCAGCGATCACATGTCGACGACATGCTATTGGCATGCTCATGACAGGTGCCGGCAGGCAGGGGAATCCGGGCGGGCCTTGAAAGCCTCAGCCGTTCAGCGAATCATCAGGGCGCGGTGGACGGATCGCGACCGAGGGTCTCGAGCACTTCGACCAGCTTGTCGCGGCCGCCGATGCTGGCGTAGAAATCCGGCCAGATGCTGGAGGCCTTGGTGATCCATTCCTGCTCGTCATTGGCGGGCTGGGTGATGGTCATGCCGTGCTCTTCCACCAGTGATTTCTTGATGGAATCCTCGGTGGCCAGCAGGTAGTCATAGCTGTGCGACGTCGCCTCTTCACCGGCCGCCAGCACCAGTTGCTGGTTCTCTTCGCTGAGGCTCTGGAAGGTGCCTTCGCCCATGATCAGCGGTTCCATCGAGAACACGTAACAGCTGTCGGTGACGTGGTTCTGCACCTCATAGAACTTCATGGCATCGATGGTGATGTAGGGATTGTCCTGGCCATCGACGACACCCTGTTGCAGGGCGGTGAAGGTCTCGGACCACGCCAGCGGGTTGGGGTTGACGCCCCAGGACTGGTAGGAGGAGATCATGATCTCGTTCTTGGGCACGCGAATGACCATACCTTCCAGGTCTGCCGGTGAGGCGACCGCCTGCTTGGAATTGGTCAGACGGCGGCAGCCGGAATAGGCCCAGCCCAGAATGCGGATACCGGAATCGCGCAGGGTGTTCTCGCGCAGCTCATCGCCTATCTTGCCTTGCGTCAGCGCCTTGGCATCGTCCGGGCCGTGGATGACATACGGCAGGGTCAGCACGCCGACGGTCGGCGAGAATGGCGTCAGGTTGTTGATTGCCACCACGGACAGGTCAACGAGCCCCATGCTGGCGTTATTGACGGTATCCTGCTCGCTGCCCAGCTGGCCGTTGGGGAACAGGTCCACCTTGATGTCGCCGCCGGATTTCTCTTCCACCAGGCTTGCGAAGGTCTTGCCCAGTTCATACTGGGTACCGCCGGCCGCATCGCCGAGGGCCATCTTCCAGGTCGCGGCATTGGCGCCAGCGGCCATGCTCAGGCTCGCAGCAGCCACCGCGATGGCCAGCGTGGACTTGAAGGCACTGGTGCGAGATACGCTGGTGCGAGATACGCCAGTGCGAGTCAGCAAGCGGAAGTCTGAAAGGGTCTGTGTCGAGTCGATCATCTTGTCTGTCCCGTCGTTATTGTTGTTGCGGGCTCCTGACGGCTGCGCGTGATAGCGAGCGGGGTACTGCACCTCATATCGTCAATGACCTCGCGTCTGCACCACTATCTTGCAGCGTCTCATGTCATTCACGATTGCCATCACCTGCTCATCTACAGCCCCAGGAAAGGGAGTGTGAAGTCGCGTCGTGCTTGAACTGTGCTTTCGTTGTACCTGCCAGATCACTTTCTCCCCGTGCGCCATTCCTCGATAGAACCAGTCCGTCGGCATCGATGGGGCCAGTCCCGGCTGGCTATTGCTCTCCCGACGGGGGTCTGCCTCAATGAAGCCATACCGGTGGCTGCCACCTCAGGGCAGGCAGCGCCCCGCGCGCCACTCACTGACGGCGCACCGCAGGGCAAGCAGGTACAGAAAATGCATATAAAACGGGCACTTCCGCTGGAAAGTCCTCGTGACGACACGCTCGCGAAAACAATAGAGAACACGCATGAGCCACCCGCTGTTTCACCTCGATTCCTCGCGCAAGGAAAGCCTGCAATTCCAGATTCGCGAGCAGATTTCCCAGGCGATTCTCGAAGGCCATCTGCCACGTGATGTCGCGCTGCCCTCCAGTCGCAAGCTGGCCCGCGAGCTGAATGTCGCGCGCAATACCGTGATGCTGGCCTATGAGCAGCTGCTGGAAGACGGCTTTCTGATCGCCCGCGAGCGCAGCGGTTACTTCATCAATCCCGAGATTCTCAAGGGTCGCGCCGACACGCCGGTGCGCCTCAATGACATCGATGCCGACAGCCTCGACTGGGATGAGCGGCTGGCCTTCAAGCCCTCTGTGCAGCGCGCCATCGAGAAGCCCGGCGACTGGCACCAGTACGACTACCCCTTTCTCTATGGCCAGCTGGACCCGGAATTCTTCCCCACCCAGCACTGGCGCGAATGCAGCCGCGACTCGATGAGCGTGCCGTCGATTCGCAGCTGGTCGGTGGACCATCTCAACAATGACGACCCGCTGCTGATCGAGCAGATCCACCAGCGGTTGCTGCCGCGCCGCGGTGTCTGGGCAAGCCCGGAGGAAATCCTGATCACGGTGGGCACCCAGCAGGCGCTGTGGATCAGCTGCATGCTGCTGCTCAAGCAGGGCCAGCGCTTCGCGATGGAGAACCCCGGCTACGTCGACATGTACAACATCGCCAGCACCTTCACCGATGACATCCAGCTGCTGCCCATCGACGACAAGGGCATGCAGCCGCTGGAATCGCTCAAGGACTGCCGCCTGGTGTATGTCACGCCCAGCCACCAGTCGCCAACGACCATCACCCTGCCACTGGAGCGTCGCCGCCAGCTGCTGGACATGGCCGAGACCGGCAACTTCCTGATCATCGAGGACGACTACGAGAGCGAGAGCAACTACGCCGACAACCCGACACCCGCGCTCAAGAGCCTCGACCGCCACAAGCGCGTCATCTATGTCGGCAGCCTCTCCAAGACCCTCGCCCCCGGTCTGCGCCTGGGCTACATGGTCGCGCACCCGACCCTGATTCGAGAGGCCCGCGCCCTGCGCCGCCTGATGCTGCGCCATCCGCCGACCAACAATCAGCGTGCGGTGGGGCTGTTCATCGCGCGCGGCTATCACGACAGCCTGATCAATCAGATGCACCAGGTGATGCAGCGGCGCTTCCTGCTGATGCGTGACGCCATCCAGCGCCATCTGCCGATGATGAGCACGCCGGCTACCTACGGCGGCTCCTGCTTCTGGATGCACGGCCCGAAGAACCTGAATGCCCACCGCCTGGCCGCCCTCGCCCGCGAGCAGAGCATCCTGATCGAGGTCGGTGACCTGCACTTCTTCTGCGATCGCGACAGCCACCGCCACTACTTCCGGCTTGGCTTCTCGGCGATTCCGGAATCACGCATCGAAGCCGGCATCCTCAAGCTGGCCGCGCTGGTGCCGCTGGCGATGGAGGAGGCGCCGTCAGTTGCGGGCGCAGAGACAGAAGCAACGGAGACTGAAGCAACTGAGACGGACGCACCGGAAACACAAGCACAGCCGTTACCCCCTCAGCCCGCCCTGCCCACTCCCCACGGCGCATCACGTCGGCAGCGCGCCAGCTAGCCTGACCCTTGCGAGGTAATGAAAGGCAAGGAGAAAAAAAGCGAGGCGAGCCGCCGTATCGGCCATGGCTGAGGCAAACCCTGCCCCTCCTCCCAAGCAACGATAACTCGCAATGATTATCTTATGGATAATAAAGATGCTCCCGCACTGATCATGAAGCGCGATCAATGCGGGAGCATTCGGGTCATCGTGGCATCAGTGCCAAGTCACACCTATTGCGCTTCATCCTTCATCGCGTACCAGCGATACAGGCAACGCTGACCGGTGCGACGGAACGGTGCGAACAGCGGGGATTCGACCTTGTTGAGCACATTGGGATACGGCAGGCGTGACTGGAAGATCGGCAGTACCAGGTCCGCCGCGTCCCTGGCGATCCACTGGGCGAGGCGCTTGCCCGCCTGGGCGGAATACATCACGCCGTTGCCGCCATAGCCCATGGCGTAATAGATGCTCTGCTTCGGGTCCGGCTGATGGATGCGCGGCATCATGTCGTGGCTGACATCCACCCAGCCCCACCAGGAGTAATCGACCTCGATGCCGCTCAGCGCGGGGAACTTGCGATGCATGTCGGCGATCAGCAGCTGCTCGTACTGCGCCTTGGGCGCGTCACGCCCCGAGACGGCACTGCGACTGCCGATCTGCAGGCGGTTGTCCGGCAGCAGGCGATAGTAGTGGCGCAGCACGCGAGTATCGGTGAGCACCTGGTGGGTATGGAAGCGGGTCGCCTCGATTTCCTGCGCCGTCAGCGGGCGCGTCACCAGCGAGTTGGAGAGCACCGGCATCAGACGCTTGTCGAGCTCCGGGTGCAGCTTGCCGGAGGTGTAGCCGCCGGTGGCCATGCCCACCGAGCGCGCCTTGACCACGCCACCCGGCGTCGTCAGATAGTGCACGCCATCGCGGGTCTCCCAGCTCTCCACCGGGCTTGCCGGGTGCACCTTGACGCCCAGGCGGCGCGCCTTGCGCAGATAGCCGAAGGCCAACTTGCCCGGGTGCACGCCGATGCCTTCCGGTTCGTGCATCGCGCCGCAGGCCTCTTCATCACCGACCCACTCATTGCGCACCGTGGCGCCATCGATGATGCGGGCATCGTAGTTGAAGGTCTCGCGCAACAGGCGCGCTTCCTTCTCCAGCCCCGGCATCATGCGCTCGCGGTGGGCAATGTACAGATGGCCGCCCGGCTGCGGATCGCAGTCGATGTCCTTGATCAGCTCCTTGAAATTCTCCATGCCCTCGACGCACTCGCGGTGCAGGCCGTGGGCGGCCTCGAGTCCGTAACGCTCGATCCACTGCGAGCGCTTGAGGCGGCCAGTGGCGCACTGCGCCTGACCGCCATTGCGGGTCGAACAGCCCCAGCTGACCCGATTGGCCTCCAGCACGGTAGCCTTGATGCCGTACTTCTCGGCCAGCACGATGGCGGCGGTCAGCCCCGTGAAGCCGGAGCCGACGATCACCACATCGGCGTCGATATCGCCCATCACCGGGCCGTCGTCTGCCGGCGGCTCGCCAGCGGTGGCGACCCAGTAGGTCGGCGCGTAGTCGCGCCCTTCGCCGGGGGTGGCGCTCACCAGCGGGTCGTAGGCCGGGTCATACGGCCGCGAGGCCTGAGTGGCCGAGCGCTGCTCTGATTCGTTGCCCATGTCCGACGGCCGGGCGCCGTGCTGCACGATAGTTTCCATCTCGAACACCTCCTCTCACCCACGGGGCGCACGCCATGACCTGACGCCATGACGTGCTGCCCCGGGGCAAAGACAGCTTCAGAAACCTCTTCCCTGATCGGTGCGCCGCTGGCGCTCAGACGTTGACGGGCGGACGGTTCTTGCGGAAGGCATTCTTGATCGCGATCTTGCCGTCACGCAGCGTGAAGGCGTCGATCATGCGCGCTTCGCTGCGCGCGCCATCGGCGGTGGTGCCGGTGTAGGTGCTGATGACGAAGCCACGCTCGCCATCGGCGAAGATTTCCGCGTCGATCCACTGGGCATCCGGCGCGTTCTGCCAGGCGGCGGAGAGGCCCGCACGCACGGCGTCCTGACCGGCGAAGGTCTTGCCTTCGAGTTCCGGCCCGGCGATGGCGAGGAATTCGCAGTCATCGGTCATCATCGACAGGCAGTCGTCGATGTCGTGACGGTTGAGGGCGTCGCAGAAGGCGGTCAGCAGTTCGATGGTGGCTTGGTGAGTCATGGGTCGGGCTCCGCAGTCTTGTTGTTGGGCTTGTTGTTGAGCTTTTGGCTGAGCTTGTTGTTGAGCTGATGAGCGGCAGCAAGCACTGCGCCATGACCCGAGACTACGCCGACACTTGCACCGCCCTTTAGCACCAGTTGGCAGCTACCGATTGGGCCAGTTGGCACCAGCGGGGCTGCCCTGGTGCCAACTGGTCCCATTACGCCGCCTTGGGACGACTCAACCTGCGAGGGCCGTGGGCGCTGCCACGCCCGGTGGCGTGAAGGCCTCCGCTGACATGAAGCTCTCGCGCCCGAGCAGGATGTCACTGAGCAGGCGCGTGGCGGCGGGAGCCAGCACCAGGCCATTGCGGTAATGACCGGCATTCACGTAGAGGCCATCAAGCCCCGGCACCGCGCCGATGAAGGGCGTGCCATCCGGTGTGCCGGGACGCAGGCCGGCCCAGTGATGCTCCGGCGCCAGCTCACCCAACGCCGGCAGAATGCTCGCGGCGCTGGCATGCAGCGACTCGCGCGCCTGCGCGGTGGTGGACTTGTCGAAGTCCTGATGCTCCAGGGTCGAGCCGATCAGAATCCGCCCATCGGCGCGCGGAATCACGTAGCGGCCATCGCACAGCACCACCCGCGACAGCAGCGGCGCATCCACACTGCAAAGCCCCGCCGCCACCGGATTGAACACCATCATCTGACCCTTCACCGGGCGCACCGGCAGCATCACGCCGGCGGCCGCCAGCAACTTGCCACTCCAGGCGCCGCCACACACCACGACGTTGTCTGCGCTGACGGTCTCATCAACAAGCCGTACGCCCGTGACACGCGATGGCGTGGCAAGCACCAGCTGCGTGACCTCGCACTCTTCACGCACCCGGATACGCGGATGCGCCAGCAGACGCGCACGCAGCGCCTGACCGAGTCGCGGATTGCGGATACTGCCGAGCGTCGGCATCCACAGCGCCTGCTGATGGCCACTGGCCAGATGCGGCTCGCGCGCGTAGAGCGCCTCACGCTCGATCACCTCCAGCGGCTTGTGCTGGGTGCGCGCCCAGTCCAGCGCCAGCGCCTCGTCCTCGACCCGCAGGTAGATCAGGCCCTTCTGGCGGTATTCGGGGTCGATGCCGGTGGCGTCCTTGAGCGCCTCGGCAAGTCTGGGGTATTCGCCTTCTGACCAGCGTGACAGTGACGAGATGGCGCTCGAATAGCGCCACGGATACAGCGGCGAGACGATACCGCCACCGGCCCACGATGCCTCGCGCCCGCACTGACCGCGCTCCAGCAGCGTGACCGTCTGGCCGGCCTCGGCCAGCTGCCACGCCATCATCATGCCCATCACGCCGCCACCAATGATCAGGGTATCGCTCATCTGCCTTGCTCCTGCGGGGAATGAATAATCACAAATCTCATATTTCGATACGATTTGCATTATTTTTAGAAACAAAGCTATATTCACAGCATTGCCGCCGCCCGGTCTGCCTGTCTCCCCGCGACAGGCAAACCGGGCAGCCACCAACAAGAATGACGAGGGAGACACCCCGTGAGCGACGCCACCTTGACGCCTTCCAGCAGTGATGAAAGCTCTGCCAATGATGCAAGCCCTGCCAGCGATGCAGGCCCCGCCGCCTCTGCCGAGCAGCCGCTGCCCGCCGGCCAGTTGCAGCCCACTGAGCTGCGCGGCGTGCGCGAGCTGTTCGGCATCGACAGTGACCTCAAGGTGCCGGTATTCGGGGAGCGCGACGCCCACGTGCCGGAAATCGATCACGCCTATCGCTTCAATCCCGATGTCACCCTCGCCATTCTCGCCGGCTTCACCAACAACCGCCGCGTGATGGTTCAGGGCCTGCACGGCACCGGCAAATCGACCCATATCGAGCAGATCGCCGCGCGCCTCAACTGGCCGTGCCTGCGCGTCAATCTCGATGGCCATGTCAGCCGGCTGGATCTGGTCGGCAAGGACGCCATCGTGATTCGCGACGGCGTGCAGGTCACCGAATTCCAGGAAGGCATCGTGCCCTGGTCGCTGACCCGCCCCATCGCGCTGATCTTCGATGAGTACGATGCCGGCCGTCCGGACGTGATGTTCGTCATCCAGCGCATTCTGGAGCGCGACGGCCACTTCACGCTGCTCGATCAGAACCGCGTGATTCGCCCGCATCCGCAGTTCCGGCTGTTCGCCACCGCCAATACCGTCGGGCTTGGCAATCAGGATGGGCTCTATCACGGCACCCAGCTGCTCAACCATGCGCAGATCGACCGCTGGAACATCGTCGCCAAGCTGGATTACCTGCCGCGTGAAGAAGAGGTGAAGATCGTGCTGGCGCGTGTGCCCGCCAAGGACAACGAGCGTGGCCGCGCCCTGATTCGCGCGATGGTCGCGGTGGCCGACCTCACCCGCAAGGGCTTCGCCAATGGCGACCTGTCGAGCCTGATGTCGCCGCGCACCGTGATCACCTGGGCGGAGAACTGCGAGATCTTCCGCAATCCGGCGCTGGCCTTCCGCCTCTCCTACTTCAACAAGTGCGATGAGCATGAGCGCCCGCTGGTCGCCGAGTTCTATCAGCGCTGTTTCGCCAAGGAACTTGAGGAATCCGCGGCGCTGATGGAGAGCGACCTGATGGATGAACAGGACAGCGACAAGGGAGCCCGGGCATGAGTGCGGCCCAGCAGGTACGCCGTCGTCAGCAGTATCTCGAGGAGCTTTCGGCTGCGAGTCTCGGGGCACTCAGCGGTCAGGCCGGCTGGGCCTATCGGGGGCGGCGTCTGAGTCGGCATGCTCAGGCGTTGCCATTGCGCACCCCGCATCTGCGCCTTGAGGAAGATGACTGCACGCTCGACAACTATCGCGCGGTCAGCGATGCCATCGCGCTGCGCCTGCTCCACACCGACGAGGCGCTGCATCTGGCGGCGCGTCCGGCGCTGCCGGAAACCCGCCTGATCTATGACCTGCTGGAGCAGCTGCGCGTCGAGGCGCTGGTCGACCCTGACATGCCCGGCGTGAAGGAGAATCTGGCGCGGCGCTTCACCGACTGGTGCTTGGCCTTCTATCACGCGGGCCTGACCGAGACGAGCAGCGGCATCCTCATCTACAGCGTCATCCAGTCGTGCTGGTCGCGCCTGATGGCCTGTGCGGTGATCCACGAGACGGAGGATTACATCGAGACGACGCGCGCCTCCTTCTATCAGGCGCTGGGCGCTGACATGGCGGGGCTGAGACGCACGCGTTTCGATCAGGCGGCCTATCAGCAGCATGCGCTGAACATCAGCCTGTGGCTGGAGCAGGAACTGGCCGAATCACTGGAGGAGCAGGACGGCGAGGAGGATGACGAGTCAGAGGCCAGTCAGCGCTTCGCGTTGTTTCTGGAAAACGAGGATGAAGAAGCGAGTCTGCTCGAGGAGCAGGCGGCATCGCAGCTGCCGAGTCATCGGCGTGGCGCGCCGGAGGAATTGCTGCCCTATCAGGTGTTCACCACGGCCTATGACCGCGAGCTGGAACCGGCCAGGCGCATGCGCGCGGCCCTGCTCGATGAGTATCGTCAGGCGCTGGATACGCGTCTGGCGGAGCAGAAGATCAACGTGCGCCGCCTGGCACGTCAGCTGGCGCGCCATTTCAGCTCGCCGCAGCGTGAGGGCTGGCACTTCGGGGAGGAGGAAGGAATCATCGATGGGCGGCGGCTTAGTCAGGTGATTTCCTCGCCGGCCGAGCGGCGAGTCTTCCAGCGCGAGCGCTGGGTGCCCGAGGCCAGTGCGCAGGTCAGCTTCCTGATCGACTGCTCCGGTTCGATGAAGGTGCATGGCGAGGCGGTGGCGATGCTGATCGAGATACTCACCCGCGCGCTCGACATGGCCGGTGTGCCCACCGAGGTGCTCGGCTTCACCACTGGCGCCTGGAATGGCGGCCGCGCCCTGAAGGACTGGCGGCGCGCCGGCAAGCCCGCGCGTCCGGGTCGCCTGAATGAAGTGCAGTATCTGGTCTTCAAGCCCGCCTCACTGGCGTGGCGCCGTGCGCGCCGCAACTTCGGCGCCCTGCTCAAGGCCGATCTCTACCGCGAAGGCGTGGATGGCGAAGCCGTGCAATGGGCCTGCTCACGACTCGCCGATAACACTCCTGCCGACGAAGGCGCGCGCCGTCTGCTGGTCGTCATCTCCGATGGCAGCCCCTGTGACAGCGCCACCAATACCGCCAATGACGAGCACTACCTCGACAGCCACCTCAAGCAGGTCGTCGCGCAACAGACCCGCTCCGGCCGCCAGGCCATCCTCGGCCTCGGCGTCGGGCTGGACCTCAGCGCCTACTACCCCAACCAGCTGATCATCGATCTTGAACGCACCCTCGACAACGCCCTCGCCGATGAAATCGTCTATCACATGGCGCTGGCGTGTCGGCATCAGGGGATGTGAGCTGCATTAATCAGTAGTTAACACGGCTTAAAGAAGTGAAATTTATAAGTCTGACATTTCTACATAAAGGCAACATCAACCTAAAACGCAAACAAAGAGCTGACTTAAAAAGTAAAAGCCAGCTCAATAACTAGCAACTCAACACTGGTACTTATTTCTAACATGATTAGTATAATATCTCCCAGCAGATTCTGCTCTCACCAACTCATCAAATACATGCCTAGGCACTCTACAAAAAGTATAAACTATATCCCCTTCTACAAATTGTATCTTCATTTGTGAGTTATCGTCATCATAACCCACCCTCCGTATTGCAGATGATGCCACTGTTCTCCAGTCGATCATTTTCCGGTCCTCAAAGACACACAATTAGCTACGATAAAATCATTCTTGATGAATTCGCTGACAACTTATCAATAGACGTGAGACCAGCTAAACAGCCGTTACTATATCTCAGCGCCAAATAGGTGCTGTTTCTGCATCATAAAAAACAATCCTTTTCCCACGCACAGACAAGTAAGCCATAGCATTAGCAATAGTTCTTCTGTTTGCATCACTATTCTCGTCCCCGTAAATACTTACGAAAACTGAAGACACATTACTTTTAGACACTTGATCAAAAATATGCTTGTCGTTATCATCCAAAGAATGGCCATGTATAAAGAGTGAGCCCTGCAGCTTTTTCAACTCGCGAAAACAGAAATTCAGATATGGGTTATGTTTTATTCTTTTCTCTTTATCTTCAGCACTTGGTTCAGAAACAAATAGCGGAAACTTCCCATGTGTTAGATTATCTCTTACCTGCTCTATTATGGTAATTCCTTCATCAGTACAGGAATGCTTTTTAATACATCTACCTTCATCATAGATATGTAACCCACCATGTAAGAAATAAACCTGTTGGTTAGTATCTTCACCTACCCATACACCCCCTCTTCTAAAGCCATCGTCTGTACTGTAATGCTGCGGATCTAAATGCGGCTTATTCCTTGCCCAATAAAACAATAAATCATAGTTAACAGAAAAGATTTTTCTAAAACCAGATAAAAAGGTTCTAACTGACACATATTCAGTATCAGTAATTTCACTAGGAAGATCCGGATGGGTTCTAGATATCGCTGCTATAAGCGCTGTTTTCAATATCTCCCTGTCTTCTTCAACACGATTGATTAAAGCTTCATCAAAGTGATAGGTTCTCATCACCAACACGGTAGCAGACAAATATTTAGAGACAGCTTCGAAATCATAAGTTCCTAACTGTTCAAACAATGACTGTATAACTTCACCACGTCCCCCGAAGTCTGCCTGGGAATATAAATTGCTATAGTTAAATATATCATCCTTCCAAGACTGCGAAAAACCATTAGCAATAATTATTGACGGCACTTCACCTTCATCAAGAATATCCAAAGCTTCTTGAAATTTAAGCATACTACCTCCACTCGGTGTAACAACGATCATATAACCATCAAAAAACATATTAATCTAAGAACATAACGTTCAACAGGAAGTACCCTAAGAATTTGGTAAGACGTTTAATCAACTATAGAGAAATACTATTAATTACAATATTTTAGTGAGTTAACAGAGAAGCTGGGGAATAAAAAATAATATTAATCTATTACATGGCGGAGCTAAAATTGCTCATCAAAAAGGACAGGCTTTCGCCTGCCCTATCCGCCGTAAGCGGCTAACAGAAGGAAAAGAAGGAGAAATCAGCCTTGCGGGGTACGTTGCTGCGCCTGAACAACAGTGACCGCAATGACATTGAGGATGTCGGCGGTGGAGCAGCCGCGCGAGAGGTCGTTGGCGGGTTTGGCGAGGCCCTGGAGCAGCGGGCCGATGGCTTCTGCGCCGCCGATGCGTTCGGCGAGCTTGTAGCCGATATTGCCGGCTTCCAGATTGGGGAACACCAGCACGTTGGAGGTGCCTTTGACGCGGGAGGTGGGCAGCTTGCGCTCGGCGATTTCCGCCACGATGGCGGCGTCGAGCTGCACGTCTTCATCGATGGCGATATCCGGGCGTTGCTCGCGTACCCGATGCGCGGCCTGCACCACCTTGTCCACCGAGGCGTGATGCGCGCTGCCATTGGTGGAGAACGACAGCATCGCCACCCGTGGGTCTTCCCCAAGCAGAGCCTGGGCGCTGTCGGCGGCGGCCAGCGCGATCTGCGACAGCTCCTCGGCGTCGGGGTCGATCACCAGCCCGCAGTCCGAGAAGATCATGCCGCCCTTCAGGTTGTGGAACGGCTTGCACAGCATCATCAGAAAGAAGCTGGAAACCAGCTTGCTGCCCGGCGCCAGCCCCAGCAGTTGAATGGCGGTGCGCACCACATCGGCAGTGGTGAGCACGGCGCCGGCCACCGAGCCATCCGCCAGCCCTTCGCGCACCAGCATGTTGGCGAATGTCAGCGGATCACGAATCTTCTCGGCGGCCTGCTCCGCCGTCATGCCCTTGGCCGCGCGATGCGCGTGCAGCGCCTCGGCAAGCCTGGCGGTGTGCTCGGAGGTGGCGGGGTCGATCAGCTCGAGCCGTGCCAGCGCCTGATCCTCAAGCCCGGCTTCTCTGGCGGTGGCGGCGATGACGATGGGGTCACCGACCACCATCACCTGCGCCAGGCCCTGCTCCGCCGCGCTCACCGCCGCCTGCACCACCCGCATGTCCTGCCCTTCGCAGAGCACGATACGGCGCGGGTCTGCCTTGGCCCGCGCCAGAATGTTGTTGAGTGCCTTCATGTCTGTCTCCTCGCTGCCCTTGCAGGCAGCCGACACATCCAAAAAACCCCGGACATCTGAAATGGCCGGGGCAAGGGAGAGTTCCAGTCCTGCTTGCGCGTCGCGCTACACCCGCTTCATCGCGCTGCCATCCATGACCTGCACAGCGCGATCAGCGATGGGCGTTACACGTAATCCTGATACTTCTCGAGCAGACGCACCGGCTTCTTGAGGGCGTCGCGGCGGAACGGGTCGCCCAGTTCGCGAGTACACATCACCTCGATGACGCAGGTCTTGCCTTCGTTCATCTGCATGTCGATGGCCTTCTTGAGGGCCGGGCCCACGTCTTCCAGACGGTCGACGGTGATGCCTTCGGCACCCATGGAGCGCGCGATCTCGGCGAAGCTTTCGTTGTCCAGCTCACCGGCGACGAAGCGGCGGTTGTAGAACTCGACCTGGTTCTTCTTCTCGGCGCCCCACTGACGGTTGTGGAAGACGACGGCGGTGACCGGAATGTCGTGACGCACGGCGGTCATGATTTCCATCAGGCTCATGCCCCAGGCGCCGTCACCGGCGTAGGCGATGGCCGGACGTTCCGGCGCGGCAGTCTTGGCACCCATGATGGTCGGCAGCGCGTAGCCGCAGTTGCCGAAGCTCATCGGGGCGAAGAAGCTGCGCGGACGATCGAAGCGCAGGTAGCTGTGGGCCACGGAATTGATGTTGCCGATGTCGGTGGAGACCATGACATCTTCCGGCATGGCCTTTTCCAGCTCGCGCAGTACCTGACGCGGGTGCAGGTATTCGCCGCCGGAGAACGGCTTCTCGTCCTTGGCTTCTTCGATGGCGTCGAGGCTGAAGGCGTCCTTCTCATGGGTCCAGGAATCCAGCTCGGCTTCCCAGGCGGCCTTCTCTTCACGAATCTGGGTCAGACGCGAATCCTTGGAGGCATCGCATTCCAGATTGCGACCGGACAGACGCTCGGTCAGGGCGATGGCCGCTTCACGCGCATCGCCGCAGATGCCGACGGAGATCTTCTTCACCAGGCCCAGCATCTTGTGGTCGGCGTCGATCTGGATGATCTTCGCGTCCTTCGGCCAGTAGTCCATGCCGTGCTGCGGCAGGGTACCGAACGGCCCGAGGCGCGTGCCCAGCGCGATGACGACATCGGCCTGGGAGATCAGCTTCATGCCCGCCTTGGAGCCCTGATACCCGAGCGGACCACACCACAGCGGGTGGCTGGCCGGGAAGGAATCGTTGTGCTGGTAGCTGTTGACCACCGGCGCGCCGAGACGCTCTGCCAGTGCCTTGCACTCCTCGACGCCATCGGCCATCACCACACCACCACCGGAAACGATGACCGGGAACTTGGCGCTGGCCAGCAGCTCGGCTGCCTCATCCAGACTCTTGCTGCCACCCGGGCCGCGGTCGACACGTGCCGGCAGCGGAATCTCGCATTCGATCTCGCCGTAGAAGTAGTCACGCGGAATGTTGAGCTGGGTCGGGCCCATCTCGGACATGGCGCGGTCGAAGCAGCGACCGGTGTATTCCGCCATGCGCGACGGGTGCGTCACGTGACCCTGGTACTTGGTGAATTCCTGGAACATCGGCAGCTGCTTGCATTCCTGGAAGCCGCCCAGGCCGATGCCGGTGGTGCCGGCTTCCGGCGTGACGATGACCACCGGGCTGTGCGCCCAGTAAGCCGCCGCGATACCGGTGACACAGTTGGAGATGCCCGGGCCGTTCTGGCCGATGACCATGCCGTGACGGCCGGAAACGCGAGCATAGCCGTCGGCCATGTGGGCAGCGCCCTGCTCATGCACCACCGGAATGAGGCGAATGCCGGCCGGGGCGAAGATGTCCATCGCATCCATGAAGGCGGAGCCCATGATGCCGAACATGTCGGTGACGCCATTGGCGACCATGGTTTCCACGAAGGCCTCGGAAGGGGTCATCTTCTGCTTGCCCTGCACGACCTTGCGATTGTCTGCGCTGTCTTGAGTGCTCATGGCGTCTCCAACTCTAAATTTTATGTTTATTGATACATTTAGTTCCGATTACCGAAACATGTGACCAAAATTAGCCCTCGCCGCGCGGTCCGTCAAGCCCGATTTCGGAAAATGATCAAAAACACTCCTTTTTTAGAAACTTCTTTCGATGAATGGAGTACTGTTAAAGTAGGCACAGCAACGCAAGGCACTGACGGGCCGAGCGTTTCGGCGCCACACTGCCCAGCGCACGGATTGAAGGAGGGAATAGCCCATGAACAGTGCCACCCAGCCCCAGGCGAACCTGCCGCGTGATCGCAAGGACGCAGACAGGGACACCGGCAAGGAAGGCAGCAAGATAGAAGGCGATACGCCCGCCCAGCGTCTGCTGGCGCTGCTGGAAGTGATCGCCGCCAAGGACCAGTTCTTCACCCTGCAGGGACTGGTGGAAGAGACCGGCCTGCCCAAGCCGACGCTGCACCGCATGCTGCAGCAGCTGGAAGGCAGCGGCATGCTGCAGCGCGAGGCGGACAACCGTCATTACAGCAAGGGCAGCCGCCTGCGTCGTCTGGCGGAGAACCTGCTGCTCAACGACACCGTGCAGGGTGCCCGCCACGGCGTGCTCAACCGGCTGATGGAAGAGGTCGGCGAGAGCTGCAACATCACGGCGCTGTCCGGTAGCGAAGTGCTGTATCTGGACCGCGTCGAGACCCAGGCCCCGCTGCGCTTCTATCTGCACCCCGGCTCCCGGGTGCCGGTGCATTGCTCCGCCAGCGGCAAGCTGTTTCTGGCCCAGATGCCGCCCGCCCAGCGCCGCCGCCTGCTGACCGGCACGCCGCTGAACGCGATGACGCGCAATACCCTGACCGACATCGAGTCCGTCGAGGCCGAGATCGAGCAGGTCCGCCAGCAGGGCTTCGCGCTGGATGATGAGGAATTCCTGCCCGGTCTGGTGTGCATCGCGGTACTGGCGCCCAATCCCGATGGGCCCTCCAACATCGGCGTGGCGATCCAGGCACCGGTGATGCGCCAGTCGCGCGAGGACATGCTCAAGCATCTGCCGGCACTCGAGCGCGCCGCCCGCGATATCGCCGCCATCCAGCGCGGCGCGATACCGTCCGCCTGAGGCCAGCGGGCTGGGGCTGGAGCTGGAGCTGGGACTGGGAAAGAAGAGCGACAGGCACAAGGTAGTGCTTCCCGTGACGCGCATGAGGGGCTAGCCTAGCGGACTGCCTTTCACACGCCACGTCGAGAACACCATGTCCGCCAGCGATGCCTTGCGTCTTGTCCTGCTGTCCACCCTGTGGGGCATGTCTTTCATCTTCATGCGCGTGGCCGCGCCGGAATTCGGCCCGACCACGCTGATACTGCTGCGCATGGGCATCGGTGCGCTGGTACTCGCCCCGCTGCTGCTGGGCGCGGGACGCCTCAGGATGCTGTGGGAGCACAAGGGCCCGCTTGCGGTGCTGGGGCTGACCAGTCAGGCGCTGCCCTTCTGCCTGCTGGCGCTGGCCACCACCCAGCTGGAGGCCGGCTTCACCTCGCTGATCAATGCCACCACGCCGCTGTTCACCGCCTTGCTGGGCATGGCGCTGTTCGCCACGCCGATCCAGAAGCAGCAGTATCTCGGCCTGGCCGTGGCCTTCAGCGGCGTCTATGTGCTGTCGAGCGATCGCCTCGATTTCCAGCTCGGCGGCGACGGCTGGTTCATCCTCGCCGCCCTCGGTGCGACCTTCTGCTACGGCTTCGCCTCCAACTTCTCGCGCCAGCGCCTGAATCACCTGCCGGCGCCGGTACTGGCCGCGGGCAGCTCGCTGATGTCGTCCCTGCTGTTGCTGATTCCGGGCCTGTGGATGTGGCCGACGACCAGCGTCAGCCTGGAAGCCTGGGGCAGCGCGATCGCGCTGGCAGTACTCAGCACCAGCCTCGCCTTCCTGATCTTCTTCCGCCTGCTGGCCAGTGCCGGCGCCACCGCGACCACCTCGGTGACCTTCCTGGTGCCGGTCAGCGCGCTGCTGTGGGGCAACATGCTGCTCGATGAGGTGATCGATGCGCGCATCCTCACCGGCATGGGCATCACCCTGCTGGGCACCGCCATCGCCACCCGTCTGATTCGCCTGCCGACACGTCAGAAAGTCGCCTGACCGCTTGCCGCGTGATGCAAAAAGGCCCGCCCTTGAACACGAGGTTCATGGGCGGGCCTTTTGCTTTATGGGGCTTTGGTTTTAGAGCTTTTTGGGGCTGGAGAGCTCAGACACTAGTCATTCGGGTCAACCAGCTCAGCCGGTCAATCACATCAGCCCGCCGCTTCCTCGGCAGCATCGGCCAGCGCTTCGAAGACACGCGCCACGGCTTCCGCGCCCGGGTCGCTGTTGCCGACCAGATGAGCGGAAGGCACGTAGGCGGAGCGTCCGGCCCGTGCCTTGGCCATCTCGGCGGTGGCATCCGCACCCTGACGGGCGGCGCGTGCCATCGCGGCCCAGTCGACACGCCCGGCGCGTATCTCCTGCCTGCTCTCTGCTGCCGAGGTTTTCTGATCAGGCTGCTTCTCACCCTGCTGATCAGGCTGCACCGATTCCTGCTTTTCAGACTGCACCGATTCCTGCAGCGCCTCCAACGCCGGCAGCAGCGCATCCAGCAGGCTGCGGTCACCGCGTGACGCGCCGCCGTAATGCTGCATACGGGCGACGCCGTGACTCAGGGCGTCGTGCCAGCGCTGGCCCAGCGGTGCCTGGCCATGCGCGTCCGACTGCTCCTTCCAGCGGGTGGCGGCGGCGGTGAACAGCGTCGAGAGCAGCACACCACTGGAGCCGCCCATGCCATGGGCCAGCTGCTTGCCGATGGTGGTCATCAGCTCACCGGAATCGCCACACGCCAGCTCGCAGTCTTCCAGCGCCTCGATCACCGCGCGCGCACCGCTGGCGAAGGTGCTGCCGGTATCGCCATCACCGCTGATGGCATCGAGTCGGTCAAGGTCCGCCTCGCTGGCGAGCAGGATTTCCAGCGCCGCACGCAGGCGTTGCTCGACCTGCGGATCGCCCGGCAGGCCGGCACGCGATTTCACGCCACGGGCGGCACGCTCCTGGCAGTCGGCCTTGGCCTGGGCACGTCTGGCATCCGAGGCCTCATCACTGGCCGTTCTGACGGCGTCCTGACTCGGCGAGAAGTGCGCCAGTGGCGTCACCGGCTGCACGCCCGGCCAGGCCACCGGCGCGCAGCTGGCACTCAGCGCCTCTTCCAGCAGGCTATCCAGCGGCAGCAGCGTCAGCGAGAAGCCGTGCATGTCCAGCGAAGTCATCAGCGGTTGCGGGCCGACCACGGCATGGATGCCCAGCGCCTGCAGCGACGGATGGGTCAGCGCTTCTTCCAGCAGCAGACTGCGCTCCAGCGCCGAGCAACCGCCCAGATCATTGATCAGCAGCAGATGGCCACTGGCCGGCAGGTCGCCGCCGACATCCTTGCGCGAATGACCCTGCACCAGCGCCGTGACCACGGTATCCATGACCGCATGCACGCCGTGGGTGTCCGAGTCGCTGCCAAGCTCGAGCGCCATGGCGCCCGGCTCGCCGTGAATGCCCAGCCCCAGTTCCGGTGCGCGTTGCTCACGCGGCTTGCCGGGATGGCGGCCGACATTGAAGGCCACACCCAGGGTCGAGCAACTGTCTGCGACGCGCCGTGCGACGGCGGTGATTTCCTTGAGACCCGCCCCGCGGGCCGCCAGCGCACCGGTGACCTTGTGCACCAGCAGCGTGCCGGCCAGCCCGCGTGGCTGCGGGTTGTCGGGCAGCGCCACATCATCGGCGACGATGACCATCTCGACCTTGAAGCCTTCCTGACGCGCCCGCTCGGCGGCCAGCCCGAAGTTGAGGCGATCCCCGGTGTAGTTCTTGACGATCAGCAAGGCCCCGGCCTCACCGGTCACTTCGCGGATCGCCGCCAGCACGGCGTCCACCGTCGGCGAGGCGAACAGCTCACCACACACGGCAGCCGTCAGCATGCCCGCGCCGACGAAACCTGCGTGCGCGGGTTCATGCCCCGAGCCGCCACCGGATATCAGCGCGACCTGATCACGCGCCCAGTCATCGCGTACCACCAGGCGCATGCCACTGGCGGGGTCTGACAGCCGCACGCCACTGCCATCCGGGTGGCGCAGTCGTGCGCAGCCTTCCAGCGCCTCGCCGACGACCTGGCGTGGCTGATTGATGAACTGTCGGCCAGACTCGCTGCTACTCATCCTTCTCTCCTTGAGGACACTCGCCCTGCTGATAAAGGCGGCACTTGAGGCCGCCGTTCATGCCTGTCTCGTGCCACGACGCTTCCATGACGCTCGGGGGCCTCGACTCATCCTGCCTTGCCGTTCCCCCCAGCGTCGTTCGCGACTTTGCCGGATGCAATAGTCATATCAGAAAATGATGGCATTCGCGCTGCAGCGTTGCGCCACGCCAGCAATCGAGCGGCCTGAAAGACAAAAGCCCCCCGACGCCTGCGCGTGCGGGGGGCTTGGAATGTCGGCAGCCAGCGGAAAGCGGGCTCGTTTGTCATGCGAGTCACCTTTCCTCCTTGGCCCTGTCCTCGGCAGACTCGGAATCAGCAGACACGCTATCGCCACGCTCGGTATCGGCAGGCTTGGTATCGACAGGCTTGGTACCGGCAGACTCTGTATCGGCAAACTCGGTACCGGCAGAAGCTGCCTGCTGCCTCGGCGGCGACTGGGAGGCTGGCGCGGGCCTTGATACCGGCGCGGGCTGTGGGTGCAGCCAGGAAGGCAGGCGACTGCCGGGGGCTTCCAGATTCGAGGCCTGGAAATCGCCGGCCTGATATTCGCAGGAAGAGTACTCCACCGGCGCGTGCACCCTGAAGCCGTGCTTGCCGTGGTGCTTGACCCGGTACATCGCCTGATCGGCCCGTTCCAGCGCCAGCCCGAAGCGATTGTCGGCATCGCGCCCGAAGCAGATGCCGATGCTCAGACCGATGCAGCCGAGGCCACCGCTGATCTCGAGGGGATGCGCGAAGCGCTCCAGCCAGCGACGGGCAATATGTTCGACACGCGGCAGTGACATGCGGGGCAGCTGAAAGAGGAATTCGTCGCCGCCGAAACGCGCCGAGAGATGATGATGGATGCCCAGTCGATGCAGCTCATCGTTCAGGCCATGCGCGACCAGCACCAGCACTTCGTCGCCGGCACGATGGCCGAACTGATCATTGACCTGCTTGAAGCCGTCGAGGTCGATGAAGATCAAGGCACTGTCATCGGCCAGCGGTCGCTGATGCCAGCTGTTGATGGCCTGGCGATTGGCAAGCCCGGTCAGGGCATCGGTGCTGGCCAGCGCATTGAGGCGCGATTCGTAGTCCTTCTCATGACTGATGTCGGTATGCGTGCCCAGCAGGCGCAGGGCATTGCCGTGCTCATCGCGTTCGACCACCCGCCCGCGGTCGGCGACCCAGGTGATGCTGCCGTCGCGGGCCAGCATGCGATGCACGACCTGATAGACCTCGGTGCGCCCCTCAAGGTGATCATTGAGATTGGCGAGCACTTCGTCGCGGTCTTCCGGGTGCAGGTGCTCACGCCAGACATCGAAATGGGCGTTCAGCTCGCCGGGCTGATAGCCCAGCATGCGCCCCCAGCGATAGTTGAAGATGGTGAGCTTGCCGCTGGGCACTTCGAGCTGCCAGAGGCGCAGGCCGGTACCGTCGAGCGTCGTCGACAGTTTCTCTTCCAGCCCCGCTAGTCGGCGTTCAAGGCGAGCCTTGTCGCGTTCCATCTGCTGGAGTGCTTGTTCCAGTGATTGTTCACGCAGACTCTTGCGTGCCATGCCAGGCCCCCGGTCGACTCCTTGTCCTGCATCCTGTTTATCCATCGGCGCCACGGCGGACTCCCCACTCGCTTGCCGATGCATCGCTCACGGTCTTCTGTTCTGTCTTGTTGTTATGCCATGCCGCTCTGTCTTGACGTTCAGTCTTGACGCTCTGTCTTGACGCTCTGTCTTGCGGTGCTTTTTCGCCTGTTGTGCCTGGCGTCTATGACTCTTCGCTGCCCAGCCTGGTGGCTGGGCGGCTGTCACCCGCGCGAGGTAAATAAGCACTAACTGTAGCTTAAATACCTACAACAGGATTTATTGATATAACGTCCAGATGTGACAGCCCGAATGCCGAAAGAATCCCGACGAAAGTCTCAATCACATCAATAGCGCAAAAATGCGCAAGCCATATGATGTTTGCGCATCGCGCCCGGGCATCAGGTCATCAGGGCGCAAAAGCATCAGCGCGTCAGAGCGCCAGCTCGCCACCCTTGGCCACGGCACGCTGAAAGGCCTCTCGCTGACGGATGCGTGCCAGCCATTCCTGGATATTCGGGTGATTCTTGAGCCCTTGGCGCGCATCGAGCGCCTGGATCGGGAAGCTCATCTGGATATCGGCACCGGTCAGCGAGTCGCCGGCAAGCCACTGGCGATGCTCGAGACAGGTATCCATGTAGGCGAGATGCGCCTTGATCTCCGGGCTGATGAAGCTGTCATTCACCCCCTTGGCCAGTTTGCGCGCGATCGGGCGCACCAGCCACGGCACCGGCGGCTTGTCGAGGCGCGAGAACACCAGTCTGAGCATCAGCGGCAGCATCGCCGAGCCCTCGGCGAAGTGCAGCCAGAAGCGGTAGTCACGCTCGGCCTGGCTGCCGGCGGGCGGGCGCAGATGGGCAGTGCTGCCGCTGCCCTGGCCGGCGTACAGATCGATCAGGTATTCGATGATCGCACCGGACTCGGCGACCACCACCGGCTCGGCATTCTCTCCCGCCAGCGTGGTGTCGGTGATGATCGGCGCCTTGCCCAGCGGGTGAATCTCCTTCAGCGCCTTGGGCGCACGCATGCTGTTGCTGTCGCGGGCATAGGTCTGCAGGCGGTATTCAAGATTCAACTCTTCCAGCAGCCACAGGATGCGCTGCGAGCGCGAGTTTTCCAGATGGTGAACCGTGATCATGGGCGTGCTCCTGAGGGTGGGGGCGAGTGCGCAGCGGTCAGCTCCGGGGCGATCAGCGCTCGAAGATGCTGTCACCCAGGTCATCGATGGTGCGCTTCGCCTTGAGCAGGGTCAGCTCCACGGCGCCCTCTTCGCCCGGCACGGTGTCGGAGCGCTCGAAACGATGCTCCAGCATCTCGCCGCCTTCCACCGGCTTGCGGATCACGCCCGACACCCGGTATTGACCATCGTGCTTCTGCGGCATCGCCACGATCAGATAGCCCTTGTATTCGGTGGCTTCCGGTTCCTTGACCGGCGCAGGCTCGCCTGCGGCAAACAGTTTCTTCAGCATACCCAGCATGAGACATCTTCCTTGGCCGGCCGCCATGACGGACGCCGGCGATCTACGTTCAGAAATGACAATGAAAAGAGGCTTCTGTCAGCATCGCATGCACCCACGGGGGAGAAAAGCGCCCAGCAACGCCCCTGAGCGCCATGCGTGCCCTGAATGAGCAGCACCTCATCAGACGAAAGCGCGCCTGACTCTGGTAGCCGACAGCGCGACTGACTCTGGCCGTCTAAAGCGCGACATGACAGCCGGATAACGTGGCACCGACAACCGGATAGCACGACGCCGACCCCTATGGCAGCGAATGGCTGCAGCAGGGGCCGGCGTCATGGTGTTCCGAGATCAGGCTATCGGATCAGAGATTACTCGATGCCACGTCCCTTGCTGGCCGCGATACGCAGGCGCAGGGAGTTCAGCTTGATGAAGCCGGCAGCATCTTTCTGGTCGTAGGCGCCCGCATCGTCTTCGAAGGTCGCGATGGACGCATCGAACAGCGAGTCTTCGGACTGACGGCCGACGACGATCACGTTGCCCTTGTAGAGCTTGAGACGCACGACGCCGTTGACGACCTTCTGGGACTCATCGATGGCCGCCTGCAGCATGCGACGCTCCGGGCTCCACCAGTAACCGTTGTACACCAGCTCGGCGTACTTGGGCATCATCTCGTCCTTCAGGTGGGCCGCTTCGCGGTCCAGAGTGATGGATTCGATGGCACGGTGAGCACGCATCATGATGGTGCCGCCCGGTGTTTCGTAGCAGCCACGCGACTTCATGCCGACGTAACGGTTCTCGACGATGTCGAGACGGCCGATGCCGTTGGCGCCGCCGACCTTGTTCAGGTACTCGAGCACTTCGTGAGCGGCCATTTCCTTGCCGTCGATGGCAGTGATGTCGCCCTTGGTGTAGGTCAGATCGATGTAGGTCGCGTCATTCGGCGCCTGCTCCGGGCTGACGCTCCAGCGCCACATCTCTTCTTCGCACTCGGTCCACGGGTCTTCCAGCACGCCACCTTCATAGGAGATGTGCAGAAGGTTCGCGTCCATGGAGTACGGAGACTTCTTCTTGTTCTTGGCGTAGTCGACTTCGATACCGTGCTGCTCGCAGTATTCCATCAACTTCTCGCGGGAGTTCAGGTCCCACTCACGCCACGGCGCGATGACCTGGATGCCCGGCTTCAGCGCGTAGGCGCCCAGCTCGAAACGCACCTGGTCGTTGCCCTTGCCGGTCGCACCGTGAGAGATGGCGTCGGCGCCGGTCTCGTTGGCGATCTCGACCAGACGACGCGCGATCAGCGGACGTGCGATGGAGGTGCCCAGCAGGTACTCGCCTTCATAGATGGCGTTGGCACGGAACATCGGGAAGACGTAATCGCGGACGAAGGTCTCGCGCAGGTCTTCGATGTAGATCTCCTTCACGCCGAGGGCTTCTGCCTTGGCACGCGCCGGCTCGACTTCCTCGCCCTGACCGAGGTCAGCTGTGAAAGTCACGACTTCACAGTTGTAGGTTTCCTGCAGCCACTTGACGATGACTGAAGTGTCCAGGCCGCCGGAGTAGGCGAGAACGACCTTTTGCACGTCGGACATGCTTGACTCCTGAGTTGATGCTTGTAGTTCCCGCGTACCACTGATGAACGCCGTGGCCGCAGGTGGGGTTGGATCGCCCGGTCCAGACGAGCGAAGGCCGCGCAAGCGCAGCCGCTCATCTACCCGAATCACGATGTGACGCCGATTATAGCGAGGCTGGCACCTCACCGATACTGCCAGGAGGGCCAGAGACACCCCGGCACGCGGCCAGCGCCGCGACGCGCCCTTTTCGCCCTGCTACAATTGGCCACCTTGAGCGTCGGCAATACGCACGACGCAGCACGAGATGCTATGACGGGATTGGAGATCTTGATGACCCAGGCGAGCGAGCGCACGCAGATGGCACAGCGCTTCCGTGGCTTTCTGCCAGTGGTGGTCGACCTCGAGACGGGTGGTTTCAATGCCGCCGGTGATGCACTGCTCGAGATCGCTGCCGTCACGCTGACCATGGACGACGATGGCAACATGGTGCCGGATGCGACCTATGCCTTCCACGTGGCCCCCTTCGAGGGCGCCAACATCGAACAGTCGGCACTGGACTTCACCGGTATCGATCTCGACAACCCGGTGCGCAAGCAGGTCGCAGTGGCCGAGAATCAGGCGCTGGGCGAGATCTTCAGCCCGGTGCGCAAGGCCATCAAGGCCCACGGCTGCACGCGTGCGGTGCTGGTCGGCCACAATGCGGCCTTCGATCAGGGCTTCCTGAACGCGGCGGTCGAGCGTTGCGGCATCAAGCGCAATCCGTTCCACCCGTTCTCGTGCTTCGATACCGCCTCACTGGCGGGTCTGGTCTATGGCCAGACGGTACTGGCGCGCGCCTGCCGCGCCGCCGGCATCGAGTTCGACAACGCCTCCGCCCACTCGGCGCGTTATGACACCGAACGCACCGCGGAGCTGTTCTGCGCGATGGTCAACCGCTTCAAGGACCTGGGCGGCTGGGACCTGGCGATGAAGGAACAGGGCATGAATGATGAGGTGCCGGCCTCGCTCGACGCGCCCGCGCCCTGACTGGCAGAGCTATTGCCCCCCCCCCCTCCGGCTGACAGACTCTCTGAGAGCCAGACATGAAAACGCCCCCGCAGCCTGGCTGCGGGGGCGTTTTTTCTGCTCGGCACTGCTCGGGTCAGAGCGAGCCTGATCAGAGCGACTCCTATCAGAAGACGCGGATCAGAAGATGCCGATCACTCGGCAGACGCTTCCTGAGCGGCCTGCTTGATCAGCGGCTCCAGTTCGCCGCTCTGATACATCTCGACCACGATGTCGCAACCGCCGACCAGCTCGCCGTTGACCCACAGCTGCGGGAAGGTCGGCCAGTTGGCGTATTTCGGCAGCTCGGCGCGGATGTCCGGGTTGTCGAGAATGTTGACGAAGGCGAAACGCTCGCCGCAGGACATGACGGCCTGCACGGTCTGCGCAGAGAAACCACACTGCGGCAGCTGCGGGGTGCCCTTCATGTACAGGAGGATCGGGTTCTCGCCAATCTGCTTTTCGATCGATTCGATGGTAGTGCTCATGTGCAATCCTCGGACGGTGGGCGCAAGGCCCGTGAGTGTCATTCCCTCATTCTACTGGGGGTAAGCCATGAATTCAGCCCCCGATAGTGCCCGAGTTGTGGATTGCTGTCTGCAGCAGCGCGCATCGGCCCTGCAGCACGCGCCATGGCCGCCCTGATAACGGCGTGAGCGTTGCACGCTCGAGCCGAGCTGGCTAGGATGGCTCTTTTGACAGGCAGCGCCATCCGGGCGCCGTGATCGTCGGCGACTTCCCTCCCTCCGACGCATGGCGCCCTTTTCGATGGTGCTGCCCGAGACCCTGACAGGAGCCCGCTCGATGGCCACCCGGCACTTTCTGACCCTGCTTGACCTTTCTCCGGAAGAACTCGACTACCTCATCCAGCGCGCCATCACCATCAAGGATGGGCTGAAGAAGGAAGGTCCGGTCTATACGCCGTTCGCCAACCGCACCCTGGCGATGATCTTCGAGAAGTCCTCCACGCGTACCCGTGTGTCCTTCGAGACGGCCATGGCGCAATTCGGTGGCCATGCACTGTTCCTGTCGCCGCGCGACACCCAGCTGGGCCGTGGCGAGCCGATCGGCGACACCGCCCGCGTGCTCTCCGAGATGGTCGATGGCGTGATGATCCGCACCTTCGCCCACTCCGATATCGAAGCCTTCGCCGACGCCTCCAGCGTGCCGGTCATCAATGCGCTGACCGACGACTATCATCCGTGCCAGCTGCTGGCCGACGTGATGACCTGGACCGAATGCCGTGGCTCCGTGAAGGGCAAGACAGCGGTCTGGATCGGCGATGGCAACAACATGTGCCATTCCTGGATCAACGCCGCGCGTCAGTTCGATTTTAATCTGCGCATCTGCTGCCCGGAAGGCTACGAGCCGGACAGCGAGATCGTCGCGGCGGCTGGCCAACGCGTCAGCATCCATCGTGATCCGCAGCAAGCCGTGCAGGGCGCGGACCTGGTGACCACTGATGTCTGGGCCTCCATGGGCCAGGAAGAAGAGCAGCTCAAGCGTGAAGCCGACTTCGCCGGTTTCCAGGTCGATGAAGCCATGCTCGACAAGGCCGCCGACGACGTCATCTTCCTGCACTGCCTGCCGGCACACCGCGGCGAAGAGATCAGCATGGGTCTGCTGGATGACCCGCGCGCCGTCGTCTGGCAGGAAGCGGGCAATCGCCTGCACGCCCAGAAGGCACTGCTCGAGTTCCTGATGCTGGGTCGCCAGGACTGAGCCACCAGCACGGAAGCTCAGGGCTGTCTTTCAGGACTGTCTTTCAGGACTGTCTTTCAGAACTGAGCCTCAAGGCTGAGCCGCCGCTCAGCAAGCCGAAGGGGTGCCCTGCCGCCGCCTGCATCCACGCAGGCGGCGCTCACGTATGCTCAAGCGAGACGGGCACTCCCCTGCTCCGCTGCCTTCATCGCCATCCGGACTGACCTGCCATCATGCAACCGCTCCTTCAGATCGATTCGCTGGAATGTCGCTATGACACCACCGTCGTGACTCGCGACATCAATTTCTCCCTCAACAAGGGTGACATTGCCTGCCTGCTCGGCCCCTCCGGCTGCGGCAAGACCACGCTGCTGCGCGCGATTGCCGGCTTCGAACCGGTAGCGATGGGCGAGATTCGTCTCGAAGGCGAGGTGCTGTCCAGCGCGACTCATCTGACCGCGCCGGAGCAGCGCCATGTCGGCATGGTCTTTCAGGATTACGCGCTGTTCCCCCACCTGAGCGTGGCGGACAACGTGGCCTTCGGCGTGCGCCGCATGACGCGTGAAGCGCGCAATGACAAGGTGACGGAGCTGCTGACGCTGGTCGGCCTCGCCCATCTCGGCGAGCGCTTCCCGCATGAGCTGTCCGGTGGCCAGCAGCAACGCGTGGCCCTGGCACGCGCGCTGGCACCGGAGCCGCGCATTCTGCTGCTCGATGAGCCGTTCTCGAATCTGGACGTGGAGCTGCGGCGTCAGCTGAGTCAGGAGGTGCGGCGGATTCTCAAGCACCTCGGCATCAGCGCGGTGCTGGTCACGCATGATCAGAATGAGGCCTTCGCGATGGCCGACCAGATCGGCGTGATCCACGGCGGTCATCTGCAGCAGTGGGACACGCCGTTCAATCTGTATCACGAACCCGCCACGCGCTTCGTCGCCAACTTCATCGGCCAGGGCTATTTCATCCCCGGCACGTTGAAGGACAACGAATGCGTGAGCACGGAGCTGGGCGTGATTCGCGGCAACCGTGCCTATCCGTATGCAGCCGGCACGCCGGTGGATGTGCTGCTGCGCCCGGATGACCTGGTGCTGGCCGAAGGGGATTCGGAAGCCACCGATCTCAAGGCGCGCGTGCTCAGCGCGACCTTCGCCGGCACCAGCACCCTCTATAGGCTGGCGCTGCCTTCCGGGCGGGAAGTCGAGGCGGCCTTCAACAGCCATCACGACTACCAACCCGGTGAGCAGGTCATGCTGCGTATCCAGGCCGACCACCTGATCCTCTTCGAGCGTGTCGAGGAGAGTGAAGCAGTGCTCTAGTGCCCCACGCGCAGGATGATCGCCAGACATGAAAAAACGGCCTCCTTTCGGATGGCCGTTTTTTCTTGCCCCACTGGTGGCGTGTCGCTATTTGAACTGACTCCATTGCTTGGGCGACTGCCCGTACAGACGCTTGAATTCGCGACTGAATTGCGAGGAGCTCACATAGCCCACGGCCATGGCCGCCTCGCTGACGGTCTTGCCATTGGCGATCTGCATGGCAGCGGTATTGAGGCGCATGGACTTCACGAACTGGATCGGCGACATCGTGGTCGCCTGCTTGAACTTGCGATGGAAGACGGCGCGACTCATGCCGACCCGCCCGGCCATGTCTTCAATGCTGACCGGCTCATCCAGTCGGCTGGAGAGGTAATCGATTGTCCGCGCGATCTCATTGCCCACACCGAAGGCACGTCGTGCCGACTCACCGGCCTCGCCCTTCAGGACGGCGTAGTAAAGCTCCCGCAGCCGCCCTTCTCCCAATATCGCCGCATCGGCGGGGCTCTGTGCCACCTGCAGCAGTCGCAACAAGGCATCGCTGAAGGCGGCGTCCCAATGCGCCAGGGCAAGCCCCGGCGGCAGCGGGCCGCGGGCCGGCTTGCGCACGAGGCCCGCGGCGCTTTCCATCTCGATGGCAAGCTCCGTCATTACCCGCGTATCCAGCGAGAGGTAGACGCCCAGCAGCGGTGTCTCTGGCGAGGCCGTGGGGGCGCCCGCCTCGACCGGCATCGAGATGGGACAGCACAGATACTGACGGCTGTCATAGACATGCCGCTCGCCGTCCAGTATCGCCTCCTTGGCACCGCTGACGATCACCACCACGGCGGGTTCATAGATGGCCGGCGCGCAACGCACGGGCTCCGTCATGCGAAAGAGCTGCACGCCCTTCACTGCGGTCTCTCGGATGCCTTCCTCGTGGGCAAGGCTCGCCACGAGTCGTGTGATCTCTTGTCTGCTCATGTCGCCAATCTAGCGCCATGCCTGCCTCTCATCAACAACTTGAGACGATCAGGCAACGATTGACGGCAATTTCAGCCAATCTAGAGCCTGAGTGAGATTTATCGTCCATCCCTCTCAGTATTGGCAGACCCGGGCACTGGCGGCTATATAGGTGAAGCAGACAGGGGCGAGCTGCAGAAAGGAACGAGCTGAAAGCCGGGCACAAAAAAAGCGGCCACCCCGAAGGATGACCGCTTTTTCAAGAATTCTGGTGGAGCCTAGCGGGATCGAACCGCTGACCTCAACACTGCCAGTGTTGCGCTCTCCCAGCTGAGCTAAGGCCCCGAATCAGACTGTCATTTCGTGTGTCACTTGCAGGCAAGAGGCACGTGAAACCTGGACAGGCTTGTCGTGAATCATGGTGGAGCCTAGCGGGATCGAACCGCTGACCTCAACACTGCCAGTGTTGCGCTCTCCCAGCTGAGCTAAGGCCCCGTCTTCACGATGGAGCGCATGTTACAGAGCGACGAATACGTCGTCAACCTCTTATTTTTGCTGCGCTTTGTGGAGTGCGCGAAGTCTGCGGGTCGCATCGCGAGGCACGGTTTCCCGCAGGGGCTCGCTCACGGACTCACGGCCGACGACAAGGAGTAGGAATCACGCTAGCACTATATCAGTAGTGGTTATCCTGAACGCGACGCACTGGATGACAGGGCATCGACAAGCCCTTGTCCAATGGGTACATTGGATCCCGCATTCACTTCACTGCTTATTGACATCTTTACTGGAGCCGCCTTGATCAAGGTTCTTGTCGCTGACGACCACCACCTGGTGCGTACCAGCATCGTCCGTACCATTGAGCTAGAGGATGGGCTCAAGGTGATTGCAGAAGCCTCGGATGGCGAAACCGCGATCAAACTCTGCCGTGAGCACAGCCCGGATATCGTGCTCATGGACATTCGCATGCCCGGCGTCGATGGCCTGGAAGCCACGCAGAAGATCGTGCGCAGCCTGCCCGACGTCAGAGTCATCGTGCTGACCGCCTATCTGGAAGAGTCCTTCGCCAAACGCCTGCTGGAAGCGGGAGCCTTCGGCTTCATCTCCAAGGGCACGCCCTTTGACGAGATGATTCGCGCCATCCATCAGGTGGCCGCTGGCGAACGCTATCTGTCCCCGGAAATCGCCCAGCGCCTGGTGTTCTCGGGCATGGACACCCAGCGCAGCAATCCCTTCGATCAGCTGTCGAGCCGAGAACTGCAGGTGGCGACGATGATCGTCAATTGCCATCGCGTCAGCGAGATCTCGGACCGCCTGCACCTGAGCCCGAAGACGGTCAACACCTACCGCTATCGCATCTTCGACAAGCTTGGCGTGACCAGCGACGTGGAGATGACGCATCTGGCCATGCGTCACCAATTGCTGGATGACTACGTGCTGGACCGTCCTGACGAGGCCTGAGCAAGTACACCTTGCCGGTTCGTCACACACTGCAGGCCCGCGCTGCTCGTGACACTCCCGAGCAGCGCCGACAACGCCTCATGCAACAACGCCACCTTCCCCGGGTGGCGTTGTTGTATGAGGCGTTCATGCATGAGGCGTTTCTGTCTGAGACGTTCGTGAATGGCAGGTCCTGATCGGGCCGGTCATGACAGCAGGCATTGCAGCATGGCCCTGTTGCCCCCATGCCTGCGAGCAATCGCCCTTGTTTGATAGACTCGAGGCATCTCTGGACGAGGAACCTCATGGCCAAGCAGCACACTGACCCCACGATGACGGACACCACTTCTCAGTCGCCCGAGAATGAGGAGCCGGCAGGCACCGCCAGCCAGCCTGATGCCCAACCTGCGTCCTCAGCGAGCGCGCAGGCTGACAGCCGCGCACGCAGTGACGCCGCGCGCGTCTCCAGCCGCCTGATCACCAGCGACGCGAGCAGTGACTTGCTGCAGGGCAGCGAGGCGACCGGCTTCGACGCCCGCCATTTCCTCAAGCATGTCAGCGACGCGCCCGGCATCTATCGCATGCTGGATAGCGCCGGTGACGTGCTGTACGTGGGCAAGGCCAAGCGCCTCAAGGCGCGCCTCTCCAGCTATTTTCGCAACACCGGCCTGAATGCCAAGACCCAGGCACTGGTCGGGCGCATCGCCGATGTGCAGGTCACCATCACGCGCAGCGAGACCGAGGCCCTGCTGCTGGAGCAGACCCTGATCAAGGAGCTGCGCCCGCCCTACAACATCCTGCTGCGCGACGACAAATCCTACCCTTACGTCTTCATCAGCCAGCATCACGACTATCCGGCGCTGGAGTTCAAGCGCGTGCGCCACAAGCGCAACGATGGACGCTACTTCGGCCCCTACCCGAGCAGCGTCGCGGTGCGCGAATCACTGACCCTGATGCAGAAGATCTTCCGCCTGCGCAATTGCGAGGATTCGGTGTTCGCCCACCGCGAGCGCCCGTGCCTGCAATATCAGATCAACCGCTGCACCGCGCCGTGTGTCGACTACATCAGCAAGCAGGATTATCGCCGCGACATGGAACATGCGGTGATGTGCCTGAACGGCCAGAGCGACAAGGTCACCGACGAGCTCAGCCAGGCGATGGAAGACGCGGCCATGCGGCTGGAATTCGAGGAGGCGGCTCGCCTGCGTGATCAGGTCGCCCAGCTGCGCCGCATGCAGGAGAAGCAATACGTCGACACCGGCACCGGCAACGCCGACATACTGGCGCTGGCCGAGCGCCCCGGCGGGCTCTGCATCAGCGTGGTCTCGGTCCGTCAGGGTCGCATGCTCGGTGCGCGCCACTTCTCGCCCGGCAATGGTCTGGACCTGACCAGCAGCGAGCTGCTGACCAGCTTCGTCAGCCAGTACTATCTCGGTCAGGACAGGGAGATGCCCGATGAGGTGCTGACCTCGCTGGCCCTCGATGACGCCAACCTGCTGGAAGGCGCCTTGAGCGAGAAGGCCGAACGTCGGGTACGGGTCGCGCATCAGGTGCGTGGCCATCGCGCCCAGTGGCTGACACTGGCACAGACCAACGCCGAGCAACATCTGGCCACCCAGCTGGCCAGCCGCCAGCAGCTGTCCAACCGCTTCCTGTCGCTGCGCGACGCGCTGGGCCTCGATGAGGTACCCAAGCGCCTGGAATGCTTCGACATTTCCCACAGTCATGGCGAGGCGACCGTGGCCAGCTGCGTGGTCTTCGATCATGACGGGCCAATCAAGTCGGATTACCGGCGCTTCAATATCGAAGGCGTGACGGCGGGCGATGACTACGCCGCCATGCAACAGGCACTGACACGGCGCTTCAAGCGCCTGCAGGAAGGCGAAGGCAAGCGCCCGGACATCCTGCTGGTCGATGGCGGCAAGGGGCAGCTCAACATGGCGCGCGGGGTGTTCGAGTCACTCGGCGTGACCGATATCATCCTGCTCGGGGTAGCCAAGGGCACCACGCGCAAGGCAGGGCTCGAGACACTCTTCATCGAGACGGTGCATGACACCCTGGACCTCGACAGCCACTCGCCGGCGCTGCACTTGATCCAGCATGTGCGCGATGAATCGCACCGCTTCGCCATCGCCGGTCACCGCGCCAAGCGTGACAAGGCGCGGCGCACCTCAAGCCTGGAGGGCATCGCGGGAGTCGGCCCCAAGCGCCGCCGCGAGCTGCTCAAGTTCTTCGGCGGCCTGCAGGGGGTGAAGCAGGCCTCCAAGCCGGAACTGGCGCGCGTGCCCGGCATCAGCGAATCGCTCGCCGAGCTGATCCATCAGGCGCTGCATGGCTGATCCACCAGACGCTGCATGGCTGCCACCGTGCACGACATGGCTGCCTCTGGCACCATCGACTCAACGCTCAAGGAAGAGTGACAGAGCGTTGGCTTGAATAACCTGCCGTTTGGCATGGCTGAATGCGCCGCCGGCAGGCTAGAATAGACGACTTGTGCGGCGCCAATCGATCGGCTTTCTTCAGGGTCTCGACTCGCCCTCGATTGCGCCCAGCCACCTACGCTTCATGCAAGGACTCGTGCCGTCACGATGAGCATCCCCAATATCCTGACTCTGATCCGCATCCTGTTCATTCCGCTGCTGGTGGTATGTTTCTATCTGCCTTATGCATGGAGCCTGCCGCTGACGGCGCTGCTCTTCGCACTGGCCGCCATCACCGACTGGTTCGATGGCTATCTGGCCCGCCTGTGGAATCAGACCACGCCCTTCGGCGCCTTCCTGGACCCCGTCGCCGACAAGCTGATGGTCGCGGTGGCACTGGGCCTGCTGATCGAACGCTACGACAGCCTGTGGATGACCATCCCGAGCCTGGTCATCATCGGTCGCGAGATCGTCATCTCGGCGCTACGTGAGTGGATGGCCGAGATCGGCAAGCGCGGCAGCGTCGCGGTGTCCTGGGTCGGCAAGCTGAAGACAGCCGCCCAGATGCTGGCCCTGTTCATGCTGCTGTTCTTCGCTCCGGGCAGTGTCGGGGGCGATGCCGGCCTGGCCCTGCTGTATATCTCGGCAGCGCTGACACTGTGGTCGATGATCAGCTACCTGCGTGCCGCCTGGCCGGAACTGGTGCGCTCGGTCTGACACCCCGCTCAGCCACGAGACGCTGCGAATGCCTCGACGCCCACCGCCCCTATGGCCGGTGGGCGTTTTCGTTTCCAGTGACCTGACTCGCGAGACAATTTTTCATTAACTGTTTGACAGCATGGGAATTATCCGTATAATTCGACCTCGAGTTCAGCGGGAATAGCTCAGTGGTAGAGCACAACCTTGCCAAGGTTGGGGTCGCGAGTTCGAATCTCGTTTCCCGCTCCAGTAACACAGGTAGCGCAACATTCACCTGATTTACTGACTCATGTATCTGCAGCAGCATCAGTGGATACTCCTCGGATCAGACATCAGTTTCGGCTGACATCTCGATCATTGAGGCTGGATGGCAGAGTGGTCATGCAGCGGACTGCAACTCCGTGTACGCCGGTTCGATTCCGACTCCAGCCTCCATTTCAGATACCGAAACATCCCCTGTTTTCTTCTGGAATGGATATGACACCCACCCCCTTCGGGTCGTCACACTCCCTTGCTTGTTTCGATTTACATTGCTGCAACCCTGACGCTTTTTCGCTTGGTTATCGTCTGATCTACGCCTTGCCAAGCCATTGCCTTGCCACATCATTTCTCTGTTTTCATCTGTCCGTGATTCTGACAGTGTTCCGGCACCCGTCAGTGACCTCCCCTGTGCGCCTTCGCGCTTGGTACTGGCTATCTGTTTCCCCGCCCCTCTCCACCGCGCGCCTTTTCGCGTCGCTTGCCGCGATCATGCCGGGTGAAAATCGCTCTGCTTTCCCTCCTCAATGTCACCGCTCACGATAACCACAGACCGTCGCAATTTCATTGCATAACAGTCAGTTAAATCACGCATTCAGTAGAGTGTCATCGCCATTAAAGTTGACCTTGATCTGAAATATGATAAGTTATGCGCCAGTCTGCGCGGCCATGGTGGAATCGGTAGACACCGGAGACTTAAAATCTCCTGCCTTCGGGCGTGCCGGTTCGAGTCCGGCTGGCCGTACCAGATCAAGCAAGCACCATACTGAATTCAAGAGCGCCGCTCCTCTCACGAGGGGCGGCGCTTTTTCGTGCCTGATTCTTTTCATGGCTGATAATTTTCAAGCCTGAACACTGCTCCGCTCGTCATGCCTCGCGCGACCAGACGTCGAGAGAGGTAACCGTTGCTGGCAGCTCCTCGACACGAACAGTACCGACAATCGCCTGGCCAGACGCCAGCAAGCTGCTTACATGCGACTACACTGAAGAGGTAGCGACGCCAGCGCTGGCTTCCAGCACGGCTCGCCCAGCCAACATGCATCAGTGCAGGAGCCAAACATGCTGACACTGCTCAAGAGTCCCGCCGATCACGTTGTCGCCCTGCATCTCGCAGGACATATCGATCAGGCCTCGCTCGCCCCCATCATCAAGGAATGCGACGAACGCCTGGCGCGCCATGAGCGAATCTCGTTGCTGGTGGAGATTGAACGCTTTGGTCTGATCACACCCGCCGCCCTGCTCAATGACATCGGCTATGCCCTGCGCCACCTGGGAGACTTCGAGCGCGAAGCCATCATCAGCAAGGCCGACTGGCTGCGCCATGTCACCGAGTTCAGCAAGCATCTGGTGCGTTCCATCGAGGTGCGCCACTTCTCGCCCGACGAGCGCGAGGCTGCCTATGCCTGGGTCGCCGAGCCACCGCGTGGCGGTTCTGGTCTCGGTGCTGGCGCCGACAAAGCCCCCGCCGGCCGTGATGCCCAGACCCCAGCGGCGAAACGCCAACAGGCCTGAAGCACCCGCCATCGAATGAGCCTCCAAAGCGCCCTGCCACCGCCTCATGGCAGGGTGCGCGTCAGCACCAATCCCGCCAGCATCAGCGCCCCCATCGCCATCGCCCAGAGCGTCATTGCGCGCTCCACTTCCGCTCGCTCTGCACAGCGCAGCAGCTGGAAGACCGTGATCAAGGGCAGCATGTAGCGCGTCTCGATCAGCTCCCGCGTGCAGATCATCAAGGCGAGCATCACCAGCAACAGGCCACCATGCCCGAGCCGCAGCGGTGCCCTCAGCCACCAGAGCGCCATGCTGGTGGTCAGCAACATGGTGGCCCACAGCCCCACTGGGTGCTCCTTGAGCCATAACAGCCAGCTATTGCGGATCGTCCAGCGCTGGAAATTGTAGTCATGCGTCACCTCAAAGCTCATCACCAGCATGACCCACACACCCGCCAGCGCCCCCAGCAGCAGAATGCCTCGCCATGGCCAGGTACCCCGGGTGCACAGACGCCACAGCAGATGCCACTGACGCGGCAAGTCGGCCAACCACAACGGCAGAAACACCACGCCGATCACGCCTAGGTAATAGCCGAGATTGCCGGTGTGCCAACCGGCCTGATGACGGGTGGTATCGCCCATGGCAATGCCGTCGTTCCAGACGACAAATCCGATGAAAGCGGCCACCGGAATCACGGCCACCCACCACCAGCGCACGATCAGCCCCCACCAGACAGAAAGCTGACGCAACGGCGAGCGCAGCGGTGGCGCCATGCCGACAGCCTGCGTCCGCCCCCCTGCCTGCGCATGCGTCATGAACAGCAACAGACCGCCCCACAGCCCGAGCAGCACGATGCTGTCCTGTCGCAAGCCGAGGCCGGCCAGGATCAACACCAGCAACAGCAGACGCCGCTCACGCACCAGCGCGACGAGCTGCAGCGCGACCAGCACGATGATCCACGGGTCGGTATACACCAGCGCCAGATAGGGAAAGATGATCGGCAGCCATAGCCACTGCCAGCTCTGACGATTCGCCTGTTGCTGGGCATCGCTCTCATCGAGCATGGGGTCCAGGCGCCGATAGACGCTCGGCAGCGCCCGCCAGGCCATGCACGCCATGACACTGAAGCCCAGCAGCGACAGGCCCCGCACCCAGTTCACCGAGGGCATCTCAGGCCAGCGTCCGGCCAGGGTGTCAGCCGCGAGAGGAAGATTGAGCCACTCCCCCAACGTCTGGAGTGCCATAAGCACCACCGCCATGGTGGCGTGATATAGCGTCAGGGTGGTCAGCTTGGGGTGCTGGCTCCAGTCGCCGGCGAGAAACTGGCGAATCTGCGCGAAATGCACTCCCTCATCGACGAAAGGGATCGGCAGGCGAAGGCTCACCAGCCACAGGGAAACGCACAGGCACGCCCCAAGTGCGAGCAACACAAGCCCCACCTTCAAGGGCCAGCGATGTCTGGCGCGCGCGTATCCCATGCGCTGATCGAGTGACGACATATCCTTGTCTCCTTGTCAGACCTCCCCGAGAAAGCCGTTCACGGCCCTCTCCAAAGGGAAATCCCGTGTCACCAGTATCGGCAGGCCGGCGCGGATTTTTCCAGTCTGGCCATGCACTTTGCCCCTCCAAGGCTCGCGGCAGTACAATGCGCTCAGTCTGCTTCGCTGATGCGCCTGTAAAAGGCGTGCCGAAGACCTGCCTGTTCATGCTTCGCGACTGCGAAGCGTACCGATCAAAGCGACAAGTCGAGGGATCGCTGAGCCCATGCGTGCCAGTCAACTGCTGATTTCCACTCTCAAGGAAACCCCGTCCGACGCCGAAGTCGTCAGCCACCAGCTGATGCTGCGGGCCGGTTTCATCCGTCGCCTGACCTCCGGCCTCTACACCTGGATGCCACTGGGCCTGCGCACGCTGCGCAAGGTCGAGCGCATCGTGCGTGAAGAGATGGACCGCTCCGGTGCCCAGGAACTGCTGATGCCGGCCGTGCAGCCAGCCGAGCTGTGGCAGGAGTCCGGTCGCTGGGAGCAGTACGGCCCCGAGCTGCTGCGCGTGGTTGACCGTCACCAGCGCGACTACTGTGTCGGCCCGACCCACGAGGAAGTCATCACCGACCTCGCGCGTCGTGAGCTGAACAGCTACAAGCAGCTGCCGGCCAACTTCTACCAGGTCCAGACCAAGTTCCGCGACGAGATTCGTCCGCGCTTCGGTGTGATGCGCTCACGCGAGTTCGTGATGAAGGATGGTTACTCCTTCCACCTGGGCGAAGAATCCCTGAAAGAGACCTATCAGGTGATGTACGACACCTACGTGCGCATCTTCACGCGCCTGGGTCTCGACTTCCGTCCCGTCATCGCCGACAACGGCTCCATCGGTGGCACCGGCTCCCACGAATTCCACGTGCTGGCCGCCTCCGGTGAAGACGCCATCGCCTTCTCCACCGGCTCCGACTTCGCCGCCAACATCGAGAAGTGTGAAGCGCTGCCAGCACCGCTGGGCGAGACGCCTGAGCGCGCGGCACCGACCCGGGAGATGCAGCTGGTCGACACGCCGAACGCCAAGACCATCGCCGCACTGGTCGAGCAGCACGGTCTGGACATCAAGAAGACCGTCAAGACGCTGATCGTCAAGGCGGCCGAAGGCGTCGAAGGTGGTCTGATCGCGCTGATGGTACGTGGCGACCACGAGCTGAACGAGATCAAGGCCGAGCACCTGCCGCAGGTCGCCGAGCCGCTGACCATGGCCAGCGACGAGGAAGTGCGCGCCGCCGTCGGTGCCGGTTTCGGCTCCCTCGGTCCGGTCGGCCTCGAGATGCCGATCATCATCGATCGCAGTGTCGCGCTGATGAGCGATTTCGGTGCCGGTGCCAACATCGAAGGCAAGCACCACTTCGGCCTCAACTGGGAGCGCGATCTGCCGCTGCCGGAAATCGCCGATATCCGCAACGTCGTCGCCGGTGATCCGTCACCGGACGGCCAGGGCGTGATCGACATCGCACGCGGCATCGAGGTGGGTCACATCTTCCAGCTCGGCACCAAGTACTCCGAAGCCATGAACGCCACCGTGCTCGACGAGAACGGCAAGGCGCAGCCGCTGTCCATGGGCTGCTACGGCATCGGCGTGACCCGCGTGGTCGCCGCTGCCATCGAGCAGGGCAACGACAAGGGCGGCATCGTGCTGCCGGAAGCCATCGCGCCCTTCCAGGTCGCCATCGTGCCGATGAACGCCCACAAGTCCGTGCGCGTCAGCGAGACTGCCGAGCGCGTCTATCAGGAGCTGACCGCGGCCGGTTACGACGTGCTGCTGGATGATCGTGATCTGCGCCCGGGCAACAAGTTCGCCGACGGCGAGCTGCTGGGCATTCCGCATCGCCTGGTGATCGGTGATCGCGGTCTCGACAATGGCGAGTACGAGTACAAGGGTCGCACCGATGGAGAAGCGACCATGATTGCCGTCGACAGCCTGCTGGACTTCCTGGCCGAGCGCAGCGCGAGCTGAACTCGAGCAGCCTGAGCCACTGGCTCACGGCTGACGCTATCGCAGTACCCAAGACAGCCCGCTCCTCTTCTCGAGGGGCGGGCTGTCTCGTTATCTGCCTTCCTTGAACATCCCATTACCGTCAACGCCGCGGTAACGGCATAATGGCGCCATGACTGATACGCAGGGACTGCGCATGACCATCTCATCGATTTCCCCTTCAGCGCCGCCCGTAAAAGGCGCTGCAGGTGACACCCCACTTCGCCGCCTGCGCCCGTGGCTGGCCGCTGTCCTGCTGACGTTGAGCGCCGCGTCTACCGGACTGACAAGCCCCCCGGTGCAGGCCGCCGCCGCTATCCCCGAGCATGGGCTGTCGCCGGGGCTGCGTGACAGCCTGCGCGAGGCCTTGGCCGAGCCCGAGGCCTTCGAGGACCCCATCGATGCCCTGCATTGGGTATTGAGCATGCAGCAGCGCCTGGAGCGCTACATGCCCGACCGCGCCGCGCGCATCGACCTGCTGCGCAAGGTCCGTCGCGAAGCGACGCGCACAGGCCTGGCGCCGGAGCTGATCCTGTCCGTCATCCAGGTCGAGAGCGCCTTCAAACCCACCGCGGTCTCCCACGCCGGTGCCCGCGGCCTGATGCAGGTCATGCCGTTCTGGAAGCGTGAGATCGGCGAGCCCGACGACAATCTGCTCGATCAGGACACCAGCCTGCGTTACGGCGCGACCATCCTTGCCCACTATCTCAAACGCGAGAAAGGCGACATCACCGATGCGCTGGCACGCTACAACGGCAGCCTCGGCAAGACCTGGTACCCGGAGCGGGTGATGCGCGCCTGGACCACCCGCTGGTGGTATCAGGCGCCGGCGCCCTTCGTCGCCGAACGCTCGCCCGAAGGCCTTGTCGACACCGCCGACGAAGACGCGTCACGACGCGCCGAGACCAGCAGCACTGAGCCCGGCCAGGAACCGCTCGTCGCCGAGGACACCTTCGATGGCCCTGCCAACCGCTCGCTGGCCGCCGGCGGCAGTCCCTGACAGACCCTGACAGGCCCGACAGCAGGTGATGACAGCAGCTGTTGACCAGAAAAGCAGCAGACACGAAAAAGCCTCGCCCGGACACCGGGCGAGGCTTTCTGCTTACCGCTTGCGATCAATCCCGCTGATCGTCAGACCAGGGTCGGGCCTGCCGCGATGATCGCCTCATCCACGCCGGCGAACTTCTTGAAGTTCTCGACGAACTTGGCTGACAGGTCACGCGCCTTGCTGTCGTAGGCGGCGCGGTCTTCCCAGGTCTCACGCGGGTCGAGCAGGCTGGAATCGACGCCCGGCACGCGTACCGGCACATCCAGGTTGAGCACGTCGATGTGACGCGTCTCGATGTCCGCCAGCGCACCGTTCTGGATCGCGCTGATGATGCCGCGCGTGGTCGGGATGGAGAAGCGTGAGCCGCCCTCACCGTAGGAGCCACCGGTCCAGCCGGTGTTGACCAGGTAGACGCGTGAGCCGAAGGCATCGATGCGCTTGATCAGCAGGTCGGCGTATTCACGTGCCGGACGCGGGAAGAACGGCGCGCCGAAGCAGGTGGAGAAGGTGGCTTCGAGACCGGCGGTGGAGCCCATCTCGGTGGAGCCGACCTTGGCGGTGTAGCCGGACAGGAAGTGATAGGCAGCGGCCTGCTTGCTGAGCACGGACACCGGCGGCAGCACGCCGGACATGTCGCAGGTCAGGAAGACGATGGCATTCGGCTCGCCGGCACGGTTTTCCGGCACGCGCTTCTCGATGTGCTCCAGCGGGTAGGCGGCACGCGAGTTCTGGCTCAGACGGTCATCGCCGTAATCCGCGCCACGACGGTCATCCAGCACCACGTTTTCCAGCACGGCACCGAACTTGATCGCGTTCCAGATCACCGGCTCGTTCTTCTGGGACAGGTCGATGCACTTGGCGTAGCAGCCGCCTTCGATGTTGAAGACGGTGCCTTCGCCCCAGCCATGCTCGTCATCACCGATCAGGTAACGCGCCGGGTCAGCGGACAGGGTGGTCTTGCCGGTGCCGGACAGGCCGAAGAACAGCGTGGTCTCGCCGTCGTCACCGACGTTGGCGGAGCAGTGCATCGGCAGCACGTCCTTTTCCGGCAGCAGGAAGTTCTGCACCGAGAACATGGCCTTCTTCATCTCACCGGCGTAACGCATGCCCGCCAGCAGGACGCGACGACGCGCGAAGTTGATCAGCACGACGCCGTCGGAGTTGGTGCCATCACGCTGCGGCTCGCAGGTGAAGTGCGGCGCGTTGAGGATGGTCCACTCGCTCTTGTCCTTGGCATTGAAGCTGTCCGGACGCACGAACATGGTACGCGCGAACAGGTTGTGCCAGGCCGTCTCGGTGGTCACGCGGATCGGCAGGTAGTGCTCGAGGTCAGCGCCGACATGCAGCTCGGAGACGAAGCTGTCGCGCTCGCCGAGGTAGTCCTCGACGCGTTCCCACAGGGCGTCGAAACGCTCCGGGCTGAACGGGCGATTGACGCTGCCCCAGTCGATGGCGTCCGAGGTGGACGGCTCGTCGACGATGAAGCGGTCGTTCGGGGAGCGTCCGCTACGGGCGCCCGTCTCCACGACCAGCGCGCCGTTGTCGGCCAGACGTCCTTCGCCGCGAGCCACTGCCAGCTCGATCAGCTCTGCGCTGCTGAGATTGGTGTGAGTGGTCACCGCACTGTCTTGATGCTTGCTCATTCGCGTCTCCGCGGCTCAGGGCCGCCCTCTCTCTTGATGGCTGAAGCCGGATGCCCGAGGTACATGCCACAGGCTTATTTTGTGATCGATCGTTGCTGCCCGATCGCGCATGACGGCATGCCATGACACCGTCGATACCACCAGCACAGGGCATCCGGCCCTGTGCTGGCAAGGCATTATGGCAAAAAGGGTGTCGGGCGGAAACGCCCATTGTTGCAACACTTTGGCGCAGGCGCCGCCGCCTGACGGACGACGATATGTCAGACAATCATCATCCCCGTGGCCAGCCGCCGGCGCGTCGGGAAATGCTCAATGCACGACGGGGCTTTCGGCGTCAGGATCTTCGATGATCGCTTCCACTTCCGCGGCACTGAAGGAATAGCGGGTATGGCAGAAGTGACACTGGGTGGCCAGCTCGCCCTGCTCGGCGACGATCTGACGCAGCTCGTCGGCGGCAATGCTATGCAGGGCAGCACCCAGACGCTCGCGCGAACAGGTGCAGCCGAAACGCAGCGCCTTGGGTTCATAGATGCGCACGGTTTCTTCGTGATAGAGACGATGCAGCACTTCCTGCTGATCCAGCGTCAGCAGCTCCTCGGCCTTGAGGGTCTCGGCCAGATGCACGACGCGCTCCCAGGCATCCGGGTCCTTGTTGGCGTCATCGTTGGGCAGCTGCTGCAGCATCACGCCGCCGGTGCGCTTGCCATCGGCCATCAGCCACAGGCGGGTCGGCAGCTGCTCTGACTGGCTGAAGTAGCTCTCCAGACAGCCGGCGAGGCTGTCCTGATCGATGGCCACGATGCCCTGATAGCGCTTGCCTTCACGCGGGTCGAGGGTGATCACGATCTGCCCCTGGCCGACCAGCTCCTGCAGGCTGGACTCTTCCGTCGGCAACACCGCTTCATCGCTGAGACGTGCGATGGCGCGCAGCTCACCGCCGGGGTTCGACTCGGCCATCAGCTGGCGCACGATACCGGTACCGCGCACTTCCAGCGTCATGGTGCCATCGAGCTTGATGGTCTCGGTCAGCAGCGCCACGGCCGCCAGCATCTCGCCCAGCTGGCGCGAGATGGCCTGCGGGTAGGAGTGACGATCGAGCACCTCGGCGTAGGCCTTGTCGAGTGTGACGATCTCGCCACGCACGTTGGTGGCATCGAACAGGAAGCGCTGGATCTGATCGAAGCTCGGCGCGGCCGCATCGTCAGTGGAATGGGAATCTTGCATGTCGTGTTCGCTCATTGAGGGACCTCAAGGCAGGCGTGAAGAGAGAGCGCACAAGCGCTCCCATATCAGGCCGCCAACAACGATGTGCTGACACACATCGGTATGGAAATTCTGCCGGTCGGTGCCAAGGCACCCGGCGGTGACTCGCGCTGGCTCAGCTATCGGCATCCTGGCGCTGGAAGCGATGGATGTTGCGACGCTGTTTCTTGTCAGGACGGCCGGGAGGCGGCGTCATGCCCTGATTGCCGAGGCGACGCGTCTCGGCCTCACGCTCACGGCGCTCGCGGGACTCCTGCGTCTCCTGATAGAGCTTCTGGGCCTCGGGCGCGCCACGGCGCTGGTCGCTGAGAGCCAGCACCTCGACAACGAGGCGATCCCAGCCCTGCGGCACCTCGATCACGGCGCCGACCTCGACGGTCTTGGAGGTTTTCACCTTGCCGCCGTTGTACTGGATCTTGCCGCCTTCGATGGCCTTCTTGGCCATGCCACGCGTCTTGAAGAAGCGCGCTGCCCACAACCACTTGTCGATACGTACCTGATCGCTCATGACGCCTCCTTGCCCTCCCCGTCATTCGAGACTCCGGCATTGGCCACCTCAGGGCCCGCGCCCTCGGTCAGCACTGCAAAGCCGTCCAGGCCGTGCACACGCTCGAAATCACGCGCAGGGCGCTTCGAGTCCGGCTGACGCACGCCCAGCAGATGGGCAATGCCATAGGTGTGGGCACTTTCCAGCACCTGCGGATTGTCATCGATGAACAGGGTACGCGCCGGGTCGAAGGGCTCGATCTCGTTGAGCTTGTGCCAGAAGGCCTGCTCTTCCTTGGCGTGGCCCAGATCCGCGGACGACACCACGGCGTCGAAGTAGTCGCCCATGCCGGTCAGCGCGAACTTGAGATCGATGCCATGGCGGTCGGCGTTGGTCGCCAGCACCACGCGTTGCGGCTGATCGCGCAGCCAGGCGAGGAAGTCCTCGGCCTCATGGCGATAGCCGACCAGATGCTGCACTTCACGCTTCAGGGCGACGACGTCGAGCTCGAGCTCACGGCTCCAGTAATCGAGGCTGTACCAGTTGAGCGTGCCGGACTCGCTGATGATGCGCGCCTTGAGATCGGCCTGCAGCGCCTCATCGAGGCGGTGCAGCTCGCAGTAGCGCCTGGGCAGGTGTTCGAGCCAGAAGTGGCTGTCGAAGTGAAGGTCAAGCAGAGTGCCGTCCATGTCCAACAGCACGGTGTCGATAGTGTTCCAGTCAAGCATCGGATTCTGTCAGTCAGAGGGAAATTTGGCCTCATAGTGTAAAGCATGGCCCACGGGCGCGCATGTGCAACGAGGGGTGATGGCGGCTTGTGATTGCCCCGCTCGCGGTGGCCTGCCACGATGAGCGACAGTGTTCTCTCTTCTCATACTGCCTCGCGAGGACTTGCGATGGATGATGCGCCAGATACCGTTCACCCGACCATGAGTCATTCAGACGCCAGCCACACGCTGACGCCGCCGCGGATCGACTCACGCCGCGAGGTCGCGCGCTCGCGCCTGTTCGCCGTCGAAGCGCTGGAGTTGACCTTCTCCAATGGCGCCACCCGCAGCTTCGAGCGCCTCAAGAGCGGCGGTCACGGCGCGGTGATGATCGTCGCCATGCCCGACCCCGACCACGTGCTGCTGATCCGCGAATATGCCGCTGGCCCTGAGCAGTATGTGCTGACGCTACCCAAGGGACTGATCGACCCGGGCGAGGACCCGGTGACCGCCGCCAATCGCGAATTGATGGAAGAATGCGGTTATGGCGCGCACAACATCGAGCCACTGGCCGAACTGAGCCTGGCGCCCAACTACATGGATCACCGCATGAACGTGATGCTGGCGCGCGACCTGTTCGAAAAGCGCCTGCCGGGGGATGAGCCGGAACCGCTGGTCGTCGAGCGCCACCGCCTCGATGAGCTGCCGGCGCTGCTGGCGCGTGAGGACTTCCACGAGGCGCGCGCGATCGCGGCGCTGTTCATGGCCCGCGAACGCCTGCTGGCCGGGGAAGATACCTACAGCCCTCGCTGGTGGTAGGGGCTTGGTGGCAAGCAACGATGACAAGCACCTGAGGGGCCAGCCACCTTTTCCCTGCCCCTCACCCCCTGCTTTACGTGCTCCCATACGACGACAAGCCCCCGCCAATGGCGGGGGCTTGTCGTTTCACTCGCGATGCGCTCAAGCGGGTCGTGCTGGCGACTCGTTCAGGCACCGCAAGATCCATTGCGGGTCTGGCCTGAGGCCAGACCGTCAAGACACGATCATTCGGTCTTCATGCTGCCATCAGCGGTGTTGGACGAACCGGATTCCGGGCTGACGCCCATGTGGTCTTCGCCCTTGTCCATGACCTTGCCGTGCTTGGCGGACTCGGACTGGGCCGTGCCACCTTCCACCATCATGGAATCCTTCTTGGTGTTGGCAGAACCACTCTCGGTGTTGCGTTCGGCGTCGTCATGCACCTTGCCATCTTCATGACCCGCAGCAGTACCGCCCTCTACCTTGGTGGAGTGGGCGCCAGTGTTGGCGGAACCGGTGTTGCTGGATTCGTGGTGCTCGGCAAAGGCAGCAGTGGTCGGCAGTGCCAAGGCAGTCGCGAAAAGTGCAGCAGTCAGCTTCTTCATGATCCATCCTCCAGTAGCGGTCTGTTGCAAGAGACGAGCAGATGATTCGCTCGGCCATTGCCGGTAAGCCTTCAGAAATCCCGAGACTGGATGTCTCGAGTTCCAGGCTCCACAAGACGCTCCTACCTATCTCAACGACGTCTTGTGGTACTGCGTCAAATCTTTGCGGCGCATGTATCGAACAACCTCTATAGGTCGGCTGCTTGTCGGAGCAGTCTTCAAAAAAACGTCACCAGAGTTGTACCCGAACCTGCTGGTGTCATTCTTGACGAAAGCGCCAATCTGCCGAGGCGTGTTGCGTCACATGCGCCCAGATGCCTAAAGATATGGAACTACAGGGCCAGACTTTCAAGCAGAGAAGGGAAAGAAAAATATCTTTCTTCCAGATTTCCTATACAAGAGTGAGATATCGGCTCGCGTTTAATTAGCGCCCATATGGGCTGCTGGCCGCTCATCAGGCGGCTTGCCGCGCGTCGGTTTCCTGACGCCATGCGTCAAGTGGCGCAAGATGGCTTGCAGTATTTTACTCAACGAAACATTTTGTAACCCTATGACTCCACGACATCGCCCATCTCTGCGGTCATCGGCAGTGGTCGCCACACCTCCCTCTGCAAGCACCGCCATCACCTGAATGACAGGAGACTCACATGCCAGACGTGCTGATCGGGGGACTCGCAGGACAGGGACCCAAGGGCCACATCACGCTAGCCGGGGCACTGGCCAATCGTCACGGCCTGGTCGCCGGTGCGACAGGTACCGGCAAGACCGTCACGTTGCAGGTGCTGGCAGAAGAGTTTTCGCGCATGGGAGTGCCGGTGTTCACCGCCGACGTCAAGGGTGACCTCTCCGGCATCGCCGCGGCGGGCGCCCCGCATCCGCGCGTCGATGAACGCCTCGCCAGCCTCGGCATCAATGACTGGCAGCCTCAGGCCGCGCCCGTCAGGCTGTGGGATCTGTTCGGCAAGAGCGGACATGCGGTGCGCGCCAGCGTTGCTTCCATGGGGCCTGAGCTGATGTCGACCCTGCTGGAATTGAACGACACCCAGAGTGGCCTGATGCACCTGGCCTTCGATCATGCCGAGCGTGAAGGGCTGGAGCTGATCGACCTCAAGGACCTGATCAGCCTGCTCAAGCATATCGAGCGTGAACGCGAAGGCTTCGAGGAGCGCTATGGCAGTGTCAGCCCCCAGAGCCTCGGTGCCATGCTGCGCCAGGTGCATGTGCTGGCCACCCAGGGCGGCGAGCGCTTCTTCGCCGAACCGGCGCTCGACATCAATGACATGCTGGCGACCACGGGCGAGGGAGACCAGACACGCGGCTTCATCAATCTGCTCGATGGGCGTGAGTTGATGCAGAGTCCACGTCTCTATACCACCTTCCTGCTGTGGTTCCTGTCGACGCTCTTTCGCACCCTCCCCGAACGCGGCGATGCCGACCGCCCGGTGCTGGTGTTCTTCTTCGACGAGGCCCACCTGCTGTTCGACGCCGCTCCCAAGGCATTGCTTGAGCGCCTCGAGCAGACGGTGCGCCTGATTCGCTCCAAGGGGGTCGGCGTCTACTTCGTGACCCAATCCCCCGCCGACATCCCCGATGACGTGCTCGGCCAGCTGGGCAACCGGATCCAGCATGCCCTGCGCGCCTTCACTCCGCGCGACCAGAAGGCCGTCAAGACCGCTGCCGAGACCTTCCGCCCCAACCCGGCCCTCGATACGGCTCAGGTGATCACGGAGCTGGGCGTGGGCGAGGCACTGGTCTCGGTGCTCGACAGCAAGGGCACGCCCACCCAGGTGGAGCGCACCTTGATCGCACCGCCACGCGGGCGGATCGGCCCGTTGAGTGACAGCGAGCGCACAGCGCTGCTGGCAAGCTCATCACTAGCCGGTCGCTACGATGAGGTGATAGACCGTGAATCGGCTCACGAGCGTCTCGAGGCGCAACTGACGAGCTCGGCGACGGCCCAGGTGCGGCCGGAGGAGACGCCAGCGGCAACGCCTGACACCACGTCGTCTACCGCAGAACATGATGGAAGCACTCAAGCCGCTGCCAGCGCTGCCCGCCGCGACACCGAGCACACAAGTCCGGTGGCCGAAAGCGCCTCACGCTCAGGCGGCAGACAGCGTCAGGGCGTCATGGAGACCCTGCTCAAGTCCGTGATGCGCGCCCTGGGGTCGCAGCTGGGACGGACGCTGATTCGCAGTCTGCTGCGCTCCTTCACTCGCCGCTGAGGCTCGCCCCTTTCAGCCTGACGCCACGCCAACAGCCTGAAGTCACGCCATCAGGCTGAAGCGCTCACTGGCAAGGAAAGGCTTTTCCCGGCAAGCAAGCTCTCGAGACTGAGAGACTCATCCTTCACGAAAAGCAGGACATCACCCATGGTCATTTGACCATGGGTGATGTCCTGCTTTCGCTATCCAAGGCTGCTGACATCATATCGTCGCGCAAACTTCATTCGCTCTCGGCAAGGAGACGCCATACTGATGATTGCTGCTTACCGGCAGCACACCATGACACACACGCGCTTGCCACTACTCTCGGGGAGACTTGACGATGTGCATGAGCAATGAAGCATTGGAATTGTGGCTGAACGACAACTGGTTCTCGATCGAACTGGCGTTGGAAGCCATCGATATGGAAGCGACAGCGGAACCTCAGCTGGCCGAAGCCGCCTGAGCCAACAACGATACGCATGACAACAGCGGGATCCTGCCTGCCCCACCGGTGACATCAGGTGTGAAACGGCACAGGACACGGATGACAGGACGAGCAGCACACAGACTCTGTCACGCATGACGACGCATCATGGTGGGCAGAGAAAGAACTTGTCGGGGAGGCCGTCGATCAGCCATCGACCGGCCTCCCCGTTTCTTTTGTACCACCACCAGAGTCATGGCCTGGCGCGTCTCCAATCCAGTCGCACCTCGAAAGGCCCCGTCAGTCTTACGTATATGAACAGTTGATTTTCTGCCCCGGCAAAACGCCCGTTCATCGCTCCCAGCCACCATACTCGTGTTTTGGTCATTCCCTCTCCCCGCAACATGCAAGATAAGGATGTCACATGCTGCCTACCCCGCCCGCGCGACCACCCTCCTCGGGACGTTCGAGTCCAGTTGATACCTTAGAGCTCTCGCCACAAGCCGCCGCCGCGACTGTCTTCCTCAATGAGAATCTCGGACCCGCCCAGCTGCAAGCGTTGTTTGCCCTGACACTCGCCCCTGCGGGAACCTTCAGCGAACAGCTCAGAGAGTACCTGGTGACCGCTTGCCGCCTGCTGGGGATGACCACCGGCATCCTTGGCCACGCTGAGGCCAATCGCTATGAAATCATGGCGGCGGTCAATCCGCCGCCCGGCAAGGTCGAGGGCGCGATCGCACCGCTGAACGAGACCTACTGCAATGAAGTCGTTGAGCAGGCAGGCTGCATCGCCTACGCCAATATCGCGACCACGCCAGCACTCGAGGCTCATCCGGCCCTCAAGTCGATGCCCTTCCAGAGCTACATCGCCGCCCCGGTATGGACCGAAGGCCGTCTGACCGGCACCGTCTGCTTCGGCGACAACTCACCGCGCGCGGCAGATTTCAGCGCCAGCGATCGTGCACTGGTCGAGACACTGGCCAGCCTGCTGGGAGGCTTGATCGATCGCGAGAATGCGCGCAAGCGGCTGACCAGTGAACTGGGCAACCTGCGCCTCGCCTACCAGGAAATGGAGCTGCTGTTCTCGCGCTGCCAGCTCCCGATGGCGATCATGGACTTCCATGGCCATTGGACACGTCTCAATCCGGCGCTGGCCCAACTGCTGGGGACGGAGAGGAGTGAACTGCAGCGTGGCGCGCTGGAGGATGTCTCCCACCCTGCTGACATGCAGGCCTGTCAGGAGGCGCTTCTGGCCATGCAGGCCGGCGAGATCACCCACTTCGAGCAGCCGCATCGCTATCTGGGCAGACAGGGGCAGATCATCGAAGTCATGCTGCATCTGGATGTGATCGACAGCCACTCCGGCGTCATTCTCAGCCAGCACCAGGACCTCAGCGAGCAGCGCTCCCACGAGGAGAGCCTGGCCCGCATGCGGCACAAGCTGGCCAGCATGGCGCCCCCGGGCCCGGCCGTGCCGTCGGTGCTGGACAAGCTGTTGCCCACGGAGATCTTCGATCAACAGCTGGATGGCGAGATCGCGCGCAGTGCACGCCACGGGCAGCCACTGTCGATCCTGCTGCTCAACGTGGATGCCTTTACCGACTTCAATCGCCAGTATGGCCGCGCCGCAGGAGACCGTGCTCTGCAGCAGGTCTCCACTATCCTGCGCAACGCGACACGCAAGAGCGACCTGCTCAGCCAGCGTGATGATGGCTCGCTGATTGCGGTGCTGGGCCAGACAGATTCCAGCGGCGCCATCATCCTCGCCGAGCGCGTCCGCCATGCCACGGCAGAACTGCATGGTCTCGACGGGCCGGTCACCTGCAGCATCGGGCTGACCTGCTATCACCCGGCGCCCGATACGCTCACGCTGGCCAACCGGCTCGAGCTCTGCGAGCGCGCCCAGCACGCACTCAAGAAGGCCAAACGCCAGGGACGCAATCGCGTGCGCTTCCTGGAGCTTGAGCCGGTCATCCCGACGGACACCTTCGCAAGCCCCCAGGCCCCGAGCGGCTTCCCCTCGCCCGACCTGCCCTGAGTGGCGCCTTTCGTGGATGCGGCCTGCCGCGGATGCCCTTCAGGCACATCCCCATCAACGACAACGGCCACCCCGAAGGGTGGCCGTTGTCGTTTGACTCACTCAGCACTCACTCAGTACTCACAAAGGAGACATACAGGAGTCACACAGGCTTGCGCGGTGTCTCAGCGCAGAGGCCTGCTCAGAGACCGGGTCAGATATCTGAAGCCGATTCTCAGTCCAGCTTGCTCAGGTCGCGCACGGCGCCCTTGTCAGCGGAAGTCGCCAGCAAGGCATAGGCCTTGAGCGCGGCGGAGACACGACGGTTGCGCTGGATGCTCGGCTTCCAGGCATCCTTGCCGCGGGCATCCATCGCTTCACGGCGCTCATGCAGCTCGCCGTCGCTCAGCTTGACGTTTATGGTGCGGTTCGGGATGTCGATCAGGATGGTGTCGCCATGCTCGACCAGACCGATGGCACCGCCCGCCGCCGCTTCCGGAGACGCGTGACCGATGGACAGGCCCGAGGTACCGCCGGAGAAACGACCGTCGGTGAGCAGCGCACACGCCTTGCCCAGCCCCTTGGACTTGAGATAGGACGTCGGGTAGAGCATTTCCTGCATGCCCGGACCGCCCTTCGGCCCTTCGTAGCGGATGATCACGACGTCGCCTTCCTTGACCTTGTCGGCCAGGATGTCTTCCACCGCCTGATCCTGGGACTCACAGACGTAGGCACGGCCTTCGAAGACGAGGATGGAGTCATCGACGCCAGCGGTCTTCACCACGCAACCATCCAGTGCGATGTTGCCGTACAGCACGGCCAGGCCGCCCTGGGTGGAGAAGCAATGGTCGTAATCGCGGATACAGCCCTGGGCGCGATCACCATCCAGGCTCGGCCAGCGCGCGCTCTGCGAGAAGGCGGTCTGGGTCGGGATACCGCCCGGGCCGGCGCGATAGAACTCGACGACTTCATCAGTAGGCGAACGCATGATGTCCCACTCTTCCAGCGCCGCAGACAGCGAGTCGCCATAGACGGTCGGCACGGAGGTATCCAGCACGCCGGCACGATCCAGCTCGCCCAGGATCCCCATGATGCCGCCGGCACGATGGACATCCTCGATGTGATATTTCTGGGTATTCGGCGCCACCTTGCACATCTGCGGCACGCTGTGGGACAGCTTGTCGATGTCGGACATGGTGAAGTCGACACCGGCTTCCTGAGCGGCGGCCAGCAGGTGCAGGATGGTGTTGGTCGAGCCACCCATGGCGATATCCAGCGTCATCGCGTTGGCGAAGGCGGCGCGGGAGCCGATGGCACGCGGCAACAGGTGCTCTTCGTTGCCTTCGTAATAACGGCGCGCCAGCTCGACGATGCGATGCCCGGCGTTCTCGAACAGGCGACGACGATCGGAGTGCGTGGCCAGTACGGTGCCGTTGCCCGGCAATGCCAGACCCAGCGCTTCCATCAGGCAGTTCATGGAGTTGGCCGTGAACATGCCCGAGCAGCTGCCACAGGTCGGGCAGGCGCTGCGCTCGATCTCGGCGACCGTCTCGTCGTCGACGCTGTCATCGGCGGCGATGACCATGGCATCGACCAGATCGAGGCCGTGATCCAGCAGCTTGGTCTTGCCGGCTTCCATCGGGCCGCCGGAGACGAAGATGACCGGGATGTTGAGGCGCATGGCGGCCATCAGCATCCCCGGGGTGATCTTGTCACAGTTGGAGATGCACACCAGCGCATCCGCACAGTGGGCATTCACCATGTATTCGACGCTGTCGGCGATCAGGTCACGCGACGGCAGCGAATACAGCATGCCGTCGTGGCCCATGGCGATGCCATCATCGACCGCGATGGTGTTGAATTCCTTGGCGACGCCGCCGGCCTTCTCGATCTCGCGCGCGACCAGCTGCCCCATGTCCTTGAGGTGGACGTGGCCCGGCACGAACTGGGTGAAGGAGTTGGCAACGGCGATGATCGGCTTCTGGAAGTCGCCATCTTTCATGCCGGTGGCGCGCCACAGGGCGCGAGCGCCGGCCATGTTACGACCTGCGGTGGTCGTACGGGAGCGATACTCTGGCATGGTAAACCTCATTCAATGCTTGGCCGCTCTCCTGTGCGAAGAGGGACTGATTCATGGAATTGCACCTGGCGGGGTCAGAAAATTGACGCCGCCCTTCTGCGCAATCCGCTGCAGAATCACTCCGCACGGGAGCGGCTTCTGTTTTGGTCAGGCGGCGCCCCGCTCGGGGTACGCACACCTGGTGTCCAGAGGAGACGCGTACCTCTTGGGTCAACGCTGTCTGCCTAGGGTCAATTCTGTCATGTACCGGCCCCGCTTGCCTACCAGATAGCACCGCCCACGCCATCAGCAGCCCCGAAAGATGCCGACAAGCGCCGAAAGCGTTGAATGAAGCGGCCTCTAGCGTGGGCCTGCGGCGGGAGGCGCTGATTACACTGAAGGACGACACATCAGGCAATGCCAGACACCCCACAAGGAACAGGAGTCACCCATGGCCGGAAAATTCGTCATCACTCGGGGCAAGGACAGCAAGTTCTACTTTGCGCTGAAGGCAGGCAACGGCGAGAAGATCCTGCAGAGTCAGGGCTATGCCGACAAGCGCGGCTGCCTGAACGGCGTGGAGTCCGTGCGCAAGAATGCCATCGAGGAGAAACGCTTCACTCGGGAAGTCGCCAAGGACGGACGTTTCTATTTCACCTTGCTGGCCGCCAACAGCCAGCAGATCGGTCGCAGTCAGATGTACAAGTCGGAATCCGGGCGCGACAACGGCATCGCCAGCGTCGGGCGCAATGCCGCCGAGGCGGCCGTCCTCGAGCAACTCGACACCGCCTGAGCACGAGCTAGCCAGCCCAGTCCCTTTCTCGATCACCCTCCCGATCACTCTTCCAATCGCTCTCCCAGACTCTCCGGAATCGGCAGACCCAAGCCAAGGAAGAAGAAAGCACAGCAAGAAGAAAGCACAGCAACGACAGAGGCCCCGCCAATTGGCGGGGCCTCTGTCGTCTTGCAGCCGGCTTGGGGGCTGGCTGCGCTCAGCGCTTGCCACTCAGTGCCTGTCACTCAGGGCTCGCCGCTGATCACACACCACTCAATGACGCTGGGCGCTGTCACTGTCGAAGACCACACGCGAGACATCCGCGTAGCGCGCCGCGAAGTGCACGATCATGCCTTCCTTCAGGTATTCCGGCAGCTCATCGTAATCGCGCTGGTTGGCCTGCGGCAGGATCAGCTCGTAGATATCACTGCGCCGCGCGGCTATCACCTTCTCGCGGATACCGCCCACCGGCAGCACCTGGCCGGTCAAGGTCAGCTCACCGGTCATCGCCAGCCCCTTGCGCGGCGCCTGATGCTTGGCCAACGACATCAGCGCCGTGGTCATGGTCACGCCGGCACTGGGGCCGTCCTTGGGCGTCGCGCCTTCAGGCACGTGCAGGTGAATGAAGGACTCGTTGAAGAAGTCCGCCTCGGCATCGTAGGCCTCGAGATTGGCCAGGGTGTAGGAGTAGGCGATGTTGGCCGACTCCTGCATCACGTCGCCCAGCTTGCCGGTCAGCTTCAAGCCACGCGTCAGGCCATGCACCCGGGTGGCTTCGATAGGCAGGGTCGCACCGCCCATGCTGGTCCAGGCAAGCCCGGTCACCACGCCTTCGCCGGCCAGGACCTTCTCGCGTCGGAAGATCGGCGCACCGAGGAATTCCTCGAGATTCTTGACCGAGACCTTCACGGTCGGCAGCTCCTCTTCCAGCAACTTCACCGCCGCCTTGCGCACGATGCGGTGCAGCTGTTTCTCCAGCTGACGCACGCCGGCCTCACGCGCATAGCCCTCGATGACCTGACGCAGCGCGGCGTCACTCAGATTGATGCGCTTCTTGGGAATGTTGTCGCGGGTCAGCAGCTTCGGCCACAGGTGGTGCTTGGCGATCGCCATCTTCTCCTCGGCGATGTAGCCGGAGAGGCGAATCTGCTCCATGCGGTCCAGCAGCGGGCCGGGGATGCTGTCCAGCGTATTGGCGGTACACACGAACAGCACCTTGGAGAGATCGAGGCGCACATCGAGGTAGTGATCGAGGAAGTCGACGTTCTGCTCCGGGTCCAGCACCTCGAGCAGCGCCGAGGCCGGGTCGCCCTGGAAGGACTGCCCCAGCTTGTCGATCTCATCGAGCATGATCACCGGATTCTCGACCTTGACCTCCTTGAGTGCCTGCACCAGCTTGCCGGGCATGGCGCCCACGTAGGTGCGGCGATGGCCCTTGATCTCGGACTCATCGCGCATGCCGCCGATCGAGAAGCGATAGAACTCGCGCCCCAGCGCCTGGGCGATGGAGCGCCCGATGGAGGTCTTGCCCACGCCGGGCGGGCCGACCAGCAGCAGGATCGAGCCGCCGACATCGCCCTTGAAGGTGCCCTCGGCCAGAAACTCGACGATGCGTGACTTCACATCATCCAGCCCATCGTGATCGCGATTGAGCACGGTACGCGCATGCGCCAGATTGAGCTGATCGGTGGAGGTGATGCCCCATGGCAGCGACGTCAGCCAGTCAAGATAGTTGCGTGTGGTGCCGTATTCCGGCGAGCCGGTCTCCAGCACCGACAGCTTGTCGAGCTCATCATCGATGCGCGACTGGACGCGCTCCGGCACCTTGAGCTCGTCGAGACGGCCGCGGAAGGTATCGACGTCGTTCTCGCGATCATCCTTGGAGATGCCCAGTTCACGCTGGATGACCTTGAGCTGCTCGCGCAGGAAGAATTCACGCTGATGCTTCTCCATCTGCGCGTTGACCTGCTGGGAGATCTCGGTCTGCAGCTGTGCGACCTCGATTTCCTTGCGCAGCAGGGGCAGCACCTTCTGCATGCGCTCCATCACCGGCAGCGACTCCAGCACCTCCTGAAGCTCAGCGCCCTTGGCCGAGGTGATGGCGGCGGCGAAGTCAGTCAGCGGACCCGGTTCATGCGGGCTGAAGCGGTTGAGGTACTGCTTGAGCTCCTCGCCGTACAGCGGGTTGATCGGCAGCAGCTCCTTGATGCCATTGATCATCGCCATCGCGTAGGCGCGCGCCTCATCGCTCTCGGCATCGACCGGCTCGCGCGGATAGGTGACTTCGACCAGATAGGGAGGCTTGCGCGACAACCAGCGCGTGATGCGGAAGCGGCGCAGCCCCTGGGCGATGAACTGTACCTGGTCATCGCCGTCTTCAGGCTTGTGGACGCGCACGGCAGAGCCGATCTCGGGGAAGTGCTCGACCCCCAGCTCATCGACCTCGACATCGCCGACGAAGGCCAGGCCGACAGCATGATGCGGCGTATTGCCGACCAGCTGCATGGTCTCGGCCCAACGCTGCTTGTTGATCACCAGCGGCTGGACCTGGGCCGGAAAGAACGGGCGATTGTGGATCGGCAGCAGGTAGATGCGCTCCGGCAGCTGGTCACCACTCGGCACCAGCCCACCCGAGGCGGAAGAAGAAGGCTCTTGTGACTGGCTGTCATCCTCGAAGCCGGCAAGAATATCGTCGTTATCGGAAATCTCTTCGTGACGTGGCATGCAACCCTCATGAAACCAGGCCTCGGTTGAGGCGATCATCTCCACCAATGCGGCCAGTGAGCCACTTTATCAAGGCAGGCTTGCCGCACCGCGGGCGCAACACTGCGTGTTCAGGGTGGCACCTGATGCGCCCCCTGGAAACGACAATGCCCGCCATGAGGCGGGCATTGTCGTTTCCAGCATACTGCGCGGCGCTCAGTAGATCGGGGTGCCGTTGATCTTCACGCTGTCACCATCGATCTCGACCACGAGGTTGCGGTCGGCGGCCTGCGGAGAGACACCCGCCATCATGGCCATCATCGGCGGCACGTTGCGGAACTCGAAGCGCCCGCTCAGACGATTCAGGAAGGCCTGCTGACCCGGTACGGTCTGCAGCTCCTGGATGGTCAGATCGGTGATGTCGGCACCATCAAGAATCATCTGGCCATCACCCTGCATGTCGACACCGAAGGCATCGCTCTTGGCATTCAGCGATTCAAGCGTCATGCGCGGAGAGGTGCTCAGCATGGTGAACAGCGGCGCTTCGACCTTCTCGAGGATGGCGACCTGCTGCTCTTCACTCAGCTCCTCGAACGGCTTGCCCGCTTCCTCCAGCAAGCCCTGCAGCTGAGTGATGAAGTCATAGACAGCCGCGCCCTGCAGACGGTCGATCGAGATGGACACGTCGCCGCTGGCCATCTGCTGATCACCCGCGCTGACATCCTGCACCGACAGCTTCATCAGATAGCGCAGCTCGGTCGGGTCCAGACGCGTTTCACCGCTGTAACGGATATCGCTGGCGACCACCGGCGGCTGACCGGTGCCGTTGTCGATGGTCAGGGTGTCCAGCACGATCTTATCGTCCTGACGGAAGTCATTGTCCGCCCCGCGATAGATGCCATTGAGGCTCAGGGTGCCGACGCTGACCTTCTCGGCGCCATTGGTGATATCGAACGGCGTGATCTCGCCATCCACGGTGATTTCCGGCGTGTCACCGCCATCGTGGGAGGCCAGCAGCTCGCCGCCCTGGAAGTCGATGCGCGTGCCGCTCTCCGGGTCCTGCCAGTCGAAGGCCGGCAAGGTCAGGGTGGTGTCGCTGGCGCCGCTGAAGTTGTCGACGCTGCCATCGAAGGCGATCGCCTTGCCATCGCCGAGCACTTCGGCGAAGACGTCGCGTGACGGCGCACCGTACAGCACCTTGACGTTGCCCTGCATGGTGGTCGACAGCAGGCCGTGGCCGGCTTCATAGGGCAATACGATGCGCATGGGACCTTCACCGTCCCCGGTGGCGAGTTCCATCTCTACCCGGCCCGTGGAGCCGAACCAGCCGCTGTCGACATCCTCACGGGTCGCCTTGATGTCGGAGCTCCTGTCGAGCTCTGCCACCATGCGGGCCATCTCATCTTCAAAGCGCTGGCTTGAGTAAGCCACGCCGCCGACATAGCCGGCTGCCCCGATGACGACCACTGCCGTCGCGGTTACCAGTCCCTTGCCCATCGCATTAACCCTTGTCCGTTATTGGAGCATCACACCGTCTGCGCGGTGCCTCTTGTCGCATCTGCTTCCATCAGTGAAACACGTGCGTGAGCCTCGCCGCCAAGGCAGCGAAGCGTCAGTGCAACCACAGCCACAGATGCATCGTCGACCAGGCATAGATACCGGCGAAGACGTCATCCAGCATGATGCCGAAGCCACCGGCAACCCGGCGGTCGGCCCAGCGAATCGGCCATGGCTTGAGAATATCGAAGACCCGGAAGACCACGAAGCCCCATAGCGCTGCCTGCCAAGAGAATGGCACGGCGGCCATCGTGATCCAATAGCCGACGAATTCGTCCCAGACGATCCCGGAGTGATCATGCACGCCGAGATCGCGCGAGGTGCGATCACAGATCCAGATTCCGACCAGCGACGCGACCAGCACGATGGCCAGATACGGCCACAGCGTGAGGTTGGTCATCAGCCAGTAGAACGGGATGGCCGCGAGAGTACCGAAGGTGCCCGGTGCAAAGGGCGCGGTACCACTGCCCAGCCCGAAGGCCAGGAAGTGGACGGGGCGCCGCCAGACACTGGCGGGAGCGCGATTCATGGTGCCACCCCGTTCGCGTTGCGTGGCGACGCATCGTCGCAGGAGCCGTCTGGTCTAGAGGCCTGCGTGGCAGAGACCTGTGTGTCAGAGCCCTGTGTGGCAGAGCCCTGTGTGGCAGAAGCCTGCGAGGCAGAGAAATGCTGCCAGCTTAGGCCCGTCGCTGCCTGCTCAACGCCATTGTCCATCAGCATCACGCGCGGCGCATCGCTGCCCGCCGCCTGCATGCGACCGATGACATTCAAGGTCAGATTGAGCGAGCGCAGGGCTAGCCTGGCCGTCTCGAGGTTCTCTTCGGGCAGCGTGAGCAACAGCTCGTAATCGTCGCCGCCATTGAGGACCGCCTCGTGGGCGCCCTGCTCGCCCAGCGCCGTGACCAGCTCCGGCGCCAGCGGCAGTTCGCCAAGCTCCAGCGCCGCCGACAGCTGACTGGCACGACAGATGTGTGCCAGGTCGCCCATCACGCCATCGGAGACATCCAGGCCCGCACTGGCCAGCTCACGCAGCGCCAGCCCCGCATCGACCCGCGGTTCTGGTCGCAGGTAGGCCGCCAGGCAAGGATTCAGCACGTCGCGTACGCCATCCTGCCAGGCCTTGAGGCCAGCATGCGCCAGCCCCGGCAGGCCGGTGACCGCGATGAGATCCCCCTCACGGGCGCCGTCACGCCGAAGAATCGGGCGGGTCACGCTGTCGGCCTGCTGGGCAGGCTCGAGCACGCACGGCAGCTCGCCATGCACGGTGATCGTGATGGAGAGCGGGCCGCGCGTGACGTCGCCGCCTACCAGCGCGATGCCGTAGCGATCCGCCAGCGCGTGGAAACCGGCTGCAAAACCATGCAGCCAGTCTTCATCCACGTCCGGCAACGTCAGGGCCAGCAACGCCCAGCGCGGGGTCGCACCCATCGCCGCCAGATCAGACAGGTTGACGGCCAGGGCGCGATGGCCAATGGACGCCGCAGGCGCATCCGGCGGGAAGTGCACCCCCGCCACCGAGGTATCGACACTGACCGCCATCTGCATGCCATCACTGGCGGCAAGAAGTGCACAGTCGTCACCCGGCCCCAGCAACACGCCCGGTGCCCCGGACAGATCGCGCTGGAAGTAGCGGGCAATCAGCTCGAATTCACCTGGCATGTCAGCGCAGGCGGGCCTGGGTCACCTCGGCACTGCGCAGCTTGACTGCCAGCTTGTCGAGGATCCCGTTGACGTACTTGTGCCCGTCGGTGGCACCGAAGGTCTTGGCCAGCTCGACCCCTTCGTTGATCGCCACGCGATACGGCACTTCCATGCGCTTGGACAGCTCGTAGGCGCCCAGACGCAGGATGGCCAGCTCGATCTCGTCGAGATCCTGCAGGCGACGGTCGAGCAGCGGGCTGATGCTGGCATCCAGCTCTTTCTGGAAGCGCGGCACGTTGTGCAGCAGCTCGTGGAACAGGGCCTGGTCGGCGATGCGCATCACCTCGACCCAGTTCTCGTGCAGCTCGACGTCATCGTCGACCTTTTGACCACGGAACTCGGCTTCGATGGTGGTCATGTTCTTGCCGGTCATCTGCCACTGGTAGATGCCCTGCACGGCCAGCTCGCGAGCGGCGCGACGCGCCTGCTGCTGCTTGGACGGCTCGCGCTCGGTACGTTCCTTGCGTTCGCTCACGCGTCACCTCCCATGGCCTTGAGCAGGGAGACCATTTCCATCGCCGCCATGGCCGCTTCGGTACCCTTGTTGCCAGCCTTGGTGCCGGCACGCTCGATGGCCTGCTCGATGGAATTCACCGTCAGCACGCCATTGGCGACCGGGGTGTCGAATTCGAGCTGCAGACGCGACAGCGCGGAGTTGCACTCACCGGCGACATATTCGAAGTGCGGCGTACCACCTCGGATCACCGCACCCAGCGTGATGACGGCGTGCGGCTTGACCTTGGCCAGCACGGCCTTGACGGCCAGCGGAATTTCCCAGGCACCCGGCACGTGGATCAGGTCGATGTTTTCCTCATCGACGCCGTGGCGTACGAGAGAATCGACCGCGCCTTCCACCAGGCTGTCGACGACATGGTGGTTGAAACGCCCGACGACGATGACGTAACGGCCATCGACATTGGTGAAAGTGCCTTCGAGTTGAGCAATCGGTTGCATGGTCAGTCCACAATGCTAGCGCCCCGGAGAACCGGGGCGGGGATATCAATCATACCGGGGAAGGCCGCCAGAATTGCGCGACCTCCCCCGCCATTTGGGGTGCCGAAGCGCTTACGCGCCTGCGGCGTCTGCGCCTGTCTCGCCTGCCGTGTCATCACTGCCGACCAGTTCGACCACTTCGAGGCCAAACCCGGACAGGGCAGAGAATTTCCACGGCGAGCTGAGCAGACGCATCCGGCCGACACCGAGATCCCGAAGGATCTGGGCACCGGTACCGGTGGTCAGATAATTGCCCGCACCATCGGATTCGTTGGTGCGCGGCGTACGACGTCGTCCGAGGAAGACATCGAGACGATCCTTGTAATCCATCGCGTCGCTGCCGGTGTCCAGCAGTACCAGCACGCCGGCATCGGCGGCGGCGACTTCGGCGAGCGCATCATTGAGCGCCCAGCTGCTGCTGCCCGGCTGACGCAGGGTCAGCAGGTCGCGCATCGGGTCCTGCACGTGCACGCGCACGGTGGTCAGAGACTCGGCGTTCGGCGTGCCCTTGACCAGCGCCAGGTGGTGACGGCCCTGGATGCGATCGCTGAAGCAGTGCAGCGTCAGCTCGCCGAAGGCGGTCTCGACCTGCTCGCTGTCCAGCACTTCCACGGTCTGCTCATTGTGGATGCGATATTCGATCAGGTCCGCAATGGTGCCGACCTTGAGGTCGTGCTCGGCGGCGAAGCGCTCGAGCTCTTCACGACGCGCCATGCTGCCGTCGTCGTTCATGACCTCACAGATCACGCCGGTCGCGCCAAAGCCCGCCATGGACGCCAGGTCACAGGCTGCCTCGGTATGGCCGGCACGACGCAGCACGCCACCCGGTTCCGCCATCAGCGGGAAGATGTGCCCCGGCTGGACGATGTCCTGCGGGCGCGCATTGCGCGCGGCGGCAGCCTGCACAGTACGGGCGCGGTCAGCCGCCGAGATGCCGGTGGTGACGCCTTCGGTGGCCTCGATGGAGAGCGTGAACTTGGTGCCGAAGCCGGAACCGTTGGCCTGAACCATCAGTGGCAGCTGGAGCTGTTCGCAATGCTCACGCGACATCGGCATGCAGATCAAGCCACGCGCGTGGCGTGCCATGAAGTTGATGTGCTCGGCTGTCGCGGCTTCCGCGGCGATGATGATGTCGCCTTCATTCTCACGATCCTCGTCATCCATGAGGATGACCATCTTGCCTTGCCGGATATCCTCGACGAGTGCTGCGATGCCTGATAGCGCCATGCTTGCTCCACTTTACGGGCTGCGCCGGCCCATGCCGGACCCACGCGTATTATCAAAAAGTCGGGCGTCAGGGTACCCCGCCACCCCGTTTTGCGCCAGCACCCAGCGACGCCGCTGTCGCCAGACGGCGGCAAGTGCTTGCGTGACAAGAAGAAATCAGTCGCCGCTCTCCTGCGGGTCTGGCGATGCTACCGGCACTGCGGTGATGCGCCAATCACGCCCCACCGCCCGAATATCGCGAATCTCGACCCGGCGCTGCTGCGCCATGTGATCCAGCCCCGGCAGCGCCAGCAGCGGGCGAGCCTCGCCGCCCAGCAGCGTCGGGGCCATGAAGAGCTGCATCTCATCGACCAGCCCCGCATTAATCATGGCCCCGGCCAGCACCGCGCCGGTTTCCAGCAGTACCTCGTTGGCCTGCTCGTGCTCGGCCAGATAGCGCAGCAGGGCCTCGAGGTCCACGCGGCCATCTTCGCCTGCCGGCAGCGCCAACACCTCGGCACCGGCCGCCTCCAACAAGGTACGTCGCTCAGCCAGCCCCGCTGTCTCATCCGCGACACATACCAGCAGCGTACGACCGGATTGCGCCAGAATGCGCGCCGCCAGCGGCAGACGCAGATGGCTATCCACCACCACGCGCAACGGCTGACGCGCCACCAGCGCCTCGAGCCCCAGCGGATGGTCTTCGAGCCCGAGCTGGTCGGCGCGCACGTTGAGACGCGAATCATCGAAGATGACCGACTCGATGCCGCTCATCACCACGCTGGAGCGCGCGCGCAGACGCTGCACGGCGCTGCGCGCTTCGGGGCCGGTGATCCACTGGGATTCGCCGGAAGCCATCGCCGTGCGACCGTCCAGACTCATGGCCTGCTTGAGGCGCACGAAGGGCCGACCGCGCTCCATGCGTGACAGGAAGCCGGGATTGAGCGCTCGCGCCTCCTGCTCCATCACCCCGACCGTCACCGCGATGCCCGCGCCCTGCAGCAGCGCGATGCCGCGCCCGGCGACCTGCGGATTCGGATCACGCATCGCGATCACCACCCGCGAGACGCCCGCCGCGATCAGCGCCAGCGAGCAAGGGCCGGTACGCCCGGTGTGGGAGCAGGGCTCCAACGTCACATAGGCCACGCAGCCCAGCGCGCGCTCGCCCGCCTCTGCCAGCGCATTGACCTCGGCATGCCCTTCCCCGGCACGCACGTGAAAGCCGCTCGCGATCACCTCGTCGGTCTCGGCCTCTACCAGCACACAGCCGACACGCGGATTGGGCTGCGTCGTGTAGCTGCCCAGGCGCGCCAGGCGCAGGGCGTGGGCCATGTGGCGCGCATCACGCGCCGAGGGAGCACTGCGGTCGCGAGAGTGGCTGTCGCGAGAATGGCTGTCACGGGGAGCATGAGAAGCATGAGGAGAAAGAGACATGCGATACCTTGGCGTGAAACGAGAGAAGGTCAGGCGTAGCCCAGGCGGCGGCCAATACCCCGAGGCCTGAGCCACGCAGCGTGACGCGACAGGACCAGCAGGCGCAGGCCTCGAGGTCATCTGCAAGGATGACCGTGTCGAGACATCAGGGCCGCGCGTCTTACTCGCCCGGCAGGAAGCTGGGCTCCTGGGCGAGACGGTCGATCTCGGCGCGGAACTCATCAAGATCCTGGAAGCGACGATAGACCGAAGCGAAGCGGATATAGGCGACCTGATCCAGCCGCTTGAGCTGCTGCATGACCTCATCACCGATGCGCCGCGCCTCGATCTCACGCTCGCCGGTGGCACGCAGACGCTGACGAATGCGCTCCACCGCGGCCTCGATCAGCTCGGAAGAAACCGGGCGCTTTTCCAGCGCGCGCAGCATGCCGGCACGCAGCTTGTGCTCATCGAAGCTCTCACGCGAACCGTCGCCCTTGACCACGCGCGGCATGACCAGCTCCGCCGTTTCGTAGGTCGTGAAACGCTCACCGCAGGCCGCGCACTGGCGACGCCGCCGCACCTGGTCACCCTCGACCACCAGTCGGGAATCCGTGACCTTGGTTTCATGAGTTCCACAGAAGGGACAGTGCATGTTGGAGAGCCTGCTTGGGTGCGAGGTGGCTGCGGCCCCGCGCGAAGCACAGCGAGGAAGTGGCGCAGCGCAGCCGAATGACAGCGAATGGCGGGTATTGTAACCGTTAAGGCCCCGCCACGGGAGCCTATGTCAGCCTCGACATGACTGAACTAGCCTTGGGGAGCGACCAAAGGGAGGCAGGAGTTTCCTGCATTGTCGCCCCGGGTGGCGGACACCGCGGCGAAAGCGTCAATCAACCTGCCCGGCAGGCTTGAAATCCCCGCCCGATAACCGAAAGATGACATCAGGGTGCAGCGCCTCACAAGGACGCTTGCCCGAGCCGTAAAATCCTTTCACGACTGGCGGCGGATGATCTCTGCCGCGAGATTGATCACGATGACGCAAGGAGCTGCGACATGGGAATCATTGCATGGATCATATTCGGTCTTATTGCCGGCATCATCGCCAAGGTGATCGTGCCCGGCAAGGACCCGGGTGGCATCATCGTCACCAGCATCATCGGCATCCTGGGTGCCGTGGTCGGTGGCTGGGTCGGCACCCTGATGGGCTTCGGTGAAGTGACGGGATTCAATCTGGCCAGCTTTGTCATCGCCGTGCTCGGCGCCGTCATTCTGCTGATTCTGTATCGCGTGCTGCGCAAGTAAAGCATGTCATGAAGCGCAGTGGCGTCAGCTGGCCGCAGGCCACATGACGCCAGACAGGACGGCCAGCCGGCACATGCAGGCTGGCCGTCCTGCCTTGCAGGCTTGACGAATCTGGCCCGAGGCGTGCATGACTCATGAGTAAAGGCACCAGGCCGTCACCCACGGGCGCCGCTGAGCCGATGAGCTGTTCAGGCATTTCACCAAGCGACGGCCAGCCGACTTCATCTGATATGTGATTTCCAGTCTTGCCACCGGCCCCGCAGGATTGCGCCGGCGGGCTTCCCGAAGATCACCCGCGACACGCTCTGCCCATTGCGGCTCACGAGGCAGAGTCTGACCGCTTTTGCTGCCACGAGGATTGCCCATGTCCGATACGTCATCTCCCGATCACTCGACATCCACTGCACCCGATCCTGCGCCGAGCGAGGGCAGCGCCAGGCCGCGCGCCAGAGTCTCTCTCGCCAAACGCCTCTCGCAGGCTGATTTCCAGGCGCACGCCACACGCCTGCTCGCCGAGATCTACCCGCAGCGTCATGAGGAAGTCCTCAGACGCCTGGAGACGGTGCTGGATTTCCATCGCACGCGCCTCAACCCCCGCGTACCGGAAGGCGAGCCGCTCTGGAGCGAGCGCGACCAGTGGCTGATCACCTACGGCGACAGCCTGCAGCAGGAAGGCGAGGCGCCACTGGCGACCCTGCACGACTTCCTCGCCAGCCGACTGGACGACAGCCTGTCCGGTGTCCACGTGCTGCCCTTCTTCCCATGGAGCAGCGATGATGGCTTCAGCGTCATCCACTATCGCGAGGTCAATCCGGTCCTCGGCGACTGGCAGGACATCCGGCGCCTGAGTGAGCAGCGCGACCTGATGGCAGACCTGGTCATCAATCACTGCTCGCGCGAGTCACTGTGGTTCGCCGATTATCTGGCCGGCGTGCAGCCCGGCCGCGACTACTTCATCGAGATGGACCCCGACACCGATGTCTCCGAGGTCGTGCGCCCGCGCCCGTCTGCCCTGCTCACGCCGGTGCATACCCGTCGTGGCCTGCGCCATCTTTGGGCAACCTTCTCGGATGACCAGATCGACCTGAACTTCGCCAATCCCGATGTGCTGCTCGAATTCATCGGCATCCTGCTTTACTACCTCGAGCAGGGCGCGGGCATCATCCGCCTCGATGCGGTGGCCTTCCTGTGGAAGCGCCAGGGTACCTCCTGCATCCACCTGCCGGAGACACACGCCGTGGTGCGCCTGCTGCGCGCCATCGTCGACCATCTGGCGCCCGGCAGCCTGTTGATCACCGAGACCAACGTGCCCCACGCCGAGAACATGTCCTACTTCGGGCTCGACCGCCTGTCACAGCACGACCTCACCGCCATCGAGGGCAGCGCCCAGGCCGATGAAGCGCACCTGATCTATCAGTTCACGCTGCCGCCGCTGACGCTGCACACCCTGACCTCCGGCGATGCCAGCGCCCTGACCCAGTGGGCCACCAGCCTGCCGTCATTGCCTTCCGGCTGCAGCTACTTCAACTTCACCGCCAGTCACGACGGTATCGGCGTTCGCGCCCTTGAGGGCCTGCTGCCCGACCACGAGCGCGACACCCTGGTGCGGCTGGTGCATGACTTCGGTGGCTACGTCAGCATGCGCGCCAACCCCGGGCGCGCCGACACCCCCTATGAGCTCAACATCAGCTACTTCGATGCGCTCAAGGGCACGCGGCGCGGCCAGGACCCGTGGCAGATCGAGCGCTTCATCGCCAGTCAGACCCTGATGCTGAGCCTGCAGGGCATCCCCGGGCTGTACATCCACTCGCTGACCGCGACCCCCAACCACCAGGAAGGCGTCGAGCGCGATGGCCATCTGCGCGCCATCAACCGCCGCAAATGGCAGCGCGATGAACTGGAAGCGCTGCTGGCAAGCCCCAACACCGCGACCCATGAGGTCTTCCACGCCCTCAAGCGCCGCATGGCACTGCGCCGCAACGAACCCTGCTTCCACCCGGATGCCGACCAGAATGTCTTCGATGTCGGCCCGGACTTCTTCGTCTTCGAGCGCGTCACCCATGAAGGGCGTCGCCTGCTGTTCGCCCTCAATGTCACCGATCAGCCGCGCGTGCTGCCGCTGCCGGCAAGCTGGCAAGGCGTCGCGCTGACCGACCACCTGTGCCACGACAAGGCCTACGACCCCACCATGGCTCGCCGTCCCTATCAGGCGGCCTGGCTGATGGAGCAAACCGTGCGCCCGCCGGCGATCGAGGTTGTCTGACGCCCTCTTTTTCTCCTCCTGCCAACGACAACGGGGCTGCCAGTGGCAGCCCCGTTGTCGTTGGTCTTGCTGTTTCCCGCCGCGAGCCTTACTGGTTGTCCAGCTCCACCGCTTCGTGCATGCGCTCGAGCAGGTCTGGCACGGCTGACTGCACCCGGTTCCAGCTCGGAATGAAGGGCTTGTCACGCGGATTGTCGAGGAAGACGCTGCCGGCATCCATGATGTTGGAGGCGAACAGCTCCACCGCCGCTTCCTCGCTGTGGCGGTCCACCGTCAGGCCATTCATGACGGCATCGTTGTAGTAGGTCTCGATCAGGTCCAGCGCGATACGGTAATAGGTGGCCTTGATGGTGCGGAAGGTCTCGCCGTGGATCTCGACGCCCAGCGTGGCCAGTTTGCGATACATGGCCTTGGCGATATCCAGACTCATGCGATTCAAGCCGCCCAGCGCATCTTCCTCGGACAGCGGCTGGTGCTTGTGATCGTAGGCATCGGCGATATCCACCTGACACAGGCGCTTGGTGGAATAGTTGCGATGGACCTCGGACAGCACGCCGATCTCCAGACCCCAGTCACTGGGAATGCGGATATCCGCCAGCACGTCGGTGCGCATCGAGAATTCGCCGGACAGCGGATAGCGATAGCTGTCGAGATAATCCAGGTACGGCAGCGGGCCATAGACCTTCTTGAGCGCACGGATCAACGGCGTGACCATCAGGCGCGCCACGCGGCCATTCAGCTTGCCCTGGGCGATGCGCGAGTAGTAGCCCTTGCAGAACTCGTAGTTGAACTGCGGATGGGCCACCGGGTAGATCAAGCGCGCCAGCAGGCCGCGATCATAGGTGACGATATCGCAGTCATGCAGTGCCACCGCCTCGGCGATGCCCGAGGCCTGCACGTAGCCTGAGCAGTACCAGACATTGCGCCCCTTGCCGGCCTCCATCGGCGCCAGGCCATGCTCGGTCAGCTCCTCATCCAGCGCCCGCAGGCGCGGGCCGTCGTTCCACAGGATGCGGTGATGCTGCGGCAGATGTGAGAAGAACTCCTTGGCATGCTCGAACTGGTCACGGTCGGCGCGGTCCAGCCCGATCACGATCTCGCTGAGGTAGGGCACCTGCGCCAGCTCCTCGACGATATGCTTGAGCGCCGGGCCTTCCAGCTCGGAATACAGCGACGGCAGAATCAGGCTCATCGGTCGCTTGCGGGAGAAGCGCATCAGGTCCGCTTCGAGGTCTTCCACCGGGCGATCGGTCAGGTTATGGAAGTTGGTGATGATGCCATTCTGGTAAAAATCGCTCATGTCAGCTCCTTGTCATGCCGAAGACACGCATCAGGCAGGCGTCAGGCGCCCAGACCTCTGGATGTCCATTCTTCCGGCTGGCCATTGGCCAGCCAGTGACGCAATCCCTCGACCCATCCCTGCGGTCCGGGGAGATTGGCGCGAAAACAGCGGCGTTCATCCGCCAGTTGCGGATAATCGGCAAGCTCCCGATCACGCTGTGAGGTATCACCGACGCCGGGGATCAGCACAGCGTTGTCGACGGCGGCCAGCAGCGGCAGGTCATTGGCGCCATCGCCGAAGCCCAGCGTCCAGGGGCGCACCCGCTCGCAGAGCCGGTAGCGGGCGATCAGATAGCGCGCTGCCACGCCCTTGTCGCTGTCCCCGGTCACGTGATGGAAGCGCCCACCACGTGTCAGCTTGAGGCCATGGCTGGCCAGACGCGTGCGAAAGTCCTCGAGACGCTCCGGCGCGTCGCGCCACACCAGCGGTTCACTGGCATCACGCTGTCCCGCCAAGGCCGCGTCGCCCTCCCCCAGCCCCGTCAGCTCACTGATTCTCGCCACCGACATCGAGGCGAAGCCCTCGAAGGCGAACTCCCCGCTCAGCTCTTCCAGCACCGCGAGAATCCTGTCGCGGGGCATCGCCACCGCGATACGACACAGGCCGTGTGCATCCGGGGCGCTGGCCTCTTCCAGCGGATAGGCACTCAACCAATCGGCCGGCAGGGCCACAACGCCGCCGTTCTCGGCGATCCACGGCTGGCCCGCCAAGCCCAGCGAGTCCATCAGCGGCGCCAGTTCAGCCGCCGTCTTGGAGGTGTTGGGGACGATCCAGGCACCGCGCGCGCGCAGGCGGGTCAGCCAGCTGCGCGCCGGCCCCGGCGAGTAATCGTGGTGATCCAGCAGCGAGCCATCCAGATCGGTCAGCAACAACAGCGGTGCTTGAGTCTCTGACATGTGAACTCTCCTCGTGAAGTGCTGCAGCGTGTCGGGGGTCACCTCGACAGGATCTCGTGGCACCGGACAGGCATTGCAAGAGCATTGCAGGGAATGTGCCAAGATGGTGCAGCTGCCATGACAGCCTGACCCCTCTCACCGTGGCTGTGTTTGTGCGTCCGTTCATTTGCACCATAAAAGAGCACAAAGCCTGCCTTGCATGATGCCTCGCCACACGACGGCGCAAATCTTTCGTCACCAACGACGACGCCCTCGCATCTGCGAGGGCGTCGAGTCTTGGGCAAGCGGGCAACGTCTGTAGAGCCTAGACCAGCCACAGCGACAGTTGCGGCCACAGCAGCAACATCGCCAGCACGCACAGCTGGATGGCGATGAACGGCAGCAGCGAGACGAAGATATCCTTGAGGCTGATGCCTTCCGGTGCCACGCCTTTCAGATAGAAGGCGGCAGGCCCGAAGGGTGGCGACAGGAAGGATACCTGCATGTTGACCGCGAACAGCACACCGAACCATACCGGGTCGTAGCCGAGCTGCACGATGATCGGCACGAAGATCGGCAGGGTCAGCATCGCGATGCCGATCCAGTCGAGGAACAGCCCCAGCAGCAGCAGGATCGCCATCATCACCATGATGATCGCCAGCGGCGGGATATCCAGGCCGAGAATCATGCTCGACACGAAGCGGTTGCCGCCCATCAGGTTGTAGACCCCGACCAGCGCCGCCGCACCGATACCGATCCAGATGATCATGCCACAGGTGTTCATGGTCTGGGACAGCGCACGCTGCATCAGGGTGATGGAGAACTCGCCGCGCAGCATCACCGCCACCAGCACGCCGAAGCTGCCCATCGCCGCGGCTTCGGTCACCGAGGCCACGCCACCGTAGATGGAGCCCAGCACCAGCCCCGCGATGACCGCCGGCACGCCGATGGCCTTGAGTAGCTCACGCTTGCTCTGGAAGCTGGCGCGGCGCTCCTCCTCGGGCATTACCGGCCCCAGCGCAGGGTTGCGCAGACAGCGGATCAGCACGTAGATGATGTAGCTTGCCATCAGCACGATGGCCGGGGTGATCGCCGCGGTGAACAGGTCCGCGATCGACTGGTTGGCGATCAGGCCATAGATGATCAGCACGATGGAGGGCGGCATCATGGTGCCCAGCGAGCCACCGGCACACACAACGCCGATGGCGATGTGCTTGTCATAGCCGAGCCTGAGCATCTGCGGCAGGGCCAGAATCCCCAGCAGCACGATCTCGCCGCCGATGATGCCGGACATCGCGGCGAGGAAGAACGCCACCACGATGGTCTGGATCGCCACGCCGCCTGGCAGTCGCCCTGCCATCACGCGCATGGCATTGAACAGGTCCTTGGCGATCCCCGAGCGATCGAGCAGCGAGGCCATCAACACGAACATCGGCACCGCCACCAGCGAATACTCGGTGACGAAGCCATAGACACGACTGGTGACCAGCGGCAGCGCCATCGGGCCGAACCAGCCGAAGGTGTAGGCCAGCGCGACCAGGCCGGTGACGAAGGCCAGCGGCAGACCGGTGACCAGCAGCGCGAAGATGCCACCGACCAGCAGCATCGTAGCCGTTGCGATATCCATCAGCGCGGCTCCTTGTGGTCAGCTGTGGCGTCGGTAGCGGCATCGGGAGTGGCGTCGGATGCGCCACTTCCCTCACTGCCGCCCTCGGGCGGACGGGGCGAGAAGAATGTCTGGTAGAGATGCCACAGCGCCTGCAGGGTCATCACCGCCAGCGCGAACAGGATCACGCCCTTGGTCAGTGCCGGAAACGGCGGATTCCATGAGGTGCCGGAACGCTCCAGCTGCCACTCGCCCAGCGGACTGTGCGAGGCACGCCAGAACATCACCCAGCCCGCATAGCTCATCGCCAGACAGAAGACGAACGTCATCACATCATTGAAACAGTCCAGCACGTAGCGAAAGCGCGTGCCGACCAGGTCGTAGAGCACGCGCACGCGAATATGGCGATTGTTGGCCAATGCCGCCGGGCCGCCCAGCGCGAAGCTGGTCGCGACCAGGAAGATCACCGTCTCGTGCACCCAGGAGGTCGGCGAATCGAGGCCGTAGCGCATCACCACCTCGAACACGCTGATCGCCATCGCCAGCAATACCAGCCACGCCGCGGCGCGCGTGCCCTTGCCCACCAGGCGGTCCAGCGGCGTCCGCGTGCCCAGATTCGGGTCGTGGTCATCCGACGCCTCGGGTAACCCCGGCGACGCCACATCATGTTCTGCCATATCGAATTCCTTGCTGACTCGCTGCCTCAAGGAGAATCGGCGCGCCCAGTGAGCACGCCGACCTTGATCTCCCGCGTCTTTATCGTTCTGCGATCGTGTCGCCAAAAGCGTAGCTAGCTGACTCTTGCCACACGGCGGCTGGCGCCCATCCCGCGCGCCAGCGGGCTCACATCAGGTTGCGGTCGGTCAGGAAGCTGACCACGGACTCGTAGACCTTGCCGGTCAGCTCATTCTTCTCAGCCCACACCTTCCACTCCTGCTGCGCGATGCGACGGAACTTGGCGCGTTCTTCCGGCGCCATGTCGATCACCTCGATATCCGGATTGGCACGCGCCGCGCTCACCGCCTTGATGTCACGCGCCTTGAGGGTGAAGACCATGTCGTAGGCCATCGCATCGGTGGCGCTCTCCATGATCGCCTTGAGATCCGCCGGCAGGCCGTCCCAGATGCCCTTGTTCATCGACACCGCCACCATCGGCAACGAGTGGAAGCCCGGGTAGGACGGGTACTTGGCGAAGCTGTGCAGGCCCTGGTCATCATTGGTGGCGAAGACGGTGTAATCCGCCGCGTCGATCACGCCCTTCTCCAGGCCGGTGTAGACCTCGGAGCCCGGCAGGTTGACGGGCGCCGCGCCGGCCTTCTGGAAGATGTTGTAGACCATGCCTTCCGGCGCACGCACCTTGAGGCCCTTGAGATCATCGACGGTGCGCACCGGCTTCTTGGAGACGAAGGACTCAAGCCCGGTGGCGCCCGCGCCGATCAGGTGCACGCCGTAGGGCTCGACCAGCTCGTTGTAGAGCTCCTCACCGCCGCCGTGCTGCATGTATTCGAGATATTCCAGCGGGTCACCCCAGGCACCTACCAGGTTGCCCAGCATGCCGAAGGCCGGATTCTGGCCCGAGAAGTAGGATGGATCGGTCAGGTGGCCCTGCAGGATGCCGGCGCTGACGGCGTCCAGCGTCTGGTTGGCCTGCACCACGGCATTGACCGGCAGGATCTCGATGGCGATGCGGCCATCCGACATGGTCTTGATGCTGTCGGCCCAGGCCTTCTTGACCTCGAACTGCGGCTCCCCGGCCGTCTCGGAGGTCTGGAAGGTCCATTCGTACTCGGCGGCCCAGCTCGGTGTGGCGATCAGCGTGGCAGCCACGGCGGTGGACAGGGCCAGCGCCTTGAGCGTGACACGGGCGGGAGCGGCAGTGGTGAGCGGCGAGGTAGTGGTGAGCGACGAGATAGTGGAACGCGGCATGGTGAAACTCCTGGCTTGTTGTTATGACGTTCTAGGGTCGGTGGAAGACGTGCTGGCACTCCCCGGCGTGGCGAAACGCCGCGAGGTGCCGTTCACTCGCTTGATAGCGGTGCAGACAGGCTGGGCAGCTGGCCGAAGCGGCGCAGCAGCTCCAGCGGTTCCTGGGCGCGCCCGGCGGGATGGCTGCCTTCTGAGGCCGCAGGCATGGCAAGCCCGAGGTCCTGACCGGTGCGGTCCAGCACATGCAGGGTCGCGGCGTGGGCGGCATCGGGCTGGCGCAGACGAATCGCCTCCATCACCGCGCGATGGCGGCCGAGGCTGTCGCCCAGCTCCGAGGCATTGTGATTGGAGGTCGCCACCAGCAGGCTGATCGACGGCTTGAGCACATGGCCAAGCTGCGCCCAGATGACGTTGTGGGTCGCGGCGAAGATGGCGTCGTGGAAGGCAATATCGGCGCGGTCAAACTCCTCCATGGCGCTGCCGCCATGCACCGCTGCGGCCATGCCGTTGTAGGCCTGCTCGATGGCGGACAGGTCCTGGGCGGTGGCCTCAGTGGCCGCCAGGGCGGCAACGAAGGGTTCGATGGAGATACGGAAGGCGTAGATGTCCCGTGCCAGCTGCGGATGCGGCATCGCATAGCGCGTCATCCAGCCGGTCACGCGCGGATCGAGCAGATGCCACTCGCTGAGCGGATTGACACGGGTGCCCTGGCCGGTGGTGCGGGTGAGAATCCCGGCATTGACCAGGCTCTGGATCGCGGTGCGCACGGTGGCGCGGCTCTGGGCGTGCTGATCGCACAGGTCCAGCTCACGAGGAATCAGGCTGCCCGGCGGGTAGCGATTCTCGAAGATGGCCTGCGCCAGCCATTCGGCGACATCGACACGCACGGTCGAGGTCTCGCCAGCTGAGGCAGACGTTCCAGAAGAGGCATTGGCGCGCGGGCTGCCGCCAGCGGCACTCGTGGGAGGCGTGGTCATGATCGAACGTTCCTTGATGGCGTGGCGCGTCATTTGTAGCTCGTGCACATCCTTCACGGGATGCATCGCGGCGCGCTCTTGTCCGTCAAGGAATAGCCCATGTCAGACATGCCAACAAGACACCCTAGACCAAGGGTGAGACCCGACTTTGGTCACACCTTTACGCAACTCCCTGTTGCGAAAGGGCTATTCAGGCACTGGCAATTTCCCCGTGTGCTGGCATCAGGCCGTGAATCGCACGCGGCCGATCGACACCGTACGCTCGGCACCGCTGTCCGCCACCACCGTTCTCAGCGCTTCCTCGCCTGCCGGGCCGAAGCTTGCCGACAGCTCGATCTGGCTGACGCCCTGGGCGACCAGCTCACTGACCAGCCGCTCGGCGGCTCTCAGCGTCCCCAGCGTGGCGACGGAAATGCGGACCTCGCCGCTGCCCTGACTGCTCAGTGAGGTATTGCCGCTGTTCTCGACCAGGATCAGAAAGGCATGGTGCTGCATGACGGCCATGAGAGCCTCCTTGCACGAAGATGAGCAGAGTGTGTCCGGCATCGAGAATAGCGTAGCGCGTCCGCTCCCAGGCACAGGCTGATCTTTCTGAGCGCTGGTTGACCACTCTCCCACCCCGCTGTGCATCACGCCACTCGGCCTCGGCTGGCCGTGGTGCGGGCACAAAAAAACGCCTGCCGCTTGCGCGACAGGCGTTTCTTGTCTGGTGCATGACAGCGTTACGCCACTGTCAGCACTGCTGCGGTGAGGGCCAGCCGAGCTGGCACCTCGTCACGCCTCAGGCGTAGACCGGCAGACGTGCACAGACGGCGGAGACCTTGGCCTGCACCTCGGCTTCGGCAGCGGCGGAATCGCCAGCGACCATCGCATCGAGGATATCGCAGATCCAGCCGGCCAGTTCCAGACACTCCTGCTCCTGGAAGCCACGCGTGGTGACGGCCGGGGTACCGATACGCAGACCGGAGGTGACGAACGGCGACTGCGGGTCACCCGGTACGGCGTTCTTGTTGACGGTGATGTGGGCACGGCCCAGCGCAGCGTCAGCGTCCTTGCCGGTCAGGCCCTGCTTGACCAGAGACAGCAGGAACAGGTGGTCTTCGGTGCCGCCGGAGACGACTTCGAAGCCGCGCTCCAGGAACACGGACGCCATCGCCTTGGCGTTCTTGACCACTTGCTTCTGGTAAGTGGTGAAGGCCGGGTCCATCGCTTCCTTGAAGCAGACCGCCTTGGCCGCGATGACGTGCATCAGCGGGCCGCCCTGGCCACCCGGGAAGACAGCGGAGTTCAGCTTCTTCTCGATGTCGGCATCGCCTTCGGCGGACAGGATCAGGCCGCCACGCGGACCGCGCAGGGTCTTGTGCGTGGTGGTGGTGACGACGTGGGCGTGGGGCAGCGGGCTCGGGTAGACGCCAGCGGCGACCAGACCGGCCACGTGGGCCATGTCGACCAGCAGGTAGGCACCCACTTCGTCGGCGATCTTGCGGAACTCGGCCCAGTCGATGATCTGGGAGTAGGCGGAGAAGCCGGCGATGATCATCTTCGGCTTGTGCTCACGCGCCAGACGCGCGACTTCGGCGTAGTCGATCAGGCCGTTCTCGCCCAGACCGTACTGCACGGCGTTGTAGTGCTTGCCGGAGAAGTTCGGACGTGCACCGTGAGTCAGGTGACCACCCGCGTCCAGGCTCATGCCCAGAATGGTGTCGCCCGGCGAGACCAGCGCCTGGAAGACGGCACTATTGGCCTGGGAACCGGCGTGCGGCTGAACGTTGGCGTAGGTAGCACCGAACAGTTCGCAGGCACGATCGATGGCCAGCTGCTCGACCTTGTCGACGAACTCGCAACCGCCGTAGTAACGCTTGCCCGGGTAGCCTTCCGCGTACTTGTTGGTCAGCTGGGAGCCTTGCGCCTGGATGACGCGGGGGCTGGCGTAGTTCTCGGAGGCGATCAGCTCGATGTGAGCTTCCTGACGAACGACTTCGTCGTCCATGGCGCTCAGGAGCGCATCATCAAAACCGGCAATCTGCATGTCACGGGTGAACATCGGGTGTCCTCGCCTGAAGGGTGATGACGACAGCGAATTCCGGCGCGGCCGGCTCGCCATCTGGGGGTAAGATCAGGACCAGCATGATACCTCAGCCAGCGGTCCGATTCACATGAATCAGCATCATTGTTAACGCAAGACGGCCCCATGACCGAGACAACGATCATGAGGCCGCAGGCTGACGTCGTCAGGCGTCATCATCCGGCGCTGCGATGACGAGGCCTGATGGCGCTCACTGTAGGGCGCGCAGCCCCGCCATCGGCGGCTGACGCCTTACTTCTCGTGACAGCCAGAAGCCCAGCCCGCCGATCAACACGCCGCCCGCCAGCGGCAGCAGCACCCATAGCCACGGATGCAGCACCACCGGCAGCCCCAGCCAGCCGGAATAAAGTCCGACCGCCGCGCCTTCGGCGAGCATCGCCGCCAGCAGCCCACTGAGCAGACCGAGCAGCACGAACTCAGCGGCTTGCAGGCGGGCCAGTAGCCCCTGACCGGCGCCGAATACCTTGTATAGCGCGCCTTCGTGCTCACGTGCCGGACGACTGGCCACCAGCGCCGCGTAGAGCACGCTGGCCCCCGCCAGCAGCACCAGCCCCAGAATCAGCTCCACCGCGCGCGACACCTGGGCGATCAGCTCCTGCACGCGGGTCAGGATGGCGTCGATATTGATCAACGACACGCTGGGGTAGTCACGCACCAGCGGCGCCAGCTTGCGCTCATCCTCGAGATGAAACGCCGTCATGTAGCTGTGGGCGAAGCTCTCGAGCGCGCCGGGCGGGAAGATGACGTAGAAGTTGGGCAGGAAGCTGTCCCAGTCGACATGGCGCAGATTGACCACCTGGGCCTTGACGGTCTCGCTGCCGATGGTGAACGACAGGCTGTCACCGATGACCAGCCCCATGCGCTCGGCAAGCTCCTCCTCCATCGACACCGGCACGCCCTGCGTGGCGGCGAGGCGACTGCGCGTCTCGCTGTCTGCATCGGCGAAGTCACTGATCGGCGTCCACTCGCCCGCCGACAGGCGGTTGTGGTCCGGCAGTTCACGATGCCAGGTCAGGTTCAGCTCACGCTGCGGGACGCCCTGCTGCTCGCCATCCCCCTCGTCGCTGCGCCCTTCCTGCATGCCGCCTGCCGCCGGCTGATCCGACTGGGCTGTCTGCAGGCGCTGCTGGGTGCGTCCCAGCAGGGATTCGCCCTTGAGCGCCGTGATGCGTCCACGCACCATCGGGTAGAGCTCGCTCTGGCTGTCGCCGGCCTGCTCATCCACCATCGCGGTCAGCTGCTCGCCGAAGGCCTGCTGCTCTCCGGGCTGGATATTGATCGCGAAGTGATTGGGCGCATTGGTCGGAATCTGCGCCTGCCAGCGGGTGATCAGGTCTCCGCGTACCAGCGCGATCAACGCCATCGCCGCGAAGGTCACGGCAAAGGCGACCAGCTGGCCGAGGCTGGCACCGCGCCGCCTGGCCAGCATGCCGCCGGCGAGGCGAATCGGCCGGCTCCAGCCGCCCTGACCGCGCATGCGTGCCACTACCTTGAGCATCAGCGATAGCAGCAGCTGCCCCACCACCATCAACAGGCCCAGCGCGATGATGCCACCGACCAGCAGGCCGGCCGCCAGCATGAGGTCACCCGAGTAGAGCCACATCAGGGCGCCGAACACCAGACTGGCGATCGCCACCACCACCCACGCCGAGGCAGGCAGCGGGGCCAGTTCACGCCGCAGCACCTTGAGCGCGCTGACCTGACGCAGGCGCAGCAGCATCGGGCCGGCAAAACCGACCAGCACCGCCAGCGCCGTCAGAATTCCCAATGCCAGCGGCAGCGGCCCCGGTGCGGGCAGCTCCAGCGGCAGGAAGCGCTCCAGCAGCGCCACCAGTCCCATCTGCCCCAACAGGCCCAGCACCGCACCCCCGGTACTCGCCAGCAGGGCCAACCAGCCAAGCTGGGCCGCGAACAGCCGTGACAGTTGACGCTGAGAGGCACCGAAGCAGCGCCACAGCGCGGCGCTATCCAGGTGGCGCTCCACATAGCGGCGCGTCGACATCGCTACCGCGACCCCGGCCAGCAGCACCGCCACCAGCCCGGCCAGACTCAAGTACTTGTCGGCACGCTCCAGTGAGCGCCCCAGACGCGGGCGGTCTTCGCGCACGTCCTTGAGGCGCACCTCGGCGTTGTCGGCACTCGCCAGCAGCGGCGCGATGGCGTCACGCGCCTGCTGCACCGCTGCCGGATCGCCCGCCGCCAGCAGGCGATATTCCATCCGCGAGCCGGGCTGGATCAGGCCGGTGGCGTCGAGATCCTGCATGTTGAACATCAGGCGCGGGCTGAACTCGGAAAAGCCGCCCTGCTGATCAGGCTCACGCGTGATCAGGCCACTGATGGTCAGCTGCTTGCGCCCGACCGTCAGGGTATCGCCGACCTCGGCCGACAGCGCCATGGCGAGGCGCGGCACGATCCACGCCTCGCCCGGCGGCGGAATCTCCGCACGTGAACTGGTGCCTGGCGCCTGAGCCTCCTCACCCGAGGCATCCGACTCCAGTTCCACCCGCCCGGCGAGCGGATAGCCCGGCGACACCGCCTTGAGACTCGACAGCACGAAGCTGTCGCCGTGCGAGGCCATCGAGACCATGCCCAGCTGCGGCGACATCTCAAGCCCCGCTGCGCGGAAGGCCTCGGCGAAGCGCGGGTCGAGCGGGTTGCTGGACTCCAGCACCAGGTCCCCGCCGAGCAGCTGGCTCGCCTGGCGATTGAGTCCACGGTCCAGACGGTCAAGAAAGAAGCCGATCATGGTGGTCGCGGCGACCGCCAGCATCAGCGCCAGAAAGAGGGCGCGCACATCACTGGCGCGCAGGTCACGCAGCAGGCCACGCAGCGCCAGCGGCAGGCGCGCCCCACGCGGGCGCTGCGCGTTGGCGGAAGATGTCGCCGCGCGGTCAGACACCCGGGACTCAGACATCGTCGCCTCCTTGTGGCGTCGCCACGGCCGGCGCACTCGCCTCATCCTTCCACTCCACCAGCTTGCCGGCCTCGAGATTCAGGCAGCGATCACAACGCCTGGCCAGCGTCAGGTCGTGGGTGACCAGAATCAGCGTGGTGCCCCGCTCGCGGTTGAGGGTGAACAGCAGCTCCGCGATGCGCTCGCCGGTGGCGGTATCCAGATTGCCGGTCGGCTCATCGGCGAACACCAGCCCCGGCCCCGCGACGAAGGCGCGCGCGATGGCCACGCGCTGCTGCTCGCCGCCGGACAGATGACGCGGCAGGTGGTCGAGTCGCTCTCCCAGCCCGACCCGCGTCAGCCAGTCACGTGCCTGCGCCTCGATATCGCCCTGCGGGGCCAGCTCCAGCGGCATCAGCACGTTCTCCAGCGCCGTCAGCGTCGGCAGCAGCTGGAAGTTCTGGAACACGAAGCCGACCTGCCCCGCGCGCAGCGCCGCACGACCATCCTCATCAAGCCCTGCAAGCGAGCTTCCGAACAGGCGAATATCGCCCTCGCTCGGGCTGTCCAGCCCCGCCAGCAGGCCCAGCAGCGTCGACTTGCCGGAACCGCTGGCCCCGATGATGGCGACGCTTTCCCCGGCCTGCACGGCAAGCTCCAGGTCCTCGAGGATGGTCAGGCGCCCTTCGCCACTGGTCACCCGCTGCGCCAGCCCGCTCACTTCCAGCACCGGCGCAGGCGTTGCGCTGGCCTGCGCGTCTGACGAGGTTTGATCCGACGCAGGGGTCACGTCGTTAATGGAGGCGTTATGTGACATCGTGTCTGCTCGCTTATGGTAGAGAACGGGGTGGGCACGAACTCCAGACCCCGAAACGGGTATGAATAGTGTGCAGATGATGGAGATGATGAATGCAGAAATGGCTAGTGAATCGCCGTGACACCCAGTGCCTGGCGAGCGGTGGCAAAGCCCCCGGCACACAGGGACTCAAGCGGCTGCGCAATGCCCTCGCCAGTACGGCACTGAGCCTCGTGGCCGTGCTGACGCCTCAGATGGCTCTGGCCGATGCGCCGGCCCCCTGGCTGGTGGTCGGCGACTCCATCTCGGCCGGCTACGGCATCGACAGCAGCCAGGGCTGGGTCGCGCTGCTCGACGAGCGCCTCGAGGACCGCCTGGGCAGCGATGCGCCTGAGGTCATCAATGCCAGCATCAGCGGCGACACGATCGAAGGCGGCCTCAATCGTCTGCCGGCCCTGCTCGAGCGACACGACCCTTCACTGGTGATGATCGAACTGGGCGGCAACGACGGCCTGCGTGGCCTGCCACCCGCCCGCATGCAGGCCAATCTGGCCAGCATGATCGAGGCCGTGGAGGACGCCGATGCCCAGCCCGTGCTGCTCGGCATCGAGATTCCGCCCAATTACGGCCCGGCCTACACCGATGCCTTCCGTCAGGTCTACCGGGACCTGGCCGACGAATATTCCGTGCCGCTGGTGCCCTTCATCCTCGAAGGCATCGCCACGGCCCCGGCCAGCGAGAAGCTGATGCAGCAGGACCGCATTCACCCCACCGCCAAGGCGCAACCGCAGCTGCTCGACACCATCTGGCCGACACTTGCGCCACTGGCGCAACACACAGCGTCAGCGGAGTGATCAATATCAGACGCGGCGCATGTCACGACAGCTTGCATGCGCCTACCTTGCCGCGAGATGACAATCCGCGCCTGCCTGATCAGTGCCTGTCAGGCAGGCCGCCTGGGCCATGAGGCCTTGCAGCGCTGACGTCATCAGCCCGAGTCGTCGGCCGTCGGGGCCAGGCCCCATCCTCACAGGGAGTACTGCCATGAGTAAATCCAACAACAGGAAGGCGGATGCCGGCAAGGCGCATTCGAAGGCCAAGGATGCCAAGAGCAAGGACGCCAAGGGCAAGGCCAGCAAGAAGCACGCCACTGGCGATGCCCCGCGCATGACGCTGGGGCCGGTCTCCAGTGACGCCTACCCCTACGACGAGCGCCTCAAGCGCAAGGTCTATGAGGCCGAGAAGCGCGCGCTGCAGATCGAGCTGCTCAAGGTGCAGCATTGGCTGCGCGACAGTGGCGGACGCCTGGCCATCGTGTTCGAGGGGCGTGACGCCGCCGGCAAGGGCGGCACCATCAAACGCTTCATGGAGTATCTCAATCCGCGTTTCGCGCGCATCGTCGCCCTCGACAAGCCCAACGAGACGGAAAAGGGTCAGTGGTATTTCCAGCGCTATGTCTCGCGCTTCCCCACCAGTGGCGAAATCGTGCTGTTCGATCGCAGCTGGTACAACCGCGCGGGGGTCGAGGCGGTGATGGGCTTCGCCACGCAGGAGGAAGTCGAACGCTTTCTGGTGCAGGTGCCCCAGCAGGAGCGCCTGTGGGTCGAGGATGGCCTGCACCTGGTCAAGCTGTACTTCTCGGTATCCCGCGAGGAGCAATCGATCCGCTTCGCCAAGCGCGCCGCCGACCCGCTGACCCACTGGAAGCTGTCACCGATGGACGCCGTGGCGCAGAAGAAATGGGATGAGTACACCGATGCCGCCGAGGCGATGTTCGCACGTACGCACAGCGATCATGCGCCCTGGACGCTGATCCGCTCCGACGACAAGCGCCGGGCCCGTATCGGCGCGCTGCGCCATGTGCTCAGTCAGCTCGACTATCCCGGCAAGGACAAGAAGATGATCGGCACCCCGGACCCACTGATCGTGGTGGATGCCGATCGCCTCATCCTGCCCGACGACTGACGATCGAGTGGCGGGCGGTGCGCTGACGGCGTGGCTCGCTCAGGTCGACTGTGACAGCTCCGCCGGTGCCTTCTGCAGCTGCTGCAGGCCGAGTCCGGCCAGAATCAGTACCAGCCCCGCCAGCGTCGAGGTCAGGATCGGCTCGCCGACGATGAAGTGCAGAAGCGTCAATGAGATGGGCGGCGACAGGAAGATCAGATTGGAGACCTTGGCGGTGCGCGACACCTTGTGCACCGCCAGCTGCCAGAGCACGAAGGCAATGCCCATCTCGCACAGGCCGACATAGATGCCCGCCGTCAGCGCCTGAGGATTGGCGCTCTCACCGATGAAGTTGCCAAAGCCCGGCCCGAAGGCCACCAGCAGCGTCAGCACCGGCAAGGCGATGCTGAAATTCTGCCACTGGGCGACCAGTGGCGCGCGGGGGTCACGCGCATTGAGCAACCAGTAGAGCGCCCACAGCAGGGTCGAACCCAGTGCCAGCCCGACGCCCAGCGGGTCGGCGAAGGCGACATTGAATATCTCGCCACGCGTGGCGATGGTCCACACACCGGCGTAGGCGATCAGCCCCGCCGCGACATCGATGCGCGTCAGGCGCTGCGCGAGGATCGGCACGGCGAGAAACGCCATCGCCAGCGCCCAGGTGTAATTGAGCGCCATCGCCTCCTGGCCCGGCAGCCGCGCGTAGGCGCCGAACAGCACCAGATAGTAGCCGACCGGATTCATCAGTCCGGCCCAGAGTGCCGTGCGCCAGCCGCCGCGCCAGCCGGTGGTGAGCGCTTCGCGCAGCTTGCCCTGACGCCACATCAGCACGCCGATCAACAGCCACGACACCAGTGTCGCCAGCCATACCAGCTCCAGCGGCGACATCTGCTCAAGCGCCAGCTTGAAGGCGGTCGCCACCGTCGACCACAGGGCCACGGCGCCCAGACCGTAGAGCATGGCTTCCCTATCCTGACTCATGGCATCCTTCCTCGCATTTCGGGTATCGCCTTCCTGGCGATGAGTGTCATGGCGATGGCACCGACAATGCCCACGGCCTGACATTCGAGCATCGCGTGCCCTGCCCGCTGCTGCAAGCCGCGCCACCAAAAAGGAATTTCGTGAATGACTGATGCCACCGATCCGCAAGCCGCGCCGGCACCTGTGCTCCCCGCGGGAGATGCCCCGACCACGGCACTGGTCAGCGCCTATCGCCTGGATGGCAAGGGCGGCGCCAGCCTGCTCGATGACGACAGCCTGCGCGAGCAATGGCAGGACCCCGACGCGCTGATCTGGATGCACCTCGATTACACCCGCGGCGACGTCAATGACTACCTGGACGACCTTGCCCAGCTGGATGAGCCGAGCATCGAGGCCCTGACCGAGCTGGATACCCGCCCGCGCGTGGCGCGCTTCGGCGGCGGCATGGTCACCACGCTACGCGGCATCAACCTCAATCCCGGCGCCGCGCCGGAAGACCTGCTGTCACTGCGCCTGTGGATGAGCCCGACCCGCCTGATCACCCTGCGCCGCCGGCCGTTCCAGTCGATCACTCAGGTGCGTGAGCAACTGGAAGCCGGCCAGGGCGCGGAAAGCATCTCCTGGCTGCTGGCGATGCTCAGCGATGCGCTGGTCGATCGCGTGGCGGAGCTCAGCCATCGCCTCGATGAGCAGCTCGCCATCATCGAGGAAGACCAGCTCAATGATGTCGAGATCGACCCCGATGACATTACCCGCCTGCGGCGTCCCCTGATCACGCTGCGACGCTTCATGGGGCCGCAGCGCGACTGTCTGGCACAACTCTCCCAGGGGCCGTTGTGGATCGATGAGCAGGCGCGTCTGGACCTGCGCGAGATCGCCAACCAGCTGTCGCGCTATGTAGAGGATTTTCAGGCCATGCAGGAGCGCGCGCTGATCATCCATGAGCAACGCATGAGCGAGCACAACGAGCAGCTCAACCAGCGCATGTATCTGCTGTCGGTCATCACCGCCGTCTTCCTGCCGCTGGGCTTTCTCACCGGCCTGCTGGGGGTCAACGTCGGCGGCATACCGGGCAGCGACAGCCAGTGGGGCTTCGCTGCCTTCGTCGGCATCACGCTGGGCGTGGTGGCGATGCAGATGTGGCTGCTCAAGCGCAAGAAGTGGTGGTGAGCGCGCCCATGGCGAAGCAGAGCTGCTTGCAAGCGCTCCTTACGAGCCCTGCTCACGACTGGCGCGGTCGATATGGCCCAGATCGCGCTCAGGGTCGAGCACATCACGCACGCGCTGCTTGAGGTCACGACTGTCGGGGAAGCCGCCGTCGCGCTTGCGCTCCCACAGTACCAGCCACTCCGAATCTGGGGTGGCCTGGCACAGCACCTCGAAATGGCCGCCGTGACTCGGCGCCAAGGCCACCTCACCGAGGTCTTCTCCGAAGGTGGACAGCAGTTCCTGTGCATACCAGGCCGCTCGCAACAGCCAGTTGCAGCCGGTGCAGTAGTGAATCCGGACTTTCAGCGTGGATGCCTGATCCATGGTGGTGCCTACTCCAATCAATGATGTAATGATCACTTCACTGCACTGTCGCGCAATGGTCAACACCAAAAACCTACACACAAACTGTACATAAACTATACTCGGCGCAGTCATTCCTTCAGTTGACGTCGCACTGCGATCGATCCTTCTTCAACCGGCGGCACGGGCGTGATCTGCATCACGACTTCCCGTACACGACGCCGATAGCGGAGCCCTGGCCACATGTCACCCCTGTCTTCCTCTACCGAGGCCTCCTCACCGTCAGACGCTCAAGAACACGAGACTGAGCGGGAGTCTGCAGACAAAGCCCACGAGAGGCCGTCGGGCAGCGGTCAGAGTCGCTTCTTCGAGCGCATGACCGGCGATGAAGATTCGCGCATGTGCAAGGACATCTCCGAGGATGCCTGCCACCAGCAACCCGGCAATTTCTGGCGTCACCTGCTGGCCTCGCTGGGCACCAAGCTGGCCGACGAGATGGCCAGTGCGCGGCTGGTGCTGCCGTGGCTATTGGGGTTGATCGGGGCGCCGGTGTGGATGGTGGGGCTGCTGGTGCCGATTCGCGAGGCGGGCGCCCTGCTGCCTCAACTGCTGGTGGCAGGCTTCATTCGTCCACTGCCGCAACGCAAGTGGGTATGGGTCGCCGGGGCCTCCATCCAGGCGCTGATGGCACTGGGGCTGGTGATGATCAGCCTGCTTGCCGAGGGCAACTTCGCCGCGCGTCACGGACTCGATGGCACCCTCGCGGGCAGTCTGGTACTGATCCTGTTGATCCTGCTGTCGCTCGGGCGCGGGGTGGCCTCCATCGCCACCAAGGACGTGCTGGGCAAGACCATCGCCAAGAAGCGCCGTGGGCGCCTGATGGGCTGGAGTGGCAGTGTGGCGGGGGCGATGACCCTGCTGGCTGGCGTCGCCTTGATGCTGCTGGGCGAGCAGCCCGGGCAGCAGGTGCTGGCGATACTGATGGCCATCGCGGCGCTGGGCTGGACACTCAATGCCCTGTGCGCCGCCATGATCCGCGAGGACAGCGGTGCCACCAGCGGCGGTGCCAATGCCTGGGAAACGGTGCGCGACGGGGTCATCCAGCTCAAGCATGATGCCGCCTTCCGCAACTTCAATCTGGCACGCGCCCTGCTGCTCTCAAGCGCGCTGGCACTGCCGTATATCGCTTTGCTCGGCCAGCAGCAGAGCGGTGAGAGCCTGGGCGGGCTGGGCGTGCTGGTGGTGGTGTCAGGACTGGCCGGCATGCTGGCCAGCCCCATCTGGGGCAGGCTGGCCGACACCTCCAGTCGCCGCGTGATGCGCAACGCAGGGGCCGGCGCCGCCGTCTGCTGCGCCCTGGCCGGCAGCATGGCCTGGTGGCCACAGGCACTGGCCGACAACATCTGGAGCTACGCACTGGTCTACGGACTGCTGGTGATCGCCCACGCCGGCATCCGCCTGGGACGCAAGACCTACGTGGTCGATCTCGCCACCTCTGACAATCGCGCCCTCTACGTCGCGCTCTCCAACACCCTGACCGGCGTGCTGATGCTGGTACTGGGGCTATTGATCGGCGGGCTCGCCCAGTGGCTGGGCAGTGAATGGTTGCTGATGATTCTGGCGGTCGTCGCGGCCTGTGCCGCGCTCTGCGCGCAGCGCCTGCCGGAGGTGGAGGACGACTGAACATCCGGGGCGGGCGTGACGGCTCCCCTGTTACCCCTGCACCCCTCTCTCACTCTTATTTATCTGATCGACTCTTACGCTGACAGGACCTGACAACGATGTCGGGCCCTGTCACATTAGCGGCTGCGATTGCATAAGCCGCGTCTCCCCGCCATAGTGAAACCGATCATGGTGCTGGAATGTCCGGGCACACGGACAGGCACCCTATACCCGTACTCTCGGGCTCGGTCTTCAGGGCCGGGTTCTTAAGCCGCAAGGATCAGAGTCAGATGAAAAGACCCCACATGATCAGCCCCGAGCTGCTCGAGAGAGTCGTGAATGCCTCGGACGATGGCATCGTGGTGGCGGAACAGGAAGGCGATGAGAACATCCTGATCTACGTGAATCAGGGCTTCGAGCGCCTCACCGGTTACAGCGCCGACGAGATTCTCTACCGCGATTGCCGCTTTCTGCAGAATGATGACCGCGATCAGCCGCAGCTGGACAACATCCGTGCCGCGCTGCGCGACAAGCGCCCGTGCCGCGAGATACTGCGCAACTATCGCAAGGATGGCAGCCTGTTCTGGAATGAACTTTCCATGACACCGGTCTTCGATGAACATGACAACCTGCAATATTTCGTTGGTGTCCAGAAGGATGTCACCGGCCTGATGACCGCCAAGGAAGAGCTGGAACGCCTGCGCGCGGAGCATCCCAGCGAGTCCAACTGAGCGCCGGACGCTCAAGGCCGCTTAATGAAGAACGGTCACTGAAGATCAGGTGCCGCATGGCATCATCAACGCCCACCCCACCGGTGGGCGTTGTCGTTGTGGGCCTCTCGCCTTTGGCAATTGGCGAAAGCCCTGATGAGCTGAGCGAAAGGCTTGTCATCCTCGTCAACGGGCGGTATATAGCCAGAGAGCCTTCGGCGCATCGCCGCTGGCGGTGCCCGGTATCACAGGCCAGTCCAGGCGCTGGATATCGGGCAGGTCGTTCCAAGATCGTGAGGTCCGCCCATGGCCCGTGAACAATTCCTCGATGATATCGATGCCACGGCACTCGCCGAAGACAGCCCCACCGATGTGGACTTCGAGCTGTCGCCCTCCAGCGCACCTGCCAAGCCACAACGCAATGACTCCCGCCAACGTCTTGAAGCCCTGCTCGAGGAGCGCGCCCTGGCTCGCTCCATCCGCGAAGGCTGGGACGATGAAGCCGACGACGATGATCTGATCGACGCCAGCGACTGGGGCGAAGAGGAGTAAGCTCGCCTTCAGCGGCGTGCAGCGGAAGGGATCCCAGGCAACGGACAGGCCATGGAAGGGGTCGACGTCAGGACAGGGAATGTCATGCAGTGAGTCGCCGCGCTCGCCCGGCACAGACTGCCCGGCTGGCCAAGCGTGACGCCGGGCACTATCATCTGCGCGTCATTCCATTCTCCAACCAAATTGGGATTCCATGGCGCAATCGGTCTATCTGCGCCATTTTTTTTTTGTTATCTTTTTATGTGTGAATGGTCAGGTCCAGCACCACTGACTCTTTATCCACTCAAGCATATTTATCTCTGCATTTCTAAGGCAAAATCTCCTTTTTTGTCACCTTTTACCTATTTATTCCAACTTAGATATGAAAACTTAACTTTCGAACGGAGGTCTTCACGACCCGACAGCAGTTAGAAATTTACAGAGTTGTAGAGCTAAACCAAGGTGTTTTTCAACCTTGCTCCAGCTTAAGATATATAGTGACACATCACCTACTGTAAATATAAAGGCTTTGATCATCACCTTGAGGCAACAAAACTACTATACAATTCCATATCGAAACATAGTCCGAATAAACATATAGAACATTAACTTATAATCCAACTGCTTCCAATGATTAAAAAAACAATGGGGGAGAGTATTAACAAATGTAGCCCTCTTGTCATTAATGATTATTACTATCAGTTATTGGCTAAATCGAGAACTCTACATCTCTGATAGACAATAGCTGTTGATCGAAGACATTGTGGTGCCGGCTCAAGCGATGGGCAGGCCCAGGAAAGACGACAGACAAATACTGAACGGCACCTTTTGAGTTCTCTGCTCTGGCGCCAAAGGGCATGACCGCGCCGAACGTTATAGCTCTTGGAGTGCTATCTACATCAGATTCCGACAGTAGCGTGATGACGTTACCTTTGAAGCGACTTTGTAGCGTCTTTAACTTCAGCTTCGCGAAGATATCCTGATGGATCTCGAGGTTTGACTGTTCGATTCAACAGCTGTACGTGTAACATGTGCCTCGGCTGGTGGAAGCACAAGGAGGGGGCTGAAGAATCCTTAGACCATGCGTTGGGCCGAAATTTTAGCGGCATTACGACCAAAATTCATCCGCCCCGTAAGTGCCTTGGTCGGCCCATCACTTCACGCTGTGGGCGAGGCAATAATCGGATACTCCGTACTTTATGGCCAGTTGGAAAAAAGTTCATCTATTAGAGAGGCTCGGACGGCCACGATAACGTTGTCGCTACATCGTGGCAGACAAAGGCTATGACAGTGATGAGTAGGATAGTTACTACGATTACGTTCGGATCAAACTGATCAGCGCTAAGCGGAAACTGCGTCCAGGCCCCCTCCTCGGTGGTTTCGATAAACCCATGTATCATCTGCGAATACTGTGGAGCTCTCTTCTGTTGGCTGAAAGAGTACCGTCGTATTGCGACGAGATATAGTAAGGTGGCCCGTAGCTTTTATGCGATGGTATGCGTAGATTGCATATGCCGCTATCTACGAGCCAATTTTTCCTACAGATCCTATGGCATAGCATCAAAAGAAAGTGCTTTTGAAACCGCGGGGCGTACTGCAATTATTTTCAGATATCGCTGAAGATTTGGATACTCGGATAAATCAATACCCATCGAACTGGACCAGCGAACTATAGTAAAGCAGTATGCATCGACCACGGAAAACTTATCTCCCATAAGATAATTATTTCTTACGAGAGTATTCTCTAAAATCTCAAAAGCTTTATGTAGCTTTTCGTGTGCAACCACCAGAGCACTCTGACTATACTCAGGGTGGAACAACCAAGGACTAAACATTTTATGTATTTCAGTGCTAATGAATGACAACCACTCTTGCATATAGTATCTTTTAATTGTGCCGGCAATCGGGATTGAACTGTTTTTTGGTGTCATATCAGCTATAAATTGAATAATAGCTGTACCTTCAGTTAGAATTACACCATCATCTAGCTCTAAAGCCGGCACATTATTCTTAGGATTTAGCCTTATATAATCTTGGCCCGATGCAGTATACCTGTGAGCATCTTTGAGATTAACTCTGTCCATTGTTAATTCAATATTGCATTCTAAAGCCACTATGTGTACGGCAAGAGAGCATGTACCAGGCGCATAAAAAAGCTTCATAATATATCCTATTGATGTATTTATTGCATTAGCGCACATCAAGCACTAACTACTTATGCGAATGCGAAGATTACTACATTTAGGTCCAGATATTTGCTCTCCTGTTTTTAAAGAAAAAGTAGAGAAGTGCAATGGACATGTTATAGTCATATTTTTTTCATTTATGTATCCATATTCCAACCAACCATGTCTATGAGGACATCGCTTCGGTAAGGTATATGTAGCACCTTGTAACTCTATATCGAAAGATCCATGCTCTTCATAAATTGGTATATCCTGATATTCAATCATGTATAACCCTCTTCAATAAAGACAAGCTTTTTCAACAGCTGAATCGAATGCATTTAGTGTCATGCTACGACCAAATAGTGCACCCTGCCATGCCTTAAGTGGATCGAGGGAACCATCTTTGTTCATAGCCTTTAAAATTCTTTGTCCTTCTATAGCATGATATTCATCAATATGAATATGTTCGGAATAATATTCATGATTATTAATTTTCAAACGCTCGCATAGCTTTATATAACAATCAAAGAAAAATGGAATCATAGATTCAAAATATGTCAATGCACCTATAAAATAAGATGGATCGTCAGCTCTGAGTATCATCCAATAATACATATTGACAAATGCAAAGCTATCTTCACCATTAACATCGATATAATAGTCTAAGTTTTTTGGCATCTCCATTTCATCTAATAACTTCTTATATAGATTAGTATGAGATCTCGATATATTGCCAGAGCCAAATTCATCTATCATCATTCTTAGCATTGGCATTTGAGCATCGAGAGATAGCCGCGGCATAATAGACCAAAAAATCTGAGCTTCAGTTAATCCGTCCATTGCAAACTCTTGAACTAAGATCTTAAATTGATCAAAAGTCATATTATTAGCAACTATCTTAGAGCTATCAGGATCATCTTGCCTATCGCGTTCAATAAGGGTTGACATAGCCTGTTTAAGAGATGACAAATCATGAGGGTAATAACCGTCCCAGGTATAATCTATACCCTTTTCTATCCATCTCTTTTCAAAATCAAGCAATTCTGATGAAGCACTGCGAGGCAACCTAAGGTCATTTCTATTCGCTATAAACAGTTCTTTATGTAACATATAAATCCTCCAATCATTTTACCAATAAAGGTGAGCTGATCACATTTTCAGAATATAAATGTAATTTTAAATATTTATACCATTCTGGATGAGATAAAGAATATTTAGCTATTAGATTTTCTACTAACAAACTATCTTTCTTCCTAATATCCTCGTGGTTAGACTCTATACATAAAATAGGGTAAACATTAGATAATGAAACGATGTTACCATCATTTGGTTTACCCCTTGGCCGCAGATTCTGAGTGCAACACCTGAGTTTCCCTGTAAGGTATTGCGCTCATGTCATACTCAGAACTCAGCATTACTGATCGTGCCACTATCCAGGTTTGTCTCTCTCAAGGCCTGAG
>Ga0114912_1000006_pt1 | contig 180657 bp, 124 predicted proteins | sample MalvirDeepMed_51_FD_89713 | JGI IMG/M metagenome (GOLD analysis project Ga0114912, IMG submission 89713) | Marine viral communities from the Global Malaspina Expedition - Malaspina viral metaG DeepMed_51 | ecosystem: Environmental > Aquatic > Marine > Oceanic | place: Mediterranean Sea...
GTGGTGGACCGCCGGTGCGGTGGTGTCCGGCGCCTTCTTCGGTGACAAGGTCTCGCCGCTGTCGGATACCACCAATCTGGCGCCGGCGGTGACGGGTGTGAATCTGTTCGCGCACATCCGCAACATGATGCCGACCACCATTCCCGCCATGCTGATCGCACTGGTGATCTACCTGATCGCCGGCAACCTGCTCGCCGCCGGTCAGGTGCTGGATCTCGAGCGCATCACCGCCATCACCGAAGGGCTTTCCGGACACTTCACCTTCAATCTGTGGGTGCTGATGCCGCCGCTGCTGGTGATGACACTGGCCGTTGCGCGCATGCCGGCACTCCCGGCGCTGTTCGTCGGGGTGCTGGCCGGGGCGGTCGTGGCATTCGGCGTACAGGGCGAGGCGGTCAAGGCGCTGTTCGGCTATATGCAGGGCGGCTACGCCTTGAGCACCGGGGTGAGCGAGATCGACAGCCTGCTCAATCGCGGCGGCATCATGTCGATGGCCTGGGTCATCCTGCTGGTGATGATCGCACTGGCCTTCGGGGGCTTGCTGGAAATCATCGGCTGTCTGGAGGCGCTGTGTGCCGCAGTGCTGGTCAAGGTGCGCGGTATCTTCGGTCTGCAGGTCGCGGCCAGTTCCACGGCGGCGCTGACCAATGTCATCGCGGGCGACCCCTACCTCTCGATTGCCCTGCCGGGACGCATGTACGCGCCGATCTATCGAGGTGAGGGATACTCGACGCTCAATCTGTCTCGCTCACTGGAAGAGGGCGGCACGCTGATCTCGCCGCTGATTCCCTGGAATGCCGGTGGCGCGGTGGTGGTCAGCTCATTGGGGCTGATGGCCGGTGGCGCGGGCATGGAGGGGCTGCTCTACATTCCGCTGGCCTTCGCCTGCTGGCTGTCACCGTTGCTGGGGCTGCTCTACACCCTGCTTGGACGCTTCATCATTCGGGCCGATGATGATGAGCGCGCCGAATGGCAAGCCAGGGGACATGCCGTGACAACGCTGGCCCATCTGCGTCAGCAGCAGGCCGAGGGCCTGGCGGGACTGCAAGCCGCCACGCCCGAGGTGCGCTGACAGTCTGCTCGGCATGAGTGCTCTAAGACTTCATGCTCAGGTTCATGAGCAAGTCGACTCGCGCAGGAAGACGGCACAAACCATCTGGAGGTGCAGACGACTTCGGGGCTACCCTTCAGATGTTGCCACGTGAATGAGCGCATGCAGTGCAGGGGGCTCTGCGGGAAGTCCCGCCAGGCCATGCCAGGGTTTGCCCTGGTGCCATAAGCACAAGGCCCCGTTGGGCTGCATGCCACCTTCAGCTGCGGGTCGAGAGCGGAGAGCGTTCACGTCAGGTCCACGACTGCCACTCCAGTCACGGGTTTGGTCAAAAGGGCAATGATGACACAGGGGAACAGTGCGCCACCTCCAGGCCGGGAGCGGGTGCCAGCAGGACTACAAGGCTGATCGTCGCAACAGGAAGCGCCGTGCTGCTCAATATCGGGATGGTGCAATACCGTCTTCTTCACGGCACGGCAGTTTCCGCAGGAAGGTGTCACACGACCACGCAAGCTCAGGCTCGCGTGGTTTTTTTGTGCCTGTCATTCACTGCAGGAAGGCTCGGGCGGCTTTCGTCGGCTCAGCCCAGTGTCGCCCCCATCGCCGCCAGCAGCATGGGCAGATAGAGGAAGGCGGCGAGCGTCGAGCAGAACACCAGCGTGGCCACGTACTCCGGCTCACGCCCGGCCTTCTGGGCGAACATGTAGTTGTAGACCGCCACCGGCATGGCCATCTGCATGGTCAACACGTGCAGCGCCAGCGGGGGCAGGTCCAGCAGGGTGCCGATCCCCCAGGCACACAGGGCGGCAAAGGGAATGCGCAGGACACTGAAGCCCACGCCCGCGGCCAGATTCTTGACGCGAATGCTGGCCAGCGACACGCCCAGGGTGATCAGCATCAGCGGCACGGTGAAGCCGGAGATCAACTCCAGGCTGTTGGCGACGAAGCGCGGCATGTGCACATCGCAGAGCAGCATGAGGGTGGCGACGATGCTGGCCCAGATGGTCGGCGAGCGCACCACGCTGCGCAGCGGGTTGCCGCTGGTGCTGGCAAGCCAGGCGCCGAGGGTGAACTGCAGCAGTGACATGGTGACCATGATGGTGATGGCGTAGGCGAAGCCGGCCTGACCGAAGGCGTAGAGCGAGACGGGCAGACCCATGTTGCCGACGTTGGAGAATAGCAACGGCGCCACCGCAACCTTCCAGGGCTTGCCGATCAGGCGCGCGAAGGGCCAGCTCAGCGCCAGCAGCAGGGCCATCACGGACAGCGTCGCCAGGCCCGTACGCAAAAAGCTCGAGTTGTCGATCTCGGCGCTGCCCAGCGCATTGAGGATCAGCGCCGGCGTGCCGATGTAGAGCACCAGCCGGGTGACGAAGGCCATCGGGTAGTCGTTGCCCAGCCTGACCCAGAAGAAGCCGATGGCGGCGCCACACAGTACCGGTGCCATCACCGCCAGCAATTCCATCAGCATATTCTCAACTCCCTTCCTCAGGCGCGCGCTTGCATGGATCAGTCGTCATCCGGCGCCTGATCGCACGATATCGGTGTCTAGCATACCTGCCCGCAGGGGCTTCGGTGTAGCGCCAGTGGCGGGCAGCCACTATTCGCAGCAGCTCTGCGCGGGCCGTCGAGATGTCGCTTTTGCCTGCCGATGTCGCATTCGCGCTGCGGGGTGACGCTGACAAGCAGTTTGCCGCAGGGGGGCAGGGCTAGTATCGGGTCAAGACAGCCACCCATGGCCTTGGCGCCGGCTGACTCGACAGGATTTGAGCGAACAGACGAACACTGATCACCCTTCATCGATCCACTCCAACAACAACGATCCGCTTACCGGAGGCGCGCAATGTCTCAGCAACATGGCTACACCCGTGATGACCGACTGGCCAGACTCGACCCTGCACTGGCCGAGGCCATCCTCGAAGAGACAGCGCGTCAGGAAGCGCATATCGAGCTGATCGCCTCCGAGAACTATGCAAGCCCGCTGGTGATGGAGGCTCAGGGCAGCCAGCTGACCAACAAGTACGCCGAAGGCTATCCCGGCAAGCGCTACTACGGCGGCTGCGAATTCGTCGACAAGGTCGAGACGCTGGCCATCGAGCGCGCCTGTGCACTGTTCGGCTGTGACTACGCCAACGTGCAGCCGCACTCCGGCGCCCAGGCCAACGCGGCGGTGTTCATGGCACTCGTCTCGCCGGGTGACACCATCCTCGGCATGAGCCTGGCGCATGGCGGCCACCTGACCCACGGCGCGGCACCCAACTTCTCCGGCAAGCACTACAACGCCATCCAGTATGGCCTGACCGAAAGCGGCGAGCTGGACTACGAGGAGATGGAGCGTCTGGCGCGCGAGCACAAGCCGAAGATGATCATCGCCGGCTTCTCCGCCTACTCGCGGGTGGTCAACTGGCGTCGCTTCCGTGATATCGCCGACGAGATCGGCGCCTGGCTGATGGTCGACATGGCCCACGTGGCCGGTCTGGTCGCGGCGGGTCACTACCCGAGCCCGCTGCCCTACGCCCATGTCGTCACCACCACCACCCACAAGACGCTGCGCGGCCCGCGCGGTGGCCTGATTCTCTCCGCCACCGGTGATGAAGCGCTGCACAAGAAGCTCAATGGCGCCGTCTTCCCCGGCCAGCAGGGCGGCCCGCTGATGCACGTCATCGCCGCCAAGGCCGCGGCCTTCAAGGAAGCGATGAGCCAGGACTTCGTCAGCTATCAGGCCCGCGTGATCGCCAACGCCCGCGTGATGGCCGAGGTCTTCATGGCGCGCGGCTATGACGTGGTCTCCGGCGGTACCGATGACCACCTGTTCCTCGTCTCGCTGATCCGTCAGGGCGTGACCGGCAAGGACGCGGATGCCTCACTGGGCCGCGCCCATATCACCGTCAACAAGAACAGCGTGCCGAATGACCCGCAGAGCCCCTTCGTGACATCCGGGCTGCGCATCGGCACTCCGGCCGCCACTACGCGCGGCTTCGGCGAGGCGGAATGCGAGGCGCTGGCCGGCTGGATCTGTGATCTGCTCGACGCGCTGTCCACCGGCGAGAGCGCCAAGGTGGAGGCCGAGGTGCGCGGCAAGGTCGAGGAAGTCTGTGCCCGCTTCCCGGTCTACGCATCGCACAGCGTGACCGACCCCGCCGCGCTTGCCTGAACAAGGCGCTGGCGAGAGACAACGATAACAACGACACATGCCGCAAGCGCAGAGACATCACTCGGGTGACAACAACAGACATCACTCGGGCGAGAGCACCGGACAGCGCTTGCGGTGGCAAAGATGTGAGGAGGGTGGCAAATGCAGCGTTACTCGGGATTCGGGCTGGTCAAGCATGCGCTCAGCCACCATGAGAACTGGCAGAAGGTCTGGCGTAGCCCAGAACCCAAGAAGGAATACGACGTCGTCATCGTCGGTGGCGGCGGGCATGGTCTGGCCACGGCCTACTACCTGGCCAAGGAGCACGGCATCACCAATGTCGCGGTGATCGAGAAGGGCTGGTTGGGCGGCGGCAACACCGCGCGCAACACCACCCTGGTGCGCTCCAACTATCTGTGGGACGAGGCGGCGGCGCTCTACGAGCACTCCATGAAGCTGTGGGAAGGCCTGTCCCAGGATCTGAACTACAACGTGATGTTCTCCCAGCGTGGCGTGCTCAACCTGGGCCACACCCTGCAGGACATGCGTGACATCCAGCGCCGCGTGAATGCCAACCGTCTGCAGGGCATCGATGGCGAGGTGCTGGACGCCCAGCAGGTGCAGGAACTGGTGCCGGCGATGGACTGCTCGAGCCGCGCACGCTACCCGATCCTCGGTGCCTCCTGGCAGCCGCGCGGTGGCGTGGCACGTCACGACGCCGTGGCCTGGGGCTTCGCGCGCGGTGCCGACAGCCTCGGCGTCGACCTGATCCAGCAGACCGAGGTCACCGGCTTCCGCAAGCAGGATGGCGCCATCGTCGGGGTGGAAACCTCGCGCGGCTTCATCGGTGCCAAGCGTGTCGGCGTGGTCACCGCCGGCAACTCCGGCGTGATGGCCGAGAAGGCCGGCTTCCGCCTGCCGCTGGAATCCCACCCGCTGCAGGCGCTGGTCTCCGAGCCGCTCAAGCCGATTCTCGACACCGTGGTGATGTCCAACCACGTCCACGGCTATGTCAGCCAGTCGGACAAGGGCGACCTGGTCATCGGTGCCGGCATCGACGGCTACGTGGGCTACGGCCAGCGTGGCAGCTACCCGACCATCGAGCACACCCTGCAGGCCATCGTCGAGATGTTCCCGATCTTCTCGCGGGTGCGCATGAACCGTCAGTGGGGCGGCATCGTCGACACCTGCCCGGACGCCTGTCCGATCATTTCCAAGACGCCCGTGAAGGGGCTCTATTTCAACTGCGGTTGGGGGACCGGTGGCTTCAAGGCCACGCCGGGTTCCGGCAACGTCTTTGCCTGGACACTGGCCAAGGGGCGCACCCATCCGCTGGCAGAACCCTTCTCCTATGACCGTTTCAACACGGGCAAGCTGATCGACGAACATGGCGCCGCTGGCGTCGCGCACTGAACCTGCCGTCAGGAGACGACCGACCATGATGCATATCTTCTGTCCCTACTGCGGCGAGCTGCGCGAGGAAGAGGAATTCCACGTCAAGGGCCAGGCGCATATCGAGCGCCCGAAGGACCCCGAAGCCTGCTCCGATGCCGAGTGGGGGGATTATCTGTTCTTCCGCAACAACCCGCGTGGCGTCCACCACGAGCTGTGGATTCACGCCGTGGGCTGTCGCAAGTATTTCAACATCACCCGCCACACCGTGACCTACGAGATTCTCGAGACCTATCGCATGGGCGAGCAGCCCACCATCACCGGTGAGACGAAAGCCGATCCGACCACGCAAGCCAAGGGGGTGAGCGCATGAGCCAGCAAGACAACCAGACCGCCGCTGCCCCGCGCCGTCTCGCCTCGGGTGGACGCATCGACCGCGCCACGCCGCTGACCTTCACCTTCAATGGCAAGCGCTATCAGGGCCTGGCAGGCGATACCCTCGCCTCGGCACTGATGGCCAACGGCCTCGACGTGCTCAACGCCAGCTTCAAGTATGCGCGTCCGCGCGGCCTGGTCGCCGCCGGTGCTGAAGAGCCCAACGCCATCCTGCAGCTGGGCAGCACCGAAGCCGGCCAGGTGCCCAACGTGCGTGCTACCCAGCAGGCGCTTTACGACGGCCTGGAAGCCCACGCCGTCAGCGGCTGGGTCAAGGCCCAGAAGGACCTGATGAGCCGCTTCCTGCCGCAGGTCGGCAAGCTGGGCGGCAAGTTCATGCCGCCGGGCTTCTACTACAAGACCTTCATGGCACCGGCCTCACTGTGGATGACCTACGAGAAGTACATCCGCAAGGCCGCCGGTCTCGGGCGTTCTCCGCTCGAGGAGGATCCGGACATCTATGATCACCTGCATCAGCACACCGATGTGCTGGTGATCGGCTCCGGCCCGGCGGGCCTGATGGCGGCGCTGGTCGCGGCCCGCAGCGGCGCGCGCGTCATCCTGTGTGACGAGCAGGAAGAGCTGGGTGGCTCACTGCTCTCCATGTCGGCGGACTGCCTCGATCATACCCTGGATGGCCAGCCTGCCATCGAATGGCGTGACGCGGTGCTTGCGGAAATCGAAGCCTGCGAGGATGTGCAGCTGCTGCCGCGCACCACCGCCAATGGCTATCACGATCACAACTTCGTGACCCTGCATGAGCGCCGTACCGAGCATCAGGCCGACCTCGCGCCCTTGAATGCCCGTGGTGCGCGTCAGGCACGTTCACGCCTGCACCGCGTACGCGCCCATCGCGTCATCATGGCCACCGGCGCCCACGAGCGGCCACTGGTCTACAGCCACAACGATGTGCCGGGCAACCTGCTGGCCGGTGCCGTCACCACCTATCTGACCCGTTACGGCGTCGCCGCCGGTGACAAGCTGGTGCTGTCGGTCAACAACGACCACGCCTATCGTGCGGCGCTTGCCTGGGCGGCAGCCGGCCGTGAAGTGGTCGCGATCGCCGATGCGCGTCCGGCGCCCTCCGGCGTGATGGTCGAGGCGGCGCGTGCTGCGGGCATTCGCATCATCGCCGGCGCCGCCGTGATCGAGGCCAAGGGCGAACGCCGCGTGACAGGCGCGCGCATCGCGGCCATCGATATCGACGCCTTCAGCGTGACGGGGGCAGTGGAAGAGCTCGCCTGCGACACCATCGCAAGCTCCGGCGGCTACAGCCCGGTGGTTCACCTGGCGGCGCACACCGGCGCGCGTCCGGTATGGAGCGACGAGATCCACGGCTTCCTGCCCGCGCTGGGCGCACCGATGCTCAAGGGCTTCGATGCCTGCGGCGCCGCCAATGGCAGCTTCGCGCTGGAAGATGTGCTGGTCGCGGCCTATGCCAGCGGTGTCGCCGCGGTGGAAGCCTGCGAGTTCGAGACCGCCCAGGCCGAGGTGCCTGCGGTCTCCGAGCTTGCAGAAACGCCGATGCTGCCGCTCTATCAGGTGCCGCATGACAAGCCCACCGCACGTGCGCCCAAGCAGTTCGTCGATCTACAGAACGACGTCACCGCCGCCGGTATCGAGCTCGCCACCCGCGAAGGCTTCGAGTCCATCGAGCACGTCAAGCGCTACACCGCGATGGGCTTCGGCACTGACCAAGGCAAGCTGGGCAACATCAACGGCATGGCGGTCGCCGCGCGCTGTCTGGGGCAGACCATCCCCGATACCGGCACCACCGTGTTCCGCCCCAACTACACGCCGGTGACCTTCGGCGCCATCGTCGGCCGTCACTGCGGCGAGCTGTTCGACCCGATCCGCTACACCGCGATGCACGAATGGCACGTAGCGCAGGGCGCCAGGTTTGAGGATGTCGGCCAGTGGAAGCGCCCCTGGTACTACCCGCAAGGCAATGAGGACATGCATGCCGCGGTCGAGCGCGAGTGTCTGGCGGTGCGCGAGAAGGTCGGCGTGCTGGATGCCTCGACCCTGGGCAAGATCGACATCACCGGTCGCGATGCGCGCGAATTCCTCAACCGCATCTACACCAACGCCTGGGCCAAGCTGGGCGTCGGCAAGGCGCGCTACGGCCTGATGTGTCACGACGACGGCATGGTGATGGACGACGGTGTCACCACCTGTCTGGCCGAAGACCACTTCCTGATGACCACCACCACCGGTGGCGCGGCCTCGATCCTGGAATGGCTGGAACTGTGGCACCAGACCGAATGGCCGGAACTGGACGTGCAGATGACCAGCGTCACCGATCACTGGGCGACCCTGACCGTCACCGGCCCCGAGGCGCGCGCGCTGGTCGGCGAGTTGACCGACATCGACCTTGACCGCGACAGCTTCAAGTTCATGGAAGTGCGTGAAGGACTGATCGCCGACATTCCCGGGCGCATCTTCCGCATCTCCTTCACCGGCGAGCTGTCCTACGAGCTCAACGTGCCAGCCAACTACGGGCTGCATGTCTGGAAGCGTTTGTTCGAATGCGGCAAGAAGTACGGCCTCACGCCCTACGGCACCGAGACCATGCACGTGCTGCGCGCCGAGAAGGGCTTCATCATCGTCGGTCAGGACACCGATGGCTCGATCACCCCGGAAGATCTCGGCATGCAGTGGTGTGTCGGCTACAACAAGCCGTATTCCTGGATCGGCAAGCGTGCGCTGTCGCGTCCGGATACCCGCCGCGACGACCGCAAGCAGATGGTCGGCCTGATTCCGACGCGCAAGAAGGCCGGCGATGAGCGCATCGTGCTGCCGGAAGGCTCGCAGATCGTCTTCGACCCCGAGCACGCCATCCCGATGCCGATGGTCGGCCACGTGACCTCCAGCTACTACAGCCCGACGCTGGGACATGGCTTCGCGCTGGCGGTGGTCAAGGGCGGTGCCAAGCGCATCGGCGAGACGGTGTTCCTGCCGCAGGCCGATGGCACGACGCTGGAAGCCGAAATCACCTCACCGGTGTTCTACGACAAGAAAGGGGAGCGCCAGCATGTCTGATGCCACCACACTCGACCCGCAAGCGGGTGCCGCCGTCGATGCGCAGCCGCAGGACATGACAAGTTCCCAGACGTCGGTGATCGACCAGCGCCCGACGCCTGAAGTGCACGCTCAGTGCGCCCGTTCGCCGCTGGCGCATCTGTTCACGGCTCGCGATGACGGCGATGCTGGCGTCGTGCTGCAGGAGAAGGCGTTTCTCGGTCACCTGACGCTGCGCGGTGACCCCGCGCAGCCGGGCTTCGCCGAGGGTGTCGAGGCGGCGCTGGGTCTGGCGCTGCCGTTGACGCCGGCGACCCTCCACCACAATGAGGGCGGTCGCTCGATCCAGTGGCTGTCACCGGATGAGTGGCTGATCCTGGTGCCCGGCGAGGAAGCCTTCACTGTCGAGAAGGCGCTGCATGAGGCATTGTCCGGCCGCTATCAGGTGGTCAACGTCAGCGGTGGCCAGACCGTCATCTCATTGAGTGGCGACCAGGCGCGTCAGGTGCTGATGAAGTCGACGCCGACTGATGTGCACCCGCGTGCCTTCCGGGTCGGACGTGGCGTGCCGGCGGTGTTCGCCAAGGCGACACTGGTGCTGCGCCGCGTCAGCGAGAGCGAATTCGAGCTGGTGGTGCGCAGAAGCTTCGCCGATTACCTCGGCCGCTGGCTGCTGGATGCCAGCGAGGAATTCGGGGTCTGCATCAAGGCCTGATATCTGAGGCCTGAGGTCTGCGTCTGGAGAGATCTGCGTCTGGAGAGAGGTCTGTCACAGGCGCGCGCAATGACCTGAATCGGCTGCCAGGGGCCTTGCCCGGGCCAGGAGGCGGGCTTCAGAAATACTGAAGCCCGCCTCAATAATATTGGTTTGTCGCGCAGGGCCTCGGATGCAACCCTGACGTTGCTGCTTCCAACAATAGATAATCCTTACATGACAGGCACCTACGTATGCGTGATACCTGGATTCTGACCGCCCAATGTCCCAGCCGCATCGGCACGGTGGACGTCGTGACACGCTACCTGCGCGAGCAGGGCTGCTATATCACCGAGCTCAATTCCTTCGATGACCGCCTGTCGGGGCGTTTCTTCATCCGGGCCGAATTTCGTCCGCAGACCGAGGCCGGTGCCCTCGATGACGGCTTCGATGCCGCGAGTTTCGAGCAGGACCTGGGCACGCGTGCCGCCGACTTCGAGATGGACGTCAGCCTGAGTGCGCCGGATGAGCGCATGAAGGTGGTCATCATGGTCTCGCGCTCGGACCACTGCCTGAACGACCTGCTCTATCGGCATCGCATCGGCCAGCTGCCGATGGACATCACCGCCGTCATCTCCAACCATCCGGACATGGCACCGCTGGCCGAGTGGCATGGCCTGCCGTATCACCACCTGCCGATCACCGCCGAGACAAAGGCCGAGCAGGAAGCCCAGGTATGGCAGATCGTGCAGGACACCGGGGCTGAGCTGGTGATTCTGGCGCGCTACATGCAGGTGCTGTCGAGCGACATGTGCGAGAAGCTCTCGGGGCGGGCGATCAACATCCACCACTCGCTGCTGCCAGGCTTCAAGGGTGCGCGCCCCTATCACCAGGCCTACGAGAAGGGCGTCAAGCTGGTCGGTGCCACCGCGCACTACATCAATGATGATCTCGATGAAGGGCCGATCATCACCCAGGGCGTCGAGACGGTGGATCACGCCCACTATCCCGAAGACCTGATCGCCAAGGGCCGTGATATCGAGTGTCTGACCCTGTCGCGTGGTGTGCGTTATCACCTCGAGCGTCGCGTCTTCCTGCATGACAAGCGTACGGTGGTGTTCGGCAACTGAGCCCGGGCTGCGTCCGCCAGTTCACTCCATCCATGAACTTCACCGACTCCACCAACGACGAAGCCCGCGACCTTTCGGTGGCGGGCTTCGTCGTTCATGCGTGTGCGTATGCGCGTCAGCTTCTGCGCAGGCTCCACAGGAAGTAGCTGCCGCCGATCAGCGAGGCCATCAGGCCGGCGGGGATCTCGTAGGGCGACAGCAGCTGGCGGCCCAGCCAGTCGGCCAGCACCATCAACAGCGCGCCGCACAGCACCGCGCCGAGCATGTGCTCGCGGGCGCGGCTCAGGCCCAGCAGGCGTGCCAGATGCGGGGCCAGCAGGCCGACGAAGGACAGCGGGCCGACGATCAGGGTTGCCAGCGCGGTGAGCACCGCCACCGCACCCAGCAGCACCAGGCGGGCGCGGGTCACGCCGATGCCCAGCGCACTGGCGCTCGCCATGCCCAGCGGCAGGATATCCAGCCAGCGCGCCAGCGGACGCACCAGCAGGACCGCGATGATCGCCAGCGCGAGCACGCCGACCGCCGCGGAGAGACCCACGTAATAGGTGGAGCCGGACAGCCAGGCCAGAATCTGCTGACCGCGCGGGTCGCCATCGGCGAGGATGATGCCGCGCACCGCATCGTAGAGCGCCGTGATCGCCACCCCGCACAGCAGCACGCGTTCGGGAATGAAGCCACTGCGATGATTGAGCACCACCAGCAGCGCCAGACAGGCCAGCGCCCCGCAGATGCCTGCGCCCAGCAGGGTCAGTTGCCCCGGCGACGGGACCAGCAGCAGCGTCAGCATCAGGGCGATGGCGGTGCCGCCGCTGATGCCGAGAATCTCGGGGCTGGCCATCGGGTTGCTGGTCAGGCGCTGCAACAGGGTGCCGGCCAGGGCCAGCAGCACGCCGGCGCCTGCCGCCGCCAGTACCCGTGGCAGGCGGAAGTCCAGCACGCTGGTCTGGCCGGCCAGCAACTGTTCGAGCATGTCACTGCCCAGGGTCCAGCCATCGGCGCCATTGCCGACCAGCAGGGCCAGCATCAGGGCCACGCAGACCCCGGCCAGCAGCCAGCCGAGCAGGCGGTCGGGGCGGGGATGACGATGCGTCAGTGACATGCCGTGATGACTGGCGGGGCCAGCCCCTTGCGCCATCTTGAGGCGCGGAATCAGCCACAGCAGCAGCGGCGCGCCGAGGGCCGCCGTCATCGCGCCGGTCGGAATCAGGTTGGGCAGCAGGCCATCGAGGCTGGCGACCACCTGGTCCGTCACCGCCAGCAGCAGCGCCCCGAACAATGGTGCCCACAGCAGGCGCTGGCCCAGGCGGCGCGCGCCCATCAGACGCACGCAGGCCGGCGCGGCCAGGCCGATGAAGCCGATGATGCCCAGTACGCTGACCACGCAGGCGCTCAGAAATACCGCCAGTCCCAGACTCATCAGGCGCAGCTTGCGCAGTGAGACGCCCAGGCTTCTGGCATTGGCCTCGTCGAGGTCCAGCACTGCCAGCGGGCGCATCAGCACCAGCGCCAGCAACATGCCCGGCAGCAGGCGGGTGAGCAGCGTGATCACGCCATCCCAGCTGTTCTGGGCCAGCGAACCTGCGCCCCATACCAGGGTGCCGTGCAGGGCCTCCTGGTTGAACAGCAACAGCACCATGCCCAGCGCGCCGATGTAGAGATTGACCACCAGCCCCGCCAGCACCACCACGGTCGGCGACATGCCTCGCGCCCAGGCCAGCGCGAACACCAGCCCCATGGCGACCAGGCCACCGGCCAGCGCGACCCATTCACGGCCCAGCTGGAAGCCGTCTTCCCCAAGACCCGTGCCGGCCATCAATGCCGGGGCGAACAGCGTCGCCAGCATCATCGCCAGACTCGCGCCACTGGCGACGCCGAGGGTGGTGGGCGCGGCCAGTGGATTGCGCAGCACCTGCTGCATCAGCACGCCGGCCATGCCCAGCGCGCCACCGGCCAGCAGCGCGCAGACCAGACGCGGCCACCAGCTGACATGCGCCACCAGCTGCGCAGAAAGCAGTGCACTGTCTGCCTGGCCGAGACTGGCCGCAGCGCTGAAGTCGGGCGAGGCCCACAGTGCGGTCAGACCCTGCATCAGGCTCAGGCCTTCACGGTTGAGCGCTAGGCTGCCCAGCACCACAAGGGCCAGGGCCAACAGGCTGCAGGCCCGGCCCGGCGTGAGGTGCAGCGGGCGACGGCCTGATGCGGGGCGAGTGCTCATGGCCTGCTCAGTGGTTGCCATCGGTGGTCTCCCCCTCAAGTGTCGCCTCGTCGTCAATCAGATGGCTGGCGAGCAGTGCGGCGAAACGATTGGCCGAGGGCAGGGCGCCGAAGCTCCAGACCGGCGGCAGGAACAGCGGCGCCGAGGCCTGGCTGTTCTCGCGCACGCCCGGCATGGCCTGCCACAGACCGTTATGTGCCAGTGCCTGGTGTCCGCCGGGCGGCAGCGGCTCCACCACCACCATGCGGCCCTTCAGCGTCACCAGTTTCTCGAGACTGACGGTGGCGAAGCCCCAGGCGTTGGTGTCCCCTTGCCAGGCGTTGTCGATGCCCATGCGCTCGATCACGGCCTGGAACAGGCTGTTGTCGCCGAAGATGCGCACATGGCGGTCATCCATGAATTGCACCATCAACAGCGGCAGGGGCGATTGACCCTTGCGTGCCGCCTGCTGGCGCAGCGCGGCGTTGTAACCGGCGAGGCGAGCGGTGCTCAGGCGAATCAGCTGTTCGGCCTGTGGCTCGCGCTGCGTCAGCTTGCCCAGCTGGCGGGTCGCCTTGACCAGTGTCTGCCAGGTGTCGGCGTCCGGGGTATAGATGGCGATGCTGGTGACCGGCGCGATGGCCGACAGGCGCGGCGCGAGGCTGGACAGCATCGGGCTGATCAGGATGTCGGCGGGGGCGAGGGCGGTCAGCTGCTCCAGATTCGGCTGGGTGCGCAGGCCGAGATCCCGCGTGCCCTGCGGCAGCGCCGGTTGGGCCACCCAGCTTGCGTAGGTGGCGACCTGACCCACGCCCATGGCGCGTACCCCGATTCCGGTCAGGGTCTCGGCCAGGGTCCAGTCCAGTGCCACGATGGGGCGATCGACGAAGCCGGCCGGTGGCCGGGCTGTCTGTTTCATCGCAGTCACGGCCGCCGCTGCCTCGTCTGCCACTGCCTCATCCGTCGTGGCAGCGCTGGCGGGACCCACCGCCAGCAGGCTCAGACTGATCAGTGCCAACAGCCACTTCATAGCGGCACCGCGATCTGCTGCTGGCTCTGTGGCGGGGTGATCACCTGCATCTCGACGCCGTAGATATCCTTGAGCGTGGCGGGGTTCATCATCGCGTCGGGCGCGCCTTCGGCCAGCACCTGGCCGCCGTGCAGCGCCACCAGGCGATCGCAGTAACGCGCGGCCAGATTGATGTCGTGCAGCACGATGATGATGCCCAGCCCGAGGGTGTGGCTCAGGTGCGAGACCAGTTCCATCACCTCGATCTGATGGGCGATATCCAGCGCCGCCAGCGGTTCATCCAGCAGCAGATAGCGACTGCCCTGGGCCAGCAGCATGGCCAGCCACACGCGCTGACGTTCGCCGCCGGAAAGGGTATCGACCTGCTGTTCGGCGAAGGCTTCGGTGTGGGTCAGCGCGATGGCGCGCTCGATGGCTTCTTCATCCTCGGGGCCGGGACGGCCGAGCAGGCCGTGCCACGGATAACGGCCGAAGGCGACCAGCTCGCGGCCGGTCAGCGCTTCGGCCGCCGGCAGATGCTGAGGCAGGTAGGCCACCGCCCGCGCGAATTCCCGACTGCCGAACTGCGAGAGCGGGCGATCGTCCAGCGCCAGCTTGCCCCTGGACGGCGTGTTCTGACGCGCCAGCAGCTTGAGCAGTGTCGACTTGCCGGAGCCATTGTGGCCGATCAGGCCATGCACCTGGCCGGGGGCGAAATCGAGAGACTGCGTCTTGAGCAGGCAGCGCTCGCCGAGGTCAAAGCGCAGGTGGTCGAGAGTGAACATGAAAGCATCGTCATCCGTGGTCAGGGCGTCAGGCTAGGGGCGATTCATTCTGGGCGACATGACGCGGAGACGTTCGCCCATCCGTGCTCCGCGGGGCCATCAGTGCTGATCGCCTCTTGCTGTCGGGCTGTCATCACGCCGGCTTCGTCGTCGCGCCTTGCCGGGCGCGGTTGACGTGCGCTGCGCGGCCAGCGGCGAGTTCGTGGTGTCCTGTTGGCAGGCGGAGCAGTCGCGACTGACTTCATTGCGATAACAGCCCGCCGCGGCCAGGCGCATCTCGCAGTGCTGCTGCGCCTGGGTGACGTAGCGGCCCGCCATGCGCTCGGACACGCCGAGTCGCTCGCCGATCTCGCGCTTGGTCAGGCCCTCGAGGCGATACCAGGTCAGGGCGAGGCGAAAATGGCCCGCCAGCTCGGAGAGTGCCGCATCGACGACCTGCAGCTTCTGGCGGCGCGCCAGGCTCCTCTCCGGGTCCAGGTGGGCGGCCGCCACGCGCTCATCGCCCTCGGACACCGATTCGAATTCCGGTGCGCGGGACTGGTGGCGGTGGTGGTCGATGATCAAATTGCGTGCGATGCGAAACAGCCAGGCGCGCGGGTTGGCGGGCCAGTCCCCGGTCAGGCGCAGACGCAGATAGACCTCATGGCTGATGTCTTCCGCCAGCTCATGCGAGCCCAGCTGGCGCACCAGAAAGCCTGTCAGCTCGTGACAATGCTCGGCAAACAGCTGGTCCAGCGAGTGACGGTATTGCTGTGCAGCACAAGCCTGCAGCTCAGCGGGCGTTTCAGCTTCTGGCCCGTGTGCGTCAGGCGTTCGCTCATCCGTGTCGCGATGAGGCCGAACTGGGGGCTTGGCGTGAGAGGACATCCACGGCTCGCAATGAGATCTGTCGTGATGGGAGGGTAATGGTATTGTTGTTACGAATCATTATCAATGATTGAGTGTCAGGCACGCCAAGGACCGCCCCCGTGCATGACGAGGGCGGTCCCGGTGCTGCTTGGTCGTAGTTAGCTGGTCGTAGTTAGCTGGTCGTAGTTAGCTGGTCGTAGTTAGCTGGTCGTAGTTAGCTGGTCTTGGCTGACGGGTCGTAGCTGACGGGTCGTAGCTGACGGGTCTTAGCTGACGGGTCGTAGCTGACGGGTCGTAGCTGACGGGTCATGGCGATCACCAGGTCATCGCGACCTGGTGATCGCCAAGCGTCACCGTCTAGCGGCGGGCGAAGGCCGCGATGGGGTTATCCAGCTCGCCCTTGAGCTGCAGGGCGCCGGACGGATCGGTGAGATCGACCATCTGCTGGTTGTTGCGCAGCTGCAGGCGGTTGAGGCACGACAGCGTGAAGCGCGGCGCGAACAGATCATGACGCGCGAACTTGTCGGCCATCTCCGGATGGGCATCCTGATAGTCATGGATGCAGGCCGCGACGCGAGACCAGAAGGCCTCTTCCGTCATCACCTGCTCGCGCACCAGCAGCGGTACCGCGAAGCGGAAGATGCAGTCGAAGACATCGGTGAGCAGCGACAGGATGCGGATCGGTTCCGGCACCTCGACCACCAGACGCTCGACCCCTTCCGGCAGTTCGAGTGCGCGCGTCTCCTCGGTGGCGAACAGCGCTGCTTCCTCGGCGATGTCCTTCATCAGCGCACCACATGGCACGCCATCGCGCAGACGCATGATCAGGTTCTCGCCGTGCGGCATGAACACCAGGTCGTGCTTGAAGTAGCAGTGCAGCAGCGGCGTCATGTAAGCCGTCAGCCACTTGTCGATCCACGCTTCGGCGCCGATGCCGGAGCGCTCGATAAGCGCCGGCAGCAAGGCCTTCTCATCGTTGTCGACATGCAGCAGCGCGGCCATGGTCATCAGGCGCTCGCCCTCGTCCTTGACGTCTTCCGGGCTCTCGCGCCACAGGCTGGCCAGCATCTTGCGATAGCCGACGGCCGCAGGGTCCGCGTCTTCCAGCACATCATCCCGATAACCGATGGCCGCGACTTCACGCAGCAGGCGGAAGCCCCACTTCTCGAAGGACGGGTCCGAATCGATCAGGCCCTGCAGCCACTGATTGATGACCGGAGTGGCACGCATGTAATAGGGCGACAGGCCGCGCATGAAGCCCATGTTGAGGATCGACAGCGCCACCTTCACATAGCGGCGATTCGGCTGATTGCGGTTGTAGAGCGTGCGGATCGACTGCTGCGCCTGATAGCGGTCCTCCCCCAGGCCGAGACAGACGATGTGCTGGCTGGCGATCTCGGCGGCGAAGGTGATCGCCAGCTTGTGGCTCCACTGCCACGGGTGCACCGGCATCATCAGGTAGTCGGAGGGCGCAAGGCCCTTCTCGGTCAGCTGCTGCTCCAGACGAGCAAGCTCGGCTTCGCCCAGCTCTTCCTCGAGCAGACGACGCGGATCGAGACCATCCACTGCCGAGTAATGGGCATTGTCGCGATGCACGGCGATCCACACCAGCGCGAAGGGCTGGGCGGCTTCCGGCGCGTAGGCGCGATAGTCCAGCGCATCGAAGCCCATGCGGCCATTGTTGGCGACGAAGCACGGATGGCCTTCGCTCATCGCCGATTCCAGGGTCTGGAAGGAGGCACCTGCCAGCACGCGGGCGGACTGATTCTCGCGCACGGCGCGCTGCATCTTCCAGGCGCTGGAGGCAAGCGTGGCGCTGACCTCCTCGAGATAGACCGGCAGCAGACGCGGCGGAATCTCCAGCACGTCGTTGAGTTCCAGAATCAGCTCACGCGCGTCCAGCGGCAGGGCGTTGCCGTCGGCATCCAGACGCTGGATAGAGGCGGCATCGATCAGCCAGTGATCGAGCTGGAAACGGCGCGCCACGAAGCGATATTCCGCCGCGCGGCGGCTGACCGGCGGCGTGTCGCTGACCTGCGCCGCCAGCGGCAGGCGGAAGTGATGCCAGTTGTCATGGCTCTGGCAGGCGGTGCGGGTGCCGCAGTCATCGGCGCATTGCGGGTGGATCAGACGCTCGTGGCTGAACTCGGCCAGCGCCTTGCGCACCAGCAGGCGATTGGCCTGCTGCCAGTCCGGGCCGGTGAGATGCTGGCTGGCTGCGGCCGGGTTGGCGGTCACGCCGCGGTCCAGACGCGGGCTGCGGCTGGCCAGGGCGGCGCGGAAGTCCTGCGGGGTGCAGAAGCACAGGCGCGCCGGCTTGCCGTCGAGATCCAGCGGGCCATGGTCGACGAAGCCCACCGCGGCATTCAGCGGATGAATGGCGCGATTGCGGCTGTCCGGCTCCACCACCACACGGGTCACGGGACGGACTGCATCTTCCCCTTCATCGGCATGCTCATCGCGGAACTGGCCGGCGAAGATCATCGTCATGATCGATTCGATCACCGCCCGCGAGAAGCCGCTGATGGGGGCCTGGTCCTCGCTGCGCGGCGCGACGAGGAAGTGCATGCCGAAGTCGCCGGGCTGCACACTGTAATGCTTGCCGAGCGGGTCGTGCGCCGGGTCATAGAGCTCGACCAGAAAGGCCGGCTGGTCATTGTAGAAACCGACCCAGCCCTGGGCGTGCTGGCTGTCTTCCAGGCCCTGGTAGAAGTCGTACTTGGTGGTGATGAGGTCATCACTCATGCCCCAGAAGCTGGCGCGTTCGCCGCTGGTCCACTCATCCACCATCGCCATGTCGGCGGCAAGGTCGAGCGGGCGCAGCGCGAATTCGGCGCGCTCGCTCGTGCTGTCGTCCTGCGGCTTGCGCAGGCGCGCCTGGGCTTGCTCCAGCTCCACCGCGCGGCGGGTGAAGCGCGTTCCCGGTGCCGGGCTGAGCAGATCGAGTGGTGCCGGCACGGCGAGTGAGGTAGTCCCGAATATCTGTTGTGACGGGGTCGCCGCACTGTGAGAACTTGCCGCGCTGCTGGACTGTTCGGCGCTTGCGGCGCTGGTGATGTCGACTGGCATGTTCATGCGGTGGTCTCCCGGTGTTGCGGTGCAGCGGTGTGAGTCGTGTCGGCCTGGGTGTCAGAGACGGTGCCGATAGAAGAGCTGTCGGTAGAGGCGGTGCCGGCGTGAATATCCGTCTCGCCGTAGGGCAGGTGTGCGGCGGGCAGCGGTGTGAAGCCATTGCCGCTGCCCTTTTCACTGCCCGGAGTACCGAAGCTCTGGAAGGCGATGCGGCGCTCGATGGTATAGACCTCACGACCGGTGATGGCGCGCAGGATGCAGCTGTTGCGATAGCAGGCCATGCCCAGGTCTGGTGCAGCCAGCGAGTGGGTATGCAGCTCGGCATTCTGGACGAAGATCTCGCCGGCGAACGGTGATTGATCGCCCTCGTTGCCGTCGGCATCCGCGGTGCTTTGCGTGTCGACGGCGTAGAAGCGACCGACGGCGTAGCGGCCTTCCTCGTCACGACGAATGCGCGATTCGATGCTGCGCAGGAAGGGCGGCGCCACGTAGTGATAGCCCGTGGCCAGCACCACGGCGCTGGTGTCATGGCGCCAGGCCTGCTGCTGTTCGCGCTGATAGAGCCCCAGCGTGAAGTCGCCGTTGGTCTCTTGCTTGTTCAGCGAGGTCAGTTCGGTATTGGTCATCAGGGTGGTAGGCACCACGCCTTGCAGCTGCTTGGCATAGAGAGTGTCGTAGATCTCGTCGATCAGCTCGAGATTGATGCCCTTGTAGAGGCCCTTCTGGGTCGCCAGCAGGGTGTTGCGCTGCTCGCGCGGCAGGGCGTGGAAGTAATCGATGTAATCCGGCGAGGTCATCTCCAGCGTCAGCTTGCCGTATTCCAGCGGGAAGAAGCGCGGCGAGCGCGTGATCCAGTTGAGCTGGTAGCTGTGCTGGTCGATCTCGCGCAGCAGGTCGAGATAGATCTCGGCGGCGCTCTGGCCGGAACCGATGATGGTGATGGCCGGCTGGGAGGTCAGCTCCTCCTTGCGCGCCAGATAGTGGGCGTTGTGGCACACGCGGCTGCCCGCGACCGGCACCACGTCACGCACGGTATCGGCGGCTTTCGGCAGGTAGGGCTGGGTGCCGGTGCCCAGCACCAGCTTGCGTGCGCGATAGGCGAAGGCTTCGCCGGTGCTGGGGCGAGTGCCGCGCACGACATAGATGTCGCCGACATGCTGGATGTCCTGGACGTCGTGATCGAAGCGCAGGCAGCTCAGCTCGCGCGCCGCCCACTGGCAGTACTGGTTGTACTCGCGGCGTAGCAGGAAGAAGTCTTCGCGGATGTAGAAGTTGTAGAGCTTGTCATGCAGCTTCAGATAGTTGAGGAAGCTGAAGTGGCTGGTCGGGTCGGCCAGCGAGACCATGTCCGCCATGAAGGGCGTCTGCATGCTGGCATCTTCCAGCAGCATTCCCGGGTGCCAGTCGAACGCGGCCTTGCGCTCGAGGAAGACGCCGTTCACGTCGCCCAGCGGCTCGCTCAGGCAGGCAAGGCTGAGGTTGAAGGGGCCGATGCCGATGGCAACGAAGTCCAGCACATCATCGCGCGCTTCCAGAGTGTCTGTGACGTGAGGGTTCGAGGTGTCATGCATGACGGCTTTCCTTGGCTTCTGTGGTGTGACTGCGACGGCTGGCGGTCGGAATGTCGGCCAGTGGTGCGCCATGGTTCGGTTGGGCGGTGGTGCTGACGGCCAGCTGATGCGCCTTGACCAGCGCCTGACCGTGCTGACGGATCAACTCGACCACGGCGGCCAGGTCTTCTTGGCGCGTTTCCGGATTCAGGAGGGTGAACTTCAGGTACTGACGGCCCGAGACCTTGGTGGCGGCGACGATGGCCTCACCGCTGCGTGACAGGCGCTTGCGGATCTCGCGGTTCAAGGCATCCCACTGCTCGGCACCGAGAGTCTCTTCAGTGGCGTCATGGAAGCGGAACACCAGGGTGCTGAGCTCCGGGGCCTGGACGACATCGATATCCGGCGCCGCCTCGAGCAGCTGGTAGCCCTCGCGGGTGAGGTCGATCACGCAATCGAGCATGTCGCCGAGGGCATCGGCACCCATCAGGCGCAGTGTCATCCACAGTTTCAGGGCGTCGAAACGACGCGTGGTCTGCAGACTCTTGTTGACCTGATCCGGCGTGCCTTCGCGGGCCTGAAGCTCCGGGTTGAGGTAGTCAGCGTGATAGGTGACGTGGCGCAGCTGGGTGCGATCACGTACCACGCAGGCACTGCAGCTGACCGGCTGGAAGAAGGTCTTGTGGTAATCGATGGTGACGGAGTCCGCCATTTCGGTGCCCTTGAGCCAGTGACCGTGGCGGCGCGAGGTGATCAGGCCGCCGCCGTAGGCGCCATCGACATGGAACCAGATGCCACGGGCGTGGCATTCACGACCGATGGCCTGCAGCGGGTCGATGCTGCCGAAATCGGTGGTACCGGCAGTGGCGACCACGGCCATCGGGATCAGGCCTTCGGCGCGGGCATTGTCGAGGGCGTCACGCAGGGCCACGGGGTCCATGCGACGACGCTCATCCACGGCGACCGGGACGACGGCGTTGTGGCCGAGGCCGAGTAGGGCACAGGCCTTCTGCAGACTGAAATGGCTGATGCCGGAGGCGAAGACGCGCAGGCGTCCGGCTTCCGGCGGCAGGCCGTGGGTCTGGTTGCCGGGGTGGTTGGGCAGCTTCTCGCAGACCGCATCACGGGCCAGCAGCAGTGCCATCAGATTGGATTGGGTGCCGCCGCTGGTGAAGATGCCATCGGCGGTCGGTCCCAGGCCCAGGCGCTCGGTGGTCCAGTCGATCAGGCGCTGCTCGATCAGGGTGCCGCCGGCGCTCTGGTCCCAGGTGTCGAGTGAGGAATTGATCGCGCCCAGCAGGCTCTCGGCCCACACGCCGGGCAGCACGACCGGGCAGTTGAGATGCGCGATGTAGCGGGGATGATGGAAGTAGACGGCATCCTTCAGGTAGAGCGACTTGAGCTCCTCCAGACCGGCTTCGAGGTTCTCGAGGGGCGTCTCGAGATCGAGGTCGGCAAAGGCCGGACGCAGGGCCTCCGGGGTGATGCCACTGAACGGCTTTTGAACACTGTCGAGCTGTTCAGCCACCAGCTGGCTGATGCGGTCCATGCCTGTCTGCCAGGCATCCATGTTGGCAGGCGAGAACAAGGCGGCGCGCGGCGAGCTGGACAGTGAGCGCGCACAGGCGTCGGTCTGGGCGTCAGACACGGAGGATCCTGCGGCAGCGCCGTAGGTGGCGGCGGAATCTTGAAGGCTGTGCATTACATAACCTTATGCGAATGTTCGCAGATAAAGACTTGGAAGAGACTCGCAGCCAGCTGGGACAGATGGCTCAGGTGCGAGGACCAGTCAGGACATTCATCAAGTGCCGCGTTTGCGGTCGTTGTTGTTGGTGAAGCTGTTGGTGAAGCTGTGGGTCAAGCCATTGGCAAAGCGGTCGGCGTGGTCAGTCACGTCTGCCGTGGGCATCGGCAGAGTGAGTCGTCACCGAGCGCCCCTGTGTCGGGCGTTCCCTGTGTCCGGCAATCCCGGTGGCCGGCATCCCCGGTGTCATGTGCTGGGCGCGCCAGAGCTATCAGACGATGAGTGGTTCAGGGCGATGGTGCCGGCGACATCCTTGCCGCCGGCGGGTCGTGCGGGACGATTCAGAATCGACGGACTGCGGAGTTTTCGAAATCAGAAATCATAAGTCAGGCTGGCCGTGATGCTGCGTTCTGCGCCGTAGTAGCAGAAATCAGTGCTGTTATAGCAGGAGGCTACGTATTCCTTGTCGAGTAGATTGTTGACGTTGAGGCGTGCGCTGACTCCTTGTGCGCCGAGTCTACTCAGGTCATAGCCAATGGTGGCATCTACCAGCGTGTAGTCTGGCACCTTGGCCGTATTGGCATCATCAGCGTAGATATCTGCGTAATAGCGCACGCCAAGGCCGGTGTCGAGACCTGCGAGAAGACCTTCCTTGAAGACATAGTTGCCCCATACGCTGGCCTGATGGCGTGGTATCTGGCTTGCTGTATTACCTTCTGTGCCATCGGCGGCTTCCACATAGGTGACATCGGTGTAGCTGTAGCCGGCCTGCAGAGAGAAGTTATCGGTCAATTGTGTATGTGCTTCGAGCTCTACGCCCTGAGACTGTATTTCACCAATAGGGCGATAGAAGCTCTCTTGAGGGCGCTTGGATGCTACGTTCTCTTGGTTGATACGGAACAGAGAGATGCTATAGCGATCGCGGGTGCCGTGGGGCTGGAATTTCAAGCCGGTTTCGATCTGCTTGCCTTCAGTGGGATCCAGCAGGTTGCCGTTCTCGTCGGCGTAGGAGTTTGGCGAGAATGAGGTCGAATAGCTGACATACGGAGCTATTCCATTATCAAAGGTATACATCAAGCCAGCACGGCCTGACATCTGGGTGTCATCCAGCTCGCTTTTGCTGTCAGTTGTGGTGTTGTTGTTCTCGATGTTGACCCAGTCCTGACGCAATCCGAGCGCCAGATTCCAGCGATCCATGCTCAGCTGGTCTTGTATATAGACGCCAGTCTGATCCAGTTCTCGCTTTTCGTCATAGGAGTAGGTAATCGTACGATTGGAGCTGTTGTTACCACTGGTGACGTCCAGGCTGTCGGCCGATCCCGAATCGTAGGTCGTATCGTTGCTGCGATCCTGGTAGTCGGCACCGATCAACAGAGTGTGGCCGATAGGTCCAGTTGAAAATTTGCTTTCCAGCTGATTGTCCACCGTCCATGCATGCAAGCTCTCGCGACCGCCTGTGTAATAGCGGTTGAGTTCTGTATCCGAGGCCCAGCCGTAGGCATAGACCTGCTCGAGCTCTACATCGGAGCTAAGGTAGCGCAGCTTCTGGCGAGCTATCAGGTTGTCACTGAAGCGGTGTTCGAAGTCGTAGCCGAGCATGCGTTCGGTACGTTCGAAGGTGTCGTAATCGTCATCACCTTCATAGAAATTATTGCCGAGCTTGATGCCGTTACGGCTGTTCACTGTCCCTTCATAGGGTAGGCCGGAGTGATAGCCACCTTCGGGGTCTTTCTGCAAGTAAGCCATCAGCGTGACGGTCGTGCTATCCGTGACATCCATGGTGACCTGTGGCGAGAAGGCATAACGAGACTGCTCCGCAGGGCCGAATTGGGTGTCTTCGGCGCTGGCGAGACCCGTGAGGCGATAGGCGATGCGCTGTTCATCGTCTAGCGGGCCGGTCAGGTCAAAGGCTGCGCCGCGCTGATTGTTATTGCCGACGGTCAGGCGGATCTGCCCAGAATCCTGGAATTCTGGGCGTTTGGACTCCATGGCGACCAAGCCACCGGGAGAAGAGCGCCCGTAGAGTACGGAAGAGGGCCCTTTGACGATTTCGATACTGTCGAGGAAGTAGGGGTCGATGGTCATCGAGCTGTAGGAGCCCGAGTCACCCATCAACTTCAGGCCGTCCAGGAAGGTATTGCTGACACTGCCATCGGAGAAGCCACGCAGCACGATGTAATCATATCGATTCGAGGCCCCTAACTGATTGGTATAAGCTCCGGGTGTGTAGTCCGCTGCGCGCTGCACTGTCTTGGAGCCACGCTTGTCCATATCTTCACGGGTGATGGTAGAGACGGACTGGGGGGTCTCGAGATAGCTGGTATCGGTCTTGGTAGCCGCTGTGGTGGTCACCGTCATGGTGTCGAGGGTCTCGTCCTGAGACTCACGGTGGTCGGCCGCCATGGCCTGACCGGCGAAGGGCAGGCCAAGGCCAATCGCCAGTGCCAGAGGGTGCCTGGGCAGGGTCATCAGCAGGGAGCGAGTGGCTTTATGTGCGGCGGAGTCTTTCATGAGCGCGGTGTTCCATCCGGAATGATTTATATAGGAATGATTCTTGTTCGTCGTTCTCTCCTGTGGGTAGACGTTCAGATGACCGCTTTCTGAACCATGAATGAGAATTATTTTTATCATTCTCTTATGTCGTGGCGTCATGAGGGCTGACCATCGCCGTCATGCTCGTTCTTGCTGGCTGGCGCAGGCCGTTATCCTTGGCTGCTACCGGCACAAAAAAACCGCCCCGTAGGGCGGTTCTGATGACGCGATGAACGTGCTCGCGACGGGATCGCCGCGCTTGTCTGGCGGCGTCGCGCTGTGCTGAAGGTTACTGGTCGACCATCTCGCCCTGCAGCGTGACGGGAATGTCGCCGACCAGCTTGCCGTAGCCCAGCAGGTTGAGCAGGGTGCTGCCGACCTGATTCCTGGCGACTTCTGCACTGTCCAGTGAAATGGGGTCGGCGTTGATGAAGGTCAGGTGGGTGGCATCCTGACGGGTGACCTCCAGCGGCAGGGTCTCGCGGTGGGTGCGGTTGCCATCGGTTGCCGAGAAGGGCACCTGCATGCGCGTCGTCTGACCGGGCTCCAGCGCCGCGATGGCCAGCGGATCAAGATTCAGGGTCAGCGTGGCCAGGCGCATCTGGCTGACGCCGGACAGCCACGGCGGCAGCTCGCCGACCTTGTCGAGCAGATCGGTCTGGCCGACGCTCAAGGGGATGCTCATCTTGCCGTCATCTCCCACGGTGCCGCTCAGGCCATTGAGGTGATGCACGTGCTCCACATTGCCCTGGCTGCCCTGCGCGGTCAGCGTCGCGGTGGCGCCGCTGCTGTCGGGCACCAGCTGCCAGGCGGCCTGTGTCGGCAGGCTGACACCGATACCGCTCATGGCGAAGGCCAGTGCCGCGGCCTTGATCGGGGCACCGAAGCGGCTTTTGGCGGCTGTGGCGGTGAGGCGGCTGGCGGGTTTGCCGGTCGAGCGACGTGCAAGCGTGCGACTCAGGGCGCGGGTCCAGCGAGAGAAAGGCAATGACATGTCATGACTCCTGATGGCCAGGGGCTTGATCGGGCGAGGCCCGCCATGAGCGCCTGGAAAAGATTCGATGCTGCAGATGGGACATTGGACAGGCGGCGGCTCCAAGGGTTCGCGACACTCGTCGCAGCCGGGAGGGGAGAATCGCTATGTTGTTGAGTTTTCGGGCTTTCCCGAGGCTCATGCTTTCGCTATCATATGCGCGCTGCATGGGCCCATAGCTCAGTTGGTTAGAGCACTCGACTCATAATCGATTGGTCGCAGGTTCAAGTCCTGCTGGGCCCACCATGCATGCATGCCAGTGGGGTTCATTCAGCTGATGCTCAAAAGCTTCAGTGCCCCCACAAGTCGCCAATGGCGGCTTTTTTTGTGCCTGCCATTCCGGCCTTTCTTGCTGTTCTTTCTTTCCCTTCTTTCCCCCACCAGTGCATCAATGGCGTGATTTCTCATGGTCCTGAACCACGAACGCCCCATGCCGTGGGGCATGAGGCGTTTTCCTCTGCATTGCCGCGGATCATCCGGTTCGGGTGATCTCTTGCAGGGTCGCTATCACTGAGTCTCTTCTTCCATTTCCTGCTCAGTGTCATTGGCGGCACCGCTGATGGCGTTGCCGGCGGTGGTCAGCGCATTGGCGGTCGCCTGACGAGTGTCCTGCCAGGCACTGGCAGCGGTGTTCTTGGTTTCATCCCAGGCCGCTGCGGCGCTCTTGCGCGTGTCCTGCCACCAGTCGGTGGTGTAGTTCGGCTGCTGCTCGAACTCGCTCACATCCATGTCGAGGTGGATGCGGTATTCCAGGGCATCCAGATCATCGCCCTGTTCGGTCTCGAGGGTGAACTTGCCCGTTTCCACGACGTACTGGTTCTCGTCCAGCCCCATGGAGTCATCGCTTTCGACGACCAGAGCGGCGACCTGCATGTTGTCGTCGAGCAGGATGTCCTCGACTTCACCGATCACGTTGTTGTCATCGTTCTGCAGGTAGACGTCGGCATCCATCAGCTCATCTGCGGAGTAGAGCCCCTGCGGACTAGCCATGGCCATGCTGGTAGTGGACAGCAGCGTGGTCGCGGTGATCGCACCCAGAATCTGTTTGCGGTTCATATTGCTCATGCCGTACTCCTTGCGTGTTGAATCGGTACTTCTGGTCCGGTCCCTCAAGCGCTTCCTTCTCGCTCGTGGCGCAAATGATTCGCCAGAACCATGACCCTACCCACTGAGATCCTGACGAGACCGACAAGTTTCAAGGGGGGAAAGAAAAACTTGTACGAGAATTTCTCTGTCTGTCACATGCAAGGTGTAAAGGGGCAATGTCGTCGTGCCAAGAGAGTGGGCTTTCTGGTGCTCCATAACTGTCGCGAACAGGCCGCCCGCAAGCGCTCTGTCAGCAGGGCTCTGACGAAGGGTTCGAGTAGAGGGGCGAGCAGGGAGATGAGGTGCTGAAGGATTGCATGGATACCAAGGCCCGCGCCGTTCAAGGCAAGAAGTCGAGATGATGCACGTGGATATGTCGCAATCAGTGCGCGTTCAAGGCTTTTTCTGCTCTCTGATTGGCTGCTTGGCGAGTGGAACAAGCTGTTTTGCACGTCATAAGAGGCTTTTTTGTAGCGAAATGTTACACGGCTCTGGCGGGGCGCTCTCGTGCTACAGCGGGCGCATGGGGAGAGGTAAACGCTTGATCAGCGCACACGAAAACGCCTGCCAATGCGTCTACATTAGCTATACAGATACGTTCTGATACGCGTTAAAACTTGTACAAGGTTTTGGAAGTGTCTAACTTTGCAACTGTCGAAGCACGGCGGGGCAGGCAGGAGATCACCTGATACAACATTGATGGAGCCGCAGAGCCGCTTTTTCAATCCCTTGTCAGGTTGCCGCAAGTTTTCACATCGTCATGTCGCCCGCTCCACCGGTTTCGAGCACAAGGTTTTCATCATGGATCTAATGGAGGGCATCGAGATGAACACAGTACGCAAGGTTCCCATGGAGTGTTCACGCTGTGGCAGCAACCGGGTTCACCTCGAAGATTCCCCGGCAGATGATGACATCGTCAGCTGTGCAGAATGTGATGAGTTTCTGGGTGTCTGGTTCATGTTGCGTGATCGCCTTGAAGTCAGTGCCCGCAAGCGAGCTGCGATAGACCCGGCCCTGATGGCGCAGAAGGTGGTCCAGCAGCTGGACGCCTCGGCCTGAAGCAAGCGCTTGTAAGGCCCAGTGTTCGCCAGTGCGTGTGAGGGCGCACAAGAATTTTTACCTCAGTGCCAGTCGGATTCGCTGTTTCGCCCTGGTCGCGGGCTTGTTGCCCGGGGCAGCGCAACCGAATTTCTGGCACTGCAGGTGGAGTCGAGATTTCCGTGATACCGCTGACGACTGTTCAGCGTCCTGGTCGACCTGCGGCGAGCCGCGTTGCTTCCGCGATAGGTCCTGTTCTGCCTGAGAGTGTTTTCCCGGCCTTTGGCCGGGATTTTTTTGGCTTCAAGCCCGTGAATACCCGTCTGACGCCCGTCTGAAGAACGGTGCGGCGGACACCCCCCTGATCTGGTATGCGTTTGATCTGCGTCATTCGCGAGGTGTTATCAGACTGTAAGATAGTGCTGTCAGACTCTTGCCGGTCGCGCTGCCATGAAGTGTGTTCCGCGCTCTGCGCGATACCTTCCGCAGCCGTGAGCGCAGAGACTGACCAGCGATAAAATTGTGGCATCTAACCGAAAGTGCAATGGAGTCTGTCGCTATCTGTCTCCATCATGCGCACGCAAACCGAGCCACGTCTTGATGTTTTCTGTACTGAGAATCTGGTCATGACATCGTCATCTTTTGCGTCGAAAAGGAGTTCGCGCATGTTTACCCCATCAGTCCCGACCCGTAATGGCCCTCAGTGTCCCGAATGCAACGAAGCGCTGGATTGGCCTGCCCGTGATCTGCCGGATGATCACATCCTCAAGTGCCCCAACGGCCATGCGTTGTGTTCGATGGGCGACTTTCGCCTGGCGGCACGTGAGATGGCGCTGCAGGAAGAGTTCCGCCTGACGCGTGATGGCGCCAGATCACACGGCCAGCACCGTGTGCCGGAGCGCCCCGTCGCACGCATGTCCAACACCGCAAGTCACGGCACCAGCCATGAGTCGCTTGCCGGCAGCATCAGCGCCGCGTGACATCTGTCTGTTCGCGTCTGCCCCTCAAGCCCCGGCCACCGTGCCGGGTCTTTGCGTCTGAGCGTAGTGCCGGGCAGTGCCTGGGCGAGGTAGCTCGGTGAGGTATCTCGATAAGGTAGCTCGAGACTAATGACGAGCGACTCCCCGCCAGCGGGGTTGCATGCCGTGTGAGTGGCCCCATGTCTTGGGGAGACGCCAATCGACCAGCCTCAAGGCGAGCGGCCCAGACACCGAACAGGAGAATGCTTCATGTCAGATCTTTCCGAGGAACTGCGTATTCCCAAGCCGTGCCCGGACTGTGGCAGCCAGCGAGTCCGCGTCTCGCAGGTCCACAATCCCGACGACAAGGTGTTCTGTGCATCCTGCGGTACCTACGTGTGCCTATATGCCGATGTGGCCAAGATGCGAGAGGAGGGCGCGAGCAGCGAAGCGGAAGAGCTGCTGGAGCAGGCCTCCAACAAGGGTATGAAGAAGTGACCTGATCTCCGGCATGAGACACCGACAAAAGAAAAGGCCCCCCACCATGAGGTGAGGGGCCTTTTCTTTTGTCGGGCACATTACATGCCAGGCGTATTTCATGTCAGGCGCAGGCCCTGTGCTTGCGGGCCCGCGCCTGGGTTCGCCTCTAGCTCTCGTCACCCTGACTCGGGGTAGAGGCCTTGGCGATGGCACCAGTGTTGTCGGCGGCTTCCAGCTTGGCCAGCATGTTCTCTGACTGACGCTTGAAGTTGGCGAGCGCCTTGCCGGACAGAGACTTGTTGTTTGGCAGCTGAACGCGCATGGCATCGACCTGGCGGTTGTTGACCATCACCTCATAGTGCAGGTGCGGGCCGGTGGAGCGGCCGGTGTTGCCTGACAGGGCGATCTTCTCACCCATGGTCACGCGCTCGCCCTTCTTGACCAGCGGGCGTGACAGGTGCAGATAACGGGTCTTGTAGCCGTTGTCCATGCGCAGCACCAGATAGCGACCGGCCAGCGGGTGGTTGCCGACCAGCTCGACGACGCCATCCGCGGTGGAAAGCACCGGCGTGCCGATACGCACCGCGAAGTCAGTGCCCTTGTGCGGGCTGATGCGTCCGGTCACCGGGTGGCGACGGCTGAGGTTGAACGGCGAGCTGATGCGCGCCTTGTGCGCCAGCGGATAGCGATTGAAGGCCGGGTCGAGGCCCTTGCCGTCGGGGGTGTAGTAGCGGCCGTCGCTGCTGTTGCGCACTACGGTCAGTGACTTGCGAGAACCTTCATAGCGTGCGGCGAGGATGCGGGAATCCATGCTGGTGCCGTCGATCATGTCGGACTCGACCAGCACCTGGAACTTGTCACCCTTGCGCGTATCGCGACGGAAATCGATCTTCTTGCCCAGCACCTGGGTCAGCTGGCTGACTTCCGCCACGCCCAGGCCAGTGGCTTCCGCTGACAGGGAGAAGCTGCCACTGACCGTACCGGCGAACATGCGCTGAGTGGCCTGGGTTGCCTTCTCGATCTTGGCGACATTGAAGCTTTCACCGCCGGCCTCACGCTTTACCATGAAGCCGCGACGCGCGTCCTTCATGATGCGCAACGCCAGCAGGTTGCCGTCTTCATCCAGCTTGTAATCGAAGCTGTCGCCGATGCGCCAATGGGTCAGCACGCGCTTGTCAGGCAGCGCCTTGAGGATGCGCGTGGTCTCGCTGTAGCCAAGGCCCAGCGAGCGCTCCGCCATCACGGCGAAGGTATCGCCGGCCTGCACGGTATAGGTCTGCCACTCGGGCACATAGACTTCCTCGGCCGCCAGCTCGGTCTGCAGCGTCGGGCTTTCGCCGAGCTCGACCGGGTCGACGGAGAGGTCGTCATAGGAGGTGCCGCCGGCCTGTTCGTCGGTCGCGGTGCCGATGACGGCTTCTGCGGTCTTCACTGCCGCCGGCGCCAGTGCCACGATCGGGCCTGCCGTCGGGCTGTCGGGATGATAGTTGGCATCCGTCAGCAGCGTCGGCATGTCGAAATCGATGGCGACGATCTCGCTGGGCGTCAGTGCTGCCAGCGGAATGTCACCGGAGGCCGAGCTGGGCGCCGCCTGATTGGCGAGCTGCGCCGGGCTCAGGGGAGACTGAGAGTCGTCGGCGGCAGCAATCGCCAGCGGCAGCTTGGCCGGGGTGCTGGAATTTGCACTGGCCAGGTCGATGGCGATGGACTGTGAGGCCGTAGAGACATCAGGAGCATCGAATGTTTCGAGAAGCTTGTGAGCACCCAGCACGGTAACCATGGTGGCAACAGGTAAAAGAAGATACTTGTGCGCGCGAGGGAGCGAATGAAGGATTCGCAGCATATGTGACCGATAAAGTTATGTGAAATGAAAAGATGGCAACAATGAGGCATTCGAACCTTAACCAAGGTTCCCATCGTTCGATAGGCTGGACGCATGTCCAGTATGAGTAATTCAACCCTGTTTAGATCATTGACGGCGCAATTGGCGGTACCGGCAACATGAGGTCTGGCGAAAATAGCGCCATTTTTGCTTAGGAAACGCTGTTCAGGCAGTAAATCCTGCTTGGTGTTAAATTTTGTAAAGTTACGCAAAATAGCGTATTTGGCCTCCTGCATTTCAGAGGATGCCGTCCTGATGTCCGAGGATTGCGACCAGATGTCGGGAGTCTGACAGCACAGAATGCTCTTTTGCTCCCGTCGGGTTGCAGTATCAGGTGTCTGGTTTTTTGCGTCTGGCATGTCAGGATTGCCCCGTGCATTCCCGTACGTTCTGCAAGAGGAATCCCGATGTCGTCACGCGTGACACTGGCTCAGTGGCAGATGCTGGCCGCCGTGGTGGACCACGGCAGCTTCGCGCGCGCGGCGGCCGCGATCCACAAGAGCCCCTCGACCCTGAATCACGCCGTGCATCGCCTCGAGGCCTTGCTGGGCGTGCAGGTGCTGGAGCCGGTCGGGCGCAATGTCCGGCTGACCGAGGCGGGTGAATTGCTGCTGCGCCGGGCGCGTCAGCTGATCGAGAATGCGCGGGCACTCGAGGATGTGGCCGATGCGTTGTCGGCGGGCATGGAGAGCGAGATCGCCATCGCGGTGGATCAGCTGTTTCCGCCGGATGTGCTGGCACGGGCGCTGGAAGCCTTCTCGACGGCCTACCCTCAGGTGCGTGTCCAGCTGCACGAGACGACGCTGACCGGCGGGCGCGAGCTGTTCGAGGAGAAGGAAGCGGACCTGTTGATCAGCGGCCTGATGCTGGATGGCCATCTCGGCACCCCGTTGCTGCGTGAAACCTTCATCGCCGTGGCGGCGCCGGGGCACCCGCTGCATGCTCTCGGACGGCCGCTGGATCTGCGTGATCTCGTGCAGCATCGCCAGCTGGTGGTGCGCGACAGCAGCCGTTCCAGCGGCATGGATGCCGGCTGGCTCAAGGCCGAGGCGCGCTGGACGGTGAGCCACCTGGCCACGTCAGTCGATCTTGCCGAACGCGGACTGGGCTTCGCCTGGTTGCCCCGTACCCGCATGAGCGAGGCTCTGGCCCGGGGGAGGCTGCTGCCACTGCCGCTGGCCAATGGCGGCGAGCGTGAAGTGTCGCTGATGCTCTATCTGCCGGACGATGATCGCGCGGGCCCCGCCGTCCGGGCGATGAAGGCGCAGCTGCACGCTGCCGTCGAGCAGGAGGCAAGCGAGCGGCGTTCCTGAAAAGCGTGAGAGCTTGAGAAAAGCACAGGGCTCGCGCGACGTGATCGTTCGAGAAACTCGATCGTTGCCACGCAGTGAATTCGCTTGCGCTGTCGCGCTCGACTCTTAGGCTGGGGGCACCCCCTCAAGCCATATAAGGAGCGTGCAAGATGGGCTTACTGGTCGACGGCAAGTGGCAGGATCGCTGGTATGACACCGATAGCACCGGCGGTGAATTCAAGCGCGAGAGTGCGCGGCTCAGGGATTGGGTCGTGGCGCCCGATGCCCCGCTCGAAGGGCCGCAGGGACAAGCGGCCGTGCCCGCCAGTGCGGACCGCTTCCATCTCTACGTCTCGCTGGCCTGCCCCTGGGCGCACCGCGCGCTGATCATGCGCTCTCTCAAGGGACTCAAGCCGCTGGTCGGCATGTCCTACACCAGCCCCTTGATGCTCGAACATGGCTGGAGCTATCTCGAGGAAGAAGGCTCCAGCGGTGACCCGATCAATGGCGTGCGCTATCACCACCAGCTCTACACCCTGACCGACCCGCACTACACCGGCCGTGTCACCGTGCCGGCGTTGTGGGACAAGCAGACCGGTCGCATCGTCAACAACGAGTCGGCGGAACTGGTGCGCATCTTCAATGACGCCTTCGATTTGCTGACCGGCAATGATCTGGATTTCTATCCCGAAGACCTGCGCGGCGAGATTGATGCCATCAATGCCGAGGTCTATGACAAGGTCAACAATGGCGTCTACAAGACCGGCTTCGCCACGCGGCAGGAGGTCTACGAGCGTCACTTCACGGCGCTGTTCGAGTGCCTGGATTCACTGGAGCGCCGGCTGGCCGACTCGCGCTATCTCACCGGTGAATGGCTGACCGAAGCCGACATCCGCCTGTTCACCACCCTGATCCGCTTCGATGCCGTCTACTTCGGGCACTTCAAGTGCAATCAGCGCCGTATCGCCGACTATCCCAATCTCTCGCACTATCTGCGTGAGCTGTATCAGTGGCCGGGCATCGCCGAGACCTGCGATCTTGCGCATATCAAGACCCACTATTACGCCAGTCAGCAGACCATCAATCCCACCGCTATCGTGCCGCTCGGGCCGAGTCTGGCGCTCGACGCTCCCCATGACCGCGAGCGTCTGCCGGGCCAGGGCGTTCGTCGCCACGCCTGAGGTCTTGAAGTCTGAGTTGATGGCGCCCGAGTTGGTGGCGCCCGAGTTGATGACGAGCAGCGGTGGTTGGGTCAGGCGCGCGGTGTCGGGCGTCTCATCTTGGCCAGCCAGCGGTCCAGTGCATTGCCGAAGTCGCGTTGCTCGCGCTGGCCATAGGCGGAGGGGCCGCCGGTGTGCTCGCCGCTGGAGCGCATGCTCTCCATGAAGTCGCGCATCTGCACCTTGGCGCGAATGTTGTTGCTATCCAGCGCTTCGCCGCGGGTCGTCATCACCAGCGCGCCTTTCTCGATCGCCTCCAGCGCCAGCGGCAGGTCGGAGGTGATCACCATGTCGCCGGGGTGGGCGCGCTCGACGATCAACTGATCGGCAGCATCGGCCCCTTGTGGGACCGACAGCGCCTTGACGTGCATCGAGCGCGGCAGCGGCACCTGATGATTGGCGACGAACCAGGTGGGGGTCGCAGTGCGTTCCGCCGCGCGCACCAGGATGTCGCGCGCGGCGCGCGGACAGGCATCGGCGTCGACCCACAGCGTGGTGACATGCTCGGCGGGATGTTGTGGGGAGGGGGCGTCATGGTCTTGCGCGTCAGTCATGCAGGCTCCTGTCAGGTGGCTGTTCAGCGAGTCGTGATGGCAGGGCGCATGCCTGCCCGAGGGCGGCCGGCCTGCGACCAAGGTCAAAAGAAAGGATGCAGAATGCGTGAGAGGCTGCTAGAATGCCAGCTCCTCGCATGTAGTGACCCACCATCCTGAGTAGCCGAGCCCGACGTGATCGCCGTTTCTTGTGGCCATCAGCCGGTATTTCGCGCCTCCCGGACCGCGTGGCGTAGCTTGCCCCAGCCATCCGTGACCCCTCGATTCGATCGATGTCCGGCCGCCGCGATGCAAGACCCGTCCCTGTCCACAGTGTGCATGATGGAGCGCCCCGAGACTCTGAGTAGAAGAGCCTCTGGTTGCTGTACGGTCGCCGCAGCGTTGTGCCTGAAAGTGGAATTGCGTCCACCTTCAGAGCAACCCGGGCCCGTCCATGCCAAGACGTCCAGCACTCGTACGTTTTTTCTGATGATGCCAGCGCCTCGTGCCTGACTGCATCGCCAGACGGAGCCCTTACGCTTCGTGTCGGTTCAACCCGACCCATTCTTCAGCTGCAAGCCTTACTTGTAGCCATTTAGGTGTGAGATATACATGACCACGACTTCCGTCGTCGATCGCTTCAGCGATCTTGCCCTGCTGCCTGCCGTCCTGACCTCTCTCGAGAAGCTGGGCTACGAAACTCCGTCCCCGATCCAGGCTCAGACCATCCCGAGTCTGCTCGAAGGCCGTGACATGATCGGCCAGGCACAGACGGGTACCGGCAAGACCGCTGCCTTTGCACTCCCGCTGTTGACCCGTCTGGACCTCGACCGCCGTGAACCGCAGGTTCTCGTGCTGGCCCCGACCCGTGAGCTGGCCCAACAGGTCGCCGTCAACTTCACACGTTACGGTCAGTTCATGCGTGGCCTGGAAGTGGCCACTCTCTGCGGTGGTCAGGACTACCGCGAGCAGATGCGTAGCCTCAAGAGCGGCGCGCAGATCGTCGTCGGCACCCCGGGTCGTGTCATCGACCACCTGGACCGCAAGAGCCTGAACCTGAACGGCCTGAAAGCCCTCGTGCTGGATGAAGCCGATGAGATGCTGCGCATGGGCTTCATCGATGACGTCAAGCGCGTCGTCGCCGATACCCCGAAGGAAGCGCAGCGCGTCTTCTTCTCCGCGACGCTGCCGACCGAGATCGAGCGTATCGTCAACCGCTACCTGGTTGATCCGGTCAAGGTTGCCATCAAGTCCGAATCGCGTACCGCTTCCACCATCGAACAGATGATGGTGCGTGTCGAAGGCGGCGCCAAGCTGGAAGCGCTGTCCCGTCTGCTGGAAGTCGAGACCGTCGATGCGGCCATCGTCTTCGTGCGCACTCGTGCCGCCTGTACCACTGTCGTTGAACAGCTGATCGCTCGCGGTATCTCCGCGGCAGCGCTGTCCGGTGATCTGGACCAGTCCCTGCGCGAGCGCACAGTGACTCGCCTGAAGCGTGGCAAGGTCGACGTGCTGGTCGCGACCGACGTCGCCGCTCGTGGTCTGGACGTGGCGCGTATCACCCACGTCTTCAACTACGACCTGCCGGGTGACAGCGAATCCTTCGTCCACCGTACTGGCCGTACTGGCCGTGCCGGTCGTGAAGGTCGCGCCATCACCTTCGTCAGCGGTCGCGAAATGCGCAAGGTTCGCTGGATGGAGCAGGCCCTGGGCCAGCGCATCACCGAACGCCAGCTGCCGAGCGAAGAAGAGATCCGTGGCCACCGTGACGCCGCCTTCCGTGCTCGCGTCGTCGAAGCCCTGGGCAGCAGCTCCAACGGTCACCGCGCTCTGGTCCAGAGCCTGGTCGAAGAAGGTCACGATCCGGTCGAGCTGGCCGCTGTCTTCGTCAAGATGGCTCGCGCCGAAGAGACGCCGATCCAGTCTCTGCCGAAGCCGGGTGCGCGTCGCAACGAGCGTTCCGAGCGCGGTGAGCGCACCGAGCGTCCGGAACGCGGTGAGCGTCGCAACTCCGCGCCGGTCGCGCGTGAAGGCATGAAGCTCTACCGTGTGGCCGTCGGCCATCGTGACGGCGTCAAGCCGGGCCAGCTGGTTGGCGCTCTCGCCAACGAAGGCGGCATCGAAGGTTCACGCATCGGTCGCATCGACATCCGCAACACGCACAGTGTCGTGGAACTGCCGAGCGGTCTGCCGACCAGCATCGTGTCCAAGATGGCGCGTGCTCGCGTCGCTGGCCGCCCGCTGGAACTGGCAGAAGACGGTGCGGGCGCTCGTCCGCAGCGCCGTGAAGGTGGCAACGACGACCGTCGTCGCGCCTGATCAGGCCTGAGTCGGGCCGGCACTGATCGCAGTGCTGGCCACGGCTTCTGAAAAGACCGGTACCTCTCACGAGGTGCCGGTTTTTTTGTGCCTGGACGAAAGGCGTTACGGGGGCTGGTATCCTGTGCTGGCATAGGTCCACCGCTCATCGTAGGTCCACCGCTCATCATAGTTCCACCGCTCATAATTCCCGAGGATGCCCACATGATCTCTTCACTCGATGCCTTGCGCCGTGGCCTGCAGGCCACGCCTGCCCGCCAGCTGATGCTGTGCGCTCTGCTGGCGACCCCCTGGCTGCCACTCAGTGCGGCCCACGCCGAATCCGGCATGCCCGCCAGCAGCGCCACGCCGGAGATTCGCGTCCCGCTGGTCTCGCTGGAGGCCCTGCGTCTGGCGCCGGTGGTCTCACCGCAGGGCGAGGCGCTGGGCAAGGTCGAGGATGTGCTCAGTGACACCCGTGGTCAGATCCATCGCCTGCTGATTCGCCCTGACGGCGGTGACAAGGCAGCTAGCATCGACTTCGCGCGCTTCACTCGTGAGGCGGTCAGTGACCCGCTGGCGGCTGAGGCCCCCGGCGACATCCGTTACCGACTGGTGCTCGACATGACGCCGGAGCAGCTGACGGCCCGCGCGGACCAGCCGCTTTCCAATCGCCTGTCGCGTCAGCTGGAACGCAGCATGGGGGAGGTCGGCAATGGGCTGGACACCTTCCGCAATCAGGCGGCGGAGGTGCTGCGTTCACTGGGCAAGCAGCTTGAAGGTGAGGGCGATCGATAGCATCTGAGGGAGAGAGACCCGCAACCGCCGAGAGGGAATGCATGAGTGAGTGGATGACAGCACTGCACGATTGGAATCTCGACCCTGCCGCCGCCGTTGCCAAGCAACGCGAAATGGCCACTCGACTGACGCTGACACCGCCCTGGGGAGCAAGCCCCGGCGAGTGGCCAGCGACCATCACCGGTGTCGATATCGGTTTCGAGGATGAGGGCGAGGTGACACGCGCGGCGGTGGTGACGCTGGATCTGGCGACGCTGGAGCCCCTCGAGCAGCAGCTGATCCGTCAGCCGACACGCATGCCGTATATTCCGGGCTTGCTGTCGTTTCGGGAGCTGCCCGCCGCCATCGCCGCCCTCGAGTCGCTGGAGCGTGTGCCCGAATGTCTGATGGTGGACGGCCATGGCATCGCACACCCACGCCGCCTGGGCGTGGCGGCGCATCTCGGCCTGTGGTGTGACCTGCCATCCTTCGGCGTGGCCAAGAAGCGTCTGTGCGGCAAGCATGGTGAACCGGGTGATGAGCGCGGCGACTGGGTCGCGCTGACCGATCGCGTGCGTGAAGCGGATGGCGAGCTCGGCATCATCGAGAATAGCGAGCTGCCCAAACGCGAACAGCGCAGCCAGCTGGGCGCCGTGCTGCGCTCGCGCGCGAAGGTCAAGCCGGTGTTCGTCTCGCCGGGCCAGCGCATGAATCTGGACACGGCGCTGGCGATGACCCTGCATTGTCTGGGCAAGACCAAGCTGCCCGAGCCGACTCGACTGGCGGACCAGCTCGCCAGCCGCCGCCTCAAGCGGCTTCGTGATGCCTGACCGCCGCTAGCCCTCGATCTCCAGTCGGCTCTGGCCGTTGCCCGAGGGGCGCACCGCGATACGCACCGGAATGCGTTCATGCATCTCGGCCACATGCGAGATGACCCCGACGCGACGGCCGCTGGCCTGCAGGCCATCCAACGCCTCCATCGCCAGGGCCAGCGAATCCGGGTCGAGGCTGCCGAAGCCTTCATCGATGAACAGCGATTCGATGCGCAGCTCACCGGAGGCCATGCCCGCCAGGCCCAGCGCCAGCGCCAGTGAGACCAGGAAGGTCTCGCCGCCGGACAGCGAATGCACGCTGCGCAGCTCGTCACCCATCTCGGTATCCACCACCACCAGTCCCAGCGGGCTGGCGCCGCGCGCCAGACGATAGCGGCGAACCAGATTGGCCAGATGCAGATTGGCATGCTCGATCAGGCGCTCGAGGTTGAAGGCCTGGGCGATGGTGCGGAACTTGGCACCACTGGCACTGCCGATCAGCTCCGACAGCGCTCCCCAGCGCTCATGGACTGCGCGGGCGCGGGCCAGCTGCTCGCCAAGTTCGGCGCTGCCACTGCGGCGCTGATCATCATTGAGTATCGCCGCCTGCGCCGCTTGATGGGCCTCGCGCACGGCAGTGAGGGGTGCCTTGAGCGCCGCGATCAGAGTGGCCAACGCCTCGCCAAGCGCGTGGCTATCTTCCTCGGGCTGTGGCTGCGCATCCTCCGGCGCGCCAGCGGCATCTTCCTGTGGGGGTTGCAGATGAGTCTGCAAGCGAGCATGCAGCGCCAGGGCCTGCTGGGCCTGGGCGCGAATGACGCCCGTCTCTTCCGTACCTGAAGCTCCGTCTCCTGCGGTGCCTTCTCTCGTCGTGCTTTCTCTCGCCGCACCTTCTCCAGCGGTACCTGCTCCTGACGTCTCCACGGCGGGCGCTGCCAGCTGCTCGAGTGCTGCCAGCTGTTCGAGTGCTGCCTGCCAGCTGGAGGTACGAGCGGCCTGCCAGTGTTTGAGCTGACGCGCATTGCGCTCCTCACACAGGGCATCCGCGCGTGCGACGCGCTCGTGGGCGCTGCGCAGTTGCTGGCGCAGTGCCTGCAGCTCGTGATCCTCGACGGCCAGCAATTCCGCGATGCGCGCGTCATCCAGGCCGGGATTCGCTGTCTGCCAATGCGCGCGTTCGCGGTCGAGCGAGTCTTGCTCCTCGCGCAGCTCCGTCTGGCGTTGCTGCAGGTTGGCCTGCTGCTGCGTCAGCTGCTGTTGCTGTTCGCTCAATTCCTGCAGTGCCTGCCGCGCATCCTCTTGTTCGTTGCGCATCCGGGTGGTCAGCGACTCGATCCAGTCGGACCAGTCGCTCACGCTGGCATGCTGTCGCTTGGGGTCTGCGCTCAGCTGCTGGGCAAGCGTGGCGCTGAGTTGTTCGATCTCGCGCGCCAGCGCAGTGATCTGCGTCTCACACTGTTGAAGCTGCGCCTCGCCATGCTGGCATTGCGTCGTCAGCGTGGCGTGACGTGTTGCCAGTGCCTGGCGTTGCTCACGCAGCGGCGTCAGCTGACGCAGTGTCGACACCAGCGTGTTCTGGCGGGCGTCCAGTTCCCCAAGGCGCTGCTCGATCAGTTGCAGTGCGTGGGCAGCCGGCAGCTGCGGCAAGGGGGCAAGCTGGGGCTGCTCCGACAGCGAGTGCCGGGCCAGAAGCTCGCTCAGGTTCGTCTGGCAGCTCTGCGCCTGCTGCTGCAGGCGTTGCAGCTCCGTGTGCAGCTGGGTCTGTTCCTGCTGCAGATAGCCGAGCTGCTCCTCGAGGCGGGCATGCTCGTGACTGGCCGTCTCCATGGCTTGCTGTGCGGTGGCCGTGGCCTGGCGGCGCTGGTCAAGGCGCTCGCGGGCCTGCTGTTCCAGCTGAGCGATCAGCGCCTCGGCCGGTGCGGCCTGGCCGGCGGCGGGGTGCTCGTGGCTGCCGCACACCGGACACTCCTCGCCCTGGACCAGCCCGCGGCGCAGCGCCATCACGTTGTCGCTGCGCGCCAGACGCTCCTGCTCCTGCTGGCGGCGCTCGGCGTCTTCCTCGTGGCGCGCCTGATCACGGGCCTGCAATGCCTGCGCCTGCCGGGCAGACACATCCCGCAACGCCTGTTGTTGTCGGGGCAGTTGCTGCTCCAGCTCGACAAGACGCTGCTGCACCTCATCCCGGCGAGCCAGACCACTGATCTGCTCGCTGAGTACGGGCTTGAGCTCCAGCAATGCATCGCGCTGACGTTGCAGCTGGTCACGATAGTCTTCGGCATCGCGCAGCGGCTGGCCGGACTCGTCGACCAGCGTCGCCTGCAGCTGCTTGAGTTGCTGCTCCAGCTGCTGGCGCTGGCGATCCTGTGCCTCGAGCTCCTGCTGATGTTGGCCGAGCGTGTCGCGCAGGCGTTGCTGTTCACTCTGCTGGCTGGCGTGTGCTTCGCGTTGTTGCGAAAGGCGCGAGGCCACCTGACGTGCCTCTTCAAGTTTCGGCAGTTGCTCGCCACGCCAGGTCTCGCAGCGCTGCATGCGTTCATCGGCGGTGTGCCTGGCGGCCCGTGCCTGCTCAACCCTGGGCGACAGGGCGCCGAGCTGCTGCTCCAGCTGGGCCAGTTGCGTGACCAGCTGCGCATGCTGCGGCGCGATCGCCTTGAGGCGCAGCAGGGCAGGGCGAATCGGCGCGAGGGCTTCCAGGGCGCTGAGTTGCTCGCGCTGTCGGGAAAGCGCATCACTGGCGGCGTGGGCCTCGGTCTGCTCCTGCTGCGCCTGACTCAGGGCCTGTTCGAGCTCGCCCGCCGTGGTGGTCCACTGGTGGTAGGCCGTCAGCGCATCATGCTGTTCGCTGAGCCGGGTCATGGCCGTCTGGCGCAGACGCACCTCCTCCTCGAGCGCCTGGCGCTCCTGCGGGCTGGCCGGTAGCTGGCCTTCCAGCTTGCGTTCCAGTTCATTGACGGCCTCGCGGGCGGAGCGCTCGCGCTCATGGGCGGCCATCGAGATCTCGGAGTAATGGCCGGTATCGGTCAGCTTCTCCAGCAACTCCGAGCGTTCATTGTCATTGGCACGCAGGAAGGCGCTGAACTCGCTCTGCGCCAGCAGTACGGCACGGGTGAACTGCTCGAAATTCAGCCCCAGCCTGTCGATGATCAACGCCTTGGCGTCATTGCTGGTGGTGTTGAGGGTCTGAGCCGGCTGGGTGTCATCGCCGGTGGGCAGCAGCTGGAGATGTTGCTTGGCATTCTGCAGGCGCCCGCCGGGCTTGCCGCGCGCGCGGCTGACCGTCCAGCTGGCGCGATAGCGCAGGCCATCGCGGCCGATGAAATCCACCTCGGCCTTGCCTTCGCCGCAGCCACGCCGGAGCAGGCTGCGCGGGTCCTTGAGCGTCAACTGATGATCGCCGACATCCTCCAGCTGGCCGCCACTCGGCGTCTGGCGCAGGCGCGGCGTGGTGCCATAGAGCGCCAGACACAGGGCATCGAGCAGCGTGCTCTTGCCGGCCCCGGTGGGACCGGTGATGGCGAACAGGCCGGCATCGGACAGCGGCGTCTTCTCGAAGTCGACTTCATGTGCGCCGGCCAGCGACGCCAGGTTGTCGAGGCGCAGGGCGAGAATCTTCATGCCTGACCTCCCTTGGCCTTGTCTGCCGAAGCTGTCTTGTCTATCGAAGCCGCCTTGTCGGCCTTGCGAGCGGGCCGGGTGGCCGACTCGCCTTCGAGACGCGTCGCGCGCGCGGCCTCGACCTCCTCGAGCAGCTGGGCGAAATCCTCGATCAGCGTCGGGTCCGGCTCATTGTCATAGGTGGCGCGATAGTGACGCTCGAACAGCCCCATCGGCCCCAGCTCATCGAGCTTCACGCCTTTCGGCGCGCGATGCTCGGCACTGGGTGCCGGGTAGCGGGTGACCAGCTTGATCAGTCGCAGCGGCGCGCCTTCCAGCAGTGCCTCGATACGGGCGCGCAGGTCGATCAGCGGGGCTTCCAGCTGCACGGTCACTTCCAGCCACGGCCAGCGTGTCGGCTCGAGATCCGCCTGCGCCTCGGCGACCAGCGCCGTGAGCCGAGAGGTGATCTCGGTCAGTGGCGCAGGCCCGACGCGCGTGAGCGCGACATGGCAGGGCACGCGATGCTCCGCGACCTTCTCCAGGCTGTCATTGTTGAGCGTGACATCGAGGATGCGGTGACCGTAGTCGACCTCGGAGAAGTCCATCGCCAGCGGCGTGCCGCAGTAGCGGATGCGCTCCTCGCCGCCCACGCGTTGCGGGCGATGCAGATGACCCAGTGCCACATAGGCGATGTCGTCGGGGAACAGGCTGGTCGAGAGCGCCTCTTCGCCGCCCATCAGGATCGGGCGCTCGCTGTTCTCGGACACCTCGCCGTCACGCATGTGGGCATGGCCCATGGCGATCAGCGCCTCGCCGGGCTGGCGGGCGGCGCGCGCAGCACAGACCAGCTGCTGGTGCACGCGGGCCACGCCGTCGCGGTAGGCCTCGCTGCGGGTGCGTTCGGCCTTGCCTGCTGTTTCCCCTTCCTGCTCGGCTTGCTCGCCGCTGCTCAGGCCGGTGACCTCGGCCGGGCGCAGGAAGGGCACCGCCAGGCACAGGGCGCGGCGCTTGCCGTCACGATCATGCAGGGGCACCAGCAGATGCTGGCAGTCGAGACTGTGGGCATCGCCGCCGTCGGCGGAGTCATCCACCCAGCGCACGCGCCCCAGCGCATGGGTCTTGAGACGTGCCAGCAACGCGGCCGGCAGCTCGATGCGGGAGCCGGAATCGTGATTGCCGGCGATCATCACGATCTCCAGCGCCGCGTCCTGCTCGTGGGCGCGCACGATGAAGTCGTAGAGCAGCTCCTGGGCGGCCAGGCTCGGGTTGACCACATCGAACAGGTCTCCGGCGATCAGCAGCGCATCCGGCGCCAGAGTCTTGAGCTGCCCGAGCAGCCAGTCGAGAAAGGCAGCATGCTCGACGTGACGGCTCTGGCCGTGAAAGCTCTGGCCGAGATGCCAGTCGGAAGTGTGCAGAAAGCGGAAGCTCACGATGGGGTCCTTGCGAAGTCGTCTGGCCGGCGGCTGGGGCTGGAGCTGCGGATGGGGCAAAGCCGGGCCGGGTGAAATGCTGCCCAGTGTACGGTCTGGCTTCGCTGGGGCGGAAGAGGGCACGGCCTCAAGCCGCTCAAGGTGCGGCGCATTATCAGGCAGATGATCTGGATCAAACCCTTCCACGGGCAAAATCGACAAAAGTCGCTACGCTGAAAGTCGAGGCCCTTGTCATTCACCGACAAGCCCACGCGATGGCAGCGTGTGGGAGTGCCTCAAGCGAATCACATCAGCGGAGAAGCCCGCATGGGGCTTTCTTGCGCACAGTCTTCGCAAAGTCTTCAAGCTGACTTGGATAACAATCAGGCTGGTGACAGAGGATGCTGTTACCGACGCCCAGAGATGACAGGAAGGATTCGAAATGCGCCAAGGTCTTTTTGCTTCACCTCGCCCCGACAATCTCGGCCTGCATGATGGCATGCTGGCTCCGGCCCCCAGCACCCCCAACGGGGTCAGTTCCCAGGCCACTGACAGCAAGCATTATGTCGCGCCACTCCCGATGCCGCAGGATTGCTGCGTCAGTGCGATGGAGAAGTTGCACGGCATCATAGAATCGATGGGTCATGCTGAAATCGTCAGCGAAGATGGCGGCTATCTGCACGCCGAGTTCCACACCCCCGTGCTGGGCTTCGTCGATGATGTGGAAATCGTCTGCAACGAAGAGGAGGGGGTCTGTCATGTGCGCAGCGTCTCGCGCAGAGGACATTCCGATCTCGGCAAGAACCGCCAGCGGGTCGAGGACATTCGCCAGCGGCTGGAAGGCTGGGGCTACTGCAGCTGACGCTTGTCGATGAACCTGAGCTTGAATCCAGCCCTCGGGCGTCGCCCGGCATGCGAGGGAAGATGGCCCCTTGCATGACGCCCACTACCTCCCCTCATTGCTTGAACTGCACAGGATGACGTTCACCACCCCGGTCCGCCTTCTCGAGGCGCCGGGGTTTTTCATGCCAACTCTTGGCAAGGTCGGCGTGATTTCCCGCAAGACCCCTGCCAAACAGTGAGCGAACGCTACCCAGCCAAGGTCGCCTTTGCTACTCTGGACGCGATACATGAGACGCATGATTGCATCGATCTGTATTGTGTTTTTTGCAATACAGTGATGCGTCGTACGCTGGCAGGATTCCGCATGATCGCCACGCCTCCGGGGCAACCCCGGTGCTTTCAGTCATCATCAGCACGACTTCCGCTCCGTGACCGATGATGTCTCTCGGTTGGATGATGTCTTTCGATTCGATGATGTCTCTCGACAGGATGATGTCTCTCGATTCTATGATGTCTCCCCGACTGAAAGCCTCCAAGACAAGATGTGCGACGCGCGAATCACCCTTGACCATCGCTGGACACCAGCCCCCGCTAAACAGAGATCCATGAACGATTCCGTCCCCGCAGCGGGCTCCGCCTCCGCTGCACACGATTTGCCCAACGAAAATTCGCTCAAGCGTGGTGACATCAAGGTGCTCGGTCTGTCCGCTCTCGGCGGCGCCCTCGAGTTCTATGACTTCGTCATCTTCGTGTTCTTCGCCACCGTCGTCGGCCAGCTGTTCTTCCCGCCCGACATTCCCGAGTGGCTGCGTCAGGTGCAGACCTTCGGCATCTTCGCCGCCGGTTATCTGGCGCGCCCGCTGGGTGGCATCATCATGGCCCACTTCGGCGATACGCTCGGCCGCAAGAAGATGTTCACGCTGTCCATCTTCATGATGTCGCTGCCGACCCTGCTGATGGGCATGCTGCCGACCTATGCCGTCATCGGCATGTGGGCGCCGCTGCTGCTGATCATCCTGCGTCTGTTCCAGGGCGCGGCGGTCGGCGGTGAAGTGCCGGGTGCCTGGGTGTTCGTCAGCGAGCACGTCGCACCGCGTCACAATGGTCTGGCCTGCGGCACGCTCTCGATGGGTCTGGTGGGGGGCATCCTGCTCGGCTCGCTGATGGCCAGCGCCATCAACAGTGTCTACACCCCGCAAGAGGTCAGTGATTTCGCCTGGCGGATTCCGTTCATCATCGGTGGCGTGTTCGGGCTGTTCTCGGTCTATCTGCGTCGCTGGTTGCACGAGACGCCGGTATTCGCCGAGATGCAGCAGAAGAAGGCGCTGGCCGCCGAGCTGCCCTTGAAGATGATCCTGCGGGAACAGCGTCCGGCGATTGCCGTGGCAATGGCGGTCACCTGGATTCTGACCGCTGCCATCGTGGTCGTGATCCTGATGACGCCGAGCCTGATCGCAGGCCTCGAGGGCCTGAGCCGCGCCGCGGCCTTCTCCGCCAACAGTCTGGCGATCGTGGCGGTGTGCATCGGCTGCATCGTCTCCGGTTACATGGTCGATCGCATCGGCGCCGGCGTCACCCTGGTGCTGTGGAGCGCCTTGCTGGGCATCACCTACTGGGTCTTCCTCGCCACCATGCACTCAGACCCCAGCCTGCTGGTGCCGCTCTACTGCCTGACCGGCTTCAGCGTCGGCATCGTCGGCGCGGTGCCGAGCATCGCGATCCGCGGCTTCCCGCCGGCGGTGCGCTTCACTGGCCTGTCGTTCTCCTACAATGTCGCCTACGCCATCTTCGGTGGCTTCACGCCGATTCTGGTCTCGCTGATGATGACCGTCTCGCCGCTGTCGCCCACCTGGTACGTGGCGGCGCTGTCGCTGATGGGCATGGTGCTCGGCCTGTGGCTGGCGATCAGCCCGCGCGGCCGCGAACTGATGCGCATCGTCTGATCAGCGTATCTGCTATCGCAGGATGAGAGGCAGGCCCTTGTGGCCTGCCTCTGCCTGAAAACGCGCATCACCCTCTGGGTGGTGCGCGTTTTTCGTTTGGGCCGGCGCCACGGCGACGCTAGGATAGAGCCATTCATTGTCTCTTCCGCGCAGCGGCTTGCCACGGCCACGATGGCCGGGTTGTCACTCCCAGCAGGATGCCCGCATGTTTACCGTTCTTCACGCCAATCACCTCGAGGACCTGCGCGATCTGGCCCTCAAGGTGATCAAGGCCGCGCCTCAGCCTCCGCTGGTGCCGGAAACCTTCCTCGTCCAGTCCAACGGCATGGCCCAGTGGCTGAGATTGTCATTGGCCGAGGCCGATGGCATCGCCGCCTCGGTGGATTTTCCACTGCCCTCAAGCTTCGTATGGCGTGCCTATCGCGGGGTATTGGGTGGCGTGCTGGGCGACGAGATTCCGGAGCTGTCGCCCTTCGACAAGGGCCCGCTTGCCTGGCGTCTGCTGCGCTTGCTGCCGGGGCTGCTGGCCGATGAATCCCAGGCCGAATGCTATGCGCCGCTCAGGGATTACCTGTGTCGCGACGAGCGTGGCCAGTTGATCGAGGCGGTCGGTGAGGACGCATTGCCAGCGCTGCCCGAAGGCCCGGAGGCTGAGCGTCAGCAGTGGCAGCTGGCCTGCCAGCTGGCGGACCTGTTCGATCAGTACCTCAACTATCGCCCCGAGTGGGTACGCAGTTGGGAGAGCGGGCTGGAAGACGACAACTTCCGGGATGCCTTCGCGCGTCAGCAGGCCGCAAGCGAGCTGCCGGCCAATCTGCTGCCCGACAACCTGCCGGACAGTCAGCAGTGGCAGCCGGCACTGTGGCGCGCGGTGCTGGCCGATGCGCCATCCAGCAGCCGCCAGCATCACCGCGCCGCCCTGCATGGTCGCTTCGTCGCGGCGGCCCGCGCGCTGGAGACACTGCCCTCGACACGCCGTCACCCGCTGCCGCCACGTCTGTTCGTGTTCGGTATCTCGGCGTTGCCGGGCCAGACGCTGGATGCGCTGCATGCGCTGTCCGGGGTGATGGACATCTACCTGATGATCACCAATCCCTGCCGCCATTACTGGGGCGATATCGTCTCCGACCGCGAAGCCGTGCGGCGCAGTTCGCGAGCAGACAGCCAGCGCATGGACAGCGAACGCCTCGCGCAACAGCGTGCCCGTCACCCCGAGGCGCCGGCGCTGATCGGGCTGGCGGAGGAGGAGTTGCACCTCAAGGCCAACCCGCTGCTGGCAGGGCTTGGCGCACAGGGGCGTGACTTCATCGTCAGCCTGTATGAATTCGAGAGCGCGCTGTCGGGGCGCGACAGCGGCTTCGATCTCGAGCTGGACGTCTTCGTGCCGCGCATCAGCGAGGACACGCCTCCCGAGCAGGCGCCGCTGCTGCAGCAGATCCAGGACGAGATACTTGAGCTGGTCCACCCCGGCGAGCGTGCGCTGGCCGAGGGCAGTCCGCGGGGGCTCGCGGCCGATGACGACTCCATCAGTCTGGTCAGCGCCCACTCGGCGCTGCGCGAGGTCGAGATCCTCCACGACCGTCTGCTGGCGGCCTTCGAGCGGGCCCATGACGCCGAGAAACGTGGCGAGGGCGAGCCGCTGCGGCCGCGCGACATCCTGGTGATGGTGCCCGACATCGACCGATATGCCCCCTATATCGAGGCGGTGTTCGGTCAGCTGCCGCCGGGCAATCCGCGCCATATTCCCTTCACCATCGCCGACCGCGTGGCCAGTCAGGCCAACCCGCTGCTCGGGCTGGTGCTGATGCTGCTGGAACTGCCGGAGCGCCGCCTCGGCGTCAGCGAAGTGCTGGATGCGCTGGATGTCGCCGCCTTCCGGCGTCGTTTCGCCATCGAGGAGGGCGAGCTCGAGCGTCTGCGGCGCTGGCTGGCCGACAGCGGCGTGCGCTGGGGCCTCTCCGGCGAGCACCGTGAGCAGCTCGGCTTCATGCCCCTCGATGAGAACAGCTGGCGCTTCGGCCTCGAGCGCATGCTGCTGGGCTACGCCACCGGCGCCCCGGCGGCCGGCTCCCCGGCGGCCGGTGGTCCGGCGCAGGGGGGAGTTGGCGATGAGCAGAGCGCCGACCTGATGGACGGCCAGAGGGACGATCTGATGGACGGCCTTGTCGACATGAACGGCCTGAGCTTCGACGGCGTGGTGCCCTTCGATGAAGTGGCTGGTCTCGAGGCCGAGCTGGCAGGCAAGGTCGGCGAGCTGATCGAGAGCCTGGATCGCTGGCGGCACTGGCTGGATACCTCGCGCACGCCGGCGGATTGGGCCACCACGCTGCAGCGGCTGTGGGAGGAGAGCCTCAGCCCGGACAGCGCCGAGGAATTCGACATTCTGGCGCGTCTGCAGGCGGCGCTCTCACGCCTCGACAAGGGCTGGCAGCAGGCCGGTTTCGAGGGCTGCCTGTCGCTCAAGGTGGTACGCGAGGCGCTGCGCGGCGAGCTGGACAGCGGCGGTCTCGCCCAGCGCTTCCTCGCCGGGCGCGTCAACTTCGCCACCCTGATGCCGATGCGTGCGATCCCCTTCCGCGAAGTGCACCTGCTGGGCATGAACGATGGCGACTACCCGCGGGTGCGCATGCCGCAGGATTTCGATCTGATGGCCAGCCGCCCGCAGGCGGGCGACCGCTCACGGCGCGACGATGATCGCTATCTGTTCCTGGAGGCGCTGCTGGCGGCGCGGGATCGCCTGTCGATCTCGTGGGTCGGGCGTGACCAGCGCGACAACGGCGAGCGGCCGCCCTCGGTGCTGGTCGGTGAACTGCTCGACTACATCGAGCTGGGCTGGGAGCCCGAGCAGCCGCACTCCGCCAAGCGTTCGCGGGAGGCGGCGCTGCGAGAGCGCCTGATCACCGAACACCCGTTGCAGCCGTTCTCGCGGCGCTATTTCCATGCCTCCCAGGCAGCGGCCGTCGATCTGTTCAGCTATGACGCCAGCTGGTCGAGCCTGTATCGCGCGGCGGGTCAGGCTCAAGTGCCTGAAACACTTAAGGAAAACCCAAGCAATGCCAGTCAGGTGGAAGCGGCGGCAGCGACTGCCTTGAGGCAGCTGGTGGAGCAGGCGCCGGAGTCCCATCTGCGCCTCGGCGCCGATTCGCTGGCACGCTTCCTGCGCCGCCCCTGGCAGCTGGGGCTGGACCGCGTCGGCGTGCGCTTCCGCGATGCCGAGGTGCCGGATGAAGACAACGAACCCTTCGCCCCCGACGGGCTGGAGAACTTCACCCTGACCCGCGAGCTGCTGGACGCCGCGCTTGCCGGGCAGTCACTGCCGCTGGCCGCCGAACGTCTGCGCCGGGCCGGGCGGCTGCCGGCGCTGGGCTTTGCCGATGCCTTGATCGAACCGCGTCTCAAGCGTCTCGACCAGCAGTTGGCCAGCTGGCGTGACCAGCTCAGCCATGCCCTCTCGCTGCCGCCGCGCACCCTCGAGGTACCGCTGATCATGCAGGATGAGGGCGGCGAGATGCTGCATGTGACTCTCACCACGCGTCTGATCAGCCGTCAGCAGCTACGCGATGACGCCGAGGGCGAGAGCCGCCTGCTGGCCACGCTGGAGGCGACCCACTTCGGCACCCTCAAGCCCGGCAAGGAGGGGCGCTACAAGAAGCTCGGCAAGCCGCATCGTCTGCTGGCCGGCTACCTCGACTGGCTGATGGCCAATGCGCGTCCCGGCCTCGGGGAAGTGGCAGGTGATCAGGGCGCAAGCCGTGAAGGCTATCAGTGGCTTGCGGTGTTCGAGGACCGCTGGCTGCTGTTCCCCGCGCTGCGCATCGAGCAGGCCGAGGCCGCGCTGCGCCATCTCGTCAAGGCCTATGCCCAGGGCTGGCAGGCGCCGCTGGCGGCCGCGCTGGAACTGGCGACCACCCTCTGGGAGGTGGTGGGCGAGGAGGATCGCAATGCCTTGTTCGGCGCGCTCAAGGCGCAGGCCGCTGACGGCAGCGCAAACCTTGAGACGGCGCTGGCCGCCATTCACAAGCCCTGGCTTGGTGAGAGTCTGACGCGCGCCATGGAAACCCGCTTCAGCGAAGACATCTTCAAGGGCCCCCAGGCGCTCAGGCGTCAGGAAGGCGCGCTGGGCGAGCTGTGGCCGGAGTTCGAGGCCTTTGCACAGGCCGGCGGCGTGCTCAACAGCGTGCAGCTCTACCAGCCCCTGATCGAGAGCATGATCGGTGTGCGGCAGGGCATTCTCGGCGAACGCGCGGTGGAGCTTGCCACCGGGAAGGCGACGTCATGAGCGATACCGGAGTGGAAGACATGCGCGGTGTGGAGAGTGGCGTGAGGAGTGGCATCGCTCAGGACAAGGAAGCGGCAATGAGTGACGAGATGGATCAGAGCCAGCAGGGCCAGGCCCTCGATATTCCGACGCTGCCCCTGCTCGGTCAGCATCTGATCGAGGCGAGTGCCGGCACCGGCAAGACCTTCACCCTCGCCGCGCTCTACGTGCGGCTGGTGCTCGGGCCCTTGCCCGGCCAGGACGCGGGCGTCTGCTATCCGCGCCCGCTGACGCCGCCGGAGATTCTGGTGGTGACCTTCACCGAAGCCGCCACTGCGGAGCTGCGTGACCGCATTCGGGCGCGCCTCAAGCAGGCGCGTGAGGCGCTGCTGGAGCGTGCCAGTCCTGATCCGGTGCTGGCCGAGTTGCTCGCGCCGCTGCTGACATCATCACCTGCCGAGGACGCAGCGCGTCTCAAGGCCGCCGCGGCACGACGTCTCGATCAGGCAGCGCGCCTGATGGATGACGCCGCCATCTTCACCATCCACGGCTTCTGCCAGCGCATGCTCAGCCGGCATGCCTTCGATGCCGGAGGACGCTTCGGCGCCGAGCTGTTGCAGGATGGCCAGTCGCTGCTGGCGCGCTGCGTCGAGGATTACTGGCGCTGCGAGTTCTATCCGCTGGCCCGCGAATGGCAGGCCTTGATCCGTGGGCGCTGGGCCGGGCCCGACGCGCTGGGAGAAGAGCTGCGCGGCCTGCTGCGGGATGGCACGCCACGCCCGCTGTACCGCGACGGCGAATGTCTTGAGGCCCCGCATGACCTGAGCGAGCTGCTCGGCAATGCCGAACAGTGGCGTCAGCAGCAGGAGGCCGCCCGTCGCGCCGTCGAGGAAAGTTTCGATGAGGCGGCCATCCGCGCGGTGATGGGCGAGGCCTTCGCCAGCAAGGCGCTCAACGGCAACAGCTACAAGGAAGCCGAGCTCGAGCCTCGACTGGCGGCGACGGCTGCCTGGCTGGCCAGCGGCGAGCACGACTTCGCCGCCGACATGCTCGACAGCAAGAAGCTGTGCTGGCTGAGTCAGGCCAAGCTCGAGAAGGGCACCAAGAAGAACTGCCAGACGCCGCGCCATCCCTTCTTCGAGGCGCTGGACATGCTGGCCGAGGTGCCCGCCCCGGACGCCGTGCTGCTGGATCAGGTCGCCGTGCACGCGCGTGACAGCGTCGCCCGCGCCCTGATCTGCGAGAAGCGCCGCCTCGGGCTGTGGGAATTCTCGGACCTGCTCAATGATCTCGATCACGCGCTGGACCCGACGCTCAATGGCGAGGCCAGCCAGCGTCTGGCGCGCCAGATCCGTCAGGAGCTGCCGGTGGCGATGATCGACGAATTCCAGGACACCGACCCGGTCCAGTACCGCATCTTCCGGCGCATCTATCCGCAGACGGCGGGCGATGCTCCGTCCGACGACGATGCCATCGGCAACGATGCCGTCAATGGCAATGCTGGCGAGGCGCCCAGCACGCTGTTGATGATCGGTGATCCCAAGCAGGCCATCTATGCCTTCCGCGGCGCCGATATCGACACCTATCTGGCGGCGCGCAAGGTCACCAGCTCGCGCTTCACCCTGCCGCGCAACTTCCGCTCCAGCGCCGCGATGGTGTCCGCGGTGAATGCCCTGTTCGCCCAGCATCAGGCGCCCTTCGGCAGTGAGGACATTCCCTTCCAGCCGGTCGAGGCCCAGGGCACGCGCACCCGGCTGGTACTGCGTCATCCGGATGGCCGCGAAGAGGCCGCCTGCGCGCTGAACCTGTGGTGGGCCAGCGGTGAGCGCCTGAGCGCCGATGACCATCGCCGTGCCATGAGTGGTGCCTGTCGCGCCCAGATCCAGGCCTTGCTGGAAGGACAGCAGCGTCTGGCGGCGGGCGAGCCGGGGCTGGTGTTCATGGACGAGGGCGATGCGACGCCACGTGGCGTGGCCGCCAGCGATATCGCCGTGCTGGTACGTAACGGCCGCGAGGCCGCAGCGGTGCGGGGCGCGCTGGCCGAAGGCGGCATTCGCAGCGTCTATCTGAGCGAGAAGAGCTCGGTATTCGACACGCCGGAGGCCTTCGAACTGCTGCAGCTGTTCGAGGCCGTGGCCCATCCGCGTGATGACCGCCGTCTGCGCGCGGCGCTGGCGACGCGGTTGCTGGCCGAGGATCTCTCGCTGGTCGAACGCCTCGCGGTGGATGAGTTGGCCTGGGAGCGTGAGGTCGAGCGCTTCGATGGTTATCACCGCGACTGGCAGCGGCGCGGCGTGCTGCCGATGCTGCGCGGCGTGATGCGCGACTTCCGGGTCGGTGAGCGGTTGGCGGCGCGCGCCGGGGGCGAGCGCGCCCTGACGGACGTGCTGCATCTTGGCGAGCTGGCCCAGAATGCCGCCCAGCGCCTCGATGGCGAGCAGGCGTTGCTGCGCTGGTGGCACCAGGCGCTGGAATCCGGTCATGAAGCGCTGGACAGCGACAGCCTCAGTCAGCGGCTGGAAAGTGATGAGGGGCTGGTGCGTGTCGTCACCATCCACAAGTCCAAGGGGCTTGAGTATCCCATCGTGCTGCTGCCGTTCATGGCCAGCTTCCGCGCGGCCGAGCCGGACAGGAATTTCGGCCTGCTGACCCTCAAGCAGCGCTGGCTGGCCACGGCTGACGTGGAAGGTGATGACGAGGGAGGCGCTGACGAGGAAGACGATAACGAGGAAGTGTCTGCTCGGAGAGTCGATCAGGAGGATGACGCTCTCGATGACAGCATCCTGGTCAAGAAGCCATCGAAGGACATGATTAAGGAGGCTGATAAGGCAAGATTAAGAGAAGACGTGCGTCTGCTTTATGTAGCGTTGACGCGTCCCAAGTTCGCCTGCTGGCTGGGGCTGGCGCCTATCGGCAAGGGCGGTTTCAGCAAGCAGCTGAGCCTGCCGTCCACCGCCGTCGGCTACCTGCTTGGCCTGAGTGATACCCCGGATATCGAGGCCAGCGCCATCGAGGCCGCGCTGCACGGCTGGTGTGATCAGCAGTCTGCCGGACTGGCGCGCGTTTCCGGCCTGCCCGCACCAGTAGGCCACGAATATCAGCCCCCGGCGGAGCGCGATCAGCACTTCCACGGCGCGCGCCACTTCGCGGGCGGCATTGAGGATGACTGGTGGATCGCCTCCTACACCGCCTTGCTCACCGATGCCCGTCAGGTGACGGCGGCGCTGGAAGACACCGCCGATGCCGCGGATGACCGCGTGCCCGAGGGCGCCACCGAGATCGCGCTGGAAGAGGGCGAGCAGGGCCTGACGCGCCCGGACCGCGAGGTGGCGGGGCAGTCCGGCCCGCTGCTGGCCGGTGGCCTGCCGATGACGGTGGGCGAGATCCATCTGCATGATTTCCCGCGCGGACCGCGCCCGGGGACCTTCCTGCATGGTCTGCTGGAGGCGGTGGATCTCGATCGCCTCGGCGCGGATGACTATCGCGGCGAGCTTGAACGGCTGGTGGGCTCACGGCTGCATTTCGGTGGCTTCGATGCCAGTTGGCAGCCGCGTCTCACCGACTGGCTGGAGCAGGCGCTGACCCGCCCGCTGCAAGGCTTCGAGGGCGAGCCTATCCTGCTCAACCGGCTGGAGGCCTGGCTGCCGGAGCTGGAATTCTGGCTGCCGGCCGTGCATGCACGCAGTCTGCCGCTGGATGCCGTGGTCACCGCGCTGGAACCGTTGCCGCGCTCGCGGCCCAGGCTCGCGCCACGCCGCATGCACGGCATGCTCAAGGGCTTCATCGATCTGACCTTCCAGTCCGGCGGGCGCTGGTACGTGCTGGACTGGAAATCCAACTATCTGGGCGAGCGCCCCGAGGATTATCTTGGCGAGTCACTGGCCCGCGCCATGGTCGAGCACCGCTACGACCTGCAATACGTGCTCTACACCCTCGCGCTGCATCGCCTGCTCAAGGCGCGCCTCGGCGACGACTACGATTACGAGCGCTGCATGGGCGGGGTGCTGTATGTCTTCCTGCGCGGCCTGGATGCCGGCGGTGATTCACCCGCGCTTGCGGTGGATGAGACTGAAACGACGCCCGGCCGGCCCCTTGAAGGTACAGCGACGCTTGGCGTGGCGACGCCCGGCGTCTTCCAGCGCCGGCCATCACAGGCGCTGATCGAGGCGCTGGATCTCTGGCTGGGCGGCGACAGCTCCGCATTGGACAGCCTGCTCCTCAACACCACCGACACCTCGCCACTCACGCAAAGCGGCCAGCAGGGGGCCTTCGATGTCTGACACCATGTCTGTGCCAACACAGCAGCTCAGCGCTGCCCCTGACGCCTCGACTGCCGACACCCTGCTCGCCACGCTCGGCCTGTGGGTGGAGCTGGGCTGGCTTAGGCGCGTCGATGCCCATCTGGTGCGCTTCATGGCGCGCCATGTGCCGGAGGCCCCGGCCAGCGTATTGCTGGCGGCCGCGTTGGCCAGCCACCAGCTGGGACGCGGGCATGTGTGCCTGTCGCTGTCGCGGGCGCTGGCCGAGCCACGCGCGACCCTGTCGTTGCCGCCGCTGGAGCAGTCCGAGGCGCATCTGGCCGAGGTCAGCGTGGCCCTGCCGGAAGCCTTCCTGGCGGATCTCGATGCCAGCCGCTGGGCCGAGCAGCTGGCGGCATCGCGGCTGGTCAGCGTGCTGGCGCAGGCCGATTCCCCGGCAGGCCATCTGCCGCTGCGCCCGCTGGTGCTGGTGGGCGAGCGCCTCTATCTGCGCCGTTACTGGCAGGCCGAGCGTGAAGTCGCGGCGGGGCTGCGTGCGCGGATGGGGCCGAGCGAGGAGGGCGAGACGCGGGTCAGCGATGCGCTGGGCGAGCGCCTGTGCGAGCTGTTCGCCAGCAATCAGCCGGACCCGCACGGCGAGCCGGACTGGCAGAAGCTGGCCTGCGCCCTGGCGTTGCGTCAGCGCTTGACGGTGATCTCCGGCGGCCCCGGCACCGGCAAGACCACCACCGTCACGCGACTGTTGGCGCTGTTGCAGGCTCAGGCGCTGGTGGGTGGCGCTGACGGTGCAGAGGGCGAGCTGGAGAGCGCTGAGACAGGCCATCCGCACGAGCGGCGGGCGCTGGATATCCGCCTGGTCGCCCCGACCGGCAAGGCGGCGGCGCGGCTGTCGGAGTCGATCCGGGGGGCGGTGGCGAAGCTCGAGGTGCCAGACGCGGTACGCGCCGCCATCCCGCGCGAGGCAAGCACCGTGCACCGCCTGCTGGGGGCTCGCCCGGATTCGCGCCACTTCCGCCATCACGCGGGCAACCCGCTGGCGCTGGACCTGCTGGTGGTGGATGAGGCCTCGATGGTCGATCTCGACCTGATGGCCGCACTGCTCGGCGCGCTGCCCGCCCACGCCCGCCTGATTCTGCTTGGCGACAAGGACCAGCTGGCCTCGGTGGAAGCCGGCGCCGTGCTGGGCGATCTCTGCGAGCATGCGCTGCCGCCGCGCTACTCACCGGCATTGTGTGCCGACTTGAGCCGCCTGACCGGCGAAACGCTGGAACAGGCCATCGCCGCGCCTGATGGCCAGGACTTGGAGGAAACATCAGCGACACGTGGCCGCCTCGCCGATCACGTGGTGGTGCTGCAGAAGAGCTATCGCTTCTCTGCCGACAGTGGCATCGGCGCGCTGGCACGCGCCAGCAACGCCGGGGATCGTCAGGCGCTGCGCGATGTCTGGAAGGCCGGTTATCGCGACATCGCCTGGCTCAAGCTCAGTGGCCCGGAGGACCGCGATCTCGAGAAGCTGGTGGTCAACGGCTACCGCCCGGCGCTGGAGGCCGTGCGTGAGCGGCGCCCGGCGCGTGAGGTGATCGACCTGCTGCTCGAGTTCCAGCTGCTGTGCGCGTTGCGCCGTGGCCCCTACGGCGTCGATGGCCTCAACCAGCGTGTGGCGCGGGTGCTGATGCGGCGTGGACTGATCGCCGACGAGCGCGGCTGGTACGCCGGTCGACCGGTGATGGTGACGCGCAACGACCGCGCGCTGGGGCTCTACAACGGCGATGTCGGCATCACCCTGCCGGACCCCGCTGCCGGCGGGCGTTTGCGCGTGTTCTTCCCGGTCGAGGAGGAGGCGACGCCAGACACCGAGCGTGATGGCCAGGACACCGACATCCAGCGCTTCCACCGTGGCGTGCGCGCGGTATTGCCGTCACGCCTCGAGGCGGTGGAGACGGTCTTCGCGATGACGGTCCACAAGTCGCAGGGTTCCGAGTTCCGCCATGTGTTATTCGTGTTGCCTGAGGGCGCCAACCCGATTCTGACCCGCGAGCTGGTCTACACCGGCATCACGCGGGCCAAGTCACGGGTCACGCTGGCGGGAACCCGCCGCGAGACGCTGGAAGGCGCCATTGAACGACGCGTGGTGAGAGCCAGCGGGCTGGTGCTCTAGGCCGGACACCGACGGATGATCGTCATCTCCGGCTCCGCCGCGCTCGACGGGAGGAGGAGACATGACGGACGTCAGCAGTCGCGTGAAGGAAAGGGCGCAGCCACAGAGCGAGATGCATGCCGTGGCGCTGGCCACGGCGGCCAGTCAGCTCAAGGACCCGCAGGCGGCGGTGGCCGAGCTTGCCCGAACGCTTGATCTGGCGCTGGGAAGTCGTGAGCGGCTTGGCGGGGTGCTGTTCTTCTGCTCGGCGGATTATCCGCTGGCGGCATTGGGCCAAGCGCTGGCCGCCACCTTCGGCGAGGTGCCGGTGAGCGGCTGCACCACCGCCGGTGAGATCACACCCGCGGGCTATGCGCGCGGCTCCATTACCGCCATCGGCCTTGCGCGCAGTGACTTCGCGCTGGCGCAGGTGCTGATCGATGATCTGAGCGGTTTCGATCTTCCGCGTGCCCAGGCGCTGAGTGACGAGCTGCTGGCACGTTGTCGCGAGCAGGCCGTGGCGCCGGTGATGGGCAACAGCTTCGCGCTGACGCTGCTCGACGGGCTCTCGAGCAGCGAGGAGCAGGTGCTGGCGACGCTGGATGCGGCGCTGGGCAGCATTCCCGCCTTCGGTGGCTCCGCCGGTGATGACAATCGCCTGTCGCACACCTATGTCTACGCCGATGGCGTCTTCCATGATCAGGCGGCAGTCGTGGTGGTGGTCAATACGCGGCTGCCGTTCGAGGTCATCAGCACCCATCACCTTACGCCGCTGGCCGACAAGCTGGTGGTGACGGCGGTGGATCGTGATTCGCGCCGCGTGCTGGAGCTGAATGCCGAACCCGCCGCCGAGGAGTACGCCAGGCTGGCCGGCGTCGCCCCCGAAGCGCTGGAGGAGGCGGTCTTCGCGCGTTGCCCGCTGGCGGTGCGCATCGGCGAGGCGCATTACGTGCGCTCCATCCAGCGCGTGAATGATGATGCCAGCCTGAGTTTCTACTGCGCGGTGGAGACCGGCATCGTGCTCACCGCCATGCAGGCCACGCCGATTCTCGAGCAGCTCGAGCAGCGTCTGGCCGAGGTGGAGGCGCGCCTGGGGCCGCCCGCGCTGACCATCGGCTGCGACTGCTTCCTGCGGCGCATGGAGATCGAGGCGCTGGCACTGGAGGATGAGGCCTCGCGCATGCTCAGGCGGCACCGGGTGATCGGCTTCAATACCTACGGTGAGCAGCACCACGGCATGCACATCAACCAGACCTTCACCGGCGTGGTGATCGGCCAGCGCCGCTCGGTTGCCGACGGCACGGGAGGACAGGATGTCGCCTGATACGCCGCTGACCGAGCAGGGGTTGCTGACCAGGACAGACCCCCTGACCGAGCCGGACGCTCTGACTCAGACGGACGCTCAAAGCACCGAACTCGACGCCCTCAAGGCGCGCAATCGCCAGCTGGAGAAGATCAACGCCGCCCTGATCGAGCGGGTCGAATCCAGCAGCCCTTCACCGAGCGCGCCCTACGCCGCCTTCGAACATGCGGTGCTGCTGGCGGATCAGGTGCGCGAGCGCACCGATGCCCTGCATCGCACCCTCGATGAGCTGGGGGCACTCAATCGACGCCTCACCGCCGCCAAGGCCGCCGCCGAGGCGGCCAATCACTCCAAGACCCGCTTTCTCGCCGCCATCAGCCATGACCTGCTGCAACCCCTGAATGCCGCCCGGCTGTTCGCCAGCGCCCTGGAAGAGCAACTGGCGCGGCTGGCGCTGGATGCTTCCCTGCCGGGCGATGCCATTTCTGACGTCATGCCGGGCGATGCTTCGCAGGGCGTCTCCACGCCCGGCGAGCTGGTGGCGCGGCTGGGGCGCTCGCTGGCAGATGTCGAGAGTCTGCTGGGTACGCTGGTCGATATTTCGCGGCTGGATGCCGGCGTGCTGACGGCGGATGTCGCCGTCTTCCCGGTGCGGGAGCTTCTGGATGTGCTCGCCGAGGAATATCGTCAACTGGGCGCTGCCCGTGGGCTCGAGCTGCATTACGTGGCCAGTCATCTGAGTATCGAGTCGGACCTGCAATTGCTGGCGCGAGTGGTGCGCAACTTTCTTAGCAATGCGCTGCGCCATGTGCCGGATGGCTCGACGCGCGGGCGGGTGCTGCTGGGGTGTCGGCGTCGCGGTGACTGGCTGGAGATCACCGTGGCCGACAACGGCCCCGGCATCGCCGAGCATCAGCGCGAGGTGGTCTTCCAGGAATTCCGACGCCTGGCGCCGCGCCAGGACAACGAGCAGCGCGGCCTCGGGCTGGGGCTGGCGATCGTCAAGCGCATCACCGGCCTGCTGGAGCACCCCCTGTCGCTGACCAGCACGCCGGGGCGCGGCGCCGCCTTCGCGGTCCGCGTGCCGATTCGGCAGCCTGCCAGCGTAGTGGGCCCGGCGGCTGACGCGACTTCTCCCGGTCAGCCTTGCGCGTCACCGCTCGCGCAGCCGCTGCTCGATACCGTTATCTGGGTGGTCGAGGATGATCGGGAGGTGTGTGCCGGCATGCAGTCATTGCTCGGGGGCTGGGGCGCGAGTGTCCACTGCGCCGAGGATGCCGAGGTGCTGTTGCAGCAGGCCGTGGCCGCGCCGCAGGTCTTGATCGTCGATCATCAGCTGGGCGAAGGGCAGCCCGATGGCCTCAAGCAGGCGCAACGCCTGCGGCAACGCTGGCCGGGCTTGCCAGTGGTGGTGATAAGTGCGGACCACTCGGCGCCGCTCAAGGCCAGGGCGCGTGCGCTCGGGTTCGGGTTTCTGCTCAAGCCGGTCAAGCCGCTGCGCCTGCGCCAGTTGCTGGTCAATCGTCGCTAGCCGCGCGCAGAAGGGCTGGAAGAGATGCTGGAAGGGGGGAGGGAAAAGGAGCTGGAAACGGGCCTCAAGAAGAGACTGGAAAGGGGAGAAGGCAAGGACAGTGGCAAATAGGCGTCCGCCACGGGGGTGATTGAAGGAGCCTATCGAGTATCACGCTTATTTTTAATGAGAATCAATGGCATTTGGAGTGTATGCTGATCACATAGCCTCCCGCATATTTCATTATCTGTTCGCGGGTCATTGATCTGGCAGGTTTTCCCCCCATGCTGAATGTCATGTCCGATAAATCCGTACGTCATGCCGCAAGCATGTCACTGGGCAGCGAAGGCGACGCCTCTGCTGCCGGTGGTGCGCACACAGCTTCCCCTGTCCGTCTCGCTGGCCGCCTGCGCCGCGCCTTGCCGTTCCTCGGTCCGGCGATGATCGCCGCCGTCGCCTATATCGACCCGGGCAACTTCGCGACCAACATCGAGGCCGGCTCCCGCTATGGCTACACCCTGCTGTGGGTGGTGCTGTGGGCCAATCTGATGGCGATGTTGATCCAGACCCTGTCCGCGCGGCTGGGGCTGGCGACCGGCAAGAATCTGGCCGAGGTCATCCGTGAACGCTTCCCGCGTCCGGTGGTGTGGGCCTTCTGGGTGCAGGCGGAGATCGTCGCCATCGCGACCGATCTGGCCGAATTCCTGGGGGCGGCGCTGGCCTTCAATCTGCTGTTCGGGCTCAGCATGCTGGAAGGGGCGCTGCTGACCGGCGCCATCACCTATGCGGTGCTGGTGATGCAGCGTTTCGGCTTCCGCATGATGGAAATGATCATCGGCGCGATGATTCTGGCGGTTTCGGCGGGCTTCCTGCTCGAGATCATTCTCAGCCGCCCGCCGGTGGAGCCGATCCTCTACGGTCTGCTGTCGCCGAACTTCCCGGATAGCCACGCCATCTTCCTGGCGGCGGGTATCCTCGGTGCCACCGTGATGCCTCACGTCATCTATCTGCATTCCGCGCTGTCCCAGAATCGCATCCGGGTGCGTGACAGCGGTCAGCGTCGTCGCGTGATGGGCTACTACCGGCTGGATGTCATCATCGGCATGGCGCTGGCGGGGCTGATCAACATGGCGATGCTGGTGCTGGCCGCCAAGGTCTTCCACGGCAACGGCGAGACCGGCGTGGCCTCCATCACCGAGAGCTACAAGCTGCTGTCACCGCTGATGGGTCAGGATGCGGCAAGTCTCATCTTCGGCTTCACGCTGCTGCTGGCGGGACTGTCCTCGTCCATCGTCGGCACCCTGTCCGGTCAGGTGGTGATGCAGGGCTTCGTCAACTTCCGCATTCCGATGTGGCTGCGCCGCGTGATCACCATGGCACCGGCCATCGCCATCATCCTGATGGAGTTGCCGGAGCAGCAGGTGCTGGTCGCAAGCCAGGTGGTACTCAGCTTCGGGATTCCCTTCGCGCTGGTGCCGCTGTTGATGTTCACCGCCAACCGCCGCCTGATGGGAGACCTGGTCAATCGTCACTGGGTGACGGCCATCGGGGTGCTGGTCGCGGCGATCATCATCCTGCTCAATGGCTATGTGCTGGTCGGCGAGCTGATTTAGGCCCCATGCTTTATGCCCCAGTTCCTATGCCCTTGTGAGAGGTAAAAGCCCTGCCGGTGGCAGGCCCTCGCAACGCCCCGCTGTGTGCCTCATTCGTGAGCGCCCCGGCGGGGCGTTGCGCGTTGTGGGGCGGCAGGGGGCGCGCTGGCGCCTGACACGGCAGGCAGGGCGTGGCTGGCCAGCAGGATCGCCTGTACCCGGCTGGCGACCCCCAGCTTGTGCAGGATGGCGGAGACATGCGACTTGATGGTGGTTTCCGCCACGCCCAGCTGCCAGGCGATCATCTTGTTGGATTCGCCCAGCACCATGCGCTCCAGCACGCCGCGCTGCTTGGTGGTGAGGGTCTGCCAGCGCTGCGCGAATTCCGCCTCGCTGAGGCTCGGCGTGAGTTGAGGGGCTGGCGGTGGCACTGGTGCTGAGGCCGATGCTGAGGCTGAGGCTGATGAGGAAGCCGCCTGGCTCGCCAGCGCCGGACGCGGGGCGGCGCGCATCAGCCGGGCGGGCACATAGACCTCACCGGCCAGCATGCGCGCGAGCGCCTCGCGCAATACCTCCGCCGAGCTCGACTTGGAGAGATAGCCCACCGCGCCGAGTGCCAGCGCCTCCAGCACCGTCTCGCGCGCCTCGTGGGCGGATAGAATCGCCACCGGCAGCCAGTCTGCCTCCTGGCGCAAACGCGCCAGGCCTTCCAGACCGTGGCTGTCGGGCAGGTCGAGATCCAGCAGCAGCAGGTCGAGGCTATCGGCGTGCACGTCGATGAGGCTGAGCGTCTCGGCGAGACTGGCGGCCTGCAGCAGCTCGTAGGGCGGTGCCGGGGCGTCAGCGACGCTCAGACTCAGGGTGCGACTGATGGCATCACGGAACAGCGGATGGTCATCCGCGATCAACAGACGGTACATGGAGGCTCCTGGCCGGTGGCGGGCGATATCCTGATCAAGGCTTTTCTGTTCATGGCTAGCCTGAGCATAACGTCATGGCGTGGTGTCGTGCCTTGCGGCCTTCGCGGTATGGCGGCGTTCGTTTCTCCTTCCTTTTCTCCTCCCAAGGGATGAGACGGTCTCCGCCCATGGGGGCATGTCGCGATTGGCGTCGGTGGTCAAGACTGTGAGAGTTGCCTGATCAAGTACCGCTTGATGGATCGGGCAGCGGGTCAGCGCCAACGGCGCCACTGCAGAAGGTCCAACACAGGCGTTTCGCTGACACGACAACGACTTTTCAGCAACGACAACGACTTTTCAGTAACGACAACGACTGTGCAGCAACGACAACAACAGGCCGTCGATCACGAGCGCCACTCGTGAATCCGGCCAACAGGAGTTCGCCATGATCTACGCCTCCCCGGGCAGCGCCGATGCGCTGGTCACGTTCAAGGATATCTACGGCAACTATATCGGCGGTCGCTTCGTCGAGCCGGTGAAGGGTGAGTACTTCGACAATGTCAGCCCGGTGACGGGCGAGGCCTTCTGCCGTATCCCGCGTTCGAGTGCGGAGGATATCGACCTCGCGCTGGACGCCGCCCACAAGGCAGCCGCTGCCTGGGGCAAGACCTCGGTGCAGGAGCGCTCCAACATCCTGCTCAAGATCGCGGATCGCATCGAGCAGAACCTCGAGATGCTGGCCGTTGCCGAGACCTGGGACAACGGCAAGGCGGTGCGCGAGACGCTCAACGCCGATATCCCGCTGGCGGCGGACCACTTCCGTTACTTCGCCGGTTGCCTGCGCTCCCAGGAAGGCACCGCGGCGGACATCGATGCCAATACCGTCTCCTACCACTTCCATGAGCCGCTAGGTGTGGTCGGGCAGATCATCCCGTGGAACTTCCCGATCCTGATGGCAGCCTGGAAGCTCGGCCCGGCGCTGGCGGCCGGCAACTGCGTGGTGCTCAAGCCGGCGGAACAGACCCCGGCCTCGATTCTGGTGCTCGCGGAGCTGATCAATGACCTGCTGCCGGCGGGCGTGCTCAATATCGTCAATGGCTACGGGGCCGAGGCCGGTCAGGCGCTGGCCACCAGCAAGCGCATCGCCAAGATCGCCTTCACCGGCTCCACCCCCGTGGGCTCGCACATTCTCAAGTGCGCCGCCGACAGCATCATCCCCTCCACGGTGGAGCTGGGCGGCAAGTCGCCCAACATCTACTTCGCCGACATCATGAATGCCGAACCCGAGTTCATCGACAAGGCCGCCGAAGGCCTGGTGCTGGCGTTCTTCAATCAGGGCGAGGTGTGCACCTGTCCGTCACGCGCCCTGATCCAGGAAAGCATCTACGACGACTTCATGGCTCGGGTGATGGAGCGCGTGAAGACCATCAAGCGCGGCAACCCGCTGGACACCGACGTTCAGGTCGGCGCCCAGGCCTCCCGCGAGCAGTTCGACAAGATCATGTCCTACATGGATGTCGCCCGTGAGGAAGGCGCCGAGGTGCTCACCGGCGGCAGCAGCGAGCAGCTGGAGAACGAGCTGGCCAACGGCTATTACATCCAGCCGACCCTGCTCAAGGGCAACAACTCGATGCGTGTCTTCCAGGAGGAGATCTTCGGGCCGGTGGTGGCCGTCACCACCTTCCGTGACGAGGCCGAGGCGCTGGCCATTGCCAATGACACCGAATTCGGTCTCGGCGCCGGTGTCTGGAGCCGCGACATGAACGTCGCCTTCCGCATGGGGCGCGGCATCCAGGCCGGTCGCGTGTGGACCAACTGCTACCACCAGTATCCCGCCCATGCCGCCTTCGGTGGCTACAAGAAATCCGGTGTCGGTCGCGAGACCCACAAGATGGCACTGGAGCACTACCAGCAGACCAAGAACCTGCTGGTCAGCTACGACATCAATCCGCTCGGCTTCTTCTAGGCCTGTCTGGCAGCGCCACCGCGACTGGTGGTGCTGCACGACTCCCGCGATTCTTGTTTGAGAAAATGACATCGATGCCCGCGCCAGATCCGATTGCTTGATCTGGCGCAGGGCAGGGAGCGCTGCGTCTGGTTTCAATGGAGAGGCAAGCTTTGCACTGGTCTGAGCGCAGGCTCGGGCGCTGGAAAAACGCTGGCTCGGGCGCTGGCGCATGCAGGCGCAAGCCCACACTCTCCAGCGCAACGCTCCGCCGCAACTCTGCTGGTTCGTCTGTCTTGAATGTCCGTCTTTCTTGAATGTTCGTCAGTCTTCAATGGATGAGGAGTACGTCATGGATAGCAGCATGAAAGCCGCCGTGGTACGTGAATTCGGTGCACCGCTGGTGATCGAGGAGGTCGCGGTACCGCGACCGGGACGTGGCGAGATTCTGGTCGAGGTCGCCGCCTCCGGGGTCTGTCATACCGACCTGCACGCCGCGCATGGCGACTGGCCGGTGAAACCCAATCCGCCGTTCATTCCCGGCCATGAAGGCGTCGGCACCATCGCGGCGGTGGGCGAGGGCGTCACCCACGTCAAGGAAGGCGATCGTGTCGGGGTGCCCTGGCTCTACTCGGCCTGCGGCCACTGCGAGCATTGCCTGGGCGGCTGGGAGACGCTGTGCGAGAGCCAGCAGAATACCGGCTACTCGGTGAATGGCGGCTTTGCCCAGTTCACGCTGGCGGACGCAGGCTATGTCGGCCGCCTGCCGGACAGCGTGGGCTTCGTGGAGATCGCGCCGGTGCTGTGCGCCGGGGTCACGGTCTACAAGGGGCTCAAGATGACCGACACCCGCCCCGGTCAGTGGGTGGTGATCTCGGGCATCGGTGGACTGGGACACATGGCGGTGCAGTATGCACGCGCCATGGGCCTGAACGTGGCGGCGGTGGATGTGGATGATGCCAAGCTGGAACTGGCCCGCCGTCTGGGCGCGACCGTGACCGTCAATGCCATGAAGGAAGACCCGGCGAGCGTCATCAAGCGCGACATCGGCGGCGCACATGGGGCGCTGGTGACGGCGGTATCGCCCAAGGCCTTCGATCAGGCCCAGAACATGCTGCGTCGTGGTGGCACCCTGGTGCTCAACGGCCTGCCGCCGGGGGACTTCCCGCTGCCGATCTTCTCCACCGTGCTCAATGGCATCACGGTGCGTGGCTCCATCGTCGGCACGCGCCAGGACTTGCAGGAGGCGTTGGACTTCGCCGCGGAAGGCAAGGTCGCCGCCACCGTGCAGACCGGCAAGCTCGAGGACATCAACGACATCTTCGGACGCATGATCGACGGCAAGATCGAGGGGCGCATCGTGCTCGACATGAAGGCCTGAGGCGTTCGCTGGCCTGAATCCTCACCACCGATGACAGGCCTGCTGGAAACGGCAGGCTGCCAGACACGACAACGCCAGCCCTAGGGCTGGCGTTGTCGTGTCTGGCATGGCCGTGCGCGTTGACTCTCACGCGGCACTGCAAAGAGCTCTCCATGACGAGCTCGGGCTTCTGCTTACACCGTGCCGAATTTCTCGTTCTCGCCCATGTCCGGGGTGTGGTCCTTGTCGAGGTTGGCGCGCGCCACCTCGTAGAGCTGGTAGGCCTTGCTCTCCTTGGCCTTCCAGTGCTCACCGGATTGCACCGAGATCTCCAGCAGGGTGACGTCGGGGTCATCCTTGCCTTCCGGGAACCAGGCGGCCACGAACGGATTCCAGAACTTGTCGATCAGGCCCTGATCGCGGTGCAGATTGGCATGACCGCTCAGCGACACGTAGACGCCATCATCCTGATCGGAAAAGCTCAGGCAGACCTCGCTGTCCTTCTTGGCCTCAAACACCTTCTCGGCGCTGGCGCGGGTGAAGAACCACAGGGTGCCGTCGTAGTCATCCTGCACCAGATGCATCGGGCGGGCGTGGGGCATGCCGTCGCCTTGCGTCACCAACATGCCGACCTTCACATCCTTGATCAGCTTCCAGATCTTCTGCTTGTGCTCCGGGCTCGACATCGTGTGTCACTCCTTTGCGTCATGCGAATGAAAATCCGGCTGGCTAGCCGTTGCACAAGACCTTGGAGCGACGCCCCCCAACTTCAAGGGATGATGGTGAAGCTTTCGCTTGATGAGCCAGCACTTGATGAGCCAGCACTTGATGAGTCGGCGCTTGATCAATCGGGGCTTGATTCAGGCGCCGAGGCGACTCACTGCGCTGACGGTGCCTGCCAGGCGTCGCTGCCCCACAGCGGCACGCTGCTCAGCGCATGCTTGAAGCTGCCGCTGGTTTCCTTGGTGCTGTAGGCGATATAGAGCAGGCTCTGGGAGTCGCGATCCAGAATGCGACGAATCTTGAGGCTCTTGAGCAGCACGCTCTTGGACTTGCGATAGACCTCCTCGCCACTCTTGGAGGTGTCGATGTCGGCGATCATCTCCGCCGTGATCGGGCCGGTCTGGCGGCAGGCGATGCTCATGTCGGAGGGATCGGAGAAGTCGAGGTCCGCCTCGATGTTGCTCAGATGGCAGGTCACGCCCGGCACCTTGGGGTCGATCAGGCTCTCGATCTTGATGTCCTTGGTGGTGAACAGGCCCAGCGAGACATCTCCGACCTCGTTGTCATCACAGCCGGCCAGCAGCAGGCCTGAGGCCATCACACCCAGCAGGGCAGCACGAGAGGAAAGGCGGCGCAGTCGCGTCATGGGGGCATCCTTGAGTCAGTGGTGTCAGGCGATGATAGCGTGTCAGACCCGCGGTGGGCGTCAACCATCGCCCTGGCATCAATGCTTGCCGCGGGCTCAATGCTTGCCGCGGCCTCACTCGCTGGCGAAGGCAGCGAGATTCAGCGTATGCGAGTTGCCCAGCCACATCACGCCCTGGGTGTGATCGAAGAGGTCATCGCCGGTGCCGGCGTGCACGAAGATGTCCAGCGAGCCACGGTTGAGTGCCAGCCACGGGATGATGCGCCCGAATTCCTCAGGCAGGAAGGACAGCTGACAGCTCCACAGCGGGTGCGGGCCGACCGGCTGCTGGTGGAAGCGCCCGACGCGCAGCGTGAAGCGTTGCTCGGCCTGGGCCGCCAGTTCGCGAGCGGCGGCCAGGCTCTGCTCATCGGTGTAGTAGAGGTGAGCGTGGTAGTAGCTGATGTGGTGTGTCATGGCGTTGTCTCGATCGTTCTCAAGGGGGCTTCCAGCGCTCGGCCTCAAGGGCCGTGGCGGGAGTTTTCAATGGCTGGCGGCAGTGGTCGTCAGGGTGTGATGGGCCGCGAGGTCATCAGCCCCAGGCCTTGTAGATCAGCTGCACACCCACCAGCGCCATCGCGATGATGATCAGGCGGAAGAACAGCTTCTCGTTGACGCGGGATTGCAGCCACAGGCCGCTTCTGACCCCCGCCCAGGCCACCGGCACCAGCAGCAGCGAGGTGGAGAGGCTGGTGAGGTTGATCTCGCCCAGCGCCACGTAGGGGCCCAGTTTCATCAGGTTCATGCCAGCGAAGATGATCACCGTGGTGGCGATGAAGGTCTCCTTGGGATGCTGGCGCGGAATCATGTACAGGTTGTAGGGCGGGGCGCCGGCGTGGGCGAAGAAGCTGGTGAAGCCGGCAGTGGCCCCGGCAGGAATGGCCAGCCAGCGGGGCAGTGGTTTCCTGGCTGTCGGTTTGAACAGCATATAGGCGGCGAATAGCAGCGAGATGACGCCCAGCAGGCCGCGAATCATGTTCTCGTCCAGCTCATCGAACAGCACCACGCCCACCGCGATGCCGATGGCGGCGCTGGGCAGGATGATGCGCACCTCCGACCACAGCTGCTTGCCCCACCAGGCGCGGGAGCTCAGGAAGTCCATCACCAGCAACAGCGGCAGCAGGATACCGGCGGCTTCCAGCGGCCCGATGGCCAGCGCCATCAGCGGCACCGAGAGCGAGCCGAAGCCACCGGCGAAGCCGCCCTTGGAGATGCCGGTCAGGTAGGTCGAGAAGATGATCGCGCTCCAGGCCAGCGCAGAGTAATCGGGCAGTGTCAGCAGGGCATCGAGAAAATCGGTCACGGGCATCTCATGTCGAGAGGGCTGGCAAGGTGAGTCGTGAAGGCCCATTGTTGAACAATTCTGCCCGCGCTTCATCCCGACACGCTGCAATGAAGTCTTTCCCTTGGCGCACCAATGCGCTAAAAGGCGCATGTCGCACAGTGTTTTCTTTCGAGACACTGGGCGAGTAGCCTGATCTGGCGGGCATGTCGCAGTGCCTGCCGCTCGTTGGTCGAACAATCTCTGAGGTGGCGATGTCACGCGCTCCATTTGAAATCAGCGGTACCCGCATCGCGCCGGGAACGCGGGCCCAGGTCGATGTGCCTGTCGCCAAGCTCTACACCCATGCGCCGCTGCACATCCCCGTCGAGGTGGTGCATGGTCGCCAGCCCGGCCCGGTGCTGCTGGTGTGCGGTGCCATCCACGGTGACGAGATCAACGGCGTCGAGATCGTGCGGCGGCTGCTCAAGAGTTCAAGCCTCGCGCGGCTGCGCGGCACCCTGATCGCGGTGCCCATCGTCAACGTGTTCGGTTTCGTGCAGCACACGCGCTACCTGCCGGACCGCCGTGACCTCAACCGCTGCTTCCCGGGCAGCGAGAGCGGCTCGCTGGGCTCGCGGGTGGCGGCGCTGTTCCGTGAGCAGATCGCCGATCAGGCCACCCACATCATCGACCTGCACACCGGCGCGATTCATCGCACCAACCTGCCGCAGATCCGCGCCACCATGACCGGCAGTGATGCCACGCGTCAGATGGCGGACGCCTTCGGCGCGCCGGTGCTGCTGAATGCCGAACTGCGCGAGGGCAGTCTGCGCGCCTATGCCAGCGAGCGCGGCGTACCGGTCATCACCTATGAGGCCGGCGAGGCGCTGCGCTTCGATGAGTGGGCGATTCGCCCGGGGGTCAGCGGCGTGAAGCGCGTGATGCGCTCCATCGGCATGCTGGCCAAGGACCGCGACCGCAAGCCCAGCTCGCGTGCGGTGGAGATGTCCAACGGCTCCAGCTGGGCGCGGGCCTCCATCGATGGCATCGTCCAGAGCCGCGTGGGCCTGGGGGACCGCGTCGAGAAGCATCAGGTGCTGGGCATCGTCGCCGACCCCTTCGGCAACAGCGAAAGCGAGGTGCTGTCACCCGCGGATGGCATCATCATCGGCATGGCCAACCTGCCGCTGGCCAACGAGGGCGAGGCGCTCTATCACGTGGCGCGCTTCCATGCGATCGACGATGCCGAGAGCGCCGTCGACAACTTCCAGCAGCTGTTCGTGCCCGACTCCATCTAGGCGCTTCACGCCCCCTTATGGCCCTGTTGCTGGCAGTGATCACGCAAACGCCCCGCTCATTGAGCGGGGCGTTTGCGTTGCAGCAGTCTGTCGTCTGGTCGACAGCGATAGTCACCGTCACAGAGCACTCAGCCGTGGCTGGTCTGGGTCTCGAGCGGGCCGTCATGACGCGCTTCCGCGCCGTGCATCCAGTCCACCAGCTTGCCGGCGAACACCAGCAACAGCAGGCCGCCGAGCACACCGGTGATGGCGATACCGCCGAACACGCTCATGGCACCGGCTTCGCCGACCAGCGAGCCGATCATGCCGGCCAGGTAGTTGGCCAGCGCCACGAAGGCGAACCAGGCGCCCATCATCAGCGCGCCCATGCGCACCGGTGACAGCTTGGTGACCATCGACAGCCCTACCGGTGACAGGCACAGCTCGCCGAGAGTGTGGAAGAAGAAGGCGCCGACCAGCCACATCATCGAGGCGCTGCCTGCGGCTTTCTGCTCCAGCACCGCGCCGATCATGCACACGAAGCCGATGCCGAGGGCGATCAGGCCGAAGGCGAACTTGACCGGCGAGCTGGGCTCGCGGTTGTCCATGCGTGTCCACAGACCCGCCAGCAGCGGCGAGAGCAGGATGATGAACAGCGGATTGAGCGACTGGAACCAGGCCGCCGGCACTTCAAAGCCCATCAGCATGCGGTCGGTGTAGTCCTGCGCATACAGCGCCATCAGGCCGCCGCCCTGCTCGAAACCGGCCCAGAACAGGATGGTGAACAGGCCCAGCACCATGATGACCTTGATGCGGTCACGCTCTTCGCGGCTCAGCGGTGTCTTGCGGTTGTTGCTCTTGCTCAGGCGTGCCTCACGCCGGGCGCTGGGTTCGACCCCCAGGTCACCCAGATGGCGCGGCGCGAAGATGAGCTGGATGGCGACCGCCAGCAGCATGCCGATACCGGCCACCAGGAAGCCGGCGTTCCAGCCATAGCCTTCGGCCATGGAGCCCGCGACGATACCTGACAGCAGTGCACCAATGTTGATGCCCATGTAGAAGATGGTGAAGGCACCATCACGGCGGTGATCGCCCTGTTGATAGAGGTCGCCGACCATCGTGGAGATGTTGGGCTTGAACAGGCCGTTGCCGACGATCAGCAGGCCGAGACCGACATACAGCAGCATCTCGGGGGCGAGGCCGCTCATGGCCGGCGGCACGGCGAGCACGAATTGCCCAGCCGCCATGATCAGCCCCCCGATCAGGATCGCACGTCGGGCGCCCAGCCAGTTGTCGGCCAGTGCTCCGCCGAACATCGGCGTGATGTACACAAGGCCCGTGAAGATGCCGTACAGCTGCAGGGCGTCGCCCTGATTCCAGCCCAGACCGCCACTGGTGACGGCATCGGTGAGATAGAGCACCAGCAGGGCACGCATGGCGTAGTAGGAGAAGCGTTCCCACAGTTCCGTGGAGAACAGCAGATAGAGTCCGGCCGGATGTCCGAACAGCTCACGGCTGTTGGCTCCGGTAGGGGAGTGTGTGGACATGGAACCTCGAAGGAAGTGTCAGCAGAAGCAGCGCAGCCCGGATGACGGGACTGCATGGACCGGCCCACAGGGCTGCAGAGGAGGACTGTGGAGGAATCGCCGATGACGGAGCAGTTGTGTGGCTGACCTCACGCAAGCATGGCGTGACGATGTCGAGACCGGTTGTTGTCCGTATGGTCAGACATTCTGCGTGAGATAGCTTTGTCAGACAATCAAACGAAAGTCATGCATGTTATTGGTATTTAAGGGGTTATTAGCTTAGATGGCGACGCAGGGTTGCGTCTGGTGTCACGCCTGCCAGTACAGTGCCGTCACTTTGCTGACTGCCGAGACGACGACACCCGGCGCGTGGGCCGGGTGTCGGGGGACTGTCTCTTGAAAGCGCTGCTCTCAAGAGAGCGCAGAAGAGAGAGCGCAGAAGAGAGAGGGAAGAAGAGGCAGCAGAAGCGGCGCGAGCAGGCCAGCTCGATCAGGCCTGTTCGACCTGTGCCTCGGGCCGGTGCTCCGGCACGCGCGCCATGGCGTCATCGATGACCTCGATGCCCGCGCCCGGCTTGTGGGCGTTCTCGGAGACATGACGGCGGAACTGGCGGCCGCCCGGCTGCCCCTGGAACAGCCCCAGCAGATGGCGGCTGATGTGGTTGAGGCGCACGCCCTCGGCGAGACGCTTCTCGATGTAGGGGCGGAAGGCACGCAGCGCATCGTGGCGACTGGTGTGCGGATTCTCGGCCTCGCCGTACAGCTCGCTGTCCACCGTCGCCAGCAACCAGGGGTTGTGGTACGCCTCACGGCCGACCATCACGCTGTCGACGTGCTCCAGCTGCTCGTGCAGCTCGTCCATCAGCTTCAGGCCGCCGTTGATACCGATATGCAATGACGGGTGCGCCTGCTTGAGGCGGTGCACGCGGCCGTAGTTCAGCGGCGGCACATCGCGGTTCTCCTTCGGCGACAGGCCCTGCAGCCATGCCTTGCGCGCATGCACGCTGAAGGTGTCGCAGCCGGCATCGGCCACGGTGGTGATGAAGCGCTCGAGATCGGCGTCCTCATCCTGATCATCGATCCCGATGCGACACTTCACCGTCACCGGAATCTTCACCTGCGCCTGCATCGCCGCCACGCACTTGGCCACCAGCTCCGGATGGCCCATCAGACAGGCGCCGATCATGTTGTTCTGCACACGGTCACTCGGGCAGCCGACATTCAGGTTCACCTCGTCATAGCCCCAGCTCTCGGCGATCGCCGCACACTCGGCCAGCGCCTGCGGGTCGCTGCCACCCAGCTGCAACGCCAGCGGATGCTCCGTCTCGTCGTGACCGAGGAAGCGCTCACGGTCCGGATTGAACAGCAATGCCCCGGTGGTCACCATCTCCGTGTACAGCAGCGTACGACGGCTCAACACGCGCGCGAAGGCGCGGTAGTCACGGGTCGTCCATTCCATCATCGGCGCAACGGAAAAGGTGCGGTCAATCGGTGTCATCGGCATGGCAGTCATATCGGCTGGTGTGGGAGCAGGGATCGGAGCATCAGGTGCAGGCGCTGTCGAGACAAGCGGGCGGTGATTCTAGCAGCTTGTGAGGCGAAGCGCCGAGTCAGAGGGAGCCGCGAGCCAATGCGCCGCTCATGGCTCAATGCGTGTTGTTGACCTTCAGCGCCTCGATGTCCTGGGCGATGTCTTCGGCGAGCTGGCGAACGGCTTCGCTTTCGCCTTCACGCTGGGCGTAGGCGCGCAGGCCCATGACTTCGGCCTGCAGGCGACGGCCGAGGCGTTCCGGCTGGTGCGCGGGGCGCTCGGGGTCGATGAGTTCACCGGCGTCGCGGGCGTCCGCGAAGGCCTGGCGGAAGCGGGCTTCCATGTTGGCGAGCAGCATCTCGACCTTGTCGCGGGCGGCCTGTTCACGCTCGCCGAGTTCCAGCAGGCTCTTGGCCAGCATGCAGGCGCGGGACGGCACCTCGCAGTCGCGCAGCCCGCCGAGCTTGCGGATATAGGTGGCGAGGGCGGTCAATGGCGAGTCGTGGCTGGCCATCAGGCTTTCCATCTCGCGCAGGCTGCGTGCGGAGTAGCAGTCCAGCGCTTCCTGGAAGAGGCCATCCTTGCTGCCGAAGGTGGCGTAGATGCTGCCGGGACGCATGTCGAGCGCGTGCTCGATATCCTTCAGCGAAGTGGCATGAAAGCCCTTCTGCCAGAAGAGATTGAGCGCCCGTTCGAGGGAATCCTGGCGGTTGTGCAAGGTCGCGCGTGGCATGGCTGTCCTGACGATGGGGCTCGCGAGTGACGCCTGTCTTCGCGCGGCATGGCGAAGCGGGCGGTCTGCAAGGAGCAAGGTATTGAGTGAGTACTCAAGTTTAACTTGAATGATCGCTCAAATCCAGCTAGTGTGTTCCCCGACAACGCAGTGCAGCGGATGGTCAGGCGTTATTTTGAGCGTTTGCTCATATCTTGCCCTGCATCCCCAGGGGCGCTGCTCAAGGCTTCATGCCACTGACTGGCAGCCCGCCCCTGAGGCTCCGCGCATCTCGCTCATCATTCCGAAGGAGTCCTCATGACAGATTTCACGCTGTACACCGCCGACAATGCCCCGCAGGACAGCAAGCCGCTGCTCGGCAAGTCCGTCGAAGCCTTCGGCATGGTGCCGGGCCTGCACGCCGTGATGGCCGAAGCCCCGGGCCTGCTGGAAGGCTACCAGGTGCTGCACCAGCTGTTCCTCGACAGCAGCTTCGATGATGAAGAGACCACCGTCGTCTGGCAGACCATCAACGTCGAGCACAACTGCCACTACTGTGTGCCGGCGCATACCGGTATCGCCAAGTCGATGAAGGTGGATGACGCCATCATCGAGGCGCTGCGCAACGAGACGCCGCTGCCGACCGAGCGTCTGGAAGCCCTGCGTACCTTCACGCTGGCCGTGGTGCGTGAGCGTGGCTTCGTCGATGACGCCACCGTGCAGACCTTCCTCGATGCCGGTTACACCAAGCGCAATGTGCTGGAAGTGATTCTGGGCCTGTCCCAGAAGGTGATGAGCAACTACACCAATCACCTGGCCGAGACGCCGATCGACGAGCCGTTCAAGAAGTTCGAGTGGCACAAGCAGGGCTGAAACTGAGGCGAGAGGGCTCGGCAAGTGCCTGTGCCACCAATGCTAATGAAAATATTTCTCATTAGTGTTGACGTCTGAGCCCGCGGGTCATATTCTGGGGTCATCGCTTCCCCGCCATGGGTAGCGGTGTCCCGGCCAGCGGAGTCAGGCCCCTGTCCGGGAGGCTTCTCATCAGACAGTTTTACGGTCCTTGCCAGCGGCTCATCCTACGGGGTGGGCCGCTTTTTTATGCGCAAAAAAAGACGCCTCCTTCGCTTGCGCGAGGGAGGCGTCCGGAAGCGCTTCTCGATTCACTTGCTTTCCGTCTGCCAATGACAGGGAGGAAGGCTTGCGAGCCGAGCGGTGCTTCGTGCTCACCAGATTTGGATGTCAGGTCCCTGGCAAGCGTCTCATCAGGCCAGTCACGACCTTGATATTCTGGCGCCATGATACGTCAGCCGGTGAGGGGAGGCCAGCGGCGCGTGAGATAAACGCTGACTCAATGTTAATGAAAATATTTCTCATTAGTATTGACGGCGTCTGCCGGAGAGCATAATCTGGATTCATCGCTTCCCGCCATGGAATGCGGTAGCCAGAACAGCGGAGTCAGGCCCCTGTTCGGGTTTCTCCTCATCAAGCTAGTCACGGTCTTAGGGCGACTCTCACGGGTCGCCTTTTTTCGTGTCTGGCCGTCAGACGCTGCTCTGGCGCGCTATCTCCCTCACTCGCTCGCTCTCTCGCACGATCACTCGCTCAATCACTCCTGCGGGCGATCTCTCGCACGCGGCCTCGCGCTCATGCCTGATACGCCCCGTCGCTCGACCTCCGCTGGCGCGCCATCTCGTTTAGAATGACGACATCCTATTCCCACGCCGCCAAGGCGCCCGGGTTTCGCTGCCTTTTCAGACGGTTGGCCATTGCGGCCAGTCATTGTCATCAGTCAGTGCACAGGCGCGACCCGCGGGGCTTTTCGAGGAAGTCATCATGATCACACTCTATCGACTGCACGATGATGGCCGCCTGCGCGGCGAACATATCGTGTTGCCCGACCCGCAGCCCGGCCAGCCCGATGCGCCGCCGCGCCTGGCGGATAGCGCTGAAGAGGCGGCTGCCCTGCATGCCGGGTTGCTGGCCGATGACGAGCTGGCACCGCCGATTCTGGTGCGAAGTGATGTGCTGTGGATCGATCTCTGTGAGCCGGATGAGCAGGAAAAGCGCTGGGTGAGCGAACAGTTCACGGTGGAGCTGCCTGATGTCGAGGAGCTGGAGGAGATCGAGTCGTCGTCGCGCTTCTACCTGGAAGGCGATGGCATCCACGTCGTCTCGCTGTTTCCACATCGCAAGGGGCGCGAGCCGCAGACGGCCAACGTCGCCTTCCATCTGCATGGGCGCCAGCTGATCAGCATGCGCCACGAGGATATCGGCCTGCTGCGGCTGTTCCGCAATCACCTGCGTCGCCAGCGACTGAGCCCGGAGGATGGCTGGGAGGTGCTGTTGGCGCTGCTGGCGATGAAGGTCGATTACCTGGCCGATGAGATCGAGGATATCTACCGGGCACTGGAAGCGCTGGGCAAGCAGGCGGTGCACCCCGAGGCGCTGGAAGACACCCTGCACGGCATCCTGTTGCAGGAGCGCTACAACGACAAGGTGCGCCAGTCGCTGCTGGACAGCCAGCGCCTGCTGCGTCAGCTGGCGCGCCACCTGCCCTCGGCGCCACGCCAGAAGTCGCGACGTCAGGAGATTCGCGACATGCTGCGCGACATCGACTCGCTCAATCCGCACACCACCTTCATCTTCGACAAGGTCAACTTCCTGCTCGATGCCTCGATCGGTTTCACCAACCTCGATCAGAGCCGCATCATCAAGATCTTCTCGGTGGCGGCGGTAGTCTTCATGCCGCCGACCTTGATCGCCAGCATCTACGGCATGAACTTCCACTGGATGCCGGAGCTGGACGAGGACTGGGGCTATCCCTTCGCGCTATGCCTGATGGGGGTGTCGGCGCTCTCGACCTATCTGTTCTTCAAGTGGAAGAAGTGGCTGTAAGTCACTGAAGACAGGCATAAAAAAAGCGCCTGGCGTCGTGAGACGGCCAGGCGCACAAGAAACTTGCATTACAACACTGAAGATCGCCACCGAGGCCCGGGATGGGCCGACAGCGAAACCGCGCGTGGGGGCGTCGCCATGCAGACCAGTCACCGGGAATCGGTGGGATGAGCAGTGCAACTACCTGAGCGCGAACCTGGACGGTCGGGCTGCGCCACGCAGGCCCGGCCGTCGTCGGTCTAGTCCGGGAGCAGGCGGCCGATGCCGCGACGCGCCTGCTCCCGCATGTTCGTGGCGCACAGTATAGGGTGCCGCGCTTTGGAGAATAAGCGCGTACAATCGAAAACTAGGGTTTCCAATATGGAAACCTGGAAGATTGATGGGGTGTCTGGCCGTGTTCAGGGGGCCATGGCGGTTGCACAGCGAGGGTAAGGGAGACACATGGCGACACTTGATGCATTGCGCGTATTCGTCGAAGTCGTGCGCGCAGCGAGTTTCACGGCGGCGGCACGGCGACTGGGAATTTCCAAGTCGCTGGCGTCCAAGCGGGTGGCGGCACTGGAAGAGCAGCTGGGCGTCAGCCTGATCAATCGCTCGACCCGCAAGCTGCATCTCACCGAGGCGGGGCGCATCTACTACGAGCACGGCCTGCGCATCCGCGAGGAGCTGGAGTCCGCCGAGGCCCGCGTGCAGTCCGTCACCTCGCAGCCGATGGGTCAGCTCAAGGTGTCGGCGCAGGTGTCGTTCGGCTTCATGTATCTGGCCGCGCCGACCACCGCCTTCATGCGCCGCTACCCGGATGTCAGCGTCGAGATTCTGCTCGAGGATCAGCGCTTCGAGCCCATCGATGAGTCGGTGGATCTGGCGATTCGCATGGGGCCGCTGCCGGATTCCTCGATGGTCTCGCGCCCGCTGTGCAAGGTGGTCTATGGCCTGTATGCGGCGCCGGACTATCTGGCGCGCGTCAATGCACCGCCGGTGCAGCCGCAGGACATCCGCGCCTTCGATACCATCTTCTACGGCAATTACGACCTGGGGGCGCATTGGCGCTTCACGCTCAATGGCCAGCCCTTCGATGTGGAGCCGGAGTCGCGGTTGGTGATCAACAATCTGCTCGGCGTGGTGGAGGCGGCCAAGGCCGGCTTCGGTCTCGCCTATCTGCCGACCTTCTCGGCCCGCGCGGCAGTGGAAAGTGGTGAACTGGTGCCGCTGCTGCAGCCCTACTGGAACGAGCATGGCTCGATGGTGGTGCTGTTCCGCTCACGCAAGTACCTGCCCGACAAGACCCGCGCCTACCTCGACTTCATCACCGAGTGGTTCCAGGAGCATCTGCAGCTCTGACGCTGCCTCTACCGAGAGGGTTACCACTCGATGGCCTGGCCGGCCCAGTCGTAGAAGCCGCCGCTGGCGGTGGGCGGGAGTTCGCAGGCGACGCGCAGCAGACGGCGCGCCACGAAGCCCGTCGTGAACAGTTTCCCCTCGGGCACGCGGGCCTGGAAGGGCGTCGACAGGCCGGTGTCGGTGGTGCCGGGATGCAGCGCGACCAGCAGCGCCTCGGGATTGCGGCGCGCGATCTCGATGGCGGCGGTCTTGAGCAGCATGTTGTGGCTGGCCTTGCTGGCGCGATAGGCATACCAGCCGCCGCTGCGGTTGTCGGAGATCGAGCCGACCCGCGCCGACAGCGAGGCGAAGATCACCGGCGTGCGTCGGCGCAGGCGTGGCGCCAGCATTCCCAGCAGCAGGGCCGGGGCGAAGGCGTTGACCTGATGCAGGCGCGTCAGGGCCGCCAGACTCAAGTCTTCCAGGCGCTTCTCGGGCCATAGCTGCTCGCGCTCGTCATGCAACAGGCCCAGCGCGTTGAGTATCAGCGCCGGTGGCTGTCCCGTCTCGCTCTCCCCATCCAGTTGCTGTGCCAGCCACTCCTCGAGGCTTGCGGTGCCTTGCTCGGTGGTCAGGTCGGCCTCCAGCGTCTCGAGCTCGGGATGCGCTGGCAGGCATGAGACGTCGCGACTCACCGCCAGCACTTTTCCACAGTGGGGGTGGGCGAGCAGCTCAGCGATCAGCGCCCGCCCGATCCCGCCGCTGGCACCGGTGACCAGTGCGCAGAAGCCCTGTGGCAGGCGCGCGAAGGTATCCGCCGCCAATGGCTGATCTTCCAGTGTGCTATCTGCCATGCATGTCTCCCTCCGTAGTGGCCGAATGTGACTGTCGTCAGGCAGTGCGCTCCATCAGCCTGGCAAGACGGGAATCACTGCTGAGCGTGGTCGGGGTGGCGTCTTCCTGCAGGCGGCCCGCTTCCAGCAGTGCCAGGCGCGCAAAGCGCTCCAGCCCCAGCGGTTGGTGGGTGATCATGATCAGGCTGCGGCCCTCGCAGGCGGCGAGAATCGCGCTCATCACCTGCTCGGCGCTGGTGCGGTCCAGTCCTTCGCAGGGCTCATCGAGCAGCACGATCGGCGCGGGTGACAGCAGTGCACGCGCCACACCGAAGCGGCGCAGCTGGCCACCGGACAACGAGCGCCCCCCTTCATCCGGGAAGCCGGCCAGTCCCTGTGGCTGGCGGGCCAGCCAGTCGCCGAGGCCAAGGCTTTCCAGCATGCGCGTCAGTGCCTCATCGCTGGCCTCGGGAGCGGCCAGGCGCAGGTTGTCGGCGTAGCTGGCACAGAACAGATGCGTGTCCTGCGGGCAGACCGCGAAGCTTGCGCGCAGCGTGGCCTCGTCGAGTGAATCCAGCGCCACGCCGCCCAGCGTGATGCGTCCGGCGCTGGGAATATGGAAGCGACTTAGCACGTCCAGCAGGGTGCTCTTGCCGCTGCCGGACGGGCCGAGCAGTGCCAGATGCTCGCCTGCGGCCAGCGTCAGGGAAAGCTCTTCAAGCACCGGCGTGTCGCCGTGGGTGACGCTCAGCTGCTCGATCTCCAATGCATGACCCACCGGCGTGGCAGCCTCGGAGTCACTGGGGAACTGAGCCGCCGGCGTATTGGCCTGCACGCCGTTGAGACGCGCGGCCGCCGACAGGCAGCGACCGAGCCCCTGCCAGGCCAGCGGCAGTGGCGCCAGCGCCTCGAAGGCGCCGAGCACGGCCAGCAGGAATAGTGCCAGCAGGCGACCATCGAGCAGCTCGCCAGAATGCGTCGTCATGTCGTTGTTCGCATATGGCGCCATCTGCATGACGCCGAGTAGCGCCACCCCGGCCAGCGTCAGCCCCAGCAGACTGTGGCTCAGCCAGCTGGCCAGTGCCTGACGGCGTGCCTGGGCGCGCTCGATGCTATCCCGCTCGGCCTGTTGCTCGGCCAGGCGCTCAAGCTCTTCATTCCAGCGACCATAGATCACCAGCTCGCCCAGTCCCTGCAGGCGCTCCAGCAGGCGCGCGCGCAGGCGGCTGGCCGAGGACTGATGCCGCATGGCGTCACGGCTGCCACGCCACCAGGCCAGCCACGGCACCAGTCCGCCGGTCAGCATCAGTCCGATCACTGCTACCAGCGCCAGTATTGGCGCGAAGATGCCGATCAGCGTGCCGGCGGCGAGGATGGCGCAGACCGCCACCAGCGAGGGAATCAATACGCGCACGTAGAGGCTGTCGAGGGCGTCGACATCCGCGCCCAGGCGGGTCATCAACTCTCCCTGGCCGGCATGTTGCAGGGCGGCGGGGGAGAGCGGCTCGATGGCCTCGAACAGGCGGCGGCGCAAGCTCGCCAGCAGGCGCAGCGTGCCTTCGTGGGTGGTGACGCGCTCGCCATAGCGCCCGGCGGTGCGCGCCAGTGCCAGCCCGCGCACACCTGCCGCCGGAGTGAAGAAGTTGAAGGCCTGGGTGGCGGCGACGCTCAAGCCGGCCACGGCAGTCGCGGAGAGAAACCAGCCCGACAGCGCCAGCAGACCGGTGGCGGCCAGCAGGGTGATCAGCGCCAGCAGGGCGCCGATGCCCAGCCAGCCGCGATGCTCGCGCATCAGGGCCAGATAGGGCGTCAGTTCGCGTAGACGCGGGCGCTGTTCGGCGTGCGACTCGGCCAGTGCTGGCTCACTTGCTGTGACAGCCGCGGGCGTGTCAGGTGCGGGCTTGCGGATGGCGCGGTTCATGCGTCACCTCGCGGTGTCGGGAGGGGGAGTGGGCGGTCCTGCACCAGCTGGCCATCGTCCAGGTGAATCAGGCGCTGGCACAGCGTCAGCAGCTCGGGCCGGTGGGTCAGCAGCAGCAGGGTGCGACCCTCGCCGAGACGCTTGAGCGCGGCGATCACGCGCGCTTCGCTGTCGGCGTCCAGGCTGGCGGTGGGTTCATCCAGCAGCACCAGTGGCGCGTCATGCAAGAAGGCGCGGGCCAGTGACAGGCGGCGTGCCTGGCCGCCGGACAGCGCCTGGCCGCCCTCGCCAAGGCGCGTCTCGAGCCCACGCGGCAGGTGCTGGTACCAGTCAAGCAGGTCGGCATTGTCCAGCGCCGCTTCGAGCTGTGCGTCGCTGGCGTGAGGCCTGGCCAGACGCAGGTTGTCGGCCAGCGTGCCGGACAGGACCACCGTCTCCTGACCGACCCAGGTCGCCATGCCCGGCGGCAGGCCGTGGCTCAGCGGATGGCCGTTGAGATACAGCAGGCCGTCGCTGGCCTCGACGAAGCCGAGCAGCAGATTGAGCAGCGTCGACTTGCCGGAGCCGGAGGCACCGGTCAGCGCGACGCGTTCGCCCTGGGTGATCCGCAGGGTCAGCGGGCCGAGTGCCGGCGGAGTCAGTGTGCTGGTCTGGCGGTTCCACTGATTGGGATAGCGCACACAGACCTCTTCCAGCATCAGCGAGTGCAACTTGCGGGTCTGAGGGCGCACCGCGGGCAGGTCGCTGATGGCATTGTGCGCCTGTGCGCCAGCCTCGGCCTCTTGCGTGAAGGGGGCACTGCCGACGATGGGGGCGAGGTCACTGGCGGCAGCCTCGGCCTCGGCCTTGGCGTGATAGTGCACGCCCAGCTCGCGCAGCGGCTGATAGAACTCGGGCGCCAGCACCAGAATGAAGAGTGCGGTCTGCAGGGTCAGCGGTGAGTCGCCCCAGGTGCCGAATTGCAGATGGCCGAGGAAATGGAAGCCGAGGTAGACCGCCAGCAGCGCGATGGACACCGCGGTGAAGAATTCCAGCACCGTGGAGGACAGGAAGGCCAGGCGCAGCACGCGCATGGTGCGCTTGCGAAAGGCATGGCTGACCGCTTCGACCTGGGGGCCGCGTCTGGCGCTGCCGAACAGCTTCAGGGTCTTGAGGCCGGTGAGCAGGTCCATGAAGTGGCGGCCCATGCGGTCCATCTCCCGGAACTGCTCCTGCGAGCGCTTGCGCGCCGCGATGCCGACCAGAATCATGAAGATCGGCACCAGCGGTGCGGTGGTGGCCAGAATCAGGCCGGCCGCCCAGTTGAGCGGAAACACCACGCACAGCAGCATCAGCGGAATCAGCCCCGCGAGGCGTGTCTGGGGGCGGAAGTCGGCGTAGTAGCCGTGCAGTGACTCGACCTGGTCCCAGACGCGGTTGGCGAGACTGGCGCGATGCTGGCGACGCACCCACAGCGGGCCGAGTTCGGCGAAGCGCTGCAGCAGGCGCTCGCGCAGGCGACGGCGGATCTGCTGACTGGCGCGGGTGCCGGCATAGCCACGCAGGCCAGTGAGCGCGCCGCGTAGCGAGAGACTGGCGGCGAGCACCGCGATGGCCGGCCACAGTGTCGCCAGGCCTTCGCGGTCGATCGCCACGCCCTGGGCCAGACGGGCGATGGCCCAGGCCTGGGCGAGCAGGACAAGTGTCGAGAGCAGGGCGCACAGGATGGCGAGCTGGGGCCAGCGGCCACCGGCACGTGCCAGTGTCTCCAGCCAGCGGCGTGGCACGAATTCTGCCGATGCAGTGGCATCGGTGGGGGAGGGTGAAACATCGGGTGCAGCGGCAGTTCGGGGCATTCATGCTCCTGCCGGTGGTGGCAGAGATAGTTGCAGGGAGGCGCTGGCGTCACGTCTCAAGGCAGAGAATGACGCATCTGGCGCAAGCTTACCGCCGAGAGAGCGTTGGTACACGGCGACGCACTGTCGCACATCTTCACCTTGCGTATAATATGCCCCAGCACTCGCTGCTGAGACAGCAGCGTGATTTCACGCCCCGGCAGTCAGTCATTGCCGAGACGCTTGTTGCCCTCTCTTCTCGAACTACTGGACTCCACATGACCGTTCGTACGCGCATCGCACCGTCGCCGACTGGTGATCCCCACGTCGGCACCGCCTACATCGCCCTGTTCAACCAGTGCTTCGCTCGTCAGCACGGTGGCGAGTTCATTCTGCGTATCGAGGATACCGATCAGACGCGTTCCACCGGCGAATCCGAGCAGATGATCCTCGACTCGCTGCGCTGGCTGGGCATCGAATGGGCCGAAGGCCCGGATGTCGGCGGTCCGCACGGCCCGTACCGTCAGAGTGAGCGTGGCGACATCTACGCCAGACACTGCCAGCAGCTGATCGATGCCGGCCATGCCTTCAAGTGCTATCGCACCAGTGAAGAGCTGGACGAGCTGCGCGAGTCGCGCAAGGCCGAAGGTCTGCACATGGCGCTCAAGCCGTCCGATCTCGCGCTGCCGGCAGAAGAAGTGGCACGTCGTGAAGCGGCGGGCGCGCCCTTCGTCATCCGCATGAACGTGCCGGAAAGCGGCACCTGTGTGGTCAAGGACATGCTGCGTGGCGAGATCGAGGTCGAGTGGGCCCAGGTCGATGCGCAGATCCTGCTCAAGTCCGACGGCATGCCGACCTACCACCTGGCCAACGTGGTGGATGATCACCTTATGGAGATCACCCACGTGCTGCGTGGCGAGGAGTGGATCAACTCGGCGCCCAAGCATCAGCTGCTGTATGAATACTTCGGTTGGCAGATGCCGGAACTGTGCCACATGCCGCTGCTGCGCAACCCGGACAAGACCAAGCTGTCCAAGCGCAAGAACCCGACGTCGATCCTCTACTACCGTCGCATGGGCTACCTGCCGGCGGCGGTGATCAACTATCTCGGTCGTCTCGGCTGGTCCATGCCGGACGAGCGCGAGAAGTTCACCCTGAGCGAGATGCAGGAGCACTTCGATATCCAGCGTGTCTCGCTGGGTGGCCCGGTATTCGATGTCGAGAAGCTCAGCTGGCTGAACGGTCTCTACATCCGCGATCTGTCCGAGGACGAGCTGCTGAGCGAGCTGCGTCAGTGGGCCTTCAACGAGTCCTACGTCAAGCAGATCCTGCCGGAAGTGAAGCCGCGCATCGAGACGCTGTCCGAGGCGATTCCGCTGGCCGGCCACTTCTTCTCCGGTCTGCCGGCCATCACGCCGGACGACTTCGCCAAGGCGAAGCTGGAAGGCGAAGACCTGGTGCGTCAGATGCAGTTCCTGACCTGGAAGCTTGAAGCCGTGAGCCGCTGGGACAAGGAGCATCTGCTGGCGGAAGTGAAGCTGCTCTCCGAGCACTTCGGGCTCAAGATGAAGGACTTCCTGGCACCGGTGTTCGTGGCGGTGACCGGCTCGGCGACCTCCACCTCGGTGATGGACGCGATGGTCATTCTGGGCTCCGACATGACGCGCGCGCGTCTGCGTCACGCCGTGGCCGTGCTGGGTGGCGTCTCCAAGAAGGCTGCCAAGCGCTTCGAGAAGGAATATCGCGACCTGTAAGAATATCGCGACCTGCATGAATATCGCGACCTGCAAGGGTGTCTGCGATGTGCAGATGATGGCCCCCGTGACGTATGTCGTCATGGGGGCCATGTCTTGCAGCAGGGTGCTGAACAGCGCTTTCAGTGCTGATCAGCAGCACGATGAGAATTGTGTGAAAAAGAAGTTGACGACCCAGAGGGTTATCAGTAAGATACGCCTCGTTCTTGAGAGACGGGGCCTTAGCTCAGCTGGGAGAGCGCAACACTGGCAGTGTTGAGGTCAGCGGTTCGATCCCGCTAGGCTCCACCAAGTTTCTCAAGCGACTGCGTCCCATTCGTCTAGTGGTCCAGGACACCGCCCTTTCACGGCGGTAACAGGGGTTCGAACCCCCTATGGGACGCCACTCTTCAGACATCTCGAGTCACCTTTCAGGTCTCGTGAAGTCAACAAAAAAGCACACCTTGCGGGGTGTGTTTTTTTTGTCCCTGATTCTGGCTTATGCACAGCCTGTGTGTCGGCAGAAAAGCATGTTATCCCCAAGTCGCCCTTGACAGACCCCGTGTCTTGTCCACTGTTCGCGCGCTGTCACATCTCCCCCTGCATCTCTTCCCAAAGTGCGGACCCTGCGGCTGGCGCTTACGTCGTGTTACCAAAAATTTCTTTTATATCAATGGTTTATGCGCTGGTTAAATTTTGTGCAATCTGTTGGTAAGCCCGCTGTCATGCTGGTTCGCCGCGCTTGTCTAGGGGTTATCAACGAGGTTATCCACAGATAGTGTGGAAAAACCTGCCGAGCGCCGCTGCTGTCTGGGATGTTGCGCTGCGGCACGAAAAAACGCCTCATTCCCGCGTCCATATGGCGTTGGAATGAGGCGTTTTCAGTGCGAGGCCGTGTGGTGCGATTCAGCTCGCTCGCATGTGTTCAGTCCCGCTTCATCTGGAGAGGCGCTTGAGCAGCGAGGAGGTGTCCCAGCGATTGCCGCCCATGGCCTGCACGTCGGCATAGAACTGATCGACCAGCGCGGTCACCGGCAGGCTGGCATCGATGCGGCGTGCTTCCGCCAGGCAGATGTCGAGGTCCTTGCGCATCCAGTCGACGGCAAAGCCGTGATCGTACTCGTCCTTGATCATGGTGGCGTGACGGTTTTCCATCTGCCAGGAGCCGGCGGCACCCTTGGAGATCACCTCGATCACCGCTTCGCGATCCAGTCCGGCCTGCTCGGCGAAGTGCAGGCCCTCGGAAAGCGCCTGCACCAGCCCGGCAATGCAGATCTGATTGACCATCTTGGTGGTCTGACCGGCACCGGTCTCGCCGATGCGCTTCACCATGCGACCGTAGTGCGTCAGCACCGGCTCGGCGCGCGCGTAATCCGCCTCGCTGCCGCCACACATGATGGTCAGCACGCCATTCACGGCGCCTTGCTGGCCGCCGGACACCGGTGCGTCGACGAAGCCGATGCCGGCCTCGGCCGCGGCGGCGGCCAGCTCGCGTGCCAGGTCGGCACTGGCGGTGGTGTGGTCCACCAGCAGGCTGCCGCTCGCCATGCCAGCCAGCACGCCGTCGTCGCCGTAGGTGACGCTGCGCACGTCATCATCATTGCCCACGCACATCAGCACGATATCGGCGCCCTCGGCGGCTTCTCGCGGGGTAGCGTGATGGCTGCCGCCGTACTCCTCGCTCCACTGCTCGGCGCGTGCACGTGTGCGGTTGTAGACCCGCACCTCCAGGCCTGCGCGTTTCAGGTGGCCGGCCATGGGGTAACCCATGACACCGAGTCCGATGAAGGCGGCGGTACGTGGCGTTGTGTGTGTGTCTGACATGCTGGGGGCTCCTTGCCATCAATCAGGAATGAGGTTGCGCCGCTCGCGGTGGGGCGCATGGCGTGCCGGCGCGCACAGGACGTGAAGAGGCCGGTACATCAGCACGCTAGCACGTTCGGGGCGGGGGTGGGGCGGCTTTATGGCTTGCTGTCAGGCAGGGGCTGCGCGCATGAGAGGCAGCAGGCCAAAAAAAACCGCCTCCGAAGAGGCGGTCTGTCCTGCAGGCGAATGACCCGATGTTGCCTGGTACTGGGTTACTTGGCCGGATAGTCGCGCTGCGGGTGGCCGGTGTAGAGCTGACGCGGACGGCCGATACGGTGGCCGCCGGCGATCATCTCGTTCCAGTGGGAGATCCAGCCGATGGTGCGCGACATGGCGAAGATGACCGTGAACATGTTGGTCGGGATGCCGATCGCCTTGAGGATGATGCCGGAGTAGAAGTCGACATTCGGGTACAGCTTGCGCTCGATGAAGTACTCGTCCTCCAGCGCGATCTGTTCCAGACGCTTGGCGATCTTGAGCTGCGGGTCGTCCGCCATGCCCAGTTGCTCCAGCACTTCGTCGCAGGTCTCTTTCATGACCTTGGCGCGCGGATCGAAGTTGCGATAGACGCGGTGACCGAAGCCCATCAGCTTGAACGGGTCTTCCTTGTCCTTGGCCTTGTCGATGAAGCGCTGGATGTTCTCCTCGGACTCTTCACCGATCTCGTCGAGCATGGCCAGTACGGCTTCGTTGGCGCCGCCGTGTGCCGGGCCCCACAGTGCCGCGATACCGGCGCTGATGCAGGCGAACGGGTTGGCACCGGTGGAGCCGGCCAGACGCACGGTAGAGGTCGAGGCGTTCTGCTCGTGGTCGGCGTGAAGCATGAAGATGGTGTCCATCGCCTTGGCGAACACCGGGTTGATCTTGTACTCCTCGCACGGGTTGCCGAACATCATGTACAGGAAGTTCTCGCCGTAGGAGAGGTCATTGCGCGGGTACATGAACGGCTGACCGATGTTGTACTTGTGGCACATGGCCGCCAGGGTCGGCATCTTGGCGATCAGGCGCACGGCGCTGACGTAGCGTTCCTTCTCGTTGGTGATGTTCAGGTTGTCGTGATAGAAGGCGGCCAGGCCACCGACCACGCCGCACAGGATCGCCATCGGGTGGGCGTCGCGACGGAAGCCCTTGAAGAAGTTGACGATCTGCTCATGCACCATGGTGTGGTTGCTGATCAGCTGGGCGAACTTGTCGTATTCCTCGTCGCTCGGCAGCTCTCCGAACAGCAGCAGGTAGCACAGCTCGATGTAGTTGGAGCTCTTGGCCAGCTGGTCGATGGGATAGCCGCGATGCAGCAGCACGCCTTTCTGGCCATCGATGAAGGTGATGGATGATTCGCAGGCGGCAGTGGAGACGAAGCCCGGGTCGTAGGTGAACATGCCTTCGGCGGTCAGGCCGCGAACGTCGATGACGTCCTGGCCGAGCGTGCCGGAATAGACCGGGAACTCGATGCTCTTGTCGATACCGTCTACTGTCAATGTCGCTTTCTTGTCAGTCATGCCGACCTCCTCATTATTCGCGTAACTCTTTGACTTGCTTGCCATGCCGGGCTTGCATCAATCCCGCCCACTATAGAAGCCCGCGAAAGATTGTCAATTCGCCACACGGCGTAGAGACGCGCGCCATGCTGCTGTGCGTCAGTTCCCCGACGTTTACGTATCCCGTGCCGTCAGGTCGCGTCCTGTTCACTGCATTTTGTGCAATCCGTGGTTGCGGCCCTGCGACGTCATGCCATTTGTCATGCCAATGGCCAACCCCTATAATCCACCGTCGCGCGACTGGCGGGAAATTCGGCTCGGTACCGTGGATGGCCTGCGCCCGAGACCCTTCCTCAAACCACCGCCCCTGCGGGCTTGCGTCCGTGTTGGGCCAAGAGAGTGTGTAAGAGCCGTGAATAGCAAACGACCCGTAAATCTCGATCTGACGACGATAAAGTTCCCTCTCCCTGCGCTGACTTCAATCACCCACCGTATCACCGGCGTGATTCTGTTCGTGGGCCTGGTATTTGCGCTGTGGGCACTCGATGCCTCGCTGTCCTCCCCGGAAGGGTTCGAGGCAGTGCGCGACACCCTGGCGACCAACTTCCTGGCCAAGATCGTGGCCTGGGGCCTGCTGTCTGCCCTCGGTTTCCACTTCGTGGCTGGCATCAAGCACCTGCTGATGGACATGGATATTGGTGTCGAACTGGAAAGTGCTAATCGCAAGGCGCAGGTCACTGTCGTGATCAGTGCTGTTCTCGTGGTCCTGGCGGGAGTCTGGGTATGGTAAACAACATCACCAATTTCAGCCGCAGCGGTCTGTCCGACTGGGTGCTGCAGCGTGTTTCTGCCGTGATTCTGGCAGTCTATTCCGTGTTCATGGTCGGCTACCTGCTGCTCCACCCGAACCTCGACTACACCACCTGGAGTGGTCTGTTCGAGAACACGGCGATGCGCATCTTCTCTCTGATGGCATTCATCTCGATTGCCGCACACGCCTGGATCGGTCTGTGGACCGTGGCGACCGATTACATGAAGCCGACCGCACTGCGTTTCGGTTTCCAGGTCTTCGTCATCCTTGCGTTGTTCATCTTCTTGGTCTGGGGCGTTCAAGTCCTGTGGGGAGCCTGATACATGTCCACCATGCGTAGCCTGACATTCGACGCGATCATCATCGGCGGCGGCGGCGCTGGCCTGCGTGCCGGTCTCGAACTGTCCCAGTCCGGCAAGAAGACCGCCGTGCTGTCCAAGGTCTTCCCGACCCGCTCGCATACTGTCTCTGCCCAGGGCGGTATCACCTGTGCCATCGCTTCTGCTGATCCGAATGATGATTGGCGCTGGCACATGTATGACACCGTCAAGGGTGGCGATTACATCGCTGATCAGGACGCTGCGGAATATATGTGTACCGAAGGCCCGAAAGCGGTCTTCGAGCTTGAGCACATGGGTCTGCCGTTCTCCCGTTTCGACAACGGCCGCATCTACCAGCGTCCGTTCGGTGGCCAGTCCAAGGACTTCGGCAAGGGCGGCCAGGCGGCTCGTACCTGCGCCGCGGCTGACCGTACCGGTCACGCCCTGCTGCACACTCTGTATCAGGCCAACCTGAAGAACGGCACCGTCTTCCTCGACGAGTGGTACGCCATCGATCTGGTCAAGAATGCCAACGGCGATATCGTCGGCGTGATTGCCCTGTGCATCGAGACCGGCGAGACCGTGGTCGTGAAGTCCAAGGCCACCGTTCTGGCCACTGGCGGTGCGGGCCGTATCTACGCCTCCACCACCAATGCCCTGATCAACACCGGTGACGGTATCGGCATGGCACTGCGTGCCGGCCTGCCGGTCCAGGACATGGAAATGTGGCAGTTCCACCCGACCGGGATTCACGGTGCGGGCGTGCTGGTCACCGAAGGTTGCCGCGGTGAAGGTGGCTACCTGGTCAACAAGGACGGCGAGCGCTTCATGGAGCGTTATGCGCCGAACGCCAAGGACCTCGCGGGCCGTGACGTCGTCGCGCGCTCCATGGTGCTGGAAATCCTCGAAGGCCGTGGCTGTGGCGAGAATGGCGACCACGTCTTCCTGAAGCTGGATCACCTGGGCGAGGAAGTGCTGAACAAGCGCCTGCCGGGTATCTCCGAGCTGTCCAAGACCTTCGCGCACGTCGATCCGACCAACGCGCCGATCCCGGTCGTGCCGACCTGCCACTACATGATGGGCGGCATCGCCACCAACGTGCACGGTCAGGCCATCGCACAGAACGAAGACGGCAGCGACCGCATCGTCAACGGCCTCTATGCCGTGGGTGAAGTGGCCTGTGTGTCGGTTCACGGTGCCAACCGTCTGGGCGGCAACTCGCTGCTGGATCTGGTCGTCTTCGGCCGCGCCGCGGGCAAGTACATCGAAAGCGCGCTCAACGAAGGTGTCGAGTACCTCGAGCCGACGCAGAGCGACATCGATGCAGCTCTGGTGCGCCTGAACCGCTGGAACGAGTCCGAAAGCGGCGAGTCCGTGCCGGAACTCAAGCGCGAACTGCAGCAGATCATGCAGAACTCCTTCGGTGTCTTCCGTCAGGAAGACAAGATGGAAGAGGGCGTCAAGCAGCTGTCCGATCTGCGTGAGCGTATCGCCAAGGCGGGTCTGTCCGACAAGTCGCAGGTCTTCAATACCGCGCGTATCGAAGCCCTCGAGCTGGACAACCTGATGGAAGTGGCGGAAGCCACTGCCATTGCGGCCCTGACCCGCAAGGAAAGCCGTGGTGCTCACTCCCGTTACGACTTCCCGGACCGTGATGACGAGAACTGGCTCAAGCATTCTCTGTTCTTCCCGAACGAGAAGCGTGTCGGCAAGCGTGATGTGAACTTCGCGCCGAAGACCGTCGAGCGTTTCGAGCCGAAGATTCGTACCTACTGAGTCTGAACCCAAGGCGCGCGTCGCGACCCGCTCGGGACGCCGCGCCTTGCTTCAGACCAAGTTCGCACTCGCTCGAGTTCACTCTCGCTTGAGTTCGCCGTGATCGAGGTGCGTGCAGGTCACCGCTCGCACCTGACCCGTTTGCCCGGAGGGGAAACCATGCTTCAGGTATCCATATACCGCTACAACCCTGAAACCGATACTGCGCCGTACATGCAGGAGTTTCAGGTCGACACCCAGGGTCGTGACCTGATGGTGTTGAACGTGATGGAAATGCTCAAGGAACAGGACAGCTCGCTGGCCTATCGTCGCAGCTGCCGTGAAGGCGTCTGCGGTTCGGACGGCATGAACATGAACGGCAAGAACGGCCTGACCTGTGTCACCGCGCTGTCCGAAGTCGTCAAGGACAACAAGCTGGTGCTGCGTCCGCTGCCGGGCCTGCCGGTCGTGCGTGACCTGGTCGTCGACATGAGCATCTTCTACAAGCAGTACGAGCGCATCCAGCCGTACCTGCTCAACGACACGCCGGCGCCGGCCATCGAGCGTCTGCAGTCGCCGGAAGACCGTGACAAGCTCGACGGTCTCTACGAGTGCATCCTGTGTGCCTGCTGCTCGACTGCCTGCCCGTCCTTCTGGTGGAACCCGGACAAGTTCGTCGGTCCGAGCGGTCTGCTGCAGGCCTATCGCTTCCTGGCGGACTCGCGTGACACCGCCACCAAGGAGCGTTTGAGCGAGCTGGACGACCCGTTTGCCGTATTCCGTTGTCGCGGAATCATGAATTGTGTCGCGGTTTGCCCCAAGGGTCTGAACCCGACACGTGCCATCGGCAAGATTCGTGAGCTTTTGCTGGCAAACGCCACTTAAAAGCCGCGCCTTAGCTTGCTATGATGCACGTCAGCTGCGGCAGGGTGTCACACCTTGTCGCAGCGCACAGCTTGCTGAAGCCGGTGCCTTGTGCACCGGCTTTTGACGATAAAAGAAGACTCAGATGGTGAAGGCCTCCATGGTTTCGCCATACAGGGCATAATCGAGTGACGCCGACAGCGCTTGTCAGGCGCCTACCCCACCCCATCAGTCAGGGTGACCGAGAGATGCAAGAAGGCACAATGGAGTTGATGTGGCGCACTTCCCATATGAGCGGGGGGAATGTCCACTACGTAGAAGATCTCTACGAGCGTTATCTTGTCGACCCGAATGAGGTTCCCGACGAGTGGCGCAACTACTTTGATACTCTGCCGCGTCATGACGGCAGCCCCTCCCAGGATGTTCCGCTAGCGCCGATCCGTGATCAGTTCTACGAGATGGGTCGCAACAGTCGCCGCCCGGTGGCTGTCTCTGCGGGCGAAAGCAGCGAGAACAAGAAGCAGGTTCGTGTTCTCCAGCTGATCAACGCCTACCGCTTCCGTGGCCACCAGAAGGCGGATATCGATCCCCTCGGTCTGCGCAAGCCGGCACCGATCCCTGATCTTGAACTGTCCTTCCATCAGCTGTCCGCCGCTGACATGGACGTCGAGTTCCAGACCGGCTCGCTGTTCCTCGGCAAGGATGTTGCACCGCTGAAGGAAATCCACGCCGCGCTGGAGCAGACCTACTGCCGCAGCATCGGCGCCGAGTTCATGCACATCGTCAACACGGAAGAGAAGCGCTGGCTGCAGCAGCGTTTCGAGTCCGTACGTTCCAAGCCGAACTTCTCACGCGATGTCCGTCATCACGTGCTGGAACGTCTGACCGCCGCCGAAGGCCTCGAGAGCTATCTCGCCAGCAAGTACCCGGGCACCAAGCGCTTTGGTCTGGAAGGCGGCGAATCCTTCATTCCGATGATGGATGAGCTGATCCAGCGCAGCGGCAAGTACGGTACCAAGGAAGTCGTGATCGGCATGGCCCACCGTGGCCGTCTCAACCTGCTGGTCAACCTGCTGGGCAAGAGCCCGTCAGAGCTGATCGAGGAATTCGATGGCAAGAAGCAGATTGCCAAGGGTTCCGGCGACGTGAAGTACCACCAGGGCTTCAGCTCGAATGTCATGACCCCGGGCGGCGAAGTCCACCTGGCGCTGGCATTCAACCCGTCGCACCTGGAAATCGTCTCTCCGGTGGTGGAAGGCTCCGTGCGTGCCCGTCAGGACCGTCGCGAAGACAGCGAAGGTGACAGCGTACTGCCGATCTCCATCCACGGTGACGCGGCATTCGCCGGTCAGGGCGTGGTCATGGAAACCTTCCAGATGTCGCAGACCCGTGCCTACAAGACGGGCGGTACCGTGCATGTCGTCATCAACAACCAGGTGGGCTTCACCACCTCGCGTGCCGATGACGCTCGCTCGACCGAATACTGCACCGACATCGCCAAGATGGTTCAGGCGCCGATCATCCACGTCAATGGAGATGATCCGGACGCCGTGCTGCACGCCGCTCAGGTCGCCATCGACTACCGTCAGCAGTTCAAGCGTGACGTCGTGCTCGACCTCGTGTGTTACCGCAAGCGCGGTCACAACGAAGCCGACGAGCCGTCCGGTACCCAGCCGCTGATGTACGCCAAGATCAAGTCCCAGAAGACTGCCCGCGAGAAGTATGCGGACCGTCTGGTCGAGGAAGGCGTGCTCAGCGCGGAAGAGACCAAGCACCTGGTCGACCAGTACCGTGCTGACCTGGATGCCGGCAACCACGTTGCCAATGCGCTGGTGAAGCAGCCCAACACCGGTCTGTTCGTCGATTGGACGCCGTACCTGGGCCACGAGTGGACCGGCGTTGCCGATACCTCGATGGACATGAAGCAGCTGCAGGCCCTCGCCAACAAGATGTGCGAAGTGCCGGACGGCGTCTCGGTCCAGCGTCAGGTCAACAAGATCTACGAAGATCGTCGCAAGATGGCCGCCGGTGGCATGCCGCTGAACTGGGGCTTCGCCGAGACACTGGCCTACGCCACCCTGGTCGATGCCGACCATCCGGTGCGTATCACCGGTCAGGACGTGGGTCGCGGTACCTTCTCCCACCGTCATGCGGTGGTGCACAACCAGAAGGATGGCGACACCTACGTGCCGCTGCAGCACATCAAGGATGGTCAGGCGACCTTCACCATCCATGACTCCTACCTCTCCGAGGAAGCGGTGCTGGCCTTTGAATATGGCTATGCCACCACCATGCCCAAGGCATTGGTCGTGTGGGAAGCCCAGTTCGGTGACTTCGCCAACGGCGCCCAGGTGGTGATGGACCAGTTCATCTCCTCCGGCGAGAGCAAGTGGGGCCGCCTGTGTGGTCTGACCATGCTGCTGCCGCACGGCTACGAGGGTCAGGGCCCGGAGCACAGCTCCGCACGCCTCGAGCGTTACCTCCAGCTGTGTGCCGAGCACAACATGCAGGTATGCATGCCGACCACGCCGGCGCAGATCTATCATCTGCTGCGTCGTCAGGTCATCCGCTCGCTGCGCAAGCCGCTGGTCGTGCTGTCACCCAAGTCTCTGCTGCGTCACAAGGAAGCGACTTCCACCCTCGACGAGCTGGCCGATGGCCGCTTCGAGATGGTGCTGTCCGACAAGGGCAACCTGGAAGCTTCCAAGGTCAAGCGCGTCGTGCTGTGTGCGGGCAAGGTCTACTATGACCTGGCCGCCTATCGCGCCGAGCAGGGACGTGAAGATGTTGCCGTCATCCGTGTCGAGCAGCTCTATCCCTTCCCGAAGGAAGATCTCCAGGCCGCCATCGCCGACTACGAGAATCTCGAGCAGGTGATGTGGTGCCAGGAAGAGCCGCTCAACCAGGGTGCCTGGTATCAGAGTCAGCACCATATGCGTCAGGTCGCTGAGCAGCACCGTCAGGGGCTTGGCATGAGCCTGGACTTCGCCGGACGCCCGGCCTCTGCGGCACCTGCCGCGGGCTACATGTCCGTTCATAACGAGCAGCAGCGCCAGCTGGTCGACGACGCCTTCAACAAGTAAAGGCTCGCGACCCGCAAGGGCACCGAGAGAGAATTGAGTTAAGGAACTCCAATGGCTATCGATATCAAAGCGCCGTCTTTTCCGGAATCCGTCGCCGAAGGCACTGTGGCGACCTGGCACAAGCAGCCCGGCGACAGCGTCGAGCGTGACGAGCTGATCGTCGAGATCGAGACCGACAAGGTCGTGCTGGAAGTCGTCGCACCGCAGGACGGCACCCTGGGCGAGATCAAGGTTCAGGAAGGCGACACCTGCGAGTCCGAGCAAGTGCTGGGCTCCATCGATGATGCAGACGCCGCTGCGTCTTCTGACGCCAAGGACGACTCCGCCACTGAAGAGAGCAAGGACGACGCCAAGGCCGAGAGCAAGCCGGCCGCCGGTGGCGAAGGCAAGACGCTGGAAGTCAAGGCGCCGAGCTTCCCGGAATCCGTTGCCGAAGGCACCGTCGCTACCTGGCACAAGAAGGTCGGTGAAGCCTGCGAGCGCGACGAGCTGATCGTCGAGATCGAGACCGACAAGGTCGTGCTGGAAGTCGTGGCTCCGGCCGACGGCGCCCTGAGCGAGATCAAGGTCGAGGAAGGCGATACCTGCGAGACCGAAGCCGTGCTGGCACTGTTCAGCGCTGGTGCTTCCGGTGGCGCCGCGCCGGCCGCTGAGGCAAGCGACGACAAGTCCGGCTCTGACGAAGGTCAGGACGAGAAGGTCGGCGACAAGATCCTCGCCCCGGCAGCGCGCAAGATGGTCGCCGAGCACGATCTGGACGTCAGCAAGCTGGTCGGTACCGGCAAGGGCGGTCGCGTGCTGAAGGAAGACGTGGCCAAGGCCGTCAAGGAAGGCACTGCGGCCAAGTCCGCTGCCAAGCCGGCTGCCAAGTCCGGCGCTTCCAAGTCTGATGCCAAGGCCGCGCCGAAATCTGCACCGACCTTCGAGGGCGAGCGTCCCGAGAAGCGCGTGCCGATGAGCCGCATGCGTCAGACCATCGCCAAGCGTCTGGTCAATGCCCAGCAGACTGCCGCCATGCTCACCACTTACAACGAAGTGGACATGAGCGCGGTGATGGAACTGCGCAAGCAGTACAAGGACACCTTCCAGAAGGTGCACGACACCAAGCTCGGCTTCATGGGCTTCTTCGTCAAGGCGGCCACCGAAGCGCTCAAGCGCTTCCCGGACGTCAATGCCTCCATCGACGGCACCGACATCGTCTACCACGGTTACCAGGACATCGGTGTGGCCGTGTCTTCCGACCGTGGTCTGGTCGTGCCGGTGCTGCGTGATACCGACAGCATGAAGCTCGCCGATGTCGAAAAGACCATCGTCGACTTCGGTCAGCGTGCCCGCGCCGGCAAGCTGGGCATCGATGAGATGCAGGGCGGTACCTTCACGATCACCAACGGCGGCATCTTCGGTTCCCTGATGTCCACCCCGATCCTGAATCCGCCGCAGACCGCCATCCTGGGCATGCACAAGATCCAGGAGCGTCCGATGGCCGTGAACGGTCAGGTCGTCATCCGTCCGATGATGTATCTGGCACTGTCCTACGATCACCGCATGATCGATGGCAAGGATGCAGTCCAGTTCCTCGTCGCCATCAAGGACCTGCTGGAAGATCCGGCTCGTTTCCTGCTCGACGTCTGAGACCGCAATGTCTCACGCCCTTGAGGATCTCGAGAGCGTGAGCGGCCCCGGCGGGTGGCACTGACACTCGCCGGGTTGCCAACCCGAATCGAACTGCACCAACAGGAAGAGACATGGCCGATAAATTTGATGTGATCGTCATTGGCGCTGGCCCTGGTGGCTATGTTGCCGCTATCCGCGCTGCTCAGCTGGGTCTGAAGACCGCCTGCGTCGAGAAGTGGGTCAACAAGGAAGGCAAGGTCGTTCACGGCGGTACCTGCCTGAACGTCGGCTGCATTCCGTCCAAGGCATTGCTGGAAACCTCGCACAAGTACGTCGAAGCGCGTGATGAGTTCGCCGAACTGGGCATCAAGGCCGACGGCGTCGAGATCGACGTGGCCAAGATGATCGAGCGCAAGGCGCAGATCGTGAAGAACCTGACCGGCGGTATCTCCGGTCTGTTCAAGGCCAACGGTGTCACCGCGCTGGAAGGTACCGGCAAGGTGCTGCCGAACAAGCAGGTCGAAGTGACCGATCACGACGGTGGCAAGGCGACCTACGAAGCCGAGAACATCGTCATCGCGTCCGGTTCCGTGCCGGTCGAGATTCCGCCGACGCCGCTGACCGAAGGTCTGATCGTCGATTCCACCGGCGCGCTCGAGTTCGACGAAGCGCCGAAGCGTCTGGGCGTCATCGGTGCCGGTGTCATCGGTCTCGAGCTCGGTAGCGTGTGGAGCCGTTGCGGTTCTGAAGTCACCGTGCTGGAAGCGGTCGACAGCTTCCTGCCGATGGTCGATGCGGCCGTCGCCAAGGAAGCCCAGAAGCTGCTCAAGAAGCAGGGTCTGGACATCAAGCTCGGCGCCCGTGTGACCGGTTCCGACATCAAGGACAGCGAAGTCGTCGTCAAGTACACCGACGCCAACGGCGAACAGGAACAGACCTTCGACAAGATCATCGTCGCGGTCGGCCGTCGTCCGTACACCCAGAGCCTGCTCGACAGCGATGTCGGCATCAATCTGGACGAGCGTGGCTTCATCCACGTCGACGACCAGTGCGCGACCAGCGTGCCGGGCGTCTACGCCATCGGCGACGTGGTGCGTGGCCCGATGCTGGCGCACAAGGCCTCTGAAGAGGGCGTGATGGTTGCCGACATCATCGCCGGCCACAAGGCCGAGATGAACTACGACGCCATCCCGAGCATCATCTACACCTTCCCGGAAGTGGCGTGGGTCGGCAAGACCGAACAGCAAGCCAAGTCCGAAGGCATCGAAGTCAAGACCGGCAGCTTCCCGTTCGCGGCAAGCGGTCGTGCCATGGCCAACAATGCCACTGAAGGTCTGGCCAAGATCATTGCCGACGCTGAGACTGATCGCGTCCTGGGCGTTCACATCATCGGCCAGCATGCCGGTGAGCTGATCGCACAGGGTGTGACTGCCCTCGAGTTCGGCGCAAGCGCCGAAGACCTCGCACTGATCTGCACGGCTCACCCGACGCTGTCGGAAGCCGTGCACGAAGCCGCGCTGGCCGTTGACGGGCATGCGATTCACATCGCAAACCGCAAGAAGCGCAAGTAAGCGTCCTTCCGAACAAGAGGCGCGTCGCCCCGGCCAGGCCGGGGCGAACGGTGGCAGTGGCATCTTGCGACTGCCGTTCGAGTCTAATGCAACCAATGGCATGACACGATGAACCTTCACGAATATCAGGCAAAACAACTTTTTGCCGACTATGGCCTGCCGGTGTCCAAGGGCTTTGCCGTTGACACCCCGGAAGACGCTGCTGAAGCGTGCAAGAAGATTGGCGGCGACAAGTGGGTCGTCAAGGCACAGGTCCACGCAGGTGGCCGCGGCAAGGCTGGCGGCGTCAAGCTGGTCGACAGCGCACAAGCCGCTTCCGACTTCGCGACCCAGTGGCTGGGCAAGAACCTGGTGACCTACCAGACTGACGAAAACGGTCAGCCGGTCACCAAGATTCTCGTCGAGAACTGCACCGACATCGCCGAAGAGCTGTACCTGGGCGCCGTCGTTGACCGCACCACTCGTCGCATCGTCTTCATGGCTTCCACCGAAGGCGGCGTGGAAATCGAGAAGGTTGCTGAAGAGACGCCGGAAAAGATCCTGAAAGCCGAGATCGATCCGCTGGTCGGCGCACAGCCGTACCAGGCGCGTGAACTGGCCTTCAAGCTGGGTCTGAACCCGACCCAGATCAAGCAGTTCACCAAGATCTTCCTGGGTCTGGCGAAGATGTTCGCCGACAAGGATTTCGCGCTGCTGGAAATCAACCCGCTGGTCATCACCGACGAAGGCAACCTCCACTGCCTCGACGGCAAGATCAACATCGACGCCAACGCCGTCTACCGTCACCCGGACCTGCAGGCGATGCACGATCCGTCTCAGGAAGACGAGCGTGAAGCGCATGCTGCCAAGTTCGAACTGAACTACGTTGCCCTCGACGGCAACATCGGCTGCATGGTCAACGGCGCAGGCCTGGCGATGGGCACCATGGACATCGTCAACCTGTCTGGCGGCAAGCCGGCCAACTTCCTCGACGTGGGTGGCGGTGCTACCAAGGAACGCGTTGCAGAAGCATTCAAGATCATCCTGTCCGACGACAACGTCAAAGCTGTTCTGGTGAACATCTTCGGCGGCATCGTGCGTTGTGACATGATCGCCGAAGGCATCATCGGTGCCGTCGAGCAGGTCGGTGTCAACGTGCCGGTCGTGGTGCGTCTGGAAGGTAACAACGCTGAACTCGGCGCCAAGAAGCTGGCCGAAAGCGGTCTGAACATCATCGCTGCTACCAGCCTGACTGACGCGGCGCAGCAGGTTGTCAAAGCTGCGGAGGGCAAGTAATGAGCATTTTGATCGACAAGAACACCAAGGTGATCTGCCAGGGCTTCACTGGCGGCCAGGGTACCTTCCACTCTGAACAAGCCATCGCCTACGGCACCAAGATGGTCGGTGGCGTGACGCCGGGCAAGGGTGGTCAGACTCACCTGGGCCTGCCGGTGTTCAACACTGTCGCCGAAGCCGTTGCCGAGACTGGCGCTGAAGCGTCCGTCATCTACGTGCCGGCACCGTTCTGCAAGGATTCCATCCTTGAAGCGGCCAATGCAGGCATCAAGCTGATCGTCTGCATCACCGAAGGCGTGCCGACTCTCGACATGCTGGAAGTCAAGGTCAAGTGCGACGAGCTGGGCGCGCGCGTCATCGGTCCGAACTGCCCGGGTGTCATCACTCCGGGTGAGTGCAAGATCGGTATCATGCCGGGTCACATCCACCAGCCGGGCAAGGTCGGTATCGTGTCTCGTTCCGGTACCCTGACCTACGAAGCCGTCAAGCAGACCACTGACCACGGTTTCGGTCAGTCCAGCTGTGTCGGCATCGGCGGCGACCCGATCCCGGGTTCCAACTTCATCGACATCCTCGAGATGTTCGAGAAGGACCCGAAGACCGAAGCCATCGTCATGATCGGCGAGATCGGCGGTTCTGCTGAAGAAGAAGCCGCTGCCTACATCAAGGCGAACGTCACCAAGCCGGTCGTCTCCTACATCGCTGGTGTGACTGCGCCTCCGGGCAAGCGCATGGGCCATGCAGGCGCCATCATCTCCGGCGGCAAGGGTACTGCCGACGAGAAGTTCGCGGCTCTGGAAGCAGCTGGCGTCAAGACTGTGCGTTCACTCGCGCAGATCGGCGATGCCATCAAGGAAGTCACTGGCTGGTAAGCCATTGATCTCCTGACAGCGATCGGCGTCAAGCGGATCGCATGTCACCGAAAGGGCAGGCCCACAGGGCCTGCCCTTTTTTCGTTTCTGGCCGCCGCCAGTCTCTCCCGAGTGCATGTCGGCGGGGCTACCTGCGGCCGGTGACGTTCGCGAGGGGATAGGTGTTTCGGCTGATGCAGGCGGGGCAGGTGCGTTCATATCAAGCAGTTGCTAATCTGATGACTGTTCATTGGCACCTGACCAAGCGACACGTGCAGATGCCCCACGGCGCAACACGACTCACTGATAAGGATGTTCCATGCTCAAGTCATTCCCCGCCCTTACGCGCTCCGCGCGCCTGCTGGCGTTGCTGTCCCTGCCGTTGGCTGCTGGCATGCCGCTGTCTGCCAGTGCAGATTCCGGCGCGGCGGCAGCCTCCGCCCCCGAAGCTTCAGCGAGCATGCAGGTGCCTGCCAAGGGCATCGAGTCGGTGACCAGCCGTGATGATGTCGCCTCCGTCCAGGCGCGTCTCGAGACGGCGCTCAAGGCCAAGGGGCTGACGCTGTTCAGCGTCATCGATCATGAGGCGGGAGCCGAGAAGGTCGGCATGGAGCTGCCCGCGACGCATACCGTCATCTTCGGCAATCCCAAGGTGGGCACCCTGTTGATGCAGTGCAACGGGGCGGCCGCCCTGGACCTGCCGCAGAAGATGCTGATTCGCGCCGTGGAGGGTGGCAGCGTGATCGAGTGGAATGACCCCCAGTACATGGCCAATCGTCATGATCTGGGCGACTGCAAGCTGCCGCTGGACAAGATCGCCGGGCTGCTCAAGGGGCTGGCCGCCGAAGCGGCGGGTCAATGAAGGCAGCGCTCATCACGTATCGATGCTGATATCGTGAACTGACAACGGGTGCTGACGATCGAGCGCTGACGATCAGGCAGGACGAAAAAGCCGGACTCCTCACGGAGTCCGGCTTTTGGTGTTCCCCTGCCAAGAACTGCCTGTCTTGAAGGGCTGCTTACAGAGCATCACCGTGCTGCTTCAGCCACTGTACGGCGCGGTCCGGGTAGTCAGTGAAGACACCATCTACCCTGGCGTCGACGAAGAAGGCGCGCAGCATGTCGTCGTAATCGCTGGCCCAGTCGGGGATGCGGCCTTCATCGAGGCGGAAGGTGTAGGGCATCACGATCAGGCCCTGCGCATGGGCTTCCTCGACCATTGGTGTGACCTTGATGTCGTCCCGGGTCGAGCTGTCCTCGATCACCATCGGCTTCCACGGCCCGATGCCATCGGCGTAGGTGGCGATGCGCTGCATGCCGCCCTCCTGATACATCCAGTCATAGTCGTAGGGCTCAAGCTTGCCCTCCGCATCCGGCTGGAAGGTCATGTCCCAGCTGGTCTCGCCCATCAGCTGTACCAGACGCAGGTTCATCTCCAGTTCGGGCTGCAGCGTGTCGTGGATGCGCTTGAGGCCATTGGGATCGAAGACCTGCACGACGGCATTGTCATCCTGCGCGACGTAGCCGTACTGCTTGAGGGTCTCGAGCACGGCTCGCGAGACCTGCTTGCCTTCCGACTGGTGGAACCAGGGCGCCTTGATCTCCACATACAGGCCGACATCGCGTCCGGTGGAGTGATTCAGGCCCTGAATCATCTCGATCTCTTCGCTCAGGGTGTGCAGGCCGAAGTGCGACTTGCCCAGCGGGAAGCGCTCAGGATAGTCGGCGACCTGCTCGCCATCCTTGACGGTGAAGCCCTCGCTGAACGACAGCTTGCGCAGCTCATCCAGCGTGAAGTCGATGGCGTAGTAGCGGCCATCATCACGCGCACGCTCGGGGAAGACCTCGGCGACATTGGTCACACGGTCCAGGAAGCGGTCGTGCAGCACCACCAGCTGGTCATCCTTGCTCATCACCACATCCTGCTCGAGGAAGTCGGCGCCCTGGGCGTAGGCCATCGCCTTGGCCGCGAGGGTGTGCTCCGGCAGGTAGCCCGAGGCACCCCGGTGGGCGACCACGACCTTGTCGGTGCCATGGCCGGGGTCGATGCTGCGCAGGGGCCTGTCATCAGCGAGTGCCGCTGAGGTCGAGGTGGCCAGCAGCGAGCCGACCACGCCCATCATGGCCAGCGGGCGGCGAATGCGGGCGGAAGTCGGGTGACGCTGGGAAGGATGCGGCATGTGAGATCACCTTGAGCTGTGGTTATTGTATGGCCGTTCAATAAAGCCGCCTGCCAACATAACAAAGTCTTATTCATATGGCGATGATCAAGTGTTTTTCATGATGATGTCTGCAGCGCTGCTCGGTCGTCCTGTCATGTGGTCGCCGAGCGACGCTTGAGCAAGCTTCCCAGCATGCTGCGTCCCGCCATCACGAAGAACACCGGGGCGCCGGCGATCAGGTAGAAATAGAAGGTCACCGCTCGCCAGATCACCACGGCCGCCGCGGCACTGGCGGCGCCGATCATCGGGCTGAGCAGGGCAGTGGAGGACAGCTCCGCACCTCCGGCACCGCCGGGCAACAGCGTCAGCTGGCCCGCCGCCAGCGAGAGCATCTGCACGATGAAGGTCCAGCTCCAGTCGATGTCCTGCCCCAGTCCGGACACGGCCAGATAGAGGATCGAGTAGCGCAGCAGCCAATGGGCACAGCAGAGCAGGAAGATCAGGCTCAGCGTCAGGCGCGGCAGGGCGAGCGTCTCGACCAGCGCATGGCGGAAGTGGATCAGGCCCCGCGCCAGCTTGATGCGTGAGCGATGGCGTACCTTGAGCCAGCGCAGCAGGCGTCCGCTGGTCTTGAGCAGGCGCCGATGATGCTTGCCCAGCGCGGCCAGCAGGCCAAAGCCGATGATCAGCAACAGCGCCGGCACGGCCAGCATCCACCCCAGGCGCAGGTCGATGGTATGCGAGAGGGCGTAGAGCCCGATGCTGGCCAGCGCCGAGAGGAAGAACAGCATGTCGGTGATCTGATCGACCGCGAATACCGCCGTGGCCTGTGCCGGGCGTACCCCCTGACGTGACAGCAGCCCCATCAGGGTAAGCGGACCGCCACTGCCGCCGGGGGTGGCGCTGATGGCGAACTCGGTCGCCATCACCATGCCGACGGCGCGCCGTTGCCCCAGGTGACCGCCACGCCCGGCCAGCAGCAGACGCAACCGGCCGGCGTTCAGGTTCCAGCACATCACGATCATGCACAGCATCAAGAGGAAGGTGTCGAGGGGGAACTGGCGCAGCTGGCCACCCAGTCCGCTGCCTCCCAGCACCAGCGGTATCGCGATGACCATCACAAGGCCAGCACCCAGTAACCAGAGGGCACGATTCATGGCAGATTCCCGCAGCGGGTTGTCACAAGGCCCATACGACGGGACTCATCCGGTAGGTGGGTATCAGGCAGCACTGTGAGCCGCCTGGTGCGAGTTCAGTTGCGTCGTGTCAGACGTGGCGGGGGTGAGCAGCCCCTGCTGCGTCAGCCAGCCGATCTTGGTCATCGGCTGGCGTCCCTCATCGAGCAGGCGCTCGACCAGCGTCAGCCAATACTGGCGCGAGCGCGCATGGCGCATATCGACCGGATGCAGACCCAGACGCAACACCGGCGCCTGTTGCTCGCGGCTCAGCTTGCGCTGCGTCACCCACTGCGACATCAGGCGGCGTGGCGCCGAGCGTGCGCTCCACACGAGTCCGGGTGCATCGATGACCGTGAAGTCAGGCAGTCGATAGAGATGCTGGGGGTCACTGGTGTAGCGGAAGTCGAGGGACTTCAGGGCCTTGCGAGTGCCGTCACTCATCAGCCAGGCAGGGGCCACGAAGCCATCCAGCGGCCAGCCAAGACGCTTGAAGAGTGCGGCGCCTTCCCGCAGGCGTCGTCTGGCTTCGGCCTCATCGAGGGGGTAGAACTCGCCTTCCCAGGTCAGTACGCGGCGCATCAGGTAATCGCGCGGGGTACGGGGGGCTGGTGCGTCATCGCAGTGATGGAAGCCATGCAGGGCAAGCTCGTCTCCCTGTTGGCGGCGAGAGTCCAGCAGGGCGATGAATTCCGGAGCGTCTTCCAGGGCGCTGCGATGATGGAAGTCAGGCACCACCAGCCAGGTGATCGGGCAGGGGTAGTTCAGGCGTGCCTGGCAGAGAGCATCCACCTCGGCGACGAAGTCCCGGTAGTCGGACCATGTCTCGGGCGCGACATCATGCAGGACCAGCAGAAAGTGTTGCTTGGCAGCCGGCGACTCAGCCATGGGTCACCTCCTCGAGTACCGGTTGCATGCGAGTCCCGGTGACCGCGTGATAATGGCCGAGCAAGCCATCCACGACACGGTCCCAGGCATGGTGCTTCTCGACATGCCGCCGCGCCTGGCGACCCAGTGCGGCGGGGTCATTGGCGAAGACTTCCTGCACGGCACGCGCCATGGCATGCGGCGAGTGCGGGTTGCAGAGCTGACCGCAGCCCAGTGGCACATTCTCGGCCAGCGCGCCGGCACGTGCCGCCACCACCGGCGTGCCGCAGGCCATGGCTTCCAGTACCACAAGACCGAAGGTTTCCTGGGTGCCGGCATGCAGCAGCACATCCACCGAGGCCACCAGACGCGCCACTTCGGTGCTGCTGCAGAAATGCCCGGTCACGCTGACATTGTCGGGCAGATGCCGCGGCATGCCCGAGCCGATCAACAGCAGATGGTAGTCGGGGCCGAGCAGGCGGGCGGCTTCCAGCAGCTCATCAAGATTCTTCTCGCGTGAGCCGCGGCCGGCGAAGGCCAGCAGGCGCACGTGGTCTTCCAGGCCAAGCTCGCGGCGCAGGCTTTCATCGCGGCAATCAGGGTGGAAGGTGGAAAGATCGACACCGAGTGGCTGGATATGGACATTGTCGACGCCGAGCCGGTCGAGCCGGTCGGCCATCACCTGGCTGGGGGCCAATACACGATCAAAGTGGCGATAGAGGCGTTTGACGTAGCGATCGACGTTGGCCCCTGACCACTCGCCCAGGCGATTGGTGATCAGGCGCGGCAGGTCCGAGTGATAGAAGCCCAGTACCGGGACATCTAGCTTGCGACCGGCATCGAGTGCCGCCCATGCCGTGACGTAGGGGTCGCCGGCCTCGATGACATCCGGCTGCAGTGCCAGCAGCGTGCTGACCCAGCCGCCCCGGCGCAGGGGGAAGCGATAGCCGTTGCCGAAGGGAATGGGCGGTGCCGGCACGCTGTAGAGGTCATCACTGACACTGGTGGTCTCGCCGGGGACCAGCAGGCTGTGACGAACATCGGGCCGCGTCCGTAGACGTCGTCGCTTGGCTTCCAGGTAGGTTCTGACCCCGCCACTGGAGGGGGCATGGAACATGGTCATGTCAGCGATATGCACACGGACTCCTCAAGACCGCTTTACCGGTCGTGCGCGATGAAGATGAATCCCGACGTCACTGCACGCCATGGCTGCCTTGTCGTGCTTCAGGGTGCTTCAGGATGTTCGAGGAAAACGAAATCGAGCACGCAGATTCCAGCAAGCCAGTGGCAATGACGAACGAGCCTCTGGTCAAGTCATGGGGGGAACCCGACGTGAAACCAAGGGCACGAGGCATGACATGCGGTGTCGCGCGTGACGAGACGCCTCGCCACGCGATGTTCCACACTGCGGCTGGCAATGACGTTACATCAGGAGATGACTGGTCTGTGTGACAACAGGGAACAATGTTGGTGCGATGCGCTCCCGCTCTCGGACATTTGTCATCAAGCTCCTGGCATCACGCCCCTGACATCAGGCTCTTGGCATCAGGTTTACTGCGAGGGGGGATGAAAGGCGTTTCGCCATGCTGGCGTGCTCCAGCAGGGAGTGCGGCAGCTGGCCTCTGGCCAGTGCTGCGCAAGAGAGGCCCTACGACAGGCAAAAAAAGACCCTGTCCGGAGCCACCGGACAGGGCAAGTGCGTGCACTACAGGAATACAGGGGGCGACAGGGGGGAGGGTCGCCGGAGCGGGCATTGCAGGGTCTAGCAGTGGATCGACTCAGTCATGTCTGGCATCCGTGCCTGGTGTTGCATGGGGTCCTGGCATCGTTATCTGTCCTGATGGATGGAGATCGGGCGTCTTCACGCCAGTCCATGCTGGGACAGGTGCAGGGCGCTGGGCATGGCCTGGCCAAGCTCCTGCGAGAAGGCGGCTTCCGGCTCGGCTGGGCGCTGGCTGGCGAGCAGCACAAGGCTCAGCAGCAGGCCGGCGGCCAGCAGCAGGCGGTTGCGGGTCCGGCGACGATCACGTTCCAGCAGCATCGCGACATGCTCCATCGCTTCACGTTGAATCTCACGCTGGCGGTCCGGAGAGGTGGAACTGCCCTCCGCGCTGCTGTCTGCTGCGGCGTCGACACGGGCATAGCTCATGGCCGGGTGACGAACGATGGCAGCATGCTCGGCCAGGTGACGAAGTGAGGTAGCTGCAGTAGAGCGATGAGTTTTCATTTCAGGGTCCTCGCATGGACGAACTTCATCAGGGACAGGCTTCAGTCATTCGCGCTTGGGTCAATCCGTTGACGCTGCAGCTGTGGAAGCTGATATGGTGCGTCGATGTGAGGAGTATAGCGTGATCTTCTGTTTCACAAAATTACAATTTATCACGATTGGCACACGTTTAGTGCACGCTTCGTATACGCAATGCACAAGAACGAAAAACGCCCCGGGCGCAGAGCGCTCCGGGGCGTAGATGGCCGTGGCAATTGCCCGTGATGACAAGGCGGTTACATACGGCAGTGGTGGGTCGCGGCTTATTCGGCCGGACGACCTACCAGTGAACGACGCTCTTCACGGGCTTCGGTCAAGGAGACCTTGATGATGTCGCCCAGCGAGTAACGCAGCTCGTCTTCGATGCGCACGCGGCCTTCCTTGTCATCGATCGCGACCTTCTTGCGATCGCTGTGGATCAGCGGTGCCGGAATGAAGACGCTGGCACCATTCTCTTCCAGACGCACACGCATGCCGCCACGACGGATGTCGATGATCTCGCCAGTGAAGACCTGCTGTTCTTCGGCGGCCTTGGTCAGGTAGCGCACGTAGAGCCAGTCCTTCACATCGCGCTCGGCCATGCGGTTGAGACGACGACGTTCGCTGAGGTGCTCGGTCAGCTGTTCGGTGGCTTCCGCCGGCACGTCCTGGCCGAGAATCACGCGCTTGATCAAGCGGTGGTTGACCATGTCGCCGTACTTGCGGATCGGCGAGGTCCAGGTCGCGTAGGCTTCCAGACCCAGACCGAAGTGCGGTCCCGGCTGAGCGGACATCACGGTGTAACCCTGGAAGCGACGCATGCGCACGTCCAGCCAGGTGTCTTCGCGGCTGTCCAGCTCCTGACGGATCAGGCGGTAGCCTTCCAGGCTGCCCAGCTGTTCCGGCGTGGCGGTGATGTTCTGACCAGCCAGGAACTCGATGGTGTCGTCGTACTTCTCCGGTGCGAAGCCCTGGTGCACGTTGAAGATACCGTGACCGATGTGCTTGGAGAGCAGACGTGCGCAGCTCAGGTTCGCGGTGATCATGGATTCTTCGATCATGCGATTGCTGATGCGGCGGTGGTCGGCACGTACGTTGAGCACGTTGCCTTCCTCATCCAGCTCGAACTCGAAGTCCGGACGCTCGCGGAAGACCTGGGAATTGCGTGCACGCCAGGCGATACGCGCCTGGGTGAAGGCTTCCAGCTGACGCAGACCTTCGGCCAGCTCTTCGGTTTCCGGCTTCCAGCTGCCTTCCTGGCCTTCGATCCAGTCGGAGACGTTGTCGTAGGTCAGGCGGTGGTGGGAGCGCATGGTGGCCGCGAAGAACTTCGGCTCGCCGATCACGCCATCGGTATCGATGTCGACGATGCACATCAGCGTCGGACGGTCTTCACCTTCCTTCAGCGAGCACAGGTCATCGGCCAGGATTTCCGGCAGCATGGTGACGTTCTGGCTCGGCAGGTAGACGGTGAAGGAGCGCGTGCGCGCCTCTTCGTCGACACGGCTGCCTTCCGGCACGTAGGCGGTCGGGTCCGCGATGGCGATGCTCAGGGTCCAGCCGCCTTCCGGGCGCTCGACGATGTGCAGGGCGTCATCCATGTCACGCGTCTTCTCACCATCGATGGTGAAGAAGGGTACGTGGGTCATGTCTTCGCGAGTCAGGCCTTCCTCGAGCAGCGGCCAGTCAGTGCCGCCCTCCGGAGAGGCCTGTTCCAGCGCGTGACGCGCCAGGGTGACGCGCCACGGCACACGCGGGTTGTCCACGGTGGCGATGACTTCCTCGATCTGGGCGAAGAAGCTGCGGTCGTCCTTGCGCATCGGGTGACGCAGCAGACGTGCCACGACCCAGTCGCCATCATTGAGGGCTTCCTCATTGATGCCACGCTTCACACGCGCTTTCATGCGCGTGTTGATGGAGGGATGATCCGGCATCACGTTCAGGCGGCCATCACGCTTGCCGACACGAGCGACGAAGCGATCGACACCCGTCTCAATCAGCACTTCCGGCTGTACGGACTTCTTCTCACCTTCCACCTTGACGGTCGCTTCGACGGTATCGCCGTGCAGTACCTGCTTCATGGCGGGTGGCGGCACGAAGTAAGACTCGCCGTCCTCGCATTCGAGGAAGCCGAAGCCCTTGTCGGTGCCTTTGATCACCCCCGTGACACGGGGAATTTCCTGGCGGATTTGATCTTTCAGCTGCGCCAGCAGCGAATTGTTCTGCAGCATTTCGGAAGTTCTGTTGGCGGGGTCAGTGGCTCACTATACGGACATGGAGCATGGGGGGAAAGCTACCAGATGGCCCAACGCCCGCGCGGGCTGCGCGCAGGCGTGGATGAGCGGCAGGTCAAGCGCGGGCAAGCCTGGTGAAAGCGGCCTGCCTGTGCACTTCGCCACAGGCTCGGGCGCGCGCTCAGTCGGCGGTCGTCGTGGCGTTCAGCAGACCCGAAACCGGCGTATCACCGTCGAACAGGGTGAAGATGGGCGCCTTGTGATGACGGCCACCGATCTCGCGGACCTTGATCAAGCCAAGCAGGAACTCGGCGACATTGGCGCGCGAGACCTGCATCTCGTCGGAGTCATCGGCATTCTGGGTCAGCTTGCCGCTGCCGCTCTCGTTGGTGAGACGGCCGGGCTTGACGATGACGTGACGCAGGCCACTCTCGGCCAGGCACAGGTCGGCCGCCTTCTTGGCCGCGAAGTAGGGGCGCATCGCCGCCGGACCGGCCAGCGGTGTCTCGGAGCGGATCGAGCTGACCTGGATCACGCGCGACAGCCCGAATTCGGCGGCCAGCTCCGCGGTGCGCATCGCACCGTGCAGGTCGATGGTCAGTGTCTTGTCCGGGCCGGTATTCGGGCCGGAGCCCGCGACGAACACCGCCTGATCGCAGCCATAGAAGGCCTGGCGCATCTCGCCTTCCAGATCGCCCAGAACCGTCGGGATGCTGCGTTCATGGAACCAGCTCTGCTGCTCGGTCGAGCGAATCATCGCCACGACGGGCTCGCCGGCGGCCTGAGCCTTCTCGCAGAGTTGACGACCGATCTTGCCGTTGGCACCGATGATGAGCGTCTTGCGCATGCTGTCTGCTCCTTCGCGAATCAAATGGCGAGGCGGCTGGCGAGTGATCTTCCCACTCACTGCCAAGCCTCTCCTGGTAGAGCAAGGTCTGCGGGCTGAGCCACGAGACTTCAAGGGGACTGCTGTTCGATGGCGGGCATTACCGCGGCGACTCGCTCGCGGGATGAAGTCTGCGATGGACAAGCATCAAAGGCGGCTGTCATCTCTGTCTGTGGCACGGGAGCCTTGCTAGGATGGCGCTGCCAGGCACGACTCCCTCAAGATTGCGCCAACGACAAGGATGCCCGATGAGCCGCATAGCCCACCCCGCCACTGATGATCATAGCGACACCGCCGCATGGCACGGCGCCGCCTTCCCCTCCGAGAGCGCGATCCGGGTCGGGCTGATCGGTTATGGCATGGCGGTGCGTACCTTCCACGCGCCCTTGATCGAGGCCACGGACGGGCTGGCGCTGGTGGCGCTGTCCACCTCGCGGCCCGAGGTCGTCAGGGCCGAGCGCCCACAGCTGGAGGTGGAGGTCACCCCGGAGGCCTTGCTTGCGCGTGACGACATCGACCTGATCATCATCGCGACGCCCAACGAGACCCACGCCCCGCTGGCCTCTGCGGCGCTGGCGGCAGGCAAGCATGTGGTCGTCGACAAGCCCTTCACGGTGACGCTTGAAGAAGGCGAGGCCCTGACCCGCCAGGCCGAGCAGGCCGGCCGGGTGCTGGCGGTATTTCACAATCGGCGCTTCGATGCCGACTTCCTGACGCTGGCGGAATTGATCAACGACGGCACGCTGGGGCGCATCGCGCATCTGGAATCCCACTTCGACCGCTTCCGCCCGACGGTGCCGAATCGCTGGCGTGAGCAGGCACTGCCCGGCAGCGGCCTGTGGTATGACCTCGGCCCGCACCTGCTGGATCAGGCGCTGTGCCTGTTCGGCGAACCGGGCGCCATCCAGCTCACGCGTCGCGCCCAGCGCGAGGGCGCGGTGACCGATGATTTCTTCCATGCCGTGCTCGATTACGCCCACCATCCAAGGCACCCCGGGCTGGTGGTGGAGCTGCACGCCAGTGCACTGACGGCGGCGCCGACGGCACGCTTCGCCGCGCACGGCACCCGTGGCAGCTATGTGGTGTTCGGGCTCGACCCTCAGGAGGATTGCCTCAAGGCCGGTGACTGGCCCTCGCGTGATCCGCAGGAGCGCCAGGCGCGCCAGTGGGGGCGGGATGCGCGCCCGGGAATGCTGACCGTGCTGGAGGCCGACCCGGACGGCGCCGAGGGCGAGCAGGTGCTGGTGGGCGGCACCCATCAGGGCCGCGATGGCGACTATCCTGCCTTGTATGCGGGGCTGCGCGACTGCATTCGCGGCCAGGGCGGTAATCCGACCTCGCCTCATGAGGCACTGCGCGTGATGAAGTGGCTGGAGGCCGGCATCGCCAGCGAAGGCTGAAATCCTCGAAGGCTGAAAGCATCGAAGGTGAGATGACTCACGAAAGACGCGCGCCCTGAAGGCCCGAATGGCCAGCTATCAGAGGCGCGCGTCTTGTTTTTCAAGGCAGTGGCAGCGGAGGCACGGCCTGCTCAGCTCGCGTCGTCCTCGCCCTTGTCGGCCTTGCGCATGCGCGAGAACAGCTCCGCGCGCAGCTCACCGATGCGCGGCACCTCCTCGGCATGGAAGGGGATGGGGCGCAGCAGGCGCATGGCTCGCAGGCCGAGACGTGCGTTCATCAGGCCACTGCCCAGCCCCTGACCGGCCTTGGTGGAGAGCCGGCCGGCCAGATTCATCGACAGCAGGTCCATGCTGGCCTCGGCGGCCAGTTCGCTGGCACCGGCGAAGGCCATCGACGCCAGTACCTCCTTGAACAGCCGCAGGCGGCTGGCATAGCCCAGCTCCAGCCCGTAGAGGCGCGACAGGCGCTCCATCATGCGCAGCCCGCGCCAGGCCACCAGACTCATGTCGACCCAGGTCAGCGGCGAGACCGCCACCATCACCGCCGTCTCGCCGCTCATGCGCGAGATCAGACGCCGCGCCTCGCGGTCCCGCGGTCCCAGTACGTGGAAGGCGAACAGCTCGCGGCGCTCCGACGGGGAGTGATGCGCTTCACAGGCGGCGCGCCAGGCGCGCACGCCGGCATCATCATCGCCGAGCTTCATCTGACGACGCAGCTGTTCGAGCAGGTCTTCCTGCTGGCTGTCGGCTTTGCCGCCTGCCTTGCCCGAGTCCTCGTCAGGCGTGGGCGGCGTATCACCGCGCTGGCCAAAGCTTTTTTGGCTAACGCCTCCTTGACCAAAGCTCTCCTGGCCAAAGTCATCCTGCTGATGTTCTTCCAGCTCGGCGCGCAGCGCGACGTGCTTGCGCAGGTGACGCAGCCTGAAGAGCTCCTTGCCCAGCGCACGGGCGCCGAGCCCGATGGCGCCAAGCCCCAGCAGGCCCCAGGCGCCGGCGATCAGGTCACCGCCCATGGCCGCCTGATAGAGCGCATGACCGGCTTCGACACCCCCGAGTGTCAGGGTGCCGAGCAGCAGCCATTTGAGGCCGCGATGACGTGGCCGGGCGCTCAGCGTCGCATCCAGTCCCGGCGTGGCGGGTTCCGGCTCGGCCGCCGCCAGGGGCTGGCTTTCCATCTCCGGCGAGAAGTGACGCGCACCGCGCAGGGCCTCTGCCGCGCTCTCTGATGCGCTCTCTGATGCGCTCTCGGTGGGGCGCTCGGCATAGGTGGTCGAGGCGGCATCGGCCTGCGCCGAATCGGGGCTCGTGAAGCGTTTGCCCGGGCGCGGATGGCGGGATTCGGTGGTCATTTCAGGTGGTCTCCCAGCAGCCAGTCGAGCACGGCGTCCATGCGAATGTGAGGTGGCGCATTGCCGTCGATCTTCGGCGGCGCGAAGTGGGGGAAGTCGAAGCGGCTTTCGGCCCAGAAATTCGGGTCGGGCAGCCGTGAGGGCACCTCGCCCGGGAACAGCAGCACGGACTCGCGGCTGGCGCCTTGCGTGTCCGAGTCGCTCGCCCCCTCGTGCTCGCCGAGCAGCTGTCCCGCCAGCGCCGGATGACGCTGACCATTCTCGACCACCTCGCGCGCCTCGCTGGCGCGGATGGCGGCGATGGTGAAGGCCTTGAGCGGCACATCGCGATAGCGCAGGCGCTTGAGCGGGTCCGCCAGCAGCTGTTCGAGCAGGTCACGCATCGCGCCATGCTGCTCTGGCGTGACGTGGTCGGCCTTGGTGGCGGCGATGGCCAGGCGGTCGATGCGGCGGTCCATCAGGCGCGCCAGCAGATGACGGCGGCCATAGGCGAAGCTGTCGAACAGCTTGTCCAGCGCACGGCTCAGGTCGCGGAATGGTGCCGGGCCGGCATTCAGTGCGCCCAGCACGTCGATCAGCACGATCTGGCGGTCAAAGCGCCGGAAGTGGTCATGATAGAAGGGGCGCACCACGCGGCGGCGATAGTGATCGAAGCGGCGTGCGAGGGTGCGATACAGGCTGGCTTCCGGCAGGGCGGCCAGCGCGTCGGGCGTCCAGTCACCGAGTCCCGGCAGCGGGAAGAACTGCAGCACCGGCGCTTCGTCCAGCTCGCCGGGCAGCAGGAAACGGCCCGGTGTCAGGTCGACGAAGCCACCCTTGCGGCGCGCGGCGTGTAGATAGTCGGTGTACAGGCTCGCGATCTCGGCGAGGCGGTCTTCATCCACCTCGCTGTCCGGTGTCAGGCCCTCGATGGCCGCCATCCAGTCATGCGCCCAGTCGCCACGCCCGTCGGCCAGCTGGGTCTCGCACTCGCTGCTCCAGCCGCTGAAGTCCTGCTCCAGCATCGGCAGGTCCAGCAGCCATTCGCCGGGGTAGTCGATCAGGTCCAGCGTCAGGGTGGCGCGCTGGCTGTCGAGCATGCGCGCGGCGCGCGAGGTGGGGCGAAAGCCGATCTTGAGACGCAGCTCGCTGATGCTGCGGGTCGGCGTCGGCCATTCGGGGCCATGCGGCGAATGCTGGCCGGACAGCGAGCGCAAGCCGGCTTCCAGCGGGAAGCGCGGAATGGAGAGGTCCGGCTGGCTGACGCGTTCCGCGCCGAGCAGGCGGCCATCGCGTGCGGCGGGCAGCAGTTCCAGACGCGCACCGAGTCCGGCATGGCGCAGCTGCTCGATCAGCGAGACGAGAAAGGCGGTCTTGCCGGCACCGGACAGGCCCGTGACGGCGAGCCGCAGCTGGCGGTCGAGACCGCGTTCCAGCAGGTCATGTGCTTCGCGGCCCACATCGCGGGCAAGCTGGCGGGCGTTGCGGGTCATGGTGTTGAACATCAGGCATTCCCTGTCAGTGGGGGCGAGGCGGCGCGACGTGATGGCGTCCTGGCAGCTGATGATGAGCTGAGTGGGCGGTGGCTCGATGTCGATGAGCTTAATGTCGGTGATGGCCGGGACTTGTCAGCGTGCGCCGCACGGCTCGCCATCATCCCTCTATCTGCGGGCGATCGGCGCGCAAGGCAAGCTGACGCCACGCCAGCAGGGCGATGGGCAGCAGGCAGGCGGGGATCAGCAGCAGGTTGAGCAGCGCCCAGCCCAGCGTACTGACCAGGGGGCCGGCCAGCAGCGCCGTCACCGCCCCGGTGGTGAAGACGAGGAACTCGTTGGCGGCCTGGGTGCGGGCCTTTTCGTTGGGGCGATGGCAGCGGGTCAGCAGCGTGGTGGCGGGCAGGAAGGTGAAGTTCCAGCCGATGCCGAGCAGGATGAGACCGAGGAAGAACCCCTGGGTTCCCGTCAGGTAGTCGGCGGCCAGCAGCTGTGCGGTGGCAAGGCTTGCCAGCAGAAAGCCGCAGCCGGTCACGATCATGGTGCCCGCCCCGAAGCGGGCGACCAGCCGCCCGGTGAAGAAGGACGGCAGGAACATGGCGACCACATGCCATTGAATGGTGGTGGCGACATGATCGAAGCCGTGTCCGGCATGGGCCATGGCCAGCGGTGTGGCCGTCATCGCCAGATTCATCACCCCATAGCCGACCATCGCGCTGAGCACGGCCAGCAGGAAGGTCGGTTGACGCAGGATCACGCCTAATGGGCGTGCCGGCGCCGCTGCATCATGGTCGGCTGACTGGGCGTTGCCTTCACGGGGCAGGCGGATGAAGGCCAGCAGCAACAGCGCCAGCAGATAGAGAGCCCCCAGCCCGATGAAGCTGCCCAGGAAGGGCGTGTCGGCCAGCGCATGACTGGTGCGTGCAAGCCAGGGCCCGAAGAAGGCCGCCAGCACGCCGCCACCCATCACCAGCCCGATGGCGCGCTCACGCTGCTCCTCCGGGGCGGCTTCCATCGCGGCGAAGCGATATAGCTGACCGAAGCCGATACCGATGCCCACCAGCCAGGTGGCAAGCAGGAACAGTCCGAAATGCTGCAGATGCAGCGCCAGCACGGCCAGTCCCGCGCCAGCCAGCCCGCACAGATTGCCGAGCACGAAGCCGCGCCGCCGCCCGAGACGGGCGGTGATCAACGAGGCAGGAATGGTGGCGCACATCAGGCCCAGCCACTGGGTGGCGACCGGCGCGGTCGACCAGCTGCTCGAGGCCAGCTGGGCACCGATCAGCGGCGAGACCGCGATCAGCAGGATGTTGCCGCTGACCAGCAAGGCCTGACACAGCGACAGCAGCGTGACGGCCAGCGGCAGGCGTGCCCGGTCGGCAGCGGGAGAAGAGAGTGGCATGAAGGCGCAGCTCCGTCGGATGTCGGCGCCCGGCGCGCCTGACCTGATTATGCCTGTGCTCCGCTCAGACGTTCCAACTCCATATCCGGGATTGCGCTCACGGCGAGCCTAGTCTCCCGCCCATTCCCGCAGGCTGCCCTGGCGCACGCGGCGAATGGCGTGTGACAGCTCGCCCTGCTCGGCAAGACGCTGGATGACCGTAGGCAGCGCAGCGCGGACTTGCGCGGCTGACATGCCGGGGGAAAGTTCCGGGGCATACAGCATCTTGAGCAGCACGTAATCCAGCGGGCTCAGCCAGGTATCCACCGTGACGTCACTGAAGATGGAGGGGAAGACTTTATCCGAATCATTGGGCAGCCCCATCAGCTGGGCGCTCTCCTCGACGACGCAGTCCACCAGACGCGCCTTCTGGCGGGCATAGTCCGTGGGGATCAGGATCAGGCCGCTGGTGATGGCGTGATCCGGCCCGGTCTTGAACAGCGTCAGGCACACGCCTTCACGCAGTGCCTTGCGCATGCCCGGGGTGGCGGCCTGCTGCTTGCCGACGTAGGCGGTGGCCTCGCGCGTCATGTGGTCCCGGGCGATGAAGGCGATGCGCAGGTTGGCCTCTCTGGCGGAGGACACGAAACTCAGCGGCTGGCCGGTGATGGCGGCCAGATGACGAAACTGGACCTTGCTCATCTGTCGCTGCATGCGCGAATTGCCCAGCTGCGAGTCGACCCGCACCTTGATGGGCGCCTGCCAGCGCACCAGCGAGGCGCTGCTGCCGGGTTGGTATTCACGCTTGAGTGCCACTTCCATGAAGCTGTCCGTCAGCACATCGGCCCGCTGCCAGCGCTCGGCGGCCTGGCTCGGGCTGACGGCGGCCAGGCTGGACAGCAGCAGGGCGATGCCCAGCGCCTTGAGCGCCCTGAGCGAGGAAAAGAAAGGCGCCCTCAGCGAAGAGGAGAAAGAAGCCCTCAGCGTGGAAAAAAACAGCCCCGTGAGCTGGCGATGGGGTAAGCAGGGCATGGGCGACCTCTTCAGGGAACATGCAGTCCAGCATGCCTGAAATGCACACGCCCCGCGTGACCGAGAGGGCAACGCGGGGCGTGATACTCATTTGATGACGATTTGTCGTTTTAAAGCGGCGACTTTCAGGCGTCAGATGAAGGCCAGATAGATGGCGATCACCAGCACGACCAGCAGCAGCGCACAGACCTTGGCGCCTTTCCAGGGCGTCATGTCGATGGCGCCGACATCCTGCTGGATCCACGGCTCATCACGCGGTGCCAGCTTGCCGATGATCAGCATCATCGCGATCAGCAGCACGAACACCAGGCCGACGAAGTGGAACTCGTGGATCACGTCGAGCACGCCGGAGAAGGCCGGCACGAAGTAGACCACCCCGATCACGCTGCAACCGATCAGCAGCGCCAGGTTGGCGGCGATGGTCGGCACGCGACGCGTCAGCAGTCCCATCAGCACCACGGCGAAGATCGGGATGAAGTAGATGGCATTCATCTTCTGCAGGTAGCCGAACAGACTTTCCTGGCCGGCCAGCAGCGGCGCGAGGGTCATGGAGGCGATCGCCAGCACCCAGCCGAAGCCCTTGGAGACCTTGACCACTTCCTCGTCGCTGGCATCACGACGCAGATGCGCCTTGTAGATACCGGTGGAGAACAGCGTGGTGGTGGCGTTCAGCGCCGAGTTGAAGGACGACAGGATCGCGCCGACCATCGCGGCGGCGAAGAAGCCGGTCAGCGGTGCGGGCAGCACATCGAAGACCAGCTGGCCGTAGGCGCTGTCGGCCTTGACGCCGGAAGAGGCATAGAGGTGATAGGCGATGATGCCGGGAATCACCAGATACAGCGGGCCCAGCAGCTTGAGGGCACCGGTCAGCAGTACGCCTTTCTGGCCCTCGGCGAGGGTCTTGGCGGCGAAGGTGCGCTGGATGATCTGCTGGTTGGTACACCAGTAGAAGAAGTTGATGATCATCACGCCGGTGAACAGGGTCGAGAAGGGCACCGACTGGTCTTCACCGCCCATGGAGTTGAATTTCTCCGGATTGGCGGCGGTCAGCGTGTCCCAGCCGGCCATCACGCCCTGGCCATCACTGACGGCATCGAGGCCGAAATAGACGATCAGCATGCCGCCGATCAACAGGCCCACGCCGTTCAAGGTGTCGGAGATGGCGATGGAGCGCATGCCGCCGAACAGGGCATAGATGGCGCCGATGATGCCGACCACCCAGATGGTCATCCACAGCAGCGCATTGGGCGAGCTGATGCCGGTCAGCGAGGGCAGATCCAGCATGCCCTGCAAACCGATGGCACCGGAGTAGAGGATGATCGGCAGCAGGATCACCGCGTAGGCGAACAGGAAGATCAGGTTGGTGATCAGCTCGGTGCTGCGGCCATAGCGCAGGGCCAGCAGCTCGGGCAGGGTGGTGATGCCACTCTTGAGGAAGCGTGGCAGGAAGAACATCGCCATCACCACCATGGCCAGTACCGCCATGACTTCCCAGGCCATCACCGACAGACCATCGGTGAAGGCGGCGCCATTCAGGCCGACCATCTGCTCGGTGGACAGGTTGGTCATCAACAGGGAACCCGCGATCAGCGGGAAGGTCAGGCTGCGTCCGGCGAGGAAATAACCGGTGGAATGCGAGGTGTCATCGCGGTGTGTCCACCACCAGGTCAAGGCAGCGACCAGGCCGGTAAAGAACACGAAAGAAACAAGTGTCAAGGCATGCATGGGGGAGGATTCCTTTAGGCGTGCGGCGGCGAATCATGAGGCGGTGGGCAGGTGACCCGGGTGGCGATTCGACGCCGATCCAGCCGTGGCGATGCAATGCACACAGCAAGCTGTGCCATCGTCCGTGAAGAGACTCACCGGTAACATTCGGGGCAAGGCTGGCGCTAGTGTAGATATCTCCCGCTTTCTCGCTATCCGCCATTTGTAGAACATACGTAGGTTTTGAGGTGCAGCTGGCGTCGACTGAGCGTTGAGAATGAACAGGCGGTCATTGCTTCTCAGTCTCTGGTATCAGGTCTTGATCGCAGTGTCGTAAAAAGACGCATGTCGCGGCTTTCACCACGCATTGCGGGTCATCCTTGATGCTCAATCAGAGACGCCAGCGCCCCGCCATCGGTGAAGATGACGGGGCGCTGGCGTACTCATTTCATACGCTCATGTCGTGCACTCATGTCGTGAGGTCATGGCGATGACGATGACATGTGGTATGCGAACGCGCTGGGCGAGTGGGGCGATCAGCCGGCGAAGGCCAGATAGATCGCCATCACCAGTACCAGCAGAATGATGCTGGCGATACGCGTGCCGGCCCAGGGGGTCATGTCGATGGCACCGACGTCCTGCTGGATCCAGGGTTCGGCGCGCGGTGACAGCTTGCCGATCACCAGCATCATGGCGATCAACAGCACCAGCACGATGGCGATGAAGTGGAAGTTGTGCACCCGATCGACCAGCTCGGAAAGCGTCGGCACGAAGTAGAACAGGCCGATGACCGCGCAGCCGAGCACCAGCGCCAGGTTGGCGGCGATGGCCGGCACGCGCTTGGACATCAGTCCCACCACGATCACCGCCAGTAGCGGGATGTAGTAGATGGAGTTCACCTTCTGCACGTAGACGAACAGGCTTTCCTGGGTCGCCAGCAGCGGCGCGATGGCCATCGCGGCGGCGGCCATGATCCAGCCGGCCCACTTGGAGGCCTTGACCACCTCTTCATCGCTGGCCTGCGGCTTGAGGCGTGCCTTGTAGACATCGAGGCTGAACAGGGTGGCGGTGGAGTTGAGCGCCGAGTTGAAGGACGACAGGATCGCGCCGACCATCGCCGCGGCGAAGAAGCCGGTCAGCGGCGCGGGCAGCACATCGAAGACCAGCCGGCCATAGGCGGCGTCGGCCTTGATGCCGTCACCGGCGTAGAGCTGGAAGGCGATGATGCCCGGCAGCACCAGATACAGCGGGCCCAGCAGCTTGAGGGCGCCAGTCAGCAGCACGCCTTTCTGGCCCTCGGCGAGGGTCTTGGCGGCGAAGGTACGCTGGATGATCTGCTGGTTGGTACACCAGTAGAACATGTTGAGCAGCAGCACCCCGGTGAACAGGGTCGAGACCGGCACTGACTGGTCATCACCGCCCAGCGAATTGAGCTTCTCCGGGTGGGTCTCCTTGAGCGTCTCCCAGCCGGCGAGAATGCCATTGCCGTCACCGACACGGTCCAGCCCGAAGTAGACGATGATCATGCCGCCGATCAGCAGGCCGATGCCGTTCAGGGTGTCGGAAATGGCGATGGAGCGCAGGCCACCGAAGAGGGCATAGATGGCACCGGCGATGCCGACGGCGATCACGGTGCCGGTCAGCAGCACCATCTGCGAGTCGATGCCGGTCAGGGCGCGCAGGTCGAGCACACCCATCAGGCCGAGGGCGCCGGAGTAGAGAATGCTGGGCAGCAGAATTATGGCGTAGGCCAGCATGAAGATCAGGTTGGCCAGCAGCTGGGTGGTGCGATCGAAACGCAGTGCCAGCAATTCCGGCAGGGTGGTGATACCGCTCTTGAGGAAGCGTGGCAGGAAGAACATGGCCATCGCGACCAGCGAGACCACGGCCACCACTTCCCAGGCCATCACGGAAAGGCCGTCGGTGAAGGCGGCGCCGTTGAGGCCCACCATCTGCTCGGTGGACAGATTGGTCATCAGCAGGGAGCCTGCGATGATCGGGAAGGTCAGACTGCGTCCGGCGAGAAAATAGCCGGTGGAATGTTGATGGTCGTCACGACGGGTCAGCCACCAGGTGATCACGGCGACCAGCCCCGTGAAGAACACGAAGGAGCTCAGGGTGAGGGCGTTCATGGCATTATCCTTGTTGAACAACAGGGCTCGGAGGCCTGCTTGCTCAGCTGCCCATCGTCTGCAGAACATGCCTCACCGTTGGCGCGCGGTACCACGAGACATGCTGTCAGCGACCGACATCTAGCGTGCCGATCAGTGTCAAAGAAATGCCTGACCCTCACCATTGACAATTTGTCTGACATTTTTCTGCAATTGTCTGATTCGTGCAGACATAGCCCGCTAGCGGCTGTCGAGCTGTCGCCATGACCAGAACGCCCCGCCTCTTGCGTGTCGATCGACAGCAGGAGGCGGGGCGTTGTCGTTGTCAGAAGCTGGTATCGGAAGTCGGTGTCAGAAGTCGATAGTCAGCAGCGAGTGTCACATGCCGACATCATAAGCGAGTGCCAGAAACCGACACCGCTGTCAGACGCTGGCGGCGGCGGGGGTCAGCACCTGCTGGTAGAGCGAGGCACCGTGGATGTCCTTCAGCGTCACGGTCAGCGCTTCGCTCTCGGGGTCGAGATCCACCTGGCCGAAGAACTGGAAGCCCTCGCTGGGCGACATGTTGGCCCGCCCCTCAGGCGGTGCCTTCACGAATTCGAGTCTCGGCCCGAAGGTGTTGTCCAGCTCACCGGGACCGAAGGTGCCGGCGTGGATCGGGCCGCTGACGAATTCCCAGAACGGCGTGAAGTCCTTGAAGACGGCGCGCTCGGGCGAGTAGTGGTGCGCGGCGGTGTAGTGCACATCGGCGGTCAGCCAGACCAGATTCTGGATGTCGTGATCGCGCACGAACTTGAGCAGCTCGGCAATCTCCTGCTCGCGCCCCAGCGCCTCGCCATCGCCGTTGGCGCCGTTCTCGAAGTTGTCGCCGTCACGCACCAGCAGCCCGATCGGCATGTCGGAGGCGATGACCTTCCAGGTGGCGGTGCTGGCCTTGAGCGACTGCTTGAGCCATGCCAGCTGATCGCGCCCCAGGAAGTCGGTCTGTGGCCCACGCCCCGTCTGGCGGTTGGCGGAATTGGCGCCGCGGAAGCTGCGCATGTCGAGCATGAACATCTCGAGCCCCGGCCCGAAGCTGAAGTTGCGGTGGATGCGCTCCGGCGCGGCTGGGCCGGTGCGCAGCGGCATGTTCTCGAGGAAGGCGCGACGCGCATTGGCGGACAGCACGTCGAGATTCTTCTCGGTGTAGCGATCATCCTCGAGAATCTCGCCCGGGTACCAGTTGTTGGTGGTCTCGTGGTCGTCCCACTGGGCGAACATCGGCACTTCGGCATTGAAGCGGCGCAGGTTCTCGTCCATCAGGTTGTAGGCGTACTGGCCACGATACTCGTCCAGCGTTTCTGCCACCTTGGACTTGGCGGGCGTGACGATATTGCGCCACAGGCTGCCGTCGTGCTGGGTGACGCTCTCCTCGAGCGGGCCATCGGCGTAGATGGTATCGCCGGAGTGCAGGAAGAAGTCCGGCTTGACCTGACGCATGGTCTCGTAGAGGCGCAGGCCACCGAAGTCCGGGTTGATGCCCCAGCCCTGGCCGACGGTGTCACCGGACCACACGAAACGCAGCGCACGCGGTGTCTGGGCGCTCGGCGGCAACACCAGGCGACCGGCGGTGGCCTCGCTGATGGCGCGGTGATCATCCAGCGCCGCGTAGCGCACCCGGTAGAAGACCTCGCCGCTGGCGTTGGCGCGAGTGCCGATGCGGGTCAGGTCGAGCTTGCTGGTCAGGCCGTCCGCCGGCAGGGCCACCGGGCCACGTATCTGGAAGGCGCCGCGCATCTCGGGATTGTCGGCCAGTTCGATCAGCATGCGTGCCGGCTTGTCGCTCTGGCTCCACAGCATGGCGCGGCTGGCGGTCACGTCGCCGCTCATCACGCCGGAGGGCATGCGCGGGCGCCGTCCTTCGGCCATCACGATGGCGGGAGCGCCGAGCAGGCCCGTGGTCGCCAGCAGCCCGACCCCGGCACCCTGCAGGCCGCGGCCCAGCAGCTGGCGGCGGTCCATCCGTGACGGGGCGCCGGCGGGGGTTACTGGTGCAGCACCTGGCGAGACGGGGGTGGTGTGGGAGGTGGGGGAAACGTGAGCGGCGTGGGACTTGCGAGAGGAGCGCAAAGGCAGCAGATCAGACAGACGGCGGGACATGACGGGCTTCCTTGTAACGGTCTGGCGTCAGGTTGGGATAGAGAGTGGCAACAGAAGTGACATCAGGGCACCAGCCAGCGCGGGGCATGCCGCAAAGGCTGACAGCGCTGATGGGAGAGGCTACTTTCCACGCTCAAGATGAAGATCCGGTGTCAGAACCATGATCGCCCCGCGCCGCTCAGGCCCGACACTCGCAGTGCAAGGTGGTGCGCTCAGCCAGGCCTGTCGCGCGGCTTCCTTCCCGACTCCACCCAAGGACACCTTCGATGCCCCCCTCAAGCCCCTCGGAATCCCCGCAACCTGACGCCGCCAGGCTGATCGCGGACAGCCATCCCCAGGCACGGCAGGTACTCGATTACTGGTTCACTCAGCTGACGCCCAAGGACTGGTTTCGCAAGAGCGATGCCCTCGATGGCCAGCTGCGTGAGCGATTCGCCGCGCGGCTCGAGCAGGCGCTCGCCTGTGAGCTATGGGAGTGGCGAGCGAGCGTCGGTGGGCGGCTGGCGGAAATCCTGCTGCTGGACCAGTTCGCGCGCAATATCCATCGCGATACCCCGCGCGCCTTCAGTGGTGACAATCTGGCACTCGCGCTCTCCCAGCAGGCCGTCGCGCTGGGCGACCTGGACCGCCTTCCGCTGGCCTGGCAGCCCTTCGCGATCATGCCGTGGATGCACAGCGAATCGTGGCGCATCCATGAACACGCCGAACAATTGTTCGCACGTCCCGGTCTCGAGCACACCTTGCGCTACGAGCATCTGCATGCGGACATCGTGCGTAGATTCGGCCGCTACCCGCATCGCAACGCGATTCTCGGTCGCGAGTCCACGCCGGAAGAGATCGCCTTCCTGGGCCAGCCCGGCTCCTCATTCTGACAAATGAAAGATCGCCCCCTTTTAATTGTGTGACGTCGTCTCCAAGACTTGTACAGCGGCGCCAAGCGCCTGTACATCAGCAAGGAAGGAGACAGCAGATGGGTATCATTCTCGGGTTGATCATCGGTGGTCTGGCCGGCTGGATCGCAGGCAACATCATGCGCGGCGGCAGCTTCGGCATTCTTGGCAACATCGTCGTCGGTGTCGTCGGCGGCCTGTTGGGCAGCGTCATCTTCAAGCTGCTGGGGCTGGCCTCCACCGGCATCATCGGCTCGCTGGTCGTCTCGGTCGTGGGGGCGGTGGTGTTGCTGTGGATCGTCTCGAAGGTCAAGTCCAAGGCCTGACGGCGCGGTGTCGAGCCCCGTCAGGCGGTTGTCAGCAAGCGCAAGCAGCAAGCGAAAGTAGCAAGCAGCAAGCAGAAAGTGCAGTCGTCAACAGCAAGTGAAGTCCCTTGCGGGTGTCTGGATGGATTCGATGTAGACACCCGCCGCAGCAACGCCTCTTGTCACCCGGGGCACCTGACTGCCCGGTGATCTGTCACGGCGCCGAGAGGTGTCTTGTTCGAGAAGTGCTTTGACGACAAGCACTTTCACGACAAGTGCTTTGAGAAGAAGCACCTGGACAAGAAGTACGCCGGCAAGAGGCGGCAAGGCCGAATCATCCTTCTGCGTCACTGCAGTGGCGCGTTGCGGATCTAGCGAAAACAGGAGCGTTTGAGCATGGCGAGCAATGAGCACGATTCAGCACCTTCTTCCCAGTCGAATGCCGACAGCGCGAAGTGCCCCTATCACGAGGGCCAGAATCGCTCGGCAGAGGGAGAGAACCCCTATACCCATCCCAACCGCAATGGGCCGCACGACACCAAGCCCAATGCCGGTGACGGCCATGCCAAGGACGAGGCGCTGGAGACCTATCGCGCCGACGCCGAAGGGCATGACCTGCGCACCAACCAGGGACTGCGCATCGCGGACAACCACAACTCGCTGAAGGCGGGGGAACGCGGTCCGACCCTGATGGAAGATTTCATCTTCCGCGAGAAGATGAACCACTTCGACAATGAACGTATTCCTGAGCGCATCGTTCACGCGCGTGGCGCGGCCGCGCACGGGTATTTTCAGGCCTACGACAATGCCGCCAGGTATTCCAAGGCCGGCGTGTTCAGCGACCCGTCCAAGAAGACGCCGGTGTTCGTGCGCTTCTCGACCGTGCAGGGCTCGCGTGGCTCCAACGACACGGTACGTGACGTGCGTGGCTTCGCGACCAAGTTCTACACCGATGATGGCAACTGGGACCTGGTCGGCAATGACATCCCGGTGTTCTTCATCCAGGACGCGATGAAGTTTCCTGACTTCGTGCACGCCGTGAAGCCGGAGCCGCACAACGAGATTCCCCAGGGCCAGTCAGCCCACGATACCTTCTGGGACTTCGTGTCACTGATGCCGGAAACCACTCACACCGTGCTGTGGACCATGTCGGACCGCGCCTTCCCGCGCCATTACCGCAACATGGAAGGCTTCGGTGTGCATACCTTCCGTCTGATCGACCGTGAAGGCGTGTCGCGCTTCGTCAAGTTCCACTGGAAGCCGGTGGCCGGTACCTGCTCGCTGATCTGGGATGAAGCCCAGAAGCTGTGGGGACGTGACCCGGACTTCAACCGTCGCATGATGTGGGATGACATCAAGAGCGGCGCGCCGCTGGAGTGGGAACTGGGCATCCAGGTGGTCGAGGAGAAGGACGAGCACAGCTTCGACTTCGATATCCTCGACCCCACCAAGCTGATCCCCGAATCGCTGGTGCCGGTGGTGCCGATCGGCAAGATGGTGCTGGACCGCAATCCGGACAACTACTTCGCCGAGACCGAGCAGGTCGCCTTCAATCCGGCCAACATCGTGCCGGGGATCGACTTCTCCAATGATCCGCTGCTGCAGGGGCGTCTGTTCTCCTATCTGGATACCCAGATGCTGCGTCTTGGTGGGCCGAACTTCCACGAGATTCCCATCAACCAGCCGGTGTGCCCGTTCCACAACAACCAGCGCGATGCCCAGCATCGTCAGACCATCAACACGGGGCAGGCGTCCTACGAGCCGAACTCCATCGATGGTGGCTGGCCGGCCGAGACACCGCCGTCCCAGGACGCCCATGGCGGTTTCGAGCCGTATCATGAGCGCATCGAGGCGCACAAGGTACGTGCGCGCAGCGCCTCCTTCGGGGATCACTATTCCCAGGCCACCCTGTTCTGGAACAGCCAGACTGACGTGGAGAAGGAGCACATCATCGCGGCCTACACCTTCGAGCTTTCCAAGGTCGAGCGTCCGTGGATCCGTGAGCGGGTGATCACCGAGATCCTGCCCAACATCGATCTGGAGCTGGCACGTCGCGTCGGTGAGAATCACGGCATCGAGACACCGACCAGCAAGCCCGCGCCGGACGGTGAACTGGGCACCAGCCAGGTCGACAGCGACCCGGCGCTGAGCCTGATGGCGCGCCTGCCGGACTCCATCGCTACCCGCAAGGTCGCGATCCTGGCTGCCGATGGCGTCGCCATGGAAGATGTTCGCTCGATCAAGGAGCAGCTGGCCGCCGAGGGTGCCGAAGGGCTGTTGATCGCCCCGAGCATGGCGCCGATCAAGGCCGGAGACGGCACCATGCTGTCGCCGGATGCGATGCTCAATGGCCTGCCGTCCGTGACGGTGGATGCCGTCGTCGTCGCTGGCGGCGCGGGCAGCGTCGAGGCGCTGAGCGGCTCGGGCCTGGGACTCTATTATGTCCAGGAAGCCTACAAGCACCTGAAGCCCATCGTGGCGATCTGTGAAGGCAAGGAGCTGCTGGCCGCCGCTCGCGTGCCGGTCGAGGAGGGCGTCATCCTGGTGGATGATGTGCTCGCCGCCAGCCTGCCGCTGCGTGATGCCCTGATGGCTCACCGTGTGTGGTCGCGTGATGCGCGTGCCAATCAGATGCCGGCATGAGGTGCTGACGCCCCACAAGGTATGATGTAACTCACCAAGCCCCCTGACCTGCAAAGGTCAGGGGGCTTTTTCATGGTCATGATGCGGTCATTTCCGGACGTGAAGATGGGGTAGCGAAGAAAGGTGAAAACAGGGTTGGTGATACCGCCGGATTGAGTGCCGTCCTGCGGTTCACGCCGCTGAGAGCGGTTGATAGGCTCAGTGATAGGGGCTGATTATCGAAGGCATGCTGGTAATTGATTATCGCTAGAAGCACCAGGTGCGTAAGGTAAGCAGGCATCAAGGGGTCACAAGCCAGCACATGCCGGGCAGGCATCGGCCCCGACCCGATTCGACAATGGGCTGCAGGCTTTCACATCAAGCAGCGCATGAAAATGTGACATCAGCAGCATCTGGCCTTGCCAGTCGAGTTTGATAGCGCTTTTTTCTACCTGACAGGAGAACGTCTACATGTCCCAGACTCCACGCTATACCACAGGTAACGGCGCCCCGGTGCCTCACGATGACATCAGCCAGACAGCGGGCCCGAATGGTTCACTGACCTTCGACAACTGGCGTCTGTTCGAGAAGCTGGCGCACTTCAACCGTGAGCGCATTCCGGAGCGTGTCGTCCACGCCCGTGGCGTCGCCGCCTACGGCACCTTCACCCTGACCCGTGACCTGTCTGACCTGACCATCGCCCGCTTCCTGCAGGGCGTCGGCAAGCAGACCCCGTTGCTGGCGCGTTTCTCCACCGTGGCCGGTGGCCAGGACAGCGGCGACAACACTCGCGACGTGCGCGGCTTCTCCTTGAAGTTCTACACCGAGGATGGCAACTGGGACATGGTCGGCAACAACACGCCGGTGTTCTTCATCCGCGAGCCGTCCAAGTTCCCTGACTTCATCCACACCCAGAAGAAAGACCCGCGCACCAACATGGTCGACTGGCAGAATCGTTGGGAATTCTGGGCCAACCATCCGCAGGCGCTGCATCAGGTCACCATCCTGATGTCTGACCGCGGTATCCCGAAGTCGCTGACCACCATGAACGGCTACAGCTCGCACACGCTGAGCCTGTGGAACGACAAGGGCGAGCGTGTCTGGGTCAAGTGGCACTTCAAGACCGACCAGGGCCACGAGACGCTGACCGACGATCAAGCGGCGCAGGTCGCACCGGACTTCCACCAGCACGACATGTTCACCCGCCTCGAGCGTGGCGAGCGTCCGAGCTGGACCGTCAACCTGCAGGTGATGACCGAAGCCCAGGCACGTGACTACCACATCAACCCGTTCGATCTGACCAAGGTGTGGCCGCACGGTGACTTCCCGCTGATGGAAGTCGGCAAGATGGAGCTCAACCGCAACCCGGAGAACTACTTCGCGGAAGTCGAGCAGTCCGTCTTCTCGCCGTCCAACTTCGTGCCGGGTATCGGCGCCTCGCCGGACCGCGTGCTGCAGGCTCGTCTGTGGGCCTACGCCGATGCACACCGCTACCGTGTCGGTGCCAATGCCGAGCAGCTGCCGGTCAACCGTCCGGTCTGCCCGGTCAACCATTACCAGCGTGATGGCGTGATGGCGGGCATGTGCCCGGTCACCGGTCACGGTGGCGGCCCGCTGGGCGGCCAGGTCGGTCAGGGCGTACCGGGAGAAACGAAGGAAGGTGGCCAGTACTCACGCACCAACTTCTACCCCAACGAGCGTGCCGATCAGGGCGCCCCGGTGCCGGACGCTACCGTCGCCGAGCCGGCGATGCCGCTGGAGCAGAACGCCTGGATGGGCTATCACGACAACAGCGATGAGGATAACTACAGCCAGGCCGGCAACCTCTATCGTCTGTTCGATGAAGGCCAGAAGACGCGCATCACCGACGTCATCGCCGGCACCATGGTAGGCGTCAGCCACGTGGTCCAGGACAAGATGATCGCGCACTTCCGTCAGGCGGATGCCGATTATGGTGATCGTATCGCCACCAAGCTGGCCAAGCTCGATCCGCGCTGAGTCAGTCATGCTGCACCCTTCGTCAGGTCAGTAGTGCTCCCTTGAACTGACGAAAACATCAAGGCCCCCGCCGGGTAACCGGCGGGGGCCTTGTCGTATGCGGCTGTCAGGGTGCTATCCGACAGTCATAGCGCTGTGCGAAAGACACGCAAGCACAGGCACCTCAGTCGTCGCGCGTGGCCTCATTGCCGTCGGCTTTCTCGCACACGCCCAGCGCCCACAGCAGGAAGGCGTCCTGGCGCGCATTGTCACGCCACGCCTTGAAGCGACCCGAGGCGCCGCCGTGTCCGGAGCTCATGTCGGTGCGCAGAAGGACAGGATGCGGCGTGCAGTCCATCTGGCGCAGACGCGCATACAGCTTGGCCGGCTCCCAGTAGGGCACGCGGGTGTCATGCCAGCTGCCCTGCAGGAACAGCGGCGGATAGGGCGCGGCACTCAGGTTGTCCAGCGGCGAATAGGCGCGGATACGACGCCGCGCCTCGTTCTCGTGCGGGTTGCCCCACTCGGTGTATTCCGCGGTGGTCAGCGGCAGCTCCGGATTTTCCATGGTGCGCAGCACATCGACGAAGGGCACATCGAGCACCGCGGCGCAGAAGGCCTCGGGACGCTTGTTGAGGCTGGCGCCGACCAGCAGACCACCGGCGCTGGCACCGTAGGCGGCGATGCGATCCGCGGCCCCGACGCCTTGCTCGACCAGCGCATCACGCGCGGCGAGGAAGTCGTTGAAGCTGTTTTCCTTGTGCTCCAGCTTGCCGGCCAGATACCAGGGCTCGCCACGGTCTCCGCCGCCACGCACGTGGGCGACCGCGAAGGCGACGCCACGCGTCAGCAGTTCCAGGCGGGCGATCGAGAACCAGGGGTCCAGCGTCTCGCCGTAGGCGCCATAGCCGTAGAGCAATACCGGCAACGGGGCGTGGGGGTGGCCTGCGTCATCACACAGGTCGCGCCGCATGACCACCGAGACCGGCACCTGCTCACCATCGTCGGAGGTCGCCCACAGACGGCGGCTGATCAGCTGCTCGGGCGCGAGATCGCCATGCACGGTCTGACGCTTGAGCAGGCGGCGCTCACCCGTGTCGAGGTCCAGCTCGATCCAGCTCGGCGGCGTGGTGAAGCTCTCCTCGCGGATGCGCAGGCGGCGAGCGTCGAAATGCGGGCAGTCGCCCAGCCCCTGGCTCAGCGGTTGCTCCGGCATCGCCAGGCGTTCGTCGCGGCAGATCGTCTGTGTCGGCGCCGTGCCCTCGAATTCGATCACGCGCAGCCAGGCTTGGGCCTGACGGTGATCGCGTTCATCGACCATCAGCCCCCAGCTGAAGGCCTCGACGCCTTCCAGCGTCACCTCATCGCGGGTGGCGATCAGCGGCTGCCAGTCGCCGGGCGCATGCTCGGAGGCGATATCGAGCTGGAAGTGCGGCGCTTGCCTGTTGTGCAGCACATAGAAGTGGCCGGGGCGGTGATCAACGCCGTACTCGACGCCGGTCTCGCGGGTGCGCACCAGGCGCATCTCACCCAGCGGGGTATCGGCCTTGAGCAACCAGGTCTCGCTGGTGTCCTTGGAGGCGGTCTCCAGAATCAGCCAGGCGCGTGAGCGGGTCTTGCCCATGCCGACCCAGAATTCGCTGTCTTCCTCGCGATAGAGCAGCGTCTCGGCGCGGCTCGTGACATTCAGACACCAGATCTCGAAGGGGCGCTGGGTGCTGTCATAGCGCGTGAACAGCAGGTGCTGGCCGTCCTCGGCCCACACCAGATCCGGCCCGATATCCTCCAGTAGACACTCGTCATCGTGGCCTGCGTTGCGTGAGTCGCCATTCGCCGCGTTCAGTGTTGCAAGACGCAGGCTGAACACCTCGTCGCCGCTGGTGTCCAGAGTCCATGCCAGTTGCTGTTCATCCGGGGAGATGGCCATATCGCCCAGCTCGACGAAGTCGTGATGGCGCGACAGGCTCTGCAGGTCCAGCAGGCATTCGTGCTGGCGGGTATCGGCGGGGTCGGCGCCGATCGCATGGCGCCACCAGACCGGATAGTCGGCGTCGGCCGCGGTCTCGCTCCAATAGACGTAGTGATCCAGTGCCTCGGCCAGGCTTGAGACGGCCAGTTCGCGGCGCGCAAGATGGCCGTGATAGAGGGCGTCGCTCAGCGGCGCGAGCGGGGCGAACCAGCGATCGCTCTCGGCGTTGGCCGCCGTGAGGAAGGTGGTGACCTCTGGCGTGTCGCGTTGTTCAAGCCAGTGCCATTCGGGGTCATCGGCACGATAATGGCGCTGGACGGGGCTATCGGGCATGGCTACCTCTTGAAAGTGGGGTGCTCGAGTGTGTCGGGCGGGCATGGAGTGTAACATTGAGCCTGTCCCACAGCGTGCGCAAGCCCTTGCCTCATGGGAGGCATCGCCGCCGTGAGAGATGAATGCGCAGCCTCTGGTGCCACGCAACGTGTGGCCCCGATGATGGGATGACTCGATGGCTGAACTGAGGTGCCGGCTGCTTCTGCACAGGAGAGGCACCCCTCAGAATGTCAGTCTCGACAGGATGTTATGACAGGAGTGAAGGGCATGATGATTTCCGATTCGCTGCCGCAGATGTGGCTGATCTATTTTGGCCTGGCGGCGGTAGTGCTGTTTACCGGCTATATGGCGGTGCGAATACTGCCGCGTTTCCTGCGCTGGATCCTCGTCGGCGGTATCGCCGGCATGATCGCCGTACCGACCAGTTTTCACGTCACGGCCAGCGTCGCGGAAGATGCCTATACCGGCCTTGCACCGGCCATCGTGGCCTTTGCCGTCAGCGTGGTGCAGAAGGATGGTGGTGGCATGGCCTCGGCCTTCGGCATGCTGGTACTGGGCATCGGGGCCGGCGTGGTGCTGGGGCTGGTGATCTGGTGGCTGGGACGCGGACGTGAACAGCGTCGCCGCGCCGCCCAGCAGCGCCGCCAGCCTCATGCCCACGAGCAGGAGGATGAGGAAGTGCGCGAGGGCCACGCCGCTGGCGCCAGCTTGCGTAGCGAGAAACGTGGCACCCCGGCTCGTGCGTCGGCGCGTACCCGCGCAGGCCGTGACCGTCAGGAACCGTCGCTCTGATCGAGCGTCGTTCGATCAGCGCCAGCCGTGCATTGTCCGAGCGTGGACTAAGGATCTGTCATGCCCCGTGATGTAGCTGTCACTTCGTCTCTTGAGCCAGTCCGTTCTCCAGGGCTTGCGTCCGGCTCTTCATCCGGCCCTCTATTGAAGGGTGCGGGGGCGCGCTGGCTGGCGGCCCTGATGCTGGCGGGCTTCAGCCTCGCGTCGCCCTCGGCCTTCGCCGAGCAGGCATCGTCAGCGGCCAACGCTTCGGCAAGTGAGCCGATGAGCGAGTCGGTGAGTGAGCCGGTAGATGAGTCGTCAAGCGAACAGGCTGAGCAGATGCCGTTCGTGGCCCGCGATGTCGCGAGTGACGTGAATGCAGCCAGTGGCTCGGCGCGCGACATTGCGCCTGACCTGCGCATGGCGATCGATGTCTCCGGCAGCATGAAGCACAACGACCCGACCAATCTGCGCGCCAGTGCGCTCGACCTGCTGGTCACCTTGCTGCCGGAGCGCTCGCGTGCGGGACTGTGGGGCTTCGGTGAGCAGGTGCAGCCCCTGCTGGCGCTGGGCGCGGTCGATGCGGGCTGGAAACAGGCGGCCCGCGGGCTGGAAGGGCGGTTGGACGATTACGAGCAGTACACCGACCTCGAGGCGGGCCTGCGAGCCGCCGCCGAAGGCGCCGATGCGAGCATCGATGGCCAGGGGCCGCGTCAGGTCATTCTGCTCTCCGATGGCATGGTCGACCTGCGTGAGCCGAGCAGCGAGAAGGCCGCCTCGGACAGCGCCTCGCGTCAGCGCATCACCGATGAGCTGACGCCGCAGCTGGCGGCGCACAACATCACGGTGCATACCGTCGCGCTGTCGCGCAATGCCGATATCGATCTGCTGCAGCAGGTCGCCGATGGCACCGGCGGGCTGGCGACGGTCGCCGAGACCCCGGAAGACCTGCTGCGTGCCTTCCTCGGGGCGCTCGACCGTATCGTGCCCGGCGAGCTGGTGCCGCTCGAGGACAAGCGCTTCACCATCGATGGCAGCGTCGAGGAATTCACGGCGCTGGTCTTCCATGGTCCCGATGACAGCGCGCCGGTGCTGATCGCGCCGGATGGTCAGCGCTATTCGCTGGTCGACAAGGCGTCGTTGCCCGAGGGCGTGCGCTGGGAACATCAGCCGCGCTATGACCTGATCACCGTGACCGACCCCGAGGCCGGACAGTGGCGTATCGAAGGGCAGGTGGGCGTCGATAGCCGCATCACCGTGGTATCAGACCTGGCGCTGGTGTCGCGCCCGCTGCCGGCCACTCTGTATCGCGGCTTTGGCTATTCCCTCTCAGCCTCGCTGGTCGACGGCGCACGTGATGTCGCTGAGCAGGACTTCCTGGCGACGCTAGACGGCAATGCGCGTCTGGTGCCGGAAGACGAGGGTGGCATGTCAGCAGAAACGGCAGCCGTGACCAGCGCCCAGCAGCGCGGTCTTGAGCGTGACGGCGCGCAGTTCAGCGTCAACATGCCGCCGCCGCAGCAACCGGGTGGTGCTCGCCTGACGCTGACCATCGAGGGCCAGCGCGATGGCGCGCCCTTTGCACGTCAGTTGAGCCAGCGCACCAGCGTGGTCGACCCGCTGCTGGTCGAGCCGATCGGTGGCAATGCGCAGAATGCGACGCCGCCGAGCGCGCTGGAGGTCAGCGCGCGCCATCCGCTGCTCAACACCGCCAACACCCAGCTGGACGCGACGCTGCAGGGCGAGCCGTTGAGCGTGGCGGAAGCGGGCGAGAGTCGCTGGCGTATCGAATTGCCGCCGCTGGAACGTGACGTCAGTGCCGATGTACAGATCAGTGCGCGCATCGCACTGGGCGGGAGTTCGCGGGTGATCGATCTGGCGCCCTATACCCTCAACGAGAATGCGGCGCGGCGTGCCGCCAACCTGGACCGCTCACCCATCGAGGGCGAGTCCTTCGGTGAGATTCAGGGCCTGGATCAGGCGGTAGAGGAGAAGGAAGACCTCAATGATCTGCTGATGAAGGGCCGCCTGCCCATCGACAAGGTGCCTGCGTTGATCAGTCAGTGGTTCGAAGGAGCTTCGGACTTTGCCCAGCGTGAGGCAGAATCACCGCAAAGCCGCATGATCGCTTACGCCGTGGCCGGTGTGATCGGCCTGCTGGTAGTGATCATGTTGGTGCGTCGCATGACGCGCAAGCCGACTCAGCGGGAGGAGCCCCATGTGTGAACTGCTCGGCATGAGTGCCAATGTGCCGACCGATATCTGCTTCAGCTTCGCCGGTTTTCTGCAGCGAGGCGGGGGTACTGGTCCGCACCGCGATGGTTGGGGAATCGCCTTCTATGAAGAGGGCGGTTATCGCGAATTCCGTGACCCGCATCCGTCGGTGGATTCGCCCATCGCGCGCATGATTCTCGATTATCCGATCAAGTCGCAGATGGTCATCAGCCATATCCGTCAGGCCAATGTCGGCCAGGTGACGCTGGCCAATACCCACCCGTTCACGCGCGAGCTGTGGGGCCGGCAGTGGTGCTATGCCCACAATGGTCAGCTGGCGGACTGGCAGGCACTGCCCCTGCCGTACTATCGCCCGGTGGGCAGTACGGACAGCGAGCACGCTGCCTGCTTCCTGCTCGGCGAGATCCGGCGCGCCTTCCCGAATCCGCCGGCGCGGTGCGAAGACCTGTGGCGGCATCTGCACGCCCAGTGCGAGCGTCTGCGCGGGCTTGGCGTCTTCAATCTGCTGCTCTCCGATGGCGTGCATCTCTACGCCTACTGCTCCACCAAGCTGGCGCACATCACGCGCCGCGCGCCCTTCGGGCAGGCGAGCCTCACCGACTTCGAGATGAGCGTCGACTTCCAGCAGCACACCACCGATGCCGATGTGGTCTCGGTGATCGCCACCGATCCGCTGACCGACAACGAGCAATGGCAGCGCCTGCTGCCGGGGCAGCTGGTGGTGTTCCGCGAAGGCGAGCTAGTCGCCAGTCTTGGTGGCGAGTTGCCGCTGAGCCAGGAAGAGTCAGGGCAGGAGCAGGCCGAGAGCGGGGCGGTCGATCGCACCGCGACCGCGCGCCGCAAGCCGGATTGGCTGGCTTCTGACTTGAGCTGCTAAGCATATTTTATGTTTCTGCTGTAAGTGAGTAAGGCTGCTTTTCAGTGTTGCTAATTAAGCCTCGCTTGCGAGGCTTAATTTTTATTCTTGTGAATGTTTTAATGATCTTGGCTTAAAGTATTTTGTATTTGTAGACAGATTTATAGATTTCTTTACGAATATCATTGACTGCTTTATCAAAGCTCTTTTCTATTATTCTTATTTTCTCTATTTTTTTGTCATGTGCCCATTTGATACTGTCTTTAGGGTAAGGGTCGACTAAAACTACCTGTGATTTTGCGTCTTCTATAGGTCGCCATATATGTTCATCTTGGGGCATGTATCTAACGCCAATTATAATTATCAGTTCTGCTTGATGTATTGTTTTTGTATATTCTTCCTGGATTTTTTTAACCAGACTAGGGTTGATTACTACCCTTTTCCCTTCAGCGTACATTGCAAGTATGGGGCTTAGATCTGAGTTTTTAGGATCATTACACCATGCGACTATTTCATCTTTTGTTGATACGGCTTGCGTGGCGAGTCCTTCTATATAAGCGCCATTGCCTTGCATTGTATTACCAGATAGAACCATCCCAGTAGGTAACTTAGGTAAAAAATTTGAAGATCCGTGTGGTTTAAGTAAAGTCGCACCTTCATTATTATTGTTATAGTCAACTGGAAAATCGTTGTTGCTGAGGCTTTGTTCAATTAATAAGTCGTAGTTTAATGTGATGGTTTTAATGTTTTTTATATGTCTTTTTATTTTTCTGAATAACCTGACGTAAGCGTTATCTTGCTCAATAGTAAATTGCGACAAGTAACTTGCAAGCTCTTTTTGCAGTGGGTTTATAACTATGCTGCTATTGTTTACCCTGGCCATGCCTTCTTCAAAACCCTTTTCTCTAAATGTAATTTTTGTATTTTCGTCTAGTTTTGAGAATTCACCATTTAAATTTTCCAAATGATCAAATAGTTGAGCGCCTAAGGGTGGAGGATGAGGATTACATCTTCCAGATCCATAGCTAGCTCCTGCACCAAATATTATTGCTATCAAAGCAGCCTCCTTGCGTTAGATGAAGTCTTTTTTATTGTGACAATATGCTAAAAAGGCCACTTTATAGTGGCCTTTTTAAATATAGCTTGTTTTCTTTAGTCTGGTCTAAATTAACAGGCCAGCCTAGCTTCGTCTGACTACCCTTCGACGTCGTCGAACATGCCGGCGAACATCGGCGAGGACAGGTAGCGCTCGCCGCTGTCCGGCAGGATGACGACGATGGACTTGTCGGCGTAGGCCGGGTCTTCCGCCAGACGCAGCGCCGCGGTCATCGCGGCACCGCAGGAGATGCCGCACATGATGCCTTCTTCCTGCATGATGCGACGCGCCATGGCCATGGCGTCTTCACTGGCGACGGGCTCGACGCGGTCGATCAGCGCCAGGTCCAGGTTGTCGGGAATGAAGTTGGCACCGATGCCCTGGATCTTGTGCGGGGCCGGCGTGATCGACTCGCCCTGCATGCGCTGAGTGATGATGGCGGATTCCGCCGGCTCCACCGCTACAGCTTCGAGTGACTGGCCGCGCACCGTCTTGAAGTAGCGGGCGATGCCGCTGATGGTGCCGCCGGTACCGACGCCCGCCACCAGCACGTCCATCTCGCCATCCAGCGCGTCCCACAGCTCCGGGCCGGTGGTCTCTTCGTGGATGCGCGGGTTGGCCTGGTTGGAGAACTGCTGCGGCAGGAAGTAGCGTTCCGGCTCGGCCTTCTGCAGCTCGCAGGCCTTGTCGATGGCGCCCTGCATGCCCTTGGCCGGGTCGGTCAGCACCAGGTTGGCGCCGAGGGATTTCAGCACCTTGCGGCGCTCCATGCTCATGGAGGAGGGCATGGTCAGGGTGACGGGGTAGCCACGCGCCGCGCCGACGAAGGCCAGCGCGATACCGGTATTGCCGGAGGTCGGCTCGATGATTTCCATGCCCGGTTTGAGCACGCCGCGCTCTTCGGCGTCCCACACCATGCTGGCACCGATACGGCACTTGACCGAGAACGCCGGGTTGCGGGCTTCCACCTTGGCGTACAGGCGTGGATGGCTGCTGAGGCGGTTGATCTTGACCAGCGGCGTATTGCCGATGGCTTGTGAGTTGTCCTGATAGATCTTGCCCATGCGAGGTCCTCTGGGTATCTGGCGGCTAGACAGCGAGCATGCCCGCTGCTTGAGTGAAGTGATGACGCTCAGCAGCGGCTGTCGCGACTGTATGAGCATAAGGTTAAGGGCTAGCCGAGCGCGACTCAAAGGCCTGAAGCGCATAACGACATGGCAAGGTTGGCAGTCGTGGCTAGCCTCTGACCAAGGTCGTACAAGAGTAGTGATCTGATTTAACGAGACTTTTTCGAATCTGAACGATGGTTTCAATCGGTCGTTTTACATCATTGACGTGACTGGTTAAGGTGAAGCGCGGCGGCCCTGGAGGTTCTTGCCGGGGTGTCGCCGGTGCGTTGCCGGCACCTGAGCGCGCGTTGTCGCGCCGTCCTTTTCCCCATCACGCCGTCATTCATGTCATTGTTCACATGTGGGCGTGACGCCCTGATAACAACAAGTGCTGAATTCTCGCCTGTGGCTGCCAGTGAAAGACTCCGCGCCCGGCCACGATCCAGCAGACGAATGCAGTCATGGAGCCCAAGCCATGCATGATGCCAATCCTGCCAACGCCTCGGCAGACCCGGAAGCCGACAAGGCGTCTGATCACGCTGGCCCCGTGACCGGGGACGCCAACCTGATCGTCAGTGGTGAGTCGTTGTCCGGTCTCGAGGATTACCCCTCGATTCTCGAGGTCTTCGAGGCCAGCTGCGCCAACTATGCCGAGCGTCCGGCCTTCAGCTGCATGGACAAGACGCTCAGCTACGCCGATGTGGACCGCCTGTCGCGCAATTTCGCCGCCTGGCTGGAACACGAGACCGGCCTTGAGCCCGGTGATCGCATCGCCATCCAGCTGCCGAACCTGCTGCAGTTCCCGGTGGCCGTGTTCGGCGCGCTGCGCGCCGGTCTGGTGGTGGTCAACACCAACCCGCTCTACACCGAGCGCGAGATGCAGCACCAGTTCCATGACTCCGGCGCACGCGCCATCGTGATTCTGGCCAACATGGCGGACAAGCTCGAGAAGGTGCTCAAGCGCACGTCCATCGAGGAGGTCATCATCACCGAGATCGGTGACCTGCATGACTTCCCCAAGCGTCCGCTGATCAATCTGGCGGTGCGCTACGTCAAGAAGATGGTGCCGAAGTACCACCTGGCCGAGGCACACGGCCTGCGTGACGTGCTCAAGCGCGGGGCGGGGCTCTCGCACACGCGTGTCACGCGCCAGCCCGAGGACATCGCCGCGCTGCAGTACACCGGCGGTACCACCGGGGTTGCCAAGGGCACCATGCTGACCCACCGCAATCTGGTCGCCAACATGCTGCAGGCGCGCGGCGTGATCAGTGATGTGCTCAATGAAGGCCAGGAGGTGCTGATCGCGCCGCTGCCGGTCTATCACATCTATACCTTCACGGTGAATTGCCTCTACAGCATGGAGAGCGGCAACCACAGCGTGCTGATCACCAATCCGCGCGATATCGATGGCTTCATCAAGACGCTGGCCAGGACACCGTTCACCGCCTTCGTAGGCCTCAACACGCTGTTCTCGGCGCTGTGTCAGCGTGATGACTTCAAGGCGCTGGACTTCTCGAGTCTCAAACTGACCATCTCCGGCGGCATGGCGCTGACGCGCAGCGCGGCCGAACGCTGGGAAGCCGTCACCGGCTGCCCGATCGCCGAGGGCTACGGCATGACCGAGACCTCGCCCATCGTCAGCTTCAATCCGCCGCGCGAGCTGCAGCTGGGTACCATCGGCAAGCCGGTGCCGGGCACCGAGCTCAAGGTGGTGGACGCCGATGGCGTGACGCTGGGGCGCGATGCGCCGGGCGAGCTGTGCGTGCGCGGCCCCCAGGTGATGAAGGGTTACTGGCAGCGTGACGACGCCACGCGTGAGGCGATGGATGACGAGGGCTTCATCCGCACCGGCGATATCGCGGTCATCCAGCAAGATGACTTCGTGCGCATCGTCGATCGCAAGAAGGACATGATCATCGTCTCCGGCTTCAATGTGTTCCCCAACGAGATCGAGGACGTGGTCAGCGGCCATCCGGATATCGTCGAGGCGGCGGCAGTGGGCGTGCCGGACGAGCAGAGCGGCGAGGCCATCAAGCTGTTCGTGGTCTCAAGCAACCCGGATCTGGATCGCGACACCCTGCGCAGCTGGTGCAAGGAGCAGCTGACCGGATACAAGGTGCCGCGCTTCGTCGAATTCCGCGATGAACTGCCCAAGACCAACGTCGGCAAGGTGCTGCGCCGTGAGCTGCGCGACAGCGAAGAGAGCGGTGGCAATACGCCGCTACGCGAGCACTGAGGGCAGCGCTGAGCCGGTGGCATGGCAGGGAACAAGCGCCACCAAGGTTGGGCGCGGCTACGCGCAGGGCTACAATGGACGGCCCGTCACTTGTTGACGGGCCGTTTTGTCATTCAGGCGTCATGGCTTGCTGCCTCGTGCAGGCGAGCGTGAGGCTGAATTCCCGAGAGTTTCCGGCTGCGCGCGTGGCGTGTGGTCGCTGGTTGAGAAGAGGCAGTCCTTGAGCGACACCGCTACCGCACCGTCCGAACATGCGCGTCTTGAAGCCCTCGCGGCTCGCCTTGAACGCGCCCTGAGCCGTGATCAGCGCGAGCTGGGCAAGCGCCTGGCTGGCCTGCGGCGGCGTCTCAAGGAAGGCAAGCCGGTCGATCGTGCCATCAACGACATCGAGAGCCGCCTGGAGGCGAGCATCGCCCAGCGCGCCGCGCGCGAGACGGCACTGGCACGTTGGCAGACACCCGCCGCGCTCAACTATCCGCCGGAACTGCCGGTGGTGGAGCGTCGCGAAGACATCCTCGCCGCGCTTGCCGAGCATCAGATCGTGGTGGTCGCCGGCGAGACCGGCTCGGGCAAGACCACCCAGCTGCCCAAGCTGTGTCTGGAGATGGGGCTGGGGCGCAATGGCCTGATCGGTCACACCCAGCCACGTCGTCTGGCGGCGCGCTCGGTGGCGGCGCGTCTGGCCGAGGAGCTCGAGACGACGCTCGGCGAGACGGTCGGGTATCAGGTGCGCTTCAACGACACCACCGGCCCGTCGACGCTGATCAAGCTGATGACCGACGGTATCCTCCTGGCGGAAACCCAGCATGATCCGGACCTGAGCCGCTACGAGGCGATCATCATCGATGAGGCCCACGAGCGCAGTCTGAACATCGACTTCCTGCTCGGTTACCTCAAGCGTCTCACCGCGCGCCGCCCGGACCTCAAGATCATCATCACCTCGGCGACCATCGACGTGGAGCGCTTCAGTCAGCACTTCGCGGCCCAGGATGGCACGCCGGCGCCCATCGTCTCGGTCAGCGGGCGCAACTTCCCGGTCGAGACCCAGTACCTGCCGCTGGTGCGCGATGCCGAGGATGAGGAAGACCTCAGCCTGCAGGAAGGTATCCTGCGCGCGGTGGAAGAGCTGTCGGTGATCGAGCGCGACAAGGGCTGGATGCGGGGCCCGCGTGACGTGCTGATCTTCCTGCCTGGCGAGCGCGAGATCCGTGCCACCGCGGACACCCTGCGTCGCGCCCAGCTGCGTGATACCGAGGTGCTGCCGCTGTACGCGCGCCTCTCGAATGAAGAGCAGAACCGCGTCTTCCAGCCGCATCGTGGCCGCCGCATCGTGCTGGCCACCAATGTCGCCGAGACCTCGCTGACCGTGCCGGGCATCCGCTACGTGATCGACCCGGGCCTGGTGCGCATCAGCCGCTACAGCTATCGCTCCAAGATCCAGCGTCTGCCGGTGGAGCCGATCAGCCAGGCCAGCGCCAATCAGCGCAAGGGCCGCTGCGGGCGTATCGCCGAAGGCCTGTGCATCCGCCTCTACAGCGAGGAGGACTTCCTCGCGCGCCCGGAATACACCGAGCCGGAAATCCAGCGCACCAACCTGGCCTCGGTGATCCTGTCGATGCTGTCGCTCAAGCTGGGCGACATCGAGAAGTTTCCCTTCGTCGATGCGCCGGATTCGCGCTTCGTCACCGATGGCTTCCGCCTGCTGCGCGAACTGGGCGCGGTGGATGAACACAACCGTCTGAGCCGTGATGGCCGCACCCTGGCGCGTCTGCCCATCGACCCGCGTCTGGCGCGCATGGTGCTTGAGGGCGCTTCGCGCGGCTGTCTGCGTGAAGTGCTGATCATCGTTAGCGCGCTGTCGATCCAGGACCCGCGCGAGCGCCCTGCCGACAAGCGCCAGCAGGCCGATCAGATCCACCACGAGTGGGATGACGACAACTCCGACTTCGTCAGCTGGCTGAATCTGTGGGAAGGCTTCGAACTGGCGCGGGATGCGCTGGGTGCCAACCCGCTGCGCCGCTGGTGCAAGGCGCGCTTCCTCAACTATCTGCGCCTGCGCGAGTGGCATGACACCTTCCGTCAGCTCAAGCAGCTGACGCGCGACCTGGGGCTGGAGATGACCAGCGCCCAGCATGAGCGCGACGCCGAGGCGCAGGCCGAGGTCACCGCGCGGGTACTGGCCTCACCGGGGCAGGGCCGCCGCCCGTCGGTGGCCATCGATCACGAATCACTGCATCGCGCGCTGTTGACCGGGCTGCTCTCCAATCTTGGCCTCAAGCAGGAAAATCGCGAGTATCTCGGCGCGCGCAACCGACGCTTCTTCGTTCACCCGGGTTCCGGTGTGGCCAAGAAGTCGCCCAAGTGGGTAATGGCGGCCGAGATGGTCGAGACCACCAAGCTCTACGCGCGTCAGGTCGCGGCGATCAAGCCCGAGTGGGTCGAGCCGCTGGCCGAGCATCTGGTCAAGCGCAGCTACAGCGAGCCGCACTGGGAGATGAAGCGTGCCCAGGTGGTCGCCAGTGAGCAGGTGACCCTGTTCGGGCTGCCCATCGTCACCGCGCGCAAGGTGCATTACGGCCCGCTGGCGCCGGAAGAGTCCCGCGAGCTGTTCATTCGCCGCGCGCTGGTCGAGGGCGAATTACAGACCCGTGCGCCGTTCTTCGCCCACAATCGCGGCCTGATGGATGAGGTCGGTGAGCTTGAGGACCGCGCGCGCAAGCGTGACATCCTCGTCGACGAAGAGACGCTGTTCGCCTTCTATGCCGAGCGGATTCCGGAAGGCATCTACAACGGGCGCAGCTTCGACAAGTGGCGCAAGGAAGCCGAGCGCGACAACCCGGATGTCCTGCATCTGAATCTCGACGACCTGATGGCGCGCGACGCCGAGGAAGTCACCGTCGCGCGCTACCCCGAACAGCTGCACCACAACAGCGTCGCCTACCCGCTGAGCTATCACTTCGCGCCCGGTGCGGTGGATGACGGCGTGACGATGATCGTGCCGGCGGCGATGCTGTCGCAGCTGCCGCGCTATCGCATCGAATGGCTGGTGCCGGGGCTGTTGCGCGACAAGGCCATCGCGCTGATGAAGTCGCTGCCCAAGCAGTACCGCAAGCAGGTAGTGCCGATTCCCAACTGGGTCGATGCCGCACTTGAGGCGCTGACCCCGGACGACGTGCCGCTGACCGATGCGCTGGCCGAGTTCATGCGCGTCAAGACTGGCCTGCGCCTGCCGCAGGATGCCTGGGCGCCCGAAACGCTGGAACCGCACCTGAAGATGAACCTGCGCATCGTCGATCAGGACGGCAAGGTGCTGGGCGAAGGGCGTGATCTCGAGGCGCTGGAGGCTCGCTTCAAGGACTCGGCTGCGGCCGCCGCGCGGGCGATGGCCAACCGCAGTCGTGAAGCCGACAGCGAAGTGCTGGAAGATCTGCCGGAAGCGCCGATCGCCACCTCGCACAGCACCACCCAGGCGGGCATCCGCGTCGAGGCCTACCCGGCGCTGGTGGTGAAGGCGGCGGCGCCTGCCGACAGCGGCATGAGCGCCAAGCAGCGCAAGCTGGCGCGCAAGACCGGCAAGAACAGCGCGCCGTCCAGCCATGCGCCTGCCAGCGCGACGGCTCAGGTCGAGCAGAATCTGAGCGTGGAGCTGTTCGATCACCCGGCCAAGGCCGCCGCCGCGCACCGTGATGGCATCACGCGCCTGGCGATGGCACGCCTGCCGGACCAGGTGCGCTATCTGGACCGTGACCTCAAGGCGCTGGAGCGCTGTGCGTTGCTGTTCGCCAAGGTCGGCACGCGTCGCCAGCTGGCGGATGACTTCATCTACAGCGTCTTCGAGCAGGTGATGGCCGTCGAGCCGCTGCCGCGTTCGCGCAGTGAGCTGCAGGCGCGTCTCGATGACAAGCGGGCCGAGCTGGTGCCGCACGCCGAGGCGCTGCTCAAGCCGCTGGAAGCCGCTCTCAAGCAGCATCTGGAGCTTTCCAAGCGCCTCAAGGGCAAGATCGACTTCTCGATGGCGCTGGTGGTGGCTGACCTCAAGGCCCAGCAGGCGCGCCTGATCACGCCGGGCTTCATCCAGGCCTCCGGTGAATGGTTGCATCAGCTGCCGCGCTATGTGGAGGCGATGCTGATCCGTCTCGACAAGGCGCCGCGTGAGCGCATGCGCGACCAGCGTGACATGGAGGAGGTCAAGGGCTTTGAATCCCGCCTTGATGCCCGTCTGAGCAAGGCGCGCGAGCAGGGGCTGCCGGATGCGGAGCTGGAAGAGTTCGGCTGGTGGCTGCAGGAACTGCGCGTCTCGCTGTTTGCCCAGCAGCTCGGCACCCTGGAGACCGTCTCCGCCAAGCGCCTCGAGAAGCGCTGGCAGGAGCTGATGGCGCGCCGCTGATGTCCTGAGGCTGAGCTCTTGAATCTCTGCCTTGGCTGAAGCTCTGCCTTGGCTGGGGCCATTCCAGGGCGCTGTGCGTGGCATCAGGGGCTTGCGTGACCGGTACGTGGAGGCGTGCCGCGGCGGGATAGCCCAAGCTGCAGACAGGAATTGCTGTTTAAGCATTCACTGTGATCGCCCGACAAATGCTGACTCGGGCGTCTGGAATCGCCGAGACAGCGTACACTGAACATGGGGCATGACGACGCGGCGCCGGGTCGTGCCCCGCTCAATTCTGGTGATATCCCGCGGGATAGCACTGTCAGGAGTGGATGCATGCCAAACAATGACAATGATCACGCTGCCGATACGCAACACGCCAACGCCGGTCAGTCCATGAGCGCCAGCGGCAATCATCGCGTACTGATCACCGGCAGCGGGCTCTATACGCCGCCCAATGCCATCAGCAACGAGGCATTGGTGGCGTCCTTCAATGCTTGGGTGGCGGCGGACAATGCCGCCAACGCCGACGCCATCGCACGTGGTGAGCGTGAGGCGCGCACCGAGTCCAGCGCCGAATTCATCGTCAAGGCCTCGGGTATCCACAGCCGCTACGTGCTGGATGCCGAGGGCATTCTCGACCCGGAGCGCATGCGCCCACGCCTGCCGGCGCGCGCCAATGACAAGCCCTCGGTGCAGTGCGAGATGGGCGTGGCGGCCGCGCGTGAAGCGCTGGCGGCGGCGGGCGTCAACGCCGCGGACCTGGATCTGGTCATCGTGGCCTGTTCCAACCTCGAGCGCCCCTATCCGGCAGTGGCGGTGGAACTGCAGGCCGCGCTCGAGGCCGGTGGCTATGCCTTCGACATGAACGTGGCGTGCAGCTCCGCCACCTTCGGCATCGAGACCGCCGCCAACGCGATTCGCAGCGGCAGTGCCAGGCGTGTGCTGATGGTCAATCCGGAGATCTGCAGTGCGCATCTCAACTTCCGCGACCGTGACAGCCACTTCATCTTCGGGGATGCTTGCACGGCCGTGGTGCTGGAGGCGGCGGATGTCGCCACGCGCACCGATGGCTTCGAGGTGCTCGGCACGCGCCTGGTGACGCGCTTCTCCAATGCGATACGCAACAATTTCGGCTTCCTCAATCGCACGGCGGTGCTTGAGGACGACGTGGCATCCGCGATGACACTCGACAGCGCGAGCCTCCGTGAACAGGCCGATGACAAGCTGTTCATCCAGGAAGGGCGGCGCGTCTTCCGCGAGGTCTGCCCGATGGTGGCCGAGCTGATCACCACCCATCTGGGCGAGATCGAGGCAGACGGCGGTGATCTTGATCGCATGTGGCTGCACCAGGCCAACCGCCACATGAACGACATGATCGCGCGTCGCGTGCTCGGGCGTGACCCGTCGAGCGAGGAAGCGCCGATCATTCTCGATCGCTACGCCAATACCAGCTCCGCGGGCTCGGTGATCGCCTTCCATCTCCATCACGCTGATCTGGCGCCGGGGAGCCTGGGGGTATTGTGTTCTTTCGGGGCAGGCTACAGTGCCGGCAGCGTGCTGCTGAAACGCTGCGGTTGAAGCAGGACATTGCGCGAATCCACGTGGCCTGTGCTGGCTCTTGGCGGGCGCGGAACGTATAAAGAAGACCGGACCTGACAGCCAGGGATGTGGCAAGGACCGCTGCAGGAATCCAATAGACTTACAGGTGACGAGATGCACACGATCAAGACTTCCCTGCCGGCACTGCTGGCCATGTCCCTGCTGGCGGGTTGCGCCAGTACCGGAGACAGCGAGCCGAACCCTCAGGACCCCTGGGAGGGCTTCAACCGTAACGTCTATACCTTCAATGACACCCTGGACCGCTATGCCCTCAAGCCGGTCGCGCAGGGCTATGACTATGTGACGCCGGAGCTGGTACAGGATGGCGTGGGCAACTTCTTCTCCAATCTGGGAGAGGTCCGCACCATGTTCAACTCGGTGCTGCAGTGGAAGTGGGCCAATGCCGGTGTCTCCACCGGCCGTCTGCTGCTCAACTCCACCGTCGGCATCGGCGGCCTGTTCGATCCGGCCAGCGAGCTTGGCTGGACAGTGGACGAGGAAGACTTCGGTCAGACGCTTGCCGTCTGGGGTGCAGGGCAGGGGCCGTATCTCGTGCTGCCGCTGTTCGGTCCGAGTACCGTGCGTGATACCGCGGGCATGCCGGTGGATTACTTCGCTGATCCCGTCAACTACGTCGAAGATGACAAGGTGCGTTACGGCCTGAAGGCGCTGGATCTGGTCGATACCCGTGCCGGTCTGCTCGAGCAGGAGAAGCTGATCCAGGGCGATCGCTACAGCTTCATTCGTGATGCCTACCTGCAGCGCCGCAACTTCGAGATCAACGATGGCAAGCTGGGCGATGATCCCTTCGCCAGCGACAGCTTCGATGATGCCGATCTCGACGGTGCCTTCGCACCGGAAGACGACAGCCAGTAACGCGTCACCCGCAGCAGGCGACCGGTACCGTGAAGGGTCAGTGGTGCCGGTCGCGAGGGCAAGCAGCATCAAGACTGCGAGTGGATGGCAGTAAGGACGGGAATGAGGGGTTGGCATGGCGGATGAGCAAGGCAAGCGTCTGTTGATCGGTCTGATTGATCTTCCCGGCTCGCGGCGTGATGCGCTGGCGAACCTGTTGACGGATGAACGCTGTGCGGTGGCGGCCTGTGATGGCATCGCGACACTGCCCAGCGGGGTGGCGGTGGTGGTCGCGCATGTCGAGGCTGTTTCCAGTCATGAGTGGGCGCGTCTGGCCGAGCGCCTGCCGACGGTGGTGGTGGCCGAGAGCCGTGGCGATGAATGCCTGCTGCCGGCGGTGGAGGCCGGGCTGGTCGATTACCTCATCTCGCCGCGCGAGCATGGCTCGGTATTGCGCAGTCTGCTCAAGCGGGCGGCGGAGCATCACCAGCTGGCCCATGAGCACGCCAAGGCACGCGCGCGCCTCGAGGAGCTCAACGAGCACCTGGAGACGCATCTGGCGCTGCTGCGTCAGGACCAGCAGGCCGGTGGCCAGATCCAGCAGCGCCTGCTGCCCCAGAGCGGGCAGCACATCAATGGCGTCAGTTATGAGTACTGCCTGTCGCCGTCGCTGTATCTGTCGGGTGACTTCCTCGAGTATCAGGCGATCGACGAACGCTTCAGCCTGTTCTACTTTGCGGATGTCTCCGGGCATGGCGCCTCGTCGGCCTTCGTGACCGTGCTGCTCAAGCTGTTGTTCGCACGCGCGATCCGCCATTGGGAGGAACATACGCCGGAAACCTTCGGCCCCGAGTGGCTGGCACTGCTCAACCGTGAACTGATCGACAGTGGTATCGGCAAGCATGCCACGGTGATGTGTGGTGTGATGGACCGTGACACGCGCACGCTGCATTACACCCTGGGTGCCCAGCTGCCGATGCCGGTACTGGTCACGCCTGACGGCGAACTGCGTGAGCTGGAAGGCAGCGGTCGGCCGGTGGGGCTCTTCCCAGACACCCGCTATCCAGCGTATCGTGTGGCGCTTCCTGAGCGCTTCCGTCTGTGGCTGGCCAGTGATGGTGTACTGGAATGCCTGCCGGGCGAGGCGCTGGAGGACAGGACTCGAGCACTGCATCAACGGATTCTGAGCAGTGAGGATGTGCAAGGATTGCGTCGTGGACTGGCGCTGGATGGCGAGCTGCCGGATGACCTTACCTTGATGACGCTGACAGGATTCCATGATGGATGAAGGACGTATCCAGGCCGTGTTCGAAGACGGCCTGTTCGTGCTCAAGCTATCCGGTGATGTACGCCTGACGCTGTGTGCCACGCTGGATCAGCAGGTACAGCGCGTGGCTGCGGTTGAGGGACTGGAAAGCGTGATCATCGATCTGCGCGAAGCGACCAATGTCGATTCCACCGCACTGGGCTTTCTGGCCAAGCTGGCGCTGGCGGTCCGCGACCGGCTGGTGATGCCGGCGCAGGTGGTGGCTGCCCATCCCGACGTGCTGACCATGCTCAAGGTGATGGGGTTCGACGAGGTGGCCAGTGTCGTGGATGCCGGCAGCCTGCCGGAGGCGGACCAGGCCGATCTGGACGGGGCTTCCTGCTGCAATGCGCCAGCGCTGAACGAGTCTCAGGATGACGCCGATGCCTCGCCCCAGCAGGAACAGGAGCTGCGCGGACGCATTCTCGAGGCTCACCGGCTGTTGATGTGCCTGAACGGCCACAACCGCCTGGAGTTCCAGCCGCTGATCGAGCTGCTGGAAAGCGAGGAGCATCGCCAGCCGCACTGAAGGCGCGCTGGGACGTTGAGCCTGACAGCACGCTGCTGAAAGCACGAATCTGACAGCGCGATCCAGACAGCACGTTTCTGAAAGCACAAAAAGCGCCTGCCGTGAAATACGGCAGGCGCTTTTTGTTGCCTTGGCCATTCAATGAGCTCTTGCTTAACAAGAGCTCAACATCGGCGCTATGCTCGGTTGGCTCAGTGGCTGCGCAGTTCGGCCAGCAGAGTCTCGAGCTTGCGCTGATCGGCCATGAACTTGCGGATACCTTCGCCCATCTTCTCGGTGGCCATGGCGTCTTCGTTCATGTCCCAGCGGAAGTTGGACTCGGTCAGCACTTCCGGCACGTTCTGCTCGGCATCGGCGGCCAGCAGGCGACGTTCCAGCGGGCCGGTGCTCTCGGCCAGCTCACCCAGCAGTGCCGGCGAGATGGTCAGGCGGTCACAGCCGGCCAGCGCTTCGATCTCGCCGGTGTTGCGGAAGCTGGCGCCCATCACGATGGTCTTGTAGCCGTGACCCTTGTAGTGCTCGTAGATGGCCTTGACCGACTTCACGCCCGGGTCGTTGTCGCCGCTGAAGTCGGCGTCCGGCTGATTGGCCTTGTGCCAGTCGAGAATACGACCGACGAAGGGCGAGATCAGCGTCACGCCGGCATCGGCACAGGCCTGGGCCTGGGCGAAGCTGAACAGCAGCGTCAGGTTGGTGCGGATGCCTTCGCGCTCGAGCTTCTCGGCGGCGCGAATGCCTTCCCAGGTGGAGGCGGTCTTGATCAGGATGCGTTCCTGACCGACGCCATTGGCGGCGTAGCGCTCGATGATGCGATGCGCGCGACGGATGGTCTCGTCGGCATCGAAGGACAGACGGGCGCTGACCTCGGTGGAGACATAACCCGGCACCAGGCCGGCGATCTCGGTACCGATATCCACGGCCACGGCATCGACGGCATCATCGATGTCGGTGGCCTTGCGCGCGACTTCGGTCAGGCGCTCGCGACGTGACGGGTCCTGAGCGGCCTGCAGGATCAGTGACGGGTTGGTGGTAGCATCAGTGGGCGCGAAGCGACGAATGGCCTCGAGGTCACCGGTGTCGGCGACGACGGTGGTCATTTCCTTGAGTTGGGAGAGCTTGTCCTGTGCCATGCAAGAGTTTCCTGTACTGAGCGTGAGCCACCCGAAGGGGTGAGTGGCCCTCATGAATAAGGCAAGAGGTGAAGGGCAGGGGCCGCCGGAGCGAGCGCTGCCTCCGAGTGTGCACCCACGCCTGCCGGCTGTGAAGGCATCTCGGGCCGATCGCCCCAAGTGGATGATCCGCGGGGATTTCATCAGCGTGATGTGACATTCGTCACCTGTGTAGGTCAACTGTATCAATTGTGCGGCGGCGCGCCCACTGTCGTCATCTGACGGCAAGGACGTGGTGTTTTCGGCACGTGGACATACCATCGACAAACGATTGCAGGAGGGGATGTGGACAAGCGTCAAACCCGTCAGCTGGCCTTGCTGGTCGCGGCCAATACGGCCCTGGCTCCATTGGCCATCGATGCCTATCTGCCGGCATTGCCGGCCATGGCGGAAGACCTGGCGACCACGGTGCACCATACCGAGCTGTCGCTGTCGGTCTTCCTGCTCGGCTTCTCGCTGGGGCAGCTGATCTTCGGCCCGCTGTCAGACCGTATCGGGCGCAAGCCGGTCCTGTTGTCAGGCATCTTCGTCTTCCTGCTGGCGAGTCTGGCCATCACCCAGGTCGAGAGCCTCGAGGGGCTCTATGCGCTGCGCTTCCTGCAGGCGCTGGGCGGCGGCGCCTCGGTGGTCAATTCCTCGGCGATCGTGCGCGACTGCTTCAGTGGCCGCGAGGCGGCCAAGGTGCTGTCCACCGTCGCGGTGATCATGATGCTGGCGCCCTTGATCGCGCCTGCCATCGGCAGTCTGCTGCTGGGCATGGCGGGCTGGTGGCTGATCTTCGCCTTCCTGGCCGCCTATGCCGCCTTCCTGCTGGTGGTGCTGCCGCTGCGCTTGCCCGAGACCCGGCGCAAGCGCGAGGCGGACGAGCCGCCGGCCAGCCTCATGCAGGTCGCGCGTGACTATGCCAGCGTGCTGCGCCACGGGCCGGCGATGGGCTATGCGCTGACGCAGGCGATGGGCTTCGGTGGCATGTTCGCCTTCATCACCGCGTCGCCCTACGTCTATATGCAGCATTTCGGAGTGACGGCGGCCTGGTACCCGGTGCTGTTCGGCGCCAACATCCTGTTCATGTTCACCGCCAACCGTCTCAACGTGCGCCTGCTGTCACGCCTGTCGCCGCCGCGTCTGCTGCGCATCGGCATCGGTATCCAGCTGTCTGCCGCCATCCTGCTGGTATCGGCGCTGGCACTGGGGCTGGACCTGCTCTACGTCATCGCGCCGCTGCTGATGGTGTTCGTCGGGGCCAACGGCATGGTGGCGCCCAACGCGATCTCCTCGGCGCTGGAGTATTTCCCGCGCATCAGCGCCACGGCCAATGCGCTGATCGGCAGCATGCAGTTTGCCAGTGGCGCCGTGATCGGCATGCTGATCGCAGGTCTGGCGATGGACAGCCTGTGGCCGATGATTCTCGGCATGCTGGGCACGGCGCTGGTCAGCAATATTCTGCTGCGGGTGCTGGCAGGGCGCCGCGCCCTGGCGCGCCATGAGACGCCGCCCGACTGAGAAAGGCTTGAGCCGGCGACTGTCACACAGTTGTCATGAATGCTTGGCAAGGTACTCCCTGTAGACAAGAAGCCACCTCACTGGCTCATTCCTATCGCAAGGAGTTTCAGGCATGAAGGCGTTCCTCAAGTCCGGTCTCGCAGTGGCTGTCATCGCTGCATCAGTTGGTGCTGCAGAAGCCCGTGAACAGCTGCGCATCGTGGGTTCTTCCACGGTCTATCCGTTCTCCAGCTACGTCGCTGAAGAGCTGGGTGCCACCAGCGATTTCCCGACTCCGGTCATCGAATCCACCGGTTCCGGCGGCGGCATGAAGCTGTTCTGTGAAGGTGTCGGTGACAGCACTCCGGACATCACCAACGCCTCTCGTCGCATGAAGACGTCTGAATTCGAGCGCTGTGAAGAGAACGGCGTGACCGATATCACCGAAGCCATGATCGGCTTCGACGGTATCGCCTTCGCCCAGTCTGTCCGCGATGGCAGCATCGACCTGACCCGTGAGCAGATCACCCTGGCGGTCGCCGCTCAGGTGCCGGTCGACGGCAAGCTGGTCGACAACCCCTACACCAAGTGGTCCGAGATCGACTCCTCCCTGCCGGACCGCAAGATCACCGTCTACGGGCCGCCTTCCACTTCCGGTACCCGTGATGCCTTCGAAGAGCTGGTGATGGAAGTCTCCACCGAAGAGATGGAAGGCTACGGCGGTGAGGGTTACACCAACATCCGTCAGGACGGTCACTACATCGCTGCCGGCGAGAATGACAACCTGATCATCCAGAAGCTGGTCGAGAACACCGAAGCCTTCGGTATCTTCGGCTACTCCTTCCTCGAAGAGAATGCTGACAAGGTCGTCGGTGCTTCCATCGATGGCGTGCAGCCGGAAGCCGATGCCATCTCCTCTGGCGAGTACCCGGTCTCCCGCTCCCTGTTCTACTACGTGAAGAACCAGCACAAGGATGACGTGCCGGCTCAGCAGGCCTACAACGACCTGTTCATGAGCGAGAAGATGATCGGTGAGCTGGGCTACCTGAAGGGCATCGGTCTGATCCCGCTGCCGAAGGAAGAGCGCGCCACGCTTCGCGAGCAGGTCGCTGAGCGCACCAAGCTGACTCTGGCCGATCTCCAGAAGTAAGCAACGCAGCTGACCCTCTGACGCGGCCGGTTGCCCTTGGCAGCCGGCCCGTTTGCTTGACTGGTCGCAGGGTTTCGCAAGGCATGAAGCCTTCCCCCTGTGAACAACGCGACTCCGGGACCCGAAAGATGCAGACTCAGCAGATCTTTCTCTTCTTCATAGGCATCGTGGCGCTGGCTGGCCTGGTGGCCTTCTTCAGCGGCCGCAGCAAGGCACAGCGTGTGCGTGCCAGCGGTGCTGAAATGTACGCCCAGCCGGATCAGTACGGCTGGTTCACGGCAATCTCCAGCGCAGGGCCTGCTCTGCTGGTCGGTCTGGCAGCCGTCGTTGCGATTGCCACCGCAGATATCGATATCGAAGGCATGCAGCTGCTGATCGCCAGTCTGGTCGTCGCAGCCGTCGGCCTGGTCATCGGCCTCGCCCTGGTGAAGCCTGATTTCCATGCGCGCAATGCCATCGAGACCCTCATTCGTTATGTGTTGATCGGCGCGGCGATGATCTCCATCGTCACGACGTTCGGCATTCTGGTTTCCATCATCTTCGAGGCCATCCGCTTCTTCCAGATGGAAAGCTTCTGGACCTTCATCACCGGCACCACCTGGGATCCGGGCAACAGCTTCCAGATGGCCGCCGGCCGTGGTGAAGGCGTCGAGAGCACCGCCAACTTCGGTGCCGTACCGCTGTTCGCCGGTACCTTCATGATCACCCTGATCGCGATGCTGGTGGCCATTCCCATCGGTCTGCTCGCCGCGGTCTACATGGCGGAGTTCGCCCCCGAGAGTGTGCGTACCGTCGCCAAGCCGGTGCTGGAAGTGCTCGCCGGTATCCCGACCGTGGTCTACGGCTTCTTCGCCGCCATCACCGTCGCGCCGCTGATCGTCGACATCTTCTCGCCGCTGGGCATCGAGGCGTCCTACAACAACGCGCTGGCGCCGGGGCTGGTCATGGGCATCATGATCATTCCGTTCATCTCCTCTCTGTCCGATGACGTCATCACTTCCGTGCCGGACACCATGCGTCAGGGCTCTCTGGCGCTGGGCATGACCCACGGCGAGACCATCCGCAACGTCATCCTGCCGGCCGCGCTGCCGGGCATCATCTCCGCGTCTCTGCTGGCCATGTCACGCGCCCTCGGCGAGACGATGATCGTGGTGATGGCGGCGGGCATGCGTCCGAACCTGACCGCCAACCCGCTGGAAGACATGACCACCGTCACGGTGCGCATCGTTGCCGCGTTGACCGGCGACCAGGAATTCGCGAGTGCCGAGACTCTGTCGGCCTTCGCGCTGGGTCTGGTGCTGTTCGTTGTCACTCTGCTGCTGAACATGGTCTCGGTGGTCCTGATCCGCCGCTTCCGTGAGAAGTACAGCGCCAACAACCTCTGAGGCCGAGACTAGACATGAGCCATTCATTCGACGATATCTCGGCCCAGCTGAAGGGCCGTCATCGCCGCACCAAGCGCCTGAAATTCATGTCCATGGGCGCACTCGCCCTGGCCGCCACCTTCCTGGTGGTCTTCATCGGCGACATGGTAATGCGCGGCTATCCGGCCTTCCAGCAGGCAGAACTGCACGTGCCGGTTACCTACAGCGAGCAATCGCAGGAAATCCCGCTGGCAGCGGTGGAAGAAGACGTGCGTGATCTGGTCAGCCGCGGCTGGCTGCGCCAGCTGCCGCGCGACATGGCCGCTGACGCCAGCCTGATGGGGCAGACGATCGACCGCTGGGTGATCGCCGATGATCAGGTCGATCAGTACCTCAAGGGCCACAAGTCACACCTGAAGCCCAAGCAGACCGCCGTGCTGGACCGCATGATCGAGAACGGCACGGCCGAGCTCAAGTTCAACATCAACTTCTTCACCACCGGTGACTCGAAGCTGCCGGAATACGCCGGTATCTGGTCGGCCGCGATGGGTACGATCCTGACGTTGCTGGTCACGCTGGCCTTCGCCTTCCCGGTCGGCGTGCTGACGGCGGTCTATCTGGAGGAGTTCGCTCCGGACAACCGCTTCACCCAGGCCATCGAGATCAACATCAACAACCTGGCGGCGGTGCCGTCGATCCTGTTCGGTCTGCTGGGTCTGGCGATCTTCATCAACTTCTTCGGCATGCCGCGTTCCTCCCCGCTGGTCGGTGGTCTGACGCTGGGTCTGATGACCTTGCCGGTGATCATCATCACCACGCGCTCGGCGCTGCGCAGCGTACCGGACACCATTCGTCAGGCCGCCTTCGGCGTCGGCTGCTCCCGCTGGCAGGTGGTGCGTGACCACGTGCTGCCGCTGTCATTGCCGGGAATCCTGACCGGTTCCATCATCGGCCTGGCACAGGCGATGGGCGAGACCGCGCCGTTGATCATCGTCGGCATGGTGGCCTTCATTCCGGATGCGCCGACCGCCATCACCCAGGCTGCCACCGTGCTGCCGGCCCAGATATTCACCTGGGCGGGCGAGCCGGAGCAGGCCTATGTTGAACGTACTGCGGCGGGCATCCTGGTGCTGCTGTCAGTGCTGATCCTACTCAATGCCGCAGCCGTGATGCTGCGCAAGAAATTCGAGCGTCGCTGGTAGGCAGCTGCGAGGCGGCCCGCCGATTGGCCGGTCGCCTTCCACCCTTAGCCCTGGCCCACGACTCATCAAGGAATACGAGACATGAACAGCACCGTCGCCACTCCCGCCAAGCCTGCCGCCGCCACTCGTCCCGGTAGCCCGGTCGTCATCAACGAAGATGCCAACCACGAGCTGGCCATTCGCGTGGAAGACCTCAACCTGTGGTACGGCGAGAAGCAGGCGTTGAAGAACATCAACATCGATGTCTTCCAGAAGAACGTCACCGCTCTGATCGGCCCGTCCGGTTGTGGCAAGTCGACCTTCCTGCGCTGCCTGAACCGCATGAATGACCTGATCCGCAGCGTGCGCATCGAAGGTCTGGTCGAGATGGATGGCCGTGACGTCAACGCGCGCAACATGGATGAAGTGGCATTGCGTCGTCGCGTCGGCATGGTGTTCCAGAAGCCGAACCCGTTCCCCAAGTCCATCTATGACAACATCGCCTACGCGCCGACCATGCACGACCTGGTCAGCCGTCGCGCCGACAAGGATGATCTGGTCGAGAGCGCGCTGCGTGATGCGGGTCTGTGGGAAGAAGTGAAGGACATTCTCGACCAGCCGGGCACCTCGCTGTCCGGTGGTCAGCAGCAGCGTCTGTGCATCGCGCGTGCCATCGCGGTCAAGCCGGACGTCATCCTGATGGATGAGCCGACCTCGGCACTCGACCCGATCTCCACCGCGACCATCGAAGACCTGATGGACAAGCTGAAGACCCAGTTCTCCATCGTCACCGTGACGCACAACATGCAGCAGGCGGCACGTGTCGCCGATTACACCGCCTTCTTCCACATGGGTGAGCTGGTGGAGTACAACGACACCAAGACCATGTTCTCCAACCCGAATACCAAGAAGGCCGAGGATTACATCACCGGTCGCTATGGCTAAGCGGCGCCTGCGTCAGGGGCTCGGAAGGCTGAGCCCCTGATCGCTACCTGAGAGCATCGCAGGCCGCACAACGACACGAGGCCCGGATCAATGATCCGGGCCTCGTGTCGTTTCAGAGCAATGCTTTGTCTGTCGCCTGTCTCGTATCAGTCTTCCAGTTCGACGGCGATCGCGGTGGCCTCACCGCCACCGATGCACAGCGCCGCGATGCCGCGCTTCTTGCCGCGGCGCTCCAGCGCGTTGATCAGGGTGACGATGATGCGCGAGCCTGTGGAGCCCACCGGATGCCCCTGGGCGCAGGCGCCGCCGAAGACATTGACCTTGTCATGCGGAATGTCGTGGGCGTCCATCGCCAGCAGGGTGACCACCGCGAAGGCCTCGTTGATCTCGAACAGGTCGACGTCTTCTGTGGTCCACTCCAGGCGCTTCATCAGCGTGTCGATGGCCCCGATGGGCGCCAGCGTGAATTCGCTGGGGTGCTGGGAGTGGGTGCTGTGACCGAGGATACGCGCCTTGACGGCCAGCCCGCGCCGTGCGGCTTCATCACGGCGCGTCAGCACCAGCGCCGAGGCGCCATCGGAGATGGAGCTGGCATTGGCGGCGGTGATGGTGCCGTCCTTGGCGAAGGCCGGCCGCAGGGTAGGAATCTTGTCGAGATTGGCCTGGAAGGGCTGCTCGTCCTGCTCGACCACGCTCTCGCCCTTGCGGCTCTTGACCGTGACGGCGGCGATTTCCGGTGCGATATCCCCCGATTCGGTGGCCGTCATGGCGCGCCTGAGCGATTCGATGGCGAAGTCGTCCATGCGCTGGCGATCATAGCCGCGGGCATCGGCCACTTCCTGGGCGAACACGCCCATCAGCTTGCCGGTCTCGGCGTCTTCCAGCCCATCGAAGAACATGTGGTCCTTCAGCTCGCCATGGCCGAGGCGATAGCCGCCACGCGCCTGGGTGAGCAGATGCGGGGCGTTGGACATCGATTCCATTCCGCCGGCCAGCATGATGCGGTTGGTGCCCGCGCGAATCAGGTCATGCGCCAGCATGGTGGCCTTCATGCCGGAACCGCACAGCTTGTTGATGGTGGTGGCGCCGATGCTGTCCGGCACGCCGGCCTGACGCATGGCCTGCCGCGCCGGGCCCTGCTTGACGCCGGCGGGCAGCACGCAGCCGAAGATGCCCTCGTCGACATCGGCAGGCGTGAGGCCTGCGCGTTCGATGGCCGCCTTGATGGCCACGGCGGCGAGCTGTGGCGCGCTTAGCGTCGAGAGTGAGCCCTTGAGGCCGCCCATCGGCGTGCGGGCACCGGCGAGAATCACGATGTCATCGGCGCTGGCGGCGGGGCTTGGCGTAATGCGGGAAGCGGTCGTCATGACGGTCTCCTGTGTCTTGTTATTGGAAGATCGAGTCGTGCAGTCGGCGTTGTGATCACTGCGTGGCTATGCTTTGATCCATTCAATCCCATAAACCAAGCAAGCGCTAGTTATACGATGAATGTAGCCACCGCCTCACCCCGTCGCAAGGAGCTGGTCCGTATCGCTGCCCGCCTGTTCGTCGAGGAGGGTTTCGATCGCACCACCGTCCGCATGCTGGCCCAGGAAATGGGCATCAAGTCCGGCAGTCTCTTCCATCACTTCGCCGACAAGCAGGAAATTCTGTGCGCCGTGATCGAAGAGGGCATGTTCAGTGCGCTGGCCATCGCCCGTGAGCATCTGGCGCGCTGCGAGCCGTACCAGGCAAGCGAAGTGACCGCCTCGGCGGCATCGCAGCAGCAGGCGCGTGAGCGACTGCTGGCCCTGGCGCGTGCACATCTGGACACGCTGCTCACCGATCGCAATGCCCATGTGGTCGCGCTCTATGAGTGGCGGCGGCTGGAGGGCCCGGCGCGCGAGCATCTCGTCCAGCTGCGCGATGACTACGAAGACCTGTGGCGTGACGCCATCGCCTCCGCCGTGGCCGCAGGGCTGCTCAAGGGCGATGCCGCGCTGCTGCGCCAGTTCATGCTCGGCGCGCTCAACTGGACGGTACGCTGGTATCGCCCCGAGGGAGAGCGTTCCCCCGATGAGCTGGCCGAGGCGCTGGTCGACAGCCTGTGTCGTCTGCCCTGAGCGAGTGTCTGCTGCACGCCGTCCGCTACACGGCCTCTGCTACGCAGCGTGCGTTACACGCTTTCTGCAACTTTTGGCCAGTCGAGCGTCACAATGCTTGCCGCCCGACAGGCTTGTCGCTAACTTGACGTTTACGTTAACTGTAGATGGCTGGCGCCCAGTCATCTCACTTCGCCCCGGAGCACCACTCAGGAGCCAGTCACGCCATGACGCCAAGCGATACAACAACAAACCGCACGTCACGCGCCGCCTCTGCTGCATCTGCGAATTCACACGCCATGCAACCCGCCGCCAGCCAGACGCTGAGCGATTATCTGGCCGCCTTCGATATCCAGACACTGCGCGATGAACTGTTCACCACGCCGCTCGACGCCAATGACGAGGGCGAGCTCGGCAATGCCTATGAGGCGTGTGTCGGACGTCATCTGCGCGCCGGGCAGGGCGAACGTATCGCGCTGGTCCACGAAGACGAACAGGGCCGGGTGCGTGAGCTGAGTTACGCACAGCTCGATGAGCAGAGCGCGCGGATGGCGGCTGCCTTGAAGGCTCAGGGTGTGATGGCGGGGCAGCGGGTCGCCTGCATGCTGTCGCGCACGCCGGAGCTGATGATCGCGCTGGCCGCGACCTGGCGGCTGGGCGCCGTCTATCAGCCGCTGTTCACCGCCTTCGGTACCGATGCGCTCGACTATCGCCTGTCGCGCGCCGAGACGCAGATCGTGATCACCGAGACGAGCCAGCGCAGCAAGTTCACAGAGCTTGCCCGCCATCCCGTGATCATCTGCGTGCGCGGTGGGGGAGACGCGCTGGAGGCGGGCGATCTCGACTGGCAGACATTGATGCAGAGCGAACCACTGACCGAGCCGCCGGTGTGGCTTCCGGCGGAGGCGCCCTTCCTGCAGATGTTCACCTCCGGCACGGTCGGCAAGCCCAAGGGCGTGGCGGTGGCACTGAATGCGCTGCCCGCCTTCTGGCTCTATCAACGCCTGGCGGTGGACCTGCGCCCCGGCGAGCGCTTCTGGAACATGGCCGACCCCGGCTGGGCCTACGGGCTCTACTACGCCATCACCGGCCCGCTGTTGCTGGGTGCCACCACCTACTTCATGCAGGCGCCGTTCAGTGCAGAAGGCGGGCTGGCGTTCATGGAGCGTCATCGCATCGACAACTTCGCGGCCGCGCCCACGGCCTATCGCATGCTCAAGGCCTCCGGGCTCGGTGAAGGCGCCTTCGAGCGCCTGAACCTGCGGGTCGCAAGCTCCGCCGGTGAGCCCCTCAACACCGAGGTGGTGGGCTGGGTCGCGCGGGAGCTGGGCTGTGCGGTGATGGACCATTACGGCCAGACCGAGACCGGCATGACCTGCTGCAATCATCACGCGCTGGCCCATGAGGTCGTGGTCGGCAGTGTCGGCTTCCCGCTGCCCGGCTATCGACTCGCCGTGCTCGACGCCGAGTATCGTGAGCTGCCGCCGGGCGAGCCGGGTGTGCTGGCGGTGGATATCGCCCGCTCGCCCGCACACTTCTTCGCCGGTTACACCTGGCAGGAGAAGCAGCCCTGCGTCGAGGGCTATTACCTGACCGGAGACGTGGTGGTGGCAGAGCCCGATGGCCGCTTCACCTTCGCCGGGCGTGACGACGACATCATCACCACTGCGGGCTATCGCGTCGGCCCGGCGGATGTCGAGAACGCTGTGCTGGTGCATCCGGCGGTGGCGGAATCGGCGGCGGTCGGCAAGCCGGATGCGCTGCGTGGCGAGATCATCAAGGCCTATGTGGTGCTGCGCGATGGCCATGTCGGCAGTGACGAGCTGGCGGAGGAAATTCGCGCCAGCGTGCGTCAGCGACTCTCGGCGCACAGCTATCCCCGCGAGATCGACTTCGTCGACAGCCTGCCCAAGACGCCATCGGGCAAGATCCAGCGTTTCCTGCTGCGGGCACAGGCGCGCGAGAGCTGAACACCGAGCCATATACCTGGCTTTCAGGCACGGCCGGCTATCCGACGGGGCTTGTCTGTTACCACGCGCCTGTCACCACCGGCCTGTCATCACCTGGCTCTCATCACCTTTCCTGCCATCACCTTTCGGGAGACTCGTTTCATGAAGATCGCCGACCACTGCTTTCTGATCACCGGTGCAGCATCCGGCCTCGGGGCCGCCACGGCCTCACGTATCGTCGCGGCCGGCGGCCAGGTGGTGCTGGCGGACCTTGCCGAGGCCGCACGTGAACAGGCTGAGGCGCTGGGGGAGGCGGCACGCTTCTGTCATTGCGACATCACCGACAGCGCCAGTGTCGAGGCCGCGCTGGATGTCGCGGAGCAGACCTTCGGTGCCATTCATGGGGTGATCCACTGTGCCGGCGTGGTGAGCGTCGCCAAGCTGGTGGACCGTGACGGCGAGCCTGCTCCGCTGGAGGGCTTCGAGAAGACGCTGGCGATCAATCTGAGCGGCACCTTCAACGTGGCGCGCCTGACGGCGGCACGCATGGCGCGCAATGCCGCCGAGGGAGAGGATGGTGAGCGGGGCATCATTCTCAATACCGCCTCGGTCGCGGCCTTCGACGGCCAGGTGGGGCAGTGTGCCTATAGCGCCTCCAAGGCCGGGGTCGCCGGCATGACGCTGCCGATGGCACGTGAGCTGGCACGCCATGGCATTCGCGTGATGGCGATTGCGCCCGGCGTGTTCGAGACACCGATGATGGCCGGCATCCCGGAGCCGGCTCGCGAAGCGCTGTGCGAGGCGGTGCCGTTTCCCAAGCGTCTGGGCAAGCCCGATGAGTTCGCGCGTCTGGCCGAGCACATCATCACCAACAGCATGCTCAACGGGGAGGTGATCCGCCTCGATGGCAGCATTCGCATGGCCTGAGGCTGGCGGGTAAGGCCTTTATCGTCTGGATCGGGCTCTCTGGATCGGCTCTGGGGAGAGAGCACGGTACACAAGGAATCTTGCAGGACAGGTTATCTCTGGGGGAGATATTGCTCGACCGCGGCTGCGGTCGGGCTTTTTTGTGTCTTCTTTTATGTCTGCCGTGCGCGCGGCGCGGCCTGAAGACAGGGCTTGCCACTGATGAGACAGGGCTTGCCACCAATGTCGCAGGCCAGAAATCAAACGACCGCTTGACGGTATGGCGAAGGAGGCGTTAATTTCAAACACATGTTTGATAGTGTTGCGTCAGACCTGTTCGCCGCCAGCGACTCGCTTCTTCATTGCTCGAGTGAGTGTTGCGCCGCCTGACAAGCGTCTTGCCGCCACCTGTCGTTGTTCAGGTCAGCGCCGCCGCGTCGCGACGGCTCAAGGAGTAAAGCATGCCGGACTATCAGGCGCCGTTGCGCGACATCCGCTTCGTGATGAATGAGTTGCTCGACTATCCCGCGCACTATGCCAGCCTGCCGGGTGGCGATGAGGCCAGCGACGATATCGTGACCGCCATCCTGGAGGAGGGCGCACGCTTCGCGCACGAGGTGCTGACGCCGCTGAACCAGTCGGGCGACCGCGAGGGCTGTACCTTCGAGGGCGGCGAGGTCAAGGCGCCGAGCGGCTTCAAGGCTGCCTACCAGCAGTATGTCGAGGGCGGCTGGCCGAGTCTGGCTGCCTCACCGGAGCATGGTGGTCAGGGCCTGCCGCCGTCACTGGCGATGGTGCTCTCGGAAATGGTCGCTTCCGCCAACCTGTCGTGGGGCATGTATCCGGGTCTGTCGCATGGCGCGATGAATGCACTCGAGCATCACGGCAGCGAGGTGCTCAAGCAGACCTATCTGACCAAGCTGGTCGAAGGTAGCTGGACCGGCACCATGTGCCTGACCGAACCGCATTGCGGCACGGACCTGGGCCTGATCAAGACCCGCGCCGTGCCGCTGGATGACAGTGATGGCAGCAAGGGCTACCGCATCAGCGGCACCAAGATCTTCATCTCGGCCGGTGAGCACGATCTTTCCGAGAACATCGTGCACCTCGTGCTGGCCAAGCTGCCGGATGCTCCGGAAGGCTCGCGTGGCATCTCGCTGTTCGTGGTGCCCAAGTTCCTGCCCGACGCCAATGGCGAGGCCGGTGAGCGCAACGGCGTCAGCTGTGGCTCCATCGAGCACAAGATGGGCATTCACGGCAACGCGACCTGCGTGATGAACTTCGATTCCGCCACAGGCTATCTGGTCGGCCCGCCGCACAAGGGGCTGGCCTGCATGTTCACCATGATGAATGCCGCGCGCCTCGGCGTGGGGATCCAGGGCGTGGCGTTGGCCGAGGCCAGTTTCCAGAATGCGCTGAGCTATGCGCGTGACCGTCTGCAGATGCGTGCCCTGTCCGGCGCCAAGGCGCCGGAGAAGGCCGCCGACCCGATCATCGTGCATCCGGACGTGCGCCGCATGCTGCTGACCCAGAAGGCCATCGCCGAGGGTGGGCGCATGCTGGTGATGTACGCCGCCCAGTTCAATGACATCGTCGAGAATGCTCCGGACAGCGAAGACAAGGCGCGTGCCGATACCTTGCTCGGCCTGTTGACGCCCATCGTCAAGGCCTTCCTGACCGAGACCGGCTTCGAGGCGACCAACCACGGTGTGCAGGTCTATGGCGGCCATGGCTTCATTCAGGAATGGGGCATGGAGCAGTTCGTGCGCGATGCGCGTATCACCCTGCTCTATGAAGGCACCACCGGTATCCAGGCGCTGGACCTGCTGGGCCGCAAGATCCTGATGAGCCAGGGCGAATCGCTCAAGGTCTTCACCAAGGAGATCCACAAGTTCTGTCAGGCCAGCGAAGGCAGCGAGTTTGCCAATCCGCTCGCCGAGCTCAACCGCGAATGGGGCGAGCTGACCATGGCGGTGGGCATGGGCGCGATGCAGGACCGCGAAGCGGTCGGCGCGGCCAGTGTCGATTACCTGATGTATGCCGGTTACGTCACGCTGGGCTACCTGTGGGCGCGGGCCGGTGAGACGGCCAGGGCCGCGCTGGCGGCCGGCGAAGGGGACGCTGGCTTCTATCAGGCCAAGCTGGATACCGCGCGCTTCTACTTCCAGCGCATCCTGCCGCGCACGCAAGGCCATGCCGCGATGATTCGTGCCGGTGGCGAGACGCTGATGGCGCCGACGGTGGAAGGCTTCGGCAGCGGCTTCGAGATCTGATGACGGTTTCAAGCCTGACAGCAGTTTCAAGACTCAGCAGTTCGATGTATCGGCAACAGTCGTGTCTTATGCCTCCAGTCAGTGCGCTCTGACTCGGTACCCTTGGGGAGACTTCGGTCTCCCCATTTTTTGTGCGCTTGGTGTCAGTCAGGAGTTTTCCCGACACGAGCAATCAATCTCGTTTCAGTCTTGGCTTGTGACAGGCATGCGCCCAAGATAGGCGCATCGAATGCTGCCCCGCGGTTTCCTCGGGACAGCGACGCGCATGTACTGATGGCAAGTACTGATGGCAAGCACTGACAGGATAGGTGGCGCAGGATGCACGCGAACGATACGCCTGAGGAAAGATCGCGACACGAGGAAATGCCGCCCGAGGCGCAGATGGCCGATGCGCAAGCGCCTGACGATAGCGTTGGCGAGCCACGCAGCGTCAGTGAGGGCACTTCCATCGAGGAGGCCGTGACACGCATGCAGGTGCCACGCGACGAGCGTCAGCAGGAGGCGCTCGAACGCTCCGGACGTTCTCGCCACGCGCCCAATGTGCGCCGCGCGCTGGAGATTCACCCCTTGCTGGTCGGCATGGCCGCAGTGGTCATCATCATCGGCGGCCTCAAGCTGGCGGCGGACCTGGTGGTGCCGCTGCTGCTGGCGGTGTTCGTCGCTGCGGTCTGCGATGCGCCGGTACGCTGGCTGGCCCGTCACGGCATCGGGCAACGCTTCGGGGTGCCGATCGTCATCCTGACGGTCTGCGTGCTGTTCTCGTCGCTGACGGCGCTGCTGGTCTCGCGCTTCACCCTGTTCAGCGATGAGATGCCCAAGCTTGAGGAGAGCCTGCGCGAACAGTATCAGAGCATGCTGGAATGGCTGGCGGACAGCGGCGTATCCATCGCGCCGGCCCGTTTCAGCGAGCTGGTCGATCCGGCCTCGTTGACCCAGTGGGTGCCGAACCTGCTGACCGGGCTTGGGGGGCTTCTGTCCTCGAGCGTGATCATCGTGCTGACGGCCACCTTCCTGCTCTATGAGGCATTGTCACTGCGCGACAAGCTGGTCAGCACGCTGCGCAGCCCGCATGTCAGTCTGCGCCGCTTCACGCTGTTCTCGCTGACGCTGCGCCGCTATCTGGCGGTCAAGACCTTGATCAGCCTCGTGACCGGGGGACTGGTCGCGATCAGCTGTCTGGTGCTCGATGTGGAGTTCGCCTTCCTGTGGGCCACGCTGGCCTTCTGCCTCAACTACATCCCCAACATCGGCTCGGCGCTGGCCGCGGTACCTGCGGTGTTGCTGACGCTGGTGATGCCGGAGGGTGGCGCGGTCAAGGCGCTGATGCTGGGCGGCTGTTATCTGGCGATCAACTTCATTCTCGGCAACTTGATCGAACCGCGCGTGATGGGGCGCACCCTGGGGCTGTCGACGCTGGCCGCCTTCCTGTCGCTGGTGGTTTGGGGCTGGGTGTTCGGGCCGGTGGGCATGCTGTTGTCAGTGCCGATCACCATGACGCTCAAGATCGCCTTCGACTCGCACCCGGGCACGCGCTGGGCGGCGCGCCTGCTGGGCCCCTCCGTGCGCCGGATTCGCCGTCGTCGACGCTTGGCGGAGGAATGACCCGCGAGCCAGCTCTGCGTGGATGCCCCGCTGCCTGAATGCCAAAGGCCCCGTCACGCACAGCGTGACGGGGCCTTTGGTTATCGAATCAGTGCGCGGTGGCTGGCGGGGCAGTCACCTGTCAGCAAGTCGACTCAGAGGTTCTGCTCGATGAACTGGCTCAGCTGACCCTTGGACTGGGCACCGACCAGAGAGGCGACCTTGGCGCCGGACTTGAACAGGATCACGGTCGGCACGCCACGCACGCCTTGCTCGGCAGCGATTTCCGGCGCGTCATCGACATTGACGTTGACGATCTTCAGGCCTTCGCCTTTCTCGTTGGCGACTTCTTCGACGACCGGCGCCATCATCTTGCACGGACCACACCACGGGGCCCAGAACTTCAGCAGGACCGGGGCTTCAGCGTTGAGAACTTCCTGTTCGAAGTTGGCGCCGGTGACATCGACGTGATTGGACATCTTGTTTCTCCAGGGGATTCGTTTCGCTGTCTGCGGCATTGCCGGACATGCAGGCTGCGTCCGATGGTAGCGCCACTTTGCATCACTGACAAATGGGCATTGTCCATCGGCTCAATAGCACGGGGTTATGATCGCTAGTGTTTTTATAGCTGTTTTATTGGTTTGAGGGAATAGCAACGGGGCAGGCAATGTGGATTGCCTGCCCCGACTTTGGTATTGCCTGTGTGAAGGATCCCGCAGCAAGGAGAGCTCAAAAGAAGGCGTAACGGATGCCCAGCCCCAGCAGCAGTGTCGTCAGCAGGCCCTGCAGCAGGCCGCTGGGCATGTGGCGTGTCAGGCGTGCGCCCAGGCTGATGGCGGGCAGTGAGCCGACCAGCAACGCGCCGAGCAACAGGAAGTCGACGTTGCCCAGCCACAGGTGGCCCAGTCCCGCGACCAGGGTCAGCGGGACCGCGTGAGCGATATCGGTGCCGACGATGCGCGCGGTGCTCAACAGCGGGAACAGCATGATCAGCACGGCAGCGCCGAAGGCGCCGGCACCCACGGAGGACAGGGTGACGCACACACCGAGCACGATGCCTGACAGTACGGTCAGCGGTGCCGCGTGGCGTACGATGAAGCTTTCCGGGCTGATCAGCCCCAGCAGGCGCTTCTTGAACAGCAGCACGCCGGCGGTGAGGATTAACATCACGCCCAGCATGCCCTTGATCAGGCCTGCGTAGGCGGTGGGGTCAGTGAAGAAGGTATGCAGGACCGCAATCGTCAACAGCGCCGCCGGCAGCGAGCCGATGGCCAGGCGCCGGGCGATGGTCCAGTCCACATGGCCCTGGCGATGGTGCGCGAAGGCGCCGCCCGCCTTGGTAATGGAGGCATAGAGCAGGTCAGTGCCCACGGCGATGTGCGGCGGGAAGCCGAACATCAACAATAGGGGCGTCATCAGCGAGCCGCCGCCCACGCCAGTGACACCGACCGCGAAACCCACTCCGGCGCCTGCCAGCACGTATAGCAGCAGTTGTGTGACTTCCATCCCTACCTACCCCCTTGTCAGGTTACTGTCGCCAATCTACTCTTGAGCGTATATTCCCGAAAGGAATCATTATTCATGATTTTATCGCCCGATCATCTTAGCAAGGTGACCGGCCATGTCCGGGCCACTGTCACGCCGCTTCGCGTCGATGGTGCTTCTCAGGAGAGTGAAGCCGCATGAAACTCCAGCAGTTGCGTTATATCTGGGAAGTCACCCGCCACAACCTGAACGTGTCCGCCACCGCGCAAAGTCTGTATACCTCCCAGCCGGGCATTTCCAAGCAGATTCGCCTGTTGGAAGATGAGCTTGGCGTCGAAATCTTCGCGCGCAGTGGCAAACACCTGACGCGGGTGACCCCGGCCGGCGAGTCCATCGTCGAGCTGGCAAGCCAGGTGCTGCGCACGGTGGAGAACATCAAGCACGTCGCCCAGGAGCACAGTGACGACCGTCGCGGCAGCCTGTCGATCGCCACCACGCACACCCAGGCGCGTTATGCCTTGCCGCCGGTGATCGCCGATTTCACGCGCAAGTACCCGGATGTCGCGCTGCACATGCAGCAGGGCACGCCGAAGCAGATCGCCAACATGGTCAGTGAAGGGCAGGCTGACTTCGCCATCTGCACCGAGTCGCTGGAGCTGTTCAACGACCTCATCCTGCTGCCGTGCTATCGCTGGAACCGCTGCGTGCTGGTGCCCAAGGACCACCCGCTGGCCAATGGCGAGGAACTGACCCTCGAGTCGCTGGCCAGTTATGCGCTGGTCACCTACACCTACGGCTTCACCGGCCGCAGCCAGCTGGACGATGCCTTCAAGTCCCACGGCCTGGCGCCCAACGTGGTGCTGACCGCCTCGGACGCCGATGTCATCAAGACCTATGTGCGTCTCGGCATGGGCATCGGCATCGTCGCGCACATGGCGGTGGACGAGGTGGCCGACGAGGACCTGGTCGCGCTGGACGCCACACATCTGTTCGAGAGCTCCACGACCAAGATCGGCATCCGTCGCGGCACCTTCATGCGCAGCTACATGTTCGAATTCGTCGAGCGCTTCGCGCCGCACCTGACGCGCGAGCGTGTCGAAGCGGCACTGGCCGCCGGCCCGCGCCACGAGCACGAGATCTTCCACGACATCGAGCTGCCGGTGCGCTGAGTCCCGGTTGGCTGAGTGTCGGTGGACAGTGTCGGTGGACTGAGTGCCGCTCGCCTGATCTGCCACAGCGCAGATGAAAAAGCCCGCCTCCTGAGAGGCGGGCTTTTTGCTGGCTGGGCGGCTCGAGCGCACAGCGTCAACCACAGGGCTCAGTGTGCCAGGTGCAGGCCACACTCGCGGTTGTCTTCCGCCTTGGTCGGGTCGACGTAGTCGAACTCGTTGGGCAGGTCGTGGGCGACCAGATACTCGTGCATCTGCTTGGACGACCAGTTGAGCACCGGGGCGACCTTGATCAGGCCATCGCCGTTCAGCGAGACCGGCTGCATGCCGGCACGGAAGGCGGTGTCACTGGCGCGCACGGCGGTGAACCACATCTCGGGGTTCAGCTCGCGCAGCGCACGCTCGAAGGGTTCGAGCTTCACTTCACGGGTGAAGGCTTCGTGGCGCGGGTCATCGATATGCGGGGTGAGGCCATCGACGGCTTCACGGTGGGCGCGCGTGCGCTGCGGCAGATAGATGATGCGGTTCAGGTTCAGCTTGCGCGTCACTTCATCGGCGAAGCGATAGGTGGCATCGGTGTTGTAGCCGTTGTCCATCCACACGATCGGGATGTCAGGACGGAAGCGCGTCACCATGTGCAGGATCACCGCCTCGAAGGGACGGAAATTCGTGGTGCAGATGGCGTGCTTGTCCAGCGACAGAGCCCAGCGGGTCAGGGCTTCCGGGTCGTTGCCGAATTCGGCATTGATGCGGGCGAGATCGAAGGTATCGGACATGAGGAGTCTCCAGAACGAGGGCACGTCCGATGGAGCGGGGCGCAGGGCTGATCAATGGCCAGGAAAGGCCATCAGCAGAGGCGGGTAGCGCTCAAGGAGACGTGCAGGAATGCGCCTACCCTATCAAAGGCAGGCACTGCTTCCCCAATACGAATTCGTTCGAACGTTATATGCCATCGAGTTATGGCGCTCATGACGCCTTATAACGCCGCCTGTCAGCCAAGCGCTTCCATCAGGCGCTGGATCTTGGCCAGGCTCTCGCGGTATTCGGCCTCTTCCTCGGAGTCGGCGACCAGGCCGCCGCCGCCCCACAGATGCACCTGGCCCTCGGCGATCACCGCCGTGCGGATCGCGATGGAGGTATCCATGTGGCCGCGGATATCCAGATAGCCGAGGCTGCCGCAATAGGCGCTGCGGCGCACCGGCTCCAGCTCCTCGATGATCTGCATGGCGCGGATCTTGGGCGCGCCGGTGATGGAGCCGCCGGGGAAGGCGGCGCCGAGCAGATCCAGCGCATCGCGTCCTTCATCCAGGGTGCTGGTGATGGTGCTGACGGAATGGTGCACGTTGGCGTAGCTCTCCAGCGCACACAGTGAGGGCACCTTGACGCTGCCGGGCGCGGAGACGCGGCCCAGGTCATTGCGCAGCAGGTCGACGATCATCACGTTCTCGGCGCGGTCCTTGGGGCTTTCCAGCAGCTCGGCGGCCAGCCGCGCGTCCTCTTCCGGCGTCGTACCGCGTGCGCGGGTGCCCTTGATCGGCTTGGTCTCGACCGCGCGATGATTGACCTCGACGAAGCGCTCCGGCGAGACGGAGACGATCGCCATCTCCTCGCCCTTGGCGTCCTGCCAGCTCAGATAGCCGGCGTAGGGTGTCGGCGTGGCCTGACGCAGGCGCAGGTAGGCATCCCAGCTGTCGCCACTGCAGTCGGCGGAGAAGCGCTGGGTCAGGTTGATCTGATAGCAGTCACCGGCATGCAGATACTCCATCACCTGGCGGAAGCGTTCGCCGTAGCCCGCGCGGTCCAGCAGCGGCGCGAAGGGGGTGTCGAGGGCGAAGTCGGCGCTGCGCGGCGCCGGTTGCTCCAGCCACTCAAGCACCTGCCTGCGCCGTTGGGGCGAGGCGATCAGCCAGCTCTGCTGGCGCTGATGGTCACTGATCAATGCCCAGTCATAGAGACCGAGACGCGCCCAGGGTAGCGCGATATCGTCCTCGGTCGTGGCGGGCAGGTCTTCCAGCGCGCGCCCGAAGTCGTAGCTCCAGTAGCCCAGCAGGCCGGCAATGAATGGCAGGTCTTCGGCTGTCAGGTCATGCCGGGCGAGCTCTTCGCGTGCCAGTATCTGTGGCAGCAAAGTCAGCAGCTGGCGCTGGGCCTCGATCACCGGCAGGCGGGCGAGGCGCTCCAGCGCTTCACTGAACTGGCTCAGGTCACGCATCGACTCCGGCAGCGGGCCAGTGAGCTTGCCGCCGTGTGGGCCTTGCTCCAGCACGGCCAGCGGGTCGCTGCTGATGATGTCGAAGCGGCCACCGGCCAGCGACGGCTGGCCGCTGTCGAGCAGCACGGCGTCGGGACGTGAGCGCAGGCGTGCGAAGCGCGACAGCGTGGAGGCTTCATCCTCGGCGGCGAGGGCGTAGGGCAGGGCGTTGATTTCGAGCGAGATGGTCATGACAGCTTCCGTTGGCGGACAGGGCATTCTAGGCATCCGAAGGCGTTTTGTCCGCCCATGCGTGCGGATTCCGGTGAGGGGCTGTCCTTGTCGGCTTGCCGTTCTCCCGTGCGCTGATTAAGGTGCCTGCCTCTGAACGCCCTGCGCCGTCATCGATGACTGCCCTGACGCACGTGCTGACGTTCGCCCAGCCCTCTTGCCCAGTCTCTTGCCCAGCCCCTGGCACCCCACCGGAGCCCCTGCATGCATCCCGAGTTCGAACATGGCCAACATCTGCTGTCACGTCCCGATCAGAACATCTTCTGGCAGCGTCTCAAGCGGTATGACGCACAGGGCGGACGTCGACTGCTGATGCTGCACGGCGCGGGCGTGGCCGGCACGCTGACCTGGGCACCGCTGGTCGGGCATCTCACGGCCCATGATGAGCTGATCATCCCGGACCTGCGTGGCATGGGGCAGACGCTGGCGCCGCAGGGTGGCGAGCCTCCTTTCACCCTCGAGCAGGTGGTCGAGGACGTGATGGCGCTGATCGAGACCCAGCGCATCACGCATTTCGACCTGATCGGCTACAGCTTCGGCGGACTGGTCGCCATGCGTCTCGTCCAGCGTCTGCGCGCCGAGCGCCCGGAGGTGAAGGTCGGCGACATCAGTCTGCTGGAGCCGGCACTGCTGGAGCGCGAATGCCACGCCACCATGCTCAAGGTGCGTGACGGCTATGCCGAGGCGGCGCGCGCCATGCGCGAAGCCTCAAGCCCTGAGGCGGGCATCACCGCCTTCCTCGACCTCATCTCGCCGCATCGTACGCGCAACCCGCGCGCCGAGCGCATGATGGTGGCGCGACTGGCGCATCGCCACCTGGGCTTCGCCAATGCGCTGGACTGTGTCACGCATGCCGTGCGCGAGATCGACCGTGAGGCACTGCTGGCCGACGTGCTGGCCTCAGGCAGCGAGGTGCGCAGTCTGGTCGGCGGCAAGAGCCCACAGACCCTGCGCGACTATCACAGCCTGCTGGCCGAGCGTCATGCGGGCTGGCAGTCGCTGGAAATCCCCGGCACCGATCACTCGCTGCCTTTCCAGAAACCCCGCCGCATCGGCGCGGAGCTCAGCTTCGTATAAAACACGTGATTGTCGACAAGCCGGCCGATGAGCGGTCTGGCATTGAGACTCAAGACGCCCCGTCAGCCTGTGCTGGCGGGGCGTCTTTCGTCTCGGCCGTTACCGGCTGGAGTGCCTCTGGCCTGGCGACGCGGGGAGGGCGGCATGGCGGCGTATCAGGCGGTTCGGCCTTGTTCTGGCAGCCGTTTATCCAGCGCATGCCAGCTCTCTTACGCCAAAGGTGTAGAGGATTTGGCGGATTGCATCTTGACCCACTCAGGCTCGCTGGCTAGTCTGGCAGTCATTGAATGATTGTCGACAATGGTGCTGAAAGTCCCTCATCGCCATTGTCCTGTCTCAGCCCCTTGTCCAGCCGGATTGCCTGACTGCCATGACCACCGATGCCTTTCACAATGCCACCACCGCTCGAAGCCTCGCGCGCGGCGCCACTGCCGAGCAGGCAGGCCACACCGCCTCCGCGAGTGCTCCGACGCCTGAGGTGCGCACCCTGGCCGAGCGCGTCTTCCACCAGCTGCAGGACGCCATCGTGCGTGGCGAGCTGGCACCGGGCAGCAAGATCACCGAGCCGGGGCTGGCGCAGGCCTATGGCATCTCGCGTGGCCCGCTGCGTGAGGCGATGCGTCGTCTCGAGGTCCATCGCCTGATCGAGCGCGTGCCCCACGTCGGCGCGCGGGTGGTCAAGCTCTCGATGACCGAGCTGCTGGAGCTGTTCGACGTGCGTGAGGCGCTGGAGAGCATGGCCGCGCGTCTGGCGGCGCGGCACATGACGCAGGAGGAGGTCACGCGGCTGCGCAGCGTGCTCAAGACCCACGAGCAGCAGTCGGACCTCAAGACCGGCACCGCCTACTTCCAGAAGGAAGGCGATCTCGACTTCCACTATCAGATCGTCCTCGGCAGCCATAACCACATGCTGATGACGATTCTCTGCGACGACCTCTACTACCTGGTGCGCATGTATCGCACCCAGTTCAGCGCCAGTGGCTCGCGTCCGCAGAAGGCCTTCGTCGAGCACCACCGTATCGTCGATGCCATCGAGGCCGGCGACGAGGAGCTGGCGGAGCTGCTGATGCGGCGCCACGTCAGCGCCTCGCGGGAGAACGTCGCCCGCCGCTATGCCGCCACGCTCAAGGAAGAGCAGGGCGAGGAGTGAACTGCCACACCGTTTGCGACCGGATCACCCCCAACAATTCCAACCCCGTCATGGGCCCAGCCCGGGAGATGTCATGTCACGCCATCTGAGTTCCACCGCCTTGCCAAGCCCCGGCGCCCGCTTCCGCGCGGCGCTGGAAGCCAATCGTCCGCTGCCCATCGTCGGCACCATCAATGCCTATACCGCCATCATGGCCGAGCGCGTCGGGCATCAGGCGATCTACCTGTCCGGTGGCGGCGTGGCCAACGCCTCCTACGGGCTGCCGGACCTGGGCATGACCAGCATGAATGACGTGCTGGAAGACGCACGCCGCATCACCGCCGCCAGCGAGCTTCCGCTGCTGGTGGACATCGACACCGGCTGGGGCGGCGCCTTCAACATCGCACGCACCATTCAGGAGATGGAGCGCGCCGGTGTGGCGGCCGTGCATCTGGAAGACCAGGTCGCCCAGAAGCGCTGCGGGCATCGCCCCAACAAGGCCATCGTCTCCAGTCAGGAGATGGTTGATCGCATCAAGGCGGCCGCCGATGCCCGTCGTGATGACGGCTTCTATCTGATCGCGCGTACCGATGCCTTCCAGAAGGAAGGGCTCGAGGCCGCCGTGGCACGCGCCAACGCCTGTGTCGAGGCCGGGGCGGACGCCATCTTCGCCGAGGCGGTGCATACCCTCGAGGACTACCGTGCCTTCTGCGAGGGCGTCGACGCGCCGATTCTGGCCAACATCACCGAATTCGGCGCCACGCCGCTGTTCAATCAGCGCGAGCTGGGCGATGTCGGCTGCCGGATGGTGCTCTATCCGCTGTCCGCCTTCCGCGCCATGAACGCCGCCGCCCTCAAGGTCTACCAGAACATCCACGACAAGGGTGACCAGAAGGACGTGGTCGACGACATGCAGACCCGCATGGAGCTCTACGACTTCCTCGATTACCACACCTTCGAGCAGAAGCTGGACACCCTGTTCGAGGCCGAAAGCCGCAAGGATTGATGCCAGACGCTCGAGACGGGCGCCATGTCTCGCATCAGGAGGCCATTGGCTTCACGGGCCGGCACTTCCGGCCCGACCGTTTCTCCCTCGCTGGCAAACGCCTGGCCGGCGAGGGGCTTGACGCTTTATGCCCTACAAGAAAAAGAACAACTCAATGACGTCACTGCCAAGGAGATCGCGCCATGTCAAATACTACCGCTACCCCGAGCCCTAGTGCCTCCAGCGGCCTGCGCGGCCAGAGTGCCGGCGAGACCGCCCTGTGCACCGTCGGCCAGACCGGCTCCGGCCTTCGCTATCGCGGCTACGATCTGGAGGATCTCGCCGCCCACGCAAGCTTTGAAGAAGTCGCCTATCTGCTGCTCAAGGGCAAGCTGCCCAATCGCTCTGAGCTGGATACCTACATCACGCGCCTCAAGGGGTTGCGTGGTCTGCCGGATGCCCTGAAGGCGGTACTGGAGCAGATTCCGGCCAGCGCCCACCCGATGGACGTGATGCGCACCGGCTGCTCGATGCTCGGCAATCTGGAGACCGAAGAGAGCTTCGATGAGCAGTCCGACCAGGCCGACCGCATGCTGGCCGTGTTCCCGTCGATCATCAATTACTGGTATCGCTTCAGCCATGATGGCGTGCGCATCGACACCGAGACCGATGACGACTCCATCGGCGCGCACTTCCTGCACCTTTTGCACGGCGAGGCCCCCAGCGAGCTGCATGCCGCGGTGATGAATACCTCGCTGATCCTCTATGCCGAGCACGAGTTCAATGCCTCGACCTTCACCGCGCGTGTCTGCGCCTCGACGCTCTCCGACCTGCACTCCTGTGTGACCGGGGCCATCGGCTCGCTGCGCGGACCGCTGCATGGCGGTGCCAACGAGGCGGCGATGGCGATGATCGAGCACTGGCGCTCACCGGAGGAAGCCGAGCGCGAGATTCTCGGCATGCTGGAGCGCCGCGAGAAGATCATGGGCTTCGGCCACGCCATCTACCGTGAACGTGACCCGCGCAACGCCATCATCAAGGAATGGTCACGCAAGCTGTCCGAGGATGTGGGCGACACTCAGCTCTACGCCGTCTCCGAGCGCGTCGAAGCCGTGATGTGGCGCGAGAAGAAGCTGTTCTGCAATGCCGACTTCTTCCATGCCAGCGCCTATCACTTCATGGGCATTCCCACCAAGTTGTTCACGCCGATCTTCGTCTGTTCACGCCTGACCGGCTGGGCGGCGCATGTCTTCGAGCAACGCGCCAACAATCGCATCATCCGCCCGAGCGCCGATTACACCGGCCCGGAGCATTGCGACTGGCTGCCCATCGAGCAGCGCGACTGACCCTTTCCTCGGCCAGTCAGCGTGCTGGCCGATCGTTTTCTTGACCGCCTGATGAGTCCGGATGCCCATGAATACCGAGTATCGCAAACCCCTGCCTGGCACGGCGTCACCGGGTACCCCGGTCGACTACTTCGATGCGCGTGCCGCCGTGGAAGACATCGCCCCCGGCGCCTACGCCGGTCTGCCCTATACCTCACGCGTACTGGCCGAGAACCTGGTGCGTCGCTGCCCGCCGGATCAACTGCGTGACAGCCTCGTGCAATTGATCGAGCGTCGGCGTGATCTCGATTTTCCGTGGTACCCCGCGCGCGTCGTGTGCCATGACATCCTCGGTCAGACCGCGCTGGTCGACCTGGCCGGCCTGCGCGATGCCATCGCCGAGCGCGGCGGAGACCCGGCCAAGGTCAATCCGGTGGTGCCGACCCAGTTGATCGTCGACCACTCGCTGGCGGTGGAGCACGCCGGCTTCGACAAGGACGCCTTCGCCAAGAACCGCGCCATCGAGGAGCGGCGCAACGAGGACCGCTTCCACTTCATCGACTGGACGCGTCAGGCCTTCGAGAACATCGACGTGATTCCGCCGGGCAACGGCATCATGCACCAGATCAATCTGGAGCGGATGTCGCCGGTGATCGAGTCGCGCGCCGATGAGAAGGGTCATCAGGTCGCCTTCCCGGATACCCTGGTGGGCACCGACAGTCACACGCCGCATGTCGATGCGCTGGGCGTGATCGCCGTCGGCGTCGGCGGGCTCGAGGCCGAGAGCGTGATGCTGGGGCGTGCCTCCTACATGCGTCTGCCGGACATCATCGGCGTGCGCCTCACCGGGCGTCCGCAGCCGGGCATCACCGCCACCGACATCGTGCTGGCGCTGACCGAATTCCTGCGCGCCGAGAAGGTCGTCTCCTCCTATCTGGAATTCTTCGGCGAAGGCGCGGCCAGCCTCACCCTGGGCGATCGCGCCACCATCTCCAACATGACGCCGGAGTACGGCGCCACGGCGGCGATGTTCTACATCGATCAGCAGACGCTGGACTACCTGACCCTGACCGGACGCGAGCCGGAGAACATCGCGCTGGTCGAGCGCTACGCGCGTGAGACCGGGCTTTGGGCCGACGAGAGCGGCCATATCGAAGGCGCGGTGGAATATGAGCGCGAGCTGACCTTCGACCTGTCCTCGGTGGTGCGCACCCTGGCGGGCCCCTCCAACCCGCACAGTCGCGTGCCGACCAGCGAGCTGGCCGCGCGTGGCATCTCCGGGGTGATTGAGCATGAGCAGGACGAGGAAGGGCGCGACCTGATGCCGGATGGCGCGGTGATCATCGCCGCCATCACCAGCTGCACCAACACCTCGAATCCGCGCAATGTCATCGCCGCCGGCCTGCTGGCCAGACGCGCCAATGCGCTGGGGCTGACGCGCAAGCCGTGGGTCAAGACCTCGCTGGCGCCGGGCTCCAAGGCCGTGCAGCTGTATCTGGAAGAGGCGGAACTGCTGCCGGAACTCGAACAGCTCGGCTTCGGCATCGTCGGCTTCGCCTGCACCACCTGCAATGGCATGAGCGGTGCGCTGGACCCGGCGATCCAGCAGGAAATCGTCGAGCGTGATCTCTATTCCACCGCGGTGCTGTCCGGCAACCGCAACTTCGATGGCCGTATCCACCCCTACGCCAAGCAGGCCTTCCTGGCCTCGCCGCCGCTGGTGGTCGCCTACGCCATCGCCGGCACCATCCGCTTCGACATCGAGAAGGACGTTCTCGGGCATGCGCCGGACGGCTCGCCGATCATGCTCAAGGACCTGTGGCCGAGCGACGAGGAGATCGATGCCATCGTCGGCTCCAGCGTCAAGCCGGACCACTTCCGTCAGGTCTACATCCCGATGTTCGAGGCCCGTCAGGATCGCGACGACACGACCAGCCCGCTCTACGACTGGCGCGAGATGAGCACCTACATCCGTCGTCCGCCGTACTGGGAAGGCGGCCTGGCCAGCGCACCGACGCTCAAGGGCATGCGGGCACTGGCGGTGCTGGGGGACAACATCACCACCGATCACCTGTCGCCCTCCAATGCCATCATGGCCAGCAGTGCGGCGGGCGAGTATCTGGCCGCGATGGGCCTGCCGGAGGAGGACTTCAATTCCTACGCCACTCACCGTGGCGATCACCTCACCGCGCAGCGGGCCACCTTCGCCAATCCCAAGCTGATCAACGAGATGGCCGTGGTGGAAGGGGCGGACGGCAAGCGCGAGGTCAAGCAGGGCTCGCTCACGCGCCTGGAGCCGGAAGGCAAGGTGGTACGCATGTGGGAGGCCATCGAGGCCTACATGCAGCGCAAGCAGCCGTTGATCATCATCGCGGGCGCGGATTACGGTCAGGGCTCGTCACGTGACTGGGCGGCCAAGGGCGTGCGGTTGGCGGGCGTCGAGGCCATCGTCGCGGAAGGTTTCGAGCGTATCCACCGCACCAATCTGGTCGGCATGGGCGTGATGCCGCTGCAGTTCGCCGCCGGTACCACGCGCAAGACGCTGGCGCTGGATGGCAGCGAGATCTACGCCGTCGAAGGCGAGCCGGCGCCGGGGGCAGAACTCACACTGGTGATCGAGCGCACCGCCGGCGACAAGGCAGGCCAGCTCGAGCGCGTGCCGGTCACCTGCCGTCTCGATACCCGTGAGGAAGTCTCCATCTACTCGGCGGGCGGCGTGCTGCAGCGCTTCGCCGAAGACTTCCTGAACTCGCAGGCGCCGGGCGAGACGGTGGCGGAGGTATCGGCATGAGCCAGCAGGCACAGCTCAGGATTCCCGCCACCTATCTGCGTGGCGGCACCAGCAAGGGCGTGTTCTTCCTGCGCGATGAGCTGCCGGAAGCGGCGCAGGTGCCGGGCCCGGCGCGTGATGCCCTGCTGCTGCGCGTGATCGGCAGCCCCGACCCCTACGCCAAGCAGATCGACGGCATGGGGGGCGCGACCTCCAGCACCAGCAAGACGGTGATCATCAGTCGCAGCGAACAGCCGGACCACGACGTCGACTATCTGTTCGGCCAGGTCTCCATCGACTCGCCCTTCGTCGATTGGAGCGGCAACTGCGGCAATCTCTCGGCGGCGGTCGGGCCCTTCGCCATCGAGAAGGGCCTGGTGCCGGCCGAGCGCCTGCCGCGTGATGGCATCGCCGAGGTGCGTATCTGGCAGGCCAACATCGCCAAGACCATCATCGCGCGGGTGCCGATGTGCGAGGGGCGCGTCCAGGAAAGCGGCGACTTCGCCCTGGATGGCGTGACCTTCCCGGCCGCCGAAGTGGCGGTCGCCTTCCGCGACCCCGCCGCCGGCGAGGGCAGCATGTTCCCCACCGGCAATGTGGTCGATACGCTGGAAGTGCCGGAATCGGTGGTCGCGGGCGGGCGAATCCAGGCGACCCTGATCAATGCCGGCATCCCGACCATCTTCGTCGCTGCCCGCGATCTCGGCTATCAGGGCACCGAGCTGCAGGAGGCGATCAACGCGGATGGCGAGGCCCTCGCACGCCTCGAGACATTGCGCGCCCACGGCGCACTGCGCATGGGACTGATCCAGGAGCTGGGCGAGGCCGCCAGACGTCAGCACACCCCCAAGGTCGCCTTCGTGGCGCCGCCGGTGGATCACGTCGTCTCCAGTGGTCGCGAGATCAAGGCCGACGAGATCGACGTGCTGATTCGCGCCGTATCGATGGGCAAGCTACATCACGCCATGATGGGCACCGCGGCCGTCGCCATCGCCGCGGCGGCCGCGGTACCCGGCACGCTGGTCAATCTGGCTGCAGGTGGCGGGGCCGATGCTGAGTCTGGGGCCGGGCAGAATGGCACCGCGCGTGACTCGGTGTGCTTCGGGCATCCCTCCGGCACGCTCAGGGTCGGCGCGAGTGCCCATCGTCAGTCACCCTCGGGTCAGGACGGTGACGACCAGCAAGGCGAGGGCGAATGGACCGTCAGTGAGGCCGTGATGAGTCGCAGCGCGCGTATCCTGATGGAAGGCTGGGTGCGGGTGCCGGCGGAGACCTTGATGCGCTAGCGCCGGTATTGGCAGGCGATGGTCTACTGTCACTATATCCCCCCTTGCGGCATCCCGATGAAAGCCGGCCTGGCATGCAAGTGCAGAGGGCCGGCTTTCGCGTGTCTGTGGTGCGGACTTAGGTATTTCGGGGAATGTGCCGGTATCGCGGGAAACGTATGAGAGCAAAGACGATCCACGACAGGAGGTCATGTATGAGCACGCCATCCTCTGATCAGACAGGCGAAAACCGTCTCAGCGCCACTCAAACCAGTACAAGTCAGGCCAGCGCCAATCAGCGCCCGGACTATGACCCGGAGCTGCAGCAGATCGCCGACTATGTTCTGGGGTATTGCGATGATCCTCATGTCGCGAATGCGGATGCGGATGGCCAGGCCTGCAAGCACGAGCGCTCAGGCCCCTCGGCAGAGGCGATGGACACCGCTCGCCTGTGTCTGATGGATACCCTCGGCTGCGGCATCCTGGCGCTGCGCTTCCCGGAATGTACCAAGCATCTCGGGCCGCTGGTGGCCGAGACCGTGGTGCCGCATGGTGCGCGGGTGCCCGGCACCGCCTTCAGTCTCGATCCCGTCAAGGCGGCGTGGGACATCGGCTGCACCATCCGCTGGCTGGATTACAACGACACCTGGCTGGCGGCGGAGTGGGGGCATCCCTCGGACAATCTTGGCGGCATTCTGGCGGTGGCGGATCACCTCTCGCGCCAGCGTGTCGCGCTGGGCAAGCCACCCCTGGTGATGCGTGATGTGCTGGAGAGCATGGTGATGGCCCACGAGATCCAGGGCGTGCTGGCGCTGGACAACAGCTTCAATCGTGTCGGGCTCGACCATGTCATGCTGGTCAAGGTCGCGACCACCGCCGTGACGGCGCGCTTGATGGGGGCGAATCGCGAGCAGTTGCTGTCGGCGCTGTCGCACGCCTTCGTCGATGGCCAGAGCCTGCGCACCTATCGTCATGCGCCCAATGCGGGCTCGCGCAAGAGCTGGGCGGCGGGGGACGCCACCTCACGCGGCGTGCGGCTGGCGGACATCGCCCTGCGTGGCGAGATGGGCATCCCCGGTGCCCTCAGCGCGCCGCAGTGGGGCTTCAATGATGTCTCCTTCAGTCACGGCAATAGTGATCTCGCGCTCAAGCCCGAAGACGAGCGACGTCTGACACTGGCGCGCCCTCTGGGCAGCTACGTGATGGAGAACGTGCTCTTCAAGGTCTCCTTCCCGGCCGAATTCCATGCCCAGACCGCCGCCGAGGCGGCCATCCGGCTCCATCCCGAGGTTCGCGACCGGCTCGAGGAGATCGAGCGCATCGAGATCACCACCCACGAATCGGCGATCCGCATCATCTCCAAGCAGGGCGCGCTCGCCAATGCGGCGGACCGCGATCACTGTCTGCAATACATGGTCGCGGTGCCGCTGATCTTCGGCGAGTTGAACGCGGACCACTATGAAGATGGCTTCCATGCCGCTCACCCGGAGATCGACCGGCTGCGAGACAGAATGGTCGTCAAGGAAGAGGCGCGCTTCACCCGCGAGTATCTGGAAGCCGACAAGCGCTCGATCGCCAATGCCCTGCGGGTAATCTTCCGCGATGGTACTGCCACCGAGCAGGTGACGGTGGAATACCCGCTGGGCCATCGTCGGCGGCGTGAAGAGTCGCTCGCCCCGCTCGAGGACAAGTGTCGGGCCAATCTGGCCGCCTGCTTCCCGCCTTTGCGGTGCGACACCTTGATGGCGTTGCTGGGCGATCGCGAACGACTCGAAGCACTGCCGGTGCACGAGTTCATGGCGCATTGGGTGCCGTGAGGTTGCCGGCCGCATGATGCCCCGTTGGCAATCAGTCATCCAATTGACTGGTGCCGTCATCCGGTATGGGTAAACTGGAAGCGGATTGCACAGGAAGATCGACAGGGGCGCTTGCAAAGACTCGCCGTAGAGCGGGACAACGCCTGCTGGGCCTTCATTGCAAAGGCTTCATCACAAGGGACTCATCATGAAAACATTTCTGCTGCTGGGCGCCATCGCGCTGATCGTCATCTACGTGATCTCGATCTACAACAAGCTGGTCAGTCTCAAGGCGCGCTTCGAGAATGCCTTCGCGCAGATAGAGGTACAGCTCAAGCGGCGCTATGACCTGATTCCCAATCTGGTCGAGACGGCCAAGGGCTATCTGAGTCATGAGCGTGGCACCCTGGAAGAAGTGATCAATGCCCGCAACAAGGCGATGGCCGCCTTGAATGCTGCAGCGGCGCATCCCGGCAGCATGGACAAACTGGCCAGCCTGGCCGGTGCCGAGCAGGGGCTGGCGGCGAGTCTGGGCAAGCTGGATGTGGTGGTCGAGGCCTATCCTGAGCTCAAGGCGGACCAGACCATGAGCGACCTGATGGAAGAGCTGACCGCCACCGAGAACCGCGTCGCCTTCGCGCGTCAGGCCTACAACGATGCCGTCACCGACTACAACGTCTATCGCCAGAGCTTCCCGCAGGTGGTGTTCGCGCCGACCTTCGGTCATCGCAGTGATGCAGGCCTGCTGGCCTTCGATGACAGCGTGAAGATTCGCCAGGCCCCGGATGTCAGCTTCTCGTGAGTCGACCGGCTGATGCTTCTCTCGCAGCGGTCTGGCGCTGTGACCCTGACTGGGTAGATGGCGAGCGCGAATGAATTTCTATCATGAGCAGGACAGTGCGCGGCGTCGTACGCGGCTATTGCTGCTGGCCTTCACGGCCATGTCGCTGGTGGTGTCTCTTGCCGCCGGCGCCGTGGTGCATGTCGCGATCAGCAGTTTCCTGGGGCGCCCGGCCGCCACGACGTTTGAATATGTCTGGCCAGTGGCGAGCATCATCTTCCTGTGCAATGCCCTGGTCGCGGCGCGTGAGCTGCGGCGCCTGCAGCAGGGCGGTGCGGTCGTGGCCGCACGCCTGGGGGGCAAGCTGGTGGATGTCGAGACCCAGGACTCGAATGAGCGGCGGGCACTGAATGTCGTGGAAGAGATGGCGATCGCCGCCAATCTGCCCACGCCGCAGCTGTTCCTGCTGCCGCATGAGGCGATGATCAATGCCTTCGCGGCGGGCTATCGGCCACATGATGCGGTGATCGCGCTGAGTCGCGGGGCGTTGGAGCAGCTGGATCGCAACGAGCTGCAGGGTGTGGTCGCTCACGAGTTCGCCCATATCGCCAATGGCGATATTCGCCTCAACCTGCGTCTGGCGAGTGCGGTCCACGGCCTGGTATTTCTCTCCGAGGCGGGGCGCTTCCTGATGGGGGCGGGGCGCATCGGCTTCGTGTTGGGCAGGGCGCGCTCCTCAGGTTCCGACAGGAAAGGCGGCATGCCACAGCTGATGCTGGTCGGTGTGGCGCTGTGGTTGCTCGGCAGTCTCGGCGGGCTGGGCGGCAGGCTGTTGCAGCGCGGGGTCGCGCGCTCACGCGAATATCTCGCCGATGCCAGTGCAGTGCGCCTGACGCGTTTCCCGGATGGCATCGCCTCGGCCCTCAAGCGTATCGGTGGCATGGGTTGGCAGGGGCGTATCCAGCATCCACGCGCCATGACGTACAACCACCTCTTCTTCGTCGAAGCGCGCCCGCCATGGCTGACGGGCTGGTTCGACTCGCACCCGCCGCTGGATGAACGCATCAAGCGCCTGGAGCCCCGTTGGGACAGGCAATATCTGAGCGCGCGCCAGCAACCGGTGCATACCTTCGAGCAGCAGGGGCCCATCGGGGCAGAAGTGCTTGGCGGGGTCATGGCGGGTATCGCCGGCGCGGCCGTCATGGGCGAGCTGTCGCGTTCCCGGGGTGAACTCGAGAACCTGACGCTGTCACGCTTTCTCTGCCCGCAGCTGGTGGTGGCGATGATCGCGCCCTCGGAGCTCACCCGGCGTGGGGTCTGGCTCACCGAGCTTGAGCGTCAGCATGACTGGCTGGATGGCAAGCGCGTGCGCGAGGCGAGGCGCAAGCTCGAGTCCTTGCCGCGGGTCGAGTGGATCCCCTTGCTCAACCGGTTGATACCGCGCTGGCGGGAAGCGGATGAGCGCGCGCATCGCATGCTCAAGGCGCAGACACCTCCGCAGGACATGTTCATCTGGTGTCTGTGGCAGTTGCTGCTGGAATCACTGGACCCGCGGATCGATCGCAAGAGCGACTCGCTGGCCCTGCAGCAGTGCCAGCCGGCCTGTCAGCACTGGCTCATGCTGATGGTCGGACTCATCGACGATGAAGCGCTGCGCGAGGACATCTTCCTGGATGCCAGTGCAGAACTTGGTCTGGCGCTTGCGTATCCGCAGTCGCAACCGGATGGGGATAACCCTGCGCTGCGCTGCCGTCATCTCACGCAGCTGGCTCACCTGCGCCCGATGGACAAGCAGCGCTGGTTCACGGCGCTTGCCCAGGTAGTGCATGCCGACCAGACGCTGGCCGATGAGGAGGTGGCCTTGCTGACACTGTTGGCTCGCGTCATGCAGCTGCCGGAGGCGCGCCTGGAAGCGGCGCTTGAGACACAGTCGCATTCGCGTGGTGGCTGGCAGGCGCGCCCGGTATCTCGGCCCGCGGACGGCAAGGCGGTCTGAGTATTGATCAGGCGAGTGGCTGTTTTCTGCGTCAAAGCCCTTGCCATCAAGCCGAATCCTGCGTAAAGTACGCATCCGCTGCCGGGGACGCATGGCGTTACCAGCGGTGAAAGAGGTTTGCAGGTTATTGTTTTGCTTGATGTTTTTGAAGTCCGCTTCGAATTCATCGATTGACAATCCCGGGCGATTCGATAGAATACGCCGCACTCCTTACGGAACAGGTGATCGAGCAACGCTCCTCACCGCTTGATGATGCTTAGAGGCAGTCGACTGACTCATCATCAAGTGCTTGACTTCTCAAGCGTTCCGGGTAGA